>Ga0209916_1000016_pt1 | contig 544968 bp, 508 predicted proteins | sample ThiBio_1000_plan_FD_183956 | JGI IMG/M metagenome (GOLD analysis project Ga0209916, IMG submission 183956) | Wastewater bioreactor microbial communities from Cape Town, South Africa - Thiocy_solids_2 (SPAdes) | ecosystem: Engineered > Bioreactor > Thiocyanate-remediating > Anaerobic-Aerobic ... | reverse complement strand
CAAGAGCTACCGGCTCAAGGAGGCCGCCGCACGCCTGACCATCACCCCCGACCCTGCATAATCACCCCGTCCTGCCTGGAGCAGTTTGACTGGCCAAAAGTGGAGCAGTTTGGGGTGGCCATCGGGGAGGTGGCAAGGGCGCGCTTCAATTGCTCTGAGGCCAGCGACGCAAGCTTCTCCAAGCTCTGCACCAGGTCATCCGAGAATGAAACACCTACGATCGCGATGGCGCGCTTGGCAATGTTCTTCGCGAGATCGCCGATGCGTTCGAGATCCTCGACGATCTTGAAGTCCGCCAGAACCTCGTCGAGATCGCCGGCAAGCGGTTGACGGCGCGCAATGACGGACGCAGCGGAAGCGGACAAATCGCGACGCAAGGCATCAAGCTGTCGGTCCTGATCGATGACGCGTTGAGCCAGCGCCATGTCGCCATGCAGCAGCGCCTTCACCGCGTCGGTCAGTTGACTGCCGGCAAAGTCGCCCATGGCGCCAATGCTGCTGGTCAGCGTATCCAGTTCCTGATCGAACGCTTTGACTATGTGCGAAGAAGAATGGGGCATGGTGAGATTTCCTCGACGTAGGCCGCGTTTATCCGAAACGGCCGGTGATGTAATCCTCGGTTTCCTTCCGCGAGGGCTTGGTGAAAAGCTGCTTGGTGTCGGTGTACTCGATCAGCTTGCCAAGGTACATGTAGGCCGTGAAGTCTGAGACCCGCGCAGCCTGTTGCATGTTGTGCGTAACGATGACGATCGTCAGTTTGCGCTTGAGGTTGTTCAGCAACTCTTCAATTTGGGCAGTCGCGATCGGGTCCAGTGCCGAACAGGGCTCGTCGAGTAACAGCACTTCGGGTTCGAGTGCGATCGCACGGGCGATCACCAGCCGCTGCTGCTGTCCACCGGACAGACTCAATCCACTGGAATCGAGCCGGTCTTTAACCTCGTCCCACAGTGCCGCGCCTTTCAGAGAACGCTCGACCGCCTCGTCGAGCTGCGCTCGGTTGTTCACGCCGTGCAGTCGCAGCCCGTAGGCGACGTTTTCGTAGATCGACTTCGGGAATGGGTTGGGCTTCTGGAACACCATGCCCACTCGGCGACGCAACTGAGCTACGTTGACCTTGCGGTCATAAATGTTGCGGCCTTCCATTGAGATGCTGCCTTCGATGCGGCATCCATCGACCAGATCGTTCATTCGATTGAAGCAGCGCAGCAGCGTCGACTTGCCGCAGCCGCTGGGGCCGATGAACGCGACGACGTGGCCCTTCGGGATGTTGATGTTGACACCGTGCAACGCCTGCTTTTCTCCGTAGAAGAGCCTGAGGTTTTCTACGGACAAGGCAACCTCAATCTCGTCCAGAGGTGCAACGGGAGTCGCTAGGTGGTTCACCTTGGTCTGGATTTGAATGGTGGCAGACGCCGGGCTGGAAATATCGGACATGGGCTGTGTCTCCGAAGGATTGGGGGTTTCGTCCATGTGCTCAGACCGATTCAAGGCCACGGAACTTCTCGCGCAGCCGGTTGCGGAGCCGGATTGCAAAGAGGTTCAGCACCAGGATCACGATCACCAGCAGCAAGGCGGTCGCATAGACCAGTGGCCGAGCGGCTTCGACGTTGGGACTCTGGAAGCCCACGTCGTAAATGTGAAAGCCCAGGTGCATGAATTTGCGCTCCAGATGGATGTATGGAAAGTAGCTGTCCAGGGGCAGCGTTGGGGCCAGTTTGACGACGCCTACCAGCATGAGCGGCGCTACTTCACCGGCCGCGCGAGCCACCGCGAGAATGAGCCCGGTCATCATGGCCGGGCTCGCCATAGGCAACACCGTGCGCCACAGCGTTTCTGCCTTGGTGGCCCCCAACGCCAGGCTGCCCTCGCGCACCGAGCGCGGCACGCGGGCCAGACCTTCTTCGGTCGAAACGATCACCACCGGCAATGTGAGGATGGCCAGTGTGAGCGATGCCCAGAGAATGCCCGGGCTACCAAAAGTCGGCGCCGGCAGGGCCTCCGGGAAGAACAACTGGTCGATGTTTCCGCCCAGGAAATAGACGAAGAACCCCAGGCCGAACACCCCATAAACAATCGAAGGCACGCCCGCGAGGTTGTTCACTGAGATGCGAATTAGCTGCGTCAATGGTCCCTGCTTGGCATATTCACGGAGGTAGATCGCCGCGATCACGCCAAAGGGCATCACGATCACCGACATCATCAGCACCATCATCACCGTGCCGAAGATGGCTGGGAAGATACCGCCTTCGGTGTTGGCTTCCCGCGGCTCGTCGGTGGTGAAGTCGGCCAGCTTGCGTGCGTAGAACCCGACCTTCTCGACCAGACTCATTGCGTTGGGCCGGTACACGTCGGCCACTACGCCAAGCTTGATTTCCACCTGCTTGCCGTCCATCACCTCTGCCACTATCGTGTCGCGGCCGATGTCGGTGCGCAGGCCCTGGAGCTTGGTCTGCAATACAGAAAACTGCTCGTCGTACACGGCTTTACGCGCGGCAAGGTCTGCCTTGAGTGCCTCCGTGTATCGGCCGGCGAGTTCAGCACGGCGCTGCTCCAGTCGTAGACCCTCGATTTTGTGGTTGACGTCGCCGATTTGGTTCTTCTCGATCTTGTAAATCTGCTGGAACAGCGACTCGGCGCGCGTAAAGCGCGTCAGCAGTTCAGGCCATGCCGCTTCGCCGCTGGCCACCACTTGGCCGTTTTCCTTCACGGCTTTCAGATGGCCATAGAAATTGCCCCACTCACGGCGCTCGATGGTGATGAGATCTGCAGGGTAAGCAATGGTGCCAAGCAACGGCCCCGGGAACCACCGGAAGTCCACTCCGGTCACGTCACGGTTACCCAGCTTGAACAGCAAGCGGTCAACGAAAGGCTGGTTACCTTCGATCTTGAAGCCCGCCTCCACCAGCCGACGCACGGACACCTCTTCGCGCTCGCGGACCTCGCCGATCAGGCGCGATATCTGACCGTCCTTTTCCTTGTAGCTTGTTTCAGCAACGGCCTTGGGCCAGAAGTGCCCCAGGCCGCGCAGTGCAGTCAATGCCAGCACGCCAGCCACGGCCAAGACGGACAGTGCCACGGCGCCGGCTGTCAGCCATATCCACGGAGAGCCAGATTTGAACCAGTCGCGCATGATGCTTGTGTCCCTCAAACAGTTTGGTATTTTTCGCGCAAGCGCTGGCGCAATATCTCCGCCGTGGTGTTGACCACGAAGGTGAAGGCGAACAGCACCAAGGCCGCCAGGAATAGCAGGCGGTAGTGCGTTTCCCCGACGCCGGCCTCGGGCATCTCGACGCCGATGTTGGCCGAAAGCGTGCGGAAGCCCGAGAACAGGCTGAAATCCATCACCGCCGTGTTGCCGGTGGCCATCAGCACAATCATGGTTTCGCCGACGGCTCGACCCAGGCCGATCATCACTGCCGAGAAGATGCCGGGGCTCGCGGTCAGCAAAACCACGCCCATCATCGTCTGCCACGGCGTTGCCCCCAGCGCCAGCGAGCCCGAAGTCAGATGCTTGGGCACGCTGAAGATCGCGTCCTCGGCGATCGAGAAGATCGTCGGCGTGACGGCGAAGCCCATGGCAATGCCCACAACCAGCGAGTTGCGCTGCTCATACTTGATGCCGAGCTGGTTGCTTAACCAGTTCGGCATGTCGCCGCCGAAGAAGCTGGCCTCAATGGGGTGCCCAAGTTGGAAGATCAACCAGACGCTGAGCGCGATCACTGGCATCAGCAGCGCAGCCTCCCAACCTTCCGGCACCAGGCCGCGCAGATTCTCGGGTAGCAGATGCCAGGCGTAGGCGGCCAGGAGCACACACATCGGCAGCAATACCAGGCTGAGCAGCACGCCGGCCAAGTTGTTTTCCACCAGCGGCGCCAGCCACAGGCCGGCCAGAAAGCCGAGTACCACGGTCGGTAGCGCCGCCATGATCTCGATCGTCGGCTTGACCGTCGTGCGCATCTTCGGCGTCATAAAGTAGCCGGTGAAGATGGCCCCGAGAATTGCCAAAGGCACGGCCACGAGCATGGCATAAGTGGCGGCCTTGATCGTGCCGTAAGTCAGGGGCGAGAGGCTGAACTTGGGTTCAAAGTCGGAGTTCGATGCCGACGATTGCCACACGTAGTCCGGGCGTTCGTAGCTCTCGTACCAGACCTTCTGCCACAGGCTATGGAACGACACCTCGGGGTAGTGGTTGTCCACCTGAGCCGAATAGATTTTGCCCGCCGCATCCTGCGCCAGGTAGCCATTGCCTCGTGGCGGTACGGCCAATGCGATGAGGGCCTTGTCGCTGAGCTTGCGCGTGAACAACTGGCGCTCAGAGGTAGCGTAGTAGCTGCCGAGCGTGCCTTGTTCGTCGCCCGCGATGAAGCCCTTTCGATGAAATTCCGGTGCTAACGCGGTGATCGCTGTCGGCATGGCAGGGAACTCGCGGATATGTACCAGCTTGAATTCGTTGCTCGGCTGGCGCACCAGGAACCACTGCATCAACTGGCCTTTGTCGGTGCCAACGATGATCGAGAAACCACCGCTGAGCATCGTCATGGCAGTGACACGTTGACCGTCAGGTGCGAGATTGACCGTCTCCAGCAACCGGGCTTGCGATTTGTCGCTGATATCGAAGCGAGACAGACTACGGTCGCCGTGCAGCACATACAGTTCGCGCTGCTTCGACTCGATGACCATCTGCCGGATGTCATTGGGCGCGTTGGCGATTTCTGACTGTTGGAGCTGGCTCTTCGTCTCGCCCGTCATCAGGTTGGTGGTGACGTTGACAGCCGACACCAGCAGGCGCCCGTCTTGGGTCAACACGACGATCGTGGAGCCAGCGTCCGACTGCTGCACGCTGAGCTGCCGGATGGCTTGTCCGCGCGGATCGGCAGCTAGCGGCTCGTTGCCCAGGGGATAGCTGATCGATGGAGTAATCAGCCGCTTGCCGTCGGGAAAGGTCGCCGCGAAGCCGAGCTTGGCCAAGATCACGCGCCCGTCAGAAAGTCCGTAGCCAACGGTGTACGTGCTGCGCTCACCCTGGTCGAAACTCGTGAACGTGGCGCCGGCGGGCAACGGAACCTGGTCCTGTGCCAGCACAGCGCCCGTGTCAAAAGAAAAGAAGTTGATAGCGCCTTGCGCGCCAACGCGAACACCGATTTCGCGTTGTTCCTCCGAGGTCAGCGCTGCTGTGCGCTGGCTGGTTACTCCGGGTGCCGCAAAGCTTGCTTCAGCAGTCACGCCTGGCGGCATGAACAAGGGCACCACGACACTGGCCAAATAGAAAAAAATGGCCGACACGGCGATGATGACGCTGATACCGCCCACTGACATCACGCGCTTGAAGATGGCGTCCTTGAGCATGCGGCCGCCCATCGCTTCGTCAGCGGTGAGCGCGGTTTGGTCGGCTGTCGTCGTGTTCATGCTCGGTTTACGGTTGAGATGCCAATGTGAAAACTACAGCGGGCAAGCAACAGATGCTGCCTGCCCGCGAGCGGGACTGTTCTGCAAACTATTTCGATGCCGAGCGAATGGCCTTGAACCGTTCCATGGTGGCGGTCGGCCGGCCTTTGGCCATGCTTTCCTTGTTCATCACCCAGACGATGGACGCGCCGTTGGGCCCAGCGCCAATGTCGGTGAATGCCAACGCCACTTCGCCGTGTTCGATGAAGTCATTCATGTCCTTCAGCGTGTGGAACACATAGAAGCGACCATCCTTGAACACCTCGCCGTGGAAATCACCGGACGTCGGCGTCTTCTTGTCAATCACGCGCTCGGCCAGGCTCGGCGCGTTGGCTTTGACGTCATCGTTGGTAATTCCGAACACCAGCGTGCGGCCGCCGGGGCCTTCGCCGATGCGGGTGCGGGTGAGAGACACCTCGGAATGTTCCAAATACTGGAAATAGTTCTTGGTATCGCCAAAGACGTAGATGCGCTCGTCTTCGGGCAACACGATGAACAGTTCGCGCGCAGCCTCGGCCGATACGACTGCCGGTTGGACAACGGGTGCCGCGGCTGTCGCCGACGCTGCCGGCTTTGCGGCAGCGCCAGGAGTGACCGCCTGATCGCTCGCGCAGCCCGCCAAACCGAAGACTGCTAGCATCGGGGCCAGTGCCAGGGTACGGCTCAGGCTAATGATGTGCATGCTGTGCATATTGGTTTTCTCCTTGAGTCACTGAAAGTCAGTCGCGGCGACTTACCGATCATTTGGTCAACGACTCCGCAGCCTTGGCGGCTAGTGCGGCGGGCATCGGAACGAAACCATCCTTGACCACGACGCGCTGACCTTGCTGTGACAAGACCATCTTGAAGAACTCGCGCTCCAGAGGCGGCAACGGCTGGTTGGGCTTCTTGTTGACGTACACGTACAGCAAGCGCGCCAGCGGGTAGGTGCCGTCGATGGCATGCACAGCGTCAGCCGCAACGAAGGGCTGTCCCTTCTTCTGCGACAGCGGCAACGCACGAACACCCGAGGTCTTGTAGCCGATGCCGGAGTAGCCAATGGCGTTGATCTGCGTGGCCACGCTCTGGACCACCGATGCCGAACCCGGTTGCTCGGCCACGTTGCGCTTGAAGTCGCCCTTGCACAGCGCCACGTCCTTGAAATAGCCGTAGGTGCCGGATACCGAGTTGCGGCTGTACATGGCCACGTCGCGGTTGGCCCATTCACCTGTCATGCCGACTTGACCCCACTTCGTGATGTCCGTCGCATAGCCGCACTTGCGGCCGACGGACAGAATCGCATCGACTTCTTCAATGCTCAGGCCCGGGATCGGATTGTCTTTATTGACATAGACCGCGAGCGCGTCGATCGCCACCGGCACGGCGAACGGCTTGTAGCCGTGCTTCTTCTCGAAGCTCTCTACTTCGCGCGAAGACATGAGGCGGCTCATCGGCCCGAAGTTGGAAGCTCCTTCCGTCAATGCCGGCGGTGCCGTCGAGGAGCCAGCGCCCTGAATCTGGATGTTCACGTTGGGGTAGAGGCGCTTGTACTCCTCGGCCCACAAGGTCATCAGGTTGTTCAGCGTGTCGGAGCCGACGCTGGTGAAGTTGCCGGAGACGCCCGCGGCCTTTTGGTAGGTCGGGAGCGCGGCGTCGACTTGAACGGCCTGGGCATACACGGAACCGGTTGACAGAAGGGCAATGCCGGCAGCCAACGAGAGGAGCGAAGAATGCAGTTTCATGGATGGGATTCCTTTCGGGTGAGGTGACAAGAACGGACAACTGTGTGTGGTGGCTACTTGATGTTTTGGGTCCAGTAGGCTTCGACCTGCTTGACCAGTCCATCGGGCAACGGGACGTAGTGCAGGCGTTTTGCGTTCTCCTGGCCCTGTTCGAGCGCCCAGCGGAAAAAGCGAAGGGCTTCCGCCGACTTGTCGGCGTCAGGAGAACTCTTTGGCATCAACACGAACGTCGTGGCGGTGATCGGCCAGGTTTGATGCCATCGAGGTTGACAACCGGCACAACGCCCCCGATCACCAGCGGAAACTGGCTCAGCCCGGCGGCTTGAAGTTCGTCGGGCGGCAACGGCTTGTCGGAGGCCCCGAAGGTCACCACGCGGTCCTTGATCTGCCTGATGCCACCGCCTGAACCAATAGCCTGATAACTCACTTTGGCGCCGGTCTTGGTGTTGTAGCTGGCGGCCCAACTCAGCATGATCGGGTGGACGAAGGTCGAACCCGAACCGTTGATGTCTGTGGCCTGCGCCAGCGGTGCCCATAACGAGGCAGTCAGGGTCAGTAAGGCGGCTTTCGAGGTTAGATAGAGCAGAGAAGAACTTTTTTGCATGGCGGTGGCTTTCGTTGTAGTCGTCACTGGGGTTCAGTCAGGCTGACCCTCTGCTGGCGAGTGCGCGCAGTCACCCGTGCAGAGCGATGAAAAGACGGTTGCGCACATCGAGGCGTCACCGTTGCAGCAATCGGCAAGCAGGTATTCCAGAAGCCATCGCATGCCTGCCAAGTCGGCGCGGTAGATGACGGTTCGCCCCTGCCGGGTGCTGGTCACGAGCTGTGCTCGGGACAGGATGGCCAAGTGGCCCGAGGTTGTGTTCTGAGGGCATTGCATTGCGAGCGCGATCTCGCCGACGGTCCTGCCGCAGGGTTCGTGGCTGACTAGGAACTTGAAGATCGCCAAGCGGGTTTGCTGACCCAATGCCGCCAGCGCTCCGAGGGCACGCTGCCCCGACGACCCAAGCGATTCGGGGGGCGCGGCGGTAGTCAGGGTGGCTTCATTCATGGCGGCACCTAGATGTCGATATATCGGGATAGCTGGACATATTTATACTTTGAAGGGAGAATGTGACAGGCGTATGACAGGGCCGTCGCGGCGCTACCGGCAAGCCCGCACGGGCTCCGCGGATGTACGCCCCAACGAGGCCGCGCAACGGTACTTCGTGGCATGTGTCAATGAGCCGCTGCGCAGTTGCGGCGTCGAGTTGCGCGAGACCGGCTCGGAAGGCGGCTACCCGCCTATCGCCTCATCGTCTTCATCGCGCTCGGCTTGCCGTCGGTGCGGACGCGGGGCGAATGCATCTGCGCACCACCCAGGATGGTTCTCATCCGATACGGATGCGATGCTTCGGCACCCATGCGGCTCCCTACGATCAGATGGACTGATCACATCAAGGGGGAGAGAGCATGAACTTACGCCATCTTCGCTGCTTCATCGCTGTGGCCGAGGAACTGCACTTCGGCCGAGCTGCTCGGCGGCTGCACATCGAACAATCTCCACTATCGCGCACGATCCGCCAAATGGAGGCAAACCTCGGGGTGTCACTGCTCGATCGCTCGCCACGCCGCGTTCGTCTCACGTTGGCGGGACAGGTCTTCCTGGAAGATGCCCGTCGCGTGCTGGTGGCCTTTGAACAGGCTCAGACCAAGGCGCGCGCCGCGGCAAACCATCGGAACACGCTACGCATCGCGCTATCGGGCGACGTTGGGCAGGCCCGCTTGTCGGCGTTGCTTGCGCTTTGTCGGGAGGAGGCGCCACGGGTCGGTATTCGGATATTCGAAGCGCCACTGGCGCAGTTGGTGAGCGGACTGCGCAGCGACTTGTATGACGCGGGCCTTGCATTGGCTGGCGAAGTGGATTCCGGCGTCGTCGCCATGCCAGTGTGGCGAGACCCGCTGGTGGTAGCTCTGCCCGCCCGGCATCCGCTGCTGGCTTTCAAAGAAGTGCCGCTGAAGGAGGTGGTGAGCTATCCGCTGGTGCTGTGCAATCCCCAACTCTGCGAAGGGTGCAGCCAGCAATGCGAACTGCTGCTCCGCACGGTGGATGCGCAGCCGACGGTGGCCGAATACGTCAGCACCCATTCTTTGATGCTGGCCCTCGTGGCCGCCGGCTACGGCGTGGGCTTTTCGAGCGCGGCGCACTTGGCGGGTTGCCATCAGGCCGATGTCGTGGTGCGTCCGTTGGCCGAGGAAACCGCCTCACTGACGACCTATCTACTGCGGCCTGAAGGCGAAATCATGGAGCCGCTGCGGCAGTTCATCGACCGCGTTGAACGTGTCGGACGCCCGCAAGGCGCCGATCAACGCCCGATGTGACGCGGGGATTTTGAACGGCGCGATTCCTTTTCGGTCTGGCCCGTGACCCGAATTGCATCGGTGACCGCCCTTTTGCGTCACGGGCATGTGTGGCGAATCGGGCCTATGTGCCCGGCATCAAACAAGGCGCTTTCAAGCTGTCTGGGTCACTGCAGTGACCCAGAACGCATAAGCCTTTGCTGGATGCAAAGCGGCTCAGCCGGAAGACGCATTGGCGCTTTACCCCGACCGTTTACCTACGAAAACTTTGCCCTGGTTTTCCGGTAAAGCGCGGCATCCCTTCCTGATCGAATTTGGATGCGCGATTTTTCAAACCGTTGCGCCGGTAACAGGATTTTTCACGGGTGCATTATGGTGGAGGCGTAGCGGGCACCGCAAGGAGCGTTTGTCCCCGCGCAACGCTCGGCGACATCGCCGAACCCAACGTCTACCACGATGCCGACCGGCCCGCGCTTCATCGGATTCTTTGGGCAATCGCCCCGCGCTCATGTGGGTCGCGCGCGCTTGCCACGTGTCGATCCGACGAGGGGAAGAGCGCGATATGCCGAAATCGAGCAGCCACGCCTTTGGCGCGAAGACGTACTACCGCCCGATCGAGGCGGCAATCCGCTGGTGCGGTCTCCTGCGCTTCGAGCGGCGCATCTTGGAAGCGCTGGGGCAGCATGCTATGCCAGAGCCCGGCGAATTTCCGCGCTGGCCGCTGCTGCGCCTGTACGCCGAACGTATTTTCGACGCGCTGACGCATGGTGAACTGCCCGGCGGCAAGGCCGGCATCGTGCTGGGCTCACAGCCGCCGGCGCTCGACGACCCGGAGTTGACCGTGCGCCACGTCGATCTGAAAGCATGGATGTCGCAGTTCTACCCCGGCGATCGGCCGGGGTTTTTGTTTGACAGCATCGAACGCGCGGTGCACCCAGCGGTGAGCGTGGACACGCTCAACATTCTGCTGGCCGATCGCGAAGCGACGAAGGTGCGACTTGCCGAACTCGCCCAGGTGCATGAAACGCTGCGTACCGCGCACGAAGCACTGGCGAAGGAACATGCCACGCGCGCGACCGACGACGAACAGGCGCGCGAGCCTGGCCTGCGCAGTGAGACAACTTACCTCAACATCATCGGCGGACTGCTGACGCTGCTGTTGGGCAATTCACCGTCAGGCGCGGCCTATTCGTCGTTCCGCAGCATGGATGCCGTGGTCAGCGCGCTGCTCGCACACCACGAAGGGCGGCCGGGTCTCAGCGAGCGGACGCTGTGGAGCAAGCTCGCGCAGGCGCGGCGCCACCTGGAGGCGTCGCGCTGACGACGCGGCCAGCATGATGCTGATGCGGTGCACTGCAATTGCAGTCGCGGCTTCTGCAATTGCAGTGATTTCGGCGACCGCGGTGTATTGAATACGAGGCACTTTCCGAACAGCGCCAGTGAGCGTCAAGGAGTGCCTCTCATGTCTTTGCAGACCACCGCGCCGGCAGTACCGGCCGAGCACCGCATCATGCGCCGCGCCGAAGTCGAGGCCAAGACCGGCTTCAAGCGCGCGCACATCTACTCGCTCATGAAGGAAGGCAAGTTCCCCAAGGCGCTGCGCCTGGGCGTTCGCGCCGTGGGCTGGGACTCGGTGGAGGTCGAGCAATGGATCGCCGATCGCCTCAACGAGCGCGCCTGACGCTTTTCCTCGGTACATGCCATTCAACCGGGAGAAGCCCATGCAGGTGGTGTCCATCATTTCGACCAAGGGCGGCGTGGGCAAGACCACAACGGCAGCCAACCTGGGCGGCTTCGCCGCCGACGCCGGGCTGCGCGTGCTGCTGCTGGACCTGGACGTGCAGCCCACGCTGTCGAGCTACTTCACGCTGGCAGCGCACGCGCCGGCCGGCATCTACGAGATGCTGGCCTACAACGAGCAGCGCGCCGAGCAACTGGTGTCGCACACCGCGATCGAGCGGCTTGACCTGGTGCTCTCGAACGACGACCGGGGCGAGCTGAACACGCTGCTGCTGCACGCGCCCGATGGCAGATTGCGGCTGCGCCACCTGCTGCCCACCTTGGCGCCGCGCTACGACCTGCTGCTGATCGACACCCAGGGCGCGCGCAGCGTGCTGCTGGAGATGGCGGTGCTGGCCTCGAACCTGGCGCTGTCGCCGGTGACGCCGGAAATCCTGGCAGCGCGCGAGCTGCGGCGCGGCACGCTGCAACTCATTGAGGACATCGCGCCGTACCGCCACCTCGGCATCGAGCCGCCGCCGCTGCACCTGCTCATCAACCGCGTGCATCCGGTGTCGTCCAATGCGCGGCTGATCCAGCAGGCGCTGAGGCAGGTATTCCAGGAGCAGCCCGGCGTGCGCGTGCTGGACACCGACGTGCCGGCGATCGAAGCCTACCCTCGCGCCGCGACGCGGGGCCTGCCGGTGCATCGAGTGGAATATCGCCAGCCGGCGGGCCGCACGGCACCCGCCGCGTTGGAGACCATGCGCGCGCTGGCCGGCGAGCTGTTCCCGGCGTGGCAGGAGCGCTTCGCGCTCGTCACCGGCCGAGGCGATGCGGGAGGGGCCGGCCATGGCCAGCGCACATGACCTGGCCCGCGGCCACAAGCGGCTGCGAGCGCTGATCGAGTTCGCCCTGGGTGAGGGCTGGAAGGTGGTGCGCACCCGAGGCGGACACCTTCTGTTCACGAAGCTGGGCTGCGCGCCGATCTACACCAGCTCGACGGCGAGCGACCACCGTGCGGAGCGCAATGCCCTTGCGCAGCTTCGCCGCGCCGACCGCCAGGCGCAGGTAGCCGAGGCATCGCCGCAGGAGCGCGGCCATGGCTGACATGACGCCGGATGACATGGCCGCCAAGCTGCTGGCCTCGGGCTTCGAGCGCAGCGGCCCTTCGGCCGCAGCCTTGACCGACCCGATCGCCGACACGCCGATGGTGGTGACGCTGGACCAGTTGCGCCCGTATGACCACGACCCGCGCGTGACGCGCAACCCGGCCTACGAAGACATCAAGGCCTCCATCCGCGAGCGCGGGCTGGATGCGTCACCCGCGATCACGCGCCGGCCCGGCGAGCTGCACTACATCATCCGCAACGGCGGCAACACGCGCCTGGCGATCTTGCGCGAGTTGTGGAGCGAGACGAAGGACGAACGCTTCTTCCGCATCCCCTGCCTGTTCCGTCCCTGGCCGCAGCGCGGCGAGGTAGTGATGCTGACCGGCCACCTGGCCGAGAACGAGCTGCGCGGGGGCTTGAGCTTCATTGAGAGAGCCCTGGGTGTGGAGAAGGCGCGCGAGTTCTACGAGCAGGAAATGGGACGGGACAGCGGCCAGCCACTGTCGCAGAGCGAGCTGGCACGCCGGCTCACGGCCGATGGCTTTCCGCTGCCGCAGTCGCACATCAGCCGCATGCAGGACGCGGTTCACTACCTGCTGCCGGCGATTCCGAACTTGCTGTACGGCGGGCTCGGCCGGCACCAGGTCGAACGGCTGGCGGTGTTGCGCAAGGCCTGCGAACGCACTTGGGAACGCCGTGCGCTGGGCCGCAGTCTGTTGGTGGACTTCGCCACGCTGTTCCAGGACGTGCTCGCGCAGTTCGACGCGCAGCCCGACAACTTCTCGCCGCAGCGCGTGCAGGACGAGCTGGTCGGCCAGATGGTCGAACTGCTGGAAGCGGACTACGACACGCTGGCCCTGGAGATCGACGACACGGAGAGCCGACAGCGCGCGCTGACCAGTGATCCAGCGCCGCCAGCGGCACGACCTGCGGCGCCGACCGCACCTGCGCCCGAGCCGCAGCGGTCTTCGTCGCCGCCATCGACGCCGGCTCCGTCAGTGCAGCCAGCAGCACCTTCTCCTTCCACATCGTCGGGCGTCGGTCTGGTTGTACCCGCCGTCGGCACCGAAGGTATGCATCAGGACGGGCAACGCGACGAGCGCCTGCAAGGCCACATCGTCTCCCCTGCACCGACCACCGAGCGCCTGCAATCCATACAGCGCATGGTCGCCGACCAGATGGGCGACAAGCTGCCCGACTTCGATGTCGACGCGCTGCGCGCCATTCCCGTACAGGCAGGCGGGCTCTATCCAATCTCGGACGTCTGGTACATCGAGCCCGGCCTGGACGTGCCGGATCGGCTGCGCGTGCACATTGCGCAGTTCGCGCGCGAGATCGCCGAAGAGGCCGGCGTGGCCGAGCAGGTCGAGTCCAGCGACGGCGGCATCGGCTTTGCCTGCGTCGCGCCGCCGGCAGCGCGCGCGATGCCACCGTTCGCGCGGGCCGTGCTGACGCTGCTGCAGGCGCTGTGCGCCGCCCGTGTCGCAGCCGGGCTCGACCGCGCCCGGCTCGCCGATGATCTGGCGCCCTTGCTGTACGGCTCAGGCGCCTATCCGCGCCTGAGCGATGCCGGGCTGGTAAAGCTGTTTCGGCTGCTGCGCCTGGCACGGCGGCTTGTGGATCTGGAATCCGGTGCGGGCGCCAGCGCCGCGCCCGGCCATGGCGCCTGAGCGGAGACCAGCCATGTCCGCACCGCACCCGCTCAACCAGGCCGTGATCGCGCAGGCGCTGCACGACCTGCGCAACGGGCAACTGCGACGCTGCAAGGCCATGGGCTTCGGCGAGGAAGAACTCGATGCGCTGAAGCATCCCGAACTCGTGAGCATGCTGGTCAATGCCACCGTCTCGTGGTGCTCGGTGTCGGTGAACCGCGAAGTGCTCAAGCGATTGCTGAGCCAGGTGCACGACGTGGAGCGGGAGATTGCCACGGTCGACCGCATGCTGCGCCTGGGCGCCAGCACGGAGATGGTCAGCCGCTTCTACGGCTTGACGCACCAGGAGGTCGCGTTGCGGCGCGACATCCTCGGCCTGCCCAAGCGCAAGGGGCGGCATCCGGTGCTGGATGAAGCACAAGACACCGCCCTGTGGAAGCAGTGGAAGGCCGGCGTCACGGAGCGCGGCATCGCGCTGGACGACGAGGTGGCGATGCTGGCGCTGACCATGGACCTGGCCGAGACCTTAAACCTGCCGATGTCGGTGATCTGGTCGGCGATACGCAACTGGATCGACCAGGGGCTGGTGTAGGCCATGGCGACCGGCGGCGCACCCCGGCGCGATGGCCCCGTGGCGCTGTCGGCACTGTTCGACGACGCGCTGCGGGAACTGGTGCCACCGGCACCACCGGCACCACCGGCACCGCCTGCGCAGCGCGGCGCTGCTCCTGCGGCGCCGGCCGCGCCGGCCAGCGACGGCTTCCTCTACAGCGGCAACCGGCATGAGAGCGTGCCGCGCGCGCTGTTCCTCGACCGACGCCTGACGCCGCTGGAGCGCAACGCCTGGCAGGTGTTCCGCCTGCAGCTCCAGAGCGACGGCGTGACGGCGTTCCCGACCTACGACCAGCTCCGGCCTTATCTCGCCTCGATGCCTTGCGCGGCGCAGGCCTCGCATGAGACCGTGGCGCGCGCCCTGACGCTGCTGCGGCTGACGCGCTGGCTGAGCCTGGTGCGACGGCGCCGCGACCCGAAGACTGGGCGCATCCTCGGCAACCTCTACGTGCTGCACGACGAACCGCTGACGCCCTTCGAGGCGATGCAGCTCGACCCCGACTACCTCGGCCTGGTCAGCCAGGCGCTGACCCATGCCGCCAAGGCGGTGCAGATCGTCGGCATGAACACTCTGCGCGAGATCGCCGAAGACCCGATGCTCAACGGCCGCACGCTGCCCACGCGGCTGCAGGTGCTGGCACAGCGCATGGCCCGCAACGAATGGGCGGATGCGAGTTATCCACAAGCGCCTGTGGATCACGAATCCGAAGAAGGCCAGGACGGCCTGCTTCGGAATCTCGATGGCCCGTCTTCGGATTCCGAAGCAGGGCTGAAACCCGCGCCAGACGGCTCACTTCGGAATCCGAAGGAGGACCGTACTGTACGTATGGATCGTATAAATCAAGTACGTACAGTACCGCGCGCGAAGGCGTTGCAGCACCTGCGCCTGCCCGAGCGCCTGCTGCGCTTGAAGGACGAGCAGCAGAGCGGTGCGATGGTGGCCTTGCAGCAGGTGGACGAGTCGCTGCGGCAGGCAGTGCTGGACGAATGGGATGCGCGCTGCCGCATCAGCGCGGTGCGCAACCCGGCCGGCTACCTGTTCGGCATCATCCAGAAGGCGATCCGTGGCGAGTTCAAAGCCTGGGCCGGCGAAGGCGGTTCGCCATCGACGACGCCTGCGCCGCCGCCACGGCCACCCGCACCGGCTCCTTCTGCATCGCCACCACCCGCACCGAATGGCCCCGGCCGTGAGGCAGCGCGGGCTTACCTGGCAAAACTGCGTTCGACGTTGGGCGACTCCTGAACAGCTATCCCCAGGGGATAGCTGGGACACGAAGCCTTCCAGCCATGGGCTTCGGTTTTGTCATGCATCGCATGGTCGCAGCCCGGCGCGGACCTATCCCCAGGGGATAGACGGAACACGCGGCCTTCCCGAACGACAACCGGGAGCGCACCCGCTGCGGTTTGTTGACTGACGCCCTTCCGGGCGATACCGATGCTGGCGGCTCGTTCCCTTACCGCGAGTCGTCACCATGGCCAACGAATCCCAGCAGCCCCTGCAGTTGAATCTCGGATCGCTGCGCAGCGCGATGTCGCTGACGCTGCACACCCACCACGCTTCACGCATTTGGCATGGCCGCGCGCCCGCCGAGGGCCGGCCCGGGATCATCGGCCTGAACGGCTACATCAGCGTGATGAACAAGATGAAGCGCGGCGCTGAGCAGGACGACCCCTACTCGGATTTCTGGATGCTGCGCATCGAGGACAAGCTGACGCAGACCAAGGCCAGCTTGCAGGCGCTGCGCGAGCAGGTGGACCAGGCGCTGGCCGACGTGCCGCCCGCGCTGACGCTGGGCGAGAACATGAACGTGCAGCCGGTGAAGCTGCCGCTGTTCGTCAATGCGCAGCTCGGCTTCATGGCGGTGTACCTGCTGGCCGACTACGACGACCTGGCGCGCAAACTGATCCTCGCGCATCACACCGCGCTGATCGACCGCAGCACGCTGGAGCGCTGGCTCAACGACGGTGCGCATGCGCTGCGCAGCCTGTTCTCGCTGGCACAGCAGTACCGCTACTCCGGCGCGACGCGCGACGACTTCGCCTCGAAGAACGCGGTGGCGCGGGCGGCGCTGGAGAAGTTCGGCGAGCTGCCGCAGGACGTGCTCGAAGGCACGCGCCGCTCGCGCTTTGCGCCACCGATCGCGCGGCGGGCAAGCAAGCCTGGCGTAGCCGCAGATGCCGCACCCAGCGCTGGCGCAGCCGACGTGGCGGACGACGACCATGGCAGCGAAGGCACCAAGGCATGACGGCACCGTCGTCCACTGGCCAACCGCTGCGCTTCCTGCCGCTGGAACAGGCGGACTTCCAGCGTCTGGAACACGGTCCCTACCTAAAAGGCCTTTTACAGCCTTTTAAGGGTAAGAGGAGTCTGGAGGCCTGGGCCAACCAGTGCACGGCGCTGCGCGACGACTTGATCGGCCTGGCGCAGCGGCGCGTGCTGCAACAGGCGCGGGCCTACCCGTTCTCGTTGCTCGACGTGCAACTGGCCCAGCAGACCACTGGCGCAGGCACGACCTTTCTGCGCTGGCGCAACCACGACCGTTCCTCGATGGGCGTGGCGCTGTGGGAATCACTGCTGGACCGCCCGGCGACACCGGCCTCGCTGATCGACGACCTGTACGCGATGGAGCTGCAGCGCATCGCTTTGAACATGCAGATCAGCCTCCTTCACACGCTGGGCCGCCAGGCCCAGGAGTGCGCCAGCAAGGCCGCGCAGGCCGAAGCGGCTTACCTGCGGCGTGTCCACGGGCATGCCGCGTCCGTTCCATCCACCACCCCCAAGGAGTCACCATGAGCACGCACTTCGTCGGCGAGGGCAACATCGGTTCTGCGCCGGACTACCGCGAATTCCCCAATGGCAACGACGAGCCGCGCCGGCTGCTGCGCCTGAACGTCTACTTCGACAACCCGATCCCGCGGAAGGACGGCGAGTACGAGGACCGCGGCGGCTTCTGGGCGCCGGTGGAGCTGTGGCACCGCGACGCGGACCACTGGCAGACGCTGTACCAGAAGGGCATGCGGGTGCTGGTCGAGGGCCGCACGGTCAAGGACGAGTGGGAAGACGCTGACGATAACGAGCGCACGACCTTCAAGATCGAGGCCCGCCGCGTGGGCATCCTGCCGTACCGCATCCAGGCCGTGACCCTCAGCGCCAGGACGTCGGAACCCGAGGCGGCAGTACCGCCGCCGAAGGAGACCAAGGGGACGAAGGCGCCGAAGGAAACCAAGGCCAAGGGCTGATTCCCCGCAGGGGGCGGCTGTAGCAACCGTCAGACGCCCGCCATGCACCAGCTATCCCCAGGGGATAGCGCCAGGGTGATCCACGGGGTTCCAGCCGCCCTCCCGAAACGACGCTCCCGCTGCGCCAACCGTTGCGGCTTCGCGCATGCCGCTGCGGCAACGCATCACCTGCCGATCACAAAGCGGTGTCTGCGCCGATCGGCTTCCTTGCTGCCGTCATCCGCTGGCCCGGCCAAGCTGGGGCCATCCGATGAACCGCACACTTCCAAGGAGGCTTCATGCGCGTGTTCCTGTGCGAGAAGCCGTCCCAGGGCAAAGACATCGCCCGTGTGCTGGGCGCCGGACAACGCGGCAACGGCTGCTACAGCGGTGCAGGTGTCGTCGTGACCTGGTGCATCGGTCATCTGGTCGAGGCGGTTCCGCCCGAAGGCTACGGCGAGCAGTACAAGCGCTGGGCCATCGAGCAACTGCCCATTCTTCCCGAGCGCTGGCGTGTCGAGCCCAAGGCGGCGACCGCGGCGCAGTTCAAGGTCGTGCAGCAGCTCGTCGCCAAAGCGGGCGAACTGGTGATCGCGACCGACGCCGACCGAGAGGGCGAGATGATCGCCCGCGAGATCATCGAGCTGTGCGGCTACCGTGGCCCGATCCAGCGGCTGTGGCTGTCGGCACTCAACGATGCGTCCATCCGCAAGGCCCTGGGCGCGCTGAAGCCCTCGGCCGAAACGCTGCCGCTGTACTTCTCCGCGCTCGCGCGATCGCGTGCCGACTGGCTGATCGGGATGAACCTGAGCCGGCTGTTCACGCTGCTGGGCCGGCAGGCCGGCTACAGCGGCGTGCTGTCGGTCGGGCGGGTGCAGACGCCGACGCTCAAGCTGGTGGTGGACCGTGATCGCGAGATCGCGCGCTTTGTCTCCGTGCCGTTCTGGGCCATCGAGGTGGCGCTGTCGCATGCGGGCCAGTCCTTTGTCGCAAGCTGGATGCCACCGCAGGGCAGCATCGACGACACCGGCCGCTGCTTGCAGCAGGCGGTGGCGCAGCAGGCCGTGGAACGGCTGCGCGCGGCCGGCGCCGCCCAGGTGCTATCGGTGGAGACCGAGCGCGTGCGCGAAGGCCCGCCGCTGCCGTTCGACCTCGGCACCTTGCAGGAGGTGTGCTCCAAGCAGTTGGGCCTCGACGTGCAGGAGACGCTGGACATTGCCCAGGCGCTGTACGAGACGCACAAGGCGACGACCTATCCGCGCTCGGATTCGGGCTACCTGCCCGAAAGCATGCTGGCCGAGGTGCCGGCCGTCCTCGACAGCCTGGTCAAGACCGATCCCAGCCTGCGGCCGCTGATCGACCGTCTGGATCGCCAGCAGCGTTCGCGGGCCTGGAACGACGGCAAGGTCACGGCGCACCACGGCATCATTCCGACGCTGGAGCCGGCCAACCTCTCGGCGATGAGCGAGAAGGAGCTGGCTGTCTACAGGCTGATCCGCGCCCATTACCTCGCGCAATTCCTGCCGCATCACGAGTTCGACCGGACGGTGGCGCAGCTCGCGTGCGGCGGGCAGTCGCTGGTGGCGGTCGGCAAGCAGATCGCGGTGGCTGGATGGCGCCAGGTACTGGCGGCGCCGGAGCCCGAGGACGGTGACGGCGAGGACGCACAGCGCGGCCAGGTGCTGCCGACGCTGCGCGCTGGAGCAGCCTGCCAGGTCGGCCAGGTCGAACTGAAGGCGTTGAAGACGCTGCCACCCAAGCCCTACACGCAGGGGGAGTTAGTCAAAGCCATGAAGGGCGTCGCCAAGCTCGTGACCGACCCGCGCCTGAAGCAGAAGCTCAAGGACACCACGGGCATCGGCACCGAGGCCACCCGCGCCAACATCATCAGCGGGCTGCTGGCCCGCGGCTATCTCTTGAAGAAGGGCCGCGCCATCCGAGCATCGGATGCGGCTTTTACGTTGATCGACGCCGTGCCGGCGGCCATCGCCGACCCCGGCACGACGGCGGTATGGGAGCAGGCGCTGGACATGATCGAGGCCGGCCAGATGACGCTGGACACCTTCATCGCCAAGCAATCGAGCTGGGTCGCCCAGCTCGTGCAGCAGTACCGCGGCGCCACGCTCGACCTCAAGCTGCCGCCCGCGCCGAGCTGCCCACAGTGCGGCGCACCGATGCGCCAGCGCACCGGCAAGAGCGGCGCGTTCTGGTCTTGCAGCCGCTACCCGGACTGCAAGGGCACGCTGCCGGTCGAAGATGCTGCGGCAGGCAAGCGCGGCGCATCCGGCCGCACATCCAGCACGCAGCGTCGGCGCCCCAAGGCGAACTGACGCCCACGTCTCCCTCTGCCACGCCGGCTGCTGCCGACGGCGGGGCAAACCTCCCGCGCCGCGCGGGACTCCCCAGCGCGCGTTCCCTTCTGCAACGGTGTGCGCGTCCTGCTGGCCCGAGACGGCCGCAGGGCGAGAAGGTCATTGCTCCATCGAATCGCGCTCGACGCGGTTCCGCTGATCGAGGTGTTCGCGTCCATCCGCGAGCGGTCTCCTGACGCCTTGGCCCGCAAGGCTGCGAGGTGCCAGGAGACCGCTTGCGGTCGACGGTATTCGGTGCCGGTGCCCGCCGGTGAAAAAACGGGTTCCCTTTGTGTGTGGATACACGCCAGAGGATGCCGGCCCCAGCCACGAAACGGGCCGGGTGAGATTGCTGACGCAGCGAATGGCTTTGACGACGGCCTGGCCTGCTTGCAGCCCACAGGTGGATTGATTCCTCTCAGCCGAAGCCTTGCGGGGCTTCGGCGTTTGTTCCGTCTACAGGCTTATCCTCGATCCAGCATCTCGGTGTCAAATCGCGCTTTGCCGTACTCGCTGCGACAGCGCCTCGGCGCTTTCCTTGCGCTCGCTGTACCGATCCACCAAGTACGGCGCCACGTCGCGGGTCAGCAACGTGAACTTCATCAGTTCTTCCATCACGTCCACCACGCGGTCATAGTAGGCTGAGGGCTTCATGCGCCCGGCCTCGTCGAACTCCTGATATGCCTTGGCGACCGAGGACTGGTTCGGGATGGTCAGCATCCGCATCCAGCGGCCCAGCACGCGCATCTGGTTGACGGCGTTAAACGACTGCGAGCCGCCCGACACCTGCATTACCGCCAGCGTCTTGCCCTGCGTCGGGCGCACCGCACCGGACGACAGCGGAATCCAGTCGATCTGCGTTTTCATCAGGCCCGTCATCGCGCCGTGACGCTCCGGCGAACTCCACACCATGCCTTCGGCCCACTGCGCCAGTTCGCGCAGTTCCTTGACCTTGGGATGATCTTCGCTGGCATCGTCCACCAGCGGCAGGCCCGACGGATTGAACATGCGCGTCTCACCACCCAACGCCCGGAGAATACGAGCCGCTTCTTCGGCTGCCAAGCGGCTAAACGAGCGTTCGCGCAGTGAGCCGTAGAGCAGTAGGAAGCGCGGCGCCTGCAGCACCCTTGTTGGAGCGAATAGCCGCTCCGCGTCGGGCCGCTGGAACAGCGCCGCGTCGAGGTTCGGCAGGTCGAGGCGCGATTCAGACACGACGCCCCTCCGCATCCACCACCGGCTCGCCGTCTTCCTTGTTGAACGCGCCACGCTGCGGCTGCGGCAGCAGGTCGAGCACGGCTTCCGACGGCCGACATAGGCGCGTGCCCAGTGGCGTGACCACGATGGGCCGGTTGATGAGGATGGGATGCTGAAGCATGAAGTCGATCAGTTGCTCGTCGCTCCATTTCAGGTCGCTCAAGTTCAGTTCGGCATAGGGCGTGCCTTTCTCGCGCAGTACCGCACGCACCGGCACGCCCATCGCCGCGATCAGCGCCTTGAGCGTGTCGCGATCGGGCGGCGTTTTCAGGTATTCGATGACGGTCGGTTCTTCGCCACTGTTGCGGATCAAGCCCAGCACGTTGCGCGACGTGCCGCAGGCGGGGTTGTGGTAGATCGTGATTTGGCTCATGTCGAGGTGCCTTGATTCGAGAGAAGAACGGCCTGCTGACGCAGGTGGGTGATCGCGTAGCGGAACAGGATCGCGCCTGCCGCACTGATGCCGGCCAGGGCCAGCAGCGTGCCGGGATAGCCGTTGCCAGCGGCATACAGCAGCGAGGCGACAAAGGGGCCGGCGGCCACGGCGATCTGCACGGGCGTCGCCATCGCGCCGCTGATGGCGCCGTAGGCGGCGCGTCCATACAGCTCGGCGGGTAAGGCGCCGCGCACGATCGTCATGACGCCGTTCCCGATGCCGTACAGCGCTGCGAACACCATATACATCGGCAGCCATTGCCCGGAGCCGAATAGCAGGAGCAGCGACAGCGGCAGCAAGCTGATCGCGGCCATGCCGACCTGGCGCGTGCTGGCCCGTTTGCCGACCGTGGTTTCGAGCACGCGGCCGAGCACCTGCATCGGCCCTACCAGCGCACCGACCCAGGCCGCGTGCGCCGCAGAGATGCCATGCGTCTGCAAGATCGGAATCATGTGCAGCGACATTGCCGCGAACACCAGCGCATTGAGCGTGATGGCCGTCGTGACCAGATAGAACACCGGCTCGCGCACGACTGCCGCGAGGCTGCGGGATGGGCTGTCCGTGCGCGCCGGTGTTGCGCTGTGTGCGACGGCGCTCGCCTTAGGCAAGCTGGCATGGATGGGAAGGCAGATCAGCAGGTTCGCGGCGGCATAGATCAGCCACGTCTCGCGCCAGCCAAGGTGCTGCAACAGGAACTGCGTCAGCGGCCAGAACACCGTGCTGGCGAAACCGCCGAACAGTGTCAGGTGCGTGATCGCCCGGCGGTAGTCACTGCCGAAAACCTGCGTGACGACAGCGAATGCCGGCTGGTACAGGATTGCGCTCATGGCAACGCCGAGGCCGGCCCACACGAGGTACAGCCCCACCACGCCTTGTACCCGTGACAGGCAGGCGAGCATGACGGCTGCGAGCAATGCCCCGCCGCCCATCAGGAGGCGTCCACCGATACGGTCGATGATGCTGCCGGCCGAAGTGGACAGCAGCCCCGAGATCAGCAGCGCCACCGAGTAAGCACCGACGATGACGGGCTTGGACAGGCCGAGTTTGTCCTGCATCGGCTGCATCAGCACGCCGTAGGCGTAGAACATCGACCCCCACGCGACGATCTGCGTCAGGCCGAGTGCGGGAATCAGCCAGCCACGCGGGCGCAGAATCGTGTTGCCCATGACTACGCTTGGCGCTCGTACCAGCCGCGCGAACGGTTGACCACGCGCACCACCAGCAGCATCACTGGCACTTCGATCAGCACGCCGACCACGGTGGCCAGCGCCGCGCCGGAGTGAAATCCAAACAGGCTGATGGCAGCGGCCACGGCCAGCTCGAAGAAGTTGGAGGCTCCAATCAGGGCCGAAGGACACGCGACGTTGTGTTTCTCACCAACCAAGCGGTTGAGCAAGTACGCCAAGGCCGAGTTAAAGAACACCTGAATCAAGATCGGCACGGCCAGCAGCGCGATGATCAGCGGCTGTTTCAGGATGGCCTCGCCTTGAAAGGCGAAGAGCAGAACGAGTGTCGCCAACAGGGCCGTGATCGACCACGGGCCGATTTTCGCCATCGTGGCCTCGAAGACATCCGGGCCTTTGGCCAAAAGCTGCTTGCGCAAGAGCTGGGCCAAGATGACGGGAATCACGATGTACAGCACGACGGACGTGATCAACGTGTCCCAAGGCACTGTGATGGCCGAGATACCCAGCAGGAGGCCAACCAGAGGCGCAAAGGCTACCACCATGATGCTGTCGTTCAGAGCGACCTGCGACAACGTGAACAGTGGATCGCCATTGGTCAGCCTGCTCCACACGAACACCATTGCCGTGCATGGTGCAGCGGCAAGTAGGATCAGCCCGGCGATGTAGCTATCGAGCTGGTCAGCGGGGAGCATGGGCGCAAACAGGTTGCGAATGAAGAACCATCCGAGGAACGCCATCGAGAACGGCTTGACCAGCCAGTTGACGAACAGCGTGACCCCAATCCCCCGGACGTGTTGGCGTACTTCGTGAAGTGCGCCGAAGTCCACCTTGACCAGCATCGGGATGATCATCACCCAGATCAGCAGGCCCACCGGGAGATTCACCTGCGCGATCTCCATGCGGCCGATGGACTGGAACGCTGCCGGGAAAAATTGTCCGAGGGCAATGCCAATGACGATGCAGAGGAATACCCAGACGGTCAGGTAGCGCTCAAAGACGCTCATCGGCGGGCTTGCCGACCCTTTCTGTGCGGTTTCACATTGAGCTGACAAAGCATTTCCCCCTTTAAGCGTCACGCTGCTGTCCCAGCTCGCGGAGCTTGGTTTGCAGCGACATGCGGTCGATCTTTTCGATAGGTAGGTTCATGAAAAGCCGGATTCGATTGGCGATCTGGAACTGCACGTTGGAGAACGCACGGAGCTGCTTTTCCCGGTCGCCTTCGATTTTGGTGGGGTCAGCAAATCCCCAGTGCGCCGTGATGGGCTGGCCGGGCCACGCCGGGCAGGCTTCACCTGCTGCCTGATCGCACACGGTCATGATGAAGTCCATATGCGGGGCATCCGGCTCTGCGAACTCCGTCCAGCTCTTGCTGCGCAGTCCACCCAAGTCGTAGCATTGCTCCGACAGCACTTCCAAGGTCATCGGATGAACCTCACCGCGAGGATGACTTCCCGCGCTGTACGCCTTGAAGCGCTCCCGCCCAAGGTGGTTCATGATGACTTCCGCCATGATGCTGCGGGCAGAGTTTCCGGTGCAGATGAACAGCACGTTGTAGATTTTGTTTTCCATGTCAGGCTTCCTCGGTGATGTGGTGTGCCAAGTCGCGCAGCCGATCCACGCCGACTGGCTCGTTCTTCAAGAGGGGCACAACTGCAAAGCGCTTGGCATGGCTTGCTGCTACCGAGTCGATTTCCCGCAGTTCGTTGAAGGCGCGTTGGTGCAGCAGTAAAGAGTTAGGACGAGCGGCTGCGACGCTGTTGTTGACGATCCATGCCCACGGCTCGATGCCCGCTCGGCGCAGGTCGGATTGCAGGTTTGCAGCTTCCAAGACAGGGGTGGTTTCGGCCAGTGTGGCGATAAGCACCTTGGTCTGTTTCGGGTCTTGCAACTGCATCATCGGCGTCGTGTAGTGCAGGCCCGTGTTGCCCATCTGCCGGGTCACTTCTCGGTGATACGCGCCAGTGGCATCCAGCAGCAGCAGCGTGTGCCCGGTGGGTGCGGTATCCATCACCACGAACTTCTTGCCGGCCTCTCGAATGATGCGAGAGAAGGCTTGAAAGACCGCGATCTCCTCCGTGCAAGGGGATCGCAAGTCCTCTTCCAATAGTGCGCGCCCTTCGGCGTCGAGCTGCGCCCCCTTGGTATCCAGTACGTGCTTGCGATAGCGCTCCGTTTCCTCGTGAGGGTCAATGCGGCTGACCGTCAGGTTAGACAGTGAGCCTTCCAAAGTCTCTGACAGATGGGCGGCCGGATCGGAGGTCGTCAGATGCACGGGCAATCCTCGGTGAGCCAGCTCCACGGCGACGGCGGCCGCCAAGGTGGTTTTGCCGACACCGCCCTTGCCCATGAGCATGACCAAGCCATGTCCATCTACAGCAATGTCATCGACCAAGGAGGAAAGGCTGGGTGCATCGAGCTGGGCAGACAGTTCGATTGAGCTTGTGGTGCTCCCGCTGGTGGTGGCCACTAGCAAGTGACGCAAAGCGTCGAGTCCGACCAGGTTGAACGGTTTCAGGTCGATCCGATCCCGAGGCAGCGCCTTGAGCACGTCCGGCATGGCCGTGAGGGCCGCTTGCTCGCGTTGATGGATCGCTGCCGCCAGCTCATCGTGCGCGGCTTCGCTGGCTGGAAGAACGCCATTGACAACGAGGTATTGCTGAGACAGCCCGATGGCGGCCAGCTCTTCGTGTGTGCGTGCCACTTCCCGAAGGGTGGCGCGTTGAGCGCGGGCGACCAGAACCAAGCGGGTGCGCTGCGGATCGGCCAAGGCGTCAACGGCGGCCTTGTACTGGGTCCGCTGCTTTTCCAGCCCGGCCAGTGGCCCGAGGCACGACGCATCGCCTTTGCCTTCTTCGAGGAAGCCGCTCCACGCGCCGGGCAGTTGAAGCAGGCGGATCGTGTGGCCCGTGGGCGCAGTGTCGAAGATGATGTGCTCGTAGTCTGCGGTCAACGTCGAGTCGATCAGCAGGGCCGTGAACTCGTCGAAGGCTGCGATCTCGGTGGTACAAGCGCCTGAAAGCTGTTCTTCGATCCCTTTGACAACCGTCTCAGGTAGGACACCCCGCACTGGGCCGACGATGCGATCTCGATAGGCTTGTGCCGCTGCCTGCGGATCAATTTCGAGTGCCCAGAGGTTGGGCACGGCGGGGATCGCCGTGATGTGATTGCCGATGCTTTCCCCAAAAACTTGCCCCACGTTCGATGCAGGGTCGGTGCTGACAAGCAGGACGCGCTTGCCCTCTGACGCGAGTTGTACCGCCGTAGCACAGGCGATGGAGGTCTTGCCGACTCCACCCTTGCCTGTGAAAAAAAGGTAGCGCGGAGGTTGATTGAGGAAGTGCATGGGCAGTTCCTCCATTCAGCAGCAGCGGCTGCCGGAGCAGCAACCACCTTGTGCGGGCGGGGTATTCGTTTCGGTGATGCCACCCCACCGGGCCAGGTCGGCGCGGCTGGGGTGCCTTCCCGCCAGTGCCAACTGACCGTCAACCAGAGTCACCGGGAGTGCTTCGGCTCCTGCCGTTTCAAGAAATGCCTTGATGGTCGAATTTTGGGCAAAGTCCATGGGCTGTTGTGCAAGATTGAAGCGCTCAATCTTTACGCCTTGCTGCTTGGCCCACTCTACGTCGGCTGCGAAGGTAACCAAACTCTGGTCTACCTCGACACCACATACACCAGTGCTGCAACAAAGAGCCGGGTCATAAACTTGGATCGTTTTCATTTGATACTCCGAGGAAAGTTAATGTTGAACGTGTAGCAAGGTGCACGAGCGGGCTAACTCATGTGGTTAGCGTCGGATCAAGCAGCCGGGAGGCAGCTATCACGCCTGCTCGCACCAGTAGTTCTTCTGGAATCACTTCATAGGTTTGACCTGCGACTTCGACCGTGCGGCAATCGTTATCGCCGCATTCGTTGCAGCAACGACTACTTCCTGTGTGGGCATCCAGCCATTCCTCGATGGGCTTGCCGGCGATCCAGATGCGGTTTGATTCGGACGGCTGTGCCAGAAAGGATGCTTCGTCCAGCTCTACGGTCTCCAACTGGGGCTCTACGCCAAGGGGCGCCAGAGCGGCCCGGAGGCGATCCACAGCGTGCAGCATCTCGTCTCCGGTTCCGTGGCATCGGGGACAGGTACGGCCCTCTGTGTTGACTAGCCGTTGCCAAACGATGGGTAGCGTTTTCATCATCAACACTCCTTGTCATGGGGATACAACTGAAGCAGTGCCTCGCGCTGGTCGGGCTTGATGTTGACGACGGGGCGAATCGTCTTAGCCGCCGCTGCTGCTTCGTCGAGCGTGCGGCACAGGCCAAGCTCCAACAGAACACCAGCGGCCACGGTGCCAGTCCGGCCCTTTCCGCCGCCGCAGTGGAAAGCCACTTTTTTGCCGTCTCGATAGGCCGACACGACCGCTTGTATGGCGTCTTTGAACAGTGGGGCTTGCGGCTGGTCGGCGTTGTCCCCGAGCGGGATTTGCCGCCAGATCAGGGCGGGATTTGACGCCGCACAACCCGTGGACTCTTCGCGCAAGTCCACCACCACGTCAATGTGCTCCGCATCGGCAATTTGTTGAATGTCGCTTGCTCCGCCGAAGTAGATGCGGCCCGCGATCAGCTCGTGATATTGCTTTTGCATCGGTAACTTGCTCCTCTCTCGGTTTCAGGCCAGCAACGTGCCGATGTGGTCAAGCTCTGCTTTGAGCTTGGCCTTGTCTTGCTGCAAGTCGGCCAGCGGCAACGCGAGGAAAGCCTCGATGCGCGCTCGCAGAATGCGATAAGCAGTCACGAAGGCTGCGTCGATTTCCTCATCGGTGCCAGTGGCGTGGGCTGGGTCTTCGACGCCCCAGTGGGTGCGCAGAACTGGCCCCAAATAGGCCGGGCAGGTTTCACCAGCAGCACTGGAGCAGACCGTGATCACGATGTCCGGGGTCGAGGGCAGGTTGTCCCACGATTTGCTGTGATAGCCCTCTGTCGAGATGCCCTCGCGTGCCAGCAGTGCCAACGAGCGAGGATGGACTTGGCCAGTGGGCTGACTGCCTGCGCTCATGGCTTTCCACCCTGCCGGGGCAAGGTGGTTGAAGGTGGCTTCGCCGAGGATCGAGCGACACGAGTTCCCGGTGCAAAGAAAAAGGATGTTCATTTTTTGAGAGCCTCTTGAGTTGAAGAAAGGGGCGGCAGCACAGCGTCAGAGCACATGGAGGCAGCGCGCAAGGATTCGTTGGCCTCGCACACGCCGCCTTCGCAGCAGTGCTCGGTCAGGTAGCCGAGCAGCCCGGTCATGTGGGCGAAGTCGGCGCGGTAGATCAGGTTGCGGCCCTGTTGCTCGATGGTGACCAGGCCGGCATGGGCCAGCTCCTTCAGGTGGAAGGACAGCGTGTTGCGGGCGACGTCGAGCTGGTCGGCCAGAACGCTGGGCGTGAGCCCTTCTGGGCCGGCGACGACCAGGGCACGGAACACCCGAAGGCGCTGGGTGTGAGCCAGGGCGCCCAGGGCGGAAATGGCTTGGGTCTCGTTCATTATTCAATGATACAACATTTATCGAATCATTGAACAACACCCGGCAGCAATCAGGGACGAGGCGGGAACCGATTCCCCCGTGACGCAGAACGCGCCCCAGCGTGATGCTTTGCGGCACGTGTTGCTGACCTGATCAGCACATGCCAGCAGCCTGGGTCTTTCGGCTGCCGCGGGAATCCTCTCGTGCGACCCACCAGTCCGCTTCGCATCGACCACCGCGGACGGGCGTTTCACGACGCCGATGCCGTTCATGTTCAACCCTTCGGGAGTCTTCCGCTCCCGTCAGGGCGTGGTGCTCCCGGTATTTCAACCACCAGGAGAAAACCATGTCCCTCGCGTTCGCATCGGCGCCCATGAGCGCTGAACAGGCCCGCGCCGAATCGATCGGCTACCAGGCCCTGGCCTACGTCGGCAAGCGCCTGCCCCTGCAGGTGCTTTGCAGCGCAGCCGGCCACTACATCGGCACCGCCGATGCGGACGGCCCGGTCTCGCGCGAGTCGGTCAGCTACTTCCGCTCGCACCACGCCGCCGACCACGCCCTGCAAACGGGCCGCTGGCAGCAGCGCTTCAACCCGTGAATCAACCACCCGGAGCCCATGTCATGAACCGTGCCCTGCCTCAAGAGGTACTTGATCAGATCGAGCTGGAACACCAGCACTTCGCCGTCGCGCCCCAAGCCTTCTTCGAGGCATGGAAACGCGGCGTCCACATCGCCGGTGCCGAATGGTTCGGCGACGGCACCCGCGAGGGCCTGCAGCGTGCCACCACCAAGTGGGATCTGCGGCCGAAGCTGCTGATGCTCAACGATGCCCTCGGCGTCCTGAGCAGCGGCCAGCGGATGTTCCTGTCCGCGATGGTGAGCTTCTACAACGCCCGCGAGGGCGGCGCGATGCTCAAGCGTTGCGGCTTCGAGGGTCTGTCCGACCTGGGCGGCCTCGACCTGGAACGGCGCAAGGTCATCGCCGACCTGACGCTGAACTACAACGGCTGGTGAGCCGCGCTGCGGCCTGCTGACGTTCTTCTTTTCTTCCGACCCCACGAGGGACATGCGTCCCGCCAGGGGCCATGTCCCTCCTTCCACCCGGAGCCCGTGCGGCCTCGGGATGTCCCTGCGGATGCCTTCGTCCGCCAGGGCGAGGGCTCCGCGCCTTTCATCGCAAGGAGCCCTTCATGGCCAACAACTACCACGACGCCACTGGCGTTCTCATGCTCGACCGGGTGACGCCGGTCATCTCCGCGCTGTTCGGCGCCTTTCGCCTCGATGCGAGCTATCCCGGCAACGGGAAGGCTTACATCGCTCGCCTCGCCGAGATCAACGATCCGCAATGGAGCGACGTGCTCGACGGTCTGCTGACGCTGGCCGCTCAGCTTGACCTGCCAGCACCGGACGACGCCGAAGGCGAGGATGGCGAAGACCGTGACGCCGAACTGTCGATGCCTGCACTTATCGACCTGATCGCCCCGCACTTCGGTGCCGACCAGAACCAAGACCTCGCCAATCTCATCGAGCACCACCCGTTTGAGGGCAGTGCAGACCTCGACGCGCTGTTCCTGATCGCCACGTGCATCGACGACGGCCATCACCTGGTCGCCATCCAGCTCGAAGGATGCTGGCGTTGCAGCCGCCCACGGCTTTTCGAGTTCGGCGGGCATGGTTGCTTCATCAGCCGCGAGCTGACGGTATCGAGCGAATCCACGCATGCGCTGCAACTCGGCGAGGAATTGCGCACCGCAATCCTGGCCGGCGACCTTGCGGCGGCGGCCAACCGAATTGCCAACGAAACGCTGGCACTTCTGGCGGCCATCACCGACGACCAGGTTCACGCACGTCTGCGCAGAACCGTTGCTGACTGCCTGCTCACCGACCCGTCCTCCGTCGCTGCCGGCTGACCGGCTGCCAATTTATCCACCCGCTGGGGTTCAATCCCCGGCAGGGGATTGCCTCGGCCATCCTCTGCTGGAGAAATCCCATGTCCTACTCGAACAACAATCCCTTTGTCCGCGGTTACGACGGCCTGTCGGTCGAACGGCTGCTCGCCGTCTCCTATGACGACGACTGCCCGCTGACCTACCTGCCGCTGCATCCCTCGCAGTCGAGTCTGCCGGACGGCCAGGTCGAACGGCGAGCCTGCATCTTCTCGGACGACTTCGTGCTGATTACCGAGGACCAGGCGGTCCCCGATGAACTGCAGGCGCAATGCCGCAGCCACGGGCTCGCCCGCAACGTGGTCTACGCCGTGATGGCCGAAGAGGCAGGCAAGCCGCTGCACGTGGGCGATACCTACTCCGACGAAGCCGCGCGCGAGGTAGTGCGGCGTCTGCGCTATGAAACCGGCTTCTACAGCCGGTGCTGGGAGATCAGCAGCGGACACCTCGACGCCGAGGCGCATCGCTTCCTCGCCGAACTGGCAGACATCGCCACGCCGACGCTGTTCCTGTTCATCGCCTTCCGCATCCCGTACAGCCCGGCCATCGGGTTGAAGCTGATCGCCACGCCCTGGACCGACGAGAACCTGCGCGCGGTCGAAGGCATCACGGCCAAGCGGCTGATGCAGGAGCACCGCAAGAAGGGCATGCCGAAATCCCTGGTGCAGGTGCTGCACCTGGCCGCGCTCGCCGACGTGCGCATGCTCGTCTTCGACGGCGATGCGCCGGTGCTTGATGGACTGCCGATCTACGACGAGTGACACCACCTTTCGAGCCCCAAGCGGGGCTCGTTTCATTTCTGGACGAAGCCGGGGGCGGCGCAATGCCGATTCCTGTGCGACGCGGGGCTGCGCCTGACGCACGCTGCTCGCATGTTCGCTGGCGTTGCCGGCAAGCATGCCCAGGCAGTCGAGACCTTCGAGGCTGCGGCGCGGTTCGCCGTGCTGGTTGTTTTCCTTCGCTGGGCGCATGTCGCGTCCATCCACCTCACCCCAAGGGACACACCTCCCTTGCGGGCGGGAGTTCCTTGGATTGCCACAAGGAGCTTCCCAATGGATACCCAAGCCATCCGTGCACAGATGCCGACGCTGGTTCGCGGCCACGTGCCTTCCAACGTCCGCACCTTCAAGTTCAACATCTTCGATGGTCAGCCTAAGGTTTCGACGCTGGGCTTCCACGTCGATCCCAAGCCTTTCGAGGGCAAGGTCATCGCCACCACCGACGAGGCCATCGTCGTCAAGACCGGGCGGGCAGAGTTCGCGGTGCTCGACAAGGCGCTCGTCACCGACGTGCCCGACGAAGGCGCCAAGGTGCAGGTCGAACCGTATGCGCGGCGCCGCTTCGACGGCCTGCGCGCGGACACGCCCGAGGAGAGCACCGAGTTCACCGCCAACGGCCAGCCGTACACGGTGAAGCGGCTCATCCTGGGTTCGGCGCCGGCCAAGCTGCCGATCGCCGAGCCGCAGTGCCCCGAGTTGCAGGAGCTGGTCCGCCAACTGGAGCAGTTGCCCGCGCCCGATGGGTTCCGGCGCATCACGCACCTGTTGGTGGATGCCGGCGCGCGGGACTTCACGGTGGTCGATCCGAGCCCCGGCAACATCATCGCCACGCCGCCGACCATCGGCTTCACCGTGGCCTCGATGAAGTTCCAGGGGCGCGTCACCGTGCTCTACGAACGCGGCCTCGACACCTACGCGGTGGAACTGCACCGCAACGGCGAACTGGTCGAGCGGGTCGATGAAGTGTTCTTCGACTCCTTGGGCCAGGTGCTGGAGCGGCTGATCGACGACGGGAGCTGGCGCCTCATCCGCGTGCAGCGCCTGTCTGGTCGCAAGCCCGTCCAGCACTGATCCCCTTACGTCACCAAGCGGCTTCCCGTCCTCGCGGCGGGAAGCCTTTTTCCTTCACTTTCGTTGGAGATCACTTCCATGACTGTTCGATTCAAAGGCACCGAGCTTCGGCCCGTGCTCGCCGAGGCAGCGGCCAACCAGTGCCGCGTCATCCTGGTCAAGGACCAGGGCGTGTACTTCATGGCCGAGCGCGGCGAAAGCCGGCCCGATGGGCGGCGCAAGACCATCGCCTACGCCGTGGGCTGCAACCCCGATGTCGATACGTTCGACGACTGGTGGGAGCTGGCGCGCGCCGAGTTCGGCGGCGACGACTTCGGCGAGTTCTTCGACCTGCACGAGCGGGTATTCGCCCGCATCCTGCACAGCGAGGACGACCTCGAAGTGTCGGCCACGGCCACGGACCTGTCGTTGCAGCCCGTGTCCGCTGCGCCGGCCGGCCACTGATCGTTGTGCTTCCCAGCCCCCTCCCGGGGGCTTCTCCTTATCCGGTGCCGCGGCCCCTGGCCGCATCGCACGCGCTCGTCTCCAGCCCGGCTCGGGCCACCCACGCCGGCAGCCGCCGGTCCCACCGCCTGGAGACGCCTGCATGCGAGACCCGTTCAAGATCGAACAACCGACCTGCCTCAGTTTCAGCGGCGGCCGCACCAGCGCGTACATGCTGTGGCGCGTGCTGCAGGCCCACGGCGGTCTGCCCGCGGATGTCATGGCGTGCTTCGCCAACACCGGCAAGGAGGTAGAGGCCACCTTGCGCTTCGTGCGCGACTGCGCCGAGCACTGGCAGGTGCCGATCCACTGGCTGGAATACCGACCCACGGAACCGGGCTTCGTGGTGGTGGACTTCGATACCGCCAGCCGCGCGGGCGAGCCCTTCGAGATGCTGATCCGCAAGCGGCAGTACCTTCCCAACCCGGTGGCGAGAGCCTGCACGGCATCGCTCAAGGTACGGCCGATGCACCGCTTCCTGCGGCAGCAGGGCTGGACCGATTGGGACCAGTTCATCGGCATCCGCGCCGACGAACAGCGCCGCGTCGCCAAGATCAGGGCGCGCGGCCACTCCACCGAATCCACCCACGAGACGATGTGCATGCCGCTGGCCGAGGCCGGCGTGACGGTGCGCGATGTGTCCGCCTTCTGGCAGGCACAGCCCTTCGACCTGGAGCTGCTGACGGTCAACGGGCGCACGCTCGAAGGCAACTGCGACCTGTGCTTTCTCAAACCCCGCGGCCAGCGCCTGGCGCTCATCAAGGCCAGGCCGGAGGCGGCAGTGTGGTGGATACGCATGGAGTCGCTGAACCTCGCCAGCCGCCCCAGCGGCGCGCGCTTTCGCAACGATGGCCCGAGCTACGCCGACCTGGCGCGCTTCGCGGCCGACCAGCGCGACCTGTTCGATGCCGCCGAAGAACCCATGGCCTGCTTCTGCGGCGATTGACGCGCAGTCCGTGCCGCCGCGGCTCGCCGTGATGCCGCTGTCGCTGCGCGCGGCCAATGCCTTTGTGCAGGAACACCACCGGCATCATCGGCCCGTGCAGGGCGGCAAGTTCAGCCTGGCGGTCACGCTGAGCGGCGGCGATGCAGTGCCAAGCCGCATCGTCGGCGTGGTGATCGCGGGCCGCCCGGTGGCGCGGCACCTCGATGACGGCTGGACGCTCGAAGTCACGCGGCTGTGCACCGATGGCACGCCCAACGCCTGCAGCAAGCTCTATGGGGCCGCCTGCCGTGCGGCACGCGCGCTGGGCTACACGCGCCTGATCACCTACACGCTGCCGGCCGAGGGCGGCGCCAGCCTGCGAGCGGCCGGCTGGCGCCCGGTCGGACAGCGCGGCGGCGGCAACTGGAACCGTGCGCGCCGACCGCGGCAGGACACGCCCGAGGTGTTGCGCGTGCCCAAGCTGCTGTGGGAAGCGCCGTAGCGGCGAGCCTGGCGCTCGGCGCCAATGCGGACAGCCGCCGATGCCGATTGCCGCTCGCGCGGGCGCGCGACTGGTGCCACGCTGCCGCCATGTTCCGCTGACACCCGTCAGCAGCATGCCCAGGCAGTCTCGATCTTCAAGACTGCGACACGGTTGTAGACCGTGTTGATCAACCAGTTCGCTCCGGCATCCCAGCGCGAACGGCCATCGGTTCTCCCGATGGTGATGCCACCCAAGCTGTTCCTTCAACCCACGCGGGGGTTCCACACCTTCCCCGCCTTGGGTCGGGTGTGTCTCCGCCTCTTTGTTCTCAGGAGATTCACCATGACCACTTCCATCAACAAGTCCTTCTTCGACCTGCACATCACCGGACTCGGGTATCTCAATCGCATCCGCGAAGTGAAGCCCAAGAAAGGCGATGCGTTCCTGGCCTGCGACATTGCGGCGCTCAACGGCCCCAGCGATGACGTGGCCTACGTGCGTTTCGACACGCGCGTCTCGGGCTCCGAAGCGCAGCACCTGGTGCGCCGCTGCATCCAAGCGGTCGATGCCGAGAAGAAGGTGATGATCGGCTTCCGCCTGGGCGACCTGTGGACCGACACCTTCACCTACTCCAAGGGCAAGCGCGCCGGCGAGCAGGGGGTGAGCCTCAAGGCCCGCCTGCTGTTCGTCAGTTGGATCAAGGTCGATGGCCAGCTCGTCTACAAGGCCGAGCCCAAGCCGACCGATGCCGACGACCGCGACGCGCGCAACACGGATGTCCCCGCGGCGTCCGCCGAGCCGCAAGCCGCAGCGTCCGAGCCCGCCCGGCCCGCCGCCGAAGCTGCCGACGAAGCCGCTGCCGATGCCCCCGCATTGGAAGTTGCCGAGTCGTTCTGATCCGCAAGGCCCCGTTCCTCGGGGCCTTGTCTTCTTCCCAATCGCGCCCGCACCCGACCGTCGTCATGACGGCCGTGTGCGTGATCGCAGCTTCGTCCGCAGGAGTTCTTCATGATCACCATTCCCGGCCAATTGGCCATCAAGACCATCCACGGCCGCAACGGCGACTTCAACGTCGGCCGCCTCGCGACCTCTATCGGCGAGTTCGTCGTGAAGAACGCCGAACTCGACCAGTACGCCGAAGGCAAGTACGAGGGCGATTTCGCTATCGCGGAAATTCGCCCGTCCACGTACACCGCCAACGGCCGCATGGTCATCGAGATCCGCGCCTTGCTGGGCGGGATGACCTTGTCAGCCATCGACGCCCTGAGCCGTGACGACGCCAGCCGGCTGAGTCCGCAGGAAGTCGATCCGATCGACGAGGAAGCGCAAGCCCCCACGCCAACGCCGACCACCGCTCCCAAGGCGGCCGGCCGGAAGAAGGCACGCGGTTCGCGCGACCCGCTGGTCGATACCACGCCGTTCGGCAGCGAGCCGGCTGCTGCGTCCGCGGAGGCTTCGGCCCATGCAGATGCCGACGACGGCGACGACGCGGCGCTGTTCGGCCCGCTCTGGCCGCTGAGCGATCCCGTCAAGCTCGATGCCACCGTGGATCGGCGCGTGCTGCGTCAGCAGCGCGACCGCCTCGGCGACCTGGGCTACGAGTTCGCTCCGCTGACGCAGGACTGGCACCTCGCCAGGGTCTGAGCCGACCGCTGTTCCACGCCGCGCCAATGCGGCTTTCACCACCCGCCGGGGTTCCTTCCCCGGCGGGAGGACTCCGGCCCTTTCTCACAGGAGTCATTCCATGGGCTGGACATTCGTTCGTATGACGCGCGATCAGTTGATCCGCGAGCTGACCGCAACCGAGGACACCGAGCGGTCGCGCAGTGAGGTCATCGATCACACGCTGGTCGGCAATGTGTTGTGGTCTGTAGTGCGCATCACCGCCAAGCAGGCCGGCGTTCTGGGTCTCGCACCCGGAGAGTCGGCCATCTTGATCGGCTGCCATCTGCTGGAAAGCGAGGGCCACGAATGGGGCTACAAGTCCCTGGTCGAGGCCGAGCACCCGTACTACTACTCGTGCCCGCTGCGCTATCTCGACATGGTGCCGCAGCGGTGCGCCACCTGGCGTGCACGGGTGCACGCCTTCCACCAGCAGCGGCCGGCGAGCAATACGGCCGGCGATGCAGCCACCGAGTGAGGCGCGCATGGACACCATCCTGTCGCCCTTGCCGCCCGAGCTGCTTCGCTTCGTCGAAGACCAGTTGGCCAACAACGAGGTTTCCGACGACGACGAGCTGCGCGAGCACTTCATCGCCAACGGCCTGAGCGAAGAACAGGCGTGGCGGGCACTGACCTACCGCGCGCTGTACCTGCGCCACGTCTTCCTCGAAGGCTTCACGCCGATTCTCAAAGGCCAGGAGGCGCTGTGCTTCAACCCGCACAGCCGCGGCTGGGAGCCGGTTCCGACCTCCTAGGCATTCCCCTCACAGGGCTCGCTTCTTCAACCCTTTCACCAGGCCCTGTTCAGCAGGGCTTTTCTTCATCCCCCGCAATCGCGCGCATCCGGCCTTGGCCGCTGGATGCCGATTGCTCCATTCCGCAAGGAGATCATCATGCAAATCGCATCCCGCTTCGCTTCTCGCTCCCCGGTACTGCGCGCCGACCATCCGCTGTCGGACGATCAGATTCGCACCGTGGCCCCGTCCATCTTCGCGGACACCCCGCACGAAAGCCGCTCCGAACGGTACAGCTACATCCCCACGGCGGCTGTGCTGACCGAACTGCGCAAGGAAGGCTTCCAGCCGTTCATGGTGTGCCAGACCCGCGTGCGACACGAGGACCGCCGCGACTACACCAAACACATGCTGCGCCTTCGCCACGCCAGCCAAATCAACGGTGCCGAGGCGAACGAGATCATCCTGCTCAACTCGCACGACGGAAGCAGCAGCTACCAGATGCTTGCGGGCATGTTCAGATTCGTCTGCCACAACGGCCTGGTGTGCGGCGACACCTTCGCCGACGTGCGCGTTCCCCACAAGGGCAACGTCACCGATCACGTGATCGAAGGCGCCTACGAGGTGCTGCACGGCTTCGACCGCGTGCAGGACTCGCGCGACGCCATGCGAGCCATCACGCTCGACACCGGCGAGGCCGAGGTTTTTGCCAGATCGGCGCTGACCTTGAAGTACGACGATTCGGGCAATGCCTTGCCTATCACCGAGACCCAGATCCTGCGGCCCCGTCGTTACGACGACAACCGCGCCGATTTGTGGTCGGTCTTCAACCGGGTCCAGGAGAACCTGGTCAAGGGCGGCCTGAGCGGCCGTGCCGCCAACGGGCGCCAGCAGCGCACGCGCCCCGTCCAGGGCATCGACCAGAACGTCCGGCTCAACCGGGCGCTGTGGCTGCTCGCGGATGGCCTGCGTCAGCTCAAAGTCTGACCCACAAGCGGATCGTGCCTCGCGGCATGGTCCGCTTTTTCTTGGCTTGTGCTGTGCTGCCAGCGCACCGCGTCCAATTTGGTTCGGTGTAACCCTAATGCGGCAATTCGCCGCTGCCTCGAAAATTGAGGTTCGACTGCATACCTCCCTGGCTTTTCCTCCCTGAGCCAAGCAGTCATCTTTGCCGCCTCGGTGTCCCCGGGGCGGCTTTCTTTTCGTGGCGGTCATTCGTGCTTCCGCCATCGCAGGCGATGCGCTACCGCAAACAGGGTTGCGCGCCGGGTCGGTTTTCCGCTCCCGCTGCACATGCACCTTGGCGCAGGCTATGGCCCATGTCCCTCGGCGTAGCCGAGAACATGCCCAGGTAGCCCAGACCTTCAAGGCTACGGTGCGTTGCGACGCACGGTCTGATTTTTTGCCACGACGCTCACCGCGTTCTCTTCCATCCCTCTGGGGCAGTGACTGCCCTCGCGGGTGGTGCTGTCTCCGCTCACTTCGAGGACATCACCATGCCTGCACCTTCTTCCCCCAAGCAGCTCTATCGCATCGACGAGTGCCCCGACCTGATGGCCGATGGCGTCGTCGGTGACGAGAACGGCAACCTGGTCTTCATCTCCCTCTGGGCGCGCGACACCGCTGTCCAGGAATTCCTGGCCCGCCTCACCCTGGGCCGGGACGAACAGGGACTGGATCAGTTCCATGTCATCACCGAGCAAGGCGCGAGCGTCCCGGTCTTCGTCGGCAACGTCGAGAACCTGGAGAAGCGCAGCGCACGCGCCTACCGGCGCACGCTGTTCGGCTCGCTGACCAACATCTGGCTGTTCGATCGGCGCTGCGTCAAGCCCGACAAGGCCAACGCCAGCGCGCTGGCGCTCCTGCCTCGCGGTTCCGCGCACCGGCTCGACCGGCTGTGGACGCTGGTGCGGGACACCTGCCCGCTGCCGCTTCTCGATCCCTGGCGCGATTGCGTGCTGGAGCTGCTGCAGGCGAAGTCGATGCTGACGCGCCTGCCGTTCGCCCTCGGTCCCTTGGAAGGCCATCGGCTCGCCATCGACGTGCCGACGCTGACCCAGGTGCTGGGCGGCCTGATTCGCAGCGGTGGGCTGGTCGCCGACACGCCCGCCGGCCGCATCCCCTCGGCTCTACCGCTCGAAGCGGTGGCTTGAGTTTCTCGCACCGGACATGCACGCCCCGCGTGTCCGCTCCCTTCCATTGATCTACTGCCAGGAGATTCCCATGGCCCTCATGTTCCCGCGGCTCGCCCGCAACTTCGTGAAGAACGGGTACTTCCCGACGGACGAACCCACGCTCGATAGAGCACTCGCCGCACTGGCGCCCGCCGCTCCCTCCGCCGGGCCGTTGTGCATCCTCGATCCCTGCGCCGGCGAAGGCGTGGCGATCGCCGAAGCCGCACACGCCCTCGGGCGCGAGCGGGTCCAGGCCTTCGCCGTCGAGTACGAGGCCGAGCGTGCACGCCACGCCCGGCAACTGGTCGATCGCTGCATCCACGGCGACCTGATGGACACGCTGATCAGCCGTCAGAGCTTCGGCCTGCTGTGGCTCAACCCGCCTTATGGCGACCTGTCCAAGGACACCAACGGCAACGTCGGCTACCAAGGTCAGGGCCGCGCGCGGCTGGAGAAGCTGTTCTATCAGAAGGCGCTCCCGCTGCTGCAGTACGGCGGTGTGCTGGTCTACATCGTGCCGCACTACGTGCTCGACGCCGAGCTGGTCGGATGGCTGACCCGGCACTTCGCCGAGCTGCGCATCTACCGCGCGGTGGAAGCGCAGTTCAAGCAGGTCGTGATCTTCGGTCGCAAGGTTCGCCAACGTGACCAGGTATCGGATTCGGTCAAGGCCACGCGCGCGCTGCTGCTGCAGATCGGTCTTGGCGACGCCGAAGCGGAGGAGCTGCCAGTCGAATGGCCGTTCCTGCCGTACACGGTGCCTGCCACGGCCGAGCCGGAGCACTTCTACCGCGTGACGATGGAGCCCGAGCAGTTCGCCGAGGAAGTCGGCCGGCTGCAAGGGCTCTGGCCGACGCTCGACACGCACCTGGGCGCCGCGCAGCAGTCGCTACGGCCTCCGGCGCGAGGCTTATCGCATTGGCATCTCGCCTTGGCGCTCGCCGCGGGTGCGATCTCCGGCGTAGTGAAGTCCAAGACGGGCCGCGTGCTCGTCGTCAAGGGCGACACCCACAAGGAGAAGACCTTGCAGACGGAGTACACCGAGCGCGACGACGGCACCGTGGCCGAGACGCGCATCCTGACCGACAAGTTCGTGCCGGTCATCCGCGCCTGGGACATGACACCGGGCTCGCTGACCCGCGGCGAGGTGCTGACCATCCGCTGATCGCTGTTCCCTGACGGCTCGCCGTCGCTTCATCCACCAACTCATCCACCCAACGGGGCCACTCACCCCGCCGGGTGCCGTGGCCCCTCTTTCATCCGAAGGAGAAACACCATGGCACTCGCAGTTCTCAACGTGGCGTCGCAAGCACGCTTTGCCCCTGGGCACCTGGTCATGACCTGCGGCATCGATGCGCTGGTCCGGCAAGGCCGGTTCAACCCGACGCCGTACCTGTGCCGCCATCTCAGTGGCGACTGGGGCGACCTCGACGACAGCGACCGGCGGCAGAACGACGCCGCGTTGCGCTCCGGCGAGGATCGGCTGTTCTCGTCCTACCAGGTCGCGCCTGACCTGAAGCTCTGGATCATCACCGAATGGGATCGCAGCGTGACCACGCTGCTGCTGCCCAGCGAATACTGAGCTTCATCCACCGCGGCCACGCGCCGTTCTTTTCTTCCCACTCCGGGGCATGCCATCGCCCCGCAGGGGAGGTGCATGCCCCATTTCATTTGGAGCATCACCATGTCCCTCGATACTGACCTTGTTCCCGCCGCCGATGGCACGCCCGTTCAGGGCGACCTGCTCGAAGCGGCTGCTTCTCCCCTGGCGATGAGCCTTCAGGATTTCGTTGCCGAGTTCGGCGACGAGCTGCTGGATTCGCTCAACCGCGCCAACCCTCCCGTTTATACCGGCCAGGCCCGGCCGCATCGCCAGCTCGTGCTGGCCAGTCTCAAGCGCAAGCTGTTCGGCGCGCAAGCCGAGGTGGTGCATGCCGTCACCGAACTGCTGGCCGACCGCGGCGAACGCGCCGCGATCGTCAATGGCGAGATGGGCTGCGGCAAGACCACCGTTGGCATTGCCACGGCGGCCATACTGCACGCCGAAGGCTACCGTCGCACACTCGTCTTGAGTCCCCCGCACCTGGTCTACAAGTGGCGCCGGGAAATCCAGGAGACCGTCGCCGGCGCGAAGGTCTGGGTGCTCAACGGCCCGGACACGCTGGTCAAGCTCATCAAGCTGCGCGAGCAGTTGGGCGTGCCGGTGCGCGGCCAGGAATTCTACGTGCTCGGCCGCGTGCGCATGCGCATGGGTTTCCACTGGAAGCCCGTCTTCAACGTGCGGCGCACGAAGCACGGCGAAGTCGGCGCGTGCCCGGACTGCGGCCAGGTCATCACCAATCTCGACGGCGAGCCGATCAACCCGGTCGAACTCGAAGCCGAGGACTACCGCCGCCGGTGCAGCCATTGCGCGGCGCCGCTGTGGACGCTGATGCGACCGCGCAGCCTGTCCGCCAACGACCAGTCCACGGCCGTCTTCAAAGCCTTGCAGCGCATCCCGACCATTGGGGAAGTCACCGCGCAGAAGCTGATGAAGAAGTTCGGCGACTCGTTCCTCGCATCCATGTTGGGCGACAACATCCACGAGTTCATCAACCTCATGGATGCCAAGGGCGAGCTGGTGTTCTCGGATCGTCAGGCGCACCGCATGGAGCGGGCGATGGCGAACATGGAGTTCGGTTTCGGCGAGGGTGGGTATCAGCCCAGCGAGTTCATCAAACGCTACCTGCCGCAAGGCACGTTCGACCTGCTCATCGCCGACGAGGCGCACGAGTACAAGAACGGCGGCAGCGCCCAGGGCCAGGCCATGGGCGTGCTCGCAGCGAAGGCGCGCAAGGCCTTGCTGCTCACCGGCACGCTGATGGGCGGCTACGGCGACGACCTGTTCCACCTGCTGTTCCGAGCCCTGCCGGGGCGAATGATCGAAGACGGCTACCGCCCGACCAAGAGCGGCAGCATGACCTCGGCGGCCATGGCGTTCATGCGCGACCACGGGATTCTCAAGGACATCTATTCCGAGAGCACAGGCACGGCGCACAAGACGGCCAAGGGCACCAAGGTATCGGTGCGCACGGTCAAGGCGCCGGGCTTCGGCCCGAAGGGTGTGCTGCGTTGCGTTCTGCCGTTCACGGTCTTCCTGAAGTTGAAGGACATCGGCGGCAACGTGCTGCCGTCCTACGACGAGGAGTTCCGCGAGGTGGCGATGGACACGGCGCAAGCCACGGCCTATCGCGATCTGTCGTTTCGTCTGACCTCGGCGCTGAAACAAGCGCTGGCGAAGCGTGACACGACGCTGCTCGGTGTGGTCCTCAACGTGCTGCTGGCCTGGCCGGACTGCTGCTTCCGGTCGGAGACGGTGGTGCACCCGCGCACGCGCCAGACCTTGGCCTTCGTTCCGGCTCAGTTCAACGAGCTGGAGGTGATGCCGAAGGAGCGCGAGCTGATCGAGATCTGCAAGCAGGAGAAGGCTGCGGGTCGCAAGACGCTGGTCTATTCGGTCTACACCGGCACGCGCGACACCACGTCGCGTTTGAAGGTGCTGCTGGAGCAGGAAGGCTTCAAGGTGGCGGTACTGCGCGCGAGCGTGGATGCCTCCCGCCGCGAGGACTGGATCGCCGAGCAGTTGGATCGCGGGATCGACGTGCTCGTCACGAACCCGGAGTTGGTCAAGACGGGTCTCGACCTGTTGGAGTTTCCGACGATCGTGTTCATGCAGTCGGGCTACAACGTCTACAGCCTGCAGCAGGCGGCCCGGCGCTCATGGCGCATCGGCCAGAAGCAGCCGGTTCGCGTGATCTACCTCGGCTACGCGGCTTCCTCGCAGATGACCTGCCTGGGGCTGATGGCTCGGAAGATCATGGTCTCGCAGAGCACATCGGGAGACGTGCCCGAATCGGGATTGGACGTGCTGAACCAGGACGGTGATTCCGTCGAGGTGGCACTGGCCCGGCAACTCGTCGCGGCCTGATCCGCCACCCCATGCCGGCTGCCCTTCGGGGCGCCGGCTTCTTTTTCCACCCATGCGGACAGACCGCGCCCATTGAGGGCGTGGCGCCGCGCTTTTTCCAAGGAGCTTTCCATGAACGACAACACCACATCGACATCCGAGATCGTCAGCGTTCGCTTGACGCTGAACGTGGCCTACCTTCTCAACGGCGAACCCGCCCAGGACATGATCACGCGCCTGCAGCGGATGTGCGAGCACGCCATCGGTCACGGCATGCTGACCGGCGATTCGGCTGCGGAAGTGGACGAATACACGATCCACGTGTCCGTACCGCCTGCGCCGCTGCCGGAGGACGCCATTGCCGGCTTCATGCGTCAGCGCATCGAGGACGGCAACCTCGACGCCGAGGACATTCCCACGCGCCTGGCGCGCTACGGTCTGATGGCGCCCGACGATTTCATCGCCGAGATGCGAGAGCGCCTGGAGACGGCCGAGGACGACGGCGCGGCTGATCTTTTCGGAGGCCAGCCATGAAAGCCTTGCGCATCGCGGTCGCGTGCCGCAACGCATCGGGCATGCCGGACATGCCCGTCTTCACCGTCTCCGTCACCGGGGAGGAATACGCCCTGGGTAATCACTACGACCGCGCCGAGGCCTTGGCCGAGGAGGCGGGCTACGAAAGGCCCTTCGTCTGCTTTGACGACGCGGAGCACAGCGCGATCTTGCTGGCCGCTCGTGCGCTGAGCCTGGTCCCCCAGGTGGTCGTCATCGACATGACCGCCGGCTCCATCCATTCGGTGTCTTGCGACGCCGGTGAAGTCAAGGTGATCTGCTACGACGAGAGCGACACCGACGAAGCCTCTGCCGCCGTATCCAACCTCCCGGTCGGTGAAGGCGGTCGGCTCGTGCGGTGCTGGGCTCATGTCCAGACCGCCGAGGTCGATCCAGGCTTGAAGACGGCGCTGGACTGAACGTCCACAAACAACCGTCCATCTTCCACGGCCCTTCGGGGCCGTTTTCTTTGCCAACGCTCGTCATGAATCGGGCGCATGCCAGTTCCCTTTGTTTGCTGCCCCAACGCTCTGCGGCGGCGATGGTGAGGGCTCCGTGTTTCAGGGAACTATCCCATGCAACCACTCACCTGCGTCGCTCACCGCCTGGCCGTGCCTGTCGTGCTGGCCGGCTGCGTGTTCATCACCGGCTGCGCCGCCACGGGCACGGCGAGCGCCCCGCCTGCCCATGACTCGCTTCCCGAGCCCGCGGCGTTGGTCAGGACCATCGCCCCGGAGCCCGAACCGGGCCTGATCCCGGTGGCCCGCTACGGCCGCTACACGCTGGTCGAGATGGTGCCGGAACCGGCACAGCGCGACCTGCTGCGGCAGGTGATCGAGATTTCGATTCCGCCGCCCCTGGACGCGAGCGTCGGCGATGCCATGCGGCACGTGCTGCTGCGCACCGGCTACCGCCTTTGCGATGCGCCGGACGCCGCATCGCTGTTCAAGCTGCCGCTGCCGGCGGCGCACCTGCGGCTCGGGCCGCTGCCGCTGCGCGATGCCTTGCTGGCGCTTGCCGGCCCGGCCTGGGAGCTGTCCGTCGATGACGCCGCGCGTGCGGTGTGCTTCGCGCGCCTGACGACTGCCCGTGCGCCGAGCGCGACCCCGATACCCTCATCTCCGGCATCGAGCGCGCCCGCCGCCGAACCCGCCGATCTCCATGTGCCCCAGGAGGCCCAGCCATGACCATCGCGCAGCTTCCCGACGAGAACGCCGGCCGCGAGCGTTGGTTGAAGATCGCAGTGGCCGTCTGGCTGCTGTTCGTGAGCATCCTGGCCGTGGTGAACAGCGTGGGCCTGTCGCGCCTGACCGAGCAGAGCCAGGCCAGCGCCCAGGATGCGCACGTGCAGGCGCTCAACACGCGCGTCGCCGAACTTGAACAGCAGGCGGCATCGTCCAAAGCCCTGCCCAAGCCCGTCACCCAGCCCGACTTCGAGACTGCACGCAAGGCGCTGGATGAACGCCTGACGCAGGTCGAGCAGGCCCAGGCCACAGACGCCCGTGCCGGCGCCGTGCAGGCGCTGCAGGACCGCGTGAGTGACATCGAAGCCCGCATGAAGCGAACTGCTGCGCCTGCCGCGGCACCGCGGCGTATCGCCGAGCCAGCCAAGCCCAAGGTTCCCGAACCGCCGTTCGACATCGTGGGCGTGGAGCTGCGCGGCGGCGAGCGCTTCCTGTCGGTGGCGGCGCCCAGGGCCTCGTCGGTGCTGGACGTGTGGCTGCTGCGCGAAGGCGATGCCGTGGGTGCGTGGCATCTGCTGGCGATCGAGGCGCACGCCGCCGTGTTCCGCGTGGACGGCCAGACCCAGCGCATCGCGCTGCCGTAGGAGCCGGCCATGAAGCACGCTGCCATCTGCTTCGCCGCCGTGCTCGCCGCTGTCGCAGGCACGGCAGGCACCGCCTCGGCGCAGTCGGCGCCCGTCGCTTCCTCGCGCACCGTTCCGGCCCAGGTGCACAACAGCAGCGACGTCGCGCTGGACGAGCGCCTGGCGCGCGATTGGGGCCTGCGTCCCGAGGAGTGGGCGCGCTACCGCCAAGTGATGCAGGGGCCGCTGGGCATCTACTCCCCGAACCTCGATCCGCTCACGGCGCTGGGCATCGAGGCGCGCAGCGACGAGGAACGCAGCCGCTATGCGGAGCTGCAGGTGCAGGCGGAATCGAAGCGCGTGGGCAAGACGCTGGCCTACCAGCGGGCCTACGACGCGGCCTGGAAACGGCTCTATCCAGGACAGCAGCGCGTGAACATGCCAGGTGCGAAGGCGCCGGGCGCCGGCAACCGGGGCTCGGGCCGGCTGGCCGTCTTCGTGAAGACCGAGTGCCCGCCGTGCGAGCAGCGCGTGCGCCAGTTGCAGGCGGCCGGCACCGCCTTCGACCTCTACATGGTTGGCAGCCGCCAGGACGACGCCCGCATCCGCCAGTGGGCGACGCAGGCCGGCATCGACGCCGGCCGCGTGCGCTCGCGCACCATCACGCTCAACCATGACGCCGGGCGTTGGCTGTCGCTCGGCCTGCCCGGCGATCTGCCCGCCGTGGTGCGCGAGGTCAACGGCCAATGGCAGCGGCAGTAACCCGCCGTGCAGGCTGCGCGGCCTTGGTGCTCGGCCTTTGCGCCCATGCCGCCGTCGCCTTCGCCCAGCAGGTGCCGCCACCCGCTTACCAGCTCGCCGCCCAGCAGGCGGGCGTGCCGTCGCCGGTGCTCTACGCGGTGGCGCTGCAGGAGAGCGGCGCACGACTGCGCGGCCGGCTGATCCCTTGGCCCTGGACGCTCAACGTCGCCGGCCGCGCCGAACGCTACGCCACGCGGGCCGAGGCCTGCGCGGGCATCCGCCGGGCGCTCGTCCGCACGCCGGCCAATCGCATCGACGCCGGCCTCGGCCAGGTCAATCTCGGCTACCACGCGCACCGCTACGCGCATCCCTGCGATCTGCTCGACCCGTACCGCAACCTCGCCATCGCCGCGGAAATCCTGCAAGAGCAGCACACCCCGGGCGAGGACTGGCTGGTCGCCATCGGCCGCTACCACCGCCCCGCGGGCGGCGAGCCGGCCGCGCGCTATCGCCGCAGCGTTCACCAGCACCTGACCCGCGTGCTCGGGCCGGGCGCTTCACTTCCCTCTGCCCGGAGCCCCACGCCATGAACCGCATCCTCCTTGCCGCGACTGCGGCGCTGCTGGCCGCCACCGCCAACGCGCAGGACCGCAGTCCCGCCACCAAGACCAGTTCCCCGCCGCTGATCGTGGTCGAGGACAAGGGCGGGGCCTCGGCGCTGCCGTACTACCGGGCCTTGAACCCGCAGGATGCGCAGCCAGGCCAACCGGCCACACCGCAACCGGCGCCCCAATCCACACCGCGGATTGGCAGTCCTGCCGAAGCCGAGGCGGCCATGCTGCCGGTGCGCTCGGCGCGGCTCACGCCGGGAGACGAACCGCGCCGCGTGATCCGCGCGCCGGGCCTGACACCGCTGTTCCTGGTCGGCGACGACGACCGCTCGCGCGCCTGGCTCAAGCAGCGTCGCGCGGACTTGCAGGCGCTGCGGGCCGTGGGCCTGGTGGTCAACGTGGCGGCGCCCGAAGCCCTGGCCGCGCTGCGCCGCCTGGTACCTGGCTTGATGCTGTCGCCGGCCTCGGGCGACGACCTGGCGCAGCGCTTGGGGCTCAAGCACTACCCGGTGTTGATCACCGCCACGGGCATCGAGCCCTAACGTGACGTGAAGCGCCCGCCATGGCCCAGTCCCAAGCCGTTGAAGTTTTGCTGCGGCCAGCGGTGGAGCTATACACCGTCGCGGTCTGTGCGGGCGCCGCGTTTCTGTGCCTGGTGGCCCCGTGGTCGCTCGCGCTGAGCCCTTTGCTCGGCCTGGGCAGCGCGCTGGCCTTCCTCACCTTCGGCGCGCTGCGCTTTCACGACGCCTGGGCCATCCTGCGCTACCGGCGCAACATCCGGCGCCTGCCGCGCTACGTGATGACCAGCCGCGACGTGCCGGTGAGCCAGCAACGGCTGTTCGTCGGCCGGGGCTTCCGCTGGGACCAGCGGCACACGCACCGGCTGATGCAGACCTACCGGCCGGAGTTCAGGCGCTACGTCGAGCCGACGGCGATCTACCGGATGGCGCGGCGCATGGAAGAACGCCTGGAGTTCGCGCCGTACCCGCTGTCCAAGATGGCGAAGGCGCTGGCCTGGGACAGTCCGCTAAACCCCGCGCGGCCGCTGCCGCCGGTGGGCGGCCTGCCGCGGCTGCACGGCATCGAGCCGCATGAGGTCGACGTCACGCTGCCGCTGGCAGAGCGCGTCGGCCATTCCCTGGTGCTCGGCACCACGCGCGTTGGCAAGACCCGCCTGGCCGAGCTGTTCATCACGCAGGACATCCGGCGCAAGGTCAACGGGCAGCACGAGGTCGTGATCGTTTTCGACCCCAAGGGCGATGCGGACTTATTGAAGCGCATGTACGTGGAGGCCAAGCGCGCCGGGCGCGAAGGCGAGTTCTACGTCTTCCACTTGGGATGGCCGGACATTTCCGCGCGCTACAACGCGGTGGGCCGCTTCGGGCGCATCAGCGAAGTCGCCACGCGCATCGCGGGTCAGCTTTCCGGCGAAGGCAACAGCGCGGCGTTCCGCGAGTTCGCCTGGCGCTTCGTCAACATCATCGCGCGTGCCCTGGTGGAGCTGGGGCAGCGGCCGGACTACCTGCTGATCCAGCGCCACGTCATCAACATCGATGCGCTGTTCATCGAGTACGCCCAGCACTACTTCGCTAAGCACGAGCCGAAGGCTTGGGAGGTCATAGTCCAGCTTGAAGCCAAGCTGAACGACAAGAACATTCCCCGGAACATGATGGGCCGGGAGAAGCGCGTCATCGCACTGGAGCAGTACCTGTCGCAGGTGCGCATCTACGACCCGGTGCTCGACGGTCTGCGCAGCGCGGTGCGCTACGACAGGACGTACTTCGACAAGATCGTCGCCTCGCTCTTGCCGCTGCTGGAGAAGCTGACCACCGGCAAGATCGCGCAGTTGCTGGCGCCGAACTATTCGGACCTCACCGACCCGCGGCCGATCTTCGACTGGATGCAGATCATCCGAAAGCGGGCGGTGGTCTATGTCGGGCTCGATGCGCTGTCGGACGCGGAAGTTGCGGCTGCGGTCGGCAATTCGATGTTCAGCGATCTCGTCTCGGTCGCCGGGCACATCTACAAGTTCGGCATCGACGACGGCCTGCCGGGCGCTGCGACCGGCGCGAAGGTGCCGATCAACGTGCACGCCGACGAGTTCAACGAACTCATGGGCGACGAGTTCATTCCGATGGTCAACAAGGGCGGCGGCGCGGGCGTGCAGGTCACGGCTTACACGCAGACCCTCTCGGACATCGAGGCGCGCATCGGCAATCGCGCGAAGGCGGGCCAAGTGGTGGGCAACTTCAACAACCTGTTCATGCTGCGTGTGCGCGAGACCGCCACCGCCGAACTGCTGACGCGGCAACTGCCCAAGGTCGAGGTCTACACAACCACGGTGATGAGCGGCGCCACCGACAGCTCGGACCCGACCGGCAACACCGCCTTCACCTCGAACACCCAGGACCGCATCAGCAGCAACAGCGTGCCGCTGATCGAGCCGGCGCACGTGGTCGGCCTGCCCAAGGGCCAGTGCTTCGCGCTAATCGAGGGCGGCCACCTGTGGAAGGTGCGCATGCCACTGCCGGCACCCGATCCCGACGAGGCCATGCCCAAGGATTTGCAGGAGCTGGCCGGCTACATGCGGCAGCACTACGTCGAAGCCGGCGACTGGTGGGACAACAAGGGGCTTCCCGGTCTGCAGGACCAGGCGCTGCCCGACGATCTGCTCGCCGACTTCAAGCAGATGGCGAGCGCGGATGAAAGGGACACGGCATGAGCGATCCCGCCGTCGCTGTCCAGCGCCAGCAGGTTCGCCAGCAGGGCCTGATCGCGGGGCTGGTCACGCTGCCGTTTCGGCTCTTCGGGGTGCTGTGCGGTTCGTTGCTGTTGTGCATCCTGATCGAGTGCATCGGCATGCACTTCTTCTGGCCCGATCAGGGCTGGCGCCATGCGCAGGGCATGCTGAACTACGAGCTGTCGCAGGTCTCGGAGCATTTCACGCAAAGCGTGCTGGTGCAGGAGCCGGGGCGCAGTGCGCGCCAGCTCGTGGAGTGGGCCTACCAAGGGCTCTTCGTGAAGACGGGCCTGCTGGACTGGATACGCGACGCCGCGGCGCAATCGCGCGCCGGAGCGCAGAGCCAGGCGCAGGACTTCCGCTACTACATCGGGCAGCTCTACGTGCACGTCGAGAGCTATCTGATTGCCTCGGCCTACACGGTGCTGGTGTTCCTCGTGCGGCTGCTGGTGCTGGTCCTGACGTTGCCGCTGTTCCTGATGGCCGCCTTCACGGGCCTGGTAGACGGCCTGGTGCGCCGCGACGTGCGCGGCTTCGGCGCCGGGCGCGAATCGGGCTTCGTCTACCACCGGGCGAGAGCCAGCCTGATGCCGCTGGCGGTGCTGCCCTGGGTCACGTACCTCGCGCTGCCGGTCAGCGTGCATCCGCTGCTGATCCTGCTGCCCAGCGCCGCGCTGCTGGGCGTCGCGGTCTGCATCGCGTCGGCGACCTTCAAGAAGTACCTGTAGCCGCATCAGCGTCCGCCGCGGAAAGCGGTAGCTGGCCGGTTCCGATTGATTGCGGCGCCGGAAGACCGGCCGTTTGAGCATCGAGCCATCCGCATCCCTCGGAGTACGACTCGATGGAAACCACTCGCAATCCCGCGCAGCTCCGGCGCTTTGCCGTCGCGGCACCCTGGGCCACGCGCCTTGCCGCGCTGCTGCTCGCCGCTGCGGGATTGCAGCCCGCCATCGCCGCCGATGCCGCCGGCAACGCTGCAGAGCGCGAGATGCTCGCCGCGGTGACGCGCGAGCTCGAACTGCTCGACCGCCTCGCCGAGCGTGCGGCCACGGCCGCGCCGCAGGAGCGTACCCGCTATCACTTCGACTACGCGCGGCTGCGTGCCGACCTGGACCGCGTGCGCACCGGCGTGCGCGACTACCTCGTTCCGCAGCGCGCCCAGCCGCGTGATCCCGTGCCGCTGGCCGGCGACTACACGCGCAGCAGCGGGGCCACCGCGCCGCCGGCCAAGGAGGCGCCGTCGCCATGACGCCTTCCGCCGATCAGGTCGCCGCCTTCACGGCCAACGGCGGCTTCGCGCCGGGGGCCGTCTCCACCGTCGTGCTCGGTTTCGTCTTCGCCGTCCTGCTGCTGTGGGGCATGTGGGCGATGCGCACCGCCTATGTCGGCTGGGCCGAGCACCACCTGACCCAACGCCAGTTCCTCGGCGTCATCGTGCGCTTCGTCGCGATGTACCTGGTGCTGGGCTTTTTCCTCCTGTCCTGACCCCATGAAAGGTACTTCGCCATGAACGCTCCCGCTCCTTCTCGCCGTCCCACTTCGCTGCCTTCGCGCATCGCCATGCTGCTGGTGCCGCTGGCAATCGCCGCCGTGCCGCTGCCGTCGTTCGCAGGTCTGCCCACGATGGAAGATCCGTCGCGCGGCACCGGCAGCGGCATCATGCAGACGCTGCAGAACTACGGCTACGACATCGTGCTGCTGATCGCGCTGCTCGTCGTCGCCTCAATGTTCGTCGGTGTCTGCTACCACGCCTACACGCGCTACGCAGAGATCCACACCGGCCGCGCGACGTGGGGCCAGTTCGGACTGACGGTGGCGGTGGGCGCGATCCTGCTGGTCGTCGGCATCTGGCTGCTGACCAAGGCCTCCGGCGTCCTGTAAGGCCCGGCAACGATGGCCGGCGCCCCGGAGAGCCCGTCGCGCGATGGGCTCGTGACCTTCTTGCCGCATCGCATCAACCGCCATCCAGTGGTCGTGCGCGGGCTCACGGCCGACGAGCTGTGGGTCTGCGCCGGCCTGTCCGGTGCGGCCGGGCTCGTGGCCGGCGTGCCGCTGGCCTGGCTCACGCACAGCATCGCGATGGTGCCCACACTAATCGTCGCCGGCATCGGCGTCGGCGTCTTCGTGGGCGGCGGCATGCTGCGGCGGTGGAAGCGTGGCCGGCCCGACACTTGGCTGTACCGCCAGATCCAGTGGCGCCTCGCGCTGCGCTACCCCGCGCTGGCGGTGCACGCGGGCGGCGGTCAGCTCATCACTCGCTCGGGCTGGTGGTCCACGCGGCGCCTGCGGCCCGATCCGTCTGTGCGTCGAGGTTGAACATGAGCCGATTCAAGAACGAGGTCGCACACCTGCAGGCGCACGTGAAGACCCTGCGCCTGGCCGGCGCCGCGCTGTTCGTCGTGGCGTTGCTGCTCGGTTTCGGATGGTGGAGCGCGCCCAAGAGCCTGACCATCCACGTGCCGCCCGACCTGCGCTCGGGCAGCACCCGCAAGTGGTGGGACGTGCCGCCGGAGAGCGTCTACGCCTTCACCTTCTACATCTGGCAGCAAGCGCAACGCTGGCCGACCAACGGCGAGCAGGACTACCCGCGCAACCTGCATGCGCTGTCAGCCTACTTCACGCCGAGCTGCCGCGCCTTTCTGCAACAGGACTTCGAGTTCCGGCGCAGCAATGGCGAGCTGCGCCAACGCGTGCGCGGCATCTACGAGATACCCGGCCGCGGTTACGGCGACGACCCGGCCATGCGTGTGCGCACCGTGTCCGCAAACAACTGGATCGTCACGTTGGACGTGAGCGCCGACGAGTACCTGGGCGCCGAGCAAGTCAAGCGCGCGCTGGTGCGCTACGCGCTCAAGGTCGTGCGCATGGACGTGGACCCCGAGCGCAATCCGTTCGGCCTGGCGCTGGACTGCCACGCGCGCGCGCCGGAGCGCATCGAGACCCCGCCGCCTGCGGCGCCGCCCGGTCGGGCCGCGAGCGCCGGCTCCAACTTGCAGGGAGACACCCCATGAAGTCCCTCGTGAAGCGTTCATCTGCGGCGGTCCTGGCCCGCCTGCTGCTGTGCCTGGCCTTTGTGCCCGCGGCCCATGCCATCGAAATCCTGCGTTGGGAGCGTCTGCCGCTGGCGGTGCCGCTGGTGGTCGGCCAGGAGCGTGTGGTGTTCATCGAGCGCAATGTGCGTATCGGCGTGCCGCCCACGGTTGGCGAGCAGTTGCGCGTGCAGAGCGCCGGGGGCGCGATCTACCTGCGCGCCAGCGCGCCGGTCCCGCCCACGCGGCTGCAATTGCAGGACGTGGAATCGGGGGCGCTGATCCTGCTGGACATCGCGGCCGAGCCAGCGAAAGCAGGCCAGCCGGCGCTGGAGCCCGTGCGCATCGTGGAAGGTGACGTGCCGGCGACCCGCTACGGCGAGCCGGTGAAGACTGCGGCGACGGTGGATGACGATGTGGAACGTACCGCACCGGCGGCGAAGCGCGCCACGCCGGTGGCCGTCGTGCTCACGCGCTATGCGGCGCAGAACCTCTACGCGCCGCTGCGCACCGTCGAGCCCGTTCCCGGCATCGGCCGCGTCAACCTGCGGCGCGGCCTGGAGTTTTCCACCTTGCTGCCCACGCTGCCGGTGCGCGCGCAGGCGCTGGCCGCTTGGCGGCTCGAAGATCAGTGGGTGACGGCGGTGAAGCTCACCAACACCTCCGCGCGCGGGCTCGACCTGGACCCGCGCGCCTTGCAGGGCGACTTCCTCGCCGCGACCTTCCAGCACCCGAACCTGGCGCCGGCCGGCCGCGCCGCCGACACCACGGTCGTCTACCTCGTTACCCGTGGCCACGGCCTGGCCGAGTCGCTGCTGCCCAAGCTCTCGCCGATCGACGCGACGGTGAACCTGCCGCCGGCAGCGGCGGCCGGCCAGGCCGAAGGAGGTGCCCGCCATGAAAAGTAACCCCCTTCTGAAATGGCTGCTGATCCCGATGGCACTGGTGCTGCTGTTCGTCGGCATCAAGATGTTCTCCGGGGATCGCGGCGCCAAGCCCACGCCGGCCGGCACCGCCAACCCGCTCACGCCCGAAGAGATGAAGGCGCTGGGCATCGAGGGCGACACGCCGCGCGATACCGTCGCCACGCTGGTGGCCCAGGTCAAGCAGTTGCGCAACGAGCTGCAGACGGCGCTCAACGACAACAAGAACCAGAAGAGCGAGAACGAGCGCATGCGCGCGCGGGAGAGCGCCATTGACCAACGCATCCAGTCCGCGCTCGAAGGCGAGCGCGGCCGCCTGCAGCAGGACCGCGAGCAGTTGGCCGGCGACCGCCAGCAGACCCAGGGCCTGCTGCAAGACCTGCAGCGGCGCCTGGACGGACTTTCCGGCAAGGGCGGCCAGGCCGATCTGCCGGTCGGGCTCGGGCTGGAAGACGGCGACGGCAAGGGTTTCGGCAGCACCCAGGGCGGTGCCGCGCGCAGCACCAGCGGCACGCGCTGGGTGGAACCCGACGACGCGAAGCCTTCGGTGAAGAATGGCAGCGGCGGCGGCCTGAACTTCCCGACCAGCTTCGGGCCGGCGCAGAAGACGCTTTCCGACACGGCCGACAACGTGGCAAGTACCGTGGTGGACGCCGGCAGCCGCGCCGTGGGCGCGTCGGCCAAGCCGGTCTACACAGTGCCGTCGAACTCGACGCTGATGGGCTCCATCGCGATGACCGCGCTGATCGGCCGCGTGCCGATCGACGGCACGGTCAACGACCCGTACCCCTTCAAGGTGCTGATCGGCCCGGACAACCTGACCGCCAACGGCATCGACATTCCCGACGTGGCCGGCGCGGTGGTCAGCGGCACGGCCTCCGGCGACTGGACGCTCTCCTGCGTGCGCGGGCAGATTCGCTCGGTGACGTTCGTCTTCAACGACGGCACGGTGCGCACGATGCCGGAGGACGGCACCCGCAACCAGAACGGCGGCGGTGGGTCGGGCGGCAACGCGAACAGCACCACGCACGGCGGCCTGGGCTGGATCAGCGACCCCTATGGCATTCCCTGCGTCAGCGGCGAACGGCGCAGCAATGCGCAGCAGTACCTGGGCTCGCAAGCGCTCATCACCGCGGCTGGTGCCGGTGCGGCGTCGCTGATCAAGTCGGACAACGGCAGCGTGGCCGTGGTCGCCAACAACAACGGCTCGCTCGGCACGGTCGGTATCAGCGGCAACGAGGCGATGGGCCGCATCCTCGCCGGGGGCGTGCGCGACATGGCCGATTGGGTCAACAAGCTGTACGGGCAGGCCTTCGCCGCGGTCTACGTGCGCCCCGGCGCCAAGGTCGCCGTGCACCTGGAGCAGCCGCTCAACATCGACTACGACGCCAAGGGGCGCCGGGTCAAGCACCGCATCGGAGGCAAGCATGCGTCGGATTTGGATTGAATCGGCCGCGGTCCTGTGCGCGGTCGCAGTGCTGGGCGGCTGCGCCACCAGCAAGGACGAGCTGTTGCCGCACGGCGATCACACGATGCTCGATGTGTGGAACCAGGAGACGGGCGGCAGCGCCGGTGGCGGGCAAGCCGCGCGGCAACTGCTCGATGCACGCCAGGGCTTGCGCCGGCCGCTGACCGAGGCCGATGCGCAGGCAGCGCCCGCCGCCGCTGCCGCTTACACGCGCACCGCGGCCAACGAGGTCTACCGCCAGTTCCACCGGCTGCCGAACCCGGACCTGGTGATGTACGTGTTTCCGCACCTGGCCGGCAGCGATCCGGTGCCCGTGCCCGGCTACACGACCGTTTTTCCCCTGTACCAGCGCGTGCAGTACGCGATGCCCGGCGAGCGCGTGGAGGACTACTGATGGCCTGGACCTTGCCCTGGCCGCGCAAGGCCCTCGTATCGGTTGGCCCTGAGCCGCAGGGCGAGGATGCCTGGTCGCAGCATGTGACGGCGCTGGCGGCGCACGGCATCTCGGAGCCGGGCACTGCAGCGGACGGCCAGCCGCGCCGTCCAGCCACCGAGGCGGACCTGCAGGCGCTCTACGGCGTGTCGCCGTCCTTCGCCGATCTGTTGCCGTGGGTGGAGTACCTGCCTGGCTCCAAGAGCATGCTGCTGGAAGACGGCCAGTCGGTGGCGGGCTTCTTCGAGCTGGCGCCGGTCGGCACCGAGGGCCGCGAGATGGCCTGGCTGTGGCAGGCACGCGATGCGCTGGAGAACGCGCTGCAGGACTCCTTCGACGAACTCGACGAGAACCCGTGGGTGGTGCAGCTCTACGCCCAGGACGAATCGACCTGGGACAACTACCTGCGCGGCCTGGCCGACTATGTGCGGCCGCGCGCCCAGGGCAGCGCCTTCACCGATTTCTACGTGAGGTTCTTCGCGCACCACCTGCGTGCCATCGCCAAGCCTGGCGGCCTGTTCGAGGACACGGCGGTGACGCGCCTGCCGTGGCGCGGCCAGGTGCGGCGCGTGCGCATGGTGGTCTATCGGCGCGCAAGCGCGGCGAACGCATCGCGGCGCGGCCAGTCGCCCGAGCAGGCGCTGACGACGATCTGCGACCGGCTCGCGGGTGGCCTCACCAACGCGGGCGTGAAGTCGCGCCGCATGGAAGCGGCCGACATCCACGACTGGCTGCTGCGCTGGTTCAATCCGCACCCGGCGCTGCTCGGTCCCAGCGCCGACGACCGCGAACGCTTCTATGCGCTGACGCGCTATCCCGACGAAACCGAGGGCGGCGAGATCGAGCTGGCCAGCGGCGACTTCGCGCAGCGCCTGTTCTTCGGCCAGCCGCGCTCGGACGTGGCGAACGGCACCTGGCTGTTCGACGGCATGCCGCACCGGGTCATCGTCATGGACCGCCTGCGCATGCCGCCCGCTACGGGCCACGTCACCGGCGAGACGCGCAAGGGCGGCGATGCGGTCAACGCGTTGTTCGACCAGATGCCCGAGGACACGGTGATGTGCCTGACGGTCGTCGCGACGCCGCAGGACGTGCTCGAAGCGCACCTGAACCACCTGAGCAAGAAGTCGGTCGGCGAGACGCTGGCCTCGGAGCAGACGCGCCGCGACGTGCAGGAAGCGCGCGGGCTGATCGGCAGCGCGCACAAGCTGTACCGCGGCGCGCTGGCCCTCTACCTGCGCGGGCGTGACCTTGCGCAGCTCGACGCCCGCGGCCTGCAACTGGTCAACGTCATGCTCAACGCCGGCCTGCAGCCGGTGCGCGAGGAAGACGAAGTGGCGCCGCTCAACAGCTACCTGCGCTGGCTGCCGTGCGTGTTCGATCCGGCCGCCGACAAGCGCCAGTGGTACACGCAACTGATGTTCGCGCAGCATGCAGCGAACCTCGCGCCGGTGTGGGGCCGCAGCCAGGGAACCGGCAATCCCGGCATCACGTTCTTCAACCGCGGCGGCGGGCCGATCACCTTCGACCCGCTAAACCGGCTCGACCGGCAGATGAACGCGCATCTTTTCCTGTTCGGCCCCACCGGCTCGGGCAAGAGCGCCACGCTCAACAACATCCTGAACCAGGTGACGGCCATCTACCGGCCGCGGCTGTTCATCGTCGAAGCGGGCAACAGCTTCGGCTTGTTCGGCGACTTCGCGGCGCGGCTGGGCATGAAGGTGCATCGCGTCAAGCTGGCCCCCGGTGCCGGGGTGAGCCTCGCGCCGTTCGCCGACGCCCACCGGCTGGTCGAAACGCCTAGCCAGGTGCAGACGCTGGATGCCGACGCCCTGGACGAGGACCGCGACGAGGCGGCACAGGCAGCGGATGCCGACGAGCAGCGTGACGTGCTGGGGGAACTGGAAATCACTGCGCGGCTGATGATCACCGGCGGCGAGGACAAGGAAGAGGCGCGCATGACGCGCGCCGACCGCAGCCTGATCCGCCAGTGCATCCTCGATGCGGCCCAGCGTTGCGTGGCCGACGAGCGCACCGTCCTCACGCGCGACGTGCGCGATGCGCTGCGCGAGCGCGCCCGCGATACGGCACTGCCCGAGGTGCGGCGCGCGCGGCTGCTGGAAATGGCCGACGCAATGGATATGTTCTGCCAGGGCGTGGACGGCGAGATGTTCGACCGGCCCGGCACGCCCTGGCCCGAGGCCGACATCACCATCGTCGATCTGGCGACCTTCGCGCGCGAGGGCTACAACGCGCAGCTTTCCATCGCCTACATCAGCCTTATCAACACGGTCAACAACATCGCCGAGCGCGACCAGTTCCTCGGCCGGCCGATCATCAACGTGACGGACGAGGGGCACATCATCACCAAGAACCCGCTGCTTGCGCCCTACGTCGTCAAGATCACGAAGATGTGGCGCAAGCTCGGCGCCTGGTACTGGCTGGCGACGCAGAACATCGACGACCTGCCCAAGGCCGCCGAGCCCATGCTCAACATGATCGAGTGGTGGATCTGCCTCTCGATGCCGCCCGACGAGGTGGAGAAGATCGCGCGCTTCCGCGAGCTGAACGCGGCGCAGAAGGCGCTGATGCTGTCGGCCCGCAAGGAGGCCGGCAAGTTCAGCGAGGGCGTGATCCTTTCCAAGAGCATGGAGGTGCTGTTCCGTGCGGTGCCGCCCAGCCTCTACTTGGCGCTGGCCCAGACCGAGCCGGAAGAGAAGGCGGAACGCTTCCAGTTGATGCAGCAGTGCGGCATCGGCGAGCTGGATGCGGCGTTCAAGATCGCCGAGAAGATCGACCGCGCCCGCGGTATCCAGTCGCTGGCGCTCGATGCGTTCGCTGCACAGGCTTGAGGGGAGAAAACCATGCGGATCGCTCGCTTCGTTCCATCCCGCTCGGTCGCACTGGTCACTGTGCTGCTCGTGGTTGCGCTGGTCGCGACGGTCTGGCTCGGCATCCAGACACAGACGCCGGTCACCGGAGACGCTTTCACGCCTGCCGAATTCAACCCGACGCCGACGCCGGCACCTGCCACCACCACCGGCCCACCTTGGCGATATGGCCGCGACGATGCGCGCTTCACGGTGGTGGAGTACGCCGACCTCGAATGTCCGTTCTGCCGCGCGTACTTCGCGGTGCTCAAACAGTGGATCGACGCGCACCCCGAGGTGAACTGGCAGTGGCACCACCTGCCGCTGACCACGCACGAGCCGGCCGCGACCGCCAATGCGCGCCTGGTCGAGTGCGTCGGCGAGGCCGGCGGCCCGACCGGGTTCTGGCAGGCGGTCGAGTGGGTCTATGCGCACACCCGCGGCGACGGCCAGGGCCTGCCCGAGGGCCTGAGCTATCCCGGCATCACGCCCGCAGCCCAGAGCTGCCTCGACAGCGACCATCCCGACGCGCTGATCCGCGCGCAGTCGGCGAGCGCCGCGCAGGAGGGCATCAAGGTCACGCCCACGCTGCGCCTGCAGGATCGCCAGTCCGGCAAGACGCTGCTGCTGCATGGCCCGGTGGAAGGCGATGCGCTGCTGTCGGCCATCGACCTGCTGGCGGCTGGCGGCACCACCGAGACCGCATCGAAGGAATTGCCTCCCGAGTCCCTCGGCGACATGCCCAGGTAGCCACGATCTCCAAGGCCATCCGTTGGTTCGAGCCCATCACGTCGGACGAGGAAGTGGCCGCCGGTGCCAAGCCGGTCGATGACCTGTGCGGCGAAGCCTGCGACGAGGCCGGCCGGGACAACTGCAGCACGGCCGAGGGCCTGCGCCTGCGCGCCGGCCGGCTGGTCGATCCGTTCTGGCAGGTCCATTCTTCCTGGCGCTCGTTGCGAAAGCGGTCTGTGCGCGGGGCGGATTCCTTGTCGCGGCGGACATGCCTTCGGCGTTCGACTAGGGGCCTTGCTCTCATTCCCAGGACGCCCGCCATGACGGCCCCCTTGTTCAGTTCCATTCCGCGGCTGCGGGCCGCGCGCATCGCGTGCGCGGGAGGGCTTCTGCTGTGCCTGCTCGCCCCGGCCGTCTTCGCTGCCGATGTGCTGGTCGTGACCGACAGCCGCCATCCAGTGCAGTCTGCTGGTGGTGCTCGCATGATCGAGCTGGACCTGTCCGAGCGCATCGAGGCCGAGCTGGCGGCCGGTCTGCCCAACGACCCCAGCCGCGCCGCCGCGCTCGTGCAGCAGCGCCTGCGCGATGGCGGCCAGGCCTTGCAGCGGCGGATTGGCAACGCCTACCAGGGTGTGACCGACGCCTGGGGGCTGGGCATCGCCAGGGTGCCCGCCGTGGTGGTCGACCGCCGCTACGTGGTCTACGGCGAGCCCAACGTGGCGCGCGCCGTGGCCCGCATCGAAGCCCATCGGAGGACGCAGCCATGAAACGCCTGCTGTCGGCATCGTCGCGCCGTGCCCGCCTTGCCATCGCCTCGGTGCTGCTGGGCGGCGCGGCATCGAGCTTCGCACTGAACACCGCCACTATCGTGTCCTCGGCCCTGTCGCCCGACTGCATCGAGTACCGCGTCGTCGGCATCTGCTACTGGCTGTTCTGCACCTGGACGGGCTGCACGGTGCGCACGTCCGTGAAGGTGCGCCACTACGTGCCGGACGCGGTGGTATCGAGCTACAGCAACACCGGCGAGAACCCCTGGGTCGAGGTCCGTGCAATGAGCGCGCCGAACCCGACTGCGCAGGCTGGCGGGGACGGCACCACCAATGAAGAGCACGAGAACAACCTCGCCAAGTTCAAGAACGCAGACGTCATCGGCCACCCTGGCGGCTACGTGTTCAGCCAGTTCGCCAGCTCCTTCGGCTACTCGTGCGAGGGTGCCGGCACGGCCTTCATGCCGTACCTGCTCAGCACGCTGGACACCATCGCCTGGCGCTACAACATCCCGGAAGCCTTCTACCCCGAAGCGCTCATTCCCGGCCGTCGCGAGATCGGCACGCGCACTGGCATGAACTTGTGGGGCAACGTGTACGCGCGCGGCGGCTTCCTGCACCAGACCGACGACCACAAGAGCGGCGCCGTGGTCGCGCAGCGCGCGGGCGACGTCGTGACGCGGCGCAACCAGATCCACGTGTACCAGCCTCTGCTCGCCAGCTCGCGCGATGGCTACTGGCCGGCCGGCGCGCTGATGGAGACCGACGTCTCCACGGGCAAGTGGCAGCCGCTCACGCCCACGCTCTCGAACAGTTGCGTGGTCTTCCCGCACAGCGGAAGCCTCACCCAGGCCCAGCAGGGCGACTACGCCTGGGCGCTGTGGCGGCCCTATGCCTGCTGCCAGCGCCGCGGCCAGGTCTTCCTCGGCAGCGTCGATTTCAACTGAGGTGCGCCCCATGAAAACGTCTCTCTCCCGTCTCACGCAACGCGCCAAGCCCTACACGCTCAGCATCGCGCTCGCCTGCGCCGTCACCGCTGCGGCCGGCGTCGCCTGGGCGCAGACCCGCATCGACCCGACCGGCGTCGGCGTGAGTGGCAGCGTCATCGGCGACGACGTGCTCTACAGCATCGGCGGCGGCCGTGCCGTCTCCATGGGCGGCGCCGGAAACATGCAGAGCATCGGCGTGGGCATCGGCTGGAACAGCAACCTCATCTGTGGCGACATGAGCATCACGACGACGCTGCAGAACCAGTTGAACGGCATCACCAACGGCTTCCAGCAGATCATGAGCAACGTGATCCAGAGCGCGACCAGCGCCGTGGCCTCGCTGCCGGCGCTGATCATCCAGCGCGCCGACCCAGGCCTCTACAACCTGCTGACCAACGGCGTGCTGCAGGCCCGGCTCGACTTCGACCGCAGCAAGCTGACCTGCAAGGCGATGGCCAACCGGATGGCGGACATGGCGGGCGGCCAGGCGGGCTGGGATCAGCTCGCCGAGGGCTTCGCGCTGCGCGATGCGGTGAGCAGCACCGATGCGGTATCCGCCGTGGAGCAGGCCGAATCCAACAAGGGCAACAACGGCGTGCCCTGGGTCGGGGGCGGCAACGCGGGCGGTTCGGGCCAAGGCTCGATCAAGGTGGTCGGCGACGTGACCCGTGCTGGCTACAACCTGCTCAACAGCCGCGGCGTCACCGACACCTCGTCCATCCCACGCGCCTCCTGCGGCAACCGGCTCACTTGCCAAACCTGGTCCTCGCCGCAGGCCGCAGCGGACTTCGCCACGCGCGTGCTCGGCGAGCGCGAGCAGCGCACCTGCGAGACCTGCACCAAGACGCAGACGACGCCTGGCGTCGGCCTGACGCCGGTGATCCAGGAAGAGTACGAGACCAAGCTGCAGGCGCTGCAGGGCCTGGTGACCGGCTCGACGCCGATGACGGTGGCGAACCTCGAAGCCGCCGGCAGCAATTCGCTGCCGATTACGCGCGGCGTGATCGAGGCGCTGCGCGACGAACCCGACCAAGACCTGCTCGGCAAGCGCCTGGCGTCCGAGGCCGCGCTGTCGGGCGTGCTGGAGAAGGCCTTGCTGTTGCAGCGCACGCTGCTGACCGGCAAGAAGGAGCCCAACGTCGCCGCCAACGAGTTGGCCGTGAAGGCGGTCGATCAGGAGAACACGGCGCTGGAGCAGGAGATCAACAACCTCAAGACCGAGCTGGAGCTGCGGCGCACGCTGGCCGGTAATTCGGCGATGGCGATCGTGCAGCGGCACGGCACCCGCGCCGCCGGCTCGCGCGGCATCTTCGAGGGCGACACCACGCGCGACCGGCTCAAGGAAGTGCAGAAGCCGAGGAACAACTGATGGCCGCGCGCGCATGGACCTGGCTGCGGCCCGCCTGGTTGTTCAACCGGCGCGTGGCCCTCGCGCTGCTGTGGGTGCTGGCGGTCGCCAGCATCGCGGCGGGCGTCAACGTCATCGGCCTGCATGTTGTCGGCAGCATCGACGGCTGGGAGCGCTGGCTGCGCGAGCACTCGGTCCACTTCCTGGTGTGGCGGCTGCTGGTCTACGCGGTGACGGCCTATGGCTGGTGGTGGATGCGGCGGCGGCTGCGCGAGCGCGAGCCGTCACCCGAGGCGCACCAGCGCCTGCTGCGCGTCGAGATCGCGGCCGTCGTCACCCTGGTGCTGCTCGAAGGCAGCCAACTGCTGCGCGGCGGCTGAACGACCGAAGGCGAGGAGCACGCCATGACTCTCTACACGACTGACTACCTGGAGTATTACCTGACGCTCGTCGGGTGGATCGTCAACAACGGCATCTGGAACATCCTGGTGGCCAGCGGCGTGTTCGCGCTGCCCTTCGTCGTGATCGTCGTGCAGGAATGGCTGCGCGCACGGGCCGAAGGCGCCGACGAGGGCAACAAGGGCGTGCTGTCCTCGATGCGCATCGAGAACCGGGTGTGGGTGGCGATCGTCGTCATCCTGTTTGCCGGCGTGCCCTTCATCCCAGTCGACCTCAGCACGATCCGCTTCGACACGACGCGCTCCGCGCAGTGCCAGGTCAGCGTGCCGCAGCCCAACGACACGGGCTGGTCGAATGCCTACACGACCCTCAACAACCAGAGCGCGCTGGTGCCGGTGTGGTGGTTCTTCATGCACTCGATCTCGAAGGCTGTGACCGGAGGCGCGGTGGCGGCGATCCCCTGCGGCACGGACCTGCGGCAGATGCGCATGGACGTGGACGCCACCCGCATCGACGACCCCGTTCTGGCCCAGGAAGTCGGCGACTTCGTGCACGACTGCTACGGCCCGTCGCGCGCCAAGCTGTTCATGTCTCGGCCCACGCTCTCCGACGACCAGATGAACGACGTGACCTGGATCGGGTCGAGCTACTTCCTGGACAACGCGGGCTTCTACGACACCTACCACTCCAACACGCCGCGCACGGCCTGGCCCTACGACGCGACGCGCGATGCGGGGCTGGCCCAGGTGGACAGCGGCGGGGGCTACCCGACCTGCAGGCAGTGGTGGTCCGACGGCAACAGTGGCCTGCGTGCGCGCCTGCTGGCCCAGGTCGATCCCGGCCTGCTGACGCGCATCGGCGGCTGGGCGGGTTTCCTGTCGCAGGCCGAGGTGAACGACTCGGTGATCCGCGCCGTGGTCTCGCCGCGGCAGCAGAAGATGAACCAGGGCTCGGTCTACACCGACTACGGCGGGCAGATCGAGAAGACGCTGCCCAACATCGTCACGCGCGGTGCCGGCGACCTGGGCATGACGATGGGCTCGCTCGGCTTCTTCCCCGCGATGGACGTGGTGCGCCAGGCGCTGCCGATGGTGCTGTCGCTGCTCAAGATGGCCTTGGTCATCTGCATCCCGCTCGTGCTGGTCTTCGGCACCTACGAGCTGAAGGCCCTGGTCGCGGTGAGCTGCGTGGAGTTCGCGCTGTTCTTCGTGGACTTTTGGTTCCAGCTAGCGCGCTGGCTCGACTCCACCATCCTCGATGCGCTCTACGGTTGGGGCTTCGGCGCGAACCGGCCGCACAGCAACTTCGATCCGCTGATCGGGCTGAACAACGCCTTCGGGGACATGCTGCTGAACTTCGTCATGGCGACGATGTTTCTCATTCTTCCCAGCTTGTGGGTCACCGCACTTGGCTGGGTGGGCGTTCGCGCAGGCGGCGTGCTTCAAGGGTTGGCAAGCGGGACTAGGGAAGCCGGACAAGCAGGTAGCAGGGGATCAAACATGCTGATCAGCGCCGCCAAGAAGTAACGCGCGCCGCGACGTGCATCAGTCGTCTTTGAATCGAGGGTCTGGATCGTCGTCGTAAGACGCTGGGTGATAGAACAGGCCCTGACGATGATCGCCTTCCTCTGCTTTACGACCGAGAAAGTCAGAGTCCTCTTCGTCGTGGTCTTGCTTCGCCATCCACGACACGACCACCAGACCAACGATCAGCAGAGCCAGCCAAAACGCGCTGTAGAGCAACACACCCAGGGCAGCGAGTTTGACGACCAGCGACGCCGCCTGGACGAGATCAGGCGCCAAGCCCTGCCCACGCAACCAGCCCTGTGCCCGCCGGTCCAGACGCGCACAGCCTCGCCACGCTCGGCCTAACGTGCGGCCGAGGCGTTCTGCGAAAGTGGTCTGTGCGGCGGTCTTCATGGTGGCTACCTCATGATCGTCCTGTGCTCTGCTCGTTTGATTGAATCCTGCATGAGCTTTCAACCCATGGTGGAAATTCTGTGCGATATCTAATCACGTTGAACACGAAGGCATGCAGCGCGTCAGCCTTTGCGTTCGTCCTGCCAGTCGGCTTTGCTCGCTGCCACCAGCGCAGCCCAATCGTCCGGCGGGTTGCCGCGCCCCAGCATCTTCTCGAACACCGCGTAGGGGTCGGACTTGCTGCCCGCCGACCGCAAAGTCTGCTCGTCGTTGACCCAGGCGTACACGATGACCTTCGCCTTCGAGTCGTACCGGAAGAACAACCGATACCGTCGCCCGAGTTTGGCCCGCCGCCAGTGGCGGTAATCCGGCCCCATGGTGTTGCCCTGCCGGTATTCGTCGCGCGCCGGATCGCTCGGCACCCCGTCCTGTATCAACTGGACCAAGGCCCGGAAGAACTTGACGTTGGCGTTGGACGCGAAGCCCTCCGGGTCGCTCTCTTGCGCACGCAGCACTGCCGCGCGCAGCTTCTTCAACTGCTCGATCAGGTTGTCGTGAAACAGCAGCGTCCAGCCATACTGCTGCATCAGATTTCCACGTCCTCATCGAAGTCCTCACCCAGGACAACCTTGTGGCCTGCATGCTCCAGCATCGTGCGAGCCAGATCCTCCGGCAGACCGCGGATGTTCCGGCCCGCCTCGATGTCGCTGGCCAGCAGGGTCAGGAACGCGGCGATGGCCGGGTCTTCATGCTCGGCGTCTGCGCGGGTCACGACGACTTCGCCGCCGCGCAGGTCGAACGCCACCTTGCCGCCGGTGTCCACGCCCAGCACCTGCCGGATGGACTTGGGCAGCGTGATCTGACCCTTGGAGGTCAGCGTCGCGACTTCGTGGATTTCGGGCATGGCGGCACTCCTGATGGCAATGCCCGGATGGTAAGGAAGTTTCCTTACCTTGTCAATGTGAGTGCGCATGGGGGCTCCTGTCGGGCGGATGGAATCGGCTCCATCGTAGGCAGGGCACAGCCAGCCTTCCCGCATCAATGCGCCTTGGGCCAGACCCGGATTGGTTGTGGCCGGGACGCCCCGGTTGCCCTATATCCAAAGGCTTCCAAAAGGCCAAAGGGCTGGGGAAGGGGCAAGGGAATGGGGCCAAGGGGAATGGCCCTACCCGAAAAGGCCAAAAGGCTCCCCCGACCGGCCACCGTCCGGGGTTCGCCATGCTCTCGCTGTTCCAATGCAAACGGCCACCGCCTGCCTCTGGCGCGGCGCCGACACCCACACCTCCCGCCGATCCCGGCAAAGGCCTGATACGGCCGGAGCCGGCCGCATCGCTGCTGGCGACACCCCGCCGGCAGCGGCTGCTGGAACACATCTGGCAGCGCACCTCGCTATCGCGCCGCCAGTTCGCCACGCTGTACCTGGCGCCCCTGGAGCGCTACGCCGAGCTGGTCCAGCAGTTCCCGGCGTCTGAGAGCCATCACCATGCCTACCCGGGCGGCATGCTGGACCACGGCTTGGAGATCGTCGCCTACGCCCTCAAGCTGCGGCAGTCGCACCTGCTGCCCGCCGGCACCACGCCGGAGGCGCAAGCCGCCCAGGCCGAAGCCTGGACAGCCGGCACCGCCTATGCGGCGCTGCTGCACGACGTCGGCAAGGTGGCGGTCGACCTGCACGTGGAGTACGCGGATGGCACGGTCTGGCACCCCTGGCATGGACCGCTGCGGCGGCCGTACCGCTTCCGCTACCGCCAGGGGCGCGAATACCGGCTGCACAGCGCCGCCACCGGCTTGCTCTACGCCAGGCTGCTGGATGCTGGCATCTTCGACTGGCTCGCCGGCTACCCCGACCTGTGGGCCGCGCTCCTGTACGTGCTGGCCGGCCAGTACGAGCACGCCGGCACGCTCGGCGAGCTGGTGGTGCAGGCGGATCAAGCCTCGGTAGCCCAGGAACTCGGCGGCGATCCGAGCAAGGCCCTGGCAGCGCCCCGGCACGCACTGCAGCGCAAGCTGCTCGATGGCCTGCGCTACCTCCTGAAGGAAGAATTCAAGCTGAACCAGCCCCAGGCCTCGGATGGCTGGCTGACCCAGGACGCGCTCTGGCTGGTGAGCAAGACCGTCTCGGACAAGCTGCGCGCGCATCTGCTGTCGCAGGGCATCGACGGCATCCCAGCCAGCAACACTGCGGTGTTCAACGTGCTGCAGGATCACGGCATCGCCTTGGCCACACCGGACGGCAAGGCGATCTGGAAGGCTACCGTCACCAGCGAAGTCGGCTGGTCGCACAGCTTCACCTTCCTGAAGCTGTCCCCGGCCATGGTCTGGGATGCGGCCGACCGGCCGGCGCCGTTCGCGGGTCGCGTACAGGCCGACGAGGAACAAGGGGCGCCGACGTCACAGGCACCGGCACCCGAAGCGCCAGGCCTGGAAAGCGCCGATACCGCGCCGCCGGGCACCGCGCCGACCGTGCCCGTGCCCGCTGACAACGGCGTGGCCGCGCTGCTCGATCTGCTGAGTGACGCGGCCCCACCCATAGCGCCGGAGACCCCGAGCCGCCCCGTTGCCGAGCCCGAGCCGACCTCGCCGCCGGCGCCTACGGTGCTACCGCAAGTAAGCCCCGCGCCATCTCGGGATCGGCCGGAGCCTTCCGGCGAGCATTTCATGGCCTGGCTGCGTCAGGGCATCCAGACGCACAAGCTCATCATCAACGACGCCAAAGCCCTGGTGCACAGCGTCGTCGGAACGGCCTACCTGGTGAGCCCCGGCGTCTTCCAGCGCTACGCGCAGGAACATCTGCAAATCGCCGCACTGGCGAAGCCGGAGAACCTGGAGGGATGGCAGTGGGTGCAGAAGCGTTTTGAGAAACTGAGCCTGCACCGCAAGCAAGCCAGCGGGCTGAACATCTGGACCTGCGAAGTCACGGGGCCGCGCAAATCCAGGCGACTGCACGGCTACCTGCTGAGTGCTCCCGAAGCGCTGTTCCAGGAAATGCCTCCGGACAATCCATACCTGCGCCTCCTCACCGAGGTCGTAAAGCGCGAAAATTCAGCCGGTAATAAAAACGACAACGAACAGGGGTAGACAAGGGGCCACGGCGCGGGCCGGCTTCAGTCCGCGGACTTAGGTGGAGCCGTCTCTGCCAGCTTGGCTTCGGTAAGCGCCATCAAGTGGGCAGAACTGCATTTCAGCGCACGGGCGATTTTGAGAATGAGGGGGAGCGTGGGGACATGCTCGCCACGCTCGATCTTTCCCATGTGCGAACGCTCGATTCCTGACAGATGAGCCAGCGTTTCCTGAGCGATGCCTTGACTGGTTCTTTCTTCGCGCACGGAGGCCCCAAACGCGATGGCTGGTTCCGCTTCGTAGGTTGTTGTGCCGGTGGGCCGGCCTCTTTGAATCGAACGCTTTTGCATTGCCAAAAGCGTCGAGGATTGACACGATATAAACCACGTTAAACTTAACTCATGAGAAGCGACTTCATCGGTCGCCGCGAGTTCACTGCCTAGGGGAACTGGACGTGAAATCGAGCGATGCCTCCACTGAAATCCGGGTGGCTGTGCTCGGCGAGTGGGTGCCTTCACCGCTTGCCGACTTGCTGGCGTTACAGCGCGCCGAGGAGCCAGAGACCGCCACGGCTTTGATCGGATGCCGTGCCACAGCGCAGGCGCAGGAACCGCCGCACGATAACTTTGACTTGGCCCTGTCCACGGCCGCCTGGGAGTGGCCGGGCTGGGTGTGCGAGCCGTTGTGGCACGACACGCTGGCGGTCGCCGTCGCCAAGCGCTCGCACCTGCTGTCCTACCGTGAAGTGCCTCGCCAAGAACTGCTCAAGCAGCCGTTGATCTGCGCGCAGTCAACGGCCGACGAGCCGTGGCGCGCGGTGGCGCATGGCCTGGTCGAGGATGCACCGCAGGGCCATGAGCAGACCGTCAGCACCTTTGACATGGCGATGACGCTCGTCTCCGCGGGCTACGGCATCGCCGTCGCACCCGCCGCGAGGCTGACCTGCTACCTGCGCCGCGGCATCGCCGCGCGGCCATTGGCTGGCGCGCCCATCATCGTGATGGCCTACCTGCTTCGCCCGTCCTCGTCCTTGACCGAGCCCCAGGAAAGATTCGCCCGCCGCGCGCGCTCCGTGTCCTGAGACAGGGGCGCGCACTGCAGGGCGCTGGCGCACTACGCAAACGCCACCTGCTGCGGGGACCACTCGCTTTCCTTCACCGTCGTGCTCACCGCCATGATGATCTTGTCGAGATTCGTGGCGCTGACGCTTTCCAGGGCTGAGCGGCCGCGCAGCATCGCGCGCGGCTGCAGCAGCGCGTTGTAGATCTGCCAAGGGTCGGCGCCCCTGGTCAGCTTGAGGACCGCCTGGATCAGCGCGTGCTTGACCGGATCGAGATGCCAATCCGGCACGCGCTGGCCACGGTTGCCCAGGTTCAGCGCCAGCAGGTTGCCGGCCTTGATCTCGTAGCTGATCCACCGGCGCGACTTGCCCGCCATCTTGGCGTACTCGGCGACTGGCAGGTTGTGCGGCGCCTCGAAGACATCGACCAGTTCCATCCGCTGGCGCTGAATGTCGGACAGCGGTTCCTCCATGACGGAACGCGGCAACGGCACTGCGGGCAGCCGATGCGTCTCGGCCGACACCAGCGGCATCGCGTCTCCCGGCTTGGTCACGATCAGGAGCGGCGCCGACGTGGCTGCGACCTTGGGTGGCGCACTCGCGGCTTCTTCGTCCGAGAGGACGGGTACGCCCTCCAGATGGATGGTGAGCGGCATGCTCGCTGCCTCGACCAGGTTCTGCTCGAAGAGATCGAGCCGGTCGGCCCAGTCCTGCATCATCCGCCGCCGCTGCTCGACGTACTCGGCGTGGTTGTAGGTGGCACTGACCTTGTTGGGATCGACGTGCGAGAGCTGTGCGTCCACCCACACCTTCGGGTAGCCGATCTCGTTGAGCGCGGTGGACATCGTGCCCCGGATGCCGTGCCCGGTCAGCAGGTCGCGATAACCCATGCGCTTGAGCGCGCCGTTGAGCGTGTTCTCGCTCATGCGCTTCTTCAACTCGCTGTCGTGCCGGAACAAGTAGTGCTGGGCCGGTTTGACCTGTTCCAGCAGGTGCCGGACGATCTCCATCGCCTGCACCGACAGCGGCACGATGTAAGGCGGAACGTCCTGGGGCAACTGGCGCTTCCTGCGCATGTCCACCTGGAGCTGCTTCACGACCTCGGGCGGGATGACCCAAAGGCCCCGATCGAGGTCGAACTGATCCGGCGTCGCCAAGCGCAGCTCGCCCGTGCGCACGCCGGTGAATAGCAGCAGCCGCAGACCGAGCTGGGTCTGCAGCCGGCCACGATACTTGCGCAGGCGCTGCAACAGCTTCGGCAACTCGGCCATGCGCAGGAACGGGTTGTGATTCACCGGGGGCAGCGGCAGCGCCACCACGTCGAGGTCGGAGGCCGGGTTCTGCTCCAGGCCCGGCACGACCACCAGCGCGTAGCGGAACATCTGGTTGAACCACGTCCTGACTTTCTCGGCGACGGAGAGCGCCTTGCGCCGCTCGATCCTGGCGATCACTTCCAGCAAGTCAGGGCGTTTGATGTCGTAGATCGAGCGCTTGCCCAGCAAGGGCAGCACATCCTTGGCGAAGACGCGAGGGAGGATCGAGAGAGTGGTCTGCCGGCCCTTCTTGAGGCCGAGTTCGCGGTGTGCAAGCCACTTCTTGTAGATCGCCTCGAAGGTGTTTTCACCGGCGAGTTTGACCGCGGCGCGCTTTTGCTTGCGGTGAAGGCGCGGGTTGATGTCCTTGGCCACCAAGGCGCGTGCCTCATCGCGCAGAGCGCGTGCCTCACGAAGGGACACCTCGGGATAGGTGCCCAGCGACATGCGCTTGGGCTCCTTCAACCAGTAGTAACGGAAGTGCCAGCTCTTGCTCCCCGTGGCCGTCACGGCCAAGGAGAGACCATCGATGTCTGGAAGGGTGTAGGCCTTGCCGGTGGCCTTGGCTTGACGGACCACCAAGTCTGAGAGTGCCATGCTCTAGCTCCTGAACATGAGTCAGGAACCAGATGCTTAACCCATCGACCTCAGCACCCTAGCAACAATCCGGAAGCCGTCGTGCCCGCAAAAATGGACACAAAAATGGACATAAACGTCGTGGCTTCAGGTGGATTTCCGTGGAGCCCACTGGAACATCGAAGTGTCGAAAATTCAGCCTGAATCAACGACTTACGATGCTCCTTGGACTTCCTCAGAATTCCCCGGAACGATGCGGTGGAGCGGGTGAAGGGAATCGAACCCTCGTATGAAGCTTGGGAAGCTGCCGTTCTGCCATTGAACTACACCCGCTCGAAGCGGCGGATTCTAAGGCATGGCACGGGGTGCAGGGCTCAGAGCATCGCCTTGAACGCATCGTGCACCGCGCTCGCCGCCTGCATGCGGCTGGCGATGCTGCCGCAGACCAGATCGCACAACTCATCCACCCGCGCATCGGCGATACGGAAGTAAACGCTGGTGCCACGCTCCTCGCGCGCGACGATGCCGTGCTTGGTCATCAGCGAGAGGTGGCGCGAGACGTTCGCCGCGGTGGAGCCCACGGCCTGCGCCAGTTCTCCCACGTTGTATTCGCGCTCGCGCAGCAAGTTCGCCAGACGCAGCCGCATCGGCTCGGCCAGCACCCGGAAGTACGCAGCCAACTGATCGATGACCTCGGGAGGCATGTTTCTCATTGCGTGATCTCCATGCCTGCATTATACTCTTGTTGACTAATTACGTGAATACGTAAATAATCAACAACAGATTGACTGGATTTTCCCTCATGAACCTGCATCGCTCAAGCGCCGCTCTTCTGGCCAGCCTTTGCGCCCTGCTCCTTTCCACCGTCCACGCGGCGCAAGAGGCGCCCAGCGTCCCCTTGTCATGGGCGCCGGTGCAGACCAGCACCCAGGCCCCGCCGCAAAGCGTGGACGCCAGGGTGGAGGCAGTGCGCGACGCCACGCTGGCGGCGCAGGTGGGCGGCAGCATCACGCAGCTCACCGTGCATGCAGGCGACCGCGTGAAGGCCGGGCAGGAGCTGCTGCGCATCGACGCCCGCATGGCCAGCCAGGGCGCAGCGGCCAGCAGCGCCCAGGTGGCGGCAGCACAGGCACAGGCAGCGCTGGCTGCCAGGGAATACGAGCGCCAGCAGCAGCTGTTTGCCAAAAACTACATCAGCCAGGCGGCGCTGGACAATGCCAGGGCACAGTGGCAGGCCCGCCAGGCGCAGGTGCAGGCGCTGCAGGCGCAGGCCGGCGCAGCCCTCACGCAATCGGGCCTGCATGTGATCAAGGCGCCGTTTGATGGCGTGGTCGCGAGCGTGCCCGTGGCGCTGGGCGACATGGCGCTGCCGGGCAAGCCACTCGTCACCCTGTTCGATCCCGCAGCCTTGCGCATCTCCGCCGCGCTCACGCAGACGCAGGCGGCGCGGCTCGCCGGCGCAACCCAGGTGCAGGTGGAGCTGCCCGGCGCTGCCGAGCGCATCCACATTGCCGCAGATGCGCTGCAGCGGCTGCCCACGGCCGATGCGCAAAGCCACGCCACCACGGTGCGGGCCACGCTGCCTGCCGGCGCATCGGGCGCGGTCCCGGGCGGATTTGCCCGGCTGTGGTTCCAGGGCGCCAGCGCGCAGGGCGATCAGCGGCTCTTCGTGCCCGCCGCCAGCGTGGTGCGCCGCGCGGAGATGACCGGAGTGTACGTGCGGGGCGGTAACGGCAAGCCGCAGCTGCGCCAGGTGCGTCTGGGTCAGCTCGCGGGCGAGCAGATTGAAATCCTGAGCGGCGTGAGCGGCGGCGACCAGATCGCCACCCAGCCGCAGGCCGCCGCACGGGTGCGTTGACCATGGGCCGATCACTCGACCCTTCGATGGGCATTTCCGGCCGCATCGCGCAGGCGTTTCAGAACGCGCAGATCACGCCGCTGCTGGCGCTCGTCGCGCTGCTGCTGGGGCTGTTTGCCGTGTTCATCACCCCGCGCGAGGAAGAGCCGCAGATCGACGTGACCATGGCCAACGTCATCGTGCCCTTCCCCGGCGCCTCCGTGCGCGAGGTCGAGGAGCTGATCGCCACGCCCGCCGAGCAGGTGCTGTCGCAGATGCAGGGCGTGGAGCATGTGACGAGCGTCTCGCAGCCCGGCATGGCGGCGCTTACCGTGCAGTTCAAGGTGGGGGTGCCGCGCGAGGCCGCGCTGGTGCGGCTGCACGACACGCTGCGCAGCAACGCCGACTGGCTGCCCCGGGGTTTGGGAGCGCTCGAGCCCATCATCCGCCCCAAGGGCATCGATGACGTGCCCATCGTCACACTCACGCTCTACAGCAAGAATCCCGATACCGGCGCCTACGACCTGGAGCGCGTGGCGCACAGCGTGGAGGTCGAGCTCAAGCGCGTGAGCGGCACCCGCACGGTGACGACGATAGGCGGGCCGGGGCGCGCGGTGCTGGTAGCGCTCGATCCCGCGCGCATGGCGGGCAGCGGCGTCACCGTCGATCAGCTGCGCGGCGCGCTGCAATCGGCCAACCAGGGGCTGCCGGTGGGCGAGCTGCTGGGCGGCAACCAGAGCGTGGCGATCGAAGCCGGTCCGCACCTTGCCAACGCCCGCGAGGTGGCCGACATCGTCGTCGCCAGCCACGCGGGCAAGCCGGTGTATCTGAAAGACGTGGCCAGCGTGCAGGACGGCCCGCCGCCCGCCACGCGCTACGTCTGGCACAGCGTGGTCAAGGATGGCGTTGCCACCGAATACCCGGCGGTGACCATGGCCGTCACCAAGAAGGCGGGCGAGAACGCGATTGATGTGGCAGAGGCGGTCATGGCCCGCGTGCAGCAGCTCAAGAACACCGTCATCCCGGCCGACGTGCAGATGGCGGAGACGCGCGACTACGGCGCCACGGCGAATGACAAGGCGCAAAAACTCATCCAGAAGCTGATCTTCGCCACGCTCTCGGTGGTCGCGCTGGTGTTTTTCGCGCTCGGGCGGCGCGAATCGCTGATCGTCGGCGCCGCCGTGGGCCTGACGCTGGCGGCCACGTTGTTCGCCTCCTGGGCCTGGGGCTTCACGCTCAACCGGGTGTCGCTGTTCGCGCTGATCTTCTCCATCGGCATCCTGGTCGACGACGCCATCGTGGTGGTCGAGAACATCCACCGCCACCAGGCGCTGCACCCCGAAAAAACGCTGCTGCAGCTCATCCCCGGCGCCGTGGATGAGGTGGGCGGACCCACCATCCTGGCCACCTTCACCGTGATCGCCGCGCTGCTGCCCATGGCCTTCGTCAGCGGCCTCATGGGTCCCTACATGGCGCCGATTCCGATCAACGCCAGCATGGGCATGGTGATCTCGCTGGCGGTGGCCTTCACCGTCACGCCCTGGCTGGCGCGGCACTGGATGAAGAGCCACCAGGGCGCTGCGGCGCAAGAGCACACGGGCCTTGCCGCCCGGCTCGCGCCGCTGTTCGAGCGCCTCTTCCGCCCCCTGCTCGACGAGCAGCGTGGCAGGCGCAACCGCAGCCTGCTGGGCCTGGCCGTCGCCGCACTGATCGCCTTCTCGCTGCTGCTGCCCGCCATCGGCTGGGTGCAGCTCAAGATGCTGCCGTTTGACAACAAGAGCGAGTTCCAGGTGATCGTGGACATGCCCGCGGGCACCCCTCCCGAAAAAACGGCCGCCGTGCTGCATGCGCTGGGCGACTACCTTGCCAGCGTGCCCGAGGTGACCAACTTCCAGGCTTATGTCGGCACCGCCGGGCCAATCAACTTCAACGGCCTGGTGCGCCAGTACGACCTGAGGAGCGGCGGCCAGGCGGGCGACATCCAGGTGAACCTGCTGGGACAGCACGAGCGCAAGGAGCAAAGCCACGCGATTGCCACGCGCGTGCGCCCGCACCTGCAAGCGATCGGGGAAAAGCTGGGCGCCGACGTCAAGGTGGTGGAGGTGCCACCCGGCCCGCCGGTGCTCTCGCCCATCGTTGCCGAGATCTACGGGCCCGATGCCGAAGGCCGGCGCAAAGTGGCGCAGGACGTGCGCAAGGCGCTACAGAATACGGAGGGCATCGTCGATCTGGACGATTCCTCGATTGCCGATGCTCTCAGGAAGCTGGTGCTGGTGGACCGGCGCAAGTCCGCGCTCATGGGCGTACCGCAAGCCGCGATCGTCAGCGCGCTGCACGCCGGTCTGGCGGGCGAAGCCGCCACCTGGCTGCACGACGCGCACAGCAAATACGCCACGCCCATCCTGCTGCAGCTGCCCGCCGACCAGCACGGCAGCCTGGACGCGCTGCTGCAGCTGCCGGTGCGCACGGCCACGGGCAAGCTCGTGCCCATCCACGAGCTGGTGACGGTGAGCGACACGCTGCGCGAGCAGCCCATCCATCACAAGGATCTGCTGCCGGTGAACCTCGTCGTCGCCGACATGGCGGGCCGGGTGGACAGCCCGCTCTACGGCATGTTCGATGCGCGCTCGGCGATCGGCAAGATCATTGCGCCCGATGGCGCGGGACTGGACGAGTATTTCATCCGCCAGCCCAGCGACCCCTACCGCGCCTACAGCCTGAAATGGGATGGCGAATGGCAGATCACCTACGAGACCTTCCGCGACATGGGCGCGGCCTACGCCGTCGGCCTCATCCTCATCTACCTGCTGGTGGTGGCGCACTTCGGCTCCTACCTCACGCCGCTCATCATCATGGCGCCGATTCCGCTCACGATCATCGGCGTGATGCCGGGGCACGCGCTGCTGGGCGCGCAGTACACCGCCACCAGCATGATCGGCATGATCGCGCTGGCGGGCATCATCGTGCGCAACTCCATCCTGCTCGTGGACTTCATCCGGCTGCAGGTGCGGGCGGGCGCGGAGTTCAAGCAGGCCATCGTGCAGTCCGCGATCACGCGCGCGCAGCCCATTCTGCTGACCGGGGTGGCGGCCATGCTCGGCGCCTTCTTCATCCTTTCCGACCCGATCTTCAACGGCCTGGCGATCTCGCTGATCTTCGGCATCGCTGTCTCCACGGTGCTCACGCTCGTCGTGATTCCCCTGCTCTACTACATGGCCTACCGCAGGCACGTGGACGTGGTGCGCGGGCAAGGAGGGGCGCAATGACTCACCAAACCATAGCTGCTCGCGCAATACCAGCAAAGTCTGGAGCTGTATTCCTCTTGAAATCCGTGCTGCTGCTCGCCGCGATCTGGGTGTTCGCTCCCACCGCCCGGGCGCTCACGCTGCTGCAAGCCTGGCAGGCCGCCGAACAGCACGACAGCCCGCTCGCCGCCGCCCGCGCCGCCGCCGGCGTGGCCGAGCCGCAGCGCCAGCAGGCCGCGGCGCTGTGGCGCCCGCAGGTGGCGTTGACCGCATCGGCCGGCCTCGGCGCCAGCGACACGACGATGCGCGGCGCGCAGTTTTCCGCGCCCGGCCTGGGCACCTCCAGCGGCGTGGACTTCGCCACCTCCATCCACGGCGGCGCGGCCACGCGCGTGGCGCTGCAGGCCAGCCAGCCGCTGTACAACCCGCAGCGGCGCGCACAGCAAAAGCAGCTGAACCTGCAGGCGGACCGCGCCGAACTCGCACTGCACGGCGCACGGCAAGACGCGATGCTGCGCACCGCCAGCGCCTACCTGAGCCTGGCGATGGCGCAAGAGAAACTGCGCGTGCTGCAAGGCCAGATTGAGGCCGTGCAAAGCGCCGCGAAAGAAGCACAGGATCGCTTCGAGCTCGGCGCCGCGCCCATCACCGCCGTGCACGAGGCGCGCGCCGAACTCGCGCTGCTGCAGGCCCAGGTCGCGGCCGCGCAGGCCGACATCCAGACGCGCACCCAGGCGCTGGCCGACACCACCGGCCTGCCCGCGGCCAGCCTGGCGGTGCAATTGCCCGCGCAAGCCCAGCCCGAGCCGCGTGCGCTCGCCGTCTGGCAACACCTGGCGCTGGACGCCAGCACCGCCTTGCGCGATCAAAGGCTGGCCACCGACCTGGCGCGCGCGGCGCTGGACCAATCGGCCGCGGGCAAGCGCGCCACGGTGGACCTCGTCGCGCAGGCCGCGCAGGACCGGCTGGACGGCCATGGCGATTTCGGCTCGGCACGCAACACCAGCGTGAACGCCATGGTGGGCGTGCAGCTCACCATCCCGCTCTCCACCGGCGGCATGCAGTCCGGCCGCGAGCAGGAGGCCGCCGCGCGCCTGGCCGCCGCGCAGGCGCAGGAAGACGCCACGCGCGAGCAGCTCGCGCGCGACGTGCAATCGGCCTGGCTCGCCATGCACAGCGGCGCCAGCCAGATCACGGCCCTGCAGGCGGCCCTGGCCGCCAGCGAGCTGCGCCAGGACGCCACGCACACCGGCCATGAGGCGGGCGAGCGCACCCTGCTGGACGTGCTGCGCGCCCGCAACGACACCGCGGCCACGCGGCTGCAGCTCTCGCAGGCGCAGGTCAGCACCTTGCTTGCCCGCCTGCAGCTGGCGCAGGCGGCGGGCCAGCTCGACGAAAACGCGCTGCGCGAGGCGAGCACAGCGTTTTCCACGCAGCCCGCCACCCGGCCCTGAACGGACATCCACCCACGCTCACCCCCACCCACCAGGAAACAAACATGGCCCATATCGTGATCCTTGGCGCAGGCACCGGCGGCATGCCCGCCGCGTACGAACTGCGCGCCACGCTGGACAAGACGCACCGCATCACCGTGGTCAACGCGACCGATTACTTCCAGTTCGTGCCCTCCAACCCCTGGGTGGCCGTGGGCTGGCGCGAGCGCACGCAGACCACGCTGCCCATCGCTCCGAGCCTGACCAAGAAGGGCATAGCGTTCATCGCCCAGCGCGTGGACAAGATCGACGCCGAGGGCAACGCCATCGAGCTGGCCAACGGCGAACGCCTGGCCTACGACTACCTCGTCATCACCACCGGCCCCAAGCTCTCGTTCGACGAAGTGCCGGGCAGCGGCCCCTTGAACGGCCACACGCAATCGATCTGCACCGTCGATCACGCGGAGAGCGCCTGGGCCGAATACCAGAAATTCCTGCAGGACCCCGGCCCCGCCATCATCGGCGCCATGCCCGGCGCATCCTGCTTCGGCCCGGCCTACGAGTTCGCCTTCATCTTCAACAAGGACCTGCAGAAGAGGAAGCTGCGCAATAAAGTACCGCTCACCTTCGTCACCAGCGAACCCTACATCGGCCACATGGGCCTGGCCGGCGTGGGTGATTCCAAGACGCTGCTGGAAAGCGAGCTGCGCAGCTTCGACATCAAGTGGATCACCAACGCGAAAACCACGCGCGTGGAGGCCGGCACGATGTTCGTCACCGAGCTCGACGAAGCCGGCCAGACCAAGAAGGAACACGAGCTGCCCTTCAAGTACAGCATGATGCTGCCCGCCTTCAAGGGCGTGGATGCGGTGGCGGCCGTGCAGGGCCTGTGCAACCCGCGCGGCTTCGTGCTGATCGACGAATACCAGCGCAGCAAGCAGTACCGCAACATCTTCTCGGCCGGCGTCTGCGTGGCCATCCCGCCGGTCGAGGTCACGCCCGTGCCCACGGGCGCGCCCAAGACCGGCTACATGATCGAGACCATGGTCTCCGCCATCTGCCACAACATCGCCGCCGAACTGGCGGGGCAGCCCGAAAAGGCCACCGCCAAGGCCACCTGGAACGCCATCTGCCTGGCCGACATGGGCGACACCGGCGCCGCCTTCGTGGCGCTGCCGCAGATGCCGCCGCGCAACGTCAACTGGTTCAAGAAGGGCAAATGGGTGCACCTGGGCAAGATCGCGTTCGAGAAATACTTCATGCGCAAGATGAAGACCGGCTCGCCCGAGCCCTTCTACGAAAAGCACGTGCTCAAGGCGCTGGGCATAGAACGGCTGGAGAAGCCGCAATGAAAGCAGGGGCCAGCCCGCGGGAGTAAACCCTGCACACCAAGGAGTCAGAAAAGGCGCGGCCGCAGCGCGCCACTGAAACACACATGAGCACCACTCCCCACATCGTCATCCTCGGCAGCGGCTTCGGCGCGCTCTCCACCGTGCGCGAACTGCGCAAGCGCCTGTGCAACGCGCCCATCACCCTCGTCTCGCCGCGCGCCGAGCTGCACTACCTGCCGGGCATCATCTGGGTTCCCAGCGGCAAGCGCCGCCGCGAAGACCTCATCGTGCCGCTCGCGCCCTTCTTTGCGCGCATGCGGGTGCGCCACGTGCAGGCCGACGTCACCGGGCTTGAAGACGGCGCCCGCAGCGTGCTCGCCAGCACCGGCGAGAAGATCGCCAACGATGCCCTGGTGATCGCCACCGGCGGGCGCTTCATCAAGAAGCTGCCCGGTATCGAGCACGCCATCACCCCCTGCGAAGGCATCGCCGCGGCCGAGAAAATCCGCGACCGGCTCAAGGCGATGCAAGGGGGCTCGATCGCCATCGGCTTCTCCGGCAACCCGCAGGAGCCCGCTGCCGTGCGCGGCGGGCCGATGTTCGAATTCACCTTCGGCATCGATACCCAACTGCGCCAGGAGGGGCGGCGCGAAAAGTTCGAAATCACCTTCTTCCACCCCAAGCAGGAGCCCGGCAAGCGCCTGGGCGCCAAGGCGGTGCAAGGCATTCTGGGCGAGATGGCGCGGCGCGGCATCCATACGCACCTGGGCCACAAGCCGCTGCGTTTCGAGGCCGGCAAGGTGGTGACCGAAGGCGGCGAAATCCCCGCAGACCTCATCCTCTTCATGCCCGGCATGACCGGCAACACCTGGTTTGACGCCACCAGCCTGCCCCGCTCCCCCGGCGGCCTGCTCGCCGCCGACGCGCAATGCCGCGTGCAGGGCTTCAGCAACACCTGGGTGGTGGGCGATTCCGGCAGCTTCCCCGGCCCCGAATGGGCGCCCAAGCAGGCCCACATGGCCGATCTGCAGGCCGCCGCCGCCGCGCAGAACCTCATCGACGCGCTGGCCGGGCGCCCGCAAAGCGCCGGCTTCAAGACCGAGCTGCTGTGCATCATCGATTCGCTCACCGAGGGCAAGCTCGTCTGGCGCACGGAGCACCGCAACCTCTCCCTGCCGCGGCTGCGCCTGATGCACTGGGCGAAGTCGCATTTCGAGGCGCGGTACCTGCGCCAATACCGCTGATTTCCGTTCCCCGTCATTCACCTCAAGGAGTATTCAAATGACCACTGGAAGAATCGTCCGCTTCATGGCGGGCCTGTTCGTGCTGATTTCGCTCGCCCTCGGCGTGCAGGGCAGCCCGCTCTTCGTCAGCCCCTGGTGGCTGGCCTTCACCGCCTTCGTCGGCGCCAACCTGCTGCAAAGCAGCCTCACGCGCTGGTGCCTCATGGAAACCGTGTTGCGCAAATTCGGCGTCCAATCCGGTTGCTGAAAGGGGAGCTGCCATGCAAATCAACGTAGGCGGCTGGGACCGCATCCTGCGCATCGTCGTCGGCGCCGTGCTTATCGCGCTCGCCGCCTTCGGGCAGATCGGCCCGTGGGGCTACATCGGCATCGTGCCCGTGCTCACCGGCATCTTCCGCTTCTGCCCTGCCTACACGCTGCTGGGTGTGCGCACCTGCCCGATGAAGAAGCCGGAGTAAGCCCGCCGCATGCGCGCACCCGCGTGGCGGGGGCGCAGAAGCCGGTTTTTCCAGAGCTGCGCCCCCCATCGGGATGTACCCCTGCGCGTTCGACGGACCTCGTCTGCGGCACGGCTCCCTGGCAGGGCCGTTGAGCACATCGCGCGGCAACGGATCTATTTCGCGGCAGGGGCGGGGATCGGTTGATCCGGCGCCAGCGCCGCCGCCACATCCATCAGAATCTTCGGGCCGGCATCGCTCACTTGCCCGGTGGTTGCGTCGAACGCATCCGGAAGATAGGTGGTGATCACCGCGATCGCGATTTTTCGCGCCGGCAGGTAGCCCACCGCCGCACCGCTGCCGGCAAAGAATTTGTTGCCGGTGATCCACGGGCCCAACAGGACCACACCCAGTCCGAACGAGAAGCTTCGCGTGTTTTCCCGGCACACGTTGCAACTGCCGTCTTCCGGGGTAAAGCCAAAGCCGATGAGGTGCGGCTCGACCTGCTCGTCGCGCGATCGCGGCGACAGCAGCTTGCCCGAACCGATCGCCGCAATCGAGGTGGTCAGATCCGCCACGTCGGTCGTCTGCAAGGCGCCCGCGGGCGCTGTCCACGACGGATTCCAGTAGGTGGTGTTTTCGTAGAACGGCGCTCCGGGCGCAATACCCATGCCCTCTCGGCGCTCCGAGCTGTACGTCTGCAGGACCGGGGCGGGAATCGCGGGCGTGTCCGACCCCGTGGTCTGGCGCAGTCCCATCGGCTGGAAGATGTACCGCTGCATCAATTGGCTCAGCGGTGCACGGCCGGCCTGTTCCAGCACCTGGCCCAGGATGGCGTAATTGGTATGCGAATAGCCGAAGTTGGTCCCAGGCGCGAACATCGCCGGCGCGCGGGTCCCGATCCGGATCAGATCATCCGTCGCCCACTGCCGGAAGGGATCGGCATCAACGCCGTCCGACACTTCAGGCTGGTAAACGTAGTCGGCGTAGCCCGAGGTGCTGTTGGCCAGCATCCTGATGGTGATGTCGCCGGCACGGGGAAGATCCGGAAAATACCGGGACAGCTTGTCGCCGAGGCTGATCTGCTCGCGGTCGACCAGTTCCATCAGCACCGTCGTGAGATAGCTGTATGCGACGAACCCGTTGCGCACGTGCATGTCTTCGGTGGCGGGAACGCCGTCCGCCGACTCACCCAGCGCCTGGCTGTAAAGTGGCTGACCATCGACCGTCACCCGCAGGATCAGCGACCTCAGGCGGTACTGGGCCATGGCGCGCTGGGCAATCGCCGCCACCTCGGCCCGATCGACCGCGGGATCCGTCGCGCTGCCGCCACAACCCGCAAGCAGCAGCGGCAAAGTGACGAGGAAAACGAGAAAACCTTTCATCCGACTCTCCCTGGAAAAACAATGAATTCATGGGTGCAGCCACCAGCCGAAGGCCATGATCGCGCCGATCATCACCGGTTGGTGCAGCATGTACCACGGCAGGCTGTGGCGCCCGAGCAGCGCCAGCGCCCTGCCGGCACCGCCCATGTCCAGCGCCAGCCACCCGGGGCGGCGCGCCAGCAGCCACTGCCCAATCGCCATGCCCCACCAGACCACGCCCATCCAGGGAAACAGCGGCACGTAGTCCTCGGTGAAGGGCTTGTGCGTGATCCAGCCGATCCAGTTCAGCGCCTTGCCGTTGAACACCTGCGCCCACTGCGCCGGCGGTCCTGCCAGCAAGCCCTGCGCCACCCAGGGCGATGCCAGCGCCAGCGCGCCCGCCAGCCACAGCCAGCGCCCCCACCCTGCCGTGAAGCGCGCGATCAGCCACATCAGCGCAATGCCGTGCAGTACCCCGAAATAGATGAAGCTGTGCGGGAACATCGCAAACGAACCCGCGGAGACCAAGAGCGCGCACACCGCGATCCGCACCCAGCGCCGCCAGAACCGCTGCCAGCCCACGCCCTGGCTGGCAGCGACGGCCTGTCCCATGCCAACGCACAGCAGGAACAGGCTGACGATGGCCGTCCGCTGCAGCGTCCAGACCGGCGATGCCCTGAAATCCTGCACCCAGTAGCCAAAGTGGCTCAGGTCAAAACCGAAGTGGTAGAGCGTCATCCACACCAGCGCCACGCCGCGCAGCGCATCCAGCGCGCCGTAGCGTGCGCCCTGCCTTGGTTCCATCGGTTTGTCGCCCTGCATAGCTTCCGTCCCCGTTGCACGCCAGCCCCTGCAGGCGCCGCGCCGGGCACCAAATGTACCGAACGCAGGTGCGATGCCAGGCGCGACAATGCGCCGCATGCACCGCATTTCCAGCCAGCAGCCGCACGCGCTGCACGCCACCGCCGCCACCCGCGCCCTGGAGGCGGCCGCCAGCGCCGCCCTGCCGCCGTGCACGCTGATACAGCGCGCCGGCGATGCGGTGGCGCGGCTGGCGCTCGCCCTTGCACCGCATGCGCGCACCATCTGGATCGCCTGCGGCGCGGGCAACAACGGCGGCGACGGGCTGGAGGCTGCCGCGCTGCTGCAGGCCGCAGGCCTTCCGGTTTGCGCCTCCCTGCTGGGGGTGCCTGAACATCTGCCCACCGATGCAGCCGCCTCCTGGCAGCGCGCACGCAGCGCCGGCGTGCGTTTTGTGGATGCGCCACCCGCTTTGGGGCCGCAAGACCTGTGCGTCGATGCGCTGTTCGGGCTTGGATTGGCGGCGCGGCCGCGCGCGCGAGCGCCCGACGCCCGCCTGCCGCAGTGGCTGGCGCACCTGCGCGGCAGCGCCGCCACGCTGCTGAGCGTGGATCTGCCCTCCGGGCTGATGGCAGACACCGGCACCTGGGCCTCAGGCTTTGACGCAGGCGACCACGCAGGCACCGGACCGCGGCACACGCTGTCGCTGCTGACGCTGCACCCAGGCCTGTTCACCGCGCACGGGCGCGATGCGGCCGGTACGGTCTGGCTCGACGATCTGGGCGTGGATGCGGGCCGCCAAACCCCAGCAGCCTACCTGTGCGGCATGCCAGCGCCGGCACCGCGCCCCCATGCCAGCCACAAGGGCAGCTATGGGGATGTGGCGGTGCTGGGCGGCGAGGGGCTTGCGGCACGCGGCATGGGCATGACGGGCGCCGCCGTGCTTGCGGCGGTGGCGGCTTTGCACGGCGGCGCTGGCCGTGTACTGCTCGCGCTGCTGGACGGCGGCGCCACCACTGCGCTGGCGCAGTACCCCGAATTGATGCTGCGCCGGCCCGATGCGCTGAACCTGGCGCAGGCCGCGGTGGTCTGCGGCTGCGGCGGCGGGGCTGCCGTAGCGGACGTTTTGCCACGCGTATTGGCACAGGCAGGGCGGCTGGTGCTCGATGCCGACGCACTCAATGCCATCGCGGCCGATGCCGGATTGCAAGCACTGCTGGCTGCGCGCGCCCAGCACGGTGCGCTCACGACGGTGCTCACACCCCACCCGCTGGAGGCGGCACGCCTGCTGGACTCCTGCGCCGCTGCCGTCCAGGCCGATCGCCTGGCCGCCGCCGCCACGCTGGCCCGGCGTTTCGGCTGCACGGTGGTGCTCAAGGGTTCGGGCAGCATCATTGCCGCCCCCGGGCAAATCCCGCTGATCACTCCCACGGGCAACGCGCTGCTGGCGACGGCGGGGACGGGCGACGTGCTTGCCGGCCTGGTAGGCGCGCGGCTGGCAGCGGCGCCGCACGCCAGCCACGAAGCCGCTCAACAGGCTGCTGCCGGCGCCTGCTGGCAGCATGGCGCCGCGGCCGATGCCTGGTCTGCGGACCAGGCGTTGACCGCGCTGCGCCTGGCGCAAGCCCTGCACCATAAAACATAGAGGCCCCGGTTTCCGATGGCGCCGGCGTTAGCGCATCGCCTCAACACTACTGGTCATTTCGCGGCGGCACCACCCGCCTGCACCAGCGCGATCCGCCGCTGCAGAGCATCGGCCAGCGCCTCATCGCCACCCGTACGCGCGCGCTGCTCGCGCAGCAGCAGCCAGGCCAGCACGGGGCGGCGCCAGCCCTGGGCGGAAGCCGTATCGGTCGCCAGCACCAAGGTCTCGGGCGTGGCGCGCCCGGCGCGCAACGCGGCGCCCGCGGCCACCAGGCGCGAGAGCGGATCGGCGATCGCCGCGATGGCCGCCACATTACCCGCTGCCGCGCGCTGGGCTTCGGGCAGCAGCGCCACGCGCGCCGGATCGAGCTGGCCCGCGAGGTAATCGGCATAGGCCAAATCCTGGTCGCCGGCATCCTGGCGCAGCGCATCGAACGCGGTGCACGGCCCTGTCTGCAGGCTGGCGACTTCGGCAGCGCAGCGCATGAGCTCCAGGCGCGCCATGAGCTCGGGGCGGGCGGTACGCGCGACCTCGGCGCGCGCGCGCGCCCACTCGCTGCCCGCCACCTTGTCATCGCCCGAGAGCCAGGCCTGCTGCGCCCGCTGGGCCGCGCCATGCGCATTGAGCTGCCAATCGGGTACGGGCGGCGCGCTGCCGCAGGCGGCCATCAGCAGCGCCGCCAGCATGGCCAGGCTATGGGGGGAAAATTTCATGGCAACTTGAGCTCCGTGTCGCGCGCAAACGGCCATTTGCGGTTGATCTCGTTGATCAGGCCTTCCACCTTGCGCAGGTTGGCATCCACGTCCGCGCGCAGGGCCGCGAGATCGGTGGTGGCCGCGCGCGCGTTGGCGCCGACGGCCTGTGCCTCGGCGAGCACGCCATCCACTTTCGACAAAGTCTGGCGCGCGTCCTGCAACAGAGCGCTGACTTGCGCCACGCTGGCGCGCACCTCGGGCAGCAGGCCATCGTCCTTGCCGCTGCCGAAGACCTGGCGGTCGGCCTTGGCGCCGATGGCGTCGAGCCGCGCCACCAGCGCCGTGCTCTGGCGCATGAGCTGGGTGGCCTGCTGCAGCAGCTCGGGCACTTTCCTGGCCTCGGCGCCGTCGCCCAGCAGCACGCCCATCGCACCGCCCGGCGCGTTCAGGCGTTCAGCCAGCGTCCTCACCTCGGCCAGCGTCTGCGCCAGCTCCGAGCCTTGCGCGGTGATGTTGTTGAGGTTGTCGAGCAGCTGGCGCGCGCTGCTCATGATGGCCGGGATTTCGGCGCCCACGTCGCCGCGGATCACCGGGCGCTCGGCGCCATCCGGCAGCGGCGGATCGCTGAGCACGCCGCTGTAGGCGCGGATCGCCGCACCGCCCACCAGCCCGCCCACCAGCGTGAAGACGCTGGATTCGCGCAGCCAGTGCGCATCGCGCCGCGCCACGTCCACGGCGATGTGTACCTTGCCGTCATCGGCCAGCGCGATGGAGCGCACCCGCCCGATCGGGAAGCCGGAAAACGTCATGTCCATGCCCACCGTCACGCCTTCGGAATCGTCGGCCAGCAGCACCAGGCGCTGCGTCTCCTCGAACGCGCCGCGCGCATACAGCAGGTACAGCACCGAGCCGGCGATCAGCAGCGCGGTAAACAGCAGCAGCAGCGTCGCCTTCAGGCGCAGGTGCGCCACCGGGCGCTGCAGCTCGGCATCCACGGATTCGTGCACGGAATCATTCATCAGTAGTAGTTACCCATCAGCGAAATCACCTCGATCAGCAGCAGCACCGCAAACATGCGCGCCAGCCCGCCCAGGGCATTGCCGGCAGACGCTCCGGCGCCCGCCGCATACAGCCCGCTGGCCATGGGAATCACCGCCACCGCCAGGCTGAACAGCAGCGTCTTGAGCGCAAACACCAGCGTGATCTGCGGCGTGAACACCTGTCCGAACATGCGCGTGTAGCCCGCCAGCCCGGCCAGGTTGACCCCATACACGCCAATGTAGGCCATGGCCAGCGCCACCACGCAGGAGAGCGCCGCCAGCGTGATGCTGGCGTGCAGCCCCGCCACCACGCGCGGCAGCACCTCGGCGCGCACCAGCGCCACACCCTGCACGCCACCCGCCAGGCGCAGGCGCGCCAGCTGCGCGCCGCTGGGTATCGTGGTGCGCATGGCGACGAACAGCGCGGCGGTGAGCGGAATGAGCTCCAGCACCAGCACCCGCACCACCATCTCCAGCGCATAGCGCGTGAGGCCGTAGCTGAGCGCCGTCACCACCACGATGCGCGTGAGCACCAGGCTGATGAGTGCCGCCAGCACCGTGAAGCCCAGCAGGATGGGCAGCGTATCCCGCACGATCTGGCGCGCCAGCCGCAGACGCGCCGGGCTCCCCCAGCTCGACGGCGAGAGCAGCAGCACCAGCACCACCGCGCCCAGATCCAGGATGCGCCACCACGCCAGCAGGCGTGCGCGCGCGCCGCGCCAGAAGCGGTCGAGCCAGGGCGCAGGGGTCATCGCGGGCGCGTGCATGCGGTCGTCATCCAACACCTGGAGCAGGCCTCAAATCCACCGGCGGACCCTGGCCTTGTACGCATCGTAGCCGGAACCAAACAATGATGACAGCGCCCGCTCTTCCGGAAGTATCTGAAACCGATTCATATAGAGCACAAATGCGGCCGGGCCCATGAGTGCCAGAGGGGAAGACAAGCAGATGGCGAAACCCAAAAGGCCAATCAGCATGGCAAGGTACATGGGATTGCGCGAAAGGCCGAACAATCCGGTTGAGACAAGGGCCGTCGCACTTTCCGGCTTCAGCGGATTGAAGGTGGTTTTGGCTCTGCGCACGGTTATGACCCCCGCGATATTGAGAACCAATCCACCCACCATCAAGAGTACGCCAAAGGCAGTCCCATGGGGTATGGAAACCAGCGGGCCGAGCTTTGCAAGGAGCCACATGCTTGACGCAGTGACAGCCAAAACAGCAGGCGGAGGAATTTTCAGCTCCAGGTTCATGCGGTGAATCTCCTTTGAGGACTGACAGGCTGCTGAATCACCCACCCGCGCGGCCCAGACGTTCCGGGCTCGAAAGTGATCTCGGGAACTGCGTTTCCACCAAGTGCCAGAGACCATGGTTTCAAAAATTCACACATGCCGGCGCCCCACCGCCGCCGGCGGCGGCACCGGTTCCGCATCCGCCCGCGCATGCAGCGCCTCGATCACGTGGCACTGCGCGCCGGTGCCGTCGCAGCGGCTGCGCAGGTCCAGCAGCGCCCGTTCCAGCGTGCGCAGTTCCGCAAGGCGGGTGCGCACATGCTGCAGATGTTCATCGAGCGTGGCGCAGGCGGCATGGTCGGTGCCGGCGCCGCACACATCCAGCGCCAGCAGCGTGCGCACCTCGTCGAGCGACATGTCCATCGCCCGGCACAGCCGCACGAAGCGCAGCCGGTGCACCTCCGCATCGCTGTAAAAACGATAGCTGTTGCCGCCCCGCACGCCTGCCGCCAGCAGCCCTTCCTTCTCGTAATAGCGGATATTGGCGGCGGACACGCCCGACAGGCGCGCCGCTTCACCGATGCGGTGGTGGGGGCTTTGCGGGCTCACGCTTGACTTTCGAGTGACTTCAAGGTTTCCAATCATCGCATGAACCACGCAAGCCATGCCTCCCCGCACTCCCACACCGGAGATCACGATCACAAGCACGGCCGCGCGCATCCAGCCGCCCCGCCGGCCAGCGCCTGCTCCTCCTGCGGGAGCCACGACGAGCACGGCGGCGGGCACGAACACGGCCTGCTGCCCAACTGGCCGCGCATAGCTCTGGCGCTGGCCTGCGCCGTGGGCGCCGAGCTGGCGCACGCCTTCGCCCAGTCCTGGCCGGGCATGGTGCTGGCCGTGGTGGCCATCGCGCTGGCCGGCCTGGGCGTGTACCGCGCAGGCATCCAGGACTTGCTGGCGCTGCGCCTGGGCATCAGCGCGCTGATGACGGTGGCCGTCACCGGCGCGGTGCTGATCGGCCAGTGGCCCGAGGCCGCCATGGTGATGGCGCTGTACGTGGCCGCCGAGCGCATAGAGCACGGCGCGATGGACAAGGCACGCAGCGCCATCCGCGGCCTGCTCGATCTGGCCCCCGAAATGGCCGACGTGCTGCAGGCCGATGGCTCGGTGCAGCGCCAGCCCGCCGCCGATGTGGCGCTGGGCAGCATGCTGCGCATCGCCCCCGGCGCCCGCGTGCCGCTCGATGGCACGGTGACGCAGGGCACCAGCAGCGTGAACCAGGCGCCCATCACCGGCGAAAGCCAACCCGCCGACAAGGCCGTGGGCGACCCGCTCTACGCCGGCAGCGTGAACCAGCAGGGCGAGCTCTTGATGCGCGTCACCGCCGCCGCCAGCGGCACGCTGCTGGCGCGCATCGTGCATGCGGTGGAGCAGGCACAGGCCAGCCGCGCGCCCACGCAGCGCTTCGTCGATCGCTTTGCCGCCATCTACACGCCCATCGTCTTTGCGCTGGCCCTGCTGCTGGCCGTGGCCGCGCCGCTCTTCATGGGCTGGACCTGGCAGCACGCCGCCTATGAAGCGCTGGCGCTGCTGGTGATCGCCTGCCCCTGCGCGCTGGTGATCTCCACGCCGGTCACCGTGGTCAGCGCGCTTACCGCAGCGGCGCGGCGCGGCATCCTGATCAAGGGCGGCAGCGCACTGGAAGGCGCGCGCGCGCTGCGCGCCATCGCGCTGGACAAGACCGGCACCCTCACCACCGGCCAGCCCACGCTGGTGCACTGGCAGGCGCTGGCGGGCACCGCGCCCGAACGCGCCGCGCTGCTGGCCGCCAGCCTTGCGAGCCGCTCCGACCACCCCGTCTCGCGCGCCATCACGCAGGGCCTGGCCCAAAGCCCGGCGCCGGGCCAGCCGCTGGATGCGCAGGATTTCAGCGCGCTGCCCGGGCGCGGCGTGCAAGGCAGTCTGGAGGGCGAAACCTGGGCCCTGGGCAACGCCCGCCTGGCACGCGAGCGCGGCCTGCTCGATGACGCCCTCGCCGCCCTGCTGGCCGAGCACGAACAGCAGGGCCGCACGCTCACGCTGCTGATGAACGCCAGCGCCGTACACGGCCTGTTCGCCGTGGCCGACCCGCTGCGCGAGCACGCGGCTGAGGCCATCACGCGCCTGAAGGCGCTGGGCATCCACCCCGTGGTGCTCAGCGGCGACAACAGCGCCACCGTGCGCGCCATCGCCGCGCAGGCCGGTATCGACGATGCACGCGGCAGCCTGCTGCCCGAAGACAAGCTCACCGCCCTGGCCGAACTGCAGGCCCGGCGCGGCCCCACCGCCATGACTGGCGACGGCATCAACGACGCGCCCGCGCTGGCCGCCGCCGACCTGGGCTTTGCCATGGGCGGCCAGCACGCCACCGGCATGGCGATGGAAACCGCGGGTGTGGTGCTGATGAACGACGATCTGCGCCGCGTGGCCGACACCGTGCAGCTCTCGCGCCGCGCGCACCGCGTGCTGTGGCAGAACATCAGCGCCGCGCTGCTGGTGAAGGCCGCGTTCTGCCTGCTGGCCGTGATGGGCATCGCCACCATGTGGATGGCCGTGGCGGCCGACATGGGCGTGAGCCTGCTGGTGATTGCCAACGGCCTCAGGCTGCGGCGCATGCCCGCCAGCGGCGCGTGAAGCCTGGTTGCCAAAAAAGAGCGGTACGTCTGAGATTCCTCAACCAGCCGGGTACTGACCGGCGTCTGATTCCAATTCCAGATCATTCGAGTACGCAAAGGCGAAGCGAAGGCAGTGCTGTAGCACGGCGAGCGAAGCCGACAAAGTAATCGATGGATTTATGAGGGTCAGCGGCTCGCCGCCAGCAAGCGCACGCCCGGCTGTCTGGCGAGTGCCTTGTCAAAGCTGACGGTGTGCTCGCAGCCCAGGCGGCGGTTGCGCTCGGCAATCAGACAATCGGCAAAACCAGCCTTGCCGCTGCGAAACGCAGTCACGGCCTGTTCCAGCGTGGGCCGGTCCTCGAAGGCAAAGGTCTTGACGGACAGCAGCAGATCAACCACGCCCGCCAGCGCGGCCTTGTCCTGGCCGTAGCGCCCCTTGAGCACCCACAGGGTCTCCACGATGACGAGGTCACTCAGGAGAACGGCTTCAGGCTGGTCGTTGATGGGTCCAAGCAGTTCGCGCACCGCCTGGGCCTGCGCCTCGTCGTCGTTGACGAGCAGACGCACCAGCACGTTGGTGTCGAAGCCGATCACGCGGTCTGGCCTTGCTTGCCTTGCTGGCCTTGGGGCGGGTGGGTACCCGCCCCGTCAAGTGCCTGGGTGAAGCGGGCGTTGGCCTCGGCCTCGATGGCCTCCTGCATCTCCTGCACGCTGACCGGCTCCATGCCGGGCCGGTGCAGCGCGCCGAAGATATCCAGCGCGGTCTTGCTGACGGGGCGCACGCGGATGGCGCCGTCCACGACGTCGAAATCCAGCCGCGTGCCCTCCACCAGCCCCAACTGGTCGCGGATGGCCTTGGGCAAGGTCACCTGACCCTTGCTGCTGACGGTGGCATGCAAATGCATAGTCTTCTCCTTGGTCGCTGGTTTTCCGACTACTCATCAAAAATCAGAAAGCAAATTTTAAGTCGGAATTTTGGCCAAAGTCAGGATCACCTCGCGAACCAGCGAGCCCTGCGGCGCATGCCTGCCAGCGGCGCGTGAAGCAGGCGCGGAATCTCAGCGCCAGTGGTTGAGGATGTGGAACTGACCTTGCACAGGCAGGCTGGCCGCTTCCAGCGCCGCGATGGCCCGCACGATCTGCTCGTAGCCCATGGCGTTGCGCGGATTGCCGTCGCGAAAGATGGCAAGCACGCCAGCATGCCCTTCGGCCTGCCGCGCCAGGGCCAGAAAATCGGCCACGTTGCGGGTCAGCAGCACACGCCCCTGGGTTTGCGCCTGGGCGAAGACCTGTGCATCGGGCAAACCGTTGCAGCCCAGCTCTGCGACGCTGATACGACTTCGCCTTCAAACGTATAACTGCGTTGGTTCGCCTTGCCGTGCGACAGCACTGATCTGCGGCTTCCCGCCTTGTTCTACGCTCGAATGCAAAGTCGTATGAGCACGTCGTGCCCGGCGTGGCGCAGGGCATCGAGCAGGCGGCGCGCCTGTGTGTCCTCATCGACCACCAGCTTCATGCCGGTATGTGCTCAGGCGCGATACCTTCGGCCAGCAGACGCTGACGCTCCTCGTCCGCCTCGGCTTCGATCAGCGCGCGCTGGGCCTCGCAGTACGCAAAGGCTTCTTCCACGGCGGGCAGAGGCAAGCTCCAGTTGTCGGCGGCTTCCAGGGCGCTCAGGCCGTTGGCCTGGGCGTCGAGCCAGACAGCGCTGGCCTGCAGCTTGCGCCCCTTGATCCACAACTGTCGGCGCCAGGGGTGCGGGCGCTGCACCAGCCATTGCCAGGCGGGCGGCAAATTGGCCTCCAGCTCGGGGATGGCCAGACGTGTGGCCTGCTGCGGGCTGCGCCCGACGAACAGGTGGTTGCCCTGGCGCGATTCGTTCACCAGCAGCGTGGTGAGCTGGGCCGCACGCAGCACGGTGTCCTTCATGCTGGAGGTGGCCAGTGCGGTGCGCAGATTGGCCAGCACTTCATCCTGCTCGGGCGTCAGGTCAAAGTTGGCGCGCTTGGTCAGGGTGGCGGGCATGGCAGGCTTTCTTTGCAATGAATACTCAAATTATGAGTTTGATTTAAGTTTGCACAAAATTTACGGTTCCAAATTTTTTGCCCGCTGCGTAGTCCGCCCATCGCTTGGCGGCACTGCCGTGCTTGCCGCAGCGGCATGGCCCAACCCACTGTTTTGCATCAAATACGGCTTTAACCCTTACCCGGTATGCGGCAGCAGCTACGGTTTTTTTGAGTAAACCACCTTGGGGTCTGCATCGGGGAAGGCAGCCTCTGCAGCCGCCGGGTGCACCTTGGAAAAGGTCAGGATCACCTCGCGGATCAGCTTGCGCTGCGGGGCGGGCAGTTGCAGGAAGGCGTCGAAGGTTTCGCGCTCCAGGTGCCCGACACCCTCGTCCCAGCGCTGGCGGCGCGCCCGCACCGACTTGCGCACCGCCTCGCCGAAGCGCAGCACCTCGGGTTCGATGTTCAGCCACTCGGCCAGTACCTGCACTTTGTCTTGTGACGGAATGGCCTCACCGCGCAGCCAGCGGCGCACCGCCTGCAAGGTGACGGAGCGGCCCCAGTAACGGGTGTTGAACTCCCGCTCCAGCACCACAGGCCGCACCGCGTAGCCCGCCTGGGTCATGGCCGTGCGCAGGCGCTGGGCAAATTCCGCTTTCTCATCCATGAACAGGAAAGTAGGTTTCCAGTCTAAAAAAAAGGGCTTATTTGTTCAGTTGCAACTAAACTTGTTGTTCATTTTTTGATTGAACAACAAGGCGATGCCCAAATCCCTGCTCGAACAACTGCCCGAGATCGTCGCCAACGGCCGCAAGCAAGCCGAACGCATCCTCGAAAGCCTGGAAGGCCGCCAGCGCGTGCGGTTGCAGACGCGCGAGATCGTGCTGCCCGCCAAGGACAGCGCCGCGCAGGACTGGATCACCGAGCAGCAGCGCAGCCACGCTCGGCAAGAAGTTTTTGCCCCTGGCCAGACCAGCCTGCTGGAGAACCCGCAGGCCACGCTGGACGCTGTAGGCGAAACCGCCCCGTGGATGAACCGCCTGATCTACGGCGACAACCTGCTGGCCATGGCCGCGCTGCTGGCGGGCGACGAGCACACGCCCAGCCTGCGCGGCAAGGTGGACTTGATCTACATCGACCCACCGTTCGACAGCAAGGCCGACTACCGCACCAAGGTCACCCTGCCCGGCGTGGAGCTGGAGCAGCGGCCCACGGTGATCGAGCAGTTCGCGTATTCGGATACCTGGAGCGATGGCACGGCGTCGTATCTGGCGATGATCACGCCGCGCTTGATTTTGATGCGGGAGTTATTGGCGGATACCGGGTCGATTTATGTGCATCTGGATTGGCATGTGGGGCACTATGTCAAATTGGTGATGGATGCGATTTATGACAAGGACAACTTCCGCAACGAAATTATCTGGAAACGCACTGCCGGACACTCTGATTCCGGACAAGGTGCCGAGCACCTTGGGCGTCAGCATGATGTGATTTATTGGTACACGAAGGCTGAAAATGCTTTGGTAAATCCAATCTACGAACCATATTCACAAGAGTACATCGACAGCGCATACAAGCACATTGAAAAAGACACAAATCGTCGATATCGACTGGACAACACCAGCGGCCCCGGCGGAGGTGCAAAGGGCAATCCTTACTATGAATTCAAAGGCAAGTCCAAATATTGGAGATATTCAAGAGAAAGAATCGAGCAGTTGTACCAAGAGGGGCGCTTGGTTCAGACGCGAGAGGGAGGTGACTGGAGTTTCAAGCGATATTTGGACGAAATGCCAGGCGTCCCTTTGCAATCCCTTTGGTTAGATATCTCCCCGTTGCAAAGCCAAAGCACGGAGCGCACCGACTACGCGACGCAAAAACCTGAGCGGCTACTAGAAAGAATTATCAGCATTTCCACACAGGCAAACGGCGTTGTCGCTGACTTCAATGGTGGTTCCGGTACTACTGCCGCCGTGGCTGAAAAGCTAGGTCGTCGCTGGATTACTACCGATATCGGCAAACCCGCCTGCATGATCATGCGCAAACGCCTGATCGACCAGGAGGCCAAGCCCTTTCTGTACCAGGCCATTGGCGACTACCAGGTCGAAGCCGCCAAAACCCACTTCGGCAAGCGCGATTTCCGCATTGGCGATCTGTCGCAAATCGTGCTCTCGCTCTACGGCGCATTGCCGCTGCCGCCCGAAGCCAACCCGCAGCGCAATCTGGGCCAGATTGCCGGTCTCGATATCGCAGGCCGGCGCGGCAGCAAGACACTGGTGCTGGCCGACTCCCCCAACAAGCTCACGGGCGCGGCCACTTTGAAAAAGGCCATCGCCCAGCGCGACAACCTGCTGGGCGGCTGGGACCGGGTGGTGGTGCTGGGCTGGAACTTCGAGCCGTCGATTGGCGAGACGATTACCGCGCTCAATGACGACCGGCTGGAGGTGCTGGTGATTCCGCCCGACCTGCTGGACCGCCTGCGCAAGAAGGGCGGCGTGGACAAGCTGCGCGGGCAGGTGCGGTTTTCATCGCTGCAGTATCTGACGCTGCATCCGATCGAGCGTCGCGCCCTCACCCCGGCTCTATCCCAGAGGGAGAGGGAGGAACACCACGAGACGCTGACCGTCAGGCTGAAGAACTACGTGCTGCTTTCGCCCGAGGCGATCAACCTGGACGACGCCAACCGCCAGAAGCTGCAGGCCGTGGCCAACCGGGAGCCGCTGGCGCTGATCGAATACTGGGCGGTGGACCCGGATTACGACGGGCAGGTGTTTCGCTCGGTCTGGCAGGACTACCGGGGCAACACCGCCAACGATGGCGATGCGCTGCGCGTGGTGACGCAGGCTGTGCTGAACGTGCCCGCCAGCGATGGGCCGCGCCGGGTGTGCGTGCGGGTGGTGGATGTGTTTGGGTTTGAGGCGGAAGTGGTGCAAGTGGTCAATGCTGACAACGCTGCATGAAAAACCGGCCTTCAACCCGCAACCAATTCGCGCACGGCCTTCAAGCTGTCCTTCATCTCGGCCTGCGCCACCTTCAGGTCATAGCTGGTTTGCAGGTTCAGCCAGTATTGCGGCGACTGGCCGAAGGCGCGGCCCAGGCGCAGGGCCAGTTCTGCAGTCACCGGACGATCGCCCTTGAGCAGATGCGACACGCGCATGGGCGAAATACCCAGGGCCTGAGCAAAGGCGGCTTGGGTCAGGCCCAGTTCGTCCAGCGCTTCGCGCAGGAATTCGCCGGGGTGAATGGGGGGCAGGCCGTTGCGGGGCATGGTCATGGCGTGGGTTCCTCAGTGGTAATCGACGATTTCAACGTCTTGCGCATGGCCCTGTGTGAACCGGAAGCACACGCGCCATTGGTCGTTGATGCGGATGCTCCATCGGCCAGCGCGGTCGCCGCTCAACGCCTCCAGTCGGTTGGACGGCGGCTGGCGCAGGTCGTTCACGTCGGTGGCGGCATCCAGTTGCGTGAGCCGCATCACCGCCCGCCGCAGGATATCGGGCGGCAGCCGCCGCGATTTTCCGGTAGCAAACAGGCGCTCGGTTTCCGGGTTGCCGAAGCTCTCGATCATGGTGCAATCATAAACAAATTGTTTATCGCATGACTATTCTTTCATCTGCCGACCAGCCGTTGGCCCTCTCCACCGCCCTGACCGCCCGCACCCGCCAGCTCTGCCTGGGCCTGGAAGACGGCGCGGCCGATCTGCTGGAGTTGGTAACGCCCACCACCGCCGAGCTGCTGCACTGGTGGTTCGGCCAGGACATGGTGGACGCGCGCGGCTGGCTGAACTTTCACGTGGGGCAGAAGCAGGCCATCCTGAACGCCATCGTGGCGCACGAGGTGCTGGGCGCAACCCACCTGCAAGACCTGTACGAGAAGGCCGCGCCCGAAGCACTGTTGACGGGCTCGCGGCTGGCCGAGGTGGCAGCGGGCAGGCAGGCCCACCCCAAATACTGCTTCAAGATGGCCACGGGCACCGGCAAGACCTGGGTGCTGCAGGCGCTCTTGATCTGGCAGTTGCTCAACAAGAACGCGGCGCTGGCCGAGGGCGTGGACGACCCGCGCTTTACGCGCCACTTCATGGTGGTGGCGCCGGGCTTGATCGTCTATGAACGCTTGCTGGATGCATTCTGCGGAAAATTGATAGCTGGCAGCGCAATCGGGGCACGCGATTTTGCCGAATCGGACGTATATCAATTTGCCGACCTGTTCATCCCCGAGACGCAGCGCGAGGCGGTGTTCGCCTTCGTGCGTGGCAACGTCTGCGCCAAGGAGGAGATCGGCCTGAAGGCGACGGGCAACGGCATGATCGCCATCGCCAACTGGCATCTGCTGGCCGAGGGCGACACCGCCGAGGACGTGGAAGACGCCGAAGCCATTGACGCACCCGGCGCGCCGCTGCCCGCGCATGAGGTGGTCGGCCAGGTGCTGCCGCTGGCGCCGGGCCGCGCCACGGGCAACAGCCTGGAGGTGCTGGACCGGCGCTACGCACGCGGCAACGTGCTGGAGTTTCTGGCCGGCCTGCCCGAGCTGATGGTGTTCAACGACGAAGCGCACCACATCCACGAGTTCAAACGCGAGGGCGAAGTCACCGAGGTGGAATGGCAAAAGAGCCTGAGCCGCATTGCCGCCGACAAGGGTCGGCGCTTCGTGCAGGTGGATTTTTCGGCCACGCCGTACAACGCGGTGGGCACGGGCCGCAACAAGAAGAAGCACTACTTCGCCCACATCATCACCGACTTCGACCTGCACAGCGCCATGCGCGCGGGGCTGGTGAAGGCGCTGGTACTCGACCGGCGCAAGGAGGTGGGCGCGCTACCGCTGGAGTTCAAGGCCGAGCGCGACGAGAGCGGCAACCCCGCCCTGAGCGAGGGCCAGCGCGTGATGCTGCGCGCGGGCCTGCACAAGCTGCGCAAGCTGGAGGCGGACTTCGCCGCGCTCGACCCCGGGCGCCACCCCAAGATGCTGGTGGTGTGCGAGGACACGACCGTCTCGCCGCTGGTGGCGCAGTTCCTGATGGAGCAGGAGGGCCTGCGCGAGGACGAGGTGATGACCATCGACTCGGGCAGGAAGGCCGAGCTGGGCGAGAAGGACTGGGCGCCGGTGCGCGAGCGCCTCTTCAGCGTGGACCGGCACGCCACGCCGCGCGTGATCGTCAGCGTGCTGATGCTGCGCGAGGGCTTCGACGTGAACAACATCTGCGTGATCGTGCCGCTGCGCAGCTCGCAGGCGCAGATTCTGCTGGAGCAGACCATAGGCCGCGGCCTGCGGCTGATGTGGCGCGATGCCGAGTACGACGACCTCAAGCGCGAGAACCGCGAGCGCATCGCCGCCGGGCAGGAGCCGGGCAGCCTGCTGGATGTGCTCAGCATCGTGGAGCACCCGGCCTTTCAGTCGTTCTACGACGCGCTGCTGACAGCGGGCCTGGCAGGCACCACGGACGAGGGCATGGACGGCAGCTCCAGCACCGGCGACGTGATGGCCGCCGAGCTGCGCGAGGGCTTTGAGGCGTTCGACTTCGGCATTCCGTTCATCCTGCGCGAGGCGGACGAAGAAAACCGCCACACCGCGCTGGACATCACCACGCTGCCGCCCTTCACCGCCATGGCCCGCGCGCAACTGGCGGCGCTGCTGGGCAAGGGCGACACCTTCATTTCGCAGGATTTGCAAAGCGCCACGCTGTTTGGCGACTACCGCGTCGATGGCGCGGTGATGAACGTGGCGGGCTACAACGACTATCTGGCGCGGCTCACCCGGCGCATCGGCCAGGCGCTCAGCGAGCCCCTGCCAAAAGGCAACAAGATCGCGTCGCACCTGGCCAAACCCTATCTGCAGGTGCGCACGGCAGATTTGACGGGCTGGCTGGACGACTATGTCTGGACGCAATTGTTCGGCGAAACCTTCAACCCGTTGGAAGACGAAAACTGGCGTTTGCTGCTGCTGCAGCCAGTGGTGGAGCACACCACCAAGGTGTTTGCGCTGGCGCTGCTGCAGGCAGAAGAAACCCAGACCACCGGCCAGACCGAGGTGCATGCGCGATACCTGAGCGAAACCCCGCGCCTGATGGTGCGCGAGGCGCATTCCGCGCCCGTCAGCAAGTGCATCTACACCCGCCTGGGCTGGCCCGCGCGCAACGGCGGGCTGGAAAAGGCCTTCATCCACTGGGCACAGGCCGACAGCGGGGTGCTGGCCTTCTGCAAGATCAGCGAAACCCGCCACCCCTTCGCCCGGCTGCGCTACGTGAAGGAAGACGGGCTGGCCGCGTTCTACAGCCCGGATTTTCTGGTGCGCACGCAGGACGCCATCTACCTGGTGGAAACCAAGGCGCAGCAGCAGGTAAACCACCCCAACGTGCAGCGCAAGCGCCGCGCCGCCCTGGGCTGGTGCGAACGCATCAACGCGCTGGCGCCCGAACACCGCCAGCACCTGCCCTGGCATTACGTGCTACTGGGGCAGGATGCCGTCGAGGAATGGCAAAAAAAGAGCGCGCATCTGGCGCAACTGCTGGAATTTGCCCGCTTGCGGCCCACGGCAAATGCGCTGGATCAAACAAGCCTGCTCTGACGGGAACCGCGGGTGCGGATAATGAACCAAGGGGCATCCGCCGCAGCATAAACTACTTTTTTGATAGCTTCACCCGTCCATTCAGCCTACGTTGGAACCTATTTCAGCATGAATTCAAATCGCCTGCCTTCCCCCTCCCGCCGCGCCTGCGTCAGCGCCTTTTTGCTGGGCAGCCTCGCCCTGCCCGCCTGGGCCGCCAGCCCTCAACGCACCCAAGTGGAACTCTGGAAAGATCCCAGCTGCGGCTGCTGCAAGGACTGGATGGCGCACATGCAGCAGCACGGTTTTGACTTCACGGTGCACGAGGTGGGCAACAACGGCGCCCGCGCGCGCCTGGGGCTGCCGCGCGCGCTGGGGTCTTGCCACACCGCGCTGGTGGGCGGGTATGTCATCGAAGGCCATGTGCCCGCGGGCGACGTGCAGCGGCTTTTGAGAGAAAAGCCGCGCGCGCTGGGCCTTGCGGTGCCCGGCATGCCGGTGGGCAGCCCGGGCATGGACGGCCCGGAATACCAGGGCCGCAAGGATGCCTACGACGTGCTGCTGGTCACCCCCGCGATGAAGCGCGGCGAGGTGGCGACGCAGGTGTTTGCCAGCTACCGCTGAGCGACGCACCCTGCCCGCTCAAAGCGGGTGCACCACCAGCTTGAATTCCGGCTCATCCTCGCAGGGGCGGACCTCGAAGCCGATGCGGCGCATCAGCTTGAGCATCCTCACGTTGCCGGCGAGCACCAGGCCCTGCATTTCCGACAGCCCCCGGTCGCGCGCCACATCCATGATGGCGAGCATCAGCCGCCCGCCCACGCCGCGGTTGGCGAAGTCGTCGGCCACGGTCAGCGCGAATTCGCAGCTGGTGTGGTCCGGGTTGGCCACGTAGCGCGAGACGCCGATGACGCGCTCGCTCTGGCTGGCGTTGCCGTGCTCGTCCACCACGGTCTCGCGGTGCACCGCCGCCAGCGCCATTTCGCGGTCGTAATCGATCAGCGTGAAGCGCGCGAGCATGGTGTCGGGCAGCTCCGACAGCGGCGAGACAAAGCGGAAATACCGGCTTTCCGAAGAGAGCTCGCGCACCAGCTGCTGCAGCATCTGCCCGTCGTCGGGCCGGATCGGGCGCACCAGGAACTCCCCGCCGCCCTGCAGCGGCCAGACCTGCTCGTAGCGCTCCGGGTAGGGCATGATCGCCAGGTGCCCGTAGTAGCTGCCGCCCTTGCCATCGCTGCTGCTCGCCGCCTCGTGCACCACGATGCGCGCATCCACCGCCACCGCGCCGTTTTCGTCGGTGATGATGGGGTTGATGTCCATCTCGCGCAGCTGTGGCAGCGCACAGACCATTTCCGACACGCGCAGCAGGATGTGCTCCAGCACCTCCTTGTGCACCGCTGCCGCACCGTGCCATTCACCCAGGGTCTCGGCCACGCGCGATCGGCTGATGAGGTGGCGCGCCAGAAACTGGTTGAGCGGCGGCAGCTCCATTGCCCGATCGCGGATCAGCTCGATCATGGTGCCGCCCGCGCCAAAGGAGATCACCGGACCAAAGGGTTCGTCCGTCACCAGGCCGATGCAGACCTCGCGCCCGCGGCGCACCTTGGCCATCTTCTGCACCGTCACGCCGTTGATGCGTGCCTTGGGCTGCAGCCGCGCCACGCGCTGCACCATCTCTTCATAGGCATCGCGCGCCGCGGCGCCACTGTGCACGTTGAGCACCACGCCACCCACATCGGACTTGTGCGTGATGTCCGGCGAATCGATCTTGAGCGCCACCGGAAAGCCGATCTGCGTGGCAATCATCATCGCCTCGCGGCTGCTCCTGGCCAGCAGCGTGTTGGTGACAGGAATCTGGAACGCGGCGAGCAGCGTTTTTGATTCCATCTCGGTCAGGATGTGGCGGCGCTCGGCCAGCACGCTTTCGATCACCAGACGCGCACCCTCGATGTCGGGCTTGCCCATGCCGGTCAGCGGTGGCGGCGTCTGCTGCAGCAGTTGCTGGTTCTGGTGGAACGAGGAAATATTGCCAAACGCTCCCACCGCCGATTCAGGTGTGCGAAAGGTCGGAATCTGGGCAGTGCGCAGCAGCTCGCGCGCGGGCAGCACCGAAGCATCGCCCAGCCAGCTGGTGAGCACCGGCTTGTTCGCTTTTTGCCGCGCATCGACCACCGCCTGCGCCACTGCCGCAGCGTCGCCAGCCAGCTTGGGCGAATACAGCACCAGCACACCATCGACCCCGCGATCCTGAAAGGCGGCATCCAGCGCCAGTGCGTAATGCGCCGGTGTGGCCTCCTCCGAAAGATCCACCAGATCGGACAGCGTGGCCAGCGACGGCAGCTGCGGCGCCAGCGCCTGCACGCTGGCTTCGGACAGCTGCGCCAGGTCGATGCCGATCTCGTTGGCCCAATCTGCCGCCAGCACGCCGGGGCCACCGCCATTGGTGACCACGCACAGACGGTTGCCCACCGGCCGATAGCGCGACGCCAGGCATTTGACGGCAGAAAACAGCGCCACGAAAGAGCGCACGCGCACCGCGCCGGCTCGGCGCAGCACGGTATCGAACACCTCATCACTGCCGACGATGGCGCCACTGTGCGTCTGCGCGGCGGCATTGCCCGCGGGCTTGCGCCCTGCCTTGAGCACCACCACCGGCTTGGCGAACGCCGCCGTACGCAGCGCACTCATGAAGCCGCGCGCGTTCTGTATGCCTTCCATGTACACCGCAATGCTGTGCGTGTGCGAATCGTGGGCGAGGAAATCCAGCGCCTCGGCCAGCCCGATGTCGGTATGCGGCCCGACCGAAATCACGCTGGAAAAACCCACGCCGTTGTTGACCGCCCAGTCCAGCATCGCCGCCGTCAGCGCGCCCGACTGGCAGACCATTCCGAGCGAGCCCTGGCGTGCCAGCGGCCCCATGGCACTCGCATTGAACTTGAGCAGTGGCCGCTGCAGGCCTATCGAATTGGGTCCGAGCAGGTACAAGCCCTCGCGCCGCGCGATCTTGCGCCATTGCTGCGCCTGCTGCGCATCCACGCCGCTGGACAGCACCAGCGCACCGCGGCAGCGCGTGCGCCCGGCCAGTGCCAGAGCGGCCGGCACGTCGGCATCGGGGAGCGCAATCACCGCCAGATCGGCACGTGTTTTCACCAAGTCGGCCAGCGTGCCGCTGGTGTGCACATCCACATAGTGCAGCGTGCCGTCATAAGCCTGCGCCTGCAAGGCCTCGTGCAAGGCGCGCGCCTGGGCCGTGAGCTGCTGTGGCGCATTGCGGTCACCCGCAAAGACGAGCACCGACTTCGGCGAGAACAGCGGCGTGAGGTAGTGTTGTTCCATCATGGTGGCAAGCGCGCCGTGCGCATCCCGGCCGATCGGCTGGGCAGTACATGCAGTGCGAACACGAAAGCCATCGATTGTGCGGAAATTGACAAACCCGAGCAGGGCAGGCTTTTACTGCGCGCTGCCGGGCTCCGTGCCCGCCTCCGGTGCCGCGGCCTGCTCCTGCGCATCCTCGGGGGCGGCATCTGCCTGCGGCTCCGAGCCACGCGTGAGCTTGCGCTGCAGCTTCTCTTCCTTCTTCTTTTTCTTTTCCAGTTCACGCTGGCGCTTTTCAAACGAATAGTTGGGTTTTGCCACGGGTTTCCTTCTCCATATTCCAAAACGGCCGCGCCCGCCTGCCGCATTGCAGCGCGGTCTGGCAAGGCTTGACGTGGCCCCATTGTCCCCGGGAAACCGCCGGCGCTCGCGCGCCGTTGACCGCAAGCGCCATGCGCGGCCGGTCGGCAGCGCACAACGGGCGGCATCGCTGCCACTTGAATCCAAGATGAAATATGCCGCCAGCGCTTTTCCAGAAAGCGATGACAGCTATGGTTTGTGAAGCTCAGACGAGCTGCTCACGCAGCCTGCGCTTGAGCACCTTGCCGCTGGGGTTCTTGGGCAATTGGTCGAAGAACACCACGCGCTTGGGCGCCTTGAAGGCCGCCATGTGCGCAGTGCAATGCGCGATCACGTCCGTCTCGCTCAGCACCTGGCCCTGCTTGACGATGACCACGGCGGTCACCGCCTCGACCCATTTCGGATCGGGCAGGCCGACCACGGCCACCTCGCTGACCTGCGGCAGGCGATAAATCATTTCCTCGACCTCGCGGCTGGCGACGTTCTCGCCACCGCTCTTGATCATGTCCTTCTTGCGATCGACGACGGTGATGTAGCCCTCCTCGTCGATCACGCCCAGGTCGCCGCTGTGAAACCAGCCGCCCTCGAACGCCGCCTGCGTGCGCTCGTCATCGTGAAAGTAGCCCAGCATCAAATGCGGCGAGCGGTGCACGATCTCGCCCACCTGGCCTGGCGCCACATCACGCATGGCATCGTCGACGACACGCGTCTGCACGTTGATGACCGCACGGCCGGCCGAGCCGGGTTTGCGCAGCTGGTCGTCAGGCCCGAGCAGCGTCGCCAGCGGCGCAATCTCGGTCTGGCCATAAAGATTCCACAAGCGCACCGACGGCAAACGCTCGGCAATTTCCTGAAGCACCGCCACCGGCATGATGGAGGCGCCGTAATAGCCCTTGGCCAGCTGGTGCAGCCTGGCCGGATCAAACAGCGGCGAGCGCAGCAGCGCGATCCACACCGTCGGCGGCGCGAAGAAGCTCGTGATGCCATGCTGCTGCAGCAAGGGCAGCAGGTTGTCCGGCGTGGGCTTGGCGGTGATGAGGTTGGTGCTGCCCACATACACCGCCGGGCCGAAGAACACATCCAGCTGCGCGCAGTGGTACAGCGGCAGCGCGTGCAGCATCACGTCCGCCTCGGCAATCTCGGCATCGATGACGCAGCTCACGTACTGCCACAGCACCGCATCGTGCGTTAGCATGGCGCCCTTGGGGCTGGATTCGGTGCCGCTGGTGTAGACGATCTGCGCCACATCGGTGCCCGCCAGCTGCGGCTCGGCCAGCGCATCCGTGCAGGCGGCCAGTTGATGGAAATCGTGCATGCCGGGCACGGGCTCACTCGCCTCCTCGGACGGCAGCCAGATGAACTGCTCCACCCGCGTATCCAGGCCCACCGCCTCCCGCGCCAGCGCCGCCAGGCCGCTGTCGGTGGCCAGCATGCGCGCACCCGCATGGCGCAGGATGAAGGCCACCTCTTCGGCCTTGAGCATGAAGTTGATCGGCACCAGCACCGCACCGCGGCGCGCCAGTGCAAAACGCAGCGCGGCAAAGCCGTGCGAATTGCGCGCCAGCACTGCCACCGTGTCGCCTTCCGCCACGCCGATGCGCGCCAGACCGGCTGCCAGGCGCGAGACCAGCGCATCGAACTCGGCATAGGTCCAGCGCGTGTCGCCGCAGATGACACCCACCTTGTTCGGCAGGCGCAGCGCGGTGCGGCGCAGGATGTCGGCAATCGATTGGCGGCGGATGGCGGGGGAAATGGCGCTCATGGCAAAGGTCTCCTGGGGTTATCGGTTCGGCGAAAAATATACGCCCGCCACGCTTGCAATGGCTGCCGCCGTCTTTTGAGCAGCCCCCTGATGCTGCGCGAGGAACGCACCGCAGCGCTGCACCATCTGCGCACGCTGGTCACCGGCGTGCACCAGGGCAAGCGCCTGATCGAGCGCGGCACCCATGTCCGCCGCACGCAATGCGGCGCCCGCCTGCACCGCACCCTCGGCTGCCTCGGCAAAGTTGAAGGTGTGCGGCCCGAGCAGCACCGGGCAGCCGCAGGCGATGGCCTCGATCAGGTTTTGCCCGCCCAGCGGTGCAAAGCTGCCGCCCAGCAGCGCGGCATCGGCCAAGCCGTAGTACAGCGCCATCTCGCCGAGCGAGTCGCCGAGCCAGACGTCGGCCGCCTCTGGTGCATCACGCCACTGGCTGCGGCGCGAGACGCTCAGACCGGCCGCCGCGCACAGGAGTGCAACCTCGTCAAAGCGCTGCGGATGGCGCGGCACGATCAGCCATTGAACCGGCACTGTCAACACATTCGAATTGATAGCTGTTAACGCTTTATCCACAAGTGCTGCGGGCTGTTTTTGCTTGATATTTTCCAGCCACAGCGCTTCTTCCCCTTCACGCGAGCTGGCCAGCATGACGACGGGGCGAGGCTGCAGCGCACGCCATGCCCGGCCTTGCGCGAGCAGCGCGGCATCGGGCTGGGCATCGAACTTCAGATTGCCAAACACGCCCGCGACCGGCGCGCCCAGGCTGCGCAGGCGCGCAGCGTCCTGCCCGGTCTGCGCCCACACCGCCGAGAGCGCCGCATAAGCGGGCCGCGACAGCCATGCCAAGCGTCGGGCGCCACGCAGCGATTTTTCGTTGAGTCGCGCATTGGCGAGCACCAGCGGCACACCGTGCACGCGGCACGCCGCCACGAGATTGGGCCAGATTTCGGTTTCCATCAGCACGCCTGCCGTCGGGCGAAAGTGCTGCAGAAAACGTCGCACCGCGCCCGGCGTATCCCAAGGCAGCCAGGCTTGCATATCGCCCGGCTGCAGCAGCCTGGCGCCTTCGGCACGCCCGGTCGCCGTGCCGTGGGTGAGCAGCAGGCGCATGCCGGGAAGCTGCGCACGCAGCGCCTGCACCAGGATGGCAGCGGCACGCGTTTCGCCGAGCGATACCGCATGCAGCCAGACCAGCACTGAACCGCTCCGACTGGCCGGTGTGTCGTAATGCCCGAAACGCTCTTCAACCGCCAGCGCATACCCCGGCTCGGCCCGCGCGCGCCGACGCAGCTTGCGCCGCAGCAACCCCGTCGCCAGCCACGCCAGCAGGCTGTAGCCGGCCAGCGCAAGCCGCTGCATGGCGCTCATTCAGTGCGCGGCAGCGCCCAGCGTCGCGTCGGGCTTCACGCGCTGGAGCAGCGCCAGCATCTCGCCGCGGATACGCGCCAGCGCCTCGTCGGTCTGCCCTTCGAAGCGCAGCACCAGCACCGGCGTGGTGTTGCTCGCGCGAATCAGGCCAAAGCCGTCCGGCCAATCCACGCGCAGGCCGTCGATGGTGCTGATCCGCGCCGGTGCGGCAAACGCTTGCGGCGCCAGCGCCTGCAGCTCGGCCGCAAGGCGATGTGGTTCACCCTCGACACAGGCGACATTCAGCTCCGGCGTGCTGTGGCTGGTGGGCAGCGCTTCGAGTACGGCACCCGGATCGGCATGGCGGCTCAGGATTTCGAGCAAGCGGGCGCCAGCGTAGGTACCGTCGTCAAAGCCGTACCAGCGCTCCTTGAAAAAGATGTGCCCGCTCATCTCGCCGCCCAGCGGCGAATGCACCTCTTTCATCTTCGCCTTGACCAGCGAATGCCCGGTCTTGAACATCAGCGCCACGCCGCCCGCCGCCTCAATCGCGGGCGCCAGGCGCTGCGAGCATTTCACGTCGTAGACGATGGTGCCGCCCGGCACGCGCGCAAGCACGTCTTGCGCGAACAGCATCAGCTGCCGGTCCGGGAAAATATTCTGCCCCGAGCGCGTGACTATGCCCAGTCGGTCGCCATCGCCATCAAACGCCAGCCCCAGATCGGCATCGCCCGCCTGCAGCGCCGCCATCAGGTCGCGCAGGTTTTCGGGCTTGCTCGGGTCCGGGTGGTGGTTGGGAAAATTGCCATCCACTTCAGAGAACAATTCCGTCACCTCGCAGCCCAGCGCACGGAAGATGGCGGGCGCGGACGCCCCCGCCACGCCATTGCCGCAATCGACCACGATCTTCATCGGCCGCGCGAGCTTGACGTCGCCGGTGATGCGCTGCACATAGGCAGGCAATACATCAGCCTGACGCACCGAACCACGGGCCACCTCGGGCCACTGCTCCGCTTCGATCGCCAGCCGCAGCGCCTGAATCTCATCGCCGTAAATCGCACGCCCCGCCAGCACCATCTTGAAGCCGTTGTGATCGCGCGGGTTGTGGCTGCCCGTCACCTGGATGCCGCTCTGGCACAGCGTGCTGGCGGCAAAGTAGAGCATGGGCGTGGTGCACAGGCCGATGTCTATCACGTCCACGCCCGCCTGCAGCAGGCCTTCGGTGAGCGCCGCCACCAGCGCGGGGCCGGACAGCCGCCCATCGCGCCCCACCGCCACCGTGCGCTGTCCGGCTGCAACCGCGGCGCAGCCAAACGCGCGGCCCACCGCCTGCGCCACGTCTTCGGTGAGCGTGGCGGGCACCACGCCGCGAATGTCATAGGCCTTGAAAATCGACGCTGCTATCTGCACGGATACCCCACTGGCTGAGCTGAATCGAAGCGATTGTAGGGAGCGGCATGTTCCCTTCTTGATAGCTGCCTGCGCAGGCACGGCATGGCGCAGCGCAGCAATGTCCATGAATGTTTGCGCTACATCAAGAGAAACGGCTGAAAGACACTGATGGCATCCGGCTCTTGATGGACAGGCGCGCGCCGCGATCTCAGAATGGATCACGTCAACCCAAGCGTGAGATTTCCATGAATTTTCAGGATCCTCTGTTCTGGCGCGCCGGTGCCGTCTCCACCACGCTCGTGATGCTGATCGTACTGGCGTTTCTCTCCATCGACAGCATGCGCTACGTCACCGCCGGCGGCATCAACGTGCCGCACTACGACGTGATCAACCAGGCCATCGACTACCAGTACGACTGGTCGCGCAGCGCGGACGTTCCGGTCATCGGCGGCGATGAGCCGCTCTTCGGCAAGAAGGTCAGCCGCGAAGAGGCCGAGCAGATCATGCACAAGGGCAAGCTGGTCATCCAGACGCGCAACTGCATGAACTGCCACACCATCTTCGGCAACGGCGCCTACTACGGCCCGGATCTCACCAAGTCATGGCTCGACCCGGCGTGGGACCAGATCTGGATGCCCGCCACCGGCAAGGCCACCAAGGAGGAGGCGATGGCCGAATTTTTGATGCATCCCGACAAATACCCGACCTGGCGCCGGCAGATGCCCAACCTCAAGATCACCGAGGAGGAGGCCCGCGCCACCGTCGCCTATCTGAAGTGGATCGCTTCGATCGACACCAACGGCTTCCCGTACGGCTTCGGCCGCATGGCGCCCCACCGCTGAAAGGAGCAGCGCCATGTACGAAGCACAAAAACTGGGCATCAAGTACCTCACGGCCGCCGTCACGCTGTTCGGCGTGATGATTCTCTTCGGGCTGCTGTCCTCGCTCTACTACCTGTTCCCGGGCATGCTCTACAACGTCTTCGACTTCAGCATGTCCAAGACGCTGCACATCGACACGCTGATCATCTGGCTGCTGATGGGCCTGATCGGCGCCATCTACTACTACCTGCCCAAGGAGCTGGAACAGGAGGTGGTCGGCATCAAGCTGGGCAACCTGATGTTCTGGATCTTCTGCGTTGCGGTGGCCATCGTGGCGCTCACCTTCCTCTTCGTGCAGTACGGCGAGGCCAACGAGTTCTCGCTCTGGTTCATCAACCAGGGGCGCAAGTACGTCGAGGCGCCGCGCTGGGCGGCCGTGGGCATCACCGCCATCATGCTGGTGTTCTCCTACAACATCATCGCCACCTGCGTGAAGGCCAGGCACAAGATGACCGGCATCCTCTGGGTGCTGTGCCTGGATCTCGTGCCGCTGGTCGTCGTCTACCTGGACGCCTTCCCCGCCGACACCAATATCTCGCGCGACCTGTACTGGTGGTGGTGGCTGGTGCACATGTGGGTGGAGAGCACCTGGGAAGTGCTGATCGGCTGCATCATGGCCTGGGTGCTGATGGATGTGATGGGCACGTCGCGGCGCATCGTCGAAACCTGGCTGTACATCGAGGTCATGCTGGTGCTGGGTGCCGGCATTCTGGGGCTGGGCCACCACTATTTCTGGATCGGCACGCCCGAATACTGGCTCTCGATCGGCGGCTTCTTCTCGGCGCTCGAACCGTTGCCGCTGCTGGGCATGGTGGTGCACGCGGTCTATGACGCCGGCATGCACCGCCTGAAGACCGGCAACCGCCCGGCCTACTTCTGGATCACGACCGAAGCCTTCCTGAATTTCATCGGCGCCGGCGTCTGGGGCTTCATGATGACGCTGCCGCAGATCAACATGTTCTCGCACGGCACGCAGTGGACGGCGTCGCACGGGCACTTCGCGTTCTACGGCGCCTACGTCTGCGGCATCATCGCCGTGCTCTACGTCGCCAAGCAGCGGGTGTCGGGCGTGCAGACCATCGGCGGCAACCGCTGGAAATGGGCCTACGGGTTTCTCAACATCGGCATGCTGGGCATGGTGATGGGCCTGCTGCTCGCGGGCATGGCGCAAGCCTTCTTCGAGCGCGCGGCCGGCGGCTCCACCCTCATGGCCTACACGGTGGCATCGGAAAACCCCTGGTTCACCAGCGGCATTTGGGCACGCACCGGCTTCGGCTTCATGTTCGCGCTGGGCTATGTGCTGCTGATCATCGACCTGCTCAAGGCACCCGTGCCGCAGAAGGAAAACGCAGCGCTGCCGTCCGTAGCCCACGCACAGCCGGAGCCCGCATGACCCCCGAAGCCCTGATCCAGACCTCGGTGATGATGGGCCTGCTGGTGCTCGCCGGCGGCGCCTGGTCGCTGCTGTACTGCCTGGGCAAGACGCGCGCGCGCGCCGAGTTCATGCACATGGCGCTGGGCTGCTACATCGTCGCCCTGGGCCTGGCGCTGGCGATTGCCGTCTATTCCCCGCTGTCCATCGGGTGGAAGGCGCTGGTGCTGGCGAGCGCCCTCGCCTACGCCGGCATTCCGCCCGTCACCCTGCGCTACCTTGAACAGATCCACGACCACGAAGGCGAGGAGGCCTGAGCATGTTTGCCAACCTGATCAACACCATTGCCGGCCTCGCGCTGGTGTATTCGGTGGTGCTGCACCCGACCTGGGTGGAGCAGCGCTACTTTCCGCTGATGGGCTTTGCCGCACTGTTCCTGGTGATGGCCGTCTGGGCGCGCCGCAGCGACCCGCATCCATGGTTCAGCTGGGTCAACATCATCATGGCGCTGGCGTTGGCCATCCTGTCACTGTTCCAGCTCGCCACGCTCCCCTACCTGACCTTCTGGGTCGCCTTCTGGGTCGGCTGCACCGTACCCATCATGGCGTCCTGGGCACTGCTCTACAACCGCGACCTGCACAAGGCTGCGGCCGCCCACTGACACAGCGCATCCACCGCACAACGGAGAACTCACATGAACCAGCGCAGCGTTTTCATCGGCCTGGCGGCAGCGGCAACGGCCGCCTTCGCCCTGACCGCACAGGCGGCGGATCCGGCCGCAGGCAAGGCCCAGTACGACGCCACCTGCGTGGCCTGCCACGGGCCCAGCGGCATTTCGGTCGCACCAATCTACCCCAACCTGGGCGGGCAGAAGGAGCAGTACCTGGTGGAACAGCTCAAGGCCTACCGCGACGGCACGCGCGGCAACCCCATCATGGCGCCCATGGCCAAACCGCTCACCGACACGCATATCGCCAACCTCGCCGCTTACCTGGCGGCGCCCGACAGGCGCTGACCGTCGGCACCACGCAGCCCTTGCAAACCGTGCCTTTCCACCAGGAATGGCACGGTTTGTGCTTTTTGTGCGCAGTGTGCCGCCACAATCCCATGCCGGCGCGATTGGGCTAAGCTGCGGTCACAGTCAGCCGCCTGTAAGTGCGGCGACCGACAGTTGAATGGTTTGGTTGTTTGTTTATGACAGGAGACGTATCCATGGCTACCACTTCTTCGGCGATTGACTCCGTACTGGTCGAGAACCGCGTTTTTCCCCCTTCCGAGGCCATGGTCAGGCAGGCCAACATCTCGGGCATGGAGGCCTACCAGGCGATGTGCGCCGAGGCCGACAAGGATTTCGAAGGCTTCTGGGGCAATCTGGCACGCAAGAACATCGTCTGGACCAAGCCCTTCACCCAGGTGCTGGATGAAAGCAACGCACCCTTCTACAAGTGGTTTGCCGACGGCGAGCTCAACGTCAGCGCCAACTGCCTGGACAAGCACATGGGCACGCCGGTCGAGAACAAGACCGCCATCATCTTCGAGGCCGACGACGGCGCCGTCACCAAGGTCAGCTACAAGGAACTGCTGGCGCGCGTGAGCCAGTTCGCCAACGCGCTCAAGGCCCGCGGCATCGGCAAGGGCGATCGCGTCATCCTCTACATGCCGATGACCATCGAGGGCGTGGTGGCGATGCAGGCCTGCGCGCGCCTCGGGATCATCCACAGCGTGGTGTTCGGCGGCTTCTCGGCCAAGGCGCTGCAGGACCGCATCGTCGACGTCGGCGCGGTGGCGGTCATCACCGCCAACTACCAGATGCGCGGCGGCAAGGAAATGCCGCTCAAGACCATCGTTGACGACGCCATCGCGCTGGGCGGCTGCGAATCGGTCAAGAATGTGTTCGTCTACGAGCGCACCCCGACCGCCTGCGCCATGACCGCCGGGCGCGACCACACCTTCGCCGAGGTCCTCAAGGGCCAGAGCACGGAATGCGCGCCGGTGCCGGTGAACGCCGAACACCCGCTGTACATCCTCTACACCTCGGGCTCCACCGGCAAGCCGAAGGGCGTGCAGCACAGCAGCGGCGGCTACCTGCTGCAGGCCAAGCTCACGATGGACTGGACCTTCGACCTCAAGCCCGAAGACGTGTTCTGGTGCACGGCCGACATCGGCTGGGTCACGGGCCACTCCTACGTCACCTACGGGCCGCTGGCCGCCGGTGCCACCGAGATCGTCTTCGAGGGCATCCCCACCTACCCCAACGCCGGCCGTTTCTGGAACATGATCCAGCGCCACAAGTGCTCGGTGTTCTACACCGCCCCAACGGCCATCCGCTCGCTCATCAAGGCCTCGGAAGCGGACGACAAGGTGCATCCCAAGTCGTATGACCTGTCCAGCCTGCGCATCATCGGCAGCGTCGGCGAGCCGATCAACCCCGAAGCCTGGGTCTGGTACTACAACCATGTGGGTGGCGGGCGCTGCCCCATCGTCGATACCTACTGGCAGACCGAGACCGGCACGCACATGATCAACCCGCTGCCCGGCGTCACGCCGCTGGTGCCGGGCTCGTGCACGCTGCCGCTGCCCGGCATCTACCCCGTCATCGTCGATGAAACCGGCGAGGAAATGCCCAACGGCAAGGGCGGCATGCTGGCCTACAACAAGCCCTGGCCCAGCATGGTGCGCACCATCTGGGGCGACCCGGAGCGCTTCAAGCACACCTATTTCCCGCCGGAAATGAAGGGGCGCTACCTGGCCGGCGACGGCGCCGTGCGCTCGGCGGACCGCGGCTACTTCCGCGTCACCGGCCGCATCGACGACGTGCTCAACGTCTCGGGCCACCGCCTGGGCACGATGGAAGTGGAATCCGCGCTGGTCGCCAAGACCGATCTGGTGGCCGAAGCCGCCGTGGTGGCCCGCCCCGACGATCTCACCGGCGAAGCCATCTGCGCCTTCGTCGTGCTCAAGCGCTCCATTCCCACGGGCGACGAGGCCAAGGCGATCGCCAAGGAGCTGCGCGACTGGGTCGCCAAGGAGATCGGCCCGATCGCCAAGCCCAAGGACATCCGCTTCGGCGAGAACCTGCCCAAGACCCGCTCGGGCAAGATCATGCGCCGCCTGCTGCGCTCGCTCGCCAAGGGCGAGGAAATCACGCAGGACACCAGTACGCTGGAGAATCCGCAGATCCTGGAGCAGCTGGCCAAGAACAACTGAACACCTCCGTACGCAGCACCAGGCCTGCCAGCCCGCCAGGGGCGGCAGGCCTTTTTTCATGGGAGAGCGACCATGCAGCAGACACCAGGCGCAGGCAGCATCACCGACGTGGCAGGCATTGAAGTGGGCCACCACACCGACACCCGCCGCCCCACGGGCTGCAGCGTGGTGATCGCCCGCGAGGGTGCGGTGGCCGGCGTGGACGTGCGCGGCGCCGCCCCCGGCACCCGCGAGACCGACTTGCTCGAACCCACCCACCTGGTGCAGCAGGTACACGCCGTCATGCTCGCCGGCGGTAGCGCCTGGGGGCTGGATGCCGCCAGCGGCGCCATGCGCTGGCTGGAAGAACACGGCATCGGCCTGGATGTGGGCGCGGGCCTCGTGCCCCTGGTGCCCGCCGCCGTGCTGTTCGATCTGTACGTGGGCGACAGCCGCATCCGGCCTGATGCCGCCGCGGGTTACGCCGCCTGCGCTGCCGCCTCGCGCGTGCGGCCGCGGGAAGGCAACGTGGGCGCCGGGGCAGGCGCCACCGTGGGCAAGCTCTTCGGCCCGGAATTTGCCATGAAGAGCGGTCTGGGCAGCGCCGCGGTGCGCGTGGGCGACGTGACCGTGGGCGCCTTGATCGCCTGCAACGCCGTGGGCGACATCATCGATCCGCGCACCGCCTTGCCCATCGCCGGCGCCCGCACGGCGGACGGCCGCACGCTACGCGGCACCACGGCCGCGCTGCTGCGTGGCGAACCACCCCACCCCCTGATCGCGGGCAGCAACACCACCATAGGCGTGATCGCGACTGATGCCAAACTGACGAAGGCGCAGGCGCGGCGCCTGGCGGTTTCGGCCCACGACGGTCTGGCACGCGCCGTCAGCCCGGTACACACCATGGCAGACGGCGACACGCTGTTCACCCTGGCCACCGGCAAGGCCAGCGGCTTTCCCGGCATGGTGGTGCTGGCCGCCATGGCCGCCGAGGCCGTGGCCCGCGCCACGGTGCACGCGGCCCTCGCGGCGCGCGGCATCACCACCAGCAATGCCTTGGCCTTGCCGGCGGCGGGCGATCTTGCTCAGTCGTGAAGCCCGCGCTCGTCGGGCTCATCCTTGGAAACGCTGATCACGCTCACCGGCTGGCCCTTGGACTTGCGCCAGGCATAAAGCGCGTAGCCTGACAGTCCATAGCAGGCAAAGACCATGAACAGCACGCTGGGCGGGTCGATGTTGATGACGGCAATGCCCAGCGCGATCAGCACCAGCACCACGAAGGGCACGCTCTGGCGCGCCTGCACATCCTTGAAGCTGTAGAACGGCACGTTGGTGACCATGGTGAGGCCGGCGTACAGCGTGATCGCGAACGCGATCCACGAGGCCTGCGGCCAGCTCAGATGCCCGCCGATGCCGCGCTGCACGCCGTTGTCCGTCATCAGCCAGATGAAGCCCATCACCAGTGCCGCGGCCGCCGGCGAGGGCAGTCCCTGAAAATAGCGCTTGTCCACCACGCCGGTGTTCACGTTGAAACGCGCCAGGCGCAGCGCCGCGCAGGCGCAATAGACGAAGGCCGCGATCCAGCCCCAGCGCCCCAGCCCCTTGAGCGCCCAGACGTAGACGATGAGCGCGGGCGCCGCGCCGAACGAGACCATGTCCGCGAGCGAATCCATCTGCTCGCCAAAGGCGCTTTGCGTATTTGTCATGCGCGCGACGCGGCCATCCAGGCTGTCGAAGATCATGGCCGAGAACACACCCATCGCCGACAGGTCGAAGCGCCCGTTGATCGCCATGACGACGGCGTAAAACCCGCTGAACAGCGCCGCCAGCGTGAACAGATTGGGCAGGATGTAGATGCCCTTGCGGCGCTTGCGCACCGCCACATCCACGTCCTGACCAGACTCATCATTGAAAGGCATATTTCAGTCAATCCCTTGTACGACAAGCGCTGTCAGCTATGCTTTTTATGATTGCTGAAGCGCCACGGCGAAACGCACAGTGTAGCGATCGCCCTGACGCAAAAGGCCACCGTGGTGGTGGCCTTTTGCGTGTGCGGGCGGCAGGGCTCAGTTGCGGCTGCGATCGACCAGCTTGTTCTTGGCGATCCAGGGCATCATGGAGCGCAGCTTGTCGCCCACGATCTCGATCTGGTGCTCGGCCATGTTGCGGCGGCGCGCGGTCATGCTCGGGTAGCCGGTACGGCCTTCCAGGATGAACTGCTTGGCATAGTCGCCGTTCTGGATGTTCTTCAGCGCCTCGCGCATCGCGGCACGCGACTGCTCGTTCACCACGCGCGGGCCGGTCACGTACTCGCCATATTCAGCGTTGTTGCTGATCGAGTAGTTCATGTTGGCGATGCCGCCCTCGTAGATCAGGTCGACGATCAGTTTCAGCTCGTGCAGGCACTCGAAGTAGGCCATTTCGGGCGCATAGCCGGCTTCCACCAGCGTCTCGAAGCCCATCTTCACCAGTTCCACCGCGCCGCCGCAGAGCACGGCCTGCTCGCCGAACAGATCGGTCTCGGTCTCTTCGCGGAAGTTGGTCTCGATGATGCCGGCCTTGCCGCCACCGTTGGCCATGGCATAAGAAAGCGCCAGGTCGCGCGCGCGGCCGCTCTTGTCCTGGTGCACCGCCACCAGATGCGGCACGCCGCCGCCCTGGGTGTAGGTGTTGCGCACGGTGTGGCCGGGAGCCTTGGGCGCCACCATCCACACGTCCAGATCGGCGCGCGGCACGACCTGGTTGTAGTGCACGTTGAAGCCGTGGGCAAACGCCAGCGATCCGCCCTGCTTGATGTTGGGCGCCACATGGTTGCTGTACACATCGGCGATCTGCTCGTCGGGCAGCAGCATCATGACCACGTCGGCGGCCTTGACGGCGGCGTCCACTTCCAGCACGTTCAGGCCGGCCTTGCCGACCTTGTCCCAGCTCGCGCCGCCCTTGCGCAGGCCGACGACGACTTTCACGCCGCTGTCGTTGAGGTTCTGTGCGTGCGCATGGCCCTGGCTGCCATAGCCGATGATGGCAACGGTCTTGCCCTTGATGAGGGACAGGTCACAGTCCTTGTCGTAGAAAACTTTCATGGTTGCTCCGGTTGAAATGGGTAAAAAAGGGGGATCAGACGCGCAGCACGCGTTCGCCGCGGCCTATGCCGCTCAGGCCCGTGCGCACGGTCTCAAGGATGGCCGACCGATCGATCGCCTGCAGGAAGGCTTCGGTCTTCTGCTGGTCGCCGGTGATCTCTATCGTATAGCTCTTGTCGGTCACGTCGATGATGCGGCCGCGGAAGATGTCCGCCATGCGCTTGAGCTCTTCGCGCTCCTTGCCGACGGCGCGCACCTTGACCATCATCAGTTCGCGCTCGGCGTAGGCGCCCTCGCTCAGGTCCACCACCTTGACGACCTCGATCAGGCGATTGAGATGCTTGGTGATCTGCTCGATCACCTCTTCCGAGCCGTGCGTCTGGATCGTCATGCGCGAAAGCGACGGATCTTCCGTCGGCGCCACGGTCAGCGATTCGATGTTGTAGCCACGGGCAGAGAACAGCCCGACGACGCGCGACAGCGCGCCGGCCTCGTTTTCCAGCAATACTGCAATGATGTGTTTCATGATGGATTCCTCTTCTTGCTGCCCTCCCCTGGCGCCGGTAAGCGCCAGACTCGGCAGGCAATAGATTCGTCAAAAATCGGTTGAGCGTTTGGATTTCACGCTGAACGCTCAACGCCCAACGCTCAACCTGTGGTTCAAAGGTCTTCCGAGCCCAGCAGCATCTCCGTGATGCCCTTGCCGGCCTGCACCATGGGGAAAACGTTCTCGGTCGGATCGGTGCGGATGTCGAGGAACACGGTGCGGTCCTTGAGCTTGCGCGCCTCGCGCAGGGCGCCTTCCACGTCCTGCGGGCGCTCGACCAGCAGGCCGACATGGCCATAGGCCTCCGCCAGCTTGACGAAGTTGGGCAGCGCGTCCATGTAGGTCTGGCTGTAGCGCCCGGCGTACTGGATTTCCTGCCACTGGCGCACCATGCCGAGGTAGCGGTTGTTCAGCGCCACGATCTTGATCGGCGTGTGGTATTGCTGGCAGGTGGAGAGCTCCTGGATGTTCATCTGCACCGAGCCTTCGCCGGTGATGCAGAACACCTCGCTCTGCGGTCTGGCGAGCTTGATGCCCATGGCGTAGGGAATGCCCACGCCCATGGTGCCCAGCCCGCCGGAATTGATCCAGCGGCGCGGCTCGTCAAAGCGGTAGTACTGTGCCGCCCACATCTGGTGCTGCCCCACGTCGGAGGTGATGTAGGTGTCCGTGCCCCTGGTCATGTTCCACAGGGTGTCCACCACGAACTGCGGCTTGATGACTTCGGTGTTGCCGCGGTCATAGGCCAGGCAGTCGCGCCCACGCCATTCCTCGATCTGGCTCCACCACGCAGCCAGCGCCTTGGCATCGGGCTTGGTGGCGGCATCGCGCACCATGGAGATCAGCTCCGACAGTACCTCCTTCACGTCGCCAACGATGGGCACGTCCACGCGCACGCGCTTGGAGATGCTGGAGGGATCGATGTCGATGTGGATGATCTTGCGCTCGCGCTGCGCAAAGTGCTTGGGATTGCCGATCACGCGGTCATCGAAGCGCGCGCCCACGGCCAGCAACACGTCGCAGTTCTGCATCGCGTTGTTGGCCTCGTACGTGCCGTGCATGCCCAGCATGCCGACGAATTTGCGGTCGCTCGCCGGGTAGGCACCCAGGCCCATCAGCGTGTGCGTGACCGGGTAGCCCAGCATGTCCACCAGCGTGCGCAGCTCCTGGCAGGCATTGCCCAGCAGCACGCCGCCGCCGGTGTAGATGTAGGGACGCTTGGCGGTCAGCAGCAGTTGCAGCGCCTTGCGGATCTGCCCCGCATGGCCCTTGCGCACCGGGTTGTACGAGCGCATTTCCACCGTCTCGGGGTAGCCGGTGAAGGTGGTCTTGTTGAATGAAACGTCCTTGGGGATATCCACCACGACCGGGCCGGGGCGGCCGGTGCGCGCGATGTGGAAGGCCTTCTTCATCGTCAGCGCCAGATCGCGCACGTCCTTGACGAGGAAGTTGTGCTTGACGATGGGGCGCGTGATGCCCACGGTATCGCACTCCTGGAAGGCATCCAGGCCGATCGCCGCCGTCGGCACCTGGCCGGCGATGATGACCATGGGGATCGAATCCATGTAGGCGGTGGCGATGCCCGTCACCGCGTTGGTCAGGCCCGGCCCCGAAGTGACCAGCGCCACGCCCACGTCGCCGGTGGCGCGGGCGTAGCCATCGGCCGCGTGCACCGCCGCCTGTTCGTGGCGCACCAGCACGTGCTGTATCGATTCTTCCTTGTACAGCGCGTCGTAGATGTAGAGCACCGCGCCACCGGGATAGCCCCAGATGTGCTTCACGCCTTCGGCGGTCAGCGCGCGCATGAGGATTTCGGCGCCCATCAATTCAGCGGGCTCGGTGCCCGAATGCGCAGCGCCATCGGCGGCAGCGGCCGCTTTTGCCATTTCGGCTTTGGAGATTTCCATGATCAACCTTTGCGAATTTCTCTGACGAAAAACCTTGGGTGCCCCTCGGTCGAGCCCTTGTGGGGCCGCGTCGGGACTTGAGGTCTCGGCCATGGACGCGGGCTGTCGTGCGCCGAGCCGGGACCCGTTTGCTTCGTTAAAACCAAGGCCGCATTATTGCACTGCAGCATCTATTTGCGTGCACGCGGTTCCAAAAACGCAACACGATGGGATAATCCAGCGCGTCGCCGCACAGGGCGCGGCGGCACATCCCGGTTCCCGACAGCGGGAATTTTCGTCTTTGGCCACCGAACAAGAGCTCTCCGATTTCCTCAAAAGCGTGGAAAGGCGTGCATTCAAGCGCACCGTCTACCACGTGCGCGACGAGGAAGCGGCGCTGGACATCGTGCAGGACAGCATGCTCAAGCTGTCGGTGCACTATGGCGACAAGCCGCCGGCAGAGCTGCCCATGCTGTTTCAGCGCATCCTCTCCAATTGCACGCTGGACTGGTTCCGGCGCCAGAAGACGCGCAAGGCACTGTTCACCAACATGAGCGAATTCGAGGGTCCCGGGGACGACGGTCAGGACTTCGATCTGCTCGAAAGCCTGATCGCTCCCGGGGCATCGGATAATGAAGCCACGCAAAGCCCGGAAAATGCCGTCAGGATGACGCAGACCGTGCAAGCGATAGAAGCCGCGATTGAACAGCTGCCGCCGCGTCAACGCGAGGCATTTTTGATGCGTTACTGGGAAGATATGGATGTTGCGGAGACCGCCGCGGCCATGGGTTGCTCCGAAGGCAGCGTCAAGACGCATTGCTTTCGCGCTGTCCAGACCCTGAGCAAGCTGCTGCAGGCCCAAGGAATTGCACCATGAACGACACTGCCGTCACCCTCACTCCCCGTGCCGATGCCTTCGCGCGCCGCATTGCCGCGCGCCTCACGCAGGCGGGCGATCACCTGCACCACGACATCGCCGAGCGCCTGCGCGCCGCGCGTGTGCGGGCCGTCGCCCAGCGCAAGCGCCCGGTGGCGCAGCCAAAACTGTATTTGCATCCCGTTGCCACCGTCACGGCCCAAGGCGCCGCCGCCACGCTGAGTGCCGGGGGAGGCGATGGCGGCCACCATTGGGGCCGGGCGCTGGTCTCCGGCGCCTGGATCGCCGCATTGCTGATTGGTCTGGCCTGGGTGCACCATACGCAAGTGGAAAGCGTCGCAAGCGAAATCAGCGAGATCGACACCGCCCTGCTGACCGACGACCTCCCACCCGCCGCCTATACCGACCCTGGGTTTGCACAATTCATCAAATCCAGCCGTACAGACCGCTGAATTTCCGCCCCGCCGCACGCCGACTGCATGGCAGCACCGCCTTCGCCTCCCGACCCGTCTCCCACCACCAACGCCCACACGGCAATCCTGGCGCTGGCACTGGCGCTGTGGGTGGTCTTTGTGTTCGCCGGCGGATGGGCGGTCTCGCGGGTCAAGGCGCTTCCCGGCGTCACGCTCCCCGCTCCGCGGCCGTCGCCGGCGAAATTCCAGCCCCGCGCGCCTGCCCCGCCACCTCTTCCCGCCGTTGTTGAAGAGGCCGGACCGTCCTGGAGCAGCCTGGGCAGCGCCCAGCAAGCCGCGCTGTCGCCCCTGCAACCGCACTGGAGCACGCTGAGTGAAGCACAGAAACACCAGTGGATGACGCTGGCGCAGCGCTTCCCCAGGCTCTCCCACGCCAACCAGGAAAAACTGCAGGCACGCATGGCCGCCTGGGCCGCCCTGTCGCCCGAGCAGCGCAACCGCGCCAGACTGAACTACGCCGCCACCCGCAAGGTGGCCCCGCCTGCCAGACAGGAGCAGTGGGATGCCTACCAGGCCTTGAGCGCGGAGGCCAGGCACGAGCTGGCCACCCAGGCGCCGCCCGCGCCGCAGGGCGCCGCCATCGCGGTACGGCCCGTGCCGGGGCACAAATTCGCCAGGGTGCCTGCCGCCACGGGCCCTGCCGCCGCCGTACCCAATCCCCCCAAGATTCTGCCGCCGGTGGTGGACATGGTCCCCGTGCCGGTGCCGCCGCGCGCCAGCATCCCTCCGGTGCCGGAGCCTGCCGCGCCCGCGCCACCCGGCGCCGTACCGCTCGTCGAGACGACGCCGATCGACACCCCATCCGCCACGGGAGAGCCCCTGCCTTCGCTGGACGAAAACGCGGCGCCGGCAAGTCCGGCGCCAGCGCCCTCACCCGAATCCGCGGCACCAGACCTGGCAGCCACCCCCGGCATCGATGCCGCACCGGCCGAACCCGGCATCCCAGCGCAGCCCGCGCAGTAACATCGCGCGTCGGCAGCCCTGTGCTGCAACACTTCACCACCCGACAGCCACCTTGGACTCCAACGCCCCGGCCCCTGCCGCAACCGCGCCGCCAACCCCCGCCCTGTCGCGGCGCATGGCCTGCTGGCTCTATGAGGGCATCCTGATGTTCGGGCTGGTCTTCATCGCCGACTACCTGTTCGATACCCTGAGCCAGTCGCGCCATGCGCTGGCGCACCGGGGACTGCGCATGGGCTACCTGTTCGTGGTGTTCGGCATCTACTTCGGCTGGTTCTGGTCGCGCGGGCAGACGCTGGCACAGAAGACCTGGAACATCCGCGTCGTCGATGTGAACGGGCAGCGCATTTCCCAGGGCCGCGCGGTGCTGCGCTATGCGCTCTCCTGGCTCTGGTTCCTGCCGCCGCTGGCCGCCTACAGCCTGGGGCTTGGCCTGGTCACCACACTGACGCTGCTGGTGCTGTGGATCGCACTCTGGGCGCTGGCCAGCAAGCTACACCCGCAGCAGCAGTTCTGGCATGACCAGCTCGCCGGCACGCGGCTGATCCACTGGCGCGCGCCGCCGCGCCAGCCACGCTGAACCAGCGCCCCCCAAGCCCGCATGCCGCCACCCGATTCCCATCCACACCGCGCCCGCACAGGGCTTCCCCGCCTGTGGCATGCCACCGGCTATTCACTCGCCGGTCTGCGCGCCGCATGGAGCGAAAAGGCCTTCCGCCAGGAGGTGCTGATCGCCATCGTCCTGCTGCCACTGGCGTTCTGGCTGGGGCAAAGCTGGCTGGAAACGGCGGTGCTCCTTGCCGTCACACTGCTGGTGCTGATCACCGAGCTGCTCAATTCCGCGGTCGAGGCCGCGATTGACCGCTTTGGCGGCGAACTGCACCCACTCTCCAAGCGTGCCAAGGACCTCGGCAGCGCCGCTGTTTTTATCTCGCTTTTGATAGCTTCCAGCGCATGGCTGATGGCGGTTTACCATCGATTTTAATCTTATGTCTGATCCTGCCTTCTCGCTCTGTGTCTATCTCGGTTCGCGCCCCGGCAACCACCCCTTGTTCATCGAGGCGGCACAGCAGGCGGGCCAGTGGATAGGCCAGCACCGCGGCCAGCTGGTCTATGGCGGCGGCAACAGCGGCCTGATGGGCGTGCTGGCGCAGGCAACCAAAGCGGCGGGCGGGCGCGTGGTCGGCATCATCCCGCAGGCCCTGGTGAACAAGGAGCTGGCCAACCACGATTGCGATGAGCTGCACGTGGTCGAGACCATGCACGAGCGCAAGGCCATGATGGCCGAGCGCAGCGATGCCTTTCTCGCGCTGCCCGGCGGCATCGGCACGCTGGAGGAACTGTTCGAGGTCTGGACCTGGCGCCAGCTCGGCTACCACGACAAGCCCATAGGCGTGCTCGACGCCGATGGCTACTACCGCCAGCTGCTGGGCTTTCTGCGGCACTCGGTAGAAAACGGCTTCATGAGCGCGTGGCAGATGGACCTGGTGCGCGTGGGCAGCGAAGTGCCCCCGTTGCTGGCCGCGCTGGTGCAGGAGGCCGGCCTGCCGCGCGAGGCCAAGCCGCTGCGCAGCGTGATCTGATCAGATCGCCGCCTCGTCCAGATCGCCGGTGCGGATGCGGATCACGCGCTGCACCGGCGTGACGAAAATCTTGCCATCGCCGATCTTGCCGGTGCGGGCGGCGGCGATGATGGCATCCACGCAGCGCTCCACGTCGTCGTCGCGCACCACCACCTCTATCTTGATCTTGGGCAGAAAATCCACCACGTATTCCGCGCCGCGGTAAAGCTCGGTATGGCCCTTCTGCCGGCCAAAGCCCTTGACCTCGGTGACGGTGAGGCCAGTGGCGCCGCAGGCGGCCAGCGACTCGCGCACCTCGTCGAGCTTGAAGGGTTTGATGACGGCAGTGATCATCTGCATGGCATGGGTTCCTGAAGTGGCTGACCGGTCGGCTCCGGCCTTTGTTACGCCGTCTATTATCGCAACGCGGCAGAACTTGCCCACCGACTGACGACCTTGCCCGACTACACATTGCAGGTGCACCCATCGGTGCACGACATCGACCCAACCGCCTGGGACACGCTGCTGGCGCGCCAGACGCACCCTTCACCCTTCATGCGCCATGCCTATCTGGCAGCGCTGCAGGACAGCGGCAGCGCCACCTCGCGCACCGGCTGGGCGGCGCGCTGTTTCCTGCTGTGGCAGGGCGATGCGCTCGCCGCCGCCTGCGTGCTCTACCTGAAGGCGCATTCGCGCGGCGAATACGTCTTCGACTGGGCCTGGGCCGATGCCTACGCCCGCCACGGGCTGGTCTATTACCCCAAGGCCGTCGTCGCCGTGCCGTTCACGCCGGTGCCGGGCACGCGGCTGCTGGCATGCGATGGCGAGGCGCGCCGGGTGCTGCTGCAGCAGCTGATCGCCTGGTGCCAGGAGCAGCGCCTGTCCTCCCTGCACCTGCTGTTTGCCGCCGAGGAGGACATCGCCAGCGCCCGCCAGACCGGGCTGATGCTGCGCCATACCGTGCAGTTCCACTGGCACAACCGGCACCCGCAGCAGCAACGGCCGTTCACGGATTTCGATGATTTCCTGATGTCGCTGTCGCAGGACAAGCGCAAGAAGATCCGCCAGGAGCGCCGCCGCGTCGCCGATGCGGGCGTGCGCTTTCGCGTCTGCCGTGGCGAGGAGATCAGCGTGGCGGACTGGGATTTCTTTTACGCCTGCTACGACCGCACCTATTGGGAGCACGGCAACCCGCCCTACCTCACGCGCGACTTTTTCGTCCGTGCCGCAGCCCGGATGCCGAAAATGTGGCTGCTCTTCATCGCCGAGCGCGATGGCCAGCCGATTGCTTCCAGCTTGATAGCTGTTGGCGCAGAACCATCAAGCGCCGATGGGCAATCTGGCATGCAAACCGTGGCCTACGGCCGCTACTGGGGCGCGCTGGAGCGCGTGGATTGCCTGCACTTCGAGGCCTGCTACTACCAGCCGATTGCGTGGTGCATTGCCAACGGCGTTGCGCGCTTTGAGGGCGGCGCGCAGGGCGAACACAAGCTGGCGCGCGCGCTGCTGCCCACGCAGGCCACCAGCGCGCACTGGCTGGCGCACCCCGGCTTTGCCCACGCCGTGGACGAATACCTGCAGCGCGAGCGCGAGGGCGTGGAGCACTACATGGACGCGCTGCAGACGCACAGCCCGTTCAGGCACGGGGCCTGACGCCCATGGACCGGAAACCCCGTCAGTCCCTGGGCCTGGCGTAGTTCGCCACGCCGTCCATCAATTCCTTCTGCGCGGCGGCCACGCCTTCCCAGCCCAGCACCTTGACCCATTTGCCGTCTTCCAGGTCCTTGTAGTGCTCGAAGAAATGGCTGATGGCCTTCAGGCGCATGGGGTTCACGTCTTCCACCGATTTCCAGCCCTCGTACATCTTGAGCACCTTGGAGTCGGGTACGGCCAGAATTTTTCCATCGATGCCCGCCTCATCTTCCATCTTCAGGATGCCGAGCGGGCGGCAGACCACGCCCACCCCCGGCAGCAGCGGGTAGGGGGTGATGACGAGCACGTCCACCGGATCGCCGTCGCCCGACAGGGTCTGCGGCACGTAGCCGTAGTTGCAGGGGTAGTACATCGCGACGGTGAGGAAGCGGTCGACGAAGACGGTGCTGGTCTCCTTGTCCACCTCGTACTTGATCGGGTCGGACTCGGCGGGAATCTCGATGATGACGTTGAAAAGATCAGGAAGTTTGTTCCCGGGGCTAACCAGATTGAGGGCCATGGTGCGATTTGCCTGTGTTGAAAAATAGGATTGTCAGGGTTTTCCCGAGCACAAAACATGCCACGAATTCTAAGAAACCCGGCTTGCACCAGGCTTGCGTGCTGTAAGGCAGTGTAAATCGCAGTAAATTAGCGCTGTTGGCCAATCACCTCCGATTGTCGGACGTCGAGGAAGCAACGTGGTGGAAGCACTTCCCAGGCGTTGCGCTTCCGTCTATGACAATCACAAAAGGAGAGTTGAGAATGCCTCAATCGGCAGAGCTGACAACGCCACTCATCATGGCCCTGGTTTGCGGGGTGATCGCAGTGGTCTATGGCCTGTGGGCCCGTGGCTGGATTCTGGCCAAGGACCCAGGCAACGCCCGCATGCAGGAGATCGCGGGCGCCATCCAGCAGGGGGCTGCGGCCTACCTGGGCAAGCAGTACAGGACGATCGCCATCGTCGGCGTGGTGCTGGCCATACTCATCGCCCTCTTCCTTGACGCCATGACGGCAGCCGGCTTCGTCGTCGGCGCGGTGCTCTCGGGCGCCTGCGGCTTCATCGGCATGAACGTCTCGGTGCGCGCCAACGTGCGCACTGCGCAGGCGGCCACGCAAGGCATCGGCCCGGCGCTGGATGTCGCCTTCCGGGGTGGCGCCATCACCGGCATGCTGGTGGTGGGCCTGGGCCTGCTGGGCGTCACCGGCTTTTACTGGTTCCTCGGCGGCCCGGCGGCCGACAGCCATGCGCTCAACCCGCTGATCGGGCTGGCCTTCGGCTCTTCGCTGATCTCCATCTTCGCACGCCTGGGCGGCGGCATCTTCACCAAGGGTGCGGACGTGGGCGCCGACCTGGTGGGCAAGGTGGAAGCCGGCATCCCCGAGGACGACCCGCGCAACCCCGCGGTGATCGCCGACAACGTGGGCGACAACGTGGGCGACTGCGCCGGCATGGCGGCGGACCTGTTTGAAACCTATGCCGTGACGCTGATCGCCACCATGGTGCTGGGCGGCCTGCTCATCAAGGGCGCCGGGGCTCACGCCATGGTCTACCCGTTGGCGCTGGGCGCGGTGTCCATCGTCGCCTCCATCATCGGCACCTTCTTCGTCAAGGCCAGCCCCGGCATGAAGAACGTGATGCCGGCGCTCTACAAAGGCCTGGCGATCGCCGGTGTGCTGTCGCTCATCGCGTTCTACTTCGTCACCGCCTGGATCATTCCGGACAACGCGCTGGGCGGCACGGGCGCCGTCGGCAAGCTCTTCGGCGCCTGCATCGTCGGTCTGGTGCTCACCGGCCTGCTGGTGTGGATCACCGAGTACTACACCGGCACGCAGTACAAGCCGGTGCAGCATGTGGCGCAGGCCAGCACCACCGGGCACGCGACCAACATCATCGCGGGCATTGGCATCAGCATGAAATCCACCGCCTGGCCGGTGATCTTCGTCTGCATTGCCATCTGGGCTGCCTTCCATCTGGCCGGCCTGTACGGCGTGGCGATCGCCGCGATGTCCATGCTCTCCATGGCCGGCATCGTGGTGGCGCTCGACGCCTACGGCCCCATCACCGACAACGCCGGCGGCATCGCCGAAATGGCCGAACTGCCCTCCAGCGTGCGCGACATCACCGACCCGCTGGACGCCGTGGGCAACACCACCAAGGCGGTGACCAAGGGCTACGCCATCGGCTCGGCGGGCCTGGCGGCACTGGTGCTGTTTGCCGACTACACGCACAAGCTGGAAACCTTCGGCCAGTCGGTGAGCTTCGACCTCTCAGACCCGCTGGTGATCGTCGGCCTGTTCATCGGCGGCCTGATCCCCTACCTCTTCGGCGCCATGGCGATGGAGGCCGTGGGCCGCGCCGCGGGCAGCGTGGTCGAGGAAGTGCGCCGCCAGTTCCGCGAAATCCCCGGCATCATGCAAGGCACGGCCAAGCCCGAATATGGCCGCGCCGTCGGCATGCTGACCGGCGCCGCCATCAAGGAAATGATGATCCCCAGCCTGCTGCCGGTGGCGGTGCCGATTTTGGTCGGTCTCATCCTCGGTCCGAAGGCGCTGGGCGGCCTGCTCATGGGCACCATCGTCACTGGCCTGTTCGTGGCGATTTCGATGTGCACCGGCGGCGGCGCCTGGGACAACGCCAAGAAGTACATCGAGGACGGCCACCACGGCGGCAAGGGCTCTGATGCGCACAAGGCCGCCGTCACCGGCGACACCGTGGGCGACCCCTACAAGGACACCGCCGGCCCGGCCGTCAACCCGCTGATCAAGATCATCAACATCGTGGCGTTGCTCATCGTGCCGCTGGTGGTGAAGTTCCACACCGGCGGTTGAGCAGGACGGTTGTGCCCCTCGCCCCTTTGGGGAGAGGCTTGGAGAGGGGCTCGAACGATTGCAAAAAAAGAGCGGCTGACGCATACCCCATATGCGCCAGCCGCTTTTTTGTTGGTGAAAAACTGCGTCAGCGGCGCCCGCCCAGCAGACTGCCGCCCAACTTGAGAACGTCGCTCAGATCAAACTTGCCATCGCCGTTCTGGTCCAGCACCGCCCCCAGCAGCCCGCCGCCCAGACCGCCCTGCTGCTGAACCTGTGCATGTTCCTGCCCCAGCATGCTGCCCAGGCCCCCGGCATTGAGATTGCCCGCGCTGACCCGCTGCGACAGCGCCGCCATCACCATGGGCGCCAGCATCGCCAGCAGACTGCCAGCCTGCGAACCATTGAGGCCCGTCGCCTGGCCCAGCCCGGATTGCGCGCGGCCTTGCGCATCGCCAAACACATGGCCCAGGATGCCTCCGCCGTCCAACTGCGCGCTGGCGGGCGCGCCGCCACCGCCGCCCAGAAGGCCTCCCAGCAGGCCGCCCAGCCCGCCCAGGCCCCCCAGGGCCGCGCCAGCGCCGCCTGCGCCCTGCCCGCCGCCGGCCAGCGCGCCCAGCAGGCCGCCCAGGTCCATCGCGCCCTGCCCCGAATGGTCGCGCTGCAGCGCACCGAACAAGGCCTCTGCCCCGCCCGGCTGCTGGGCATTGCGCCCCATGGCGCCCACCAGCATCGGCAGCGCCGCGCCCACCGCCTGGCTGGCAGTGGCGGTATCCGTACCCAGTTGCTGCGCAATCTGCCCCATGGAGCCGCCTTGCAGCTGCCCCATCAGATCGTCGATCAGAGAACCATTCATGGCCGTTCCTTCACACCCGTGGAAAAAAACGACTATAGACCCCAAAGGAAACGCCAGCACTCCGCATGCGGCCCGCGCGTGTGAACAAACGTCAGGCGCGCTTGCCCCGCAGCGCCTTGCACACCCAGCCCTCGGGCAGCCGTGCCGCCGCCAGCGCATCGGCCAGACCCGCGTGCCCGTCGGCCGCGCTGTAGAGGATCTGCTCCTCCTTGGGGTTGTGCACCTGCAGCAACTGGAACAGCTCTTCCAGATCATCCTGCATGGATTCCAGCTTGGCCCCATCGTTGCACGCCTGTGCCAGCGACGCCATCAGCGGCCACATCAGCCCGTGCTCGCGCTCCATCACCATGATGGAAAGTCCCACCGAACCTTCCAGCGCCGGGAACAGCACGGTTTCTTCCAGATGCAGGTGCGCGCGCAGCAAGCCAAGCGAATGCAGCAACTCCACTTGATTGCCGCTGCCATCCATGGCGCCCTGCACGCCGAAATCGATCTCTTCGTGCTGCTCGTGCAGCAGCGCGCTGGCGGTCTGTGATGACATCACGTTTCCCTGGCTGAAACTCAAACAGCCATGCATCTTGGCACAGAGCCCAAGTACCCAACGCGAACTGGGATATGACTGAAGTTGACGGCAGAATGCAACAGCGGTAGCCATTGTGAGGATTGGCAACACAGCAGACCGCCAAAAGCAGGGCTGCGCGACACGCGAGGGGCTGGTTCAGCGTTCCTCGACGGTATTTTGGAGTTCATGAGGCATCAGAAAGCGGCCCCCGGAGCTGTGCCATAACGCGCCAATCCGGCAAGGTCGACAACCTGAATCCCGAATCCATCCAAGTCCAGAAGTCCCTCGGATCGCAGCGCGTGCAAGGCGACATTTGTTCGTTGGCGCGAGAGGCCGCACAGGCTGGCCAACTGATGCTGGGGAATCACCAGCGCCTGGAGCCCTCGGCCTTGAACCAGCAGCGCCAGGCAGCGGGCGACGCGCCTGTCGGGAGCCAGTATCCGCGTTGCTTCCAGTAGTGCCGTAACGGTGCCCATCCGCTCGTTGAGATTGACCAGCAGAAAATTGTTGAATGGCATGCTCTGCGTCAGCAGCAGGTCAAAAGTGGATGCGGGCAGCAGGCAGATTCGGCTGGCCTGCACGGCAACCACGTCGTAGCGCCGACGCTCGTGCTTGAGCATCGAACCCTCTCCACCCCACTCGCCTTCGCGCAGGAAATGCAGTGTGGTTTCGTTGCCATCGGCAGCGACCACTGACATCCGCAGGAAGCCTTGGAACACACCGATCCAATGGGCGGCGGTTGCTCCCGCACGGGCGACATATTCGCCAGCACCAACGCCTCGTTCAATGGCGGTGGCTCGAACCAGGGATTGTTGCGTGGCGTTCAGCGTGGAAAACCAGGCCGCGTTGTCCAGCGGTGAAGTAAGAGATGAGTGCGGTGCCATCGGCTTCATGGTTGTCGTTGCAATGACAGCGCGCCGGGCGCGCTTTGACCATATTACAAACTTCACTTGTAGGAGACGCCAATGACTGTGAGAACTGAAAAGGATGGTGTGGTGTGGACCGTTATCCACAGCCGCTTTAACGAGGCGCGCAACGCGATGGATCCGGATAGCGCAGACGCGCTCGTTGAGCAGCTGCTGGCCTTTGACCGAGACCCGGATGCCCGTGTCGCAGTGCTGTGGGGCGAAGGCGGGGCATTTTGCGCCGGCTGGGATCTGAAATACGCGAGCACGCTCGCGGATCGCGACCGCTTCGATCGCGATGTCGTGCGCGGCTTGGCGTTTCCGATCGGCGCCAATCCTGCGCCTCGGGGGCCGCTTGGGCCTACGCGGCTCGAATTGTCCAAGCCCGTGATTGCTGCGGTGGAGGGGCCTGCAGTGGCTGGCGGGATGGAATTGGCGCTGTGGTGCGACATCCGCGTGATGGCCGAAACCGCGTACTTCGGTGTGTATTGCCGCCGTTGGGGAATACCGCTGCTTGATGGTGGCGCGGTGCGATTGCCTCGCCTGGTTGGACAAGGACGTGCGATGGAGATCATTCTCACCGGTCGTAAGGTGCCCGCCGAGGAGGCGCTGCGTATTGGCATGTGCGAGAAACTCGTCCCGCACGACAGCGCGCGCGGGGCAGCAGAAGAGATGGCAAGAGAGATCGCACGGTTTCCACAGGCTGCGGTGCGAGCAGACCGACGGACGGTCCATGAAAGTTATGGATTGCCGCTGCGCGATGCGATGCGCACTGAATGGGCCAACGGCGTGGAGGCACACCACCTGGAAGGCGCCGAGGGTGCCGGGCGGTTCGCCTCGGGGTTGGGGCGAAGTGGCGATTTCGACCGTATTTGAGCCCGCGTGGGATGGCCGAACAAATGTGAAGCCGACCTTGCCCCCGAAAAACGCATCCCTCGCTGAGTGGTTCAAACGGAAATAACGAAGACAGTGCGGGCGCGCTAACGAATTCAAGCAGGATGCGGTGCCGCTGGTCCACGGCGGTGAGAGCCACATGGCGCGGCGCCAGCCCAAGCGCTCCGGCCTTTTTCTGGATGCACCGGCGCCATGCAGCGTCCCGCCAGCATCTGGCAACCCCCTTGCCGCAAGGCGGCCTGGCGGCCCTGCGCGCCAAATCGCTGACGCTGACCGATTGATTCATCAAGGCAGTGGAGGAAGGCTGCCCCGGCATGTTCGATCAGCTCACCCCCCGGGAGCCTGCGCGGCGCAGCGCCCTGGTCTGCCTGACGTCGACGGCAAAGCTGCCCGCGGGCTGCGGCCACGCCATCGTGCAGGCGCTGGCCGAGCGGTATGTGACTTGCGGCTTTCACGCAGCGGATGCGGAACAGCCGGATACCCTTCGCTTTGGTTTTGCGCCGCTCTACCTTACCCATGAAAATGCCTTGCAGGCCGCGTACCACCTGCGCGATATACCCCTGAAAAAGGAGTTCATGGCATTTGCATGAAAGCGTGCGATGCGCGGAACCGAACGCGCGGCCCCTCACCCAGCCTCTCCCTAAAGGGGCGAGGGGCAAGACCGGCGCCTTGAGACGACTGGCCCTGTGCTAAATGCCCGGCGATGGCGAGCAAGCGCGCAAGAAAAGGGAATGCAAGGCCCCCGCGCGTAGCGGGCAGCTCTGCAACCAGCCATCAAACCGACTGAATCGCCCCCGGCTGCGTGAGCTTGTCGGCCACCAGCAGCTTCTTCACCTCGTCCTGGCTCAGGATGCCCAATTCCTCGGCGATGGCCGCGATCGGCTGGTTGGTTGCCAGCGCGGTCTTGGCGATCTTGGCGGCTTTCTCGTAGCCGATTAGCGGGTTCAGCGCGGTCACCAGCGTCACGGATTCGCTGATGCGCCGCTCCAGCAGCGCGTGGTTGGGCACTATGCCCTGCACGCAGTTCACGCGCAGCGTCTCGCAGGCGTGGGCCAGGTGGTGCAGGCTCTTGTGCAGGCACCAGCCCATGATGGGCTCGAAGGCGTTGAGCTGCAGCTGCCCGGCCTCGGCGGCCATCGTGATCGTCACGTCGTTGCCGATGACCTCGTAGCAGACCTGGTTCATCACCTCGGGGATCACCGGGTTGACCTTGCCCGGCATGATGGAGGAACCCGCCTGGCGCGGGGGCAGCTTGATGTCGCCCAGGCCCGCCTGCGGACCGGAGGACAGCAGGCGCAGGTCGTTGGAAATCTTGGAGAGCTTGACCGCGATGCGCTTGAGCACGCCCGAGATATCGGCAAAGCCGCCGGTGTCGCAGGTGGCGGCGATCAGGTCGCGCGACATGGTGACCGGCACGCCCGAGAGCTCGGCCAGCCGCTCGGTCACCAGCGTTGCGTAGCCCACCGGCGCATTGATGCCGGTGCCGATCGCCGTCGCGCCCATGTTGATCTCGCACATCAGGTGGCCGGATTCGCGCAGGCGCTTTTCGTCGTCGGCGATCATGGTGGCGAACGCGGCGAATTCCTGGCCCAGCGTCATCGGCACCGCATCCTGCAGCTGCGTGCGGCCGATCTTGAGCACATTCTTGAATTCCTGCGCCTTGGCGTCAAAGCCGCCGCGCAGCTTGGCCAGCGCGGTGAGCAGCGTCTGGATGCCAAACCAGGTCGCGAGTTTGACCGCCGTCGGGTAGGTGTCGTTGGTGCTCTGCGAGGCGTTCACGTGGTCGTTGGGGTGGAGCACATCGTAGCGGCCCTTTTCCAGCCCCAGATACTCCAGCGCGCGGTTGGCGATCACCTCGTTGGCGTTCATGTTGGTGGAGGTGCCGGCGCCGCCCTGGATCACGTCCACGACGAACTGGTCGTGCAGCCTGCCTGCGATCACATCGTCGCAGGCCTTGGCTATCGCGTCGGCCTGGCTTGGCTCGATCGCGCCCAGCTGGGCATTGGCCTGTGCCGCCGCTTTCTTGATGTAGGCGAACGCGCGCACCAAGTCGGGCATCTCGGCCACGCTGTTGCCGGTGATGGAAAAGTTCTCGACCGCGCGGGCGCTGTGCACGCCCCAGTAGGCGTCATCGGGAATGGGCTTGACGCCCAGAAAATCATGTTCTTCGCGCATGGATGGCTCGCTTTCAGGCTGTGCAGTACCCGTGCATGCGCTTGAGAAGCAAGGATTGGCACGGGCAGGACTGGGAACGGGGTGTCGCCGGGCCGCTCGCTGGGCACCGGCGTGGTCTGGCCCCGATTATCGGCGAAGCGCTCCAGCCTTTGCGTCCGGCGCAGGCTCAGCCGGGCAAGCCCCAGAGCATGGAACGCATCGCAATCGCAGCCTTCTGAAAACCGGTATTGAAAAACCGTAGCTGCTCGCCCTTTTGCACCGCGCCCATGGCGTACAAAAGAGGCAAATAATGATCGTAGCTGGGATGCGAAAGCTGCGCGATTTCGCCCCATTGCTGAAAGTCTGCCAGCGCCTGCGCATCGCCCTGCTCCACCGCCTGGGCTACGCGCGTGTCAAAGGCGTTGGCCCAGGTATAGGTGGCGTTGATGCCGGCCTCCGGGCGCATGGCGCGCAGGTTGTGCACGGTGTTGCCACTGCCCACGATCAACACCCCGAAGTCGCGCAGCACCGCCAGCTGCCGGCCAAGCGCAAGATGCTCACTGGCCGGGCGGTCGTAATCCATGCTCAGCTGCATCACGGGAATGTCCGCCGCGGGAAACATCGGTTTGAGCACACTCCAGGCGCCATGGTCCAGCCCCCATTCGCCTTCGTCCACCTGCAGCGCTCCCCCCGTTGCAGGGCTGCGCAGCAGCTGCACCAGCGCGTGCGCCGCCTGCGGTGCGCCTGGCGCCGGGTACTGCTGCTCAAAGAGTTCGCGCGGAAAGCCGCCAAAGTCATGAATGGTGCGCGGCTCAGCCATGCCCGTCAGCCACCAGCCACCGCGCGTGAGCCAGTGCGCCGAAATGCACAGGATGAGTTGCGGGCGCGGCGCGCGCGCCAGCAGCTCCTGCCCCAGGTCCTGCCAGGTCTGGCGCCAGACGTTGTGCTCAATGGCGTTCATGGGGCTGCCATGGCCGACAAACAACACTGGCATGCGCGCAGAAGGCACAAACACCTGTGCCAATGCACTGGTCTGCGGGCTCACAGCGGTATCGATCATTTAGACTGCACCTGAGAAATCCTGTTCAACCGGCGATTGTGCCGCCTCACGCGCCATCTGCCCTCCACCGCACCGATTGCCATGTCCGCCCACCCGCCCATTGCGCCGCTCGCCGGGGTTCGCATCCTCAGCCTGTCCCTGAATCTTCCCGGCCCAGCCGCATTGATGCGCTGCCGCCAGATGGGTGCCGAGTGCGCCAAGCTCGAACCTCCGCCACCGCCGGGCCGCGGCAACAGCGACCCGATGGGCATCTACTGCCCCGAGGCCTACACCACCATGCACGCCGGCGTGCGCGTGCTGCATGCAAACCTCAAGGCACCCGAAGGGCAAGCCCTGATGGCGGCGGAACTGGCGCAGACGGATGTCCTGCTCACGTCCTTTCGCCCATCCGCACTCGCCAAACTGGGGCTTTCCTGGGAAGCGCTGCAGGCGCGCCATCCCAGGCTGTCACTGGTGCGCATCGTGGGCAGTCCGGGCGCGGCCGCCGAGGAACCGGGGCACGACCTGACCTACATGGCACAGGTCGGGCTGGTGACAGGCACCGCATTGCCGCCCACGCTGTTTGCCGACATGGGCGGTGCCCTGATGGCCAGCGAGGCGGTACTTCAGTCGCAGTTGGCGCGTGCGCAGACCGGCCTGGGCAGCTGCATCGATGTGGCGCTATCGGAGGCTGCAGCCTGGCTCGGCCTGCCGCGCCGCTGGGGCCTGACCACGGCGCAAGGCGACGTGGGCGGGAGCCACGCCGGCTACCGCGTCTACCCCTGCGCCGACGGACGGGTAGCGCTCGCCGCGCTGGAACCTCACTTTGCCGCGCGCCTGTTTGCCCTGGTGCAGTTGCCTCCGCAGTCCGATCCGCATGCGCCCGACGTGCATGAAGCCGCAGCGGCATGGCTGCGCGGCAAATCCCGCCAGGAGCTCGATGCGATCGCGGGCGAGCAGGACCTGCCGCTGTACACCATGGCGTGACTCACAACGGCACGCGCGCGCCCGCCGCCGCCAGCTGCGGTGCGCTGGGCTGTCGGATCTGGTCAAACCGGCCACCGGCACTGAAATGCACCTTCTGCGCCAGTTCCAGGCTGCCGAAATACTTGGCCACGGGAAACGTCGAGATGGCCTTGAAGTTCTCCGCGTGGCGCGCCAGCACCGCCGCCGACTGCGGACGCAGGCCGTGGCGTGCGGCAATTTCCTGCGCTTCATCGGTGTAGAGATAGGTCAGATAGGCCCGGGCTTCGAGCAGTTGGCTTTCACTTGCGCCGTGCACCGCCAGGGCAACGGGGTTTTCCACCAAAACGCTGGCCGAGGGGTAGACCACCGCGAGCCCGCTGCCGCCCGCTGACTCACGGATGGCGCCGGCATCGGACTCCAGCGCAATCAGCACATCCCCTTGCCCCTCCCGCGCAAATGCAGCAACGGCTTCGCGCTCTCCTTTTGCAAGCACCTGGGCCTGCCGGTAGAGCGTGCCGACGAATTCGGCGGCCTGTGCGTCGCTGGCGCCCTGCTCACGCGCACTGCCCCAGGCTGCGAGATAGGCGTAGCGCCCGGTATTGCACAACTTGGGATTGGAAACGACCGCATGCACCTCCTGGCGCGTGAGGTCGCTCCAGTCGCGAATACCCTTGGGGTTGCCTGCGCGCACCAGGAAGACGATGGTAGACGCCGTGGGCGCCGTCCCCCGCGGCTGTTGGCGAGCCCAATCCTGCGCCACTACGCCCAGTTGCGCCAGCGTCTGGATGTCCGTGGTGGTGCTGAACGCAAACGCACCGGGCCCGACACTTGCATCGGCGGCTCGGGATTCATGGGCTGAAAAGGCCGCCCGGGTCTCCTGGAAGAACGCGCGTGCCGCCTGCGCCGAGCCATTGACGGCACCAACCGCCTGCGCCTGGGCCAGCGCGCCCGCAGCCATCAGCGTCGCCGCGAGCATTGCCTGAAACCATTGCTTGCCAACCATTGCACTCACCCCACGAAAACAATGGGGACGATTGTGCGAAAGGAAGGCAGAAACTCAAACGAAGACTTTTTTGTGAGCTAATGCGGCACGCGCATAAGCCGGTCCGATGGCCGAGGCGGAACAACCCGCCGCACCGCGTCACTGCAGCGTGTTCTTCGCCGCGTCCGGCAGCAGCAAGGGGAAGACGGCAATGCCTTCCTCCAGCAGTTCGGCCGTTTCCCGTGCACTCGCCTGGCCGCGAATGGCCCGCTCGGGCACCTCCTCGCGGTGCATGCGCCGGACCTCGGTGGCAAACCGCTCTCCGACATCCTCGGTGTTCGCCATGACCTTGCGTGCCAGTTCCAGCCACGCGGCCTGCAGCGCCAGCGTCGGGCTGCCCCGCCCTGGGACGGCGTTCACCACCTCCCGGGTACCTGGGTTCTCTGCCGTTGGCGGTGCATCGGAACCCACGCGCAGATTCAGGCGCGGCGCACTCAGCGCCTTGCGGACCTCGCCGCTGCCGCACATCGGGCACTGCACCAGATGACGCTGCTGCTGCGCCAGAAAATCCTCTTCGGACGCAAACCAGCCCTCGAACGCATGGTCCAACGGGCAAAGCAGGTCCAGGACCTTCACGGGCACCTCATGAGGCCAGGGTGCGCACGATGGCGTCGGCACACAGCGCCATGAGACCGCCAGGCAAAATGCCGACGATGAACACGAGCGCCGCGTTGAAGGTCAGCACGATGCGCACATCGGCCGGCGCAGAGACGGTCGTCGCCGTCAGGGGCTGGTCAAAATACATGACCTTGATGACACGCAGGTAGTAGAACGCGCCGATCACCGACATCACCACCGCATACACCGCCAGCGCGATGTGCAGCGTGCTGCCGCTGGAGATCAAGGCTTCGAGTACCGACAGCTTGGCATAAAAGCCCACCAGCGGCGGAATGCCGGCCAGCGAGAACATGCACACGCACATGATGCCGGCATACAGCGGGCTGCGGCGGTTGAGCCCGGCGAAATCGGCGATTTCCTCGCTTTCGAAGCCCTCGCGCGCCAGCAGCAGGATCACGCCAAACGCAGGCACCACCGTGAGCACGTAGGTGACCACATAGAACATCGCGGAGCTGTAGGCGCGCTCGGCCATGACGGAATCCACCGCGCCGCCGACCACACCCGACATCAGCCCGAGGAGCATGAAGCCCATATGCGAAATCGCCGAGTACGCCAGCATGCGCTTGATGTTCGATTGCATCGTGCCGATCACGTTGCCGACGAACAGCGAGGCGATCGCCAGCACGGCGAGCATCTGCTGCCAGTCGATCGCCAGCGGCAGCAGCGCATCCACCAGCAGGCGCATGGCGATGCCGAAGGCCGCCAGCTTGGGCGCGCTGCTGATGATGACCGCGATCACCGTGGGAGCGCCCTGGTAGACGTCGGGCGTCCACATGTGAAACGGCACCGCCACCAGCTTGAACGCCAGGCCCGAGACGATGAACACCACGCCGAACACCAGCACCTGGTGGCGCACCTGCCCGGCGTTGATCGCCTTGAACACTTCGCCGATATCCAGCGTCCCCGTGGCGCCATAAATCATCGACAGGCCATAGAGCAGAAAGCCGCTGGCCATGGCGCCGAGCACGAAATACTTCATCGCCGCCTCGGTCGCCACCGCATCGTCGCGGCGCAGCGCCACCAGCGCGTAGCTGGAAAGCGTGAGCAGTTCCAGCCCCAGGTAGATCACCAGGAAGTTGTTGGCCGAGATCATCACGAAGATGCCCAGCAGCATGAAGGTGGAGAGCGTGAACAGCTCGCCGCCGCGCAGCATGTCGCGATCGCCCGCATAGGGCCTGCCGTACACCAGGCAGGCCATCATGGTGACGGCGGCGAAGCACTTGAGCCAGCTGCCCATGCTGTCCGACACCACCATGTTGCCCCAGCCGTAGAAGGTATTGCCGCTGCTGGCGTACATGGCCTCCAGACCGGCGACCACGCCCAGGGTGAGCAGCGTGAGGAAATGGGTGACGTTGCGATGGCGGCTGGAAACGCCCAGATCCACCAGGGCGATCACGCAGCCCATCACGAGCAGCACGATCTCCGAATACACCGCCAGCCAGCTCAGGTTGTCAATCATTGTGTTTCTTTCCGCTGGTCTTGCTCACAATTTTGAAGTGGCGATCTGTTGCAGCAGATGCGCCACCGAGGCATCCATCACGTCGGTGAAGGGCTTGGGATAGACGCCCATGAACAGCACGGCGATGGCCAGGAGGGCAAGGATGAAGGTCTCACGCTTGTTGATGTCGGGCATGGCCTTGACATGTTCGTTGGCGATGTCGCCGAAATACACGCGCTTGAACATCCACAGCGAGTAGGCCGCGCCCAGGATCACCGCCCAGGCCGCGCAGAAGCCGATCCAGAAGTTGTACTTGACCGAGGCCAGGATCACCATCCACTCGCCGACGAAGCCCGCCGTGCCCGGCAGGCCGCAATTGGCCATGAAGAACAGCATGGCAAAGGCGCCGAACCTGGGCATGGCATTGATCACGCCGCCGTACGCCGCGATCTCGCGCGAATGCACGCGGTCGTACAGCACGCCGATGCACAGGAACATGGCGGCGGAAACAAAACCGTGGGCGATCATCTGCACGATGCCGCCCGAGAGCCCCAGATCGTTGAAGATGAAAAAGCCCAGCGTGACGAAGCCCATGTGCGCCACCGACGAATAGGCGACGAGCTTCTTCATGTCCTTCTGCACGATGGCGACGAAGCCGATGTAGATCACCGCGACCAGCGACAGCGTGATGATGAACGGCGCCCATTCGTGCGCCGCATCGGGCACGATGGGCAGCAGAAAGCGCAGGAAGCCATAGGCGCCGAGCTTGAGCATGATGGCCGCCAGGATCACCGAGCCGCCGGTCGGTGCCTCGACGTGCACGTCGGGCAGCCAGGTGTGGATGGGCCACATCGGCACCTTCACGGCAAAGGCCGCGAAGAAGCCGAAGAACAGCAAGGTCTGCGCCGTCGCCGGAATCGCCAGTTCGTGCCAGGTGAGAATGTCAAAACTCCCGCCCGAGCGGCTGTACAGATAGATCACCGTGATCAGCATCAGCAGCGAACCGAGCAGCGTGTACAGAAAGAACTTGAACGCCGCGTAAATCTTGCGCGGCCCGCCCCAAACGCCGATGATGAGGTACATCGGGATCAGCGTTGCTTCGAAGAACACGTAGAACAGCATGCCGTCGAGCGCGCTGAATACGCCGATCATCAGCCCCGAAAGGATCAGGAACGCCGCCATGTACTGGTTCACGCGCTCGCGGATCACCTCCCAGCCGGCGATCACCACGATCAGCGTGATGAAGGCGGTAAGCGGCACGAACCAGAACGAAAGGCCATCGAGCCCCAGGTGGTAGTTCATGTGGAAATGCGCGATCCACGGCAGGTTCTCGACGAACTGCATCTGCGCGGTGCCGATCTGAAAACCCTGGTAGAGCGGTACCGTGACCAGCAGGCCCAGCAACGCGCCCAGCAGCGCCACCCAGCGCACGAATCCGGCCTGCTCGTCCCGCTTGAAAAACAGCAGAAAACAACCGAACGCGATCGGCAGCCAGATGGCAAGACTCAACCAAGCCATTTTTATTGTTCTCCTACTTGTTGAGCCAGACGAAGTACGTCATCAGGGCCAGCACGCCCAGAATCATCACCAGGGCGTAATGGAAAAGGTAGCCCGACTGCACCCAGCGCGCGATGCCGGCGAACCAGCCGATGCCGCGCCAGGAGCCGTTGACCACCGCGCCATCGATCAGGCCGGCATCCGCACCCTTCCACAGCCCGGTGCCCAGCAGTCGCGCGCCGCGCATGACGATGTTCTCGTTGATCCAGTCCATGTAGAACTTGTTGACGAGGATGTCGTAGAGCGGCTTGAAGGCCTTGGCCGCCTTGGCGGGCAGGGCGGTGTTCACCATGTAGCAGTAATACGCCACCGCAAACCCGGCCAGCGTCAGCCAGAACGGCAGCGTCTGCACCGCATGCAGCGCCATCGCCATCGGGCCGTGAAAGCCCTCTTTGAGTTCGACCATGGTCGGATGCGCCGCCAGCACCTGGACCGAATCGCCAAAGAAACCGCCATAGAGCATGGGCTCGATATAGGGGTAGCCGATCACCACCGAAGGGATCGCCAGCAGGATCAGCGGCACGGTGACCACCCAGGGCGTCTCATGCGGCTTGCCGCCATGGCCGTGTCCGTGGCCGTCATGTCCGTGGTGGGCGTCCGGATTCTGGTCGTAGCGCTCCGGGCCATGGAACACCATGAAATAAGCGCGGAAGCTGTAGAGCGCGGTCACGAACACGCCCGCCACTACCGCGAAGTGCGCAAACCCGGCGCCCGGCAGCACGCTTTCCGCCGTGGCCTCGATGATGCTGTCCTTGGAATAAAAGCCCGAGAAGAACGGCGTGGCCACCAGCGCCAGCGTGCCCAGCAGGAAGGTGATCCAGGTGATGGGCATGTACTTGCGCAAGCCACCCATCCAGCGCATGTCCTGGTTGTGGTGCATGGCGATGATGACCGAGCCCGAACCCAGGAACAGCAGCGCCTTGAAGAAGGCGTGCGTCATCAGGTGGAAGATGCCGGCCGAATACGCCGAGACGCCCAGCGCCACGGTCATGTAGCCGAGCTGCGACAGCGTGGAATACGCCACCACGCGCTTGATGTCGTTCTGGACGATGCCCACCAGGCCCATGAACAGCGCGGTGATGGCGCCGATGACCAGCACGAAGCTGAGCGCCGCGTCCGAGAGTTCGAACAGCGGCGACATGCGCGCCACCATGAAGATGCCGGCCGTCACCATGGTGGCGGCGTGGATCAGCGCGGAGATGGGGGTGGGGCCTTCCATCGAATCGGGCAGCCAGATGTGCAGCGGAAACTGCGCCGACTTGCCCATAGCGCCGACGAAGAGGCAGATGCAGGTCACGCTGAGCAGCATCCACTGCGTGCCCGGGAACAGCAGCGTGGCCAGCTGCGGCGCCTGCGCGAAGACTTCCTTGTAGTGCACGGTGCCGGTGTAGGCCCAGACCAGGCCTATGCCCAGGATGAAACCGAAATCGCCCACGCGGTTGACCATGAAGGCCTTGAGATTGGCGAAGATCGCCGTCGGCCGCTTGAACCAGAAGCCGATCAACAGGTAGGACACCAGGCCCACCGCCTCCCAGCCGAAGAACAACTGCAGGAAGTTGTTGCTCATCACCAGCATGAGCATCGAGAAGGTGAACAGCGAGATGTAGGCGAAGAAGCGGTTGTAGCCGTCGTCGTCCACCATGTAGCCAATGGTGTAGATGTGCACCATCAGCGAGACGAAGGTGACCACGGTCATCATCAGCGCAGTCAGCGGGTCGATCAGAAAACCGACGTTCATCTGGAACGACCCCACCGTCATCCAGGTGTAGATGTTCTGGTCGAACCGGGCACCTTCGTTGACCACGGCCTGCAGCGTCATCACCGACACCACGAAGGCGATGAACACGCCCAGGATGGTCACCGAATGCGAGATGCCGCGGCCGAAGCGGTTGCCGCCCAGCGCCGTGCCGAAAAAACCCGCCAGCAGCGATCCGGCCAGTGGTGCCAGCGGAACGATGAGCAGCGTCGAAGCGGAAAGGGTTGAACTCATGGACAAAACCTTGCAATGCGGGGCGGCTCAACCCTTGAGGGTGTTGATGTCCTGCGCGTTGATGCTGGACTTGTTGCGGAACAGCAGCACCAGGATCGCCAGGCCGATGGCGGCTTCGGACGCCGCCACGGTCAGGATGAAGAACACGAAGATCTGGCCGTGCATGTCGCCGAGGTAATGCGAGAAGGCGATGAAATTGATGTTCACCGACAGCAGCATCATCTCGATCGCCATCAAGAGCACGATCAGGTTCTGGCGGTTGAGAAAGATGCCGACGACGGAAATGGCGAACAGCAGCGCCGCCAGCGTCAGGTAGTGGCCCAGGGTCAGGCTCATGTTTTTTTCTCCTCTGCGGCCGCCGCGGGTTCGGCCACCGGCTCGGGAACAGGTGCCATCTGCGTCGCGGGCATTTTCACCATCACCAGCCGGTCCTGCGGGCGGGCGCGCACCGCCAGACCGGCGTCAATCGCCTTGGTGTCCTTGCGGTGGCGCAGCGTGAGGGCAATGGCGGCAATCATCGCCACCAGCAGGATCACGGCGGCCACCTCGATCGGGTACAGGTATTGGGTGTACATCAGCTTGCCGAGTTCGCGCGTGTTGGAATACGCGATCGCCTGACCCGCGACATCCAGCGCCGGGCCCATGGGCCTGGCCTCGTCCACGCCGCGAAAGCCGGTCATCAGCACCGCGCCCATTTCGAAGGCGACCAGGCCGCCCACGAAGGCGGCCAGCGGCAGATGCGCCCACAGATTGCCGCGCAGGGTGTCCATGCGGATGTCGAGCATCATCACCACGAAGACAAACAGCACCATCACCGCGCCCACATAGACCAGCACCAGCACGATGGCCAGGAACTCGGCCTTGAGCAGCAGCCAGATGCCGGCCGCCTGCGAGAAGGCAAGAATCAGGTGTAGCACCGCATGCACGGGGTTGCGCGCGGTGACGACGCGCAGCGCCGCATACAGCAGCACCGCGGAAAACAGATAGAAGAAACCGGCTTGAGCGTCCATGAATCAGATCTTGCGTAAAAAGCCGCGCTTCAGCGGTATTTGGCGTCGGCCGCCCTGGCGGCGGCGATTTCCGGCTCATAGCGGTCGCCCACGGCCAGCAGCATTTCCTTGGTGAAATACAGATCGCCGCGCTTCTCTCCGTGGTATTCGAAGATATGCGTCTCGACGATGGAATCGGTCGGGCAGCTCTCCTCGCAGAAGCCGCAGAAGATGCACTTGGTCAGGTCGATGTCGTAGCGCGTGGTGCGGCGCGTGCCGTCATCGCGCTGGGTGGATTCGATGGTGATGGCCATCGCCGGGCAGATCGCCTCGCACAGTTTGCAGGCGATGCATCGCTCTTCGCCGTTGTCGTAGCGGCGCAGCGCATGCAGGCCGCGAAAGCGTGGCGACAGCGGCGTGTGTTCCTCGGGGTATTCCAGCGTGATCTTGCGCCGGAACGCGTAGCGCCCGGTGAGCACCATGCCCTTGGCGATTTCCCAGAGCATGAAGCTCTTGAGGAAATCCTTGAGTACGAAATTGGATGGTTCGGCAACGGCAGCCATGAACAGGTCCTCCGGTCACTTCCAGATGTTCAGCGGCGACACCAGCCACGCGCCCACCACGACCAGCCAGACCAGCGTGACCGGAATGAAAATCTTCCAGCCCAGGCGCATGATCTGGTCGTAGCGGTAGCGCGGGAACGTGGCGCGGATCCAGATGAAGCACGAAACAACGAATGCAGTCTTGATCGCGAGCCAGATCCAGCCCGGGATGAAGCCCAAAAATTCAAACGGAGGCAGCCAGCCGCCCAGGAACATGATGACCGCCAGCGTGGACACCAGCCACATCGCGGCGTATTCCGCGAGGAAGAAAATGGCGAAACCCATGCCCGAATACTCGACCATGTGGCCCGCGACGATTTCGGATTCGCCTTCGGTCATGTCAAACGGGTGGCGGTTGACCTCGGCCACGCACGAGACCAGATAGACGACGAAGATCGGCAGCAGCGGCAGCCAGTTCCATGACAGGAAACCCAGGCCCATGCCCGCCATCGCGCCCCGGCCCTGGCCCAGGACGATCTCGGTCATGTTGAGGCTGCCCGTGACCATGATGACCACGAGGAAGCAGAAGCCCATCGCGATTTCGTAGCTCACCATCTGCGCCGAGGCGCGCAGCGCGCCCAGCATGGCGTATTTGGAGTTGGACGCCCAGCCGGCGATGATCACGCCGTAGACCTCGATCGAGGTGATCGCCAGAATCAGCAGCAGGCCCGCGTCGATGTTGGCCACCGCCATGTGCGGCGCGAACGGCACCGCCACCCAGGCGGCCAGCGCCGGCATGATCGCCAGTACCGGCCCGAGCCAGAACAGGCGCTGGCTGGCCTGCGTGGGCTGGATCAGCTCCTTGGTCAGCAGCTTGATACCGTCGGCGAACGGCTGCCACAGCCCCCAGGGGCCAACCCGATTGGGCCCCTGGCGCACCTGCATATAGCCCAGCAGCTTGCGCTCCCAGAGCGTCATGTAGGCCACTGCCACCAGCAGCGGCACCACCACGCAGACGATCTTGACCAGACCCCAGACCACCGGCCAGCCCGCACCCGTCCACCACGGGGCGCCGCTGAGCTGCAGTCCGGTGTTGTAAATGCTATCGATCATGCAGCACCTCCCGCAAGCGCAGCGCGCGCATCAGCGGTTTTTTGCAATGCATTGGAGCGCCGCACCAGGCCATCGAGCTGGTAGATGCTCGCCGACACCGGCGCGGGCAACTCGCCGGTATCGGCCACCAGCGCGGCCTGCGTGCGGTTGTCCAGTTTGCCTGCCGGAATGAAACCCAGCTCCCCGGCTGGCGCGCCGGTGATGGCCGAGAGCAAATCCTGGGAGGTCTCCCAGTCCATGCCCGGGATTTCCAGCAGATTGCCCAGCACCCGCAGCACCTTCCAGCCCGGGCGCGTTTCCCCCAGCGGCTTGACCACGGCGTGAAAGCCCTGGATGCGGCCCTCGGCGTTGACGAACGTGCCCGAGGTTTCGGTGAAAGGCGCGATCGGCAGCAGTACGTCGCTGAACGCCATGTTCGCCTTGAACGGGCTGAACGTGACCACCATCGACGCCTTGCCCAACGCCTCGGCAGACGCGCTGCCCGCGGCACTGTCGAATTCGGGCTCGGTATTGAACAGCAGCGCCGCCTTGAGCGAGCCCGACAGCATCTGCGCGGCGTTCAGGCCATCCGCCGCCGGCTGCGCACCCACCCATTGCGCACCCACGGTGTTGGCGGCCTCGGTGAGGTAGCCGACGGTGGCGCCCGTGTTCTGCGCTATCCACTGTGCCAGCGCCAGCAGGCTGGAGGCCTTGGCGTGGTGCGCTGCGGCGTTGCCCAGCAGGATGGCCTTGCGTTCACCCGCGATCAGGGAAGCGGCCACCGCCTTGGCCTGCTCGCCGAGCGTCTGCACAGGAACCGGCGCCGCAACGTTCTTCTGCGCCGCCACGGCAGCCGCGACTTCGGCCAGCGCCGCAGCCCAGCGCGACGCCGGAGCCACCATCACCTGCCCCATGTGCATGGCCCAGTCGTGATCCACCGCGTTGATGGCGTTGACCGAGCAGCCACCCTTGCGCACCGCCTGGCGGATGCGCTGGGCAAACAGCGGGTGGTCCTTGCGGAGGTTGGAGCCCACGACCAGCGCCGCCTGCAGCGTGCTGAGCGATGCGATCGACGTGCCCAGCCAGCGCACGCCCGTGCCGGTTTCAAACTCGGCGGCGCGCAGGCGGTGGTCGATGTTGTCGCTGCCCAGGCCGTTGATGAGCTGCCTGGCAAGGTAGAGCTCTTCGAGCGTGCTGTGCGGGCTGACCAGCGCGCCGATGCTGCCCGCGCCATGTTCCGCCGCGATGTCGCGCAGGCCGTTGCCCACGTATTCCAGCGCCGTCTGCCAGTCCACCTCGTGCCACTGGCCGCCCTGCTTGAGCATGGGGCGCGTCAGGCGTTCGTCGCTGTTGAGCGCCTCGTACGAGAAGCGATCGCGGTCGGCGATCCAGCATTCGTTCACGTCTTCGTTTTCGTAGGGAACGACGCGCAGCACCTTGTGGTTCTTGACCTGCACAGTCAAATTCGACCCATTGGAATCGTGCGGCGAAACCGAGCGGCGGCGCGACAGCTCCCAGGTGCGGGCGGCAAAACGAAAGGGCTTGCTGGTGAGCGCGCCCACCGGGCAGATGTCGATCATGTTGCCCGAGATCTCGGAATCGATGGTGTCGCCCTTGATCGTGGTGATCTCGGAATGCTCGCCACGGTTGACCATGCCGAGCTCCATCACCCCGCCGATTTCCTCGCCGAAGCGCACGCAGCGCGTGCAGTGGATGCAGCGCGTCATCTCTTCCATCGAGATCAGCGGCCCTGCCTCCTTGCGCAGCACCACGCGCTTTTCCTCGGTGAAACGCGAGGCCGACATGCCGTAGCCCACGGCCAGATCCTGCAACTGGCACTCCCCGCCCTGGTCGCACACCGGGCAGTCGAGCGGGTGGTTGATCAGCAGGAATTCCATCACCGATTCCTGCGCCCGCACCGCTTTGTCGGTCAGCGTGCGCACGATCATGCCGTTGGTCACCGGCGTGGCGCAGGCGGGCACCGCCTTGGGCGCCTTTTCCACGTCCACCAGGCACATGCGGCAGTTGGCCGCGATGGAAAGCTTCTTGTGCCAGCAGAAATGCGGGATGTAGGTCCCGGCGATTTCGGCCGCATGCATCACCATGCTGCCCTCGGGCACCTCGACCTTCTTGCCGTTCAGTTCGATTTCAACCATATGCTCTTTCCGCGATCAGGCGGCCTGCGCCTGCCGCGCCGCGGCCTCGATCTTGGCCACGAACTCATGCCGGTAATGCTTGATCATGGCGCGCACCGGCATGGCCGCCGCGTCGCCCAGCGCGCAGATGGTGCGGCCCATGATGTTGAACGCCACTTCGTCGAGCTTCTCGATGTCTTCAGCACGCCCCTGTCCGTGCTGGACGCGGTGCACCATGCGCCAGAGCCAGCCCGTGCCCTCACGGCAGGGCGTGCACTGGCCGCAGGATTCGTGCATGTAGAAATACGACAGGCGCAGCAGGCATTCAACCATGTCGCGCGTCTCGTCCATCACGATGACCGCACCCGAACCCAGCATGGAGCCCGCCTTGGCGATGCTGTCGTAGTCCATGGTGCACTCATTCATGATGCTTGCGGGCAGCACCGGCGAGGACGAGCCCCCGGGGATCACCGCCTTGAGCTGGCGCCCGCCGCGCACACCACCCGCCAGTTCGAGCAGCTTGGTGAACGGGGTACCCAGCGGAATCTCGTAGTTGCCGGGTTTCTCCACGTCGCCCGAGATCGAGAAAATCTTGGTGCCGCCGTTGTTGGGCTTGCCGCACTCCAGATACTCCTGCGCGCTGTGGCGGAAGATCCAGGGCACGGCCGCGAAGGTCTCGGTGTTGTTGATCGTGGTCGGCTTGCCGTAGAGGCCGTAGCTTGCCGGGAACGGCGGCTTGAAGCGCGGCTGGCCCTTCTTGCCTTCCAGCGATTCAAGCAGCGCGGTTTCCTCGCCGCAGATGTAGGCGCCAAAGCCATGGTGCGCATGGAGCTCGAAATCAAACCCGCTGCCCAGCAGGTTCTTGCCCAGATAGCCGGCGGCGCGCGCCTCTTCGAGCGCCTCTTCAAAGCGTTCGTAGGTAGAGAAAATCTCGCCGTGGATGTAGTTGTAGGCCAGATTCACGCCCATCGCATACGCAGCGATCGCCATGCCTTCAATGACGATGTGCGGGTTGTACATGAGGATGTCACGGTCCTTGAAGGTACCGGGCTCGCCCTCGTCGGAGTTGCAGCACAGGTGCTTGATGGGCGCATTCTTGGGCATGAAGCTCCACTTGAGCCCCGTGGGAAAGCCCGCGCCGCCGCGCCCGCGCAGGCCGGACGCCTTCACCGTGGCAATCACCTCGTCTGGCGTCAGCTTCTGACCCCCGTCGGCCCCCAGAATCCTGCGCAGCGCCTGGTAGCCGTCACGCGCCTCGTAATCCTTCAGGCGCCAGTTGCTGCCATCGAGGCCCGCGTAAATCTGCGGGCTGATGTGGCGTCCGTGAAAGCAGGTTTCCTGCCCCTGCGCCTGAAAGGCCGACAGAACTTGCTGCACCGTGCTCATGCCTTGCCCTCCGCAGCGCGCAGGCCGTCGATCAGCGCATCGAGCTTGCCGTTGTCCATGCAGCTGCACATGTCGCGGTCATTGACCAGCATTACCGGCGCGTCGCCGCAGGCACCCAGGCATTCGCACTCCTGCAGGGTGAACAGCCCATCGCCGGTGGTGTCGCCCATGGTAATGCCGAGCTTGCCTTGCAGATGCTCCATCGCCTGGCCGCCGCCACGCAGCTGGCAGGGCAGATTGGTGCAGACGGCGAGCTTGAACCTGCCCACCGGTTTCTGGTTGTACATGTTGTAGAAGGTGGTGACTTCGTGCACCGCGATCGGCGGCATGCCGAGGTAGGCCGCCACTTCCACTTCAGTCTCCTGGCTGATCCAGCCCTGCTCCTGCTGGACGATCGCGAGGCACGCCATCACGGCCGAACGCTGCTGCTCGGCCGGGTACTTGGCCACTTCGCGGGCAAAACGCTCCCGGGTTGCTTCGCTGATCATCGGTCTATCTCTCCGAACACGATATCCATGGTGCCGATGATCGCCACGGCATCCGCGATCATGTGGCCGCGCACCAGCTCATCGAACGCCGCCAGATGGGCAAAGCCCGGGGCGCGAATCTTCAGGCGGTACGGCTTGTTCGCCCCGTCGCTCACCATGTAAATGCCGAACTCGCCCTTTGGATGCTCGGTACCCACGTAGGCCTCGCCCGCAGGCACGCGAAAACCTTCGGAGAAGAATTTGAAATGGTGAATCAGATCCTCCATGCCGGTCTTCATGCGCTCGCGCGGCGGCGGCGCGACCTTGTAGTTGTCCACGATCACCGGGCCGGGATTGGCGCGCAGCCAATCGACGCACTGCTTGATGATGCGATTGGACTGGCGCATCTCCTCGACGCGCACCAGATAGCGGTCATAGCAATCGCCGGTCTTGCCCACGGGGATATCGAAATCCATGCGGTCATAGACCTCGTAGGGTTGCTTCTTGCGCAAATCCCAGGCGATGCCCGAGCCGCGCAGCATCGGACCGGTGAGGCCCAGATTCAGCGCGCGCTCAGGCGAAACCACACCAACGCCCACGGTGCGCTGCTTCCAGATGCGGTTTTCCGTCAGCAGCACCTCGTAATCATCGACGCAGCCAGGAAAGCGCTGGGTGAAATCGTCGATGAAATCGAGCAGACTGCCTTGGCGGTTGCGGTTGAGATCGGCGATCGCCTTGGGGCTCTTGACCTTGCTCTGCTTGTACTGCGGCAGGCTGTCGGGCAGGTCGCGGTACACGCCGCCGGGGCGGAAATACGCGGCGTGCATGCGCGCGCCGGAGGCCGCCTCGTACATGTCGAACAGGTCTTCGCGCTCGCGGAAGGTCCACAGCAGCATGGTGGACGCACCGCAGTCGTGCCCGTGCGAACCCAGCCACATCAGGTGGTTCATCAGCCGCGTGATTTCGGCGAACATCACGCGGATGTACTGCGCGCGGATGGGCACCTCAAGGCCCAGCAGTTTCTCGATGGCCAGGCAGTAGGCATGCTCGTTGCACATCATCGAGACATAGTCCAGCCGGTCCATGTAGGGCAGCGACTGGATGTAGGTCTTGGTCTCGGCGAGCTTTTCCGTCGCGCGGTGCAGCAGGCCGATGTGCGGGTCGGCGCGCTGGATCACCTCGCCGTCGAGTTCCAGCACCAGGCGCAGCACGCCGTGCGCGGCCGGGTGCTGCGGGCCGAAGTTCAGGGAATAGTTCTTGATTTCAGCCATTACCGGTTCACCCCGCCATGCCACTGGTCGCCGCGATCCAGCCCCGCGTAGTGGTCTTCGCGAATGACGCGCGGCGTGATCTCGCGCGGCTCGATGCTCACCGGCTCGTAGACCACGCGGCGCTGTGCCTCGTCGTAGCGCATTTCCACCTCGCCGGAGATCGGGAAATCCTTGCGGAAGGGATGGCCGATGAAGCCGTAGTCCGTCAGGATGCGGCGCAGGTCTTCATGGCCATCGAACACCACGCCGTACAGATCGAAGGCCTCGCGCTCGAACCAGTTGGCGGCGCTCCAGAGCGGCGTCACCGAGGGCACGATAGGAAAATCATCATCGGTGCAGAACACCCGCACGCGCACGCGCTGGTTCAGCGAGACCGAGAGCAGATGCGAGACCACCGCAAAACGCGGACCATCGGCGCCGACATCGCGCCAGGCCGAATAGTCCAGCGCGCACAGATCGATGAGCTGTTCAAATTTGCAATCGGGCGCATCGCGCAGCGTCTGCATCGCAGCCAGGTAGTTGGCCAGGGGCAGCACCACGGTGACTTCGCCCACCGCCAGCGTCACCTCGCTGGCCAGGCTGCCCAGGGCCGCTGCCACCGCGTCGCGCAGCGCTTCGGGACGGATTGCCACATCAGCCATGTTTGCCATCCCTTCAAGCGCGCGCAATGGTTTGCGTGCGGCGAATTTTCTGCTGCAGCTGAATGATGCCGTAGATCAGCGCCTCGGCCGTGGGCGGGCAGCCGGGTACGTAGACATCGACCGGCACGATGCGGTCGCAGCCGCGCACCACCGAATAGCTGTAGTGGTAATAGCCGCCGCCGTTGGCGCAGGAGCCCATGCTGATGACCCAGCGCGGCTCGGCCATCTGGTCGTAGACCTTGCGCAGGGCCGGCGCCATCTTGTTGCACAGCGTGCCGGCGACGATCATCAGATCGGACTGGCGCGGGCTGGCGCGAAACACCTCGGCGCCGAAGCGCGCCAGATCGTAGCGCGCAGCCGCCGCGTGCATCATCTCGACGGCGCAGCAGGCCAGGCCAAAGGTCATGGGCCAGAGCGACCCGGTCTTGGCCCAGTTCACCACGGCGTCATAGCTCATGGTGACAAAGCCTTCCTTCATCACGCCTTCAATCATGGCAACAACCTCTCAAACGCCTGTTCATTCCCACTCCAGGGCGCCTTTTTTCCACTCGTAGACAAAGCCCACGACCAGAATGGCCAGAAAGACGAACACGGCAAGCAACCCGGCGATGCCCACCTGCTTTAGCGCCACGGCCCAGGGAAACAGGAAGGCGATTTCCAGATCGAACAGTATGAACAGAATCGCGACGAGGTAGTAGCGCACGTCGAACTTCATGCGCGCATCGTCAAAAGCCTCGAAACCGCATTCGTAAGCAGAATTCTTGGCGGGATCGGGCCGGTTGGGGCCGAGAATCCAGCCCAGCAGCAGAGGGATCACGCCTATGGCCAGGCCCACCAGGATGAACAAGAGTACGGGGAGGTAGGCTTCAAGGTTCATCGGGTCGATCTACTTTGCACGGGGCCACCCTCTTCGCTCTCGCGAGCACGGGAGAGTGTCCCTGATGTGGTGCCGTCGGCGAGACTCGAACTCGCACAGCTTTCGCCACTACCCCCTCAAGATAGCGTGTCTACCAATTCCACCACGACGGCTTGTTGTAGGCATCCGGAAAAGCGCAGGAGGGCCGAACAGTTGTTCGTTGGAGTCTTCCGGACAACGGGCAATTCTAACCCGTAAAAACCCTCACCCCAGGACTGGGCAAGGCCTTTTTGCGCTGCCCGCCGCGCTCACTTTGTCGGGATCTGGTTGCTGTCGGCTCCGGCCTTCGCTGGCGCCTCGTCGCCTGGCGCCGCAGGCGCATCAGCCGCCGGCTTGGGTGCCGCAGGCGCCGTGCCGACAGACCTTTCGAGCACGCTGTCCACGCTGTTGTTCACCGGGCGCTGGTTGCCAAAATAGGCCAGTGTCAGTGTTGCGACAAAAAACACCGTCGCAAGCACCGCAGTGGTGCGCGAGAGAAAGTTGGCACTGCCGCTGGCGCCGAACACGCTGCCCGCGCTGCCGCTGCCAAAGGCCGCACCCATGTCCGCCCCCTTGCCATGCTGTATGAGGATCAGGCCGATCATGGCAATCGCCGCAATCATTTGCACGGCAAAGACGATGTTGAGCAGTAGATGCATCTTAATTTACTCCGATATTCATAGCTGTTAGCGCTTATAAATCATGCGTTGAGCCGATAATTTTTAAAAAATCTGGCGCCTTGAGCGCGGCACCGCCGATCAGGCCGCCGTCGATGTCGGGCTGGGCCAGCAGGTCGGCGGCGTTGGCCGCGTTCATGCTGCCGCCATAGAGCAGCGGCACATTCGCCGCGCCCGGCTGCGCGCCCGCCAGCTGCGCACGCAAGGCCGCATGCACCTGCTGGGCCTGCTCCGGCGTCGCGGTGTGCCCGGTGCCTATGGCCCACACAGGCTCGTAGGCCACGGCGATGCGCGCCGCATCAGACCCCAGCAGCGCCAGTACAGCCCCCAACTGGCGCGCCACCACGGCATCGGTCTGCCCGGCCTCGCGCTCGCCCAGAGTCTCTCCTATGCAGACGATGGGCGTGATGCCGTGCACCAGCAGCCGCTGCGCCTTCGCCGCCACCACGGCATCGGTTTCGCCGTGGTACTGGCGCCGCTCGGAATGCCCCACGAGGCAATGCCGCACGCCGAATTCCGCCAGCATCGCCGCCGAGGTTTCGCCGGTGAAAGCGCCCTTCTCGTGCCGCGAAACATCCTGCGCCCCGAGTTCGATGGCGCCGCCAGCCAGCAACTGCCGCACCTGCGCGAGGTAGGGCATGGGAACGGCGACGGCCACCCTGCACGCTGGCGCCTGCGCGCGCAGACCTTCGCCAATGGCACTGAGCAATTCGGCATTGGCCTGGAGGCCACCGTTCATCTTCCAGTTGCCGGCTATGAATTTCTGGCGTTTCATGACTGCCATCACCTCTTCACCACGTCAGAACAATCTTGCCGATGTGCTGGTTCGATTCCATCAGCGCATGGGCCTTGGCGGCATCGGCTGCCGCAAAAGTGGCATGGATCACGGGTTTGAGCGCACCGCCCGCAAACAGCGGCCAGACCTGCGTGCGCAAGGATTGCGCGATCGCCCCCTTGAATGCCACCGGCCGCACACGCAGCGTGGAGCCGGTGACCGTGAGGCGCTTGCGCAGCACCAGGCCAGCGTTGAGCTCCGACCTGATGCCGCCCTGCACGGCGATGATGACCAGGCGCCCGTCTTCGGCCAGGCACTGCACTTCGCGCGCCACGTAGTCGCCCGCCACCATGTCCAGGATCACGTCCACGCCGCGTCCATCGGTCAGACGCTGCACCTCGGCAACAAAATCCTGCGACTTGTAGTTGATCGCATGCTGCGCGCCGAGTCGCACGCAGGCGGCGCATTTTTCTTCGCTGCCCGCCGTGGCCAGCACTGTCGCGCCAAAGGCTTTCCCAAGCTGGATCGCCGTCACGCCAATGCCGCTGCTGCCGCCCTGCACCAGCAGGGTTTCACCGGCCTTCAGACGACCGCGGTCAAAAACGTTGCTCCAGACCGTGAAGTAGTTCTCTGGCAGCGATGCCGCCTCCACATCACCCAGGCCCTCGGGCACCGGCAGGCATTGCGCGACGGGCGCGACGCAGTGGTCGGCATAGCCCCCGCCCGCCACCAGCGCGCAGACGCGATCGCCGACCGCAAGGCCCGCCTGCGCCAGCGCGGCGCCATCGCCGGAAACAACGGTGCCCGCCACCTCCAGCCCCGGCAGATCCGACGCACCGGGCGGCGGCGGGTAGTGGCCCAGGCGCTGGATCACGTCCGGGCGGTTCACGCCGCTGGCGGCCACGCGGATCAGCAACTCGCCAAGGCCTGGCTGCGGCACGGGCCGCTCGCCCAGCCGCAGGTTCTCCGCCGGGCCAAACGCTGTGATCTCAACGGTACGCATCACTGCAGTCATTTCAATTTGGAATCAAAAGTGCCGCCAGCGCATGCTGGACATGCGGTAGCAGCACTGGTTTTGATAGCTTCAGATTTCACCTTGCGCCGGGCTCTCGTCGCGCGGCGCCTCTTCACGCGGTGCGCGGTCATGGTCGCGCCCACCGCGGCGGTAGCCGCGATCTCCGCGGTCACCACGCTCGCCGTAGCCGCCGCGCCCGCCGTTGTCACCCTCCGGGCGGTCTTCACGCGCGGGGCGATCCAACAAGGCCTTCATCGACAGTTTCACGCGGCCCTTTTCGTCGGTTTCCAGCACCTTGACCTTGACGATCTGGCCTTCCTGCAGATAGTCGCCCACGTTCTCCACCCGCTCATGCGCGATCTGGCTGATGTGCAGCAGGCCGTCCTTGCCCGGCAGGATGTTGATGAGGGCGCCGAAGTCCAGAATCTTGGTGACCGGGCCTTCGTACACACGACCCACCTCGGCTTCGACCGTGAGCAGCTCGATGCGGCGCTTGGCCTCGTCGGCCTTGGCGGCGTCGTTGCTGGCGATGGTGATGGTGCCGTCTTCGTTGATGTTGATCTGCGTGCCGGTTTCCTCGGTCAGCTGGCGGATGGTGGCGCCGCCCTTGCCGATCACGTCGCGGATCTTCTCGGGGTTGATCTTCATGGTGTAAAGCTTGGGCGCGAAGCTGGAAATCTCTTCCTTCGCGCCGCCCAGCGCCTGCTCCATCTTGCCCAGGATATGCATGCGCGCTTCCTTGGCCTGGGCCAGTGCCACCTGCATGATTTCCTTGGTGATGCCCTGGATCTTGATGTCCATCTGCAGCGCCGTCACGCCCGCCGTGGTGCCCGCGACCTTGAAATCCATGTCGCCCAGGTGATCCTCGTCGCCCAGGATGTCGGTGAGCACCGCGAACTTGTTGTCTTCCTTGATCAGCCCCATGGCGATGCCGGCCACGTGCGCCTTCATCGGCACGCCCGCGTCCATCAGCGACAGGCAGCCGCCGCAGACCGAGGCCATCGACGAGGAGCCGTTGGACTCGGTGATCTCGGAGACCACGCGCACGGTGTAGGGGAACTCTTCCTTGCTCGGCAGACAGGCGATCAGCGCGCGCTTGGCCAGGCGCCCGTGGCCGACTTCGCGGCGCTTGGTCGAGCCCATGCGGCCGACTTCGCCGGTGGCGAACGGAGGCATGTTGTAGTGGAACAGGAAGCGGTCCTCGAACTCGCCGGCGAGTGCGTCGATGCGCTGCGCGTCGCGCTCGGTGCCCAGCGTGGTGAGCACCAGCGCCTGGGTTTCGCCGCGCGTGAAGAGGGCCGAACCGTGGGTACGCGGCAGCACGCTGGTGCGGATTTCGATCGGCCGCACGGTGCGCGTGTCACGCCCGTCGATGCGCGGCTCGCCCGCCAGAATCTGGCCGCGCACGATGCGCGCCTCGGTCTCGAACAGCAGGTTGTCCACGTTCACCGGGTCGAACGCCACGCCCTGCTCCGTCAGGCCCGCCTTCACGGCCGCATAGGCCTCGCGGCAGGCCTGGGTGCGCACCTGCTTGTTGCGGTGGTGGTAGGCGGCGCGCAGTTTTTCTTCACCCAGCGCATTCACCTTGGCGATCAGCGCCTCGTCCTTGGGCGCGGCCTGCCAGTCCCACACCGGCTTGCCGGCGTCGCGCACCAGCTCGTGGATGGCATTGATGGCGACCTGGCCCTGCTCGTGGCCATAGACCACGGCACCCAGCATCACGTCTTCGGGCAGTTGCTGCGCTTCGGATTCGACCATCAGCACGGCGGCTTCGGTGCCGGCCACGACGAGGTCAAGCTGGCTGCTCTTGCGCTGCGTCTGGCCGGGATTGAGCACGTACTCGCCGTTGATGTAGCCCACGCGCGCGGCGCCGATCGGGCCGTTGAACGGAATGCCCGACACCGACAGGGCGGCGCTCACGGCAATCATGGCGGCGATGTCGGCGTCCACCTCGGGGTTTAGCGAGACGGTGTGGATGACCACATGCACCTCGTTGTAGAAGCCTTCGGGGAACAGCGGGCGGATCGGGCGGTCGATCAGGCGGCTGGTGAGCGTTTCCAGTTCGCTCGGCTTGGCCTCGCGCTTGAAGAAATTGCCTGGAATCTTGCCCGCGGCGTAGGTTTTTTCGATGTAATCCACCGTCAGCGGGAAAAAATCCTGCCCCGGCTTGGCGTTCTTCGATGCCACCACGGTGGCCAGCACCACGGTGTCGTCGATGTTGACCAGCACGGCTCCGCTGGCCTGGCGGGCAATCTCGCCGGTTTCCATGGTGACCTGATGCTGGCCCCACTGGAAGGTCTTGGTGGTTTTGTTGAACAGGGTCATTGTTTGCTCCAATGAAAATAGCTGCTTGCGTATGTGCAGCCTTGGTTTGAAGGTCAAACAGATCGCGATGCCATTCCAGTCATGCGCTGAGCACTCCTTTTTTGGAAGCCAACACAGGATTGGAATGACACAGCTTCGCTCTGCCTGAATCCCTCTTGAAAAAACAAAACGCCCGGGCCAGGGTTCCCAGCTCAGGCGTTGCAGGGCCGAAGGCGCTTACTTGCGCAGGCCGAGCTTGGCGATCAGCGCCGTGTAGCGCTCGGCATCCTTGGCCTTGAGGTAATCCAGCAACTTGCGGCGGCGGCTCACCATGCGCAGCAGGCCACGGCGACCATGGTGGTCCTTGCTGTGCTCCTTGAAGTGCGGCGTGAGTTCGTTGATGCGCGCGGTGAGCAATGCCACCTGCACTTCAGGACTGCCGGTATCGGTGGCGGTGCGCGCATTGGCCTTGACCACCTCGGCCTTGGCGGAAGAAGAAATCATGATGTTTCCTTGGGGTGGAGCGCCAGCGCTGGCCGCGATCTGCGCATCGTGCGCGCTTTTCGTGCCGGACGGGCCCCGGTGTTACTTGCGCCAGCGGCTGAAACATCCTCTGGCGTGCGTCCTGCACCATGCAGAACCGGGTGATTATAAGTCGTGTCCCCCATCTTGGCTATGGATGCTTTCCCCCAGCATCCCGCAATGAAAAGCTGCCACCATCACGGCACACAAAATTCCTTGAAATCCACGCAGCATGTACCCAGACACCCCACTTCCCCGCAGGCCGATGCTCCGGCTGACCGTCCTCGCCGTCACTGCTTGCGCCTGGCTCGCGCTGGCGCCCGTCGCGCAGGCCGGCGCGAAAAGCAAGAAAGAGCCAGGCACGACCCACCCTACGACAAAGAAGCGGGCTGTGAAAGTGAACAATTCGGTGGAAGCTGCCGCGGAGCGCAAACGGCGCCTGGCTGCAGCGCGCGAAGAACGCCGCCTGACCCGCGAATGCCGCGGCATGCCCAATGCCGGAGCCTGTCTCGGCTATGCACGCCAATGACCCTGGCCCAGAATCTACGCGTGATTTACGCATGGAATACATGAAAACAACCACAAAGCTGCGCTATACTTGCGCGCTTCGCGGCTGTAGCTCAGCTGGATAGAGTACTTGGCTACGAACCAAGGGGTCGTGGGTTCGATTCCTGCCAGCCGCACCACTGCAAGGGCTCCTGATTGAAAGATCAGGAGCCCTTTCCTTTCCCGGCCACAGCCTCAAGCCTTCCAACAGACAGGCTGAAAAAGCGCTACAGCGTGGAAGTGCATAGAACCGAAGCAGCGCGGGCTGATACGCCATCGTCACCACCCCAGTCCGCCACGCCCGCACAACCTACCACCAAGCAGTCCAACGGGAGGCCGGGTTCGGACACCACGCGATTTTTGGAGAAGCCGAGTCGGCGCAATGCGCTGCCCAAGGCATTGTCCGCACCGCCGGTGGGCAGGAAATCCGCTTCAACGTGCAACTTTCCATGAAGTTTGCTTCCAGAGACCTCTGCGGCTCCCGCGAGAAAACGGCGGCGCCGGCACCATACGGCAAATCGATCCGGCCGCATGGCCCGCCTCTGCCTCCAGTCAATCACCGGGCGCCGTTTCCTGCGCTACCCAGGCCGCATAGGCCGAATCAGCGCGCAGGGAGTGAATCACCAGTTCGGGCAATGCGTACGGATGCAGCCGCCGCAGCAACGCGATCAGCGCACCGGTTCTTTCCGGCACCGTCTTGCACTCCAACCGCCATTCAGCCTCATGCCGCAGCGCACCCTGCCAGCGATAGTGCGATTGCACTGGCAGCACCTGCACACAGGCAGCCAGCCGCCGGGCCACCGCCGCGCCCGCGAGCCGTTCGGCATCCTCGGCGCTTCCCACCGTCGTCGTGACGAGAGTGACCAAATGCAAGCCTGCGAGATGCCCCATGCCGGCAGTGTGGCACGAACGGCTTCATGCACGTGGAACTTTGGATTTAGCACTCTATCGAATCGAGTGCTAACATCCTGCCCATGCAAGAAAGGACACTCGACATGGCCCTGAACAACGCTTCCGCCGCAACGATAACGACACTGACCCGCGCCAATCCGTGGGCCATGGTGCCGCCGCTGGGCAATCTGGACGCGTACATCACGGCAGTCAACCGCCTGCCCATGCTGACCCTGGAAGAAGAGCAGCGCTACGCCCGGGAACTGCGTCAGGACAACGACCTGGAGTCTGCCGGGCGCCTGGTGCTCTCGCACCTGCGTCTGGTGGTTGCCATTTCGCGCCAATACCTGGGCTACGGCCTGCCGCATGGAGACCTGATCCAGGAAGGCAACATCGGGCTCATGAAGGCCGTCAAGCGCTTTGACCCGGATCAGGGTGTGCGTCTGGTGAGCTACGCCATGCATTGGATCAAGGCGGAAATCCACGAATACATCCTGAAAAACTGGCGCATGGTGAAGGTCGCCACCACCAAGGCACAGCGCAAGCTGTTCTTCAACCTGCGCTCCATGAAGCAGGAGTTCAAGGCCGACGCACAGGATGCCCAGACCTACCGCGAAACGCTGACGGAGCATGAGATCGACACCGTTGCGCGCCAGTTGAACGTCAAGCCCGAAGAAGTGGTCGAGATGGAAACGCGCATGTCCGGCGGCGACGTGCTGCTCGATCCCGCGCCCAGTGACGATGGTGAAATGGCGTTCGGGCCGATTGCCTACCTGTCGGATGCAGCGCATGAACCCACGGCCATGATCGAGTCGCGCCAGCGTGATGCGCTCGCCTCTCAGGGCATTTCGACAGCGCTCGAAGGTCTGGATGCGCGCAGCCGCCGCATCGTCGAGGAGCGCTGGCTCAAGGTGAACGACGACGGCTCGGGCGGCATGACGCTGCATGAGCTCGCCGCGGAGTACGGCGTCAGCGCCGAGCGCATCCGCCAGATCGAAGTGGCGGCAATGAAAAAAATGAAAAAGGCGTTGGTCGAATACGCCTGAACCTGCGACGCGCGCAAGGGCGCCGCGGCCTCAGCCGCGCGCCGACGCCTCGGCAAGCAGCAGGCGTATGTCGTCCGCCAAAGGCTGCACCCCCACGCCATAGCGCTGAAAGAGGCGCAGCCGGCCGCTGGGATCAAACACGTACAAGCCTGCCGAGTGGTCCATGGTATAGCTCGTCGGCGTGGGGCCGGGTACCTGCTTGTAGAAAATCTTGAAATCCTTGGCAACGGCGGCGAGTTCCTGCGCAGAGCCGCGCAGCGCGAGGAAAGAGGGATCGAAATTGACCATGTAGGCCTTGAGGATCTCCGGCGTATCGCGTTCGGGATCGACGGTGACGAAGATGACCTGCAACTTGTCACCATCGGCACCCAATTCAGACTTGACCTGGGCCATTTCCGACATGGTCGTCGGACAGACATCCGGGCAATGGGTGTAGCCAAAGAAAACCGTCACCACCTTCCCGGCGAAATCCGAGAGGTGCCGCGCCTTGCCGAATTGATCTGTCAGCGGCAGATCCTTCGCATAGTCAACACCGGTGATATCCACCCCTTTGAACGCTGGTTTGGAAGCTTCGGAGCAGGCAGTAAAAATGACTGGCGCGCTTGCAAACAGTGCGCCAGAAGCTATGGTTTTGATGAATCTTCTTTTTTGCATCCAGGCCATCAGAACACGTAATGATCCACCAGCAGCGCAGCAAACAGAGCGCTCAGGTGGAAGATGGAAAAGCGGAAAGTCTTGCGCGCCAGTTGATCCGAATAGCTGCGCCACAACCGGAACCCATACCAGCAAAAACCCAAGCTCAGACCAATGGCGGCCGTCAGGTAAATCCAGGAGCTCATGCCGTACACGAAAGGCATCAGACAGGCGGCAAACAAAACCCACGTATAGAGAAAGACCTGCAGCCGGGTGAATTGGTTCCCGTGCGTCACCGGCAGCATGGGGAGTCCCGATTTGCGGTAATCGTCGGCCCGGTAGAGCGCCAGCGCCCAAAAATGCGGCGGCGTCCACAGAAAAATGATCAGGCACATGATCCAGGCTTCCGGCCCCACTTGCCCTGTCATCGCCGCCCAGCCCAGCACCGGCGGCATGGCCCCGGAAGCACCGCCAATGACGATGTTCTGCGGCGTCAGCGGCTTCAGGACCACGGTGTAGATGATCGCGTAACCGACAAAGGTGGCCAAGGTCAGCCACATCGTCAGCGGATTGATGAACACATACAGTACCGCGCAGCCGAGCAAATTCAACCCGGCGGCAAATGCCAGCGTCTGGCGGTTGGACAATTCACCCCGAGCGGTAGGCCGCCACGCCGTCCGCCTCATGCGCGCATCCATCGTCTGCTCAATGATGCAATTGAACGCCGCCGCCGCCGCCGAGACGCACCAGATGCCAAAACTTGCGACAGCCATGCGCCACCACAGGGCCAGTGACGGCACACCGGGCACCGCCATCACCATGCCGATGAAAGCGCAGAAAACGATCAACTGAACCACTCTGGGTTTGGTCAAGGCATAGAACTGCAGCGCACGCGCCGGCAAGGTACGCCGTGGCGCCGTGGCGGAATGCTGATCGGAGGTATGGACTGCTGTCATGCAGACGCTCCCGAAGAAGATGAAATAGCAAACGTCGCGGGCGTTGGCTTCTGCAGTGTTTCCGGCACCTTCGTCGCCGCCAGCGCCCAGACCAGCACCACCAGCAGCGCAGCGGCGCCGCCGGTATGCATGACGGCCGCCACCAGAGGCCAGCCCAGGACAACGTTGGACAAGCCCGTCAAAAATTGAAGCAAAAGCAGTCCTGCCAACCAGCGGCCCTGCAAAGCCAGGCTGCCAGATCGCCCCATGCGCCAGGCAAGCCAGCCCAGCACGGCGAGCACCACATACGCAGCAAGCCGGTGCACGTAGTGAATGGCCGTGAGGCCTTCAAAGCTGATATGGCTGCCGTCGGCCAGCAAACCCAGGCCGCGCCAGAGCTGGAACCCCTCGCCAAACGCCATCGGTGGCCACCAGCTCCCCTGGCATTGGGGAAACGTGGAGCACACCAATACCGCGTAATTGGTGCTGACCCATCCGCCCAGCAGCAACTGCAGCAGCACCAGCAGGACCCCAAACACCAGCCCCGTGCGCAGGCCTTGCGCCACTGGCGCAGGCGCCGTGGCATGGACCCTGAATGTCTGCTGCACAGCCTGCACGCACAGCAACGCCAGCAGGACCGCACCACCCAACAAATGCAAGGTGACAATTGCCGGGAAGAGGCGCATGGTCACGGTCAATGCGCCAAAGGCCCCCTGCACACACACCCATGCGAGCGTCGCGGTGACCCACCAGCGCGAGATGGAGGGAGCCTCTCCCCGTCCCTTGCGCCAGCGGCGCCATTGCCACCAGGCCGCAACGGTGAGCAGCACAATGAGCGCCCCCACCCCCGTCGCAAGATAGCGATGGACCATTTCTATCCACGCCTTGGCATGGGTGACCGGGCCACTGGGCAGCGCCGACTGCGCGGCGCTGATCTGCGGGTTGGCCTGCACAGGATTGGACTGGCCATAGCACCCAGGCCAGTCCGGACAGCCCAGGCCTGAATCGGTCAGCCGCGTAAAGGCACCAAACAGCACCAGATCGAACGTCAGAAACAGCGTGAGCACCGTCAGCGCCTGCAGGCGCCGCGCCTCGGTGCTCCCGCGGTGACGCCAGGCGATCCAGGCAAGCGGCACTACCGCCAGCAACGCGCCAAAAGCCAGCAGTTCCCAGACGGGAGCCAAGTCATAGGCAGGAATCGGATGTGCCATGAAAGGCCTCAGTCGCGGCCGGGCTGGTCCCAGCTCGCAGACGCACGCAGCAGCCGGGAGAGATCTCTCTTGGCCTTTTCCGCCATGTCAACCGTAAGATGCGCCGGGAAACGCATCATCCAGTTGCCCATCGGGTCCACCAGATACAGGTGGTCCTCCAGTCGCTGCCCCGCCCGCGGGGCCAGCCACGCCTGCAACGCAGGGCGGTCAATATGCAGCACCGTCGCATCAGCCAAGGCCGCCCGTATTTCTGTCGGCGGCACGCCATTGTCCGGGATCAGCCATACCCAGTCCATCCGGTCGCGCTCCTTGCCCAGGCTCTCGCGCAACTGGCGTTGAAGATACAGATTGCTGCGGCAGGTGTCGTCGCACGCACCGTCCGCCACGCTGACCAGCAGCCACTGGCGCTTGAGATCACCCAGCGGCTCCGCCTTGCCGTCGAGCGTGGTGACACGCAGATCCACAGGCATGGGCCGCATCGGTTCGATCAATTCGCCAAAGTTCAGCAAGGCACCATGCGGGCGCGCAACGTAATACATGAAATAGGAAGCCGCAACCGGGGCCACGCTGATCAGCAGCATCAGCCACAGCTGCCAGCGGCCCTTGCGCGACTGCGGCAATTGCGTTGCCTCCCCGGCAACCGGCATGCTGTGCACCGTCAGAGCAACCGGATCGTCCGCATCAACGCGCAACGCCTGCGCGTCGTCGAGAGAAAGGTCGGATGATTTGAAACCAGACATAGAGAACCAATACCAAGGCAGAGAACCCGAACCATTGAAATGCGTAGCCATAGTGCATCGCCACGCCGCTGTCGGGCGCCGCCCAATCGCGCTGCAGTCCGTCGCTGGCAGCATCCGTTTGCACCACGGTGAGCGGCAGCAGATCGAGCGAATAGTCGCTCGCATAGGCCGCGATGGTGAGATTTTGCCGTATGTCCGATGCCCCTTGTCCCGGTGCACCGCCAGAGAACTCAAACAGTCTGCCTGGTTCACCTGCAAGGTAGCCATCCACGGCCACTTCACCCGCCGGTGTCTGGACGGGAGCAAGCCGGGTACGGACATCCCTATCACGCGCAATCCAGCCGCGCTGCACTGCGACAATCGCCTGGGTGCCGGACAACCGCAGCGGCGTAAAAACATAAAACCCCGGACGCCCCCGTATCTGCCGGTTGTCCAGATACACCGTTGCGTCAGGCATCCATTCACCGCGCAATTGCACCCGCCGATACGCCAATTCCGGCGTGATCGCATGGAGACCGCGCAGGGCACCCAGGAACTGCAACGGCATCAAGGGGGGAAGGCCTGCATGCGACAGCATGGCCGCGTGAAGGGCCTGCTTCTGGGCGGCGCGCGACAATTGCCAGCGGCCCAGCGAGGCCGTGACCACCATGCAAAGCAACGCCGCCAGCGCCACAATGGCGAATCGCCAGCGAAAATACATTCCCTGGTCGTCAGACATCCGAATCACCCACCATGAAAATCGCAATCACCCTGGCGTTTCTCGCCATCCTCGGCAGCCTGGGGGCCGCCCTGTATTTCATGATGCGCGGGAATGGCAGCAACGCCGATTCGAGCAAGCGCATGGCAGGAGCACTGGCGGTGCGCGTGGGCATTTCCGTAGCCTTGTTCATTTGCCTGCTCATTGCCTGGAAACTAGGGTACATCCAGCCAACGGGGCTTGCTGTCAGCGACCTCTAAGTTCTGGAAGAATCAGGGCGGATGCCATGAAAAAAGCGCCTCGCGGCGCTTTCTTCATGCGCGGCATCCTGCCTCGTGCGCATCACATCCAGTACACCAGGATATACAACCCCAGCCACACCACGTCCACGAAGTGCCAATACCACGCAGCCCCCTCAAGGCCAAAGTGGTGTTTGGCAGTGAAATGGCCGCTTTGCAGGCGCAGGGTAATGAAAAACAGCATCAGCATGCCCACCAGCACGTGGAAGCCGTGGAAGCCCGTGAGCATGAAGAAGGTGGAGCCGAAGATGCCAGAACTCAGCTTGAGATTGAGCTCGGTATACAAATGGTGGTATTCGTAGGCCTGCACACACAGGAAGACAAAACCCAGCAGAACGGTCAGCCACATGAAGGCAATGGTCTTTGCGCGGTTGCTGGCCAGCAACGCGTGGTGCGCAATGGTCAGCGTCACCCCTGACGTGAGCAACAGGGCCGTGTTGATCGTCGGCAGCCAAAACGGTCCCACCGTCTGGAAAGGTTCGACGGTATTGCCCGGTGAAGCGGTTGCACCGGCAGCCAGACTGGGCCAAACCGCCTTGAAGTCGGGCCAGAGAATATGGTGCGCCAGATCTCCAAGTTCCGGCACCGAGTGCACGCGCCCCCACCACAACGCAGTGAAGAAGGAACCAAAGAACATCACTTCGGAAAAAATGAACCAGCTCATGCCCCAGCGGTAGGAGACATCCACCCGTCGGCTGTTCAGGCCACCTTCACTCTCGTGTATTGCATCCCGAAACCACTGGAACAGCACGACCAGCCACCAGACCAGGCCAAAGAGGAAGAGATAGCCGCCACCACTGAGGTCATTGAACCAGCTTGCCGTACCAATCAGCATCATGAACACGCCCAGCATCGCCATCGCGGGATGGTTGGACGGGTGAGGCACAAAGTAGTACGGGGTTGCCCCTTGGGAAGATGCACTCATTTTTCTACTCCTCGGTTCTCGGACTATCAATCCGTGTTTTTCTGCTGCTGCAGGCTCATGCGATCCAATGCACCAGGCCCAGCAAGGCCAGTACAAACAGCAGCGTTGCCCCCAGGGCGGTAAATATCAATGGCAATGGACGCAACGCACGCTGATCCTGCCCATGTTTGGAACTATTGCGAATGCCAATCAGCGACCAAGCCACCGTTCGCACGGTCTGCAGCCACGATGGGCGCGCCTTCTCAGTCATGACCCTGCGACTCCAGACGTTCGCGCCGGTGCCCGCGCTGTCGAATTTGGTGGCGGCGGCGTTGCCCCGCCCACCTCAAAAAACGTGTACGACAGCGTAATGGTCTGCACATCCTTGGAGAGCTTGGGATCGATCACGAAAGTGACTGGCCATTCCTTCCTCTCTCCTGGGTTCAGGGTGTATTGGTTGAAGCAGAAACACTCAAGCTTGTGAAAGTGGGGGCCGGCCTGCCTCGGCGCGTAGCTGGGAATGGCCTGGGCAGCCATGCGCCGGTCCTGCACGTTCTGGAACTCATACATCACGGTCGCCATTTCGCCTGGGTGAACCTGCATGGTCCGCTGAGCGGGTTTGAACTCCCAAGGTCCGCGCGCGTTGGCGTCAAACTGAACCGTGATGGTCCGTGTGCGGTCAACCTGTGTATTGGCAGCACGGGTACGTGCTGCATCGCCGGAATACCCGTTGCCCGGAACCTGCGTCTCCTGCAGCGACAGGATGTTGATCCCGGTCGCTTCGCAGATCGCGCGGTACAGCGGAATCAGCGTATAGCCAAACGCAAACATGCCACAGGCAACCACCAGCAACTTGCCCACCATCTTGGCATTTTCAGCACGCAGATTCACTTGTGTAGTCTCCGCTCACGATCCCAGAAGGGCCCAGCGCACCATGATGCCAAAGAACAGCGCCAAGGCGATCGAGCCAAGAATCAAGCCCAGACGCATGTTGCGTTTGCGCTGTTCATCATGGGGCATGCGCATCTCTTGCAGAATCCCTGACATGCGTCACGCATCAGGCAACAATATGCGTCGCCGCAGCATTGAGCTTGGGCGGCGTCTCGAATGAATGGAAGGGTGCCGGCGACGGCAATTCCCATTCCAGGCCATAGACAGCACCTTCCCAAGGCCGCTGAGGCGCTTTTACTCCCTTGCCGCGCATGACCGGCACCACGACCGCAAAGAAGAAATATACCTGCGCAGCACCGAAGAAGAACGCACCAATGGACGCGATCATGTTGAAGTCGGCAAACTGCATGGGGTAATCAGCGTAGCGGCGGGGCATGCCGGCGAGGCCGAGCCAGTGCATTGGGAAGAACGCCACGTTGAACGCAATGAGAGACCACCAGAAGTGAATCTTGCCGCGGGTTTCGTCATACATGACGCCCGTCCACTTGGGCGACCAATAGTAGAAGGCGCCAAAGATGGCAAACAGTGACCCGGCCACCAGCACGTAGTGGAAGTGGGCAATGATGTAGTAGGTATCCTGAATCTGGGTATCAATAGGCACCACCGAGGGAATCACGCCCGTGAACCCGCCGATCGTGAACACGAAGATGAAACCAACGGCCCAGAGCATCGGCGTTTCAAAGGTCATGGAACCGCGCCACATCGTGGCTGTCCAGTTGAACACCTTCACTCCCGTCGGGATGGCGATCAGCATGGTGCCATACATGAAGAAAAGCTGGCCTGTGACCGGCATGCCGACGGTGAACATATGGTGCGCCCAGACGATCATCGACAGCGTCGCGATGGCGGCAATGGCATAGACCATCGAGGTGTAGCCGAACAACCGCTTGCGGGCGAATGCAGGAACGATCTCACTGATCATGCCGAAGGCCGGCAGGATCATGATGTACACCTCGGGGTGGCCAAAGAACCAGAAGATGTGCTGCATCATCACCGGGTCGCCGCCGCCGGCCGTGACGAAGAAGCTGGTGCCAAAATGGCGATCCGTCAGCGTCATGGTAAGCACGCCGGCGAACACCGGCATCACCGCCAGCAATAGATAGGCGGTGATGAGCCAGCTCCAGCAGAACATCGGCATCTGCATGAGCTTCATGCCAGGTGCGCGCATGTTCAGGATGGTCACGATGATGTTGATCGCACCCATGATGGACGAAGCGCCCATCACGTGCAGTGACAGGATGGCGAAATCGAGCGACATCGGCATCTGCAGCGAGAGCGGCGCGTAGAGCGTCCAGCCGCCGGCAGGTGCGCCGCCGGGCATGAAGAACGTGGCCGCCAGCGTGATGCCGGCTGGCACCAGCAGCCAGAAGCTGAAATTGTTCATGCGCGCGAACGCCATGTCCGAAGCACCAATCTGCAGCGGAATCATCCAGTTCGCAAAACCCACAAAGGCCGGCATGATGGCGCCAAACACCATGATGAGACCGTGCATCGTGGTGAACGAGTTGAACATCTCCGGGTTCACGATCTGCAGCCCGGGCTGAAACAGCTCGGCGCGGATCAGCATGGCCAGCAAGCCGCCGATCATCAGCATCGCGAAAGAAAACAACAGGTACATCGTGCCGATGTCCTTGTGGTTGGTGGCGTACAACCAACGCCGCCAACCCGTCGGCTTGTGGTGGTGATCGTCGTGATGGGTCAATCCGCCGACCTGCCCATGGTTGTCCAAAACTGCACTCATGCTCGACTCCTCTTTACACGCTGTGCGTTAACGCTCATTGGGCCAGCTGGGCCACGGCCTGGGAAGGCTGCCCCGCCTGGGCGGATTTCTTTTGCTGCTGCCCCTGAACCCACTTGGCGTAGTCCTCGCCGGACAGCACCTTCACATGGATCGGCATGTAGGCGTGCTCCTTGCCGCACAGCTCGGCGCACTGGCCATAGAAATCTCCCGTTTTTTCCGCACGGAACCAGGTATCGCGCACGAAACCGGGGATGGCATCCTGCTTGACACCGAACGCCGGCACAAACCACGAGTGAATCACGTCATTGGCCGTGATGATCATGCGCACTTTTTTGTTGACCGGCACCACGAGCGGGTTGTCGACCTTCAGCAGGTAATCGTCGCCCTGGGGCGTGCCGGCGCTGGACAGTTGCCGCTGCGCCGAATCCAGCGTGGAGACGAAGCCGATGCCCTCGCCTTCTCCGGCAAGGTAGTCATAGCCCCACTTCCATTGGTAGCCAGTGGCCTTGATCGTCAGATCCGGATTGGTCGTGTCCTTCTGCGCCACGATGACCTTGGTGGCCGGAGCCGCCATCGCAATGACGATCAGGAACGGCACCACGGTCCAGGTAATCTCAACCACCGTCGACTCGTGGAAATTGGCGGACTTGGCGCCCTTGGATTTGCGATGGTTCAGGATGGAATAGAACATCGCGCCGAACACACCGACAAAAATCACCGCGCAGATGATCATGACCATCCAATGCAGATCGGATTGTTCCTGCGCAATTTTGGTCACACCGGTCGTCAGGTTCAACTGATTGACCCCGGGACCGCCGGGCAGGTCTTGAACCGCGTGGGCCGCCGTCGCCAGCCAGGCGCCAGACACCATCAGAGAGGCTGCCAGCCGGTTGAAAATGCTCTTCATAGTTCTCCCACTTGTAAGCTAAGCGCAGACACTGCTGCAGTTTACCGCGCACTCCAAATGACGCACCAAACGCCGCCGGGCAGCGGCGTACCGCGCGAGCGATTCGAAAAAACGCTCGCGCACATGTTCTTCGACCCGGGTAGCGCAAACCACATAACTGACGCAAGCCGCCTGACGCGGCATGTTGTCCCCACAGGATTGACCCGTACCACCATGGCTGCCCGCCTCGTCAAAGAGGCTTGCAACGGGGCACAGACCACCAGATTGTTTTCAGACGTAAATTCTAATCCACTTAATCACCAGAAAAACCTTCGCGCTCGCCCGACGATGCGGACTGAGCCCGCAACTCGGTCTTGGTCTTGGTCCATGAACGCCGCTCCCGGCGCGCGCTGGGCGCGGGTTTGTACGCATGGCCGTAGATCACCTCAAAAGTCAGGGCCAGCTGCCCCGCACTGGCGGAGTCGGCCAACTGCCTGGCAAGGGTCGCCTCCAGCGTCGATTTCCAGTGGCGCCCGCGCAGCGCGGGGAAGCGGTCGGGATGCAGGTTGCGCCCCAGCCCCCTCAGCTCCTGCAACAGGCGCGCCGGAGTGGCGAACGTCAGGATGATGCGCTCCATGTCCATGACCGGCTCGGCAAAGCCGGCCGCTGCCAGCATGTCGCCCCAGTCGTGCATGTCCGTGAAACTGTGGCTGGGTTGCGACCAGCCGAGCGCGCCATAGACACCGTGCAGCTCGCGCAAGGTATCGGGGCCCAGGCAGGAAAACATCAGGAATCCGTCGGCCGCCAGCGCCTGGTGCCATTGGCCGATCAGGGCCTGCGGCTGGGCGCTCATGTGCAGCGCCATGTTGGCCCAGACCATCTGCATGCTGGCCGGCGCGGGTGCAGCGTCAAAGCGCTGCGGCGGGCCAATCCAGCGAGACGCATGCCACCACGGACGTCGCAGCTGTGCCTTCACGGTGGCTTGCGCCGATGCGCCTGAAGTCTCGCAAATGCACTGCACCGCCTTCGGCAGGCCAGCCGCAACCAGCGCATGCCCCTCCAGCCCCCCGCGCAGCGGATCCCAATCGCACCACTGCAGTGGCGGCTCAACGATCCAGCTCAGGCGTTGCTGCATGCGCCGCGCTACCTCCTCATGCAGCCAAGGCGACGGCGCGCACGCCAGCGCGTGCCAGCGTGCTGCGGCGACGGCGTCAATGGTGGGCGGGCTCTTTTCCGGCATGACTATGATTCAAACGGGCGCGAGTATATTGAGACCATGCTCTTCACACGCCTGCTGGGGACATCCGCAGTGCATGCCCGCTGGCTGCCAAGCCAGTGCGCCATCTGTCACGCATGGCCATCGCACAGCGTGTGCGCGGCCTGCCGAACGGAGTTTGCGGCACCCGCCTTGCGCTGCGTTCAATGTGCCCGACGCGTGCCCCAAGGCGTGTTGCGCTGCGGGCAGTGCCTGGCTCACCCGCCGGCCATCGACGCCTGCATCGCCGCGGTCGACTACGCCTACCCCTGGGAAGCACTGATCACGCGGTTCAAGTTTCGATCCGAACCCGGGCTTGCCGGCGCGCTTGCCGCACTCATGCACGCAGCGGCTGCCGACGCACCACTGCTCTCCACAGCCGACGCGGTGCTGCCCATTCCCCTGTCTGGCGAACGCCTGCGCCAGCGCGGCTACAACCAGGCTTTGTTGCTGGCACGTGCACTGGCACACCCCAGGGTGCGTGCGCGCTGGCTGCTGCGCACCCACGACACACTGGCGCAGAGCAGCCTGAACCGCAGCGCGCGTCTGCACAATCTGCAGGGCGCATTTGCCGTTTCCGCGCAGGCTCCGCGCGACCTGGGTGGGCGCCACCTGCTGCTGGTAGACGACGTGATGACAACCGGGGCGACCCTCCACGCGGCCGCCAGCGCCCTGCGCGCGGCCGGTGCCGCGCATGTCAGCGCTCTGGTGCTGGCGCGCACGCCCTGAGGGCAGCATGCGCTGGCAGACAATCGCGGGCATGTTCCAGATTGTCCTCGTCGAACCGGAAATCCCGCCCAACACCGGCAACGCCATCCGCCTCGCTGCCAACACCGGCTGCCGGCTGCACCTCGTGGAGCCGCTCGGTTTTTCCATGGAAGATCGTCTGCTGCGCCGCGCCGGGCTGGATTACCACGAGTGGGTGGATGTACGGCGCCACGCCAGCTGGGAAGCCCTGCTGGAGACGGAGCAGCCCGACGCATCGCGCATGTTCGCGCTCACCACGCACGGCACGCGCTCAGCCTATGACGTGCGATTTCTGCCTGGCGACTGGCTGGTGTTCGGCTCGGAAACCCGAGGCCTGTCGCCGGCGCTGCGCGAGCGTTTTGCGCCTGCACAACGCCTGCGCCTGCCGATGCGGCCAGAGCAACGCAGCATCAACCTTTCGAACGCGGTTGCGGTGACGGTGTTTGAAGCCTGGCGGCAAAACGGCTTTGCCGACGCCCTGCTCCTGCCGCCTCAGGGCGCCGCGCCGTAGCTGCGCACCAGCGATTCGGCGACGCAGGCGGGCTTGTCTGCGCCCTCGCGCTCCACCACCACGTCCAGCACCATCTGCACGCCATCGGGTTGCACCGGCTCCACGGCGCGCAAGGTCAACCGTCCGCGCAAGCGGCTGCCCACTGGCACCGGCGCCGGGAAACGCACGCGATTGAGGCCGTAGTTGATGCCCATTCTCGCGCCTTCGATGGCGAACGCCTGCTCGAAGAAGCGCGAAAGCAGCGACAGCGTGAGAAAGCCGTGCGCCACCGTGGCACCAAAAGGGCCATCCGCAGCGCGTGCCGGATCGACGTGAATCCATTGGTGGTCGCCGGTGGCCTGGGCGAACTGGTCGATCTGCGCCTGGCTGACGTCGATCCAGTCGGTCACCGCAATTTCCTGACCGGTGCAGGCAGCCAACTCCGAATAACTGCGAAAGATCTTCATGCGTTGCAATGTAGCGGGCGCCGCAGGGCCAGCGTGTCAGCGCGGCGACAGCGTTCAGGCCTGATCCAGCCAGGCGCACAGCGGCTGCCACTGCTCCAGGTCGCGCGCAACGCGCGCCGGCGCGATGTCAAAGAGTGTCAGCCCATGCGCCGCGAGATGCACGTAGTTTTGCGTGTTGCGCAAAAAACCGAGCACCGGCAGGCCCAGTTCACTCACAAATGCGTGCAGCTTGTCGGCAGCGATCGTGCGCTCGTCCACACGCATGCCAACAATTCCGATCTGCGCAGACGTATCGATGCGCAGCGCCTGCAGATCGTCCAGAAACTGGCGCGTGGCAAAGATATCGAAGACGCTGGCCTGCAGCGGCACAACGATGCGATCGGCCTTGCGCAACACATCCTTCAAACGCCAGCCCTGCAAGCCGGCGGGCGTATCGAGCACCGCATGCCGGGCATCGCGCGGCGGCCTCCCGATCCAGTCGGGCGTGGCTTCCCACAGCTGGATGCTGCGTGCCACCTGCGGGCGCTCGCCAAGCCACCAGCGCGCAGACTGCTGGCCATCCACATCGCCCAGCGCCACCGCATGGCCGCGGCTGGCGTAGTAGCCTGCAATGTTGGTGGCGAGCGTGGATTTGCCCACACCACCTTTGGGATTGGCCACTGCAACAAGCGCCATCGCCGCTTCCTTTCACAAGAATCAAAAAGGCCTGCAGCCCTTGCCATGCATGCGTTGGCAGCTATCAAACAAGGACTCGCCCAGCGGTCGCCGCCAGCACCGCCACGAACGGTTACTCTAACGCAGCAAGGGCAGCCACCATCGTGTCAACCCGAATGTTCGAAAATCGGTTGCATGCGAGCGCCTTCACCGGCGCCAGCTGTCGAATTTTTTCTTCCCCATGTCCCACGCCCCCCTCTGGCTTACCTACGGTTTCACCTACCTGGCCGCGGCAGTGATCGCCGTGCCCATCACGCGGGCGCTTGGCCTGGGTGCGATCGTCGGCTACCTGGCCGCCGGCATGGCCATCGGCCCCTGGGGGCTGGCACTGGTGAGCAATGTGCAGGACATCTTGCATTTCGCCGAATTCGGCGTGGTGCTGATGTTGTTTCTGATTGGCATGGAGTTGCAACCCAGCCGGTTGTGGAGCATGCGCCGCCCCATCTTCGGCCTGGGTGGCGCGCAGATGCTGACCTGCACGCTGCTGCTGGGGATAGGCGCCTGGTTCTGGGGCCTGCCCTGGCGTGTCGGGCTGGTGGCCGCATTGGGTCTGGCGCTCTCGTCCACCGCGATCGCGCTGCAGATTCTTGCCGAGCGCAACCTGTTGCAGAGCGAAGGCGGGCAGCACGCCTTCTCCATCCTGCTGTTTCAGGATATCGCCGCCATCCCCATCCTCGCGCTGCTGCCGCTGCTGGGCGCCACGGGCAATGCCTTGCCGGGCACCGGTCCGGCCCTGCTGACCGAAATTCTCAAGACGCTCAGCGTGGTGGGCGTGATCATTCTTGGCGGGCGTCTGGCCTTGCGCCCGGTGCTGCGCTGGGTAGCGCAGAGCAAGACGCCAGAGATCTTCACCGCCACCTCGCTGTTCCTGGTCGTGGGTATCGCGATGCTGATGGTGCTGGTGGACCTGTCGATGGCGCTGGGGGCCTTTCTCGCGGGGGTACTGCTGGCCGACAGCGAATACCGCAGCGAGCTGGAAACCGACATCGAGCCGTTCAAGGGCCTGCTGCTGGGCCTGTTCTTCATCGCCGTCGGCATGAGCATCGATTTCGGCGTGCTGATCGCGTCGCCGCTCAAGATGCTGGCGCTGGTCGTCGGTTTTCTCTCGCTCAAGGCGGTCGCCATCTACCTGCTGGCACGCGCCACCGGCATGCCGGCGCAGGAGCGGCCGGTGTTCACGCTGCTGCTCACGCAAGGCGGGGAGTTCGCCTTTGTCGTGTTCCAGACCGCGACGAACTTCGAGGCGCTGCCGTCGGACATTGCCTCCATGCTGATTGCAGCGGTGACGATCTCCATGCTGCTCGGGCCGCTGCTGCTGGTACCGCTCGATCGCGCGCTGCAAAAGCACTATGCACGGATGAGCCCGCCCGAGGAAGCTGCCGAAGACGCGATCGCCGAGCCTCAGACGGCGCCCGTCATCATCGCCGGCTTCGGGCGCTATGGGCAGATCGTGGCGCGCGTGATGCTGGCGCAGGGAATCCCGGCCACGGTGCTGGACCACAGCGTGGAAATGCTGGAGGTGGCGCACACCTTCGGCTACCGCGTGTACTTCGGCGATGCCACGCGCGTGCGCCTGCTGCGCCAGGCCGGTGCCGGACAGGCCAAGGTGCTGATGATCGCGGTCGATACGCCGCAGCAATCGCTGAAAATTGCGCAAATCGCGCGCAAGCATTTCCCGCATCTGCAGATCGTGGCGCGCGCACGCGACATTTCTCACTGGCACGCGCTGCGCGACCTGGGCGTGACGCTGGTGGAGCGCGAGCTCTTCGAATCCAGCCTGCAAAGTGCCGCCACGGTGCTGCAATGCATGGGCCTGGAGGAATACGAGGCCGACCGCACCATCGAGCGCTTTCGCGTTCACAACAAGGAGCTCGCCGAGCGCCTCTACCCGCACCACAAGGACCGAGAGCGTTTCATTGCCACGGCCAAGCAGGGGCGCAATCAGCTCGTCGAACAGATGGCGCGCGAACGCGAAGAGCGCCTGCGTGAAAAGCGCGCCGCCAACGACAGCCGATCACCAGCGCAGGACAGTGATACCCCAGCCGCCTGAACGGCGACGGCCCGTGGCCTGCGCCGCCCTGCGATCAGACCTTCTCCAGCACCACGGCGATGCCCTGCCCCACGCCAATGCACATGGTGCACAGCGCGTAGCGCCCGCCCAGCTGGTGCAGCTGATTGACGGCCGTGGTCGCCAGGCGCGCGCCCGAGGCCCCGAGCGGATGGCCGAGCGCAATCGCGCCGCCCCAGGGATTGACGCGCGGATCGTCATCGGCCACGCCCAGATCGCGCAGTACCGCCAGGCCCTGCGCGGCGAAAGCCTCGTTGAGCTCGATCACGTCCATCTGGGCGATCGTCAGGCCGGTGAGCGCGAGCACCTTGCGCGTGGCTGGCGCCGGGCCAAAACCCATGATGCGCGGCGCAACCCCCGCCGTGGCCATGCCGACCACGCGGGCGCGCGGCGTCAGGCCATAGCGTTTGGCAGCTTCCTCATTGGCCAGCAGCAGGGCGCAAGCACCATCGTTCACGCCCGAGGCATTGCCGGCCGTGACCGTGCCGTCAGGACGCACCACGCCCTTGAGCCTGGCCAGGGCTTCCATGCTGGTCGCACGCGGGTGTTCGTCGGTATCGACCACGACGGGGTCGCCCTTTTTCTGAGGAATCGTGACCGTGCAGATTTCACGCGCCAGATGGCCTGCGGCGATGGCGGCAGCCGCCTTCTGCTGGCTCGCCAGCGCCATGCGATCCTGGGCTTCGCGCTCGATCTTGAAATCCGCCGCCACGTTCTCTGCCGTCTCTGGCATGGAGTCGATGCCGTACTGCGCCTTCATCAGCTTGTTGACGAAGCGCCAGCCGATGGTGGTGTCGTACACCGCATTGCTGCGACTGAAGGCCGATTCCGCCTTGGGCATGACAAAGGGCGAGCGGCTCATGCTTTCCACGCCGCCAGCGATCATCACACCGGCTTCGCCGGATTTGATGGCACGTGCGGCCGTACCCACGGCGTCCAGTCCCGAACCGCACAAGCGGTTGATGGTTGCGCCAGGCACCTCGACCGGCAGGCCGGCCAAAAGCGAGGCCATGCGCGCCACATTGCGGTTGTCCTCACCCGCCTGATTGGCATTACCGTAGAGCACGTCAGTGACGGCCTGCCAGTCCACGCCGGGGTTGCGTTGCATCAGTGCCCTGATCGGGATCGCGCCCAGGTCATCGGTGCGCACACTGCTCAAGGCACCGCCGTAACGGCCAAAGGGCGTGCGAACGGCATCACAAATAAAAGCTTCCATCATGGGGTTCCCCGTCATTTTGCAACTAAAAAGAGAGCTGTCCGCGCTTTACTGACAAGCGCTACAGCCTGATTTGATATGTATTCTGTTACGCTGTGGTGATGCCATTGCGCAGCCTCCCGATGCGCTCGATCTCGACTTCCACCAGTTCCCCGGGCTGCATGTAGCGCTTGGGCGTACGCCCGAGGCCCACGCCTGCCGGCGTTCCGGTAAAGATGATATCGCCGGGCTCCAGCGTCATCGCCTCGCTGATGGTGGCAATGATGGTCGCGACATTGAAAATCATGTCGCGCGTATTCGCCGACTGCATCACCTCGCCGTTGAGCCGCGTCGCTATCGCCAGGCCCGCGGCGCCCGGTGGCAGTTCGTCGGCGGTGACCAGAAACGGCCCCCAGGGCCCGCTGCCATCGACGTTTTTGCCCAAGGTCCATTGGGGTGAGCGGAACTGGAATTCGCGCACCGAAATGTCGTTGCCGACGGTGTAGCCAAAAACATGCGCCAGCGCGCGCTCCTTGGGGATGCACCGGCCACCGCTGCCAATGACCGCCACCATCTCGCCCTCGAAATCCAGCGAATCATCGCCTGCAGGGCGCTGCACATCGGCGCCGTCCGCGCCCAGGCTGGTCGCGGCACGCAGGAACAGCGTGGGGTGCCGTGGCTGCTCATAGGCGCTTTCCTTGGTGTGGTCGGCGTAATTGAGCCCGACACACACCGCCTTGCCAGGCGCGAGCACCGGCGCGAGAAAGCGCGTGCCCTCCAGTGGCAAAAGGCGTTTGGCCACTGCAGCCATGGCAGCGTATTGCTCGGTCGTTGTTGCATCGCGCAGCAAGACACCCACATCCGCACCTGCAGTCCCAATCAGAGCCAAGGCCCCGTCGCGCAGCACCGCCGCATGCGGCAAACCATCCACGACAATCGTTGCCAACTTCATTGCACACACCCCTGCTTGCCAAACGACCAATAATAGGCGAGCGCACCAGCCTTCGAAACCTTCGCACCATGTTCAATCCCAGCCAGGCTGACGTTCGCCGTTTCTTCTGCACGGTACTTCACAAACAGAACACCGGCGCCCCCATGGAAGCCATAGAAACGCTGGCGGCGCTATGGATAGACGAACATCCCGAATACCACGCCGATCTGGCCGACGTGGACGCGGCGCTCGCACGCAATTACGACGCAAAGCCTGGTGCCACCAACCCGTTTCTGCATCTGTCCATGCACCTCTCGATCAGCGAGCAGTGCAGCATCGACCAGCCACGCGGCATTCGCCAGGCGGTGGAGTTGCTCACGGCCCGCCTGGATTCGCTGCACGACGCGCACCACGCGGCGATGGAATGCCTGGGCAGCATGCTCTGGGAGGCGCAGCAGGCAGGACGCGCGCCCGACGGCGAGGCTTACCTCGCTTGCGTGCAGCGGCGCGCCACGCGCGACTGAATCGCGCCCAAGAAAAAGCCCGCTCGGGGCGGGCCTTGGGCAGCAATCGAGCGCACCATCAACGAAAGCGCGACTCCGGCACCACCTGCAACTGGCTGTCCAGCGACCCGATGTAGTTGGCCAGTTGCCGCAGTTCCTGGTTGGTGAACTGCGCGGCAATGCCGCCCATGATGGGATTGGCGCGGCCGGAGTACGGGCCTTCCTTGGGGTTCTTGTAGGCCTTGAGCGTTACATACAGGTAATCCGCATGCTGACCCGCGATTTTGGGATAGGCGTCGTTGATCGGCTTGGAGAAATTCTCGCCATGGCAGGAGACGCAGGCGCCCTTTTGCAGCAGGAGCCCCACGGTTTCGTCCGGGGCCTTGGCCGGTTTTTCAGCCACTTCAATCTTCTTGCCATCGGCCGCGTAGTAGGCCGCCAGATTGGCCATGTCCTGATCGCTCAGCGAATCGGCAATGCTGCGCATGGTGGGGAACTTGCGCGCGCCCTTCTTGTATTCCTGCAGCGCGGCATCTATGTAGGCGGCGTTCTGGCCCGAGATCATCGGCACCTTGTAGACCTCGGGGAAGCTCGACTTGTAGCCCACGATGTTGTGGCAGCCTATGCACATCGCGTTCTTCTGCGCGCCAGCTGCCGCATCTCCCTTCACCTCCTGGGCATAACCGGAGGCCGTCGCAAAGGCGACGATCAGACCAAATATCGTAGGCAATGCTTTGTTCATTTTGCGCGCACAATCCGTGGGTTGTCTCGATGTTGACCAGCGCTTGATTATAGGCAGGCACTTGTCACACATTGCAAGAACTCTTTCTCGCATTTTTCCTGATATGAAATTTGAAGGCTCTCCCCACTACGTCGCCACCCAGGACTTGAAGCTTGCCGTCAATGCCGCCGTGACGCTGCAGCGTCCGTTGCTGGTCAAAGGGGAGCCCGGCACCGGCAAAACCATGCTGGCCGAGGAAGTCGCGCAGGCGATGAACATGCCGCTGCTGCAATGGCACATCAAATCGACCACCAAGGCGCAACAGGGTCTGTACGAGTACGACGCGGTGAGCCGCCTGCGCGATTCCCAGCTCGGGGACGAGCGGGTCAAGGACATCCACAACTACATCGTCAAGGGCGTGCTGTGGCAGGCCTTCACGGCCGAGCAGCCGGTGGCGCTGCTGATCGACGAAATCGACAAGGCGGACATCGAGTTTCCCAACGACCTGCTGCGCGAGCTCGACCGCATGGAGTTCTACTGCTACGAGACGCGCGAAATGGTGCGCGCCAGGCATCGTCCGCTGGTCTTCATCACGTCCAACAATGAAAAAGAGCTGCCGGACGCCTTCCTGCGCCGCTGCTTTTTTCACTACATCAAGTTCCCCGACGCCGAAACGATGCAGAAAATCGTCGCGGTGCATTTCCCCACGCTCAAGGGTGAGCTGCTGAACGCCGCCATGAAGTCGTTCTACGACGTGCGCGGCCTGCCCGGTCTGAAGAAAAAGCCCTCGACGAGCGAATTCCTCGACTGGCTCAAGCTGCTGCTGGCCGAGGAAATCCCGCCCGAGGCGCTGCAAAGCCAGGATGCCAAGGTCAGCGTCCCGCCCCTCATAGGCGCGCTGCTCAAGAACGAGCAGGACGTAAGCCTGTTCGAAAAGCTCGTCTTCATGAACCAGCGCAACCGCTGACGCCATGGCGGCGATGCCCCCGGCGCTCATCCGGCCTCTGGCGCGCGGCGTTGGTTTCATCGCCGGTGCGCTGGCCGGGTATTGGCTGGCGCGCCTGCTCGGCATCGATGTACTGCGCGACCTGCAGGGCGGCAAGGGGGTGCTGGCGGCAGCACTCATAGGCCTGGGTGGCGGCATCGGTCTGGCGGCAGCCCGCCGCTGGTGCGCGCAGCGTGGCTACGAACAACCCGGAAAATGAACCATGGCCTTTGTCGAACCCGTTGTTTTGCGTGACCGCGGCCTGCGGCTGGAGCCGCTGGCCCTGGCGCATGAGGCGGGCCTGGTTGCCGCCGCCACCGATGGCGCGCTCTGGACGCTGCGCATCACTTCCGTACCCGAGCCTGAACAGACACGCCGGTACATCGAAACCGCGCTGCAAGGGCGGGCGGCGGGCACGCGCTTTGCCTTCGCAGTGATCGACGAATCCAGCGGACAGGTCTTGGGCAGCACCAGCTACCACGACATCCTTCCCGCCGTGCAGCGCGTGGAAATTGGCTACACCTGGTACGCCAGAAGCGTGCAGCGCAGCCACGTGAACACCACCTGCAAACTGCTGATGATGGGCCATGCCTTCGACACCCTGCGCTGCCGCGTCGTCGGCTGGCGCACGGACAATTTCAACTTTGCCAGCCAGCGCGCCATCGAGCGCCTGGGCGCCAGGAAGGACGGCGTGATCCGCGGCCACGCGCCGCGCCGCGACGGCACCATCCGCGACACGGTGATGTACAGCATGACGGCGGATGAATGGCCGGAAGCACGGGCACAGTTGCTCTATTTACTGCAGCTGCACGCGCAGACTGCATAAGCGCTGGAGGCTGTTTTGCTGATTGATTTTTTCTACACCCTGCGGGCCGCCAGGCTGCCGGTCTCGGTCAAGGAATTTCTCATGCTGCTGCAGGCGCTCCAGGCGGGCGTCGTCGGGCCGCTGTCGGAGCAGACCTGGAGCATCGACGACTTCTACCACCTGGCGCGCACGGTGCTGGTGAAGGACGAAAAGCATTACGACAAGTTCGACCGCGCCTTTGCCGCGTACTTTCACGGGGTGGAACTGCTGGCGGACATCACCCGGGAAATCCCCGCGGACTGGCTGCGCAAGATGCTGGAGCGCGAGCTCACGCCCGAGCAGAAGGCCGCGATCCAGAAGATGGGCTGGGACGAGCTGATGGAAACGCTCAGGAAGCGCCTGGAAGAACAGAAAGGCCGCCACGAAGGCGGCAGCAAGTGGATCGGCACCGGCGGCACCAGCCCGTTCGGCCACGGCGGCTACAACCCGCAGGGCGTGCGCATCGGCGGGGCGGGCAAGAACCGCAGCGCCGTGAAGGTATGGGAGCAGCGCGCCTACCGCGACTACGACGACACGCAGGAGCTGGGCACGCGCAACATCAAGGTGGCGCTGCGCCGCCTGCGCAAGTTCGCGCGCGAGGGCCACGAGCTGGAGCTGGACTTGCCCGACACCATCCGCAGCACCGCCGCCAACGCCGGCTGGCTGGACATCCGCATGCAGCCCGAGCGCCACAACAACGTGAAGGTGCTGCTGCTGATGGACGTGGGCGGCACCATGGACGAACACATCCAGCGCGTGGAAGAGCTTTTTTCCGCCGTCAAGGCCGAGCTCAAGCACCTGGAGTTCTATTACTTCCACAACTGCGTCTACGACTACCTGTGGAAGAACAACCGGCGCCGCTACGCGGAAAAATTCCCCACCTGGGACATCATCCGCAAGTACAACAAGGACTACAAGCTGATCTTCGTCGGTGATGCGACGATGAGCCCTTACGAGATCCTGCAGCCCGGCGGCAGCGTGGAATACAACAACGAGGAAGCCGGCGCCGAATGGCTGCAGCGCCTCACGCACGCCTTTCCCCGGTTCGCCTGGATCAACCCGGAGCCGCAGGGCGTGTGGCAATACCGCCAGAGCATCAGCATCATCGAGCAGCTCATGGGACACCGCATGTACCCGCTCACGCTCAAGGGGCTGGAGGACGCGATGCGACTGTTGTCAAAATAGCCCCATGAAGTTTGCGTGCCCGGCGCCGGCCCGTTGGCCGGCGTTGCTGTTTTTGCTGCCACTCATGCTGCTGCCGGGCGCCTGCAGCCTGCTGCCCGGCGCGCCGCCCGCGCAGCCCGAGGCCGCCAGCACGCCCGCGCCGGCGTTCGCGCTGCAGATCGACACCAGCGATGCCACCGTGCGCCAGCTGCTGCTGCAGCATCTGGAGCTGCAGCGCTTTCGCCAGCTGCCGGACCTGCGCGCCGCCGAACTGCAGCGCCTGACCGACGGCATTCCCGGCAACGCGCGCGAACTGCTGGGAACGCTGGGGTATTTCAACCCCGCGATCGCTGTCGATGTCTCCGCAGGCACGCCGCCCACCATCACCGTCACGGTCGAGCGCGGCCCGCAAACGCAGGTGGTTGCCACGCAGATCACGCTCACGAGCCCCGGCAGCGACGCCGCCGCGCGCGAACGCCGCGAGGCGCAGTTGCAAAGGAGTTTCGCGCTGCAGGCCGGATCGCCCTTCACCCAGTCGGCCTGGGACGACGCCAAGGCCCAAGGTCTGCGCCAGCTGCAGCAGCGGCGCTTTCCCACGGCGCGCATCGCCGCCAGCCGCGCCGACATCGACGCCGCTGCCAACACCGCGCGCCTGTCGGTGGTCTACGCCAGCGGCCCGCTCTACCGCTTCGGGCCGCTCGCCATCGATGGCGGCGAGCGCTACGACAGCACCGGCACCGCCCGCATCGCCCGGCTGCCCGAGGGCGAGGTCTATGCAGAATCCGCCCTGCTCGATGCCCAGCAGCGGCTCTCGGCCAGCGGCTACTACGACAGCGTGTTCCTGACGCTGGACACCGAAAGCACCGACGCCCAGGCGGCCGAAGCGACGGCGCCCGTGACCGCCCATGTGCGCGATGCCAAGCTGCAGAAGGCCGTTTTCGGCATCGGCTTCTCCACCGACAACGGGGCGCGCCTGTCGCTGGACCATACGCACAACCGCCTGCCCTGGCTGGGCTGGCGCGCGCTCAGCCAGGTGCAGCTGAGCAAGAGCCTCAAGAGCCTGTCCACGAAATGGATGGGGTTGCCGCACGAGGACGGCTGGCGCTGGATCGGCGGCGCGCAGCTGCGCCGCGAGGACACCGGCAGCTTCAAGACCGACAGCACGCAGTGGCGCTTTGGCCGCAGCAAGAGCAGCGAAGCCATCGACCGCAGTCACTGGCTGCAGTACGACATGAGCCGCGCCCAGGGCGCAGGCGCGCCGCCCATGGCCGCCGCGCTCACCGCCAACTGGGGCAGGACCTGGCGCTACTTCAACAACCCCACCGCACCCACGCGCGGCTGGGGTCTGGCGGCAGAGCTGGGCGCGGGCAGCACGCTGCGCACGCAGCACGATCCCTTCCTGCGCGCGCTGCTGCGCTGGCAGGGCTTCGTGGCGCTGGGGCGCGTGCGGATGAACGAACAGGTGTCGCGCGCCAGCCGCCTGTCGCTGCGGCTGGAAGGCGGCGCCGTGCTGGCACGCAAACAGGCTGCCATCCCCTCCACCCAGCTGTTTCTCACCGGCGGCGATGCCACCGTGCGCGGCTACAGCTGGCAAAGCATAGGCGCGCACCTGCAGGGCAACCAGATCTATGGCGGGCGCTACCTCACGGTGGCCAGCATCGAATGGCAGCGCCCCATCGCGCTGCGCGGCAATGTCACGGATTTCGAGAGCGCCACCTTCATCGACATCGGCGCCGTCGGCGACACACCGGACGAGATGCGCCCGCGCGTGGGCCTGGGCGCCGGCCTGCGCTGGCGCAGCCCCGTCGGCCCGCTGCAGGCGGATGTAGCCTGGGGCGTGCAAGCGCGCCAGCTGCGGCTGCATCTGCGGCTGGGATTCAGCTTCTGACGCACGCTGCCGGGAAACCACCATGGCTGCCGCCGCACCCTCCCCCACGCCGTCCGCCCCCGCCCCCGCGCGGCGCCCATGGCGCACGCTGGCGCGCGTGCTGCTGGCGGCGGTGCTGCTGCTGGCCACCGTGCTGGGCGGGGCCTGGGGCTGGGCGGGCAGCGAGGGGTCGCTGGCCACGGCGCTGCGGCTGGCCAGCCGCCACCTGCCCGATGGCATGCGGCTGACGGCGCAGGATGTCAGCGGCACGCTGCGCGGCGGCGGGCGGATAGGCACGCTGCACTTTGCCGGCCCGGACATCGACGTACAGGTGCAGGACGCGCGCATCGCATGGCAGCCGGCAGCGCTGCTGGAGCGGCAGTTGCTGATCACCGAGCTGCACGCCGGGCGCGTCGCGCTGCGTCCGCTGGGCGAGCCCGATGCCTCACCCGCGCAGCCCCTGACCGAGCTGCGGCTGCCGCTGCGCATCCGCACGCCCTTTGCAGCGGAAGCGCTCACCTGGGCGGCCGGCGCGCAGGCGCCGATGGCCATCAGCGATCTGCGCGGGCATTACGACTGGGATGGCGCGGCGCACCGCCTGCGCCTGGACAGCATCGCGCTGGCGCAGGGCCGCTACACCCTGGATGCCACTTTGGAGGGTGCCGCGCCCATGGCCCTGCGGGCGGCGCTGCAGGGCGCGGTGCAAACGCCGGTGCCCGGCAGCGAAGCGCCGCTGACGGCCGCCGTGCAGGCGCAGGCCGACGGCACACTGGCAGGCGATGCGGCGCAGCTCGCCGTCAGCGCCCAGGTGCTGGGAGCAGCGGGCAACGCGCTGCGGCTTCAGGCCCAGGCCCGCATACGCCCCTGGGCCGCCCAGCCCGTGGTGCAGGCTCAGGCGAGCCTGCAGGCGCTTGACCTTGCCGCGCTCTGGCCCCGGGCGCCGGCCACACGGCTCTCAGGCACGGCATCGCTACAGCCTGAGGAGCTTCCAACGCAGGATGGATGGGCGCTGAAGGCCGATTTGACCAATGAAAATCCAGGCCCGTGGGATACGCACCATCTGCCCGTCTCCGCCCTGCAGGCGACCGCCCGCTACGCAGGCACCCTGCTGCAGGTGCCTGACGCCAGCATCCACATCGGCAGCGGCGTGCTGCGCCTGCGCGATGCCCGCTTCGACAGCGCCACCCAGTCCATCGCCGCACGGCTGGCCCTGCGGGCGATCAGCCCCGCCAGGCTGCATTCGCTGCTGGACGCCGCGCCGGTGCAGGGCTCGGCCCAGATCACGGGACGGCTGGACGGCGCGCTGCGGTTGCAGGCCCAGCTGCGCGCCGCACCCGCCCGATCCCGCACGGCGCTGCACCTGGACAGCCTGGACATGGACGGGCAGTGGCAGGACGGCCGGCTGCAATTGCGCCACCTCGCCGCCAGCGCGCTGCAGGCGCAGATCGACGGGCGGACGCTGGCGATCGATGTCCGCCAGCGCTCGGGCAGCGGAAAGCTCACTCTGCGCATTCCCGGCGCCAGCCTGCAGGCCGATGGCGACGTGGCACCGCGCAGCGGCCGTGGGCAGTTCAACGCCACACTGCAGGACGCGCAGGCGCTGCAGCACTGGCTTGCCGCCCTGCCCTTGCCAGTGCCGCTGCCGCACGCCATCGCCCAGGCGCAGATCACCGGCAAGGGCGCATTGCAGGCCCGCTGGCAAGGCGGCTGGCAGACGCTGCTGGAACAGGCGCAGGCCAGCGGCACGCGCCCCCCGGCAGCGACCGCGCTGCAGGCCAGCCTGCGCCTGCCACAGTTCTCGTACACGCCGCCCGCTGGCGAGGCACTGACGCTGAACGGCCTTCAGGTGCAGCTGGACGCCACGCCGGCGCAAGCCACGCTGGCACTCGATGGCAGCGCCAGCCACGGCACCGGGGACGGTCGCATCAGCGCCACGGCGCACCTGCGCAGCACGCTCGGCCCCGCCGGCCCGCAGCGCTGGCAGACCCGGGTCAGCGAGATGACGCTTTCGGCGCGCATCGGACAGCGCCCCGGCCCGTGGCGCATCGCGCTGCAGGCACCACTGGTGGTGCAGCTTGGCACGGCCAAAGGCCTGCATCTGCAAGCGCAGGCATCGAGCGCGGCCATGACCGGCCCCCAGCCCGGCAGCGCGCAGCTGATCCTGCAGCACCTGAGCCTTGCCCTGCCTCCGGACGGCACGCTGCAACTGCAGACCCAGGGCAGCCTCAAGGACGTGCCGCTCGGCTGGGCGAATGCCGCCGACAGCGCCCAGCCGCCGCTGCTCCAGCGCCTGGGGCTGGCGGGCGATGTGGTGCTGGGCGGCACCTGGGATGTCGTCCTGGGGCAAACGCTGCAGGCGCAGGTGGCGCTGGCCCGCAGCAGCGGCGACCTGCGCCTGGCGATCGACGGGCAGGACACCGCCGCCGGCCTGCAGCAGGCGGCGCTGACGCTGCAGGCGCAGGGCGGGCAGCTGGCCTCTCGCCTCTCATGGAAGAGCGAGCGCGCCGGCCAGATCACGGCGCAGGCTCAGGTGCCGCTGCAGCACGGCCCGGAGGGCGGCTGGCGGCTGGCCGGCGACGCCGCGCTCACGGGTACGCTGCAGGCGGCGCTGCCGGACATCGGCGTATGGTCGCTGCTCGCGCCGCCGGGCTGGCGCGTCAACGGCAGCCTGGGCGCGCAAGTGCAGTTTTCCGGGGCATTGAATGCGCCCCGGCTCAACGGCGAGATCAGCGCCAACAACCTCGCCCTGCGCTCGGTGCTCGACGGCGTGGATCTGAGGGACGGCCGCCTGCGTGCCCGGCTCGCGGGCGACCGCCTGGCCATCACCGAACTGCGCCTGGCAGGCGGGCACGGCAGCGGTGCGCGCATCCCTGGGCCCAGCGGCAACCTCACCAGAGCGCCCGGCAATGGCGGCAGCCTCAGCGCCACTGGTGCCATCACCTGGCAGGGCAACGCCGTCCACATGGAGGTGGACGCCACGGCCGAGGCGCTGCAGGTGCTGGTGCGCGCGGACCGGCAGCTGAGCCTCTCGGGCACGCTGAAGGCGCAGCTGGCCGATGACCAATTTCAGCTCACCGGCAAGCTGCGGGCCGACCGCGCCAGCCTCCTGCTGCCGGACGACAGCACCCCCACGCTGGGCGACGATGTCGTCGTGCATTCCGCCGGCGGCAAGACCGGGGAGGGCGCAGCGCCCGCGCCGCCGCCACAGGCACAGCCCGCCAAGGCACCCGCCATCAACATCACCTTCGACCTGGGCGACGATTTTGCCGTGCAGGGGCACGGCCTGACGACGCGCCTCAAGGGCGAGCTCACGATCACCAGCAACGGCGCCCAGGGGCCCGCGCCGCGCGTGCTCGGCGAAATCCGCACCGACCAGGGCCGCTACCGCGCCTGGAACCAGATGCTGGACGTGGAGACCGGGCTGGTGCGCTTTTCCGGCGCCATGGACAACCCGCAGCTCGACATCCTGGCGCTGCGCCCGCAGATCAGCGAGCGCGTGGGCGTGCAGGTGAGCGGTACAGCGAAGGCGCCGCGCGTACGGCTGTATTCGGACCCCGACATGCCGGATGCGGAAAAACTCTCCTGGCTGGTGCTGGGGCGCAGTGCCGCCGCCGGCGGTGCCGATGCGGCGCTGATGCAGCAGGCGGCGCTGGCCCTGCTCAGCGGCGGGCGCGATCCCAGCGCCAACATCGCGCAGCGCCTGGGCCTGGATGAAATCGGCTTTCGCGGCCCCAGCAGCGGTGACGCGGACAACGCCGCCAGCGGCGCGGCGCTGACCCTGGGCAAACGCATCTCGCGCGACCTGTACGTGACCTATGAACACAGTCTGGCGGGCACGGTGGGGGCGCTGTCCATCTTTCTCGACCTCTCCAAACGCCTGACGCTGCGCGGGCAAACCGGCACGCAGAGCGCCATCGATCTGATCTACACCATCCGCTACGATTGAGCCAAAAAATTGGCTCCAACGCTAGTCAAAGCGCCGTCTGCAGCTATCAATACAGGTAAACCAACCTTCGCCAGGGCCCACCGTGCCGATACAATCAGCCGCCTCCCGCCGCCGTAGTTCAATGGATAGAACGAGCGCCTCCTAAGCGCTAGATGCAGGTTCGATTCCTGCCGGGGGCGCCACCGCATGCAGATCGCCTTTCTCACCGCCATCGCCATGCTGGCGTTCGCCGCCAACTCGGTGCTGGCGCGCCTGGCGCTGTCGGACGCGTCCATCGACCCGCTCGCCTACACCGGCATCCGGCTGGCCTCCGGCGCCGCGGTGCTGGTGTGCACCGCCTGGTGGCACGCCCGCCAGGCCAGTCCGCATGCCGGGGGCCGCATCCTGGGCGGCAGCTGGCAAGGCGCGTTCTCGCTGTCGCTGTACGCCGTCACGTTTTCCATCGCCTACCTCATGGTGCCCACCGGGCCGGGGGCGCTGATCCTGTTCGCCTTCGTGCAGATCGGCATGCTGGCCTGGGCCGTCTTCAAGGGCGACCGGCCTTCCTGGCTGGAATGGCTCGGCATGGCCATCGCCTTTGCCGCACTGGTTTATCTGGTGTCGCCCGGCCTGGTGGCGCCACCGCTGCCGGGCGCGGTGCTGATGGCGGTGGCCGGCGTGGCCTGGGGAGCGTACTCTCTGGTCGGACGCGGCTCCACGGCGCCGCTGGCCGATTCGGCCGGCAACTTCGGCCGCAGCGCACCGGCCGGGCTGGTGCTGATCGCCATCGGCCTGGCGCGCCTGCGCCCCAGTTGGCAAGGGGTGGCGCTGGGCCTGGCGTCGGGCGCCATCACCTCGGGGCTGGGCTACATCATCTGGTACCGCGCACTGCCGCATCTCACGCGCTCGCGCGCAGCGCTGGTGCAGCTCACCGTGCCCGCCATCGCGGCGGCCGGCGGCGTGGTCTTCATGGACGAGGCCATCACGCCGCGCCTGGTGCTCGCCACCCTGGGCATCACCGGCGGCGTGGCGCTGGCGCTGCTGTCGTCGCAAAAGCGTCCCGTCACGCCCCGCGGAACATGAAGTACACCGCGCCCATCAGGCACAGGCCGGCCCAGAGGTAGTCCCACTTGAGCGGCTCGTTCAGGTAGAACACGGCGAACGGCACGAACACCGAGAGGGTGATCACCTCCTGCATGATCTTGAGCTGCGCCACGCTGAATTCGGCATGGCCGATGCGGTTGGCCGGCACCTGCAGCAGGTATTCGAACAGCGCGATGCCCCAGCTCACCAGCGCCGCCACCCACCAGGGCGAGGCACTCAGGTTCTTCAGATGCGCGTACCAGGCAAACGTCATGAAGACGTTGCTGGCGACCAGCAGCAAAATGGTCTGCAGCGGGATGGGAAGTGTGGTCAGCCAGGTCATGCGGGCAGGGGCGGGATGAGAGACGGATTACACGGCAGAATCAGGCCATGAAAATCGACATCCCCGAAGAAAAGAAGCTGGTTCACACCATGACCGTCCCCATGCGCTGGGGCGACATGGACGCGATGGGCCACATGAACAACACGGTGTATTTCCGTTACATGGAGACGGCGCGCATCGAATGGATCGTCTCGCTCGGCGTGGCGCCCCACCCCGGCGGGGAGGGCATGGTCATCGTGAACGCCTTCTGCAATTTCATCCGCCAGTTCGAATACCCCGCCGAAATCCTGGTGCGCACCTATGTGAGCCACCCGGGGCGTTCCTCGTTCGACACCTGGGTGACGATGGCACACACGAACGCGCCCGACGTGCTGTGCGCCACCGGCGGCGCCACCATGGTCTGGCTGGATTTCCCCCAGCAGAAATCCATGCCGCTGCCCGATCGGCTGCGCCGGATCGTCAGCTGAACGCCTTCAGGCCGCTTCCTCGCCCAGGTAGGCGGCGCGAACGCGCGGGTCCTCCAGAAGCTGCCTGCCGCTGCCTTCCATGGTGAGCAGGCCCGATTCCATCACGTAGCCGCGGTCGGCGATCGCCAGCGCGCGGCTGGCGTTCTGCTCGACCAGCACGATGGTCACGCCCAGCGCATAGACGTTTCTGACCACCTCGAAGATGGTGTCCACCAGGATGGGCGAGAGGCCCATCGAGGGTTCATCGAGCAGCAGCACCTTGGGCCGCGCCATCAGCGCCCGGCCCATGGCCAGCATCTGCTGCTCGCCGCCGCTCATGGTGCCGGCCAGCTGGCTCTTGCGCTCGCGCAGGCGCGGGAAGATGCCGAAGACCTTCTCCACGTCCTCGGCGATGCCGGCCGCATCGTTGCGCGTGTAGGCGCCCATCAGCAGGTTTTCGGTGATGCTCATGCGTGCGAACACGCCGCGGCCCTCGGGCACCATCACCAGACCTTCCTTGACCAGGTCCCAGGGGCCGCGGCCCTTGATGGAGCGGCCCAGGTACTCGATGTCGCCATCGCCCGCGCCCAGCATGCCGGTGATGGCCTTCATCGTCGTGGTCTTGCCCGCGCCGTTGGAGCCGATCAGCGAGACCAGCTCGCCCTCATGCACCTGCAGGGTGATGCCCTTGACCGCCTGGATGCCGCCGTAGGCCACCTTCAGGCCCTTGACGCTGAGCAGCACGGGCTTGTTGTTCTCTGCCATCTCAATGCCCTCCCGTGCCCAGATAGGCTTCGATCACCTTGGGATCCTTCTGCACCTCGGCCGGCGTGCCTTCGGCGATCTGCTTGCCGTAATCGAGCACCGTCACGCGGTTGCACAGGCCCATCACCAGCTTCACGTCGTGCTCGATCAGCAGAATCGTGCTGCCATCCGTGCGGATACGGTCGATCAGCTCGCGCAAGGCGACTTTTTCCGTCGCATTCATGCCCGCGGCGGGCTCATCGAGCGCGACCAGCAATGGGTCGGTGGCCAGCGCGCGGGCAATCTCCAGGCGCCGCTGGTCGCCGTAGGAGAGCGTGCGCGCCTTGAAGTCGGCATAGTCGGCCAGACCCACGTAGTCGAGCAATTCGCGCGCGCGCGCCGCGATCTGCGCCTCTTCGCGGCGAAAGCCGCCGCTGCGAAACACCGCGCCGAACAGACCCGAGTGCGTGCGCACATGGCGGCCCACCATGACGTTCTCCAGCGCCGTCATCTCGGCGAACAGGCGGATGTTCTGGAAGGTGCGCGCGATCCCGGCCTTGGCCACCAGGTGCACCGCATGCGGCGCGTAGGGCCTGCCGCCCAGCTCGAAGCTGCCGGTATCGGGGGTGTACAGGCCGGTCAGCACGTTGAAGAAGGTGGTCTTGCCCGCGCCGTTGGGGCCGATCAGGCCGTAGATCTGGCCCTTGCGGATGGTGATGCCCACGCCCGAGAGCGCCTGCAGGCCGCCGAAACGCTTGGAGATGCCGCTCACGCGCAGCACGACATCGCTGGAGGTTTCCGTCATGTGCCCGCCCTTCAGGATTTATGCGCCAGCGATTTGCCGTGCTCGGGTGACGGCCACAGGCCGCGCGGGCGCAGCAGCATGACCACGATCATGGCCGAGGCGATAAGCAACTGGCGCAGGATGGCGGCATCGAGCCGCCCGCCGGTCAGTTCCTGCAAGGGGCCCGCCACATAGCGCAGCACCTCGGGCAGTGCCGCCAGCAGGATGGCGCCCACGATCACGCCCGGGATATGGCCCAGGCCGCCGAGCACCACCATGGAGACGATCATGATGGACTCCATCAGGCTGAACGACTCGGGCGAGACAAAGCCCTGGAAGGCGCCGAACATCACGCCGCAGACGCCGCCGAACGAAGCCCCCATGCCGAACGCCAGCAGTTTCATGTTGCGCGTGTTGATGCCCATGGCCTTGGCGGCCACCTCATCCTCGCGGATCGCCATCCAGGCGCGGCCGATGCGCGAATCCTGCAGCCGGTAGCAGACCAGGATGGTGAGCAGCATCAGCACGATGAACAGGTAGTAGTACATCGTGACCGACTGGAAGGTGATGCCGAAAATTTCATGCGGCTTGGCGAAATTGAAGCCGAACATGTGGATCGGATCGACGCTGGCGATGCCCTTGGGGCCGTTGGTGATGTTCAGCGGCTGGTCCAGGTTGTTCATGAAGATGCGGATGATCTCGCCGAAACCCAGCGTCACGATGGCCAGGTAGTCGCCGCGCAGCTTGAGCACCGGAATGCCCAGGATCACCCCGGTGACGGCCGCCAGCAGCAGCGCCAGCGGCATCGCCCACCAGACCGAGATGTGCAGGCCGTGCGGAAACATCGCCGCGATCGCCGGGAAGTTGTCGGTCAGGTGCGGCGACGCGAGCAAGGCATAGGCAAAGGCCCCCACGGCATAGAAGGCCACATAGCCCAGGTCCAGCAGGCCGGCGTAGCCGACCACGATGTTCAGGCCCAGCGCCAGCATGATGTAGAGGATGGTCAGATCGGCGATGCGCACCCAGGCGTTGCCGAACTGCTGCAGGATGAGCGGCAGCAGGATGAGGCCCACCGCCCAGGCGATGTACTTGGTCAGGGTCTTGTTCATGCGTGGCTCCCGTCAGGCGCGGTCCGCGACGCGCTCGCCCAGCAGGCCCGAGGGGCGCAGCGTGAGGATGATGATGAGCACGAGGAAGGCGAAGATGTCGGTGTACTGGCTGCCCAGGATGCCGCCCGTCAGGTCGCCAATGTAGCCCGAGCCTATGGCCTCGATCAGCCCCAGCAGCACGCCGCCGACGACCGCCCCCGCCAGGTTGCCGATGCCGCCGAACACCGCCGCCGTGAAGGCCTTCAGGCCGGGCAGGAAACCCATGGTATGGAAGGCCGTACCGTAGTTGGCGGCCCACATCACGCCGGCGATGGCGGCCAGGATGGCGCCGATCACGAAGGTGGCGGAAATCACGAAATCGGGTTTGACGCCCATCAGCGCCGCCACGTTGGGGCTCTCGGCCGTGGCGCGCATCGCCCGGCCCAGCTTGGTGTGGCCCACCAGATAGACCATCGCGGCCAGCGACATCACGGTGATCGCCAGGATCAGGATCTGCGTGGGCGTGATGACCGCGCCGCCGATCTCGTACGGATCTATGGGCAGCAGCGTGGGATAGGGCTTGTAGGTGGGCTTCCAGATCACCATCGCCACCGTCTGCAGGAACAGCGACATGCCGATGGCGGTGATCAGCGGCGCCAGGCGCGGACTGTTGCGCAGGCGCTTGTAGGCGACTTTTTCGATGCAGAAATTGAGTACCGCCGCGACGGCACAGGCCATCACCATCGAGAGCAGCAGCATCGCCCAGCCCGGCAGGCCGGGCATGCTCTGCTGCATCCAGCCGACGATGGACCAGCTGGTGAGCGCGCCGACCATCAGCACCTCGCCATGCGCGAAGTTGATGAGCTGGATGATGCCGTAGACCATGGTGTAGCCCAGCGCGATCAGGGCGTACATGCTGCCCAGGACCAGACCGTTGATGATCTGCTGCAGCAGGATATCCATAGATGCCGTCCTTCCCTGTAGGCGCGTCGGCGGCCCGCCGCAGCCTGAGGCGCGATTGCTCGCCCGAAGGCTGGGCAAGAAGGCACTTGCAGACCGTGCCGTGGCACCGCTTGCGCCGCCTTGTGGGCGTCGGCCGGCGTCACGCCTGAACACGCGTTTGAAAAATTGCCCGCCAGACGCAGGGGCCTGGCGAGCCGGTGCGCGATTTTGTCACGGGGAAACCGCTGATCCGGCAGCGGCGAACCGGGGTTTTCCCTTGGACTCTCTTCGGGTTGTCCATGACGCAATGACCGTCAGCTGTCGCCGGCATGGCGAAATGACCGCGCCCCGGTCATGCACCGCAAGGCGCGTCATGCCGCGCAGCGGCGTCATCCTTCATGCACCGCGACGCCCCGCGCGCGTGAACAGATAGATGCCCGCCAGCACCAGCGCGGTGCCCGCCACCATCCAGACCGTGATCGCCTCGCCCAGCAGCCAGGCGGCGAGCGCGATGGTCGAAAGTGGACCGATCATGCCGGTCTGCGCGGTCAGCGCCGCGCCGATGCGCTCGATCGCCAGCATCACCAGCAGCACCGGCACCGCGGTGCAGACGGTGGCGTTGAGCACCGAGAGCCAGATCACCTCGGGCGCCACCAGCGCCGCGTCGAGCGGGCGGATCAGCAGGAACTGCAGCACGCAGCAGACGCAGGCCACGCTGGTGGCCAGCCCCACCAGCCGCAGCGCGCCGACGCGGCGCACCATCTCGCCGCTGTAGACCAGGTACAGCGCGTAGCTGGCCGCGCTGCCAAACACCAGCAGCACGCCCCAGGCGGTGTGGCCGCCGCGCGCGCCCTGCCCCCAGGCTTCCACGCCGAAGACCAGCGCCACGCCGCAGTAGCTGAGCAGCATGGCCGCGATCTGGCCGCGCTGCACGCGCTGGCGGTAGAGCAGCCAGCCCAGCAGCATCACCAGCGTCGGGTTGAGATACAGGATCAGGCGTTCCAGCCCGGCGGTGATATAGGCCAGGCCGGCGAAATCCAGAAAACTGGCGAGGTAGTAGCCGCACACCCCCAGCGCCACGATGCCGCGCCAGTCGCGGCGTGCAAGGCGCGGCTGCCCGCGGCCAGCCCACCAGGCCATCAGGAGGAAGATGGGCAGCGCGAACAGCATGCGGTACATCAGCAGCGTCACCGCATCCACGCCATAGCGGTAGGCGAGCTTGACGATCACCGCCTTGCCGCTGAACGCCACGGCACCAACCGCCGCAAGCAGCAACCCGTTTGCTACATTTTTGGGTGCTGCAGACGCTGTTACAGCCTTCGCTGGAGGCATTTTCAATGCATATTCCTGAAAAGCCGATGGTGCATGCGCCGCAGCGACCACCAGACGCCCAGCGCCACGACGGGAATGGCCACCGCCGCCGTCGATTCCGGCGACCACGGCCAGCCGAGCGTTTGCGCGCCCTTGGCCAGGTAGCTCACCAGGCCGACGACGTAATAGGTGATGGCCGCCACCGACAGCCCCTCGACCGTGGACTGCAGGCGCAGCTGCATGTCCTGGCGCTGGTTCATGCTGGCCAGAAGCTGCTGCGTGCCCTGCTCCTGGGCGATTTCGACCCGGGTACGCAGCAGGTTGCTCACGCGCGAGACGCGCTCCGACAGCGCGTTCTGGCGCCGCACCGCCCACTCGCAGGTGCTGCGTGCGGGGCTCAGGCGCCGATCCATGAATTCGCCAATGGTCTGCAGATTGCGCAGCCGCGCCTCGCCGATATCACGGATGCGCCGGTCCACCAGTTCGAAGTAGGCGCTGCTGGCGGAAAACCGCGCGTGCGTGGCGGCATAGAGGCTCTCCACCTGCCCCGCCAGGCGCGTGAGGCGATCCAGCAGCTGCGCCTCGGCATCGCGCTCGGCCACGCGGATGGCCTCCGCCAGCGCCGCCAGCTCGCGCTCCGCCTGCGCCAGCGCCTCGCCCGCCTCGCGCGCCACGGGCAGGCCCATGAGCGCCGTCATGCGGTAGGTTTCGATCTCCAGCAGCCGCTGCACCGCCCGCCCCACGCGCCGCGGCGACATCGCGCCCGCCAGCAGCACCATGCGCGAGCTGCCGTCCGCCTGCAGCGCAAAATCGGTGAAGACCTGCGCATGCCCATCGGCGATCGAAGACGCCACCAGCGTTTCCTCGCGCAGCACATGCGCCAGCAGCGCGCTGTCCGGCAGCGTCCCCATCTGCAGCACCCAGAGGTTGAGCTGGCACAGGCACTGCCCCGGCAGGGCCGCGAGCCACTCCCGCGGCACGGCCGCCAGCGCGCCCGCCGGCTCCTGGCGGCCAAAGCCTTGCGCCTGCAGCGGCGCGGAAAACGTCCAGCTGATGAACTCGGTGTGCAGCTCCCAGCGCACGTGAAACGTCCCGAGGTCAGCGCGCAGATGCGTCATGCGCGCATCCGGCGGCGCCAGGTGGTTGTCGCGCAGCAATGCCGCAAGGTGCTCGCGGCTCGCCTCACGCCGGGCGGCATCGGCCCACATCACGACGTGCGAGATCGCCAGCGGTGGCGTCAGCGCCTCCGGCGGGCGGGCGTGGATCTCGTTGTGCAGCGCCGTGCGCTGGGGGTGCGGGCTGGGCAGTGATGGCGGCATGGGCATTCTCGCAAGGACGCGATTGTCAGGGATGTTCTGCATAACTCTTGTCATTCTGTGATAGTGCAGATCGGGATGGGGCGCGAGGCGCTTTTTGCAGCGCGCCGCGGTGGCTACAGGCAAGAAAAGCAACGACGCGAACCGCCCGAGGCTGCGCTATCACGGATGACAAGGAGCCATGAAGGACATCCTCAGGCCTCGGCGGTTCATTGCCGGCGATCAGTCCTCGACAAACGCCTGTTCGCGCTTCTTGCCGATGGCCGGCACCAGCACCGCCAGCACCATGATCGCGGCGGCCGCCAGCAGGCTGGCGGAGATCGGCCGCGTCACCAGCACGCTCCAATCGCCGCGCGAGATCAGGAGCGCGCGGCGCAGGTGCTCTTCCATCATCGGCCCGAGAATCAGGCCCAGCAGCAGCGGCGGCGCCTCCAGCTCCAGCTTGTAGAACAGGTAGCCGATCAGGCCGAACACCGCCAGCATCCAGATGTCGAAGACGTTGTTGCTGTTGGTGTAGGCACCGAGCGCGCAGAACAGCACGATGGAGGGAAACAGCCAGCGGTAGGGCACGGTGAGCAGCTTGATCCAGATGCCCACCAGCGGCAGGTTCAGGATGACCAGCATCAGGTTGCCTATCCACATCGAGGCCACCAGCCCCCAGAACAGTTCGGGGTTGCTGCTCATCACCTGCGGCCCGGGCTGGACGTTGTGGATGGTCATCGCACCGATCATCAGCGCCATCACCGGGTTGGGCGGGATGCCCAGCGTCAGCATGGGAATGAACGACGCCTGCGCTCCCGCGTTGTTGGCCGATTCGGGCGCCGCCACGCCGCGGATGTTGCCCTGGCCAAAGGGCAGTTCGCCTTCGCGCAGCCGCGTTTTCTTCTCGATCGAATAGGCGGCGAACGAGGACAGCACCGCGCCGCCGCCCGGCAGCACGCCCAGCACGCAGCCCAGCGTGGTGCCGCGCAGCACGGCCGGCATCATGCGGCGAAAGTCCTCCCGGGTGGGCATGAGGCCGCTGACCCTGGCGGCGAAGACTTCGCGGTGCTCGGGCGGGCGCGAGAGGTTGGCGATGATCTCGCCATAGCCGAAGATGCCCATCGCGATCGGCACGAAGTCGATGCCGTCGAAAAGCTCCGGAACGCCGAAGGCAAAGCGCACCGTGCCCGAATTCACGTCGGTGCCGATGAGGCCCAACATCAGGCCGACCACCACCATGCCGATCGCCTTGAGCAGCGAGCCCGAGGCCAGCACCACCGCGCCGATCATGCCCAGCACCAGCAGCGAAAAGTATTCGGCCGGGCCGAATTTGAACGCCACCTCGGCCAGCGGCGGCGCGAACGCGGCCAGCATCACCGTGCCCGCGCAGCCGGCGACGAAGGAGCCGATCGCCGCCGACGCCAGCGCCGGCCCGGCGCGCCCGCGCCGCGCCATCTGGTAGCCATCGATCGTCGTCACCACCGACGACACCTCGCCCGGCAGGTTCACGAGGATGGCCGTGGTCGAGCCGCCATATTGCGCGCCGTAGTAGATGCCCGCCAGCATGATGAGCGCCGCCACTGGCGGCAGCGCATAGGTGATGGGCAGCAGCATGGCGATGGTCGCCAGCGGCCCGATGCCGGGCAGCACGCCGATCAGCGTGCCGAGAAAGCAGCCGGCGAAGCAATAGGCCAGGTTCTGCCAGGTCAGCGCAATCGCAAACCCGGTGGCAAGGTGGTTGAATACATCCATCGTGCGTCTTCGTGCCGGGTCAGGCAGAGAGGAAACCGGGCCACATCGGCAGCGGCATGCCCAGCGCCATCACGAACACGAGGTAGCAGCCCAGCGCCAGCACGGTGGCCAGCAGCAGCGATTGCTTCAGGCTGAACGCATCGCCCGCCATGCTCGACACCACCGTCAGCCCGTAGATCGCCACCACCATGCCCAGGGCGGGCACATGCAGCGCAGGAAAACCCGCCAGCAGCAGGCCGAACACCAGATTGCCGCCCAGCACGAAGATGACCGGCTTCCACGCCCAGGCACCGAAGCGCCCTCCGCCCTCGGTCTCTATCACCAGCGCCTTGAACATGATGAGCGCTCCCAGCACCGCCATCAGAATGCCGACCAGCAGCGGGAAATACCCCGGGCCCATGGCCGCGGCCGTACCCAGCGGGTACATCGTCGCGCCCCAGGAAAAGGCCGCGCCCAGCGCCAGGAACAGCAGGCCCGCGAAAAAATCCTTCTCGTTCTTGATCTTCACCGATGTCTCCTTCTGGTGCCTGGCGTGGTGTTGCACTCAGGGCGCGGCACACAGGCACCAAGGACAAGCAGAATTCATTCCAGCGGCGGCGTGGTGGCCACCACCTCTTCCACCGTCGTCACGCCTTCCGCCGCGCGCAGGGCGCCTGCCAGCCGCAACTGGCGCATGCCGTCGCTCACCGCCTGGCGGCGCAGCGCGTCGATCGAGGGGCTTTGCGATATCTGCTGGCGCAGGCCTTCGGTCACCGTGAGCAGCTCATACAGGCCCATGCGGCCGCGGAACCCGGTCATGCGGCATTGCACGCAGCCCACGGGCTGGAAGGCGCGGTAGCCGCCGGAGAGCTTCCACGGCTTGATGAGTTCGCCGATCACCGCCGGGTCCGCTTCGCGGTCGCGCCGGCGGCAGTGCGTGCACAGCGTGCGCACCAGACGCTGCGCCAGCACGCCCAGCAAGGTGGCGTTGATGAGGTAGTACGGCACGCCCAGCTCCATCAGCCGCGTGATGGCGCTGGGCGCGTCGTTGGTGTGCAGCGTAGAGAACACCAGGTGCCCGGTGAGCGCCGCCTGGATCGCCATCTCGGCGGTTTCCAGATCGCGGATTTCGCCCACCATGATGATGTCCGGGTCCTGGCGCATCAGCGCGCGCAGGCCCTCGGCGAAGGTGAAGTCGATCTGCGGCTGCACCTGCGTCTGGTTGAAGCTGGGCTCGATCATCTCGATCGGGTCTTCGACGGTGCTGACGTTCACCTCTTCCGTCGCCACGCGCTTGAGCGTGGAGTACAGCGTCGTCGTCTTGCCCGAGCCCGTCGGGCCGGTGACCAGGATCACGCCGTGCGGGCGGCTCACGAGCTGCTGCCAGCGCTCGGCATCGTGCGGCGTGAAGCCCAGCGCATCCAGGTCCTTGACGGTGTTGTCCGGGTCGAAGATGCGCATCACCATCTTCTCGCCGAACGCGGTGGGCAGGGTGGAGAGGCGCATTTCCACCTCGTCGCCGGACGGGTTGCGCGTCTTGATGCGGCCGTCCTGCGGGCGGCGCTTTTCGACCACGTCCATGCGCCCCAGCAGCTTGATGCGCGCCACCATGGCGTTGAGCACGCCTATCGGTATCTGGTAGACCGGGTGCAGCACGCCGTCGATGCGAAAGCGGATCACGCCCTGCTCGCGCCGCGGCTCCATGTGGATGTCGCTCGCGCGCTGGTCGAAGGCGTACTGCCAGAGCCAGTCCACCACGCGCACCACGCCCTGGTCGTTGGCATCGAGCTGCTTGTTGGTCTTGCCCAGCTCGACGAGCTGCTCGAAGCTGCTCGTCCCGGCATTGCCGCCGCTCTTGAGCGCCGCGCGCACCGATTTGGCGAGTGCGTAGAACTCTGCCGTATAGCGCGCAATGGCTACAGGATTGGAGAGCACGCGGCGCACGCGGCGCTTGGTCTGGCGCTCGATTTCGCCCACCCAATCGGCAATGAAAGGCTCGGCCGTGGCGACGACGACTTCATCGCCCGACACCAGCACCGGCAGCACCTTGTGGCGCTCGGCGTAGCTGGCGCTCATGGCGTCCGCCACACGCCCGGCATCCACCTTGAGCGGATCGATGCGCAGAAACGGCAGCCCGCAGCGCGGCGCGATGGTCTCGGTCAGCAGGTCCAGGTCCAGCAGCTTGCCGTCGCTCGCGCGCTCCATCGAGACGCTGGCCAGCCGCACCAGCGGGTGCTGGCTGCTCTCGGCGCGCGAGCAGCGCTCCACCGTCCGCTCGGCCACCGCCTGCGAGATCACGCCATCCTCGCGCAGCCAATCGACGATCTGGCGCCAATGCAGCGGACCGTGCGGGGGGGCGCGGCGCTGGGTGTCGGTGCCGCTGCTGTCTGGGGTGGTGTTCATGGTGCTATGGTGCCGCAAAAGGATCAGGCCACGGGTTTGAAGGTGCGCAGCCACTTGCGCGCAGGCAGGCCCCAGCGCTCCTCGATAGTCTCGGCCCGCGCCAGCAGCAGCGCCCGCGCCGGACGCAGGGGCTGGCGCTGCGCCAGCACGACCGTGTTGCCCTCGCGCGTGGGCCGGAAGGCCCAGACCGCATCGGCGCCAAAGGCTTCAACGATGTGCGCCAGGCTGCGGTCAAATTCCACGCGCCGGCCAAACAGATTGACCGTCATGCAGCCATCGTCCGTCAGCAAGGCGCGGCAATCGCGGTAGAAATCGGCGCTGTCGAACACCGGCGCGGCGGCCTCGTCGTCGTACATGTCCACCGCCAGCGCGTCCATCGTTCCCAGGTGCCCGGGTTGGCGGATCTCGGCGCCGGCATCGCCCTGCACCACCGCCAGGCGCGGCCCGTCGGGCGGCAGCTTGAACCAGCCGCGGCACACGTGGATCACCCGCGGATTGAGCTCCACCGCCGTGCTGCGCATGCGCAGCTTCTTCCAGCAGAATTTGGTGATGGCGCCCGCGCCCAGGCCGAGCTGCATCGCGCGGCGCCCGGCGACGCCGTCAGGCTCGACGAACAGCAGCCAGGCCATCATGCGCTGCACGTATTCGAGCGCGATGTCATAGGGCGCATCCACGCGCATCGCGCCCTGCACCCAGGGCGTGGCCAGGTGCAGATAGCGCAGCTCGCCATCGTCGGAGATGTTCACCTCGGGCAGCTGTAGCGGACGTTTGGCTGGAGACATCAGAGCAGTTCCCATCGTCGAAAGGCCTCGCCCCAGGCTTCGCACTTGCGCGCGAAGCTCCATGAGGCATTGGCCGGGCTGGTCGAAGGCAGGCGCAGCGACGCGACGGGCGCATCCGCTGCCAGCCCCATGCTGGCGCGCACCTGCCTGGCACGCGCAAAACTCTCGCCCCCATTGTGCGCAACCCCGGCCAGCAGCGGCAGGCGCGCATGCAGCGCGGCAAAATCGTTGAGCCGCGCGTTGCGTATGCTGGTATCGAGGCTTCCCTCGCGTTCACAGACGGCGTACACATCCCAGAGGCCCAGTCCGCGCGCCAGCACCCAATCGCATCGCGCCGCGTAGTCTTGGCTCGCGGGCATGGCATGCGCGGGCCAGAGCGCCGCCAACAGCCGCCAGAACTGGTTCTGCGGGTGGCCGTAGTACTGCTGCGCGCGCAGCGACGCCACGCCGGGAAAACTCCCGAGAATCAGCACGCGCGTATGGCGGCTCGCCAGGGGAGGCAGGCCGGTAAGGACAGATTCGGACGCCGACATCAAGCCGCCGTTTGTACTACGGATTGCCCGGCTTCCCCTTTCACGGCGCAGGCCGCACCAGGCGCACCGGCGGCGCCGTGCCACGCGGCACACAGCCCAGCGCAAGGGCACAAGCCGTAAACAAGTACATCGCCATGGCCCATCCACCGGCGGATGGTGCGGTACGTCCCTATTCCGACAGCGGGAAAAGCCGGAAAAATCAGGGTAAACCCGAGGGCGCCGCCCTGCCTTCCGCAGTGGCGACAGCGCAAGACAGGCAGGCTGCGGACAATCGCGCCAATGCCTTCCTCCCCCTTCCTGCGCATGGCGCTGATTCTGGGCCTGCTGTCCGCCATAGGCCCGTTTGCCATCGACATGTACCTGCCGGCGCTGCCGGACATCGGCGCGAGCCTGCACGCCGCGGTGGGCCCGGTGCAATGGAGCCTGACCGCCTTCTTCCTGGCGCTGGGCGTGGGACAGGTGGTCTACGGTCCGGTATCGGACATGCTCGGACGCAAACCGCCGCTGTATTTCGGGCTCGCGCTGTTCGTGCTGACCAGCGTCGCCTGCGCGCTCACCAGCAACATCCGCCTGCTGGTGCTGCTGCGCTTTCTGCAGGGGCTGGGCGCGGCGGCGGGCACGGTCATCCCGCGCGCGGTCGTGCGCGACCTGCACACCGGCAACGAAGCGGCGCGGCTGATGTCGCTGTTGATGCTGGTGTTCAGCGTCTCGCCGCTGCTGGCGCCGCTGATCGGCAGCGGCGTGATCGCCCTCGCCGGCTGGCGCGGCGTGTTCTGGATGGTGGCCCTGCTGGGCCTGGCCGGCATGCTGATGGTGCACCGCGCGCTGCCGGAAACCCTGGCGCCCGGGCGCCGCCACGCCGGCACCCTGGGCAGCGCCGCACGGGCCTACGGCGTGCTGCTGCGCGATGCGCGCTACCTCGGGCTGGTGGGCATAGGCAGCTTCACGATGGCGGGCTTCTTCGTCTTCCTGGCCGGCTCGCCCTTCGTTTTCATCAACCACTACGGCCTCACGCCGGTGCAGTACAGCTTGGCGTTCTCGATCAACGCGGCGGCGTTCTTCGTCACCGCGCAATTCACCGCGCGGCTGGGACGGCGCTTCGGGCTGGAGCCCGTCACCGTCTGGGCCGCCAGCGGCGCGGGGATGACCATGGTGCTGCTGCTGGCCTATTACCTGCTGGGCGGCGACGGCATGTGGGTCTTGCTGGTGCTGTACTTCATCGCCAGCGGCTGCATGGGGCTGGTGATTCCCACCACCTCGGTGCTGGCGTTGGACGATCACGGCCCCATCGCCGGCACCGCCTCGGCGCTGATGGGCACGCTGCAGATGCTGATAGGCACGGTGGCCATGGCCGTCGCCGGCCTGTTTGCCACCGGCAATCCGCTGCCCATGGTGATCGGCATGGCGGCGGGCGCGCTGATCGGTGTGCTGCTGACCTGGGTCACGTTTCGCCACCGTCCGCAAGCGCTGGCCAAGGCAGGTCCGGCGTGAACACACCCGCCCCGGACGGGCTGCCGGAGCCGCAGCGCTCGCGCGCGATGCGCGTGATCGTGCTCGGGCTGACGCTGGCGGTGCTCGACACCAGCATCGTCAACCTGGCGCTGCCCGACATCGCGCGCGAGCTGCGGATGAACGCGGCGCAAAGCGTCTGGGTGGTCAACGCCTACCAGCTCGCCACGCTGGTCTCGCTGCTGCCGCTGGCGGCCATCGGCGAGCGCATCGGCTACCGGCGCGTGTACCGCGCGGGCATGCTGCTGTTCGCGCTGGCCTCGATCGCGGCGATGCTCGCCACCAGCATGGGCACGCTGATCGCCGCACGCGCGCTGCAGGGCCTGGGCGCCTCGGGCGTGATGGCGGTGAACTCCGCGCTGGTGCGCCTCATCTACCCCGCCGATCGCCTGGGGCGCGGCATGGCGCTGAACTCGCTGGTGGTGGCCGTCTCGGCCATGGCCGGGCCCACGGTGTCGGCGCTGATTCTGTCGGTGGCCAGCTGGCCCTGGCTGTTCGCGCTCAACCTGCCGCTGGGCGTGCTGGCCTGGGAGCGCGCCGGGCGCGTGCTGCCGCGCAACCCGCGAAGCGATACGCCCGCAGCACGGTTTTCGCTGCTGGATGTGCTGCTGAATGCCGCCATGTTCGGCCTGCTGTTCCTCGGCAGCTCGGAGCTGACGCAGCGCGGCAGCGAAATGCAGGGGCCTCTGATCTTGGGCTGGTGGCTGCTTGCCGCGGGTGTGGCCGTGGGGGTGGTGCATATCCGGCGCCAGTGGCACCTCGCCGTGCCACTGGTTCCGGTCGATCTGCTGCGCATTCCGGTGTTCGCGCTCTCCATGGGTTCGTCGATAGGCGCCTTCTGCGCGCAGATGCTGAGCTTTCTCGCGCTCCCGTTTTTATTGCTGCAGACGCACGGCCAGAGCCACTTGCAGGCCGGTTTGCTGATTACCGCCTGGCCGCTGGCCACGGCCATCGTCGCGCCGATCGCGGGGCGCTTGATCGGCCGCTACCACGACGGCATGCTGGGCGGACTGGGCATGGCGGTGTTCGCCTGCGGGCTGCTCGCGCTGTCGCTGATGCCGGTGCAGGCCGGCAACGCCGACATCGCCTGGCGCATGGCGCTGGCGGGCGCGGGGTTTGCGCTGTTTCAGTCGCCCAACAACCACACCATCGTTTCTTCCGCCCCGCTGCAGCGCAGCGGCGGCGCCAGCGGCATACTGGGCACCGCGCGCCTGACCGGCCAGACCCTGGGCGCGGTGATCCTGGCGGCGCTGTTCACGCTCTACCCCGGGCATGACGGCCATGCGGAATCACTGGGGCTGCTGGTGGCCGCCGGGTTTGCCGTGGCCTCGGGCATCTGCAGCTCGCTGCGGGTGCGAACCTGAACCATCCCTGCGCCCTCCGGCGGCGCAGGGACGGCCGCGCTACCTGAAGTACGCCGACAGGGCTGGCAGCAGCCCTTCCGGGTGCGCGGCGCTGGTGAGCGGCACGAGCTTGTCGACGTCGTAGGTAAGGTCGTCGTGAAAGTGCGCCCAGTCGTACTTGCCCGCCACCGTGTGCCCCATGCCGAAAACGCCGGTCTTCGATTGGCACAGCGTGCCGCCGTAGGACTGGATGCCGAAGGTGCTCTCGGTGTTGTCGGGGCCGCCGTTGCGCTTGGAGTTGGCGTTCTGCCACTCGAAGATGGCGAAGCCCTTGACCAGCGATTGCGGGTTGGCATCCATGTAGCCGCGCACCGCGCTCGCCTGGCCCAGCACGATATCCATCTTGGCGTCGACCGATCCGGCTTCGATGTTGTTGAAGCCCAGTTCGGTGATGACCAGCGGCACGCCCAGGTTCTGATCGTCGTAGGACTTGAGGATGTCGTTCTCCAGCGCGCCGCCGTCCTTGCGCTTGAAGGTCTGCACCGAGTTGTAGAAGTGGCCGTTGTAAATCTCGGGCGGCAGCTGATCGCGCAGCATCGCGTAGAACTTGTTCTGGTCGGCGGTGCTGAGGGGCACGGACATGTAATGGTCGGGCGCGAGCTGGTGAATGAGCTTGGCCACCTGCACGGCCTTCGGAATCAGGGTCTGCCAGGTCTCACCGTCCTTGTTCAGATCGAGCTCGTTGCCGATGCTGAAGGAATGCACCGCCGGGTGGATGGCGCCGTTCTTCTTCACGCTTTCAACGATTTGCTTGACGGTGTTCCCGATCTTGCTCCAGGGTTGGATGCTGCCGTCCCTGTCCTTGAAGTTGTAGTTGGAGATCGGGATGATGACCTTGATGCCCAGCTCCTGCGCCTTGTCCAGGAAGGCGATGTGGCCCTTGCCTGCCGTTTCCCAGTCGGTGGAGCCGCGCTGGTAGTTGTAGTCGTACAGGCGCACCAGGTTCACGCCCTGCGCGGCCATGGCTTCGAGGTCGTTGCGCCCGCAGCCGCCCTTGCTGCCCCACTGGGCCTGGAAGGCGTCGGCGGTGGTGTCCGAATCGAAGAAGGGTTGGTACTGTTTGGGCGCGCTGGTGTAGGACGCGGGAACGGCGGAATACGCCACGCCGCGCCAGGCTTTCTCGAACACGCTGGAGGGCGAGGCGCGATCACCGGCATCGATGAACAGCACGGCATTGCTCAAGGAGCCCTTGGCCGGGATCTCCGCGCCACCCAGCTGCACCGCGGCGAAGCTCAGGCTGTGCATGGCACTGTCGTAGACGGGATCAGAGAGCGTCATGGGGTAGATGTCGTAATCGCCATCGCCCGGGTCCCCCGCCACGGAGGCGTTGGGCAGTGCATCGCCAAAGCGCTCGTCCCAGAGGTTGACGAAATGGCCCAGGGCCTCGAAGTCACCGGAGCGCGCGGGCGCGTTGTTCATCCAGAGCACGTTGGAATCAACGTTCCGCAGGACAAGACGCTGCCCTCCCTTGCCATCCGGCTGCAAGGCGACATCGCCGCCAGCCATGGCGAAGGTGGAGCCTTGGGCCGGTGCCTGCAGGTTGTTCAGCAGGGTGAGCACCGGCAGGCTGAAGCTGCCCAGGCTCGTACCCGCCTGTGGCGAAACCTGCGCCACGCGCAGGCCCAGGCGCAGCGTGCGGCTGGCCGCGTCGTAGCTGGCCGCCTGCACGCTGCCGAACACGCCATGCACGCCGCTGGCGTTGTGGTACTGCAGCAGCGCATTGGGTGCCACGCTGGCGTAGACCTCCTTCCAGTCGGTGCCGATGAAGCGGTCCACGCCGGTTTCGCCCGACTCGCGCGCGGGCCGGTCGCTGTACCAGTCCACCCCAGGCTCGACGCCGGTCAAGGTGACGGCGATTTCCTGGCCAATGGCCAGGGCACCGGCCTGGCCCGCATCGGCGGACAGCACGTAAATGCGCTGGGAAATATCGGTATTGGCGGGCGGGTTGCCGCCCACTGCGGTGTCGTCGCCCCCGCCGCAGCCGAAGAGCGCCAGTGCACTGCAGAAAAACAGGGTTTGGAGAATTTTCAAGATGGCCTCCTGTGATTTGACTGAGAAAAAGATTGATGCATCGGGTGCCTCCCTCCTGGGTCAAACGGGTGATGGATACGCGGGAGCAACTGTAGGTGCCGGCAAGGCGGCTGCAAGGGCAGAGTCTTGGCCATACGTCCCGGCTGATGTCCTGGCATCCCGGGCCGGCGCTGGCAATGCGGCTCAGCCCGCAAACACCTCATCGAGCCAGTCCATCGAAACGGCCGCCGAATAGCCCAGGTTGGCCGTCTGGCAATGGCCCTCGGCGCCCTCTTCCAGCGTGAAGACATGGCTGGCTGTCGGCCCAGAAACGCGGCCCAGAAAGTGCGCGTGCTGCGCCAGCGGCTCCTTGCCTTCGCCACTGCCCACCAAGGCGAGTGCCGGGCAGCGGATGCGCGCAAGCGCCGCATCGTCGACCTGAAAATCGCGCAGGCGCTCATAGGTGGAGCGAAAGCCGGTGCCGCCCATGCGCAGCATCAGGTTGCGCAGCATCTCGCGCTGTTCCAGCGGCATGGCATCGGGCGGGATATGGTCAATATCCGCGAGCTGGATATCGTCCTCGGGCGGCATCCGCGCCGGGTCGAAACCGACGAAGGAGACCATGTAGTTGTGCAGATCGACGATGGGCGAATTGGCGATCAGCGCGGTGATGCGCGCGTCAAACGCCGCCATGCGCGTGGCGAAATAGCCGCCGTAGCTGATGCCCATCAGCGCCACATGGCGCGCATCGGTTTCGGGCCGCGCCAGCACGTAGTCCAGCGCCGCCCTGCCCACCCGTTCATAGTCGGGGATGAAGCTCATCGTGGGGTAGAAGCGCAGCGTGTCCATCTGCCCCGGCCCGGCCATCAGCAGCAGGTGGTAGCCCCGCGCCAGCGCCGCACGGCCGTAGGCGATCCAGGTTTCCTCCAGCGTGCCGTCGTAGCCGCTGATGAGCATCAGCGTCTTCGCCGCTGCGTCCTTGGCCACCGGCGCGCGAAAGTAGTAGCCGGGCAGCGGCGTGTCGCCCCAGGGCAGGTTGACCACTTCCATGTCCAGCCCCCCCGCCTGCATGGCCGCGGCAAAGCAGGCACGGCTTTGCAGACCCAGGCGCCGGTGCTCCGGTTCGGCAATGCTGGCGTAATACTCCGCCGCGCGCCAGCTGTTGCAGGCCACCAGGTACTGCTCGTGCGCGCTCAGGGCGTGGCCGCGCCGGGCACGCGCGAGCGCATCGGCCTCTTGCCGCGCGGCGGCCTGGCTGAACTCGGCCACCCAGCTGGCCGGGTCGGCATTGGTGATGCGCTGGGCGAGCGCCAGGCATTCGCCCAGCGATGCACCGCCATGGCGCGCGCTGCCGATCTGGCGGATGAGCTGGAAATCCATCTCGGCATCGGCAAAGCCGCGCACCCGCAGCTGGCCGCGCTCCAGGCCGGAATCGTCGCCTGAATCCTTCGCCGACGCGCTGCAATGGGTGACCGCGGGCGCCATCACCACGGTGGCGGCCGATGCGAGAAAGCTGCGCCGGGGCAGGCCCGTGTCGTGGATTGGTTTCATCAAAATTCCTTGGCTTGAAAATCGGCCCCGCGCGAGCGCGCCCGCCACTCCGTGGGCGAGCAGCCAAAGCGCGCGCGAAACAGCTTGCTGAACGCCGAGGCATCGGCAAAGCCGCAGCGCCAGGCAAGCGCCCCCACAGGCACCCGTCCATGCTGCGCCAGCAAGCACTGGGCACGCTGCAGACGGATATCGCGCAGGGCGCCCATCACGGTCTGCTCGCTGTCCGCAAAGGCTTCGTACAGCCGCGTGCGCGAGCAGCCTGCGCCGTGCGCTATCGTTTCCGCATCAAGCTCGGGGCGGTGCGCGTGCTGCTCCATGAAACGCAGCGCCGCCGCACGGCGCCCGGCGTGCAGACTTTCCTGCGCATCGTGCAGATCTGCGGCAGCGCCCTGGCGGCCCAGATTGCGCAGCATCAGCAGCGCGAGGGCACGCGTGGCCCGCAGCAGATCGGCATGGTCCCGTCCATCAAGACCGTCTTGGCGCAGCAGCAGAGCGGCATGCGCGAGCTGACTGGAAAACGCCGGGGCGAGCGCGCAGCGCGCGCTGAGCAACCGGGTGGCGGGCTCGCACCCGAGCGCGGCACGCGCTTCCTCGCGCGGCAGCGCCAGAAACACCTGGCGCGCGCCCGGCCCCCAGTGGAAAATGCCCGGCTCCCGCGCCACGCACAGATTGAGCGCGCCCGGCCCCTTGCCGGCCCAGGCCTGGGGGCGCAGGCGGCCTGCCTGCATCAGGGTGAGCACCACCATGTCATCGCGCAGCGCCCGGCGCGCGCCGGTGCGCATCACATAGGCCGAAGAGCGCGTGCTGCCGAGCGTGCATTCGTCCAATGTCAGCGTGGTGAGCTCCGCCTCCAGGGGGTGCCCGGGCACGGGCTGGAAATCCACCCAGGGATGGGCGATCTCCTGCCACGCCTGCACGCGCACGGCAGGATCGAGCGCACCGCAATCATGGTGCTCCAGGACGCACGCGAGCGGCGCGGCGGACGGCGCGACAGAGAGTTCCAACATGCGGATCGATTCTAGGAATCCGCACCTCTTTCGAGAGCGGACCGTGGACGCATTCCCGCAGGTCGGGACGCATTCCCGCAAGCTTTTCAGGCGCGCCTTGCGCGCGGCAACAGCGTCAGTCCGGACGGTTCGCGAGCGCCTGGCGGTACCAGTCGGTCGGGGTGCATCCAAAACGTGCGCGAAACAGCTTGCTGAAGTCCGACGCGCTGGCAAACCCGCAATGCCAGGCCACCGCGCCCACATGCAGGCGCAGGCTTTGCTCGATGCCGCGCCGCGCCCGCTGCAGGCGCAACTCGCGCAGCGCGCCCATCACCGTTTGCCCCTGCGCGGCAAAGGCCTCGTAGAGCCGGGTGCGCGAGCAGCCCACGGCCCGGGCAATGTCCGCCACATCCAGCGCCACGCGGTGCGCCTGCTGCTCCATGTGACGCAGCGCCGCTGCATGGCGCCCCGCGTGCAGGCTCTCGTGCAGGTCCGGCAGATCGCTGGCCAGCCCCTCGCGCCCCAGATTGCGCAGCATCAGCAGCGCCAGCGTGCGGGTGGCATCCAGCAGCACCGCGAAATCCTCGTCGGTCAGCGTGCCAGGTGCGCGCGCCAGCCGCCCGAGGTGGCTGAGCTGGCTGCCGAGCAGGGGCGCCAGAGCGCACTGCCCCGGCGTGAGCAGCACATTGCCGGGCTGCCGGCCCAGCGCCTCCCACACCGCGCGCCGCGGCAGCGCCACATAGGTCTGGCGCGCGTGCTGGCTCCAGCGGTAGGCGCCCTCCTGCTGCGGTGCATACAGCCCCAGCGTCCCGGCGCCCGCGCGATGGCCCTGGCCGGGCGCGGCATTGAAATCCAGATGCCCCGCCTCCAGCAGCGAGAGCACCACCATGTCCTCGCCCGGCGGGACATGCCGGGCATGGGTGCGCATCTCATAGGCCGTCGAGCGCTTGGTGCCGAAAAAGCACTCCTGCCCGCGCAGCAGCGACCAGGAGGCTTCCAGTTCGGCGCCTGAAGAGAGCGGCTGCACGTCCACCCAGTTGTGCGCCACGTCGTGCCAATACGGCAGGCGGACGGCGGGATCGACCTCGCGGGAGGACCAGTGTTCCAGCACGCAGGGGGGTGGGTTGTGCATGCAGCGCAGTGTACTTTTATGCATGAAGCCATACCGCACCGCCGCCGCCCGGTGCCCGCCGGGACGCACGGACCCAAGCTGGGACGCCCTTCCACCACCGCGCCGGCCACCACGGCAGACCGCGCCCCTAGACTTTTCGCCAGCACCCAAACGCTCCTGCCCATCGGAACGGAAAGGCATCTTCGCCACTATGAAACCAAGAGCTGCTCGCGCTTTCCACACAAGCCTTGAATGGCAAAAAGACCCAAAAATCATGGCGCGTCTGCTGGCCGTCGCCGCAGCGCTGCTGCCTGCGGCCGCCCTTGCCAGCCCCTACGCCAGCACCTACACCGGCACCATCGCCCACTCCGACATGACCGCCGACGCACCCGACGGCGCCACGTTCACCCTGACTCTGGTGTTCGACAACGGCGGCACCACGGCGGCAGGCCAGAACTGGGGCACGGGCGATATCGCCTGCGGCTTCTGGCGCTGGCGCGTGGACGGCACGCGCAGCGTCGCGGTCGCCCTGGATTTGGGTGCGGTCGGCGCCGCAGGCACAGGCAAGGCCATCACCAATGCCCTGGGCGCGCCGACGGGCATGTTCACCGATGTCAACACGGGCGGCACCCTGGCCTGGGCGGACTACGACATCAGCGGCCTGCCCGCGGGCTCCTTCATCGGCTGGGCCGCCGATGGAGCGGGACCGGTCTTCGGCATGGCAGCGGGCGGCAGTCTCCACAGCTTCGACGATGGTTCGGGTACCGCCGCGGGCGGTGTGCAGATGCTGGCGAGCCGCTGGAGCGCCCCGCTGCCCTTCACCGGCGCCTGCGACGCGAGCGCCGTCCCGCCCGTGCCACCCACTCCGCCCGCGCCCACCGCCATCCCGGCGCTCTCGTCCTGGGGCGTGCTGCTGCTCTCGGGCCTGCTGGGCCTGGGGGTGCTGGGGTGCCGCCGAAAATATGAATGATTCATGGCTCAAACGCTTGATCAGTAAGCGCGAGCAGCTATCGTGCAAGTAGCAAACCCGCTGCAACGCCCGCCTGAACCCCCGCCAACGACAAGGGCCGCGCATGGCGGCCCCTGGTCATGCCATCAGGCGCTTACTTGCCGTCGGTGCCCGGCACCTTGCCTTCCACGCCCTTGACGAAGAAGTTGATGCCGCGCAGGAAGTCGTCGTCGGCCACCTTGCCCTCGGCCAGCACTTCCTTGCCGGTGTTGTCGGACAGAGGACCCTTCCAGATGTGGTAGCTGCCGTCCTTCAGGCCGGCCTTGAGTTCTTCGAGCCTGGCCTTGGCCTCGGCGGGTACGTCATCGGCGATGGAGACGAGGTCGATCGCGCCTTCCTTCACGCCCCACCACTGGTTCGGCCCGGTCTTCCAGGTGCCGTCCAGCACTTCGCCCACGGCCTTCTTGTAGTAGGGCTCCCAGTTGATGATGGCCGAGGCCAGGTGCGCCTTGGGGCCGTAGGCGGTCATGTCCGAATCCCAGCCAAAGGCGCGCTTGCCCATCGATTCGGCGGTCTTGAGCACGGCGGGCGAATCGGTGTTCTGGAACAGCACGTCGGCGCCGCCGTTGATCAGCGAGGTGGCGGCCTCGGTTTCCTTGGGCGGGTTGTGCCATTCGTTGATCCACACCACCATGGTCTTGATCTTGGGGTTGCTGATTTGCGCGCCCAGCGTGAAGCTGTTGATGTTGCGCACCACCTCGGGGATGGGCACGGTGCCGACCACGCCCAGCACGTTGGCCTTGGTCATCGCGCCCGCGATCACGCCGGCCATGAAGGCGCCTTCGTAGGTGCGGCTGTCGTAGGTGCGCAGGTTGGGCGCGGTCTTGTAGCCGGTGGCGTGCTCGAACTTCACGTCGGGGTTGTCGGCGGCCACCTTCAGCATGGGTTCCATGAAGCCGAAGCTGGTGCCGAAGATCAGCTTGTTGCCCTGCGCCACCAGGTCGCGCGCCACGCGTTCGGTGTCGGCGCCCTCGGGCACGTTCTCGACGAAGCTGGTCACGACCTTGCCGGCGAAATCCTTCTCCACCGCCTTGCGCCCGTTGTCATGCGCATAGCTCCAGCCACCGTCGCCGACCGGTCCGACGTAGATCCAGGCGGCCTTCAGCGGCTCCGCCGGCGCCGGCGCGGGCGCGGCGGCAGGGGCTGCGGCCGCCTCCGGCGCCGGGGCGGGAGCCGGCGCAGGCGCTTCCTTCTGCCCGCAGGCCGCCATGGTCAGCGTCGCGGCCGAAGCCATGGCCAGGCGCAGCGCGGTACGTTTGTTGATATCCATCATCAAGGAATCCTCCGGGAACAGGGGTAGGGGAAAAATGCAAGCGGCATCAGCCGGGATAAAAAGGCTTGCCGAGCGAAGCAGGCATGTTGACACGAATCCAGGTCGGATTGCGCGAGATGAGCGCCAGCACGACGACCGTGGCCAGGTAGGGCATGGCGCTGAGCAGCTGGCTGGGGATGTGCGAGCCCTGGCTCTGCAGATAGAACTGCAGCATCGTCACGCCGCCAAAGAGGTAGGCGCCCAGCAGCACGCGCATCGGGCGCCAGGTGCCGAAGGTGGTCAGCGCCAGGGCGATCCAGCCTTTGCCCGCCACCATGCCTTCCACCCACAGCGGCGTGTATACCAGCGACAGGAATCCCCCCGCCAGACCGCAGAGCGCGCCGCCGGCAACCACCGCCAGCATGCGGATGCGGCGCACCGGATAGCCCAGCGCGTGCGCCGATTCGGGCGATTCGCCCACCGCGCGCAGCACCAGCCCGACACGCGTGCGGTAGAGCATCCAGATGAGCACGAGGGTCAACGCGATGCAGACGTACACCAGCGGATGCTGGCGCATCAGCGCCGGGCCGATGACGGGCACATCGCCGAGTCCAAGCCAGTTGAAGCGCGGACGCTCCGCCAGCCTGGCCTGCACGTAGCCCGTGCCGACGAAGGCCGAAAAACCCGCGCCGAACAGCGTAAGCGCCAGCCCCGTGGCGTACTGGTTGGCATTGAGCCAGATGACCAGCCAGCCAAAGGCCGCCGACAGCAGCGCGCCGACGGCCATCCCGGCGAGGAAGCCCAGGGTATCGCTGCCCGTGTGCACCGCCGTGGCAAAGCCGGCGATCGCGGCGCACAGCATCATGCCCTCGGCGCCCAGGTTCACGATGCCGGATTTTTCATTGATGAGCAGGCCCAGCGCGGCCAGCGCCAGCACCGTGCCGGCGCTCAGCGTCGAGGCAAAAAGGAGTGGATAGGCTTCCATCAGCGAACCCCCACGCGGCTGGCGCGGCGAATGCGGTAATTGACCAGCGTGTCGCAGGCCATGAGCGAGAACAGCAGCAGGCCCTGGAACACGTCGGTGAGCGACTTGGGCAGGCCCAGGCGCGATTGCGCGAGTTCACCGCCGATGTAGAACATGCTCATCAGGATGGCCGCCAGCACCATGCCCAGCGGATGCAGCCGCCCGACGAAGGCGACGATGATGGCCGCGAAGCCATAGCCCACCGGCACGTAGGGCGTGAGCTGCCCGACCGGGCCGGCCACCTCCAGCGCGCCTGCCAGGCCGGCCGTGGCGCCGGAAATGAGCAGCGCCGTCCACAGCGCGCTGCGCGAGGAAAACCCGGCATAGCGGGCCGCCGCGGGCGCCACGCCGCCCACCTGCAGGGCGTAGCCGGCGCGCGTCCTGAACAGGTACAGCCACAGCAGCGCCGCCCCGGCCAGCGCGATCAGCGCGCCGATGTTCACGCGCGAGCCCGCCATCAGCTTGGGGATGCGCGCCACCGCCTCGAAGGTGCGCGTCTGCGGGAAGTTGTAGCCCATCGGGTCTTTCCACGGGCCGAACACCAGGTAGTTGAGCACCTGGATGGCCACATAGACCAGCATCAGGCTGACGAGAATTTCACCGGCGTTGAAGCGGTCGCGCAAAAAGGCCACGATGGCCGCCCACAGCATGCCGCCGACCACGCCGGCCAGCAGGACGACCACCACGATCCAGCGCCCCGTCTCCTTGCCCGCCATGAGCGCGGCGCCGCCGGCGAAGATGGCGCCGATCACATACTGCCCCTCGGCGCCGATGTTCCAGATGTTGGAGCGAAAGCACACCGCCAGGCCGAGCGCGATCAAAAGCAGCGGCGTGGCCTTCACGCCCAGTTCGCCCAGCGCATAGGCGGATTTGATCGGCTCCCAGAAGAACACCCCCAGGCCCTTGACCGGGTCCTTGCCGAGCAGGGAAAACAGCAGCACGCCCAGCACCACGGTGATCGCCAGCGCCAGCAGCGGCGAGGCCCAGGCCCAGGTGCGCGATGGCGTGGGGCGCAGTTCAAGCCGCAGCATGGGCCACCTCCTTCTCGCTCGCCTGCGCGCCCTCGGCGCCAGGCCACAGGCCGCTCATCCACTGGCCGATCTGCTCCACGCTCGCGTCCTTGCGCGCCAGGCTGGGCGAGAGCTGGCCCTTGGCGATGACGTGCAGGCGGTCGCAGATTTCAAACAATTCGTCGAGCTCCTCGCTCACCACCAGCACCGCGCAGCCCGCATCGCGCAGCGCCAGGATTTCGCCGCGGATCTGCGCCGCCGCGCCCACGTCCACGCCCCAGGTGGGCTGCGAGACGATGAGCAATTTCGGCCTGGCGTCGATCTCGCGGCCCATGATGTATTTCTGCAGGTTGCCGCCCGAGAGCGAGCGCGCCGCCGCGTGCGTGCCCGCCGCCTTCACGTTGAAGCGCCCGATGATGTCCGCCGACTGCGCGCGCAGCTTGCCCATGCTGAGCCATCCCATGCGGCCCACGGCCTCCTTGCGGGTGAGCAGCAGGTTCTGCGCCAGGCTCATGTCCGGCACCGCGCCGCGCCCTAGGCGCTCCTCGGGAACGAAGTGCAGCCCGAGCGCACGGCGGCCAAACGGGCGCATGCGCCCCGCCGGCTTGCCTGCTATCGAAATCGATGCTGGCAGCGCGCGCCGGTCTTCACCAGAAAGCGAAAAAAGCAGTTCACGCTGGCCATTGCCGGAAACCCCCGCGATGCCCACCACCTCGCCCGCGCGCACCTCCAGCGATACCTTGTGCAAGTCCACGCCAAACGGCGAATCGCGCTCCAGGCTCAACTGGTTCACCGCCAGCACCGCCGCCCCCGGCTCCTTGGCGACATGCGTGAGCGGCGGCGGCTCGGCGCCGATCATCAGGCGCGAGAGCGAGGCATTGGTCTCCTGGCGCGGATCGCACACGCCCGTGACCTTGCCGCCGCGCATCACCGTGCAGGCGGTGCACAGCGCGCGGATTTCGTGCAGCTTGTGGCTGATGTAGAGGATGGAACAGCCCTCGGAGGACAGGCGCCGCAGGGTGACGAAGAGCTTTTCGACCGCCTGCGGCGTGAGCACCGAGGTGGGCTCGTCCAGGATCAGCAGGCGCGGGCCCGCCAGCAGCGCGCGGATGATCTCCACCCGCTGCATCTCGCCCACGCTCAGCGTGTGCACCGGCCGCAGCGGATCGACATCCAGCCCGTAGGCCGTGGCGGTATCGCGGATGCGCTGCGTCACCTGCGCCAGCGGCAGCGATTTATCCAGGCCCAGCCAGACGTTCTCCGCCACCGAAAGCGTCTCGAACAGGCTGAAATGCTGGAACACCATCGCAATGCCGAGCTGGCGCGCCGCCTGCGGATTGCGCACCAGCGCCAGATGCCCATCGACGCGCATCTCGCCCGCATCGGGCTTGACCGCGCCGTAGATGATCTTCATCAGCGTGGATTTGCCGGCGCCGTTCTCGCCCAGCACCGCATGCACCTCGCCGGGCTGCACGGTCAGCGACACATCGCTGTTGGCGACGACACCGGGGTAGCGCTTGGTGATGCCGCTCAGCTGCAGCCGGGGCACGGCCGCATCGGGCGCGGGGTTGACATGCAGGGACGGCATGCTGGTTTGTCTCTCTTGTGGGTATGGATGAAATTTTTGCCCGGCGGAACAAGGACGGCAGCGGCCTATTGTGTGCCACTACCAGACCACCGCTGGCCAAAAATTGCATACGATCATTGTGCACCGAAATTGTGCACATAAAATCGCCGGCGCAAATCAGCACAAACCCGGAGCACCGTCAGGCCGGCTCCGCGGGTTGCGGCTCTGCCCTCACTTCCACCCGGTTGCGCCCCGCCCGCTTGGCCGCGTAGCAGGCCATGTCGGCACTTGCGAGCACATCGGCCACCGCGGCGCCGTGCAGCAGCATGACGAGGCCGATGCTCAGGCTCATCGAGAAGCTGCGTCCGTGGTAAGTGGGCTCCCAGCCCGCCACCGCCAGGCGCAGCTGGTCGGCCAGCGCCGTGGCACGGTGCACATTGGCACCGGGCAGCACCACCGCGAACTCATCCCCGCCCAGGCGCGCCACCCAGCCCATCTGGCGCACCTGCGCCGCCAGCAGACGCGCGAGGTGGCGCAACACGTCATCGCCCGACGCGTGGCCGGCCAACTCGTTGATGAGGGTGAAGTGGTCGACATCGATATGCAGCAGGGCGCCGGCCTCGGGGAACAGCGCCGCATTGGCGCGCGCGCCGCGGCCCACGCGCTCGGACAGCAACAGCTGCAGGCGCCGCTCGAGTGCCGCGCGGTTGGGCAGGAAGGTGAGCATGTCGTTCCAGCGCTCCCAGTCATGCTGGCGGCGCGCCTCGCGCTCGGCAGAACCGTCTTCCAGCACCCAGACCACGCCCTCCACCGGCCCCTCCAGCCGCACGGGAGCACCCTGCACCCGGGCCCAGAAGGTAGCGCCGTCGCTGCGTGCCAGCGGCAACTCGCCATGGAAGCTCCCATGCGCTGCGAAATCGGCGCGCACGCGTTCGAGCACATCGGCGCCATCGGGCGCACTGGAGACCAGTTGCAGCAGGTCACGCCCCACCAGCTGCGCCGATGTTTCGTATCCCAGCATGCGGCAGGCCTCGCCGCTGACCAGCTCTATGCGCTGCGCGCGCGTCAGCGCTATGCCCAGCGGCACGTGCTCCAGCACGGCGTCCAGGTGGCGCGAGAGCACCAGCGCGTTGCGCAGCTGCTGGCGGCGCAGCTGCACCAGGCGGCCGAAGACGCGCACCACATCATCGACTTCGCCATTGGCAAGCGAGCGGCGCTGCTCCGCCCACGGCACGCTGGCCGGATGCTCCCCTGCCAGCACTGCCCGCGCACGCTGGCGCAGCAGCGTGAGCGGACGCGTCAGCCACCACAGGGCTCCCAATCCCAGCAGGGCCACCAGCACCATGCCCGCGCCAGCCACCCACCATGCGCGCTGCTCGGCCGCCACCAGGGGCTGCAGCAGCGCCGGGGTGTGGTTCACCCGCACGACCACCCATTGCGGCAGTCCCACCACGGCCCAGCCCACGACAGAGCCATCCGCCAGCACTACCTTGCCCGGCGCCACGGGCGAGCGCACCGCGCCATTGCGCATGAACAGCCCCCCGAGCTCCGGCTCGTCGCGCAGCGGGCCCAGCACCCGGGCGGGATCGGGGTGCGACAGGATCACCCCGTCGCGCGAGAAAATCACAAAGCGCGTGTTGTCGCGCACCGGGAGGGCCAGCGCGGGCGGCAGCAGGCTTTGCGACTGCAGGCGCAATGCCCCCGCCACCACCGCCGTGACGCCTCCAGCACCATCGAGCACCGGCAGCGCCAGCAGCAGCTGCGCCTGGGCGGCGGTGTCGCCCAGCACGCCCGAGACCATGGGCTTGCCATTCGCCCGCACGCGCTGCAGCACCTCCTGCTGCGCGCCGGAGATGGCGGCCACCGGTTCCACCCGGTCACCCTGCAGGCGCAGGCCGGTCGCGGCATCCGCCTTGAGCACCACCACCGAATCGAACACGCGCCCCACCTGCCGCCCCTGCAGCAGCCAGGCGCGCAACTTGGGATTGGAATTGAGCACCACAGGCGTCACGCCGTCGGCCACCGTGCCCAGCAGCTTCAGGTTCTGCTCGATCTTGCTCGAAAGCATGCGGGCGAGCATTTCCACCTCGCCGCCGTCCTGGTCGAGGATGCGCTGCACCGTCTGCGGCTCGCTGGAGCGCGACATCAGCCATGCGGACGCAACCCCGCTGGCGATCACCGCCACCAGCAGCAGCAAGGCCAGTGCACGCACCAGGGGGCCAGGCAGCCAGGCGCGGCGCGGTGCCGCCTCCGGCACCGCCATGTCGGGGGCGGCGCTCATCAGCGGCCCTCCCAAGCGGCGCCCCTACCGGCCAGCGTCAAATCCAAGACCATCCGCATCTGAAGGCATCCAGCCGATCCCGCGCCGGCTCCCGAACGACTATAGGCAGGGACGGCAGGCCCGCGCCTTGGGTACAACCCTGTGATGCCGCAAGGAAAACCCTAGGTTTGCCCCCTGCCGCCGCGCCACGGCTTCATCGCCGATGCGGCGACAATCGCACCCGTCCTCACAGAGTCCGCCATGCCGAATTTCACCGACACCTCCGCCCCCGGTTCCTGCATCTTCTGCCGCCTCATCGCCGGTGACATCCCCAGTGCCAGGGTGTTCGAGGACGATCAGACCGTGGCCTTCATGGACCTGGGCCAGGTCAACCCGGGGCATGTGCTCATCGCCACGCGCCGCCACCACGCGACGCTGTGGGATGTGACGCCCGAAGAAGCCGCCGCCGTGATGCGCACGGCGCACCGCATCGCCGCTGCCGCGCGCACGGTGTTCGAGCCGGCAGGGCTGATGCTGCTGCAGGCCAACGGCGCCGTGGCCGGGCAGACCGTGGCGCACTTTCATTTGCACGTGGTGCCGCGCCACGCCCAGGATGGCATCGACTTCACCTGGCCGCGCAAGAACCCCGGCGCCGACCAGCTCGCCGATTACGCTCGCCGCCTGCAGGCAGCGCTTTTCGCCACCGGCTCTGCCTCCTGATGCCACCCGCTGCCCCCCAGGCGGGTGCGCTGGAATCCGGCGCGGTTTCGCCCGCGCTGGCCATCGTGGCGCTGGCGCTGCTGCTGAGCATCCAGCCCATCACCACCGACGTCTACCTGCCGGCATTGCCCGCGCTCACGCGCGATCTGCAGGCACCGGTCTCGGCGGCGCAGCTCACGCTGTCGGCGCTGCTGCTCGCGTTCGGCTGCTCGCAGCTGTTCTGGGGCGCGCTGTCGGACCGCTTCGGGCGCCGCCCCATCCTGCTGGCGGGGCTCACGGCCTACGCCATCGCCTCCATCGGCAGCGTGCTGGCGCCCAGCATGGGCTGGCTGGTCGCCTGGCGCGTGGTGCAGGGGGCGGCGATGGGCGCCGCCGTGATGTGCGCCCGCGCCATCGTGCGCGACCTTTACACGCCACTGGCCGGTGCGCGCGCGATGTCGCGCGCGCTGACCGGTCTGGGCGTGATCGCCGCCCTGTGCGCGCCGACCGGCGGCCTGGTGACCGAATGGCTGCACTGGCGCGCCGCCCTGCTGGTCTGCACTCTCTATGGCTGCGCCGTACTGGCGCTGGTGGTGCTGCGCCTGCCCGAGACCCTGCGGCAGCGCAACCCGGCGGCGCTGCAACCGGCGGTGCTGGTGCGCACCTGGGCGCTGGTCACACGCTCGCCCACTTTTCTCGCCTATTCGCTGCTGACCTGCGCCACCTATGGCGGGCTGTTCACGTTTCTCGCGGCGTCGCCCTTCATCTTCATCGAGGTGCTCGGCCTGTCGCGGGCCGAATTCGGCCTGGCGCTGTTTTCGATCTCCATGTTCTACCTGACCGGCACGTTGCTGTGCCGCCGGCTGCTCGCGCGCCTGGGGCTGCGGCGCACGGTGGCCGTGGCCGGCTGGCTCAGCCTCTCGGGCGGGGTGCTGATGCTGCTTTCAGCCTCGCTGGGAGCGCGCGGCATCGCCACGCTGCTGCCGCCGTTTTACCTGTTCATGCTGGGCCACGGCATCCACCAGCCCTGCGGACAGGTAGGCGCGGTATCCCCCTTTCCGCAGGCCGCAGGCGTGGCGTCCGCCCTGAACGGATTCATGATGATGGTCGTGGCCTTTGCCGCCGGCTTCTGGCTCGGCAACGCGCTCGATGGCACCATCTGGCCGCTGGTGCACGGCACCCTGTTGTGGGGCGTGGTGACGGCGGTCATCGCCTGGACGCTGGTGCAGCGCCACGGCGAGCCACAGGAGGGGCACTGAGCGGCGCAAACTGATGCAGCCACGCCACAACCGCCAGGGGCGGTGCCGCCGACGCTTGCGGTTTGGCCGGTATTTTGTATACACTTTTGTGAACGACCGGCAATTCTGCCGCATTTCCAACCAGAAGCCGCATCCACCACAGGAGACACAATGCGTAAATCATGGATAGCCTTTGCCGCCGCCGCGGCTTGCACCCTGGGCGCGCAGGCGCAAAGTTCGGTGCAGCTGAGCGGCCTCGCCGACGTGTACGCCGGCTCCATCCGCATGGCCGGCGACGCCTCTCGCCACAACGGCCTGGGCGACAGCGGCCTGACCACCTCCTGGGTCGGTCTCAAGGGCTCGGAGGACCTGGGCAGCGGGCTCAAGCTCAACTTCGCCTTCACCTCGTTCTTCAAGCTGTCCAACGGCTCGCAGGGACGCTTCCCCGGCGACACCTTCTGGTCGCGCGATGCCAACATCGGCCTGTCCGGCAATTTCGGCTCCGTGACGCTGGGCCGCTGGCTGGCGCCCAACTTCCTGCCGTCCATCCTCGGCAACCCGCTGGGCGATTCGTTCACCTTCGCGCCACTGATCCTGCACATGGACGTGCCGCTCTTCAACGGCAGCGGCTGGGGCAGCACGGTCGAGAGCGACACCGGCTGGAGCAACCAGATCGCCTATACCACGCCAAATCTGGGTGGCTTCACGGGCACGGTGCACTACCAGCTGGGCAACAGCAACGCAGCCGACAAAGGCAAGCGCAACGTGGGCGCGAGCTTTCTGTATTTCCAGGGCCCCCTGACGGTGACGGGCTTCTACGAGCGCGACCAGATCGCCAACCCCGTCCCTGCCGCGCTTGGCTACACCAAGACCAACTGGCTGCTGACGGGCGCCTACGACTTCAAGGTCGTCAAGCCCTACATCGGCTACGGCCAGGCCAAGGTGACTGCGCTCGGCGGCAACGCCAAAACCATCCACCTGGGCGCCTCCGCGCCGCTGGGCGGCACGGGCAGCCTGATCGCCTCCTGGGCCCGCACCCGCAACACCATCGGCGGGGCAAGCGCCACGCGCAAGACCTTGACCGTGGGCTACGACTACTTCATGTCCAAGCGCACCGATCTGTACGTGATGTACATGAACGACCGCATCACCGCGCAGACCAGCGGCAACAGCTTCGGGGTGGGCATCCGCCACCGCTTCTGAGCGGCGGCAGTTTTCTGATTCCAAGGTCTTGAACCGCCCGCAGTGCGCACCACTGCGGGCTTTTTTGCCTGCGCCGCTCTGCTACGCTCAGAAGCGCATGACCAACACCTCGCCGGATTTTTCACAAGCGCCGCCCGTTCTGGCCATCATCGGCCCCACGGCCAGCGGCAAGACGGCAGCGGCGCTGGCGCTGGCCAGGCAGCTGCCGGTCGAGGTCATCAGCATGGACTCGGCCCTCGTCTACCGCGGCATGGACGTAGGCACGGCCAAGCCCACGGCCGAGGAACGGCGGGCCGTGCCGCACCACCTGATCGATATCCGCGATCCGCGCGACGCCTACTCGGCCGCGGAGTTCGCGCGGGATGCGCTGCACCTTGTCCAGGCCATCCGGGCGCGTGGCGCATTGCCGCTGCTCGTGGGCGGCACGCTGCTGTACTTCAAGGCACTGACCGAGGGCATCGCCCGGCTGCCGCCGGCCGATGCCGCCCTTCGCGCGCGGATTGAAGCGCAGGCCGCGGCCCTCGGCTGGCCGGCCCTGCATGCCCGGCTCGCGCAGGTCGATCCGGCCACCGCCGCGCGGCTGGCGCCCAATGACGGCCAGCGCATCCAGCGCGCCCTCGAAGTCTGGCAACTGGCAGGTCAGCCGATGTCTACGCTGATCGCTCTCAATAAGGAAGCTGCCTGCGCCCTTCCCATAAGCGCTGGAGCCGTATTTTCCCTTGAACCCACCGACAGGGGCTGGCTGCACGAGCGCATCGCCCGCCGCTTTGCACTGATGCTGCAGCAAGGTTTCATCGACGAGGTGCGCGGCCTGCGCGCGCGCGGCGACCTGCACGCGGACTTGCCCAGCATGCGCTGCGTCGGCTACCGCCAATGCTGGCAGGCGCTGGACGGGGCCTTTCCGCTGGCGGAGATCGCCGATCGCGGCATGGCCGCCACGCGCCAGCTCGCCCGGCGCCAGCTCACCTGGCTGCGCTCCATGCCCGGGCGGCACACCATCGCCGCCGATGCGCCCGACGCCACCGACAGGCTCGTGCGCGCCGCGCTGGGGCTGCTGCACCGATGACAGCCCTGCTCATCGTCCGGCAGCTCGCGCGCCGCTACGGGCCGCAAACCGTCTTTGAGAACGTGAACCTGCAGGTCGCTCGCGGTGAATTCGTCGCCATCGTCGGCGACTCGGGCGTGGGCAAATCCACGCTGCTCAATTGCCTGGCCGGACTCGATGCCTGGGACGAGGGCGAAGTGCGGTTGGATGGCGCCGACCTGACGGCGATGGACGACACCGCCCGCGCGCTCTGGCGCCGCGCGCATGTGGGGTTCGTCTTTCAGGCCTTTCACGTCCTGCCGCACCTGAGCGTGGCGCAGAACGTGGCGCTGCCGCTGCTGCTGCTCAGGCAACCCGACGAGGGCCGCGTCCGGCAGATGCTGGCCGCCGTCGGACTGCAAGGCCTGGAAGAACGGTTGCCGCAGCAGCTGAGTGGCGGCCAGTTGCAGCGCGTGGCGATTGCCCGCGCCCTGGTGCACCGGCCCGCGCTGCTGCTGGCCGACGAGCCCACCGGCAATCTCGACCCGGCCACCGCGGCGCGGATCATGGATTTGCTGCTGCAGCAGACGCGCGAGCATGGCGCCGCGCTGGTGCTGGTGACGCACGCCAGCGCCGCGGCGGCGCGCGCCGACCGGCTGCTGCGCCTCACCGCCCAGGGCATCACGCGCCTTGAGCGATAAGGCCTGCCCGCATCACTGCACCGCCAGGCGCTGCACCTTGCCTTCGAGTTTCTTGGGCAATGTGAGCGTCAGCACGCCGTTGTCGTACCTGGCCTTGGCGCTGGCGGCATCGACTTCGACCGGCAGCTGAAAGCTGCGCGCCACCGAGCCGAAGTAGCGCTCGCTGCGCAGCAGCTTTTCGCCGTCCTTCTTCCCGTCGTGCTGCTGCACCTCGGCGCGCAGCGTGACGACGGCGCCGTCGATGGACACCTGGATGTCCTCCTTGGGCACGCCTGGCAGCTCGGCCTGCACCCTGTAGGCGGCGTCATCTTCCTTCACGTCGATGCGGATCTGCGACGGCTGCGGCAGCGCGTCGCCGTGCAGCGGGCGCACATAAAAACCCGGGGCGACATCGCGGAAAAATTCATCAAACAGGCTGGGGCGGGACATCAATGCATTCATGGTTCAACTCCTGGTGTGGTTGCGCCGCGGACTGCGGCATGCACCCTACATGCGCACGCCGCTGCGCGTTTCAAGAGGGCGACAAGCCGCGGCGCAAGCACGCACAATCACGTCCATGCACGGCCTGTTTTCGGTGTTCTCCTGGCAAGACCTGCGCCAGCACCCGTGGCGCAGCCTGGCGGCCGTCACGGCGGTGATGCTGGGCGTGGCGCTGGCGCTCGCGGTGCATCTCATCAACGCCAGCGCACTGGCGGAATTCGCCCAGGCCGCACGCGCCGCCAGCGGGCAGAGCGACCTGCAACTGCGTCCGCGCTCGGGTCTGCTGCCGCAGGCGCTGTACGCGGAGGCCGCGGGCAGCCCGCAGGTGGCACATGCCAACCCGGTCCTCGAAGCCGATCTGAAGGCCTCCGCCGCCGACGGCCGCGAAGCCCTGCTGCGCCTGGTCGCCGCCGATGCGCTGCAACTACCCGCCACGGCGCCGGCGCTGATGCCGCGGCCCTGGCGCACGCAAGACCGCCTTGCGCCGTTCGCACCGCGCACGGTCTTCCTCAACGCCAGCGCACGCCATGCGCTCGGGCTCGCCGACGGGCCGGCAAGCCTCGTTCTGCAGGTGGGCCTTGCCCAGGTTCCCGTGCAGATGGCGGGAAGCATCGCGGCAGCGGGACCGCCGCTCATGGTGATGGATATCGCCGCCGCGCAGGATCTGCTGGGCCGGGATGGCTGGCTCAGCCGCATCGACCTGCAGCTGCGCCCGGGCGCGGACCGGCAGGCGCTCGCGCGGCAGTTTGGGGGCGACGGCGGCACTGCCGGCCCCTTCCTGCTGGCCGAGCCGCAGGACAGCAGCACGCAGCTCGGCCAGCTCTCGCGCGCCTACCGTGTGAACCTGGCCGCGCTGGCGCTGGTGGCGCTGTTCACCGGCGCCTACCTCGTCTATTCGGTGCTGGCCCTCGCCGTGGCACGCCGCCAGCCGCAGCTGGCACTGCTGGCGGTGCTGGGCGCCACCCCACGCCAGCGCCTGCAGCTGGTGCTGGGAGAAGCCGCCTTGCTCGGCTGCGCAGGCAGTCTGCTGGGGGTTCTGCTGGGCACGCTGCTGGCCCGCGTGGCGCTGCAACTGGCCGGGGGCGACCTGGGTGGCGGCTATTTTGCCGGTGCCACGCGGCTGCACTGGAACACGGCTGCGGCCCTGGCCTACGCGCTGCTCGGCCTGGGCTGCGCCCTGCTGGGCGGCTGGTGGCCGGCACGCGCCGCGCAGCACCTGCCGCCGGCGCAAACGCTCAAAGGCCTGGGGCTTGCCACGGCAACGGGCAATGCCGCACTGGCCGCCGCGGGCACCGCGCTGCTGGCAGCGGGCGCACTGCTGGCCCTTGCGCCACCCATCGCCGGCGTGCCGCTGGCTGCCTACCTGTCCGTCGCGCTGCTGCTGATCGGCGGCATCACGCTGCTGCCTTGGTTGATCGCGTTGCTGCTGCGCGCGGGGCTGCCACTGGCCCGCCACCGCGCGCTGCTGATGCTGGCGCTGGAGCGCGCCCGCCGCACGCGCGGCGCCGCTGCCGCCACCGTGGGCGGCGTGGTGGCGGCGCTGAGCCTGGCCGTGGCACTCACCGTCATGGTCGCGAGTTTCCGCACCTCGGTGCAGCAATGGCTCAGCGCCATGCTGCCCGCGCCGCTGTACCTGCGCGCCAGCGGCCAGCCGCGCGGCGACGCAGCCGCCGTATTCAGCGCTGCCTTGGTGCAGCAGGTGCAGCGGCTCCCCGAGGTCGAGCGGCTGGTGGCGCTGCGCGGCAGCAGCGTCCAGCTGAACGCCGACATGCCAGCCATCGCAGTGCTGGCCCGCCCCATCGGGCCGCAGCCCGAACGCAGCCTGCCGCTGGTGGGCAGCGCCCTGCCGGTGCCTGCGGGGCGCATGCCGATCTACGTCAGCGAAGCCGTGGCCGACCTGTACGGCGTGCATCCTGGCGACGACTGGCCCGCATTATCCAAGGCATTTTCCCTTGCAGCCCATACTGGCAAAGCGCAAGCAGCACCTTTTTTCATAGCAGGTGTGTGGCGCGACTATGTCCGGCAATCGGGCGCCGTGGCGATGGAGCGCACGGATTTCATCCGCCTGACGGGCGACACCCACGCCAGCGACCTGGCGCTCTGGCCCGCCGCAGGCACCGACCCTGCGGCCCTGCGCCAGACCATCCTGGCCACGGTTGCCAGCCAGGGCGCCCAGCCTGATGCCCTGGAATTCAGCAGCACGCAAAGCATCCGCCAGCGCTCGCTGGCACTGTTCGACCGCAGCTTTGCCGTCACCTACTGGCTGCAGGCGGTGGCGATAGGCATCGGGCTGTTTGGCGTGGCCGCCAGCCTGTCCGCGCAGGTGCTGGCGCGGCGCAAGGAATTCGGCCTGCTCGCGCATCTGGGTCTCACGCGCCGCCAGATTCTTGGCGTGGTGGCCGGCGAAGGCGCCGCGTGGATGGCCGTGGGCGCGGCAGCCGGCACGTTGCTGGGTCTGGCCGTGTCGCTGGTGCTGGTGCGCGTGGTCAACCCGCAGAGCTTTCACTGGAGCATGGATCTGGAGGTGCCCTGGCTGCGGCTGGGCGCGCTCGCGCTGGTCGTGGTGGCGGCGGGTACCTTCACCGCCCTGCTGGCGGGCCGGGCCGCGGCTGGCAGCGATGCGGTGCTGGCCGTGAAAGAGGATTGGTGATGCCCGCGCTCCCCATCCGCCGCCGCTGGCTGCTGGCTGCCGGCCTGGCCACCTGCATTCCCGGCGCCTACGCCCTGCCGCCGCGTGCCTTGAGCTTCCCGCGCGACCATGGCAGCCACCCGCTGCTTCGCACCGAATGGTGGTACATCACCGGCCAGTTGCGCGCGGCAGGCACGCTCTGGGGCTTTCAGATCACCTTCTTCCGCTCACGTGTGGACGTGGCACGAAGCCTGCGCTCGGCCTTCGCCGCCAGGCAGCTGCTGTTCGCCCATGCCGCGCTCACCGACGTGGCCGGAAAACGCCTGCGGCATGACCAGCGCATCGCGCGCGCCGGCTTTGGCGTCGCACAGGCCAGTGAAACCGATACCGATATCCGTCTGAACGACTGGCGGCTGCAACGCCAGCCCAGCGGCACACCAGGAGACAGCCGCTACACCATCCACGCCCAGGCGCAGGACTTCGCCCTGGCGCTCACGGCCACCAGCACGCAACCGATCCTGCTGCAGGGCGACCATGGCTTGTCCCGCAAAGGACCGCTGCCGGAAAACACCAGCTGCTACGCCAGCCAGCCGCAGCTCGCTCTTTCGGGCCACATCCAGGTGAGCGCAAAGCAACTGCCTGTTCAGACCGGCGCACCGCAAGACAACCGCGCCTGGATGGACCATGAATGGAGCGAGGCATTGATGCACCCCGACGCCGTCGGCTGGGACTGGATAGGCATCAACCTCACCGACGGCGGCGCACTGACGGCCTTTGTCCTGCGCCGCGCCGATGGCAGCCCGCTCTGGGCCGGCGGCTCGCTGCGCGCCGGCGCCCATGCGCCGGTCCAGGTGTTCGATCACGACACCGTGCGCTTCACGCCGCTGCGCCATTGGACCAGCCCCGCCACGGGCACCCGCTACCCGGTGCAGCAGCAGATGGCCTGCCCAGCCGGGCGTTTCACCATCACCGCGATGGTGGATGACCAGGAGCTGGACAGCCGTGCATCGACGGGCGCGATCTATTGGGAGGGCCTGAGCACCCTCACTGACGCGCAAGGGCGGGAAGTGGGGCGTGGCTATCTGGAGCTGACGGGGTACGCGCAACGCCTGCGGCTGGACTGAGCCGCATCGCCTCAACGCGTTTGCGCCATGAAAGTCAGCAACCGTGCCGTTGCGTCTTTCGCGATCGATGGGTTGAACACATAACCCCTCGATGCCTGGCCGGATTTGTCCCAGCTGCCCTTGAAGGCGCAGCTGCCATAGTTCGCCACCGTGGCGGTAAAACGCCGCTCACTCCCCGCCAGACGGGCGCTCTGCGGCGACGCCAGCAAGGCCGGGATGAATGCCCCCCAGCTGTAACCCACCTGGTAAATGCGTGCCCCATCCACAAACGGCTTGGCCGCCAGGAGGGCCAGTGCCGCATAGGCATCGGCAATGCCGCCCGAACCGCTCGGCGCCCTGGCTGCGCAATTGTCGAATCCTCTGGGCCCGTAGCTGTCGATCACCAGCACCACGTGGCCGGCTTCCAGCAGTTCCTGCGCGTGCTGCTTCATGTAGGCGTTCGGCGCCCCCTTGAGGCCTCCGCAGGTGTGCATCAGCACGACGGCGGGAAACGGCCCCTCGCCCGCGGGTTTGAACACCGTATTGGCAATGTCCGTGAATGCGCCGATCGATTCCCTGACTTCGCCGTTGAATGCCACCGGCGTCCAGTCGTGGGGCGGCGCAATCTGCGCCTGCAGCTCCTCGGAAAGGGTGCAGGTCAATCCGGCCGCATCGGGATCAATGCGAACCGCCGCCCGTACCTCGCCGCTGCAGCCATGCAATCAGCTCGCCCATGATGCCGCGGCGGAACAGCAGCACGCAGACGACGAAGATCAGCCCGGTGACCATGGTGACCGAACCGCCTATCGTGTTGAACCACTCGACCGATGTCACGTCCGCGAGCCAGGTGCCGAAGTCGCCGATCTTGTTTTCCAGCAACTCGATGACGGTGGCCCCCACCAGCGGACCGCTCATGGTGCCCATGCCGCCCACGAGCGCCATTAGCACCACGTTGCCGGACATCGTCCAGTGCACGTCAGACAGCGAGGCGAAGCCCATCACCAGCGTCTTGAGCGAACCGGCCAGGCCGGACAGTGCCGCGGAAATGATGAAAGCGACCAGCTTGAAACGGTCGGTATCATAGCCCAGCGAGATGGCGCGCGGCTCGTTTTCCTTGATGCCCTTGAGCACCTGACCAAACGGCGAGCGGATGGTGCGCATGATGAGCCAGAAGCCCAATGCCACGACGATGAGCACGAAGAAGTACATCGTGAGGTCGTCGCGCAGATTGATCAGGCCGAACAGATGGCCGCGCGGCACGCCCTGCAGGCCATCTTCGCCGCCGGTGAACTTGAGTTGCAGCGCCGCAAAATAGACCATCTGCGCCAATGCCAGCGTGATCATGGTGGCGTAGATGCCCTGGCGGCGAATGGTGAGCGCCCCCATGATCCAGCCCAGCAGCGCGCCGCACAAGGTGCCGGCAAGCAGCCCCAGCTCGGGCGACAAACCCCACACCTTGACCGCATGGCCGCAGATATAGGCCGACCCGCCGAGAAAGGCGGCATGGCCAAACGAGAGCAGGCCGGTATAGCCCAGCAGCAGGTTGAACGCCGCGGCGAACAGCGCGAAGCACAGCAGCTTCATCACGAAGACCGGATAGGCGCCCACGAAAGGCGCGGCGATCAGGCCCAGCAGCAACAGGCCGTAGCCCCAGGGAGCAAATTTCTGGATATTCATTGGTAGCAGCCCCAGGGTCTCACTTTTCCTTGCCGAACAGCCCGGCCGGGCGGATCAGCAGCACGATGGCCATGATGACGAACACCACGGTGGACGAGGCCTCGGGGTAGAACACCTTGGTGAACCCCTCGATCACACCCAGAGCCAGGCCCGTCACGATGGAACCCATGATGGAACCCATGCCGCCGATCACCACCACCGCGAACACCAGAATGATGAGGTGCTGACCCATCAGTGGCGTGACCTGGTAGACCGGCGCGGCGAGCACGCCGGCAAAAGCGGCGAGTGCCGAGCCGAAGGCAAAGGTCAGCGTGACCATCACCGGTACATTGACGCCGAAGGCTTCCACCAGCCGCGGGTTTTCCGTCCCCGCACGCAGATAGGCGCCCAGCTTGGTCTTCTCGATCACGTACCAGGTGGCGAGGCACACCACGATGGAGGCCACCACCACCCAGGCACGGTAGTTGGGCAACACCATGAAACCCACATCGGTAGCGCCCTGCAGCAGATCGGGCGCGTCGTAGCCCAGGCCGGAGACGCCGTAGATGGAACGGAACACGCCCTCGATCAACAGCGTGATGCCGAGCGTGAGCAGCAGGCCGTAGATATGGTCCAGCTTGTAGATCCAGCGCAGGAACAAGCGCTCCATCACCACGCCAAACGCCCCCACGATCAGTGGCGCCAGCACCAGCATGACCCAGTAGTTGACGTTGAAATAATTCATCGCCATCCAGGTGACCATGGCACCCAGCATGAACAATGCGCCATGCGCAAAATTGATCACGTTGAGCAGGCCGAAGATCACGGCCAGGCCGAGACTGAGGATGGCGTAGAACGAACCATTGACCAGCCCCACCAGGAGCTGGCTCATCATGGCCGCCATCGAAATACCGAAAATTTCCATGGGAAGCAGTGCGCGGTGGTGGTGAATGGAACCGGGGAGCGCAGCCGCCCCCCGTCAGAACGTCAGCCGCGCATCACTTCCAGAGCGGGCACTTGCCCTCGGCCTTGGTGGTGAAGACTTCGGCGCCCGGCAGTTGCTTGACGACCTTGTAATAGTCCCAGGCGCCCTTGGATTCCTGCGGCGTCTTGACCTGCACCAGGTACATGTCGTGCTCGTACAGGCCATCGGGGCGGATCTGGCCGGAAGCGAAGAAGTCCTTCATCTTCATGCCGCGCCAGGTTTCCATCACCTTGTCGGCATCCGTCGTGCCCGCGGCCTGCACGGCCTTGAGGTAGTTCATCGTGGCGGAATAGTCGGCCGCCTGGATTTCCGTCGGGCGTTTCTTGATCTTGGCCATGTACTTGTCGGCAAAAGCGCGCGCCTCGGGGTTCATGTCCCAGTACCAGGCGGTCACGAACTGCATGCCCTGCGTGGTCTTGAGGCCCAGGCTGTGGATGTCGCTGAAAAACACCAGCAGCGGCACCACCTTCATGGTCTTGGAAATGCCGAACTCATTGGCCGCCTTGATGGCGTTGATGGTGTCGCCGCCCGCATTCGCCAGCGCCAGCACCTGTGCCTTGGAATTCTGCGCCTGCAGCAGGAAGGACGAGAAATCGGTGGCATTGAGCGGATGGCGCACCGTGCCCACCACGCTACCGCCCTTTTCCTTGACCACGGCGGCCGCATCGGCCTCCATCGCATGGCCAAAGGCGTAATCGGCCGTCAGGAAGAACCAGCTCTTGCCGCCATTGGCCACCACGGCACCCGCCGAACCGCGCGACAGGGCCACGGTGTCGTAGGCGTAGTGCACGGCGTAGGGCGAGCATTGCTCGTTGGTCAGCGCCGCGCTGCCTGCGCCGTTGTTGATCATCACGCGCTTTTTCTCCGCCGACACCTTGGCCAGCGCCAGCGCGGTACCCGAGTTGGTGCCGCTGAAGATCATCGTCAGGCCATCGGTGTCGATCCATTCGCGCGCCTTGGAAGCGGCCAGGTCAGGCTTGTTCTGGTGGTCAAAACTCATCATCTCGATGGGTTTTCCCAGCACCTTGCCGCCAAAATCATCGATCGCCATCTGTATGGCGGTCGCCGCATCCTTGCCCTCCAGGTCCGCATACAGGCTGGAGAGATCAGAGATATAGCCGATCTTGACCTTGTCCTGCGCCTGTGCCTGCATGGCGCCCGCCATGAGGCCGACCGCGCCCAGCGCCACGGCCAATTTCGTGAGTTTGGATTTCATTGCCTATCTCCTGTCTCTTTTGTTGCACATATCGCCACCCGACATCCACACGCCTCTTGCATCGGCACTATTCGATGCAAGAGGCATGAAAGATCACTTCCACAAGGCGCACTTGCTCTCTGCCTTGGTGGTCCAGATCTGGTCAGCCGGCAGGCGCGATACCACCTTGTAGTAATCCCAGGGCACGGTCGATTCGCTGGGCGACTTGACCTGCATCAGGTACATGTCGTGCGCAAAACGGCCGTCCGGGCGGATCACGCCCTTGGCATAGAAATCGTCGATCGGCGTGGACTTGAGCTTGGCCATCACTGCATCCGCGTCCATCGTGCCAGCTGCCTGCACCGCCTTGAGGTAGTTCATCGTGGCCGAATAATCCGCCGCCTGGATGTCGGTGGGCATGCGTTTGGTCTTTTCAAAGAATCGCTTGCCGAAGGCGCGGGTCTTGTCGTTCAGGTTCCAGTCCCAGCTGGTCGTCAGCAGCAGGCCTTCGGTGTTCTTCAGGCCCAGGCTGTGCACGTCGCTGAGGAACACCAGCAGACCGGCCAGCTTCATGGTCTTGTTGATGCCGAATTCCTTGGCGGCCTTGATGGCGTTGATGGTGTCGCCCCCGGCATCGGCCAAACCCAGAATCTGCGCCTTCGAATTCTGCGCCTGCAGCAGGAAGGAAGAGAAATCCGTGGCGTTCAGCGGATGGCGGACGCTGCCAAGCACCGTGCCGCCGTTTTCCTTGACGACCTTGGCGGTATCGGCCTCCAGCGCATGGCCAAACGCATAGTCGGCCGTCAGGAAAAACCAGGTCTTGCCACCGTTCTTCACCACCGCGCCGCCCGTGCCCTTGGCCAGCGCCACGGTGTCGTAGGCATAGTGCACGGTGTACGGCGTGCATTGCTCGTTGGTCAGCGCGGAGGAGCCGGCGCCGTTATCGATGAATACCCGCTTCTTCTCCTGCGCCACCTTGGCCATGGCCAGCGCGGTGCCGGAGTTGGTGCCGCCGAACAGCAAGGTCACCCCTTCGGTATCCACCCACTCGCGCGACTTGGTCGCGGCGATGTCCGGCTTGTTCTGGTGGTCGGCGCTGAGCAGCTCAATCGGCTTGCCCAGGACCTTGCCACCGAAATCATCGATGGCCATCTGGATGGCGAGCGCGCCGTTCTTGCCCTCGACGTCCGCGTACAGGCTGGACATGTCGGTGATGAAACCGATCTTGAGCTTGTCCTGCGCCTGTGCGTGCAGCGCGCCAAGCCCGAGACAGGCCGTACCGAGGACAACCACGAGGGTCTTGAGTCTGAATTGCATGCTTGCTTTCTCCTGAGTGAATGATGAATGCCCCGCGGAACCGCCCGCCAAGGCAGCGGGGGATTCAGACGCCGAGCAGCTGATTGAGCACCGGCATTTTTTCCTGCAGCTCGGAGGCGCCGAACTGCTCGACGATCTTGCCGTGCTCCATGACGTAGAAGCGATCGGCCAGCGGCGCGGCAAAGCGGAAATTCTGTTCGACCATGACCACGGTGAAGCCCTTTTCGCGCAGCATCGTGATCATGCGCGCCAGCGCATGCACGATCACGGGCGCCAGGCCTTCGGAAATTTCATCGAGCAGCAGCAGCTTGGCGCCGGTGCGCAGAATGCGCGCCACCGCCAGCATCTGCTGCTCGCCGCCTGAAAGCCTTGTGCCCTGGCTTTGCCGGCGCTCGGCCAGATTGGGGAACATCGCGTAGATCTCATCGACCGACATTCCCTTTCCCCCGGCATGGAGCTCCGGGGGCAGCAACAGGTTTTCCTCGCACGAAAGGCTGGAGAAAATTCCGCGCTCCTCGGGGCAGTAGCCCACGCCAAAGTGCGCAATCCTGTGAGTGGGCAGGTCAATCGTCTCGTTTCCGTTGATCTTGATCGAGCCCTTGCGGCTTCCCGTGAGGCCAAGGATGGCGCGCAGCGTGGAGGTGCGTCCGGCGCCATTGCGGCCCAGCAGCGTCACCACTTCGCCAGGCTGCACCACCATGTCCACGCCGTGCAGCACGTGCGATTCGCCATACCAGGCCTGCAGCCCCTTGATTTCGAGTGCGGGTGTGCCTGCCATCTCAGTGCGCTCCCTCAAGCTGGCCTTCGGTCGTGCCCATATAGGCCTCCATCACCTGCGGATTGGCGGACACTTCCTCGTAAGGCCCCTCGGCCAGCACCTCGCCGCGCTGCAGCACGGTGATGCGGTCGGCGATCGTGGAGACCACCTTCATGTTGTGCTCCACCATCAAGATGGTGCGTCCGGCGGAGACCTTCTTGATCAACTGCGTCACCCGGTCCACATCTTCGTGGCCCATGCCCTGCGTGGGCTCGTCGAGCAGCATCAGTTCGGGCTCCATCGCCAGCGTGGTGGCGATCTCCAGCGCGCGCTTGCTGCCGTAGGGCAGGTTCACCGTCATTTCGTCGGCCATGTGTTCCAGGCCCACTTCCGCCAGCAATTGCCTGGCGCGATCGTTGAGCTTGTACAGGCTGCGCTCGCTGCGCCAGAACTGGTAACTCGTGCCCAGCTTGCGCTGCAGGCCCAGGCGCACGTTCTCCAGCAAGGTCAGGTTGGGAAACACCGCGGAAATCTGGAACGAGCGGATGATGCCGCGGCGCGCGATTTCCGCCGGCTTTTCACCCGTGATGTCCTGCCCGTTGAAGCGTATCGTGCCCGACGTGGGCACCAGGAACTTGGTCAGCAGGTTGAAGCAGGTTGTCTTGCCGGCGCCATTGGGGCCGATCAGCGCGTGGATGGAACCGCGGCGCACCGAGAGGTTGACATCACTGACCGCGGTGAAGCCCTTGAATTCCTTGGTGAGATGGGAAGTTTCGAGTATGAAATCACTCATTGCATATCGGCGCGCCGCGCAAAAAATAACGGCAGCGCCGTGTGTAACCTGTTGTCGTGCGATTGATCGTAAACCCTGCCGAACCCCGTCCGCCTAGGGAAAAACGCGTAGTCGCAGTGAAAAATGAAGGATCGGCACCGCATGCGCAGCCACCAGCCCGCACGGGGAATCGTCATCCGTTGCACTCCGGATCGGGGCACAGGCCTTGGTCTCCTTGTCGTTCCATCCCGAAGATAGAGCACAGGCCATGCCAGGCTGAAACTCTTGGCGCGATGGGCCATATTTCAAAAAATTGTCTGTAAATCATTCGTTTATTGTTCATTTATTGATCAAATGAATAATTTCAATACATTTTCCCTCTGCGGTACCGATGGCGTCAGGCGGCATGCCCGGCTAGACTGCGCCCATGAAGCTGATCGAACCCATCCTGGCGCAAACCGCAGCCCTGACCCAATTGCGGCGCGACATCCATGCCCACCCGGAGCTGTGCTTCAAGGAAGAGCGCACCGCAGACCTGGTGGCGGCCAAACTGACCGAATGGGGCATACCGGCGCACCGCGGCATGGGCACGACCGGCGTGGTCGGCATCGTGCACGGCAGGGATGGCGGCCAAAGCGGCCGCGCGATCGGCCTGCGTGCCGACATGGATGCGCTGCCCATGACGGAATTCAACACCTTCGCCCACGCCAGCACCTACCCCGGCAAGATGCACGCCTGCGGCCACGACGGCCATACCGCCATGCTGCTGGCGGCGGCGCAGCACCTGGCGCGGCACCACGACTATGACGGCACCGTCTACCTCATCTTCCAGCCGGCGGAAGAAGGCGGCGGCGGCGCGCGCGAGATGATCCGGGACGGCCTGTTCGAGCGCTTTGCCATGGAAGCCGTCTTCGGCATGCACAACTGGCCCGGCATGCCCGCAGGCACGCTGGCCGTGAGCAGCGGGCCCGTGATGGCATCAAGCAACGAGTTCAGGATCACCATCACCGGCAAGGGCGGGCACGCGGCGCTGCCGCACCTGGGCGTCGATCCGGTGCCGATCGCCTGCCAGATGGTGCAGGCCTTCCAGACCATCATTTCACGCAACCGCAAACCCATAGACGCCGGCGTGATTTCCGTCACCATGATCCATGCGGGAGAAGCCACCAACGTGATTCCCGATGCCTGCGAGCTGCAGGGCACGGTGCGCACCTTCACCTTCGAGACCCTGGACCTGATCGAGGCGCGCATGCGGGAGACGGCCCAAGGCATCGCTGCCGCCATGGGCGCGAACTGCAGCTTCGAGTTCGAACGCAACTACCCGCCCACCATCAATACACCGTATGAAGCCGGCTTCTGCCGCCAGGTCATGGCCGGCATCGTCGGCGAAGACAGCGCGCTGGCGCAGGAACCCACCATGGGCGCGGAAGACTTCGCCTACATGCTGCAGGCCAGGCCAGGCGCCTACTGCTTCATCGGCAATGGCGAGGGCGCGCACCGCGGGCGCTACGAAGGCGGAGGCCATGACGCCGGGCCTTGCACGCTGCACAACCCGCATTACGACTTCAACGACGAGCTGATACCGCTGGGCGCCACTTATTGGGTGAACCTGGCGCATGCCTGGCTGGCGCACCAGCCACCGGCACGCCCGGCGGCAGGCAGTCAGTGATCCGGCACCAGGAGCGCAAGCGCACTCGGCTCGGCGCAGGCGAACGCCGCAGCGCGCGCGCGCAGGCTTGACTGCGGCGGCGCAAACCCCACCAGCTGCAGCCCGCCTTCCAGCTGCAGCACGACTTCATCGCCCGAGGCTCCGCGCGCTACCCGCTGCACACGCCCAGACCAGCAGTTGGGCGGCGCCGCATCCGGCCTCTGCGCCTGCGGCAGCACGCGCACTGCCGTCGCCTTGCACAGCACCTGCACCTGCACGCCTGAGGCCAGGCCGAGCAGCTGCGCGCTCTCGCGCGTGACCCGGGCCAAGGCCGGCAGCGCGCCATGGCTGCGCGCGGCCAGCAGCACATCCACGAGATTGCCATCGCGCCGCAGCCCGGTCACCACGCTGGGCCATTGGTTGCGCATGCTGGTGCGTATCGCCAGTTGCGCGGCAGCAGCATGCGCGGCGCCGCCGCTGGCCACATCCGCCGCGACCTGCGCCCGCACGCGCACCAGCGCATCGGCGGCCTGCAGCAGTTCGCGCCCCGCATCGGTCAGCTGCGTGCCGCCGCCGCCCACCCCGCCCACGGCGCGTCCCACCAGCGCCACGCCGGCAAGATTGGTCAGGGTATCCAGCGCCTGCCACGCCGCCTTGTAGCTCACGCCCACGGTACGCGCCGCCTGCGAAATCGAACCGCCCTTGTCGATCTCGCGCAGTATGGCGATGCGCCGGTCGGCCTTGTCCTGCCCCAGGGCATCCATCACGGAGAGTCTTTTCTTGCGCATGGCCGCCATCATGCCGCACCTGGCGGCGCATTGGATGACACATTGGATGGCACACATCGGTATACTCAATCTTTATTCATTTTTGGAATAGCGAGATATGTCCAAGCCGTTCTTTCCCCATACCCTCGTCGGCGTGCTCGCCTTCTCGTTCGCGGCCTTCACCAGCGCCCATGCCGACAGCGTGAGCGTTGCCGTGGCGGCCAATTTCACGGCGCCCATGCAGAAAATCGCCGCGCAGTTCGAACAGGACACCGGCCACAAGGCGGAGCTGTCGTTCGGCGCCACCGGCAAGTTCTACGCGCAGATCAAGAATGGCGCGCCGTTCGGCATCCTGCTCGCCGCCGACCACGCCACGCCCGAGAAGATCGCCAAGGAAGGCCTGGGCAACGACGCCTCGCGCTTCACCTACGCGATCGGCCAGCTCGTGCTGTGGAGCAAGCAGGCGGGCTACGTCGATGCCGACGGCAAGGTGCTGCAGAAGACCGACTGGCAGCACATCGCCATCGCCAACCCCAAGCTCGCGCCCTATGGCGCCGCGGCCATGCAGACGCTGGACAAGCTCGGCCTTGCCAGCCAGGTGCAGGCGCGCATCGTGCAGGGCGAGAACATCGGCCAGACCTACCAGTTCGCCGCTTCGGGCAATGCCGAGATGGGCTTCGTCGCGCTCTCGCAGGTGACCGAGAACGGTCAGCTGCGCGAAGGCTCGGGCTGGGTGGTGCCGGCCGCGCTGCACGACACCATCCGCCAGGATGCGATCGTGCTCAAGCCGGGCGAGGGCAATGCGGCGGCGGCGGCGCTGATGCAATACCTCAAGGGCGACAAGGCACGCGCCGTCATCAAGTCCTACGGCTATTCTTTCTGAAGCTGTCAGCGTGCGCCATTGATGGTTTTCAAACATGTTTGATGCCTGAAGCCATGCGCGATAGGCGCCAGCAGCTTCATTTCGCATAGCAGTGCCCTTTCTCTCCCCCGACGACTGGTCGGCCATCTGGCTCACGCTGGAGCTGGCCGGTCTGACCACCCTGCTGCTGCTGGTGCTGTGCACCCCCGTCGCCTGGTGGCTCGCGCATACGCCGTCGCGCTGGCGCGCGCCGGTGGGCGCGGTGGTCGCGCTGCCGCTGGTGCTGCCACCCACGGTGATCGGCTTTTACCTGCTGGTGCTGATGGGCCCCAACGGCCCGGTGGGGCAGTTCACCCAGGCCATGGGCTGGGGCCGCCTGCCGTTCACCTTCGGCGGGCTGCTGGTGGGGTCCATCGTTTATTCGCTGCCCTTCGCGGTACAGCCGCTACAGCGCGCGTTCGAGTCCGTGGGCACCAGGCCCCTGGAGGTCGCCGCCTCGCTCGGCGCCAGTCCGCTGGATCGGTTTTTCACCGTCGCGCTGCCGCTGGCGCGCCCCGGCTTCATCACCGCCGCCGTACTTTCGTTCGCGCATACCGTGGGTGAATTCGGCGTGGTGCTGATGCTCGGCGGCAATATTCCGGGCAAGACGCGCGTGGTTTCGGTGCAGATCTACGACCACGTCGAAGCCATGGAGTACACCCATGCGCACTGGCTGGCGGGCGGCATGGTGGTGTTTGCCTTCATCGTGCTGGTGCTGCTGCACTGGCTGCAGCCCAAGGGGCGGCTGGCATGAGCGCGATTTCGGCCCGCCTGCGGCTGCAGCGCCCCGACTTTCTTCTGGATGTGGATCTCGCGCTTCCCGGTCACGGTGTCACGGCGCTGTTCGGCCCCTCGGGCTGCGGCAAGACGAGTTTTCTGCGTGCCATTGCCGGGCTGGAGCGCGTGGCCGGGCGCGTCGAAGTCAATGGCCAGCTCTGGCAGGACGACGACACGCGCGTGTGGGTGCCCACGCACCGGCGCCAGCTTGGCTACGTGTTCCAGGAAGCCAGCCTGTTTGCCCACCTGGATGTGCGCCGCAACATGGAATACGGCCTGCGCCGCCTGCCGCCCGAGCGCCGGCGCGTACCACTGGAGCGCGCGGTGGAGCTGCTCGGCCTGACCGGCCTGACGGAGCGCATGCCGGACACTCTGTCCGGCGGCGAACGCCAGCGGGTGGCGATCGCGCGCGCACTGGCGGCCAGCCCGCAGCTGCTGCTGATGGATGAACCGCTCGCGGCGCTGGACGCCGCGCGCAAGGCCGAGGTGCTGCCTTACCTGGAGCGCCTGCAGCGCGAGCTGGATATTCCCGTGCTCTATGTGAGCCACAGTCCCGAGGAAGTCGCACGGCTGGCATCCCACCTGGTACTGCTGGAGCAAGGCCGCGCACTCGCCCAGGGCGCAACGGCGCAGGTGCTGGCCCGCCTCGACCTGCCGCCGGCGCATGGCGACGATGCCGCCGCGCTGGTGACCGCCAGCGTGCTGCGCCACGACGCGCACGACCAGCTGCTCAGCGTGGCGTTCGGCGGCGGCGAACTGCATCTCGTGAGCCACCACGCGCATGCGCCGGGCAGCACGGTGCGGCTGCGCATTGCGGCGCGCGACGTGAGCCTGTCGCGCACGGCGCCCACCGACAGCACCATCCTCAACATCCTGCCGGCGCGCATCACCGAGCTGGCGCCGCAAGGCCCGGGGCTGGTCGCCGCCGCCCTCGATTGCACGGGCACGCCGCTGCTCGCGCGCATCACGCAGCGCTCGTGCGAGAGCCTGGGCCTCGCGCCCGGCCAGACCTTGTTCGCGCAGGTCAAGGGGGCGGCGCTGGTCGATTGACGGGTGGGCCCTGCGCCGCCGCCAGCTCGCCCAGCACGGCCAATGCATCGCTGCGCACCACACCCGCCAGCCCGGTCGCGAGCGCCAGGCGACGCAGCAGCCAGGGGCTGGAATCCGGCACCCGTGGGTCGGGCAGATCTTCCGGCACGCCCGACAGCGCCACGCCGGCCTCCTCACTCACGGGCGCCGGACTGGCCGCAACGGCCGGACCCGCAAGGTTCAGCTGCGCCTGGATCTCGCGGGCGGCATCGGCCAGCGGCATGGCCAGCGCATCCAGTTGCAGGCGCTCGCGGCGCAGCAGCAGGGTGGACTGCACCGCGCTGAGCTGGCCCAGCAACTGATAGCCATGCGCCTGCAGCTGCTCCAGCAGCGCGATGGGTGGCTGCACGGCGCGCGGCTCCACCAGCGCGCGGCTGGTGGCCTGCACCAGCGTCGAGAGCGCATCGTAGGCCTCGCGCCGTGCCAGCCGCCACGCCAGCTCCGGCTGCCCGGTCACCTCGGCCAATGCAGCCAGGGCCAGCGACTGGCGTGCGTGCGCCGCCATCGCACGGCAGACGCGGCGCACCGTCAGCGCGATGCGCGTGCGTTCCCAGGAAGGCAGCACGTAGGAAAAGCCCCAGGCCAGCGCCGTTCCCAGCAGCGTATCGCCCACGCGCTCGGCGAAATCGAACGCCGAGCTGCTCCCGGCATAGAGAAGATGCGCCAGCACCAGGCCCAGCACCGAGCCCGCGACCGCGGTGATCACGTACTTGCGCACCACGAAGGCATGCGCCAGCCCCTGCGCGACCACCACCGCCGCCAACAGCACCACCTCCGGCGGCTGCAATGCCAGCAGGCCCACCGCCAGGGCGCTGCCGGCAAGCGTGCCGAGCACGCGCTGGGTGCGCCGCTCCAGCGTCTGCGCGAGTGAGCCGCGCAGCACGACGACGATGGTGAGCAGGATCCAGTAATCGCGCGAACCCCAGGGCTGCAGCAGCGCCAGCCCATAGCCCGCGCCAATGGCCAGCGCGGCGCGCAGCGCATGGCGAAAGGCCGGCTGGCGCCAGCGCAGCAGCCCCCGCAGCGGCTGGCTGGACCAGTAAGCGGGGCTGACGAACAACTGCCAGCCGCTGCGCACGGCGGAGAGATCGGGCGCCTGCTCGCCGCGTGCCAGCGCCGCAAGCTGGCGCACCGCCCCATTCTGATCTGCCAGGCGGACACTGGCACTGTGCATCAAGGCGGCCTGGTGGATCGCGTCGCCCTCCCCGGCCCGATCCCGGGCCTCGTCCAGCGCCTGCTGGCGCAAGGCTTGCAGCGTGGCGCCATGATCGCGCGCGGCGGGCGGCCGCCTGCCCAGCAACAGCGCATCAGCCACCTGCTCGACGTCGTCGGCCATGGCGCGCGACACCGCGGCCAGCTGCCGCAGGCCCGCCGCCTGGCGGGCCTGGATGCGTTCGATATCCAGCTCGCTGGCTATCAGGCGATCGCGCATCTCCAGCACCACCACCAGCATGCCGGCCAGCTGCTGGCGCCGCGTGGTGCCGGGAGCCTCCAGGATCAGATCGCGCGCTGCCTGCAACTGCTCGGCCAGTGCCGCCTGGCGCAGCAGCACTTCGCCCAGCGCACCCGGCTGCTGGCTGGCGCCCTGCGCCTGCGGCAGGCGCATGACACGCTTCGCATGCGTGCGCAGCAGCGCCGCCACCGTCAGCAGCAGCTCTGCCAGCGTCTGCGCGCGGTAGCGTCCATTGAGCACGGCATTGGCGGCCGTCGCCCACAACACATACAAACCGGCCCCCAGCGCGCACCAGCCGGTGCGCAGCCATGCTTCCTGCGCGCTGGCCGCAGGCTGGGGCGCCATGGCCAGCAGCATGGCAAACATGAGGCCCGCGGCCACCGGCATGCCCGGACGCCCCCAGGCGGTGGACAGAAAGGCCAGAAAGGTGGCGGGCACCAGCAGCAGACCCAGTTCCAGCGGATGGCCGCGCAGCAACTGCACCGCAAGGAACAGCGGCAGGCCGAGCAGCGGCGCCACGATCAGGTGCAGCCATTTGCCGCGCCGCGCGCGCGGCGTATCGGGGATCAGCGCCACGATGACGCCGACACTGGCGCTGGAGGCAGCGCCCACGCCCAGCACCGCATGCACCAGCAGCACGATCAGCAGCATGCCCAGGGCCACCGAAGCCCCATTGAGCACCGCGGCACTCAACGCCGTGCGGCGCATCCGCCTGAGCCGGACATGCACGAAGTGAGGGTCTGCCGCGTCGTCCATGCCTGTCGTGCGTCCCGCATCCATGTGGTGCGCGCCATTATGTCCGAGGGCCTGGCACTCGCCACCACCCAGGGCAGGCACTTAGAATCTTCGCGTCGTCGCAAGGCTTCGGTGCACCACGGGCCGCGCGGCAACCGCCCAAGCCCCGCCGCACGAGCCAGGGGCCAAGCGCCTACCCGGCCTTTTTCTGGAGACACCATGCAGGCCCTGCTATCGCTATCGCGAGCCATAGACCGGCTCAACTCATTCATAGGCAAATACGCCATCTGGCTGATCTTCGGCGCCACGGCCATCAGTGCCTTCAACGCGGTGATCCGCAAGGTCTTCAACTACAGCTCCAACGGCTACCTGGAAGTGCAGTGGTACCTGTTTGCCTGGTCTTTCCTGATCGCCGCGGGCTACACGCTGCTCAAGCGCGAGCATGTGCGCATCGACGTGCTCAACAGCCACTTCCCCAAGAAGGTACAGCTTGCGGTGGAAATCCTGGGCATCATTTTTTTCCTGACGCCCGTGTGCATCATGGTGCTGTACTACGCCACGCCGCTGGCCCTGCAGATGTTCGAATCGGGCGAAATGTCCAGCAACCCCGGCGGGCTGATCCGCTGGCCGGTATGGCTGGCGCTGCCGGTGGGGTTTACCCTGCTGCTGCTGCAGGGCTGGTCCGAGCTCATCAAATGCATAGCATTCGCCCTCGGCAAGGGGCCCGATCCGACCATCAAATCCGACGAAAAATCGGACGAGGAAGCGCTGATCGAAGCCCTGCGCCAGGAAGCCGCCGCCAAGGCCGCCGCACCGGCGCAAGCGCACTGAAGGCACTGGAGCACACACACCATGGCTTTCATCGCATCGAACTTCGCCCCCATCATGTTCGTGGGGCTGATCTGTTATCTGATCCTGGGCTTTCCCGTCGCCTTCTCGCTGGGCGCCGCGGGCCTGACCTTTGGCGCGCTGGGCGTGTACCTGGACATCTTTCCGACTGCCATCCTCTCGGTGCTGCCGCTGCGCCTGATCGGCATCATGGCCAACGAGACGCTGCTGGCCGTGCCCTTCTTCACGCTGATGGGCCTGATCCTGGAGAGGAGCGGCATGGCGGAGGACCTGCTCGATTCGATCGGCCAGGTGTTCGGCCCGCTGCGCGGCGGCCTGGCGCTGGCGGTGGTGCTGGTGGGCGCGATGCTGGCGGCCACCACCGGCGTGGTCGCCGCCTCGGTCATCTCCATGGGCCTCATTTCCATGCCCATCATGCTGCGCTACGGCTACAGCCGCAGCCTCGCCAGCGGCGTGATCGCCGCGTCGGGCACGCTGGCGCAGATCATCCCGCCGTCCCTGGTGCTGATCGTGCTGGCCGACCAGATGGGCAAGAGCGTGGGCGACATGTACAAGGGCGCGTTCATCCCGGGCTTCACGCTCATGGGCCTGTACATCCTGTGGGTCGTGGTGCTGGCCATCTTCAAGCCCAAGTCGGTGCCCGCGCTGCCGCCGGAGGCGCGCACCTTCACCGAACCCAGCGGCAGCCACGGCTATACCTCGCTCACGGTGCTGTTCGTTTTCTGCACCGCGGTGGCGCTGCTGCTCGGCCATGAGATGCCGGCCATCCACAGCTGGTGGCAGGGTGAAGTGGTCGAATTCGTGCCCACCGACGAAAAGATCGTCGTGGCCATGTGCGGCGGCAGCTTCGTCGGCTGGCTGATCGCGGTGATCAACCGCGTCACCGGCATGGGGCTGCTCTCCAAGCTGGCCGAGCGCGTCACCTTCGTGCTGATCCCGCCGCTGCTGCTGATCTTTCTCGTGCTGGGCACCATCTTCCTGGGGGTGGCCACGCCCACCGAAGGCGGCGCCATGGGCGCCATGGGCGCGCTCATCATGGCCACGATGCGCAAGCGCCTCTCATGGAAGCTGCTGCGCCAGGCGCTCGATACCACCACCAAGCTCTCGTCCTTCGTGATGTTCATCCTGGTGGGCGCGACGGTCTTCAGCATGGTGTTTCAGGCGGCCGACGGCCCGGTCTGGGTCGAGCACCTGCTCTCCAAGCTGCCGGGCGGGCAGCTGGGCTTCCTGATTTTCGTGAACATCATGGTGTTCTTCCTGGCGTTCTTCCTCGACTTCTTTGAACTCTCGTTCATCGTCGTCCCGGTGCTGGCGCCGATCGCCGACAAGATGGGCATAGACCTGATCTTCTTCGGCGTGCTGCTGGCGATGAACATGCAGACCTCGTTCCTGCACCCGCCGTTTGGTTTTGCCCTCTTCTATCTGCGCTCGGTCGCGCCCGAGAAGCCCTACGTCGACAGCCACACCGGCAAGACCATGGAGCCGGTGACGACGATGCAGATCTACAAGGGTGCGATCCCCTTCCTGCTGCTGCAGCTGGCCATGGTGGCCCTCGTGATCGCCTTCCCGGCCCTGGTGACCGGCGGACTGGACAAGCCGGTGAAGATGGACATGAAGGCCGTCGAGCAGCAGATGCTGCAGGACCTGAACGAAACCGATCAGAGCTCGGACTTCAATACCTTCGTCGTGCCCGGCAGCAACGCGGCCACGGGAGCAGGTACCGACACCAAACCCAACCCCACCAACGGCGGCGGGCTGCCGGAGGCGGGGAGCGGAGCGGACGAATCCAGCTTCGGGCCGGTGGGCGGCGAGGCGCAGGACCCCATGAAGGCCATACAGGATTCGATCGGAAAGTAGCCTGGCAGGCCTGCGGGGGAGTGCATCCCCCGGCCAACAAAAAACCGCAGCTTTCGACTGCGGTTTTTTGTGGGTGGAAGCACCTTCCCAAGAGGTGCTTCACAGGGACGGGCGTCAGATCTTGAGCGACGCCATGTCCTGCGTGAACACCAGTTCGGAGATGCGGTTCCAGAGGATCTGGTCGCGCTGGAAACCGCGCAGATCGTCCAGAATCTTCTTGAACACCGGATCCTTGGCGCTGTGCTCGGCATAGACCTCCTGCGCGGCGTTGAAGCCGGCCTGCACGATCTCCTTGTTGAAGCGCTTGAGCTGGGTGCCGCTGGCCACCAGTTGCTTGAGCGCGATCGGGTTCAGGTACAGGTATTTGGAAGTGCCATCGTTGTACGCGGTGTCCATCGCGGAATTGACGATGGCCTTGTACTCGGGCGAGAGCTTGGCGTAGGCCTTGTTGTTGATGAAGAACTCCAGGTCGGCGCCGCCTTCCCACCAGCCGCCGTAGTAGTAGTACTTGGCGACCTTGTTCCAGCCCATCTTGGCGTCGTCGTAGGGACCGACGAACTCGGCCGCATCGAGCGTACCCTTCTCCAGCGCCTGGTACACGTCGCCGCCGGGCATGTTCTGCGAGACCACGCCCAGCTTGGCCATGGATTCACCGAACACGCCGCCGCCCAGACGCATCTTCAGGCCCTTGAAATCCTCGGGCTTGTTCATCTCCTTGCGGTACCAGCCGCCCATCTGCGTGCCGGTGTTCAGTGCGCTGCGCGCATGGAAATTGTACTTGGCGAACAGCTCGTCGAGCAGCTTGTGGCCGTTGCCGTGGATCTTCCACGCCTGGTTCTGCTGGGCGGTGAAACCGAACGGAATGGCGCAGCTGAAGGCGAACGACGGATCCTTGCCGGTGAAGTAGTAGGCGGCGGTCTCGCCCATCTCGATGGAATCGTCGGCCAGCGCATCCACGATGCCGAAGGCCGGGATCAACTCACCCGCGGCATGCACCGAGACCTCGAACTTGCCGCCCGAGAGCGCCTTGACGGTCTCGGAGAACTTCACCGCGCAGCCGTGCAGCGTCTCCAGCGCCTTGGGGAAGCTCGTGGCCAGGCGCCAGCGCACCGTCGCCTGAGCGTGGACTGCTGGCGCGATACCTGCGGCCAGCACGCCGGCGATGCCGGCATTCTTGATGAGGGAACGACGATCCATGGCCTGAAACTCCTTGATGAAAAAATCGAAGCGCCCAGTGTAGTCGCGTCGCCGCCCAGTTCATCCTAGGGGTATCCATAGTCCTGCCGCGCGCAGGACAGCCGCCTTACGCCCTCGCGGCCACGGCCCTCAGGCCCTTGCCGCCATCCAGCAGCGCCTCAAAGCGCCGGCGCACCGCGGTTTCGATGCCGCCCGCGTCCAGCCCCTGCAGCGCCAGCAGGCGGGCGGGGTCGCCATGTTCGACAAAGGCATCGGGCAGACCCAGCTGCAGCAGCGGCTTGGTGATGCCGACGGCAGCCAGCGCCTCGGCGACTGCGCTGCCGGCGCCGCCCATGACCACGCCTTCTTCCACGGTGACCAGCGCCTCGTGGCCGCGCGCGATCTGCAGCAGCAGCTCGGTATCCAGCGGCTTGGCCCAGCGCATGTTGACCACCGTGGCATTGAGTCGCTCGGCCGCCTCCAGCGCCGGGTACAGCAGCGTGCCGAAGGCCAGGATGGCGATGCGCGCGCCCTCGCGGCGCAGCTCGCCCTTGCCGAACGGCAGGCCGGTGAGCTCCGCCAGCGGCTGGACGCCCACACCAGCGCCCCTGGGATAGCGCACCGCCACGGGATGGCTCTGCTCGAACGCGGTGGTGAGCAGCTGGCGGCATTCGCGCTCGTCCGCCGGACAGGCCATGGCCATGTTGGGGATGCAGCGCACGAAGGCGATGTCGAACGCACCGCAATGCGTGGCGCCATCGGCGCCGACGATGCCCGCGCGGTCCAGCGCGAACACCACCGGCAGATTCTGCAGCGCCACGTCGTGGATGAGCTGGTCGTAGCCGCGCTGCAGAAAGGTGGAATAGATCGCCACCACGGGTTTGAGTCCCTCGCAGGCCATGCCGGCCGCACAGGTCACCGCGTGCTGCTCGGCGATGCCCACGTCGTGGTAGCGGCCGGGAAAGCGCCGGTGGAATTCCACCATGCCCGAGCCCTCGCGCATCGCCGGGGTGACGGCCACCAGGCGCGGGTCTTTCTCGGCCATGTCGCACAGCCACTGGCCGAACACCTGGGTGAAGGTCTGCCTGGGCGGCGTCGCGGGCTTGACCAGACCGATGCGCGGGTCAAACTTGCCCGGCCCGTGGTAGGCCACCGGGTCGGCCTCGGCGAGCTTGTAGCCCTGGCCTTTTTTGGTCACCACATGCAGGAACTGCGGGCCCTTGAGCTCCTTGATGTTCTCCAGCGTGGGAATCAGCGAATCCAGATCGTGCCCGTCGATGGGGCCGATGTAGTTGAAGCCGAAGTTCTCGAACAGCGTGGCCGGCACCACCATGCCCTTGGCCTGCTGCTCGATGCGCTTGGCCAGCTCCAGCAGCGGCGGCACGTTCTTGAGCACGTTCTTGCCCACGTCGCGCGCCTTGGCGTAGAAGCGCCCGCTCATCAGCTGCGCCAGGTAGCGGTTGAGCGCGCCCACCGGCGGGCTGATACTCATGTCGTTGTCGTTGAGGATGACGAGCAGATTGCAGTCGGCCACGCCGGCGTTGTTCAGCGCCTCGAAGGCCATGCCGGCGGTCATCGCGCCGTCGCCGATCACCGCGATGCAGTGGCGGTTTTCGCCCTTCTGGCGCGCCGCCAGCGCCATGCCCAGCGCCGCCGAGATGCTGGTGCTGGAATGCGCGGTGCCAAAGGTGTCGTAGGGACTCTCGGAGCGCATCGGAAAGCCCGAGATGCCGCCGAGCTGGCGCAGGCTGTCCATGCGCTCGCGCCGGCCGGTGAGGATTTTGTGTGGGTAGGACTGGTGGCCCACGTCCCAGACCAGGCGGTCCTCGGGCGTATCGAACACCTTGTGCAGCGCGATGGTGAGCTCCACCGTGCCCAGATTGGACGAGAGGTGGCCGCCGGTGCGCGAGACGCTTTCGAGCACGAAGGCGCGCAGCTCATCGGCGAGGGTCTTGAGCTCGGCGCGCGAGAGCTGGCGCAGGTCAGCCGGGTCGTTCACGCGTTCCAGCAGCGGGAAATTCGTCGTCGTCATATCCTGTTTCGATAGCTATCAGCGCAGCATGGGTGGGCGCCAGAGCCATTTTTCATCCAAATTCTTTCACACCCTCAGTGCGTACGGTGTACCACCATTTGCGCCAGCGCCGCCAGCGCCCGGGTATCGGCAAGCCCACTGGCTGCCAATGCCTGTTGGGCTTCCTCAAGCAATTGGCCGGCATGTTCACGTGCGCCCTCCAGGCCCATCAGCGCCACGTAGGTGGGCTTGTCGTCCGCCGCATCCTTGCCGGCCGTCTTGCCCAGGGTGGCGGAATCCTGCGTCACGTCCAGAATGTCGTCCACCACCTGAAATGCCAGCCCGAGCGCGGCGCCATAGCGCGCCAGGGCCTCGCGGCCGCGCCTGGCGATCACGCCGCAGGCCGCGCCCATCAGCACGCTGGCCTGCAGCAAGGCCCCGGTCTTGAGCCGGTGCATCTGGCGCAGCTGCTCTTCGCTCAGCCGACGGCCGACGCTGGCCAGATCGATCGCCTGCCCACCGGCCATGCCCTGCGCCCCCGCGGCGCACGCCAGCAGGCGGCACAGCTCGGCCTGCGTGGCGGCGGGCACACCCTGCGCGGGCGTGAGCAGTTCGAAGGCCAAGGCCTGCAGCGCGTCACCCGCCAGCAAGGCGCGCGCCTCGCCGTAGGCCACATGCACCGTCGGCTTGCCGCGGCGCAGCACGTCGTTGTCCATGCAAGGCAGGTCGTCGTGCACCAGGGAATAGGCGTGGATCAGCTCCACCGCGCAGGCGGCGCGCAGGGCGGCGTCCGGGTCGCCCTGCACCGCCTCGCAGGCCGCCAGCACCAACAACGGGCGCAGGCGCTTGCCGCCACCCGTCACCGCATAACGCATCGGCTCGCCCAGGTCGGCGGGCGTCCGCTCGGGCACCCAGCGCACCAAGGCCTGCTCGACGGCCTCTTGCTGGCTGCGCACCCAGCGCCCCATGTCCAGGCCCTGCACGTCTGCCACGCTCACTCGACGGTCCATGGCTTGAGCGCGCCTTCATCGAGCAACTGGATCTGGCCCTGAACCGCTTCGAGCCGGGAGCGGCAGAATTGCAGCAGTTGCGCACCCCTCTGGTAGCCAGCGAGCATTTCCTCCAGCGGCAACTGCCCCGCCTCGATCCGGCCCACCAGGGCCTCAAGCTCCTGAAGCGCGGCTTCGTAGCTGGTGGGAACGTCGGGAGAAGGAGGGGCGGCCTTGGGCATGAAAACAATGAAACGGATCAATGGCGGCAGATGCGCAATCCCGTGATTTTAGGGGGCAGGCCGCGGCGGCCCGGCCGGGCGCGGCGCGGCCGCCTCTATAATCGCCCCTCTCGCGCCAACCGGCTCCGGCAGCCCATGCCCGGCCGGTTTCATTTTTTCGCCCGTGCATGCCACGCGCAACCTCCCTGTAGAGGCTGGAGTCTGGTCATGAACAGACTCATAGGTCAGGACATCGATGTCTGATTTAAGTCTTCAACTGCAGCAGGCCGCAAGCCAACTCCCGGTATCCAGCTATTTCGACGAGGCGCTGTTCCGGCAGGAGCGCGCGCGCCTGTTCGCGCCCGGCCCGCGCTACGTCGGGCACCAGCTGCATGTGCCCGAACCCGGCGACTACCGCGTGCTGGCGCAGGAAAAGGACGGCCGCGCGCTGATCCGCAGCCCGCAAGGCGAGGTACGGCTCATCTCCAACTGCTGCCGCCACCGCCAGGCGATCATGCTCAGCGGCCAGGGCAACCTCAAAAGCGAAGGCAAGGGCCACGCGGGCGGCAACATCGTCTGCCCGATCCACCGCTGGACTTACGCCAGCGACGGCAGGCTGCTGGGCGCGCCGCATTTCCCGAGCAACCCCGGGCTGAACCTGGATGCCTGGACGCTGCGCGCATGGAACGGCCTGCTGTTCGAGGACAACGGGCGCGACATCGCCGCCGACCTGGCCGGCATGGGCGTGGCGGCCGATCTCTCGTTTGACGGCTACGTCTTCGACCGCGCCGAGCTGCACGCGTGCAACTACAACTGGAAGACCTTCATCGAGGTCTATCTGGAGGATTACCACGTCGGGCCCTTCCACCCGGGCCTGGGCAATTTCGTCACCGTGGATGATCTGAACTGGCAGTTCGGGCGCGAATATTCGGTGCAGACCGTGGGCGTGGCGCCCACCTTCGGCAAGCCCGGCACCGATGCCTACAAGCTCTGGCACGAGGTGCTGCTGCGCTACCGTGGTGGCGAGAAGCCCGAGCGCGGCGCCATCTGGCTGACCTACTACCCGCACATCATGGTGGAGTGGTATCCGCATGTGCTCACCGTCTCCACGCTGCACCCGGTGGGACCGCAGAAGACGCTGAACCTGGTGGAGTTCTACTACCCCGAAGAGATTCACGCCTTCGAGCGCGAGTTCATCGAGGCGCAGCAGGCCGCCTACATGGAAACCGCCATCGAAGACGACGAGATCGGCGAGCGCGAGGACGCCGGCCGGCGCGCGCTGATGGAACGCGGCGTGAACGAGGTCGGCCCCTACCAGAGCCCGATGGAAGACGGCATGCAGCACTTTCACTGCTGGTACCGCGCCAAAATGGGCGACAGCCTGTCTGACGAATGACCTCACTGCGTTCGATGGCGCGCCTTGCGGCAGCATGACGAAAGCCCCCCGTCATTTCGTCATGTCGGCGCCAGTCGACGATCATTTCGTCATTTGATCACCAAAAATCATAGCTGTTAACGCATATCATACAAGCGTTACAGCCATTTTTCACACCAAACCCATGCAAGCGCTCTGGATGGTCCTCGCGGCCTTCTTCTTTGCCAGCATGGGGGTGTGCGTCAAGCTCGCGGCGCCCTACTTCAACGCCTTCGAGATGGTGTTCTGGCGCGGCATCATCAGCATGCTGGTGCTGTGGTGGCTGGCGCGCCAGCAGGGCATCACGCTCAAGACCCGCTACCCCGGCATGCATGCCTGGCGCAGCTTCATCGGCGTGCTCTCGCTGGGCGCGTCCTTCTACGCCATCATCTACCTGCCGCTGCCGACGGCGATGACCTTTGGCTACATGAGCAGCGTGTGGATCGCGGCCTTCATCGTCGGCGGCGCGCTGCTGGCCTGGCGCCCCGCGCCGGGGCAGGACCGCCCGCCGGTGCCGATGGCGCTGGTGGTCTGCGTGCTGCTGGGTTTTGCCGGGGTCATTCTGATGCTGCGCCCCACGGTGCAGGGCAACCAGGGCTTTGCCGCCGTCGTCGGGCTGCTGGGCGGCATGGGCGCGGCGCTGGCCTACATGCAGGTGGTGGCACTGTCGCGCCTGGGCGAGCCGGAGACGCGCACCGTGTTCTTCTTCGCGCTGGGCTGCACCATCGCCGGCGCGGCGGCCATGGGGGTGAGCGGAATGTCGCGCTTCCCCGGCTGGCCCGCGCTCTGGCTGCTGCCGCTGGGGCTGCTGGCGGCCGGCGGGCAGCTGTGCATGACCATGGCGTTCTCGCGCGCATCCAGCAGCCGCGGCACGCTGCTGGTGGCCAATTTGCAATACTCGGGCCTCATTTTTGCCAGCATCTACAGCATGCTGGTGTTCGGCGACTACCTGCCGCTCATGGCGTGGCTGGGCATGGCAATCATCGTGGTGAGCGCGATTGCCGCCGGCTGGCTGCGCTCGGGCGGCAGCAAGGCGCCACTGCCCCAGGATTGACATGCCCCATACTCATTTGATCTCAGCCACCGAGCTTCAAACCCTGGTCCGCAGCGGCGCGCCGCTGATGGTCTTCGACTGCAGCTTCGATCTGACCGACCCGCACAAAGGGATCGCCGACTACCACGCGGCGCACCTCCCTGGGGCCCTCTACGCGCATCTGGACCATGATCTGAGCGCCGCCGGCGGCCCGGCCGTCTCGGGCGGGCGCCACCCGCTGCCCACGCGCGAGCGCTTCAGCGCCTGGCTTGCCAGCGTCGGCTTTTCCAACGGCATGCAGGCCGTGGTCTACGACCGCAACGGCTCCATGCCCGGCATGCGGCTGTGGTGGCTGCTGAAATGGCTGGGGCACGATGCGGCGGCCGTGCTCGATGGCGGCCTTGCCGCGTGGCAAGCCTCGGGCGGCACCGGCGCGCGGAACGAAGAAGCGCCGCGCGCGCCTGGCCACTTCAAGCCGGGCAAACCACTGCGTACCCTGGTCGATGCGACGCAGGTGCTGGCGCGCCTGGGGCGGTCGGATCAAACCCTCCTCGACGCACGCGCCGCCGAGCGCTGGCGCGGCGACATCGAGCCGCTAGACCCGGTGGCAGGCCACATCCCCGGCGCCCTGAACCGCCCCTGGATGGACAACCTCACGGCCGACGGCCACTTCAAGAGCGCCGCCGCGCTGCGCACGGAATTCGCCACCATCCTGCGGCAGCGCGACCCGGCCACCGTCGTGCACCAGTGCGGCAGCGGCGTGAGCGCCATCCACAACCTGCTGGCGATGGAACTGGCGGGCTACCCGCAAGGCGCGCTGTACGCAGGCAGCTGGAGCGAATGGTGCAGCGACCCGGCGCGACCGGTGGCGCACCTGCGCGAGGCGGCCTGAGCCATGCCGGGCGTGCAGGTCGCCATCGTCGGCGCCGGCCTGAGCGGCCTGTATGCGGCCACGCTGCTTGAAGCGCGCGGCATGCACGACTACGTGCTGCTGGAGGCACGCGATCGGTGCGGCGGGCGCATCCTGTCCGAGCCATCCGCGGCTGCGGACCGGTTCGACCTGGGCGCCACCTGGTTCTGGCCCATGATGCAGCCAGCGCTGGCGCGCCTGGTGGACAGGCTCGGCCTCACGACCGTCGCGCAGCATGAGGACGGCGACATGCTGCTTGAACCCGCGGGGCAGCACGCGCCGCGGCGTGTCGCCGGTTACCGCTCCGATCCTGCCGCCGTGCGCCTGGCGGGCGGCATGGACACGCTGACCGAAGCACTGCGCGGGCGGCTCGCGGCGCAGCGGCTGGTCACGGGGTGCCGCGTGCGCCGCCTGATCCACAGCGGCGGGCACATCGAAGTGCAGACCGAGGGCCCTGACGGACCAGCGGCCGCCTGGCGGGCGGCGCAGGTGCTGCTGGCCGTGCCCCCGCGCCTTGCCGCCGGCACCATCGCCTGCGCCCCCGCGCTGCCCGATGCGCTGGCTCGGGCGTGGCAGGGCTGCGCCACCTGGATGGCGCCGCATGCCAAGTACGTGGCGGTGTTCGATGCGCCGTTCTGGCGCGAACAGGATCTGTCCGGCGAAGCGCGCAGCGCCATGGGGCCGATGGCCGAGATCCACGACGCCTCGGCGCCCGGTGGCCTGGCGGCGCTGTTCGGTTTCCTGGGGATTCCAGCCGCGCTGCGCGGCCGGATTCCCGAAGAGACGCTGCGCTCGCACTGCCGCGCCCAGCTCGTGCGCTTGTTCGGCCATGCCGCAGGGACGCCGCGGGCCGAATACCTGAAGGACTGGGCCGCCGACCCCTGCACGGCCACCGCGCAAGACCAGACCGCCGACGAGCACCACGCGGCCCGGCCGCCGACGACGGCGGATGCGGGCGCATGGAGCGGCCGGTTGATCGCCATCGCCAGTGAATGCTCACCCACCCATCCCGGCTACGCCGCAGGCGCGCTGGACGCCGCGCTGCGCGGCGTCGAGGCATTGGCATGACGGCGGCTTGCCGGGCCGGCGGGCCATGCCTGCCACTCTCCCGGGCCCGTTCTGCCGGACGCGGCCAAGCACGATGGAGGTGACCGCCCTATCATCGGCCATGCCCGGGAACGAAACACCCCGCCCCGCACGCAAGGAGTCCCGCATGAAAACCCTCACATCCCGCCTGCTGTGCGCCGCCTGGCTGGCCACCGCGTGCTCGGCTGCCGTGGCGCAGGAATCCGCCACCTTCGCGATGCGCTCGCTGACGCCGCAGGCCGCCCTGCGCGCGGCGCAGGCCACGCTGCAGGCATGCACGGCCAAGGGCTTTCAGGTCGCCGTTTCCGTGCTCGACCGCACGGGCACGCCGCTGGTGATGCTGCGCGAGCGCCTGGCGGGCATGCACACCCCGGAGACGGCCGGCGGCAAGGCCTACACGGCGATCGCGTTCAAACTCGACACGCTAACCCTCAGCCGGGCGACGCAGGCCGACCAGGGGCTCTCGGGCCTGCGCCACCTGCCGCGCGTGGTCGCCGTGGGCGGGGGGCGGATCATCGAGGCCGGCGGCACGCTGGTCGGTGCCATCGGCGTCTCGGGCGCGCCGGGCGGCGAGGCCGATGATGCCTGCGCGCGTGCCGGCATCGCCGCCATCCAGTCAGATCTGGACTTCTGAAAGCCTGCTCATGCATAGACGAACTCTCATGATCGCGCTGGGCGCCGGATCACTGGCGGCCTCGCCATTGGCAGCCTCCCCGTTGGCCTCCTCGCCGCTGGCGGGCGCGGCAAACGAGGTGCCGCTGCCCGCGATCGGCGCGCCCTTGCCGCTGCCCGACGTGGCGCTGCTGGACGGCAGTCTGTTCAAGGCATCCGAGGCGCAAGGCAAGGTGGTGCTCGTCTACTGGTGGGCCAGCTGGTGCCCCTTCTGCGCGGCGCAGGCGCCGGACATCCAGAAGCTCTGGGACACGCAGCGCGCGCACGGCCTGATGATGCTCGGCCTGTCGGTGGACAAGCGCATCGAGGACGCGCGCAAATACATGGCGAAGCGCGGCTACACCTATCCCACGGGGTTCAATACGCCTGCGATCGAACGCGTGCTGCCCAAGCCCGGCAAGGCCATCCCGGTGACCTGCGTGCGCGGCAAGGACGGACGCGTCGTCATGTCGGAGATGGGGCAGCTTTTCCCCGAGGACGTGCAGGGGATCGCCCGCTCCCTCTGACCGCGCCGCTCATTCCTCGACGGCATCCTGCCGCGGGCGATGGTGCCAGTAGCGCCGGGAGCGTTCACGCTCGCAGGTGACTGCGGGCCGCCACGAAGACCAGGTGGCAGCGCCGCAGGCGGGCGTGGTCAGCAGCGCAATGCCGCGCTCGCCGTAGCGCCGCGCCACCACCGGCGCCGGATGGCCGAAGCGGTTGCGGTAGCCGGACTGCACCAGCGCCGCCGCCGGCTGCACCGCATCCAGGAAGGCATCGCTCGACGATGTCTTGCTGCCGTGGTGCGGAACGACCAGCAGGTCCGCCGCCAGGTCCGCGCCCGACTGGACCAGCGCCAGTTCCTGCGGCCGCTCGATATCGCCCGTGAGCAGCGCCCGGGTGCCGCCGCTGGCGCTGATCTGCAGCACGCAGCTGCGCGCATTGGTCGAAGGCCGCCTGCCGCCCTCGTCCACCTGTTCGGCCGCACCGGCCGCGGGATGCAGCACCGCAAGGCGCACGCCGTCCCATTCCCACGCGGTCCCCATCACACAGGGCGCGATCGCGCGCAGCTGCTGCAGGGGATGGCCCGCGGCCAGCGAGCCCATGACCTGCGCCTGCGGCTGCTGCTGCATCACCGCGGCAGCGCCGCCGGTGTGATCGCTGTCGTCATGGCTCAGCACCAGCCTGTCCAGGCGCTCGCCCAGGCTTTGCAGCAACGGAACGATCACCTGCTGGCCGGCATCGCCCGTGTCGCCGTAGCGCGGCCCGGCGTCGTACAGCAGGCTGTGGCTCGCCGTGCGCACCAGCACCGCCTGGCCCTGGCCCACGTCGATCGCCATCACCTCGAACTGCCCCGGCACAGGGCGCGGCGGCTGCCACCAGAAGGCCGGCAGCATCAGCGGCAGCGCCAGCGCGCGCAGCCGCCAGGGCAGGCGCAGCACCAGCAGAACGCCGCCCAGCACCGCCGCCATCCCGGCCCACAACGGCGCCTGCGCCAGCGTCAGCTGCGCCATGGGCCATGAGGCAAGCCACTGCAGCCACCACGACAGCATCTGCACGCACCAGGCCGCCGCCTGCCACAGCGGCGCCCAGAGCACGCCCCCCATCGCCAGCGGCGTGACCAGCACCGTCACCCAGGGGATCGCCAGCAGATTGGCCAGCAGCCCCACCACCGAAACCTGCCCAAACAGCAGCAGCGTGAGCGGCGCCAGCGCCACGGTAATGCGCGCCTGCTCTTTGAGCATGGAGACAAATCGGGCTCTTGCGCTTTTCCGGTCCGCGCTGACAGCTTCACTATCCGTAGCAAAAAGAATCCCGACCGCGACGAAACTGAGCCAGAAGCCGGCCTGCAGCATCGCCCACGGGTCAAACGCCAGCACCACCGCGCAAGCCAGCAGCCAGACCTGCGGCCAGGGCCAGTGCCGCCCGGACAGGCGCAGCAACGCCACCGTGGCCAGCATCAGCAGCGTGCGCTCGGCCGGCACGCCCCAGCCGCTGAACAGGGCGTAGGCGCCCGCCAGCAGCACGCCTCCGACCAGCGCCGCCGAGGGTGCCGGCGCCGCAAGGCACAAGGCGCTGGAGCGCCGCCAGAGCCAGCCCAGCAGCGCCGCCGCCAGCCAGGCAAACATGGTGATGTGCAGACCGGAGATGCTCATCAGGTGCGCCACGCCGGTGGTGCGAAACAGGCTCCAGTCGCTGCGATCGATGGCCCTCTGGTCGCCGGTGACCAGCGCCGCCACCACCCCCGCGGCGCGCTCGCGTGCCGCATCCTGCGCGCCATCGCCTGCCAACGACCGCGCGATGGCATCGCGCACCCGCTGGCGCGCCTGCTCCACCGGGACCTGCCAGGTGGAGGCAAGGCGCCGCGGCGCACCGAGGCGTGCGTCAAGCCGCTCGCTGGCGCGCACATAGCCGCTGGCCTGCACGCCCTGCTCCCACATCCACAGCTCGTAGTCAAAGCCATGCGGGTTGCGCGCGCCATGCGGCGCCTTCAGCCGCAGCGTCAGCTGCCAGCGCTCCCCCGCCCGCACGGGCGGCACCGGCCGCTCCTCGCGGCCGAAATGGCCGGCGTACCAGGTCAGGTCGAGCAACGCTGGCAGCCGCGCCGCGGCGCCCTCCTGCTGCGCCGATTCCACCGCCAGGCGCAGCCGCACGTCGCCATTGCCGCGCTGCTGCGGCATGGCAGCGATGACGCCGGTCACACGCAGATCGACACCTTCCAGCGCAGGCGCCAGCGCCTCACCCGCGTACCCGACAGCACGCATGCCGCAGCTGCCCCACGCCAGCAAGGCGCCGGCCAGCCAAAGCACGGCCGTGCGGCGCATGCCCGCAGCGCCCCGGCGCCACGCACGCCAGGCCAGCAGCGCCCCGGTGCAGCCCGCCACGCCGTACACCCATGCCGCATCCAGCCGCTGCTGCTGCAACTGCACCGCGGTGCCCAGCAGCCAGCCGCACATCAGCGCCGGCAGCGGCCAGACGGAACGGTGCATCGCAAGGGTGCGGCTCTCACGCATGAGGCGCAATGCTACCTGTGCAACACTTTCGGTTTTCGACCGGGAAATTCCAATGAACGCCTACGACAAGCTCAAGCAACTCAACATCACCCTGCCCCCGGTGGCCGTGCCCGCCGCCGCCTACGTGCCCTGGGTGCAGACCGGCAACCTCGTGTTCCTGAGCGGCCACATCGCGCGCAAGGACGGCAAGCCCTATGCCGGCCAGCTGGGCAAGAACCTGAGCACCGAAGAAGGCAAGGCCGCCGCGCGCAATGTGGCGATCGAGCTCATGGGCACGCTGCAGGCGGCCTGCGGCGGCGACCTGAACCGCGTCAAACGCATCGTGAAGGTGATGAGCCTGGTGAACTCCACCAGCGACTTCACCGAGCAGCACCTGGTGACCAATGGCGCCAGCGAGCTGCTGGGCGAGGTGTTTGGCGATGCCGGCAAGCACGCACGCAGCGCCTTTGGCGTGGCGCAGATCCCGCTGGGTGCCTGCGTGGAGATCGAGCTGATCGCGGAGATCGGCTGACGCAAGCAGGCGTCAGAACGTGATGACCTTGTCGGCGGCGGCCACCCAGTCGCCCAGCTCCGACAGCGTGGCGACGGTGACCCCCTCGATCAGCGGCAGATCGATCAGCCCGCGCGCCAGCGCGCAGTTGCGGCACATGTGCACGCTGGCGTTGTCGGCGCTGGCGAGCTCTTCCACCAGCGTCTGGATCAGGTTGCCGGCGTTGTCCTTCTGATGGGGCAGCGCCGCCACCGTGGCATCCGACATCAGCAGGATATGCAGGCGCGCCACGTCCGCGCGCGCCGCCAGGGCCCCGGCCACGCGCAGGCCGGACGTGCAGCGCTCGCTGCCGTGCGGCGCCGCGTTGATGATGATGACGATGTTTTGCTGGGCCATGGAGCCGTCCTTGCGCGGTCAACGAACAGGCCTGCGATGGTAAGCACCCACGGCCTGGCCTGCTGCCGCGCAGGCTAAAAACTCTCCCAGTCGCCTTCGCTTGCGGTGGCCGCCGCCTTGCGTGCGGGCGCTGCCAGCCTGGCGGGCGCAGGCTTCCTGGCGACTTGCGGCGCTGCGGCAGCAGCCGGCCTGGCAGGCACGGGCCTGGGCGCAGCGGCCCGGGGCGCCGACGGTGCGCCGTCGGTACGGAAGGCGCCCACCACCTGCGTGAGATGCTGCGCCTGCTCGTTCAGGCTCTGCGCCGCCGCCGCGCTCTCCTCGACCAGCGCGGCGTTCTGCTGTGTCGCCTGGTCCAGCTGCCCCACGGCCTGATTGACCTCGGAGACGCCCGCGCTCTGCTGCGCCGACGCGGCGGTGATTTCGCCGATCATGTCGGCCACGCGCTGCACCGATTGCACCACCTCCTGCATGGTCTCGCCCGCGCCCTGCACCTGCCGGGAACCCTCTTCCACGCGCTCGACCGAGGAGCTGATGAGCTCCTTGATCTCCTTGGCGGCCTGGGCCGAGCGCCCGGCCAGCGCCCGCACCTCGCTGGCCACCACGGCGAAGCCCCGGCCCTGCTCGCCGGCGCGCGCCGCCTCCACGGCCGCGTTCAGCGCCAGGATGTTGGTCTGGAACGCAATGCCGTCGATCACGCCGATGATGTCGGCGATCTTGCGGCTGCTGGTCTGGATCTCGCCCATGGTGGAGATCACCTCGGTCACGGCCGTGCCGCCCTGCAGCGCCACCGCGCTGGCGCTGCTCGCCAGCTGGCTGGCCTGGCGCGCGGTGCTCTCGCTCTGCTGGATGGTGCTGGTGAATTCCTCCATCGCTGCAGCGGTCTGCTGCAGGCTGCTGGAGGCCGACTCCGTGCGTGCCGACAGGTCCTGGTTGCCCGTGGCGATCTGGGCGCTGGCCACGGCAATGCTGTCGCTGCTCTGGCGCACCTGCTGCACCATGCCGGCGAGCGATTCGCGCATGGCCTCCAGCGAGCGCATCAAGACGCCGAATTCATCGCCGCGCGTCAGATCCTGCGCGCGCATGGCGAGGTCGCCCTTGGCGATGCGCCCGGCCATGCCGTTGGCCTGATCCAGCGGCTGGCGGATGTTGCGGATGAGGTAGTAGGCGCCCACGATGATGCCAAACAGCAGGATGGCCACGGCCACCGCCGCGAGCTTGACGGTCTCCATGCTCGCCTCGGCCGCGGCCTGGCGCGACTGATCGGCCGTGGTTTCCTGCAGCTGCACGAAATCGCCCAGCGCCTTCAGATACGCATCCGAGGCCGGCACGTAGGACTGCAGCACGAACTGCACCGCCTTGTCGCTGTCGCCCGCCTCCTTGAGCTTGGCGCCCTGGGCGCGCATCGCCAGCATGCTCTTGCGCGCCTCGGCCACGCGCTGCATCGCGGCACGGTCGGCGTCGGAGAGGTTCAGGCCCTCCAGGCGTTTTTGCCTCTCGGTGATCTGCGCGGACGTCGCGGTCATCGCCTCCTTGAACACATGGGCCACCGGCGCCTCGGTGCTGAGCGCCACGGCCAGCGTGCGCGCGGCATTGGTCTCCGTCAGGCCCATCCAGCGCGTGGCCGTCTTCACGCGCATCATCATCTCGTCGTTCAAGGCATTGGCCGCGGCCGACGTCTGCGCCGAGCGCCAGCCCGCGCCGGCGACGACCGCGACAAAGGCGATGACGATGATGGCTACCGCAACCCAGAGCTTCTGGGCAATGCTCAGACCCTTCATGAATTTCTCCTGCTCACTTTTTTGTCAAAAGTCCATTAGAGCGTCCAAAAGCGCGCCTTGTCCAGTCGGTAATGCCCGGATGCCGTAACACAGGCGTCACAGGTCAACGGCGCTCCCGGCGTTCGCGCGCGCGCCGCGCCTGCCTGCTTTCCCGGGCACGCAACGCCTTTGCCTGGCGCTCGTGGCGCCGCGCGCGCCAGCGTGCGCCGGCCCAGCGCCCCAGCAGCGCACTGGCCAGCGCCAGAATGACGAGCAGCGCCAGTTCGGCTGCGGAGACATCCTGCATTCCCATCACTGCACCCGTGCGACAGCGTGCGGCTTGAAGCCGAAATTGGCTGGCTTGCCCTTGCGCGCGCGCGCCGCCAGGGCGTTGTTCAGGCTGCGGATCTCGAGCTGCTCCTCGCGCGGCTTGCCGCCGCGGCCCACGCCACTGATACGCACGCTGCGCGTGTACGCCGCCGCACCGGCCAGCGCATCGCCCGCCTCCAGCCCCATCAGCATCAAGCCCTTGCCGCCCTTTTCCATGCGCTTGAGCTCGTCGATCGCAAAGGTGAGGATGCGCCCTCCGGTGGAGACACAGGCCACATGCGTAGCCGCTATTGCGTCGATAGCTGCCGGCGCTTGTCCCATCTGCGCTAGAGGCATTTTTTGTTCAAAATCCAGCGCCACCAGCGAAGGGCCGCAAATATGCTCGCCCTCGCCCACGCCGATGAAGGCCTTGCCACCGCGGTTGCGCGAGAGCATGTCGCCCACGGTGGCCACAAAGCCATGCCCGCCCGAGCCCGAGAGCAGCAGCAGCGCCTGCTGCGGCCCCGCAAAATAATGCGCCACTTCGCTGCCTGCCTCCAGCTCGATCAGCGTGGTGATCGGCTGGCCATCGCCGCGCGCGCCCGGCAGATCGGCCACCGCCACGCTGTACACGCGGCCGTTGCTGCCGAACACCAGCAGCGCATCGACCGTGCGGCATTCAAACGTGCCATACAGCGCATCGCCCGACTTGAAGGCAAAGCCCGCCGCATCGTGCCCGTGGCCCTGGCGCGCGCGCACCCAGCCTTTTTCGCTGACGACCACGGTGACGGGCTCGTCCACCACCTTGATCTCGGCCACGGCCTTCTTCTCGGCCTGGATCAGCGTGCGGCGCGCGTCGGCGAATTCCTTGGCATCCGCCTCGATCTCCTTGACCATCAGCCGGCGCAGCGTGGCGGGGCTGGCCAGCACATCCTCCAGGCTGCCCTGCTCCTTGCGCAGCTCGCTCAGCTCCTGCTCGATCTTGATGGCCTCCAGCCTGGCCAGTTGCCGCAGGCGGATGTCCAGGATGTCGTCGGCCTGCCGCTCGGTCAGCGCAAAGCGCGCGATCAGCGCCGCCTTGGGCTCATCCGACTGGCGGATGATCGCGATCACCTCGTCGATGTTGAGCAGCACCAGCTGCCGCCCTTCGAGGATGTGGATGCGCTCCAGCACCTTGGCCAGGCGATGCTGGCTGCGCCGCGTGATGGTCTGCTGGCGAAACTCCACCCACTCGCTCAGCATCTGGCGCAGCGACTTCTGCACCGGCCGCCCGTCCAGCCCCACGCTGGTCAGGTTGATGGGCGCCGAGGTCTCCAGGCTGGTGTGCACCAGCAGCGTGTTGGCCAGCTCGTCCTGGGCGATGGTGCGGCTCTTGGGCTCGAACACCAGGCGCACCGGCGCGTCCTTGCTCGACTCGTCGCGCACGCCGTCCAGCACCGCCAGGATCGTGCCCTTGAGCTGGTTCTGCTCGGGCGTCACCGCCTTCTTGCCGGCCTTGAGCTTGGGGTTTGTGAGCTCCTCGATCTCCTCCAGCACCTTCTGCGTCGAGGTGCCGGGCGGCAGCTCGGTCACCACCAGCTGCCACTGGCCGCGCGCCAGGTCCTCGATCTGCCAGCGCGCGCGCACCTTCAGGCTGCCGCGCCCGCCCTCATACGCCGCCCGGATGTCGCTGGCGGGGCTGATGATCTGCCCGCCGCCCGGGTAGTCCGGCCCGGGCAGCAGCGCAAACAGCTCGTCGTCGCTGATCTTGGCATTCTTCACCAGCGCGATGCAGGCATCGGCCACCTCGCGCAGGTTGTGGCTGGGAATCTCGGTGGCCAGGCCCACCGCAATGCCGCTGGCGCCGTTGAGCAGCGCAAACGGCAGGCGCGCCGGCAACTGGCGCGGCTCTTCGGTCGAGCCGTCGTAGTTGGGCACGAAATCCACCGTGCCCTGGTCGATCTCGGCCAGCAGCAGGCGCGTGATCTTGGCCAGGCGCGCTTCGGTGTAGCGCATCGCCGCCGCGCCGTCGCCATCGCGGCTGCCGAAGTTGCCCTGCCCGTCGATCAGCGGATAACGCTGCGAAAAATCCTGCGCCATGCGCACCAGCGCGTCATAGGCCGCGCTGTCGCCATGCGGATGAAAGCGCCCCAGCACATCACCCACCACGCGCGCGCTCTTGACCGGCTTGGCCGGCGTGTTGCCCCCCGCCCCGCCAAAGCCCAGGCCCATGCGCTCCATCGCATACAGAATGCGCCGCTGCACCGGCTTCTGGCCATCGGCCACGTCGGGCAGCGCGCGGCCCTTGACCACGCTGAGCGCGTATTCCAGATAGGCCCGGCGCGCGTAGCTGGCCAGGGATTCATCGTCCGCTTCGGCGGCGAACAGGTCTTCAGGGGGAGGCGTAACGTCGAGAGTCATGGCTTCTTGTGGTTCAACTGGAGCAGCAGACGGTCAAAGTCGCTCTGAAAGAGGCGGTCTTGCACGATGCGGTATTTTTCAAATTCGGTTTCGGCATGGGCGCGGGCGATTTCCGCCGTCACCCGGCCTGCGTCCTGCAGCACCTCGCGGTCGGTGGCTTCAATGAAGCGGTTCAGGCGCGCTTCCCAATCCCGCATGGTCATCGGCATCTTGCGCTGCGCCATGTTTTCGGCCACGTCCAGATAAGCGTTCACCAGACGGGAAAGCTGGCCCATTTCGAACTCTGTCAGGTAGTTCTTGGCGACCACTACATCGAATTTCTGGATCTTGCCGTGCGGCCCGTCTTTCCAGGCCGTCAAGCCCATGTGCGGCTTCTCGGCATCGGCCCGGTGGTAAACCACTTCCGCCGCCGTCTGGCCGTGGATCGCCCAGTGCAGCTTGTTCTGCACCGTGGCAAAAAAGCGCTGCGTCGCCTTGGCGGTCAAGTCGTAATCGATGGCCGTGGCGTAGATGTCGGTGATCTTTTGGTAGAACTTGCGCTCTGACACGCGGATCTCGCGAACGCGCTGCAACTGCTCTTCAAAATACTGCTCGGTCAGGATGGAGCCGCCGCTTTTGATGCGCTCATCGTCCATCACATACGCCTTGATGGTGTATTCCTCGATCACCCCCGTGGCCCACTTGCGAAACTGCACGGCACGCTCGGAGTTGACCTTGTAGCCCACGGCAATGATGGCGGCGAGGCTGTAGTGCTGGGTGTTGTAGCTTTTGCCGTCTGAGGCAGTTATCCGGAATTTCCGGATAACTGCCTCCTCCTGCAATTCACTGTCGGCAAAGATTTTTTTCAGATGCTCATTCACCGTGCGCACGTTCACGTCGTAGAGCACACCCATCATCTTCTGGCTCAGCCACACGGTGGCATCAGCAAAGATCGCCTCCACCCCGCCCTGGCCGCTGGCCGCGATGAAGGTCAGGTACTCGGCCGCAGACGAGCGGGCGATGGATACCTCGCGGCCTTTTGCATTGCTGCCTGGGGGTGGTTTACGGGGTGGGTTCATACTTCAAAATCAATAGCTGTCAGCGCTTTATTGGTAAGCGATAGAGGCCAAAACATTTCAAATACTCAGTTTCGATCTGTTCGATGCTGGGCAATCGTGCAAGCACCGCCTGCACAAATTCGGCGTTCAACAAAATATCCAACAGCCTGTTGGACAAATACCTTCGCCAGTTCTTGGCATCTGCCAAAACGATTTGTGCCACAGGCGGTGGCATAAATTCGAATTGTCAATTTCAGCACTTCCTCAACCCAATTGCGGCCCAGCAAACCGGAGAGCCACGCGGCAACGAAGCAGCGCCTTGAGGGCGTGCAGGTTGTCGCCCTGCACGATGAGGTTGCCCGAGTCGGCCGCCCCGCAAGACAGCGCCGCATCGGGCTCCAGCAGGCGAAACGGCACTTCCTGGTGGTGGCTTGACAACGGCATCTTTGCCGATCCAGTTCAATGTGGGCAAGAAATCCTCCGGCGGGTGCGTCTTTTGTGCGTGGGCTTGTGCCAGCTTGATTGTTACTATTTTTATAGCTTCCAGCGCTTATCCAGCGAGCGCTGGAGCCATACATCATTGCTCCAATCGACGCCCTCAAGGCCACTGCTGCGCTGCATGCAGCACACGCACGACGGTCAAGGTGTCGGTTTCGGGGTCGGCGCGATAGACCAGGATGTAGTTGGGGCGCACCACGATCTCGCGCGTACCGACAACCCGTCCGGGTTTGTACAACTTGGGGTTCTGTGCGGCCCTATTCACCTGCTGGTCAAACTGCTCGTCCAGTGCCAACGCGGCGGCTGGGTTGGCTTGCGCGATATAGCCGAAGATGGCCGCGCGGTCGTTCACGGCCAGAGGGCGCCAGACGATTTTCACGCCCGCCCTTGCGCCATGCGCTGGCGCAATGCGCTGCGGCGTGCAGCAAATTCAGCCGCCACGTCTTCATGCGCAAGACTGGGGCGCGGGTCGTCCTGGGCGGCTTGCACCTGGGCACGAAACCAGCTGTCGTATGCAGCCGCTTCGTGGGTGCGCTTGAGAGCCTCGGCCCGGTCGGGGCGGCGCACGCCGGCTTGCCGAGCTTGCGGGTCGTAGCCTTCGGCGTTGACTTCAAAGTGCTCGATGCCCAGGCCTTTGAGGTAAGACACCAGGGTTTCCAACCGGCGAAACAGCCGCGCATGGCGGCTGCGCTGCGCGGCCAAGGTGCGCTCCACCGTGCCGTAACGCACCGCCACCGACCAGCCGCCCGACTCGCCCACGATGTGTGCGCCGGTGATGGCGCCGGCCTCGGACAAGCGCGAGAGGCTGGCGTGGTCTATGGTTTCTGACATGGTGAACGCCTCTGGTTAGGTTTGTCTTTTATTGTACGCAACTGCATTTAATAATAATTTGCAAGCGGACAAGCTCTATCTGACCTTGGCGCTCACACATCCAGCTCCACCGCATCCCCATGCAGCTCCATCAGCTCGCGCCGGGCGGCGGCTTCGCCCTTGCCCATCAGCTTGGTGATCTCGGCCGCGGTGCGGGCGAAGTCGAAGGCGCCCAGCTCGACCTGCAGCAGGCGCCGGGTGTCGGGATTGAGGGTGGTGTCCCACAGTTGTTCGGCGTTCATCTCGCCCAAGCCCTTGAAGCGGCTCACGCTCCACTTGCCCTCGGCCACGCCGTCCTTGCGCAGCTTGTCGGTGATGGCGGCAAGCTCCATCTCGTCCAGCGCATAGAACTTGGCGGCGGGTTTCTTGCCGCGCGCGGGCGCGTCGACCCGGTACAGGGGCGGGCGCGCGACGTACACATGGCCGGTCTCGATCAGGCGCGGAAAGTGGCGGAAGAACAGGGTGAGCAGCAGCACCTGGATGTGCGCGCCGTCCACGTCGGCGTCAGACAGGATGCAGACCTTGCCGTAGCGCAGGTTGCTCAGGTCCACCGCATCCTGGGGCCCATGCGGATCGACGCCGATGGCGACCGAGATGTCGTGGATCTCGGTGTTGGCAAACAGGCGGTCGCGCTCCACCTCCCAGGTGTTGAGCACCTTGCCGCGCAGGGGCAGGATGGCCTGCGTTTCCTTGTCGCGGCCCATCTTGGCCGATCCCCCGGCACTGTCGCCTTCGACCAGAAACACTTCGTTGAGGGCAATGTCGCGGCTTTCGCAGTCGGTGAGCTTGCCGGGCAACACGGCCACGCCCGAGCTTTTGCGCTTTTCCACCTTCTGCCCCGCGCGCTGGCGCGTCTGCGCGGCCTTGATGGCAAGTTCGGCCAGCTTCTTGCCCCATTCGACGTTGGCGTTGAGCCAGAGTTCGAGCGCGGGCTTGACGAAGCTGCTCACCAGCCGAACCGCGTCGCGTGAGTTGAGCCGCTCCTTGATCTGGCCCTGAAACTGCGGATCGAGCACCTTGGCACTGAGCACGTAGCTGGCGCGCGCAAACACGTCCTCGGGCATCAGCTTGACGCCCTTGGGCAGCAGCGCATGCAGCTCGATGAAGCCCTTGACGGCCTGAAACAGGCCATCGCGCAGGCCGCTGTCGTGCGTGCCGCCGGCGGTGGTCGAGATCAGGTTGACGTAGCTCTCGCGCACCGGGTGGCCGTCTTCGGTGAAGGCCAGAACCCATTGCGCGCCCTCGCCTTCGGCGAAGTTGTCATCGTCCTTGCCGGCGTAGCCCTCGCCTTCGAACAGCGGAATCACGGCATCGGCCGTCAGGCTTTGCTCCAGATAGTCGCGCAGGCCACCCTTGTACTGCCAGCTCTGCGTGTCCTTCTTCTTTTCGTCGATCAGCTGCACCGTCACGCCGGGCAGCAGCACGGCCTTGCTGCGCAGCAGATGCACCAGCTCGGCCATCGGGATCTGGGGCGATTCGAAGTATTTCGCGTCCGGCCACACGCGCACCGTGGTGCCGTGCCTGCGGTCGCCCTCGGCCTGATCACGCAAAGCAATCTTCTGCACCACGTCCCCGCCCGCAAACGCGATGCTCGCGACCACGCCATCACGAAAACTCTCGACCTCCATGCGCTTGCCCAAGGCATTGGTCACCGAAACCCCCACGCCGTGCAGACCACCCGAGAAGCTGTAGGCGCCGCCCGCGCCCTTGTCGAACTTGCCGCCGGCGTGCAGGCGGGTGAAGACCAGCTCCAGCACCGGCGCTTTTTCCACGGGATGCATGCCGCAGGGGATGCCGCGGCCGTCGTCTTCCACGCTGACCGAGCCGTCCGCATGCAGGCTCACGCGTATCTTCTTGCCATACCCCGCCAGCGCCTCGTCGGCGGCGTTGTCTATCACTTCCTGGATGACGTGCAGCGGGTTGTCGGTGCGTGTGTACATGCCCGGGCGCTGCTTGACGGGCTCCAGGCCCTTCAAGACGCGGATGGTGCTCTCGGAATATTCGGGAATGGGTTTGGTCGGCATGGCGGCGGATTGTAGGACTGGATATAAAACCAGTTTTTGCAATCTCCGAGCCAGCACCTGACTACCGGGATTTCGATAAAGTCGCGGCAATGCAAAAAACCGCACCCACGCTCTCGCTGACCCAGCTCCTGGTCTGCGGCGCGGCCATCGTCACGCTCTCCACCGGCATACGGCACGGCTTCGGCCTGTGGATGCTGCCCATCACGCAGGCCACGGGCTGGACGCGCGAGACCTTCTCGTTTGCGCTGGCGGTGCAAAACCTCGCCTGGGGGCTGCTGGGCATCGCGGGCGGCATGCTGGCGGATCGCTACGGCGCCTTTCGCGTGCTGGTCGCGGGCGCGCTGCTGTACGCGCTGGGTCTGGCGGGCATGGCGCTCGCACCCACGCCGCTGCTGTTTGCGCTCACGGCCGGCATCACCATAGGCGCGGCGCAGGCGGGCACCACCTACGCCATCATCTACGGCGTGATCGGGCGGCAGGTCAGCCCCCACCGGCGCTCCTGGGCCATGGGCGTGGCGGCGGCGGCGGGCTCGTTCGGGCAGTTCCTGTTGATGCCGATCGAGGGGCTGATGATCGCGCACCTGGGCTGGAAAGAGGCGCTGCTGGCGCTGGCCGCGCTGGTGCTGCTGGTGGCGCCGCTGGCCTGGGGCCTGCGCGAGCCGGGATTCAAGGCGGGGCGCGCGCCCGTGCGCAGCCAGAGCGTGCGCCATGCGCTCTCCGAGGCGCTGCGCCATCCGCCGTTTCTGCTGCTGATCGCGGGTTACTTCGTCTGCGGCTTTCAAGTGCTTTTCATCGCGGTGCACCTGCCGGGCTATCTGGCGGACAAGGGCCTGTCGCCGCAGGTGGCGGCGTTTGCGCTGGCGCTGGTGGGCCTTTTCAATGTGGTGGGCTCTTACGCGGCAGGCGTGCTGGGGCAGCACTTTCCCAGGCACCTCATCCTCTCGGCGATTTACTTCATCCGGGCGGTGGTGATCACCCTCTTTCTGCTGGTGCCCATCTCGCCGTTCACGGTCTATGTATTTTCCGCGGTGATGGGCGTGCTCTGGCTCTCCACCGTGCCGCCCACCAACACCGCCGTGGTGCACATCTTCGGGCCCGAGCACTTTTCCATGCTCAGCGGCCTGGCCTTCTTCAGCCACCAGCTGGGCAGCTTCATGGGGGTGTGGCTGGGCGGTTATCTGTACGTTGCAAGCGGCAGCTACGACGTGGTCTGGGTGCTCACGATTGCACTGGGCGTGGCAGCGGGCCTCATCAATCTGCCGGTGCGCGAAGCGCCGATTCACCGCGCCGCGCAGGCCAGCGCATGACCACGCCGCGCCTGCTGCTCTGGATCGCCGCCGCGCTGCTGCTGGCGGGCGGAGCACTGCTGTACCTGCAGCCGGAGTTCATGGTGATGCTGGCCGACCAGGTCTGGGCCTGCTTCTGAAAATGCACATGAACCTGCCCCCTTCCGACTGGGTGCTGCGCTGGGCGCACCTCGTGCCCGCCGGCAGCCGGGTACTCGACGTGGCCTGCGGCTTCGGGCGGCATCTGCGCTGGTTTCATGCAAAAAATCACCCTGTAACAGGCGTGGATCGTGCGCAGGAAGCTATCACGGCAATAGCACCCTGGAGCGAAGCCATCTGCGCCGACATCGAGCGCGGGCCGTGGCCGCTGGCGGGCCGCGGCTTCGGCGCCGTGGTCGTCACCAACTACCTCTGGCGCCCCTTGCTGCCCACCATCGTCGCCAGCGTCGCGCCCGGCGGCGTACTGATTTACGAAACCTTTGCCGAAGGCAACGCGACGGTGGGCAAGCCCTCGCGCCCGGATTTCCTGCTGCGCCCGGGCGAGCTGCTGCAGGCGTGCGCCAGCCTGCGCATCGTGGCCTACGAAGACGGCTTCCTGCCTGCGCCAGAACGTTTCGTGCAGCGCATCGCCGCCGTGCGTGCGGCGCAGGACGCGTCAACCGCCGCGCTTCGGCTGCCGTTGCACCTGCCATAGAATGCTCCATTGCCGATTTTTCCTACGGACATGACTTCCCGCAGCCACCTTTTCACCGGCAGCGTCGTCGCCCTCGTCACCCCCATGCACGAAGACGGCAGCGTTGACTACCCCACACTTCGCACGCTGATCGACTGGCACATCCAGGAAGGCACCGACTGCCTGAGCGTCGTCGGCACCACGGGCGAATCGCCCACCGTCAACGTGGACGAGCACTGCGAAATCATCCGCGTCACGGTCGAACAATCGGCCGGGCGCGTGCCGGTCCTCGTCGGTTGCGGCGCCAATTCCACGCACGAAGCCATCGAGCTGGCGCGCTTTGCCAAAAAAGTGGGGGCGCACAGCCAGCTGCAGGTGGTTCCCTACTACAACAAGCCAACGCAGGAAGGCCAGTACCGCCACTTCAAGGCGATTGCCGAAGCCGTCGGCGACCTGCCCATGGTGCTCTACAACGTGCCCGGCCGATCGGTGGCCGACATGCAGCACGAAACGGTGCTGCGCCTGGCGCAGGTGCCGGGCATCGTCGGCATCAAGGAAGCCACCGGCGACATTGCCCGTGCGCAATGGCTGATCCGCGACGTGCCCGAGCATTTCGCCGTCTATTCCGGCGACGATCCCACCGCGGTGGCGCTCATGCTCTGCGGCGGCCAGGGCAACATCAGCGTCACCGCCAACATCGCGCCGCGCCTGATGCATGAGCTGTGCGTCGCTGCCATCGCCGGCGAGGCACACGAGGCCATGCGCATCCAGCGCCAGCTGATGCCGCTGCACAAGCATCTGTTCGTCGAAGCCAACCCCATCCCGCTCAAATGGGCCATGGCGCGCCTCGGGCTGTGCAGCGCCAGCATGCGCCTGCCCATGACGCCGCTTGCCCACCAGCACGAAGCGACGGTCGAAGAGGCCCTGCGCGCCAGCGGCCTGCTCGGCTGATCGATTCCCTTTCCCGCCTACGAAAGATTCCCGCGTGAACCCGACCCTACGCCTGGGCCTGCTGGGCCTCGCAGTCACACTCTCCGCCTGCTCCGTTCTGGACGGCGACAAGATCGACTACAAGAGCGCCCAGCGTGGCTCGTCGCTCGAAGTCCCGCCAGACCTCACGCAGCTCTCGACCGACACACGCTACGTCGTGCAGGGTGGCTCGACGTCCGCCGCCGCGTATGAAGCGGGCCGCGCGCAACAGGCCAAGGCCGGCGTCACCGCCGCGCCCAGGGCGGTGGGCGACGTGCATGTCGAACGCGACGGCAACCAGCGCTGGCTGGTCGTCGCGCGCTCGCCCGACGCGCTCTGGAGCCCGGTGCGCGATTTCTGGCTGGAGCATGGCTTCACGCTGGAAATCGACCAGCCGAAGCTGGGCATCATGGAAACGGACTGGGCCGAAAACCGCGCCAAGATTCCGCAGGACGTGGTTCGCCGCACGATAGGCAAAGTGTTCGACTCGCTTTACTCCACCGGATTGCGCGACAAGTTCCGCACGCGGCTGGAGCGCCGTGCCGACGGCGGCACCGACATCTACATCACCCACAAGGGCATGGAAGAGGTCTATACCAACGCCCAGAAAGACAACACCGTCTGGCAGCCGCGCGCGGCAGACCCTGAGCTGGAAACCGAATTCATCCGTCGGCTGATGATCAAACTGGGCGTTTCCGAGGAACAGGCCCAGGCCGCCGCGGCAGCGGCGCCGCAGGCCGCGCCGGCTGCGGCAAAGCTTGCCAGCGTCAACGGCATGCAGGTGATTCAGATGGACGAAGACTTCGACCACGCCTGGCGCCGCGTCGGTCTGTCGCTGGACCGCACCGGCTTCACCGTGGAAGACCGCGACCGCGCGCAAGGCACCTACTTCGTGCGCTATGTCACGCCGACGGACAAGCAGGAGCCCGGCTTCTTCAGCAAGCTCTTCGGTAGTTCCAGCAACGCCGCCGCGCCCGAAAAATACCGCATCGTCGTGCGCGGCAACGCCGGGCAGAGCACGGTTTCCGTGCTGCGCTCGGACGGCAGTGCGGAAACCTCCGCCAATATTGAACGCATCCTGCGCATTCTTGCCGACGATCTGAAATAGCCTGCAGCCAGCGGCTCTGCAGCAAAAAAGCCCCGGCATTGCGCACGGGGCTTTTTTTTGCGGCCGACGGCGGGCGCCATCGGCCGGTGAATGACTGCGAGATTACTTGCCGGTCGCGGCGGCAGCAGCCTTCTCGGCCGCTTCCTTGGCGGCAGCGGCGGCGTCCTTGGTGGCGTCAGCGGCAGCGCTGCCGGCGTCCTTGGCGGCATCCACCGCGTCTTTCGCTGCATCCTTGGCAGCATCTGCGGCGTCCTTGGCGGCGTCGGCAGTCGCCGCACCGGCATCCTTGGCGGCATCCACGGCGGCCGTACCCGCTGCCTTGGCGGCATCCACCGCATCCTTTGCGGCATCCTTGGCTGCATCGGCAGCAGAGGCGGGGGCCGGCGCTTCGGCAGGGGCAGGAGCAGGAGCCGGCTCCTGCTTGTTGCCGCAGCCGACCAGCGCAGCAGTCGCCAGCAACGAAGCCAAAAGGACAGAATATTTCATGACAAATCCAATGAAAGCCGCAGGAATCCTACAAACCCGCCCCACCGGCCCTGCCGGCTACCGATGGACGGACCCCGCAGCCAACCCTGCCGCAGGAAAACTTGCCTATTTTATGCAATGTCTGTCAATTCTGATTTACCCGGAATGCAAACAGTTGTCACAAGCCCAGTACCGACGCCGGAAAACCCGGGGCGGACCTGGCGAGCACCCATTCATCCAGCAGTTCGCGCTGCAGCACCAGGCGTGCCGGTTCACTGCCGCTTACCCCGTTGCTGCGCACCGGATCGAGCCGCTGCAGAACCCAGCGTTCGGACCATAGAACGCTGGGCAGGTCCGTCGCGTTGACGCTGCCGCTCTTGCGCGCGGTGACCAGATGGTCCCATTGCACGCGCCATTGCACAAAACGCGGGTGCAGGCGCACGATGGCATCAAAGCCGCCCGCCAGCAGCGTCATGCGCCGCCCCGCCGCGGACCACTGCCGCAGGCTCTCGATGACCGCGCGCTCGCCCAGCGGCCAATCGGCGAAATCGGCATCGCTCAACACCAGCTCCCGCCAGCCCGCGCGCGCGGCGCAGGCCATGGCATCGCGCACCAGCTGGCGAAACGCCTCGCGCCCCTCGAAGCGGCCCGAGGGCAATGCCATTTCCGATCCACCTGCATTCATGACCGTGCCCTCCCTGCGCGGCTGCCTTGTGCCACAACTGCGACAATTCTCCCCCATGCACATTACTGAACATTGCGTCGTCGCGCTGACCTGGGTCCTGCAGGACACCCTGGGGGAAGAACTGGATGTCCTGGACGAACCCGTCGACTTCCTGGTCGGCGGCGACGACCTGCTCGCCCGGCTGGAACAGGCGCTGCAGGGGCATGCGGCCGGCGACAGCCTGGCGCTGCACCTGGAGCCCGAGGATGCCTTCGGCGATTACGACGAGAACCTGCTGTTCCTGGAGCCGCGCAGCGCTTTCCCCGCGGAAATCGAAGAAGGCATGATCATCGAAGGCGCGCACCTGCCGGCCGATCTTGCCGGCCGGCTGCCCCGGGAGCCGCTGTACACGGTCGCCCAGATCTACCCTGACCACGTGGTGCTCGACGGCAACCACCCGCTCGCCGGCATCGCGCTGCGGCTGCAGCTCAAGGTGCATGCGGTGCGCGAGGCGACCGAAGAGGAAACCGAACGGCGCAGCGCCGGCACAGGCTTTTTCCGCCTCGGCGCCTGACCCGCCCGGCGCGCGGCGAGCGCGCTACATGCGCGTGATCTGTCCCTGGTAGACGCGCACGCGCTCGCCGTTGCGCAGCCCGCCCAGGCTGGGTACGGAATACACCTGTTGCGCTCCGTCGTCAAAGCGCACCGTCACATAGTTCTGGTCGCTGCCGCCGCGGTTGCTCTGCTGTTCGACGGCGTTGCCCGCCAGTGCGCCGACAACCACGCCGGCAATGGTGGCAAGCGCCCGCCCGGTGCCGCCGCCCACCTGGTTGCCGATCACGCCGCCGGCCACACCGCCCGCGACCGCGCCCACACCGCTGGTGCTGCCGGCGCCGGCATTGCGGCGGCCTTCAACGGCCACCACCGTGCCATAACGCGTGCCATACGGATCCGCCTGGTTCTGGTACACCTGTCCCTGCGGGTAGGCTTGGCGCTGCTGGGCATAGGGGCGCTGGCCATGGCTGGCGCAGCCCGCCATGGCCAGCGCCAATACCGCAGCGGCGGCCACGCCGGCCGCACGATCCATCTGAATCATCTTCACTCCTTCACAAAAAGGGGCCGTCCGCTGGCATCACTGCCGCCCCGTGGAACCATAGCCACCCTGACCCCGCTCGCTCGGCGCGAATTCCCGCACCTCGCGCAGCTGGGCCTGCACCACCGGCACGATCACCAGCTGCGCCAGCCGCTCCATCGGCTGCAATGTGTACTCAACGCCGCTGCGGTTCCATGCGCTGACCATCAGCTGCCCCTGGTAGTCGCTGTCGATCAGGCCCACCAGATTGCCCAGCACGATGCCGTGCTTGTGCCCCAGCCCCGAGCGCGGCAGGATCAGTGCCGCGTAGCCCGGGTCCTGCAGGTGGATCGCCATGCCGGTAGGCACCAGCTCCCAGCGTCCCGGGGCAAGCGTCAGTGGCGCCTGCAGGCAGGCCCGCAAATCGAGTCCGGCGCTTCCTGCGGTGGCGTAATCCGGCATGCTCGCGCGCAGGCGCTCATCAAGAATCTTGAAATCCAGTTGCACGGTTGTCCTCAGCCCCTCAGGTCTTTTCCAGCCATCGTCCTGCGCCGGACGGCCTGCTTCAGCCGCAGCACCACGGCCGCGGCAATGAGCGCGAAAGCAATCAAGCCCTGCACTGGCTCCAGCTCCGGCATCCACCACACCGCCAGCCACGACAACGCGATCGGCAACGCAAACACAGCCAACAGGAACCCAAACCCGGAGGGATGCCTGGCGTTTGTCGCGGCTCGACTCTTGCCACCCGCTCGTTTGACTGCGATGGGTGTGGCTGCCCGCCGGCCCACGGGCCTGGAGCCCTGCTGACCTGGAGCCGTCGTCGCACCAGGCAATTGCGCGTGCCCATCGGGTGACTGAACGCCAGGCGGCGGGGGTACTGCGCCACTGAGCCGCTCCACATACCGCGCGAAATCGCCGTCCGGCGGCGTATCACCCAACTGCGGCGATTTTCCGAACATCGCTCCTCCCTCCTGCCCACCCTCTACTGCCTGCCACGCATGCGCTCGGCCATCTGCTGCACCAGGGCGCGCCCCAGCTCGCGCTTGCTTGCACGCGGCAGCTCCTGTGCACCGGTCTCGTCCACCAGCAGCAGTGCATTGTCATCCTGGCCAAAAGTCGCCGGGCCGATATTGCCCACCAGCAGCGGCACGCCCTTGCGCTTGCGCTTGGCACTGGCATTGGCCAGCAGGTCCTCGCTTTCCGCCGCAAAGCCCACGCAATAGAGCTGCCCATGGCGCGCGCGGGGACTGGCAGCGACATGCGCGAGGATGTCGGGGTTTTCGACAAACGAAAGCTGGGGCACCGCGCCCGAGCCGTCCTTCTTGATCTTGTGCAGCGCCACGGCGGCAGGACGCCAGTCCGCCACGGCCGCTGTTGCTATGAACACCGTAGCTGTAGGCGCATGCTGTTCAACCGCTTCAAACATGTTTCGTGCCGAATGCACATCGACGCGCGCCACACCGCGCGGCGTCGGCAGATGCACCGGGCCGGCGATCAGCGTGACCTGAGCGCCCGCCTCGCGCGCTGCGCGGGCAATCGCAAAACCCATCTTGCCGCTGGAGTGGTTGGTGATGCCGCGCACCGGGTCGATGGCCTCGAAGGTCGGCCCGGCGGTGATGAGCACACGCTCGCCGGCCAGCCGCTTGGGCGTGAAAAACGCCTCCAGTTCCTCGATGATTTCCGCGGGTTCGAGCATGCGGCCATCGCCCGTTTCGCCGCAGGCCTGCTCGCCGCAGCCCACGCCGAGCGAAACCGCCCCATCCGCCGCCACCTGCATCAAGTTGCGCTGCGTCGCCGGGTGCGCCCACATCTCGCGGTTCATCGCCGGCGCCAGCAGCAGCGGCACGCGCTCTATGGGACGCGCCACGCACAGCAGGCTGAGCAATTCGTCCGAGCGCCCCTGCGCCAGCCGCGCGATGAAATCAGCGCTGCAAGGGGCGATCAGAATGGCATCCGCCTCGCGCGAAAGGTTGATGTGCGCCATGGCATTGGGCTCGCGCAGATCCCATTGCGAGGCGACGACCGCGCGGCCGGTCAGCGCCTGCAAGGTCACGGCGGTGATGAATTGCCCGGCCGCCTCCGTCATCACCGCCTGCACCGTCGCCCCGGCCTTCACCAGCAGGCGCGCCAGCTCTGCCGCCTTGTAGCAGGCGATGCCGCCCGAGAGGCCCAGGACGATGTGTTTGCCGGACAGTGGATTCATGGCAGGCAATATATCAGCCGCCACGGCCGGACTGGTCCGAGCGGCTTACCTCATTGCGAGGCGACTGCCAGGAATCGCTCGGCCAGGTGGACCCAGTAGGCCGATCCGATGGCGATGTTGTCGTCGTTGAAGTCGTAGCCGGGGTTGTGCACCGAGCAGCCTCCCTCGCCATCGCCATTGCCGATGATCAGGTAACAGCCAGGCACCTGCTCCAGCATGAAGGAAAAATCCTCGCTGGCCGGCAGAGCCGGGCCATGCCGATCGACTTTGTCTGCGCCCAGCAGCTCGGTCGCCACCTCGCGCGCGAACTCGGTCTCTGCAGGGGTGTTGACGAGCACCGAGTAGCCACGGCGGTAGTCGATTTCGGCACGCACGTCGAAGCTGTCGGCTTGCGCGGCGACCAGCGCCTTGATGCGCCGCTCAAGCAATTCGCGCATTTCCCGCGTGAGGGCGCGCACGGTGAGTTCGAGCACCGCCGTCTGGGGAATGACATTGTTGGCCTGGCCGGCGTGCAAGGCGCCGACGGTGATGAGCGCCATCTCCATTGGGTTGGCGTTGCGCGAGACGATGGTCTGCAAGGCCATCACCACGCTCGACGCCGCGACGATGGGGTCGGCCGCGCGGTGCGGCTCGGCGCCGTGGCCGCCCCGGCCGTGCAGTGTGATCGTCACGTAGTCGGACGAGGCCATCATCGGCCCGTCGCGGAACACCAGCCGGCCTTGCGGCACGCCGGGGCCGTTGTGCATGGCGAACACCGCATCGCACGGGTATTTCCTGAACAGGCCTTCCTCGATCATGCGCAGCGCACCACCACCGCCTTCCTCGGCGGGCTGGAAGATGAGGTTGAGCGTGCCGGAGAACTGGCCGCTGTGCGCAAGCTGGCGCGCTGCGGCGAGCAGCATGGCCGTGTGGCCGTCGTGACCGCAGGCGTGCATCACGCCGGTGTGGCGGCTGGCGTAGGGCAGGCCGGTGGCCTCGACGATTGGCAGGGCATCCATGTCGGCACGCAGGCCGAGCCGCTTGCCGCCGTTGCCGCGCTGCAGTTGCGCCACGACGCCGGTGCCGCCGAGGCCGCGCTCAACCTGGTAGCCCCAGGCCTGCAAGCGTTCGGCGACGAGCTGGCTCGTCTCATGCTCCTCGAAAGCAAGTTCGGGGTGCTGGTGGATACGACGGCGAATGCCGATGAATTCATCGGCCAGCGCCTGCATGTGCTGCAGCTTCCGCGCGGTGCTTGTGTTCATGTCGGGTGTAGTTTGCGGAATCAGGGACGCCGCGCCATGTCGGCCGGGAGCTTGCGCCAGGGCAGATCGGCCGGGTCGGCGGCCATTGGCCCGGCGGCCTTGACGATGAAGATGGCCTCGGCGATCGGCGCGAAGTCGGCGCGAAAATGCACGGAACTCTTGTTCACCAGCAGCTTCATGCGTTCGGGCTGGATGCCGACGTGACGGAATAGCTCGCGGTCGAGCATCTGCGGCTTGCTGGCGGCCACGGCGATCAGCACGCCGTCCAGCTCGAGGCAGGCACACGGCCCGAGTTCGACGGTCGGGGTCATCGCCATCGGGCCCTTCAGGACGACGTGGCCATTGCCGAGCGCACGCACGGTGTAACGGCCGCGGACGGGCGGATCGCTGGGCCGCCCGGTGAAGGTGGGTACCGCAGCGCCGAGAGCGAGAGAAATTTGCGCACCCACGCCAGCGGCATGTGCCGCTGCGGCTGCAGCGGGGTCAAACATCATGCCCAGCGCCACCTGCCCGGGAAAGCGCTCGCCGGCACCTTCGGCGAGCAAGGCATGCAGCATGCCGGTGGTGTTGCTGTCGGCGCCTGCGCCAGGGTTGTCCTGGGTATCGGCGATGACGACCGGCCGCCCGGCGCCGGCCGCGATGTCCAGGGCGGTGGCGACCGCTGCACGCGGCTCGAACACCTCCAGGCGCCACTGCGATCGCGGCTGGTCGATGCGCGCGTGCAGGCGCTGCACGGCGGCCTGCGCCGCATCGCCGTGGGCCCAGAGCACCGGCCCGCATTCGGCCACGTCGGCGGCCGGAAACCCGGTGGCGAAGCTCATCACCACGTCGTGCGCGGAATCGAGCGCAGCCAGCTCGCGAAAGACCGAGGCGGCCGGCTCGGTCATGGTGGTTTGCACATTGAGTGGCAATAGGAAGGGCAGCCGGACCACATGCAGCGGCTCGCGTTCACCGCGTGCCAGCCGCCGCTGCAGCAGCATGGCCGCCCGGCGCCCGGTATCGGCCATGTCGGTGTGCGGGTAGGTGCGGTAGGCGACCAGCGCATCCGCCATGTCTAGCATGCGCTGCGTCACGTTGGCGTGCATGTCCAGGCTGGCGACGATGGGCCGATCGGGGCCGACAAGCGCGCGCACACGCGCCAGCAGCTCGCCCTCGGCGTCGTCCAGCTGCTCGGCGACGGCGGCGCCGTGCAGGTCGAGGTAGACCGCGTCCAGTCCCTGGGCGAGCGCGGCGCCCACGTCGCCGGTGATCACGCCGGCGATGCGTTCGAAGGCGTCGCGCGTGACATGTGCCGAGGGCGTGGCGCCGGCCCAGCATGAGGGCACGAGCGACCAGCCGCGCTCGCGTGCCCCGGCCATGAAACCGGCGATGGCGATGTTGCCGTGCCGCAGGCGCTCAACCATGGCGGTGCCCCGCACGAAGGCGGGAAAGGTCTCGCCCCGGTTGAAGGCGGTCCAGTCGGCGCGGCTGGGGGCGAAGGTGTTGGTTTCGTGCTGGAAACCGCCGATCAGGATGCGGGGGCTCATGCGAGGGCTGCCTGTGGCGTGGCCGGCCCGCCGCCGAAGGCGAAGCCGCGCCCCGGTGCGGCCGCCAGCAGCGACTGGGTGTAGGCGTGCTGCGGCGCGAAGAACACCTCGTCGATTCCGCCCTCCTCGACGATGCGCCCGCGCTGCATCACGATCACCCGGTCGCAGATCTGGCTGGCCACGCGCAGGTCATGCGTGATGAACAGGATGCCGATTTTCAGGCGTTGCTGGATGTCGTTGAGCAGGTCGAGAATCTGCGCCTGCACCGACACGTCCAGGGCGGAGACGGCTTCGTCGGCGATCAGCACCTGGGGCTCGCAGGCCAGTGCGCGCGCGATGGAGATGCGCTGGCGCTGGCCGCCCGAGAACTCGCTCGGGTAGCGGTGCAGCGCCGAGGGCTGCAGCCGCACCAGGTGCATCAGCTCCTCGGCGCGTTGCCAGGCCTGTTCGCGCGGCACGCCGAAGTTCAGCGGCCCCTCGATGATGGAGGCACCGGCCGTCTGGCGCGGGTTGAGCGAGCGGTACGGGTCTTGAAAAACGACCTGCACGCGGCGGCGAAACGGCGACAGCGTGCGCCCGCGCGCGTTGGCCACCGACTGCCCGGCGGCCACGATATCGCCGCTGCTGGGCTCGATCAGCCGCGCGATGCAGCGCGCCACCGTCGATTTGCCGGAACCGGATTCGCCGACGATGCCGACGGTTTCGCCCGGATGCACCGCCAGGGATACGTCGGCGGCCGCGTGCACCGCACGCCGCCGGCCCGGCCAGGTACCGCTCACGTAGGTTTTGCTCACGCCGCGTGCGTCCAGCAGTGCCGGCCCGCCGGGCAAGGCCGGGCGCTGGTGGCGCCCCAGTTCGGGTACGGCGGCCAGCAACATGCGGGTGTAATCCTCGCGCGGCGCCTGCAGCACCGCCATCTTGTCGCCCTGCTCGACCATCTGGCCGAGCTGCATGACGACGACACGGTCGGCGATCTCCGCGACGACACCGAAATCGTGGGTGATGAACAGCACCGCCGTGCCGTTCTCGCGCTGCAGCTCGGCGATGAGCTTGAGGATCTCCGCCTGCGTGGTCACATCCAGCGCGGTGGTGGGTTCGTCGCAGATCAGCAGCGCGGGCTTCAAGATCAGCGCGATGGCGATGACGATGCGCTGGCGCTGCCCGCCCGAAAGCTGGTGCGGGTACGAGGCGTAGATGCGCTCGGGCTCAGGCAGGTGCACGCGCTCGAAGATGCGCAGCACCTCGCGGCGGCGCTCGGCGGCCGTCATGGTGCTGTGCTCGCGCAGCATTTCGTCCACCTGGTCGCCGCAGCGCTGCACCGGGTTCAGCGCCGTCATCGGCTCCTGGAACACCATGGCCATCGCCGGGCCACGCAGGTGGCGCAGCTGCGCGGGCGCCAGCGGCAGCAGCGCCTGTCCGTTCAGCGTGATGGCGCCTTCGACCGGTTGCAGGCCGGGCGGCAGCAGGCCCATCACGGCCTGTGCGATCACCGATTTGCCGGAGCCCGATTCGCCGAGCAGGCACACCGTCTGGCCTGCCGCCACGTCAAAGCTGATGTTCTGGACCGCCAGCGGCCTGTCGGCACCCGGTGGCAGGGCGATGCCCAGATCGCGCACCGACAGCACGGGTGCCGCGGCAGCGGCCTGGGGCGTGGGGGTGTGGGTCACGGTTCAGCCTCCACGCTTGTTGAATTTCGGGTCCAGCGTGTCGCGCAGGCCATCGCCAAGGAGGTTGACGGCCAGCACCGTGAACGCCAGGAAGACGCCCGGAATCAGCACGCTGTGCGGGTACTGCGTGAACTGCATGCGGCCCTCGGCCATGATGTTGCCCCAGGTGGGGATCTCGGGCGGCATGCCGACGCCCAGGAAGGAAAGGATGGCCTCCACCAGGATGGCCGCAGCGCAGACGTAGGTGCCCTGGATGACCAGCGGCGCGATCGCATTGGGCAATATGTGGCGACCCAGCACCTTCCACGTCGGCGTGTCGAGCGCGATGGCCGCCTCGACGTAAGGCTCTTCGCGGATCGTCAGCACCACCGAGCGCACCAGCCGTGCGACGCGCGGGGTCTCGGGCACGGCGATGGCGATGATGATGGTCGTGAGACTGGGCCGCCAGACGGCGACCAGGGTGATGGCGAACAGGATGCCGGGGATGGCCATGACGCCGTCCATCACCCGCATGATCGCGCCGTCCAGGCGGCGGAAGTAGCCTGCGGTCAGACCCAGCAGCATGCCGATCGCCAGCGCGAGCACCGCGACCGCCCCGCCCACCGCGAGCGACACGCGCGCACCATAGAGCACACGGCTCCAGATATCGCGCCCGAGGCTGTCGCTGCCCAGGGCGAACCAATGCTGGAAACTGTCCCCTGCCAGCGTCATGAACTCGGCACGGGTGCCGGGCAGCAGGTTGGCGCTGCCAGGATCGATCAGGGTCGGGTTGATGGTACCCAGCCATGGCGCCGCCACGGCGCCGAACACCAGAAGCCCCAGCACACCGGCACCGAAACGCACGGCGCCATTGCGCCATACGCGCCGCGCCGTCGAGACGCGCCGAGGCGCCGCTGGCGTTGCCGCTTCGGCGCTGGTGGTCGGGCGGGAAATGGATTCATTCATGGCAGGAAGGGTGGTCATCTCGGTTCAGTAGCGGATACGGGGGTCAAGCAGCACGTAGCTGATGTCCACGAGCAGATTGATCAGCACGTAGATGACCGAGAAGAAAAGCGTGATGCCCTGGATCAGCGGGTAGTCGCGCGACAGCACGGCGTCGACCGTGAGCTGCCCGAGCCCGGGAATCGCGAACACCGTCTCGGTGACGACCACGCCGCCGATGAGCAGCGCCACACCGATGCCGATGACCGTGACGATAGGCACCGCCGCGTTGGCGAGCGCATGGCGCAACAACACCTGGCGCTCGCTGATGCCCTTGGCGCGTGCCGTGCGGATGTAATCCTCGGTCAGCGCCTCGGCGACGGCGGCCCGTGTGACGCGCGCGATCAGCGCCAGGTAAACGATGGACAGCGCCAGCGCCGGCAGGGCCAGATGGGTGAGCCAGGGCAGCACGCCATCGGCCAGGCGCGCATAGCCCTGCACCGGCAGCAACTCCGCCTTGAGCGCCACGCCCCAGATCAGCAGGTAGCCGATGACGAAGGTCGGTATGGAAAAGCCGAGCACCGAAAAGCTCATCAGTGCCCGGTCGAGCCAGCCGCCATGGCGCCAGGCGGCCAGTACGCCCAGCGGCACCGCGATCAGCACCGTCAGCACGATGGTGAAGGCGGCAAGCGACAGCGTGGGTTCGATGCGCTGGCCGATGAGTGTGGCAACGCTCTGGTTCAGGAACAGCGACTTGCCCAGCTCGCCCTGCACCACCTGCCCCGACCATGCGAAAAACTGCTGCGGCAGCGGCCGATCCAGCCCGAGCCGGGCGCGCACCTGCTCGATGTCGGAAAGCGAGGCACTGTCACCGACCATGAGGGCCGCGGGATCTCCCGGCGCCAGGCGGGTCATCATGAACACGATCAACGCGACGATCAACAGCACGGGCAGTGTGGAGACAGCGCGGCGCAACAGAAAGGACAGCATGGCAGTGGGGCGGATACAGGAGAAAGCCGAGGCCGATGGGCGGCAGGAACCATGCCGCCTTCGGTGCAAGAAAACTCAGTCGCTCTTGCGGAGGTTCCAGAACACGTTCACCGGCGCCGTGATGACACCGCTGACCACGCCCTTGCGGATCACCGACAGGGGACGCTGCTCGCCCAGCGGCGCCAGCAGTCCGCTGTCGAAGGTCTCGATCTGGATCTGCTCGGCCAGACGTTTGCGTTGCGCAGGGTCGGTGGTGGCGACGAACTCGGACTTCAGTTGCTCAAGCTTGTCGCTGACGCCCCAGCCGAACCAGCCCTTCTCACCGTTGCCGGTGAGCGGCGCGAAGTACAGCGGGTTCATGTTGTCGCTGCTGCCCCAGCCGGTGATGAAAAGGTTCCAGCCGCCCTTGTCGACAGGGTCCTTCTTGGCGCGGCGCATCAGCAGGGTAGGCCAGTCCATGGCCTGCATGTCGACGTTGAAGCCGGCCTCCTTCAGCAACTGCGCCATCACCGGCGGCAGCTTGTTCAGCAGCCCGAAATCTGCCGGCTGCATCAGCACCACCGGCTTGCCGTCGTAGCCGGCTTCCTTCAGCAGCTTCCTGGCGGCCTCGAACTGCGGCTTGCCGGTGAAGTACGCGGTCTTGTCGGAAGCCAGCGGCGAGTTGCAGGGGTAGATCGAGGTGCAAATGGAATAGAGATCACGCGATACCAACTGCGCCCGCAGCAGCGCCTGCTGGTTGATCGCCATGATCGCGGCCTGGGAGATCTTCGGGTTGTCGAACGGCGGAATGTGGTGGTTCAGGTGCAGGAAGTACGAGCCGGGCGTGGTGCCGGCAACCACTTCCAATTTGGGGTTGGCGCGCAGCGTGTCGTAATGCTCGTACGGCATCCACGACAGCATGTCGACCTCGCCCTTGGCGATGGCGCCCGTCTGCGTCTGCGCATCCTTCAGGATGATCCACTCCACCCGATCGACGTAGACGCGCTTGCCGCCCGCCATGCCCGACGGCTCCTCGCTGCGCGGCACATAGGCCGCGTTCTTCAGGTAGACGACTTTTTCGCCGGCGCGGAACTCGTCCTTGGAGAAAACGTAGGGCCCGGACCCCACATAGTCTTCGATCTGCTTGTCGGCGGGCGTCTTGGCCACGCGCTCCGGCATGATGAACGCCGGGCTGCCCGAGGGTTTGGCCAGTGCTTCCAGCACCATGCCGAAGGGCTGGCCGAAGGTCATGCGGAAGCTGTCGTTGTCGATCGCCTCGATCGTGCTCATCGCCGCAAACAGGCGCTGGCCCAGGCCGTCGCGCTTGCCCCAGCGCTGCAGCGAGGTGATCACGTCGGCCGAGGTCACGGGCTTGCCATCGTGAAAGGCCAGGCCTTTGCGCAGGCGGAAGGTCCAGACCCTGGCGTCGGCCGACACCTGATGGCTGTCCACCATCTGCGGCTGGACCTCGCCCTTGCCGTCAATCGCGAACAGCGTGTCATAGACCATGTAGCCGTGGTCGCGCGTGACAAAGGCCGTCGTCCAGATCGGATCCAGAATTTTCAGGTCGGCCTGTGGAACGATGCGCAGGACCTTGCCTGCCTGCGCGTAGGCGGTGGCGGCACTCAGCGCCAGCAGCACCGCACCGAAGCAGCGGATGAGGGATGAAAGGCGGGCCATGGTGTCTCATGGTTATGGCGGCGGGGTACGCCCAACGATGGTCGTGGGAAGGAAAAGGGAGCGTGCTGCGGCGCTGGCGCTCAGACGGTCTTGCGGGCTGGCGGTCGTTTCGCCGTCTGGCTGAATGTCTGGACCATGATCTCGTCAGCGGCCTGGACGAGCTTGTGCAGGCACCTTTCGAAAATCACCCGCTCTTCGTCGCTGAGCGCTTCACGAAACGCCTTGAGGGCCACGCGACCGATGCGTTCGGCATCCAGCACCACGGCGACGCCCCCGTCGGTGAGGTACAGGCAGACCTGACGCGCGTCTGATTCACCGATCACGCGCAGCACCAGTCCACGGCGCACCAGCGCGGTGATGGCCTTGGACGCCAGCGTTTTCTCAAGATAGCTGCACTCGATCAGGCGTGTGAGCGTCATGCCGGGTTCATTGGCGATGAAACGCAGCAGCCGCACCTCGCGCAGACTGACCCCGCACTCCCGCTGGTAAGCCTCCGCTGCCTGCGCCTTCATGCGCTCGTTGGCCACGTCGAGCGTGATCGTCACGTAATCCACCTGCAGGTTCAGGGGTTTGCGCTGAATCGTTGAACGCGGCATTAGATTAATAAATCAATAGTTGAATATTGCATCTAATATAGCCGGCTACACCTCTGCCGGTAATCGGGGAATACCCTTGATTGGGGCCCATGGTTTTCCCGCAGGCCGGCGGTGTGCGATTACGCCGACGTGCTGGCGCGACGGCGCCGGGTACGCCAGAGTGGTCGTGTGCCGCGCCAGTTCCTTCTGACTCCTCCATCTCGACCCTGAACCCACCCTCTGCTCCTCAAAGGCCGAAGCGGCGCCTCCATCCGGTGCGCCGAGGCATTGCGCGTCAGAGCTCACACGCAATCCTCGCCCGCACCTGCTTTTCCTATAATCAGCGTTTCCCACCGGGGATGCGCCACCCAGACCGCACACAGCGGCCACCCAAGCCGCGCATCCCAAGCAGGACATGACCAAATTCGTCTTCGTCACCGGCGGTGTGGTGTCTTCCCTGGGCAAGGGAATCGCCTCTGCCTCCCTCGCCGCGATCCTGGAGTCGCGCGGTCTTAAAGTCACCCTCGTCAAGCTCGACCCGTACATCAACGTCGATCCGGGCACCATGAGCCCGTTTCAGCACGGCGAGGTCTTCGTCACCGACGACGGCGCGGAAACCGACCTGGATCTGGGCCATTACGAGCGTTTCATCGAAACGCGCATGCGCCAGGCCAACAACTTCACCACCGGGCGCATCTACCAGAGCGTGCTCGAAAAAGAGCGCCGCGGCGACTACCTGGGCAAGACGGTGCAGGTGATCCCGCACGTCACCAACGAAATCCAGGAATTCATCAAGCGCGGCGCGGGCATAGGCACGCCCGACGCGGTGGACGTGGCGATCTGCGAGATCGGCGGCACGGTGGGCGACATCGAATCGCTGCCTTTCCTCGAAGCCGCGCGCCAGCTGGCGCTGAAGCTCGGCCCCAACAACACCGCCTTCGTGCACCTGACCTACCTGCCGTGGATCGCCACCGCCGGTGAATTGAAGACCAAGCCCACGCAGCACACGGTGCAGAAGCTGCGCGAGATCGGCATCCAGGCCGACGCCCTGCTGTGCCGCGCGCAGAAGGCCGTGCCCACCGAGGAACGCGAAAAAATCTCGCTCTTCACCAACGTGCCCGAATGGGGCGTGATCAGCATGTGGGACGTGGACACCATCTACAAGGTGCCGCGCATGCTGCACGAGCAGGGGCTCGATGGCCTGATCTGCGACAAGCTGCGCCTGAACACCCGCCCGGCCACGCTGCGGCGCTGGGACGAGCTGGTCTACGAGACCGAACACCCGCAGGGCGAGGTGCGCGTCGCCATGGTGGGCAAGTACGTGGAACTCACCGACGCCTACAAATCGGTGAACGAGGCACTCAAGCACGCGGGCATGCAAAGCCATGTGCGCGTGAGCATCACGCACCTGGATTCCGAAACCATCAGCGACGCCAATGCCGACGCACAGCTCGGCGGCTTCGATGCCATCCTCGTGCCCGGGGGCTTTGGCTCGCGCGGCATCGAGGGCAAGATTTCGACGGCCCGCTACGCGCGTGAGCACAAGGTGCCCTACCTCGGCATCTGCCTGGGCATGCAGGTGGCCACCATCGAATACGCGCGCCATGTGGCGGGCATGGCCAAGGCCAATTCCACCGAGTTCGACCCCAGGACGCCCTACCCCGTGATTGCGCTGATCACCGAATGGAAGGACGCGGACGGCAGCATCAAGACGCGCGACGAACATTCCGATCTCGGCGGCACCATGCGCCTGGGCGCGCAATCGTCGGACGTGCAGCCGGGCACGCTGGCGCACCGGATCTATGGCGACGTGGTGACCGAGCGCCACCGCCACCGGTACGAGGCCAACGTCCAGTACCTGGACCCGCTGCGCAAGGCGGGCCTGGTGATTTCGGCGCTCACGCAGCGCGAGCACCTGACCGAAATCGTCGAGCTGCCGCAAAGCGCGCACCCCTGGTTCATCGGCGTGCAGTTCCACCCCGAGTTCAAGTCCGCGCCGTGGAGCGGACACCCGCTGTTCAATTCCTTCATCGCCGCGGCCGTCACGCGGCACCAGGGCTGACACCATGCGTCTGTGCAACTTCAATGTGGGCCTGGATCACCCCTTCTTCCTCATCGCCGGGCCCTGCGTGGTCGAGAGCGAACAACTGCAGATGGATGTGGCCGGGCGCCTGAAGGAAATCACGGCGGAACTGGGTGTGCCCTTCATCTTCAAGAGCAGCTTCGACAAGGCCAATCGCTCCAGCGGCACCAGCTTTCGCGGCCCGGGCATGGCGCTGGGGCTGGAGATTCTGGCCAAGGTGAAAAAAGAGATCGGCGTGCCGGTGCTCACCGACGTGCACACCGAGGCCGAGGTGGCGCCTGTCGCCGCCGTGGTCGATGTGCTGCAGACCCCCGCCTTCCTCTGCCGCCAGACCGATTTCATCCACGCCGTGGCGCAATCGGGCAAGCCGGTGAACATCAAGAAGGGCCAGTTCCTTGCGCCGCACGACATGGTGAACGTGATCGAGAAGGCCCGTGCGGCCGCGCGCGAAAAGGGGCTCGACGAAGACGCCTTCATGGCCTGCGAGCGCGGCGCGAGCTTTGGCTACAACAACCTCGTCTCCGACATGCGCAGCCTTGCCATCCTGCGCGAGACCGGCGCGCCCGTGGTGTTCGACGCCACGCACAGCGTGCAACTGCCCGGCGGCAACGGCACCAGCAGCGGCGGCGTGCGCGAGATGGTGCCGGTGCTGGCGCGAGCGGCGGTGGCCGTGGGCGTGGCGGGCCTCTTCATGGAAACCCATCCCGACCCGGCGCACGCGCTCTCGGACGGCCCCAACGCCGTGCCACTCAGGCACATGCGCGCGCTGCTCGAATCGCTGCGCGAACTCGACGAAGTGGCCAAGCGCCGCCCTTTTCTTGAAAACGACTTTGGAGTCTGAACCATGCCCTGCGGCTACATCATCGCGTCGGTAGACATCACCAACCCGGCAGCCTACGACGTCTACAAAAAACTCAGCACCGAAGCCATTCGCCTGCACGGCGCCGAGGTGCTGGTGCGCGGCGGCAAGGTGGAAACGCTGGAAGGCGGCTGGAACCCGGGGCGCACCGTGGTGCTGAAGTTCCCCAGCGTCGAAGCCGCCAGGACTTACTGGGATTCGCCCGAATACCGCGCCGCGCGCGCCGCGCGCGAAGGCGCCTGCACCATGCGCATGGTCGTCGTCGAAGGCGCATGATTCTTGTAGTCCTTTTTTGATAGCTGACAGCGCATACCCTGATTGCGTTAGAGCCCATTTTTATTGAAACACGCCAGAGCCTGCGCCTCTGCCCACCCATCCAAGGAAACCCATGAGTGCCATTGTTGACATCGTAGGCCGCGAAGTGCTGGACAGCCGCGGCAACCCCACCGTCGAATGCGACGTCCTGCTCGAATCAGGCGTGATGGGCCGCGCCGCCGTGCCCAGCGGCGCCTCCACCGGCTCGCGCGAGGCGATCGAATTGCGCGACGGCGACAAGAGCCGCTACGGCGGCAAAGGCGTGCTGCGCGCGGTCGAGCACATCAACACCGAAATCTCCGAAGCCGTGCTGGGCCTGGACGCCTCCGAGCAGGCCTTCCTGGACAAGACCCTGATCGACCTGGATGGCACCGAGAACAAGAGCCGCCTGGGCGCCAATGCCATGCTTGCGGTCTCCATGGCCGTGGCCCGCGCCGCCGCCGAGGAAGCCGGCCTGCCGCTGTACCGCTACTTCGGCGGCATGGGCGGCTGCCAGCTGCCGGTGCCGATGATGAACGTGATCAACGGCGGCGCACACGCCAACAACGGCCTGGATGTGCAGGAATTCATGATCATCCCCGTGGGCGCGGATTCGTTTCGCGAGGCCCTGCGCTGGGGCGCCGAGGTGTTCCACGCGCTCAAGAAGATCATCAACGACAAGGGCATGAGCACGGCCGTGGGCGACGAAGGCGGCTTCGCCCCGCGCGTGGAAAACCACGAAGCCGCCATCCAGCTCATCCTGCAGGCGATCGAAGCCGCCGGTTACACGGCAGGCGAGCAGATCGCGCTGGGCCTGGACTGCGCCTCCAGCGAGTTCTACAAGGACGGGCAATACGTGCTCAATGGCGAAGGCGGCCTCAAGCTCACCGCCGGGCAATGGTGCGACATGCTGCTGACCTGGGCCGACAAATACCCCATCATCAGCATCGAGGACGCCATGGCCGAAGGCGACTGGGATGGCTGGAAGCTGCTCACCCAGCGCATGGGGCAGAACGTGCAGCTCGTGGGCGATGACCTGTTCGTCACCAACACCAAGATCCTCAAGGAAGGCATCGAGAAGGGCGTGGCCAACTCCATCCTGATCAAGATCAACCAGATCGGCACGCTGACGGAAACCTTCGCCGCGATCGAAATGGCCAAGCGCGCGGGCTACACCGCCGTGGTGAGCCACCGCTCGGGCGAGACGGAAGACTCCACCATCGCCGACATCGCCGTCGGCCTGAACGCCGGGCAGATCAAGACCGGCTCGCTCAGCCGCAGCGACCGCATCGCCAAATACAACCAGCTGCTGCGCATCGAGGAAGACCTGGGCGACGTGGCCCAGTACCCGGGCCGCGCAGCCTTCTACAACCTGCGCTGAAGCCAGCTCTCACCCCCCGGCTGAACCTTGGGCTCGCGCACCGTTGCCCTGCTGCTGCTCCTGCTGCTGATGCTCATCCACCTGCAGCTGTGGAGCGGGCACGGCAGCATCGGCGACGTTGCGCAGATGCGCGCCCAGCTGTCCGCACAACAGGCGGCCAATGCCAAGGCACGCCTGGCCAACGAGCACCTGGATGCCGAAGTGCAGGACCTGAAGCAGGGCCTGGATATCGTTGAGGAAAAGGCACGCAGCGAACTGGGCATGGTCAAGCCCGGCGAGGTTTATGTGGAAGTGCTGCGCGGGAGCCGGTCAAAACCCTGATGGGCAGCAGCACAAAAAAGCGACCTTTCGGTCGCTTCCGCCCTTGAGAGGGTACGCTCACCCCTTCTTGATACTGATGACCTGAGGGACAGTGACCGCTTTCAAGCCATCGATTCCGCCCTCTGAACCCCATCCGGACTTTTTGACACCGCCGAAGGGCACCATGGGATGGATCATGCCGTGTTGGTTGATCCAGACCGTTCCCGCCTGGATGCGGGATGCCACGGCCTTGGCCTGTTGCACGTCATTCGACCAGACCGACGCACCCAGGCCGACATCCAGGCGATTGGCGCTGGCGATGGCGTCCTCCACGTTCTTGTAGCTGATGATGGGCAGCACCGGGCCGAATTGCTCCTGATCGACCAGGGCTGCGCCATCCTTGATGTGGGACACAAGGGTCAAGGGGTAAAAATTCCCTCGTCCTCCCGGCTCCTGTCCGCCACAGACGATGGTTGCACCCTCTTGCCTGGCCTTCTCCACAAGGCCGACCACCTTGCTGTATTGCATGCGATTCTGGATCGGACCCATCACGACGCCCGCATCCATGCCATTGCCCATGGGCATCTGTGTCGCAATGGCCTTGAGCGCTGCAACCATGGCTTCATACTTGCTTTCGTGCACATAAATACGCTTGGCAGCGGCACAGGTCTGCCCCATGTTGATGAATGCCCCCCAGAAGATCGACATGGCGATCTGCTGCGGATCGGCGTCCGGCAGAACAATGGCGGCATCGTTGCCGCCAAGCTCCATCGTCGTGGGTGTCAGGTTGCGCGCGGCGATTTCGGCAATGCGCGAGCCGGTGGCCGCCGATCCGGTAAAGAGAATCTTGTCCACGTCGGGGTGTCCCACCAGGGCCGCCCCGACCTCCCCTGGGCCGCTGACCGTGTTGAGTACCCCCGGCGGCAACGCCTCGCTGATCATGCGCACCATTTCCAGGGTGCCGATGCTGGTGTATTCGGACGGTTTGATGACTACCGTACTGCCGGTACGCAAGCCAGGAATGATCTGCCAGATGGCGATCAGGAGCGGCCAATTCCACGGTGCGACCGCGGCGATCACGCCATAGGGCTTGCGGTGCATTTCATCGCGCCGGGTTTCGTCTTCAAACACCACATCGACCGGGAGATCAAGATTGGCCGGCACACGTGTCCAGGCTTCGCAGCCCCAGGCCTCGAAGCGGGCGCCAGGCACCTGGTCGGGGCCAACGCCACCCAGGGGCTTGCCCTGTTCACGCACCACCCATTCAGCGAGCACCTCGGAGTTTTCCTTGAGGAGGTCCGCCACTTTCATCATCAAGGCTTTGCGCTCGCCGTCTGGCAGGGCAGCCCAGCCCGGCTGGGCCGCCTTGGCCGCGGCGACCGCCTGCGCCACCTGATCGTCGGAACTGTGCGGCACCATGCCCAGCGTTTCGCCGGTGGCGGGGTTGTAAGATGCAAAGGTCCGGTCCGACCCCGCAGACTTGCCATTGATGGTGTTGAGAAATGTTTTCATGTCGTGCCTCCAAAAAATGCCGCGTGGATCGGCGATGCAGGCATTCTGGAAAACTGCCCCAGGATTGTCCATCGCGAGAATTCGCATAAGGGTTTCCCCCAGAATGCACCGAGGCACGCCGCATGCAGCTTGAATACCTCGCTACCGTGCAGCGCCATTGGCGCCAGCGCTGGCTCGACGATCGCAATGCCATCGCCTGGCCTGCGGGGCGTGATCTGCTCGCCTACATGCTGCTGAATCTGGACGACCCGCAACGTTGCTGGGAGTTGCTGGTCCACGGGCTGCGCGACGCACTGGACGCGGATCGCGTGGATGCGGGCGTGCTGGATGGCGGCGACCCGCGCAGCACCCACCATTGGTACAAGGCGTGCGCAGAAGTCCAGCGCGCCAGCATGCAGCTACCAGCCATGTCCGAGATCGCATTCGACGCCAAGCAGCCGGATTTGGTCCAGATATGGCACAAACCGCTGGGCCTGATCGAGCCGGACGTGCGCCAGTCGCGGCAGCTGAGCCCGTCCATGCAAACAACCCTGCTCGGACTGAAGACAGCGGCCAAGCTGGCCATACCGCTATGGGATGGTGCCCGTCCCGCCGGATTCGTATGCGCTGACTGGACACGTCCACACCCGCGCTGGTCGGCTCAGCTGCATACCCAGTTGGTGCATTTCGTGCAGCCCCTGGGGGAACTGTTACGCAGCATCGCGGCCGATGCCGGCAAAAGCGCACCGCCGCGAGCCGATGCACTGGTGGAGCCCGTGAGCCTGTCGCCCGCCGAGCACAGGGTCGCGGCTCTCATCGCGCAGGGAATGAGCTACAAGGAGGTGGCCTCGCAGTTGAATCGCTCCGTCTCGACGATCGATCACCAGCTGCGCAGCATCCGCGGCAAGCTGGGCCTGCGCTCCACCAGCCAGCTGATCAGCCAGTGGCGCCCCTGACACGCACGGCCACGCTCGTCCGGCTTGCCGGCGTCACGGGCCTTCCTGCCGCTGGCCATCGGCCTGGCGGAATGCCTCGGCAAACTGATCCAGGTGCGCCAGCAGCGCCCGCAACGCCGCGCTGTTGTGCCGCCGCTGCATGTAGGCGGCGTACAACCATACATCCGACGGCGAAAACTGCTCCAGCGCGGGCTCCAGCTCACCGCTTTCCAGCCACTGCGCCAGCGATCGCCGGGGCGTCCACATCACGCCTAGGCCTTGCACGGCCAGGGTGATCAGCGGCGCCGGCTGGGTGGCGTTGACGCGCGGCTGCAGCGCCAGCTCGAACGGTTTGCCCGCCACCTGGAAATGCCAGCGCGGCGCCTGCCCCGGCAGGCTCCAGGCGAGCTGTGCGTGGGTGCATAGCTGGTCCGGACGCTCCGGCTTGCCGTGCGCTCGCCAATACGCAGGCGATGCCACGGCGACAAAGTCAATGCGCAAAAGGCGGCGCACGATGAGATTGGCATCCCCGATGGGGCCGGCGCGAAACGCAAGGTCGATACCTTCCTCGGCCAGATCCACGATACGGTCCGTGATGCGCCAGTCCAGATCCACTTCCGGGTATTGGCGCAGAAACTCACTCATCATGGCCGGCAGGTCGGTGTGCACCAGCCCATAGGGCATGGTCACCGAGAGTCTGCCACTGGGGCGCGTTGCGCGCTGGTGCAATTCGCCGTTGGTGAGATCGACCAGCTCCAACACCGCGCTGCTGCGCTCGAACAGCAGCTGCCCCGCATCGGTCAGCGACACCTTGCGCGTCGTGCGGTTGAACAGGCGCAGGCCGAAACGCCTTTCCAGCTCGGCGATTGCCTTGCTCACACTGGCAGGTGAAACGCCTTGCGCCGCAGCGGTGGCGGAAAAGCTGCCGCGGCGCGCCACCTCGCGAAAAATCTGTATGAGGTCCAGCGAATCCATGAGCGATTATTCCCTGTGCGCACGCTCCGCGGGTGCATTTCCGATTCCGGGCAGTGGCGGCGCGCCGGCGCCATCCAGCGCGGAACCAATGCCAGCCCTTGTTGCGCAGCGATCGCGGCCTTCGAATATTTTCTTGCCTTGGCCCAAACAGCGGCATTGCGCTTGCTTCAGCGCAATGGTGCTGTCTCTCCCATCAGAAGCAAGACCGCCGATCAGACATCGGCAGCGGCGAGGGCCACGGCCCCGGCACACCACCTCACTGCACGTGGGGCGGCACCGGCGGCTGGCTGCCGGGTTCGGTGAAGAGCTGGCGGACATCGACGGCGTCAAAGCGGTATTGCTGGCCGCAATATTCGCAGCCGACCTCCGCCTCGCCGCGCTCGCGCAGAATGCTCTGCACCTCTTCCTGCCCCAGGCCGCGCAGCATGCCCGCCACGCGCTCGCGCGAGCAGGTGCAGGCAAAGCGCGGGCCCTGCTCGCCTGACAGTGGGGCGAATCCCATCAATTTCTCTTGCCAGAACAGGCGGTGCAGCACCGCCGAGGGCTGCAGTTCCAACAGTTCGCGCTGCGTCAGGCTGGCCGCCAGCGTGGCGATGCGTTCGTAACCTGCCTCGGCCTCCTGCACGCTGCCACCCAGATTGCCAGCACCCGTCAGCGGCATGCGCTGCACCAGCAGGCCGGCGGCGACGTTTTCATCCGCCGCCAGCACCAGCGTGCTGGCAAGCTGTTCCGAGCGCCGCATATAGTGCTGCAGCCCAGCGGCAAGCGTGTGAAACGGAGCGCCGCCGTCGTCAGCCAGCCCCACGATGCCCTGGTAGGGCTGCTGGCCCTGCGCCCGCGTCCGCGGATCCAGCGTGATCGCGCAGCGCCCCTTGCCCCCGGGGTTCGCCAGCGCCGCCAGATCGGCATCCGCGGCCACCGCGCCGCTGACGGAGGCGGTGGCACGCAGGCGCAAGTCGGCCTCGACCTGCGCCACCGCGAGACGCACCGGACCATCGCCCGCTATCTGCAGAATGAGCGCGCCGTCGAACTTGACATGGGTGTGCATCAGCACCGAGGCCGCCAGCATTTCGCCCAGCAGCTGCGCCACCGGCAAGGGGTAGGCGCCGGTTTCGGTATTGGCCGCGCGCCGGCGCAGCACCTCGGCCCAGGCATCGGTCAGGCGCACGATGGCGCCGCGCACCGGCAGGCCATCGAACAGGAAACGCTGCAGCTCGGACACGGCGGCGCGCTCAGGCAATGCGCTTGAGCCCGGCCTTGAAGCGGCGGGCATTTTCGATGTAGTGGCGCGCGCTCCAGCGCAGACGCTCGATCTGCTCGGGCGTGAGCTGGCGCACCACGCGCGCCGGGCTGCCGATGATCATCGAGCCATCGGGGAATTCCTTGCCCTCGGTCACGAGCGCGCCGGCGCCGACGAGGCAGTTCTTGCCGATCTTCGCGCCATTGAGCACCACGGCGCCAATGCCGATGAGCGACTCATCGCCTATCGTGCAGCCGTGCAGCATCACCTTGTGGCCGACCGTCACGTTCTTGCCCACGGTCAGCGGCAGGCCTTCGTCGGCATGCAGCACGCTCGCGTCCTGGATGTTGGAGCCGGCGCCTATGGTGATGTGCGCGGTGTCTCCGCGCACCACGGTGCCGAACCAGATACTGGCGTCTTCGTGCAGCGTGACGCTGCCCATCACCTCGGCGCTTTCTGCCACCCAGCTGGTCGCCGCCCGTTGCGGCGCCACGCCATCGAGTTCATAGATTGCCATCGCGCTGCATCTCCATAAAACGCCAAAACTACAATTGTAGGGATGGAGCTTCGCCAACGCGCCCTGGATGTGCTGGGGCTGACAGATATAGAGCAAAAACCGGCGCAAACGCTTGCCCTGCATGCGCGAGCAGCTACTTTGGATATAGCAACTGCGGCTGTCTTGGCGGCCCGGCGGGCACTGCCCGGGCACCCTGCCCGCCCGCCGCTGCTGGCACCTACCCAGGTGCAGCGCCGCTCTCCCGCCACCTCCGAAGGCCGCGCGGTGCTGATCCACGCGATCGCGCACATCGAATTCAACGCCATCAACCTCGCGCTGGACGCCATCTGGCGCTTTCCGGGCATGCCCGAATCGTATTACCGCGACTGGCTGCGCGTGGCGGCCGAAGAGGCGAAGCACTTCACGCTGCTGCGCCAGCACCTGCGCACGCACCTGGGCCGCGACTACGGCGACTTTCCGGCGCACCAGGGGCTGTGGACCATGTGCGAGAAGACCGCGCACGACATCACGGCGCGCATGGCGCTGGTGCCGCGCACGCTGGAGGCCCGCGGGCTGGACGCCACGCCGCTGATCCAGCACAAGCTGCGCGGCACGGGCGCGCCCGATGCACTGGCCGCGGTGGAGATTCTGGACACCATCCTGCGCGAAGAGGTCGGCCACGTGGCCATCGGCAACCACTGGTACCGCTGGCTGTGCGCACGCCAGGGGCTGGACCCGGTGCAGCATTACGCCCTGCTGGCCCGGCAGCACGGCGCGCCGCGCGCCAAGCCGCCGCTGAATGGGCCAGCGCGCCTGGCGGCCGGCTTCACCGAGGCCGAATTGCGCTGGCTCGCCGGGGAGTAGAGCTGCGACAATGGCGCGCACGGCAGCGTTGCCTACAATGCCTCGCACTACCCCGCGTACGGCACCAGCCACGGCAGCCACAGCACCCATGACAGACATTTCCACTCCTGCCTCTTCTGGTCAGCGCAATGGCCCGGCAGGCGCCATGATCGCGCGCCAGGCCATCGTCAACGCCAAGCAGGCGGTAGTCGGCTACGAGCTGCTGGACCGCTCGCATGCGCGTGACGACCATACGGCCGCCAGCGATGTGCTGGCGCTGTTCAACGCGCTCTCGCATGCCGGCAGCGAAGAAATCGTGGGCAAGAGCCTGCTGTTCGTCAACTGCACGCATGAGAGCCTGTCCGGCGGCCATCTGGAGCTGGTCAATCCCGACCGGATCGTGCTTGAAATCCCACCGCTGGCGCACCCCGCGGCCGAGGAAATCGCCGCCCGCCAGCCGATCCTGGCCGCGCTGCGCGAGCGCGGCTTTCATCTGGCGTTCAACCAGTCGGTGCTCGAATCCGCGTATGCGCCCTGGCTCGCGCAAGCCGATTTCATCAAGCTCGACCTCTCCGTGCTGCCGCCCGACCAGGCCACGGTGCTGATCCACTATGCACAGCGCGAGAGCAAGGCCGAACTGATCGCCGAGAAGCTGGAAACCGCGCAGCAGTACGACATGGCTTCCTCGCTCGGGGTCGGGCTGTTCCAGGGCTACTGGTTCGCCCGCCCGGCCCTGGTGCAGGCCAAACTGCTGAGCCCGGTGCAGGCCAACATCCTCGAATTGCTCAACCTGGTGCGCAAACAGGCCAATACCGATCAGATCGAAGACGTACTCAAGCGAGACGCGGGCCTGGCCTTCAACCTGATGCGGCTCATCAACTCCGCCGGCCTGGGGCTGCGCCGCGAGATCACGTCGTTTCGCCAGGCCGTCATGCTGCTGGGCCTCAAGAAACTGTTCCGCTGGGCCGCGCTGCTGCTGACCGCCGCGCGCCTCGGCGGACCGCCGCCGGCCGTCGGCCAGACCGCGGTGGTGCGCGGCCGATTCATGGAACTGCTGGCGCAGGAATTCCTGGCGCCCGAGCAGGTGGACGAGGCTTTCCTCGCGGGCATGTTCTCCATGCTCGACCAGATGCTGGACATGCCGCTGCACCAGGCGCTCCAATTGCTTGATCTGCCCACCGAAGTGGTCAGCCAGATCGAACACCACGATGGCCCTCTGGGCAAGCTGCTGCTGCTGGTGCAGGCCTGTGAAACCAGCAGCGACGAAGACTTCGACCATGCGCTGCAGGCGCTGCCGCTGACCAGCCAGCAGGTAAACATGGCGCATCTGCAGGCGCTCGCCTGGGCGGACCGGATGTGCGAAGCCTGACACCGCGCACCCGCCCCTGCACACCATGACCAATACCCCCAAAAACACCCCCCCCGACGCCCCGGCCGACGACAGCGTGGTCGCCATCGCCCGCCAGGCCATCCTCGATGCCCAGCGCGCCGTGTTTGGCTATGAACTGTTCGACCGCAGCACCGCGGCCGACAAGCACACCGCCGCCACGGATGCGGCCGTGCTGTTCAACGCTCTGTCCTACGCCGGATCGGAAAGCCTCATCGGCCGCAATGTCGTCTTCATCAATTGCACCCACGAAAGCCTGGTCGGCGCGCACCTGGACCTGATCCATCCCGAGAAGGTGGTGCTCGAAGTGCCTCCGCTGAGAGCCGAGGCGTCTGCGCAGGACATCGACGGCAAGCTGGTGATCTTCCAAGGCCTGAAGGAACGCGGCTTTCGCATCGCGCTGGACCAGAATGCCCTGCGCAAGCCCTATGCCAGCTGGCTGCCGCTGGCGGATTTCATCAAGCTGGACATGATGGCGTTCAAGCCGGAACTGGCCGAGCCGCTGGTGAAGTTCGCACGCTCGGCCAACGCCAAGGCGACGCTGGTGGCTGAAAAGGTGGAATCGGCCGAGCAGTACGAACGCATGGCAAGGCTCGGCGTGACCCTGTTCCAGGGCTACTGGTTTGCCAAGCCCACGGTGGTCAAGGCCCAGACCATACGCCCGGCCCAGGCCACCATCCTGCAGCTCATCAACCTGGTGCGCAAGCAGGCCGAGACGGACGAAATCGAACAGCTGCTCAAGCGCGATCCCACACTCTCCTTCAACCTGCTGCGTTTCATCAACTCCTCGGGTTTCGGCCTGCAGGTGGAGATCACCTCGTTCAAACACGCGGTGATGATCCTGGGGCTCAAGAAGCTGTTTCGCTGGGCCGCGCTGCTGCTCACCACCTCGCGCAACACCAGCACGCCGCTGGCCGTGGGCCAGACCGCCGTGGTGCGCGGGCGGCTGATGGAGCTGCTGGCCGCAGAAATGCTGCCGCCGCAAGAGTGCGACAACGCCTTCGTGGTCGGTGTGTTCTCGCTGCTCGATGTGATGCTGGGCGTACCGCTGGAGCGCGCACTGGAAACTGTGTCGCTGCCCGAGCCGGTGGTCGATGCACTGCTGCACAAAAAGGGGGTGTTCGCCCCTTTCCTGGAGCTGACCATCGCCTGCGAAAGCGGCGACGATGCCGCCTTCGCGCGCGCCGCCGCGCAGCTGCAGCTGTCCAACCACCAGGTCAACATGGCGCACATGCAGGCGCTGGCCTGGGCGGACGAACTGACCAGCGACAGCCAGTAGCCCGCCGCCCGCCTCACCCGCGCGGGTGGTGCTGCGCATGCAGCTGCTTGAGCCGCTCGCGCGCCACGTGGGTATAGATCGTGGTGGTTGAAATATCGGCGTGGCCCAGCAGCAGCTGCACCACGCGCAGGTCCGCGCCGTGGTTGAGCAAATGCGTGGCAAACGCGTGGCGCAGGGTGTGGGGCGAGAGCGGCACCGCAATGCCGCCCAGCTGGGCGTACTTCTTGACCAGCATCCAGAACATCACCCGCGTCATGGCGCCGCCTCTATGGGTGACGAAAAGGTCTGGCGTCTGCTGCCCGCCCAGGATCACCCCGCGCGACTCCTGCACATAGCGCTGCAGCCATTCGCACGCCATCTCTCCCATGGGCACGAGCCGCTCCTTGCTGCCCTTGCCCAGCACCCGCACCACGCCCTCGGCCAGGCTGACATGAAACGTCTTGAGCCCCACGAGCTCGCTCACGCGCAGGCCGCTGGCGTACATCAGCTCCAGCATTGCACGGTCGCGCAGGCCCAGAGCGGTGGCGACGTCGGGCGCGGCCAGCAGGGCTTCCACCTGCGCCTGCGTCAGCACACCCGGCCTGCGCGGAGGCTGGCGCGCGGCCAGCATGCGAAGCGTCGGGTCCCCCGCCAGCAAGCCCTGCTGGCGCGCCCAGTGGAAGAAGCGCCGGAAGACCGTCAGCCGCCGGTTGGCGGTGGTGGCGCGCGTCTGGGCGTGGCGCGCGGCGAAATACGCATTGAGCTGCGCCTCCGTGGCCTGCAGCAACCCTGAATCCTGTCCCGCAAGCCAGGCGGCCAACGCGCCCAGGTCGCGGCGGTAGGCCTGCAGGGTATTGGCAGCCAGGCCGTCCTGCAGCCACAGGGCGTCGGCAAAGCCGTCGATCAGGCGCGTATCGCTGTCGGAGGAGGAAAGGGAAATATTCGCCATCACGCATTCAGGAAATTGCCGGCCGCCGCGGATCGGTCGAGGCACGCCAGGCCATCTCCGCCCCGCCGCAGCGCCACCCGCCTGTCTCGGCATGATGCCGCATGAACCAGCTCAAGAGGCGCCGGGGCTCATGCGCCATCCGGGCCTGCGCAGCCACTGCAGCAGCAGCGACAGCGCGATCAGCGCCAGGCCCACCGCATCGGCCCAGGCATGGGGATAGACCAGCAGCAGCCCGGCGGCAATGAAGGCCAGGCGCTCCCACCAGCGGCAGCGCACCAGCGCCCAGTTCTGCGCGCCGCAAGCCAGGGCCGCGATGCCGGCCGAGGCGGTGACGACGATCCAGGCAACCTCCCACCACGACACACCCGCCGGCGGCTTGAGCAGCAGGCCGGCCCCGGCCGGGTCGAGCACGAAGACGAACGGCAGCAGGAAAGCCGGCAGCGTGTACTTCCAGGACTGCAGCGTCGTCTTGTACGGGTCGCCCCCGGTGATGGCGGCGGCCGCGAAGGGCGAGAGCGCGGTGGGCGGCGAGACCTCGGAGAGCACGGCGTAGTAGAAGATGAACATGTGCGCCGCGTAGTCGGGCACACCGAGCTTGACCAGCGCCGGCGCGGCGATCACGGCGCAGATGATGTAGCTCGCCGTCACCGGCACCGCCAGCCCGATGATCCAGACGATCAGCGCGGTGTAGATCGCCGTCAGCAGCAGGTTGCCGCCGGCATAGTCGATGACGATGGAGCTGAACTTCAGGCCCAGGCCGGTCTTGCCGACCACGCCGACGATCACGCCCGCGGCCGCGCAGGTGGCGGCCACGCTGAGCGCCTGCTTGGAGCCGTCGCTCAGCGCGGCGATCAGCTTGGGCGGCCACATTGCCGTCTCGCGCGACAGGAAGCTCACCGCGAAGGCGACCACGGTGGCCCAGAACACCGACATCAGCGGCGAGAAGCCGTAGACCATGAAGCCGACGATGGCCACGAGCGAGAGGAAGTGAAACCAGAACCGGGCCGCCAGTTGCAGCGCGGTGGCGCCGACGCGCGTTTCCTCCAGGGCGCCGCCGCTGCTGAATTTCCTCGAATCGAGTTCCACCATCAGGAACAGCGACAGGTAGTACAGGCAGGTGGGAATGGCCGCCATCAGCAGCACGTCGAGGTAGGAAATCTTCAGGAACTCGGCGATCAGGAAGGCCGCCGCGCCCAGCACCGGCGGCGAGATGATGGCGCCCAGGCCGCCGGCCGCGAGCAGGCCGCCGGCCGAATTGGCGTCGTAGTGGGCGCGGCGCAGCATGGGCCAGGCCACGGTGCCGATGGTGACCGTGGTGGCCACCCCCGAGCCCGAGGGGCCGCCCAGCAGGAAGGACGACAGCACCACGGTGCGCCCCGCGCCCGAGCGCTTGCCGCCCAGCAGGGCGAAGCTGAAATCGAGAAAGAACTTGCCGGCGCCCGAATGCTGCAGGAAGGCACCGAAGATGGTGAACATGATGATCAGCGTCGCCGAGACGTCGATGGCGGTGCCGAAGATGCCTTCGAGCGACATGTACATCACGCCGATCATGCTGCTCAGGTCATAGCCGCGATGGGTCCATTGCCCCGGCAGGTAGGGCCCGAGGAAGGCGTAGGCGCCGAACAGCACGACCACCAAGGGCATGATCCAGCCGGTGGTGCGCCGGCACGCCTCCAGCACCAGCAGCACGAAGGCGACCCCGAAGGCCAGATCCCAGTGGTCGGGCAGGGTGCTGCGGTCCCAGAAGTCGTCGCCGCCCATCAGGATGTAGACGATGGTGGCGGCGCCCAGCAGGCCGAGCAGCACGTCATACCACATCAACCGGTTGCGCAGCCGCCTGGCCGCCGGAAAGATGAGGAAGATCAGCAACAGCACGAAGCCGACGTGCACCGGGCGCAGCACCTGCGTGGGCACGATGGAGGCCGCGGCGTACAGGTGGAACAGCGACATCACCACCAGCAAGGTGGTGATCAGGAGGTCGAGGCGGCCGCCAAACCGGCTGGCGGCGCCCTCCTCTTCTTCGATGAACTGCTCGGCGGCCTTCAGTTGCTCGTCGGTGACGGTATCGTCGGCGGCCATGGAGAACGCATCCGGCCGGTCAGTTCTTGAACTTCACGCCGCGCTCTTCAAAATACTTGCGCGCGCCGGGGTGCAGGGGAATGGGCGAACCGGCGGCCTGGGCTTCCAGCGTGATGTTCTGGGCCTCGCGGTGCACCGCGACCAGCTCATCCTTGTGCTCCATCAGCGTCTTGACGATGGTGTAGGCCATCTCGTCGCTCATCGCCTTGTCGGCCACCAGCAGGTTCCAGACGTCGATGTTGCTGGCATCCCTGGCCTGCCCCTTGTAGGCATTGGCGGGTATCGTGCTCTTGACGTAGAGGGGGCCCCACTTCTTGTTCATCGCGTCGGCGTATTCGGCATGGTCGATCAGCTTGAGCGCCATCCCGGGCGTCGCCGCCAGATCGGTGATGGCGGCCGTGGGCACCCCGCCGACCCAGACCAGGCCATCGATCTTGCGGTCCTTCATCGCATTGACGCCCTCGGCGACCGACAGCCGCTCGCGCTGCACGTCCTTGGCGATGCCCGCGGCCTCGAACAGGCGCATGGCCATCACCTCGGTGCCGCTGTTGGGCTCGCCCGTGGAAATGCGCTTGCCCTTGAAATCGGCCAGCTTGTCGATCCCCGTGCCCTCCACGGTGACGACGTGCATCTTGTTCGGATAAAGCACCAGCAGGGTGCGTGCGTCCACCGGACGGTTCTTGAACTTGCCCGCGCCTTCGGTGGCGTCATAGGCCGAGTCGGCCATCGAAAAACCGAAATCCTGCTTGCCCTGGCCAATCAGTTGCAGATTCGCCACCGAGGCGCCCGTGACTTCGGCCGTGGCTTCCCAGCCCTTGACGTATTTGGACAGGACGGCCGCCATGCCCCCGCCCATCGGGTAATACACGCCGCCCGTGCCGCCCGTGCCGATGGACAGCCGGGTCATCGTCTGCGCGCCTGCCATGCCACCCAGGCAAAGTGCCACTCCGGCCAGGAATCCGATCAGTATTCTCTTCATGTCCAGGGTCTCCATCAAAAAAGGTTGGTGGCCTGCCGGGAACCGGCACCACAGGCCGCACAAAAAGTATAGAGGCCGGGCTCCCGATGCCAAGAGAGGGAAATCCCGACGCGCCACGGGACAAAATGGAGTGTTCCGCTCCACAACCCGTCGCCTGCAGGCGAATCCGCCCCCGGGTCCCTGCCCGCGCCACCGCCTGACCATCGTGAACTACGCCGCGCTGCTGCTGCCCGATTTTTCGCTCATCCTCGTGGGCTGGCTCATCTGCCGCTTCACGCCGCTGAACCGCGGCGTCTGGCAGCCGGTGGAGCGGCTGGTGTATTACCTGCTGTTTCCGATCCTGCTGTTTCTCTCGATCGTCAAGACGCCAATCAACCTGGGCGAAGCCTCCAGCCTGATGGCCGCCGGCCTGCTGCTGAGCTGCGGCGGCATCGCCCTGTCGTGGAGCCTGCCGCACCTGCCCCTGTTCAGGCGCCACATCGACGCGCGCGACCACGCCGGTGCCGCGCAGGTGGCGTTCCGCTTCAATTCCTACATTGCGCTGGCGCTGGCCGCGCGCGTGGCGGGCGAGGCCGGTTCGCAGGCGGTGGCGATCCTGATCGGGGTCTGCGTGCCGCTGATCAACGTGGCCGCCGTCTGGCCGATGGCGCGGCACAGCGAAAGCCGGCTGCTGCGCGAGCTGGCGCGCAATCCGCTGATCATCGCCACCGTGTCCGGGCTGGCATTCAACCTCGCCGGGCTGCAGCTGCCGGGCTGGCTCGCGCCTTCGCTGCAGCGCGTGGGCGCCACCGCCGTGCCGCTGGGCCTGATGGCCGTGGGCGCGGGCATGCAGTGGGGGCAGTTGCAGACCAGCCGGCTGCTCACCGCCGGGGTGCTCGCCATCCGCCACGTTCTGATGTCGGCCTGGGGCTGGCTGCTGGCCCGCCTGCTGGGACTGGAGAGCACGCAGGCCACGGTACTGGTGGCCTTTGCCGCGCTGCCCACGGCATCGAGCTGCTACGTGCTGGCGGTGCAGATGGGCTACCGCGGGCCGTACGTGGCCGGGCTCATCACGCTGTCGCACATCGTGGCCCTGGCGAGCATTCCGCTGGCACTGCGGTTTTTCTCCTGAAAACATAGCTTTTTGCGCATGGTAGATAAGCGCTAACGCCTGTTTTTATTCGCGGTTAAAGCGGCTCCCACCGCCGCAATCATCCCTGCTGCAGCGCCCAGGCAACATGCTCGCGTACCAGCTCGCTCGGGTGATCGCGCCGCGCGCGCAAGGCCGTGCGAATGGCTTGCGCCTCTTCACCACTGGCCTGGCGCAGCGCATTGCCCAGCGCCACGGCCACGTTGCGCAGCCAGCGTTCGTGGTTGATGCGCCGGATCGGCCCGCCCTCGGTGCGCCTCAAAAACGTTTCCTCGTCCCACAGGAACAGATCGACGAGCTGCCGGCCCACCAGCGGCGAGCGCTCATCGAAGTCAGCGACCTCGGTTTTCCGCGCGTACTTGTTCCACGGGCAGATGGTCTGGCAATCGTCGCAGCCGTAGATGTGGTTGCCCATTTGCGCGCGCAGTGCTTCGGGGATCGCACCCTTGTTTTCTATCGTCAGGTAGGAGATGCAGCGGCGCGCATCGACCACGCCGGGCGCGACGATGGCCTGCGTCGGGCAGACGTCGATGCAGGCGGTGCAGGTGCCGCAATGGTCGGTGACGGGCGCGGTCGGCGTGAGCGCGAAATCCACGTAGATTTCGCCCAGAAAGAACATCGAGCCTGCGTCGCGCGAAAGGACCAGGCCGTGCCTGCCCTGCCAGCCCTGGCCGCTCAGGCGCGCCAATTCCTTCTCCAGCACCGGCGCCGAATCGGTGAACGCCCGGTGCCCAAACGGCCCGATGGCCTCGGCAATGCGCTCGCACAGCTTGTTCAGCCGCCCTCTGACCACCTTGTGGTAATCCCTGCCGCGCGCGTAGAGCGACACCACGCCCTCTTGCGGGCGCTGCAGCCGCTGCAGTTCCCGCGCTGCCCAGTCGGAGGGCGCATCCCGCGGCAGATAAGGCATGCGCGCGGTAATCACGCTCAAGGTGCCGGGCAAAAGCTCCGCCGGGCGCGTGCGCTTGGTGCCGTGCTGCTCCATGTAGTGCAGGCTGCCGTGATAGCCCTTGGCAAGCCAGTCCAGAAAACGCGGCTCGGCCAACGAGAGGTCCACGCCCGAGACGCCGATTTGGGAAAATCCCAACTCCCGCGCCCAGACGCCGATCTGCGCCATCAATTGCCCGTCGTCCACCATCGCCCGATTGTAAAAATGCCTGACTCCCCCGCCATGCAGCCACCCTTGTCCCTGCAATGGCCATCCGAAGAAGCTACCGAGCGCTTTGCCCGGCGGCTGGCGCGGCTGCCGCAGCTGGCCAACGCCTTCATCACCCTGCACGGCGACCTGGGCGCGGGCAAGACCACGCTGGTGCGCCATCTGCTGCGCGCGCTGGGTGTCACGGGACGCATCAAAAGCCCGACCTATGCGGTGGTGGAGCCCTACCAGGCGGGCGGCCTCGCCATCTGGCACTTCGATTTTTACCGCTTCAGCGACCCGCGTGAGTGGGAAGACGCCGGCTTCCGGGACATTTTCGCCAGCCCGGGGCTGAAGCTGGCAGAATGGCCAAAAAATGCCCAAAAATGCTTGCCTGATGCAGACTTGGAACTTGAAATTCACGTAGAGGATGATGATAATAGGCGCGTCACGCTGCGTGCGGCCACTCCCTTGGGCCATGCGCTGCTGAGCGAATTGGCCCCGCCATGCGCAAATCCCTGAACCTTTCGCCACTGCACCGCCGCACCGTGCTGCAAGCCGGTACCCTGGCGCTGCTCCTCGGTACCCGGCAAATCGCACGCGGCGCGAGCATCGTGGCGGTGCGCATCTGGCCCGCCCAGGATTACTCCCGCGTCACCATCGAATCCGACCAACCGCTGGCCACCACGCAGCAGTTCGTGCCCGAGCCGCCGCGCCTGGCGGTGGACATCGAGGGCATGGACCTCAACGCGCAACTGCGCGAGCTGGTGGGCAAGGTCAGGCCCGACGACCCCAACATCGCCGCGATCCGCATCGGCCAGTACCAGCCAGGCGTCGTGCGCATGGTGCTCGACCTGAAGCACGCCGCGCGCCCGCAGGTGTTCTCCCTGCCGCCTGTGGCCGCCTACCGCAATCGGCTGGTGCTGGATCTGTACCCGGCCGAGGCGCCAGATCCCTTGAGCAGCCTGATCGCCGAGCGCACGGGTGCTTCGGCGAACGCCGCCGCGCCGGCGCCAGAAGCCGCCGGCGACCCTCTGGGCGAGCTCATTGCCAGCCGGCCCCACACCGGCGCAGAGCGGCCTGCCGGCACTCCAGCGCCGGCGCCGGCCATGGCTGCCGCAGCGCCTGCGCCGGTGCCCGCACCCGCGGTCGCGCGCGGCACCGACCGCATCATCATCGTCGCGCTCGATCCTGGTCACGGCGGCGAAGACCCGGGTGCGACCGGCCCGCAGGGCACGCGCGAGAAGGACGTGGTGCTCAAGGTGGCCTACCTGCTGCGCGACCGCATCAACGCCACCCGCATCGGCGGCAACCCGATGCGTGCCTATCTGACGCGCGACGCCGATTTCTTCGTGCCGCTGGCCACCCGCGTGGCCAAGGCGCGGCGCGTGCAGGCCGACCTATTCGTCTCCATCCACGCCGATGCCTTCACCACGCCCGACGCGCGCGGCGCCAGCGTCTTCGCGCTCAGCCAGGGCGGCGCATCGAGCTCGGCCGCGCGCTGGCTCGCGAACAAGGAAAACCAGGCCGACCTGATCGGCGGCGTGAACGTCGGCGTGCAAGACCGGCATGTGCAGCGCGCCATGCTGGACATGAGCACCACGGCGCAGATCAACGACAGCCTCAAGCTCGGCGGCGTGCTGCTGGGCGAGATCGGCTCGATGGCGAAACTGCACAAGGCGCGCGTCGAACAGGCGGGTTTTGCGGTACTGAAGGCGCCGGACATCCCCAGCGTGCTGGTGGAAACCGCCTTCATCAGCAACCCCGAAGAAGAAGCGCGCCTGCGCACCGCCGCCTACCAGGAGCAGCTGGCCGACGCGCTGATGCGCGGCATCAAGCGCTACTTTGCCAAGAACCCGCCGCTGGCGCGCAGCCGCAGCGTTTAGAGCACGCTGAAAAATGCGCCACTGCTGGTCAGCATCTGCCTGCTGCCCGGCACAACCCATAGCCCCCACAAGCCAAGCGCCCCACCCGGCGGTAACCGGATGGGGCCTTGAACCACTGGCATGCGCTTTGGTAAAGCGCGTTGACAAGGCAATACTGTAGTGCGCCCGGCACAATATGTTTTACTGAATTTGCCTGATTTTTCGATTAAAAAAGAATATTTTCCCAAAAATAGTCCATCAATGAAATAATTTCCCGGATGGACAAAATTGACAGAAAAATCCTCTCCGCACTGCAAGCCAACTCCCGTGCCAGCCTGCAAGAGATCGGCGCCGCCGTCGGCCTGAGCCCCTCGCCCTGCTGGGGCCGCATCAAGAAGATGGAAGAGGCCGGTGTCATCACCGGCTACACCGTGCGCCTGAACCCCGCGGCACTCGGCCTTGCCGAGACAGTGCTCGTCATGGTCACGCTGGACAGCCATTCGGACAACACGCTGGAAAAATTCGGTCAGGTGCTGGCGACGATTCCGGAAATCGTCGAGGCGCACCTGGTCTCGGGCGAATACGACTACCTGCTGCGCATCGTCGTCAAGGACACGCGCGATTACGAGCGCCTGCTGCGTGAGAAGCTCTACAAGATCAAGGGCATACGCCACAGCCAATCCAGCTTTGTGCTGCGCACGCTCAAATCGGCCGACCTCCCCCTCGACGCATAGCCCTGCGCCAAGCGGTTCACCCGTATAAGGGAAAACCCACCTGTCATATGCCTCGGCGCATAGTCAGTATGAACCCCCAAGGCTGGCATTGCGGCCAGAAGCGTCGCACCATAGGGCATTCGCCTTGAACGAGGCGGTGCGTCGCGCACACACGGAAAACGCCATGACAGAACCCGCTTCCACATCTCCCATCCGCTTCTATTTCCAGGGCCGGATCGTCAACGTCACCGGCGTGCAGACCACGCGCTCGCTGCTGGACTGGCTGCGCGAAAACCGCCGCCAGATGGGCACCAAGGAGGGTTGCAACGAGGGCGACTGCGGCGCCTGCACCGTGGTGCTGGGCGAGCTCGATGCCCAGGGCGCACTGCAGCTGCAGTCGGTCAACGCCTGCATCCAGTTTCTGCCGACGCTGGATGGCAAGGCGCTGTTCACCGTGGAAGACCTCGCCAGCCTCGCCCCCACCGGCAAGGATGGCAAACCGGCGCTGCACCCGGCGCAGCAGGCGATGGTCGAGTGCCACGGCTCGCAATGCGGCTTCTGCACGCCGGGCATCGTGATGACGCTCTGGGGCAGCTATGAGCAGCATCTGCAGAGCGGTACACGCCCGACGCGCCAGCAGCTGGCCGATGACCTCTCGGGCAATCTGTGCCGCTGCACCGGCTACCGCCCCATCCTGGACGCCGGCCAGCGCATGTTCGACCTGCCCGAGGCACGCCTCGCACGCAAGGCGGTGGTCGATGCGCTGCAGGCCATCCAGCGCGACAAGGCACTGGACTACAGCGCGGCCCATGCCACGCCGCAGGGCGTTCGCACCGACCACTTCCACGCGCCGCGCACGCTCGATGAACTGGCCCGGTTGCGCGCCGACAAGCCCCAGGCGCGCGTGCTGGCGGGCTGCACGGATATCGGCCTGTGGGTCAACAAGGCCTTCCGCGACGTGGGCGATCTGATCTACGTCGGCAACGTGGCCGAGATGCGCAAAGTCGAGGAACGCGGCGACCACCTCTGGATCGGCGCCGGCGCCCCGCTGGAAGACGCCTGGCGCGCCCTGGTGCAGCGCGCGCCCAGCCTGATGGATGTCTGGCTGCGCTTTGCCTCGCTCCCCATCCGCCATGCCGGCACCATGGGCGGCAACGTGGCCAACGGCTCGCCCATCGGCGATTCGCCCCCGATCCTGATGGCGCTGGACGCATCGGTCGAGCTGCGCAAGGGCACGGCGGTACGCACGCTGGCCTTGCCCGATCTGTACCTGGACTACATGAAGAACGCGATGCAGGAAGGCGAATTCGTGCAGGCCATCACCGTGCCGCTCGCGGCGTTTGCGCGCCAGGTGCGCGGCTACAAGATCAGCAAGCGCTTTGACTGCGACATCTCGGCCATCTGCGCCGGCATGGCCGTCGAGCTGGATGGCGACATCGTCCGATCGGTGCGCCTGGCCTATGGCGGCATGGCGGGCACCGTCAAGCGCGCGGCGCACGCCGAAGCCGTGCTGCTGGGCCAGCCCTGGACGCAGGAAGCCGCGCACGCCGCCCAGCAGGCGCTGGCGCAGGATTTTTCACCCTTGACCGACATGCGCGCCACCAGCGGCTACCGCATGCAGGTGGCGCAAAATCTGCTGCAGCGCCTGTGGCTGGAAACCCGCGCCGTGGCGCCGCTGGCCGGCCACGCCACCAGCGTCTTCAGCGTGCTGCCGCACGCCGCCACCGTCTGAAGGAGACCACGATGAACACCCGTGTTGCCGAAGAACTCCTGCGCAAGGGCGAGCCCTTCGCCGATTACCAGCACAACCTCAAGGCCCGTTTCAATACCGGCGCCGAGGCGAATGCGCTGCAAGCCGGCGCGCGCGTGGGCGTCAGCCATCCGCACGAATCGGCCGCCCTGCACGTGACCGGCACGGCCACCTATTGCGACGACATCGCCGAGCTGACCGGCACGCTGCACTGCGCGCTCGGGCTTTCGCCCGTGGCGGCGGGCAAGCTGCTGGAGAGCGATCTTGCCGCGGTGCGTGCCATGCCGGGCGTGGTGCGCGTGTTCACCGCCTCTGATATTCCCGGCGAGAACAACTGCGGCTCGGTGCTGCACGACGACCCCATCCTGTGCGACGGCGAGATCCGTTTCCTCGGCCAGCCGGTGTTCGCCGTGGTGGCCGAAACCCGCGATCAGGCGCGCCGCGCCGCCGCGCTGGCCAGGACCGTGCTCAGGACCGAAGCCGCCGAACCCGTGCTCACGCCGCGCCAGGCGCACGAGAAGCAGCAATACGTCGTGCCGCCCATGCATCTGGCGCGCAGCGCCTCGGGCAAGGACGAGGCAGGTATCCGTGCGACGATTGAAAAGGCGCCGCACCGCCTCACGGGCAGCCTGGACGTGGGCGGGCAGGAGCAGTTCTATCTGGAAGGCCAGATCAGCTACGCGCTGCCCAAGGAGGGCGGCGGCATGCACATCCACTGCTCCACGCAGCACCCGAGCGAAATGCAGTTCCTGGTGGCGCACGCGCTGGGCATCCAGGCGCATGCGGTGCTGGTGGAATGCCGGCGCATGGGCGGAGGCTTCGGCGGCAAGGAATCGCAATCCGGGCAGTTCGCCTGCATCGCGGCCATGGCCGCGCGCGCGCTGAACCGCCCCGTGAAGCTGCGCCTGGACCGCGACGACGATTTCATGATCACCGGCCGGCGCCACGGCTTCTGGTACGAATACGACGTGGGCTACGACGACGCCGGCCACATCCTCGGCGTGACGCTGCAGATGGTCTCGCACGCCGGACACTCGGCCGATCTCTCGGCCGCGGTGATGACGCGCGCGGTCTGCCACTTCGACAACGCCTACTGGCTACCGGAAGTGGCCATGCACGGCTTTTGCGGCAAGACCAACACGCAGAGCAACACGGCGTTCCGCGGTTTCGGCGGCCCGCAGGGCGCGATCTGCGTCGAGTACATCCTCGACAGCATCGCGCGCACGCTGGGCAAGGACGCACTGGCGGTCCGCCGCGCCAATTTCTACGGCACGAGCGAGCGCAACGTGACGCCCTACCGCCAGACGGTGACGGACAACATCATCGATGAAGTGGTCGACCAACTGGAGGTCAGCAGCGACTACCAGGCGCGCCGCGCCGAGGTGGCCGCCTTCAACGCGGGCAGCGGGGTGCTCAAGAAAGGGCTGGCGCTGACCCCCGTCAAGTTCGGCATCAGCTTCAATGTCAAGCACCTGAACCAGGCCGGAGCACTCGTGCATGTGTACGTGGACGGCTCCATCCTCGTCAACCACGGCGGCACCGAGATGGGCCAGGGCCTGAACACCAAGGTGGCGCAGGTGGTGACGCATGAGCTGGGCGTGAATTTCGCGCGCGTGCGCCTCTCCGCGACCGACACCAGCAAAGTGGCCAACACGTCCGCGACCGCCGCCTCCACCGGCGCGGATCTCAACGGCAAGGCGGCACAGGATGCGGCGCGCCAGATCCGCGAGCGCCTGGCGGCCAACGTGGCCCAGCGCCACGGGGGCAAGCCGGAGGACGTGCGCTTTGCCAACGAAAAGGTGCTCGTGAACGGCAAGCAGCTGGATTTCAGCGCCGTCGTCGCCGACGCCTACCTGGACCGCGTGCAACTCTGGTCTGACGGTTTTTACGCGACGCCCGGCCTCTCCTGGGACGCCAAGACCATGCACGGCCGCCCGTTCTACTACTACGCCTACGGCGCCGCCGTGAGCGAAGTCGTCGTCGATACCCTGACCGGCGAGTGGAAGCTGCTGCGCGCCGACCTGCTGCACGACGTGGGCCAGTCGCTCAACCCGGCGGTGGATATCGGCCAGGTCGAGGGCGGCTTCATTCAGGGCATGGGCTGGATGACGATGGAAGAGCTGGCATGGCATCCCAAGACCGGCCTCTTGATGACGCACGCCCCCAGCACCTACAAGATTCCCACGGCCAACGACTGCCCGCCGGTCTTCAACGTCAAGCTGTTCGAGGGCCGCAACACCGAGGATGCCATCCACCGCAGCAAGGCCGTGGGCGAACCGCCGCTGCTGCTGCCGTTCTCGGTGTTCTTCGCGATCCGCGATGCGATTGCCGCCGTGGGGAGCGGCAGGGTCAATCCGCCGCTGCAGGCGCCAGCGACCAGCGAAGCGATCCTGCGCGCCATCACCACAGTACAGGCCGGCTGACGCCGCAGCTTCGCGACGCCGATGGAGCACCACGCGCCACCGACAGCCGCAGGCGCCCCGCATCCGGGCGTCGAGCGCGCGTTCTTCGATCGCGTGGACCTGCACCTGGTCCGCGTGCTGCACACCGTTCTGACCGAGCGCAGCGTCTCGCGCGCGGCGCTGCGCCTGGGCATGAACCAGCCGGCGGCTTCGGCCGCGCTCAAGCGCCTGCGCGATCTCACCGGCGACCCGCTGCTGGTCAGAAGCGGCGCCGAGATGGTCGTCACCGACATCGCGCAGCAACTCATCGAACCAGCCGCCGCGGTGCTGCACGCCGCCGAACAGCTCTTCACCGGCACGCGTGCATTCGATGCGAAGACCAGCGCCATCACCTTCAACATCGCCGCCAGCGATTACCTCGACCCGCTGTTTCTGCCGCACCTCGTGACCGACATCAAGCGCGAGGCGCCGCTCGCGCACGTGGCCATCCACGCGCTCACGCGCGAGGCCGACTACCGCGCGCAGCTGGCGCAGGGCGAGGTCGACCTGGTCATAGGCAACTGGCTGCAGCCGCCGGACGATCTGCACATCGCCCAGCTCTTCAGCGATGAAGCCGTCTCGCTCGTGAGCCGCCATCACCCGGCGGTGGAAAAAGGCTGGAGCGTGCACGAGTGGCTCGCCGCCGAGCATGTCGCACCCATGCCCACCTTCCCCGGTGCGCGCGGCATCATCGACCAGGTGCTGAGCAGCCAGGGCCTGGTGCGCAACATCGTGGTGCGCAGCGCCTACTTCGGCCTGATCCCCGAAATGGTGGCGCACAGCCGGCTCGTGCTCACCACCGGGCGCCAGCATTGCGAACGCATCGCCGCCGGGCTGCCGCTGGCCATCCTGCCCTGCCCCGTGCCCATGCCGCCGATGCACTACTACCAGCTCTGGCACACACGCAGCCAGCATGCGGCCAGCGCGCGCTGGCTGCGCGAGCGCGTGAAAAAAGCCATCCAGGCGCTCTGACCCTTTCACCTTCCCCCACCGGCAACAATACAGGAGACAACCAATGCTGGAGCAACTCTTCAAGCTCAAGGAGCACGGGACCACCGTGCGCACCGAGCTGATCGCGGGCCTCACGACCTTCCTCACGATGGCCTACATCATCTTCGTGAACCCCTCGATCCTCGGCGATGCCGGCATGCCCAAGGATGCGGTCTTCGTCGCCACCTGCCTGATCGCCGCGCTCGGCACGGCGGTGATGGCGCTGTATGCCAATTACCCCATCGCGCTGGCCCCCGGCATGGGGCTGAACGCCTATTTCTCGTACGCGGTGGTGCTGCACATGGGCTTCACCTGGGAGGCGGCGCTGGGCGCGGTGTTCATCTCGGGCTGCCTGTTCCTGTTCGTCACGCTCACCGGCATACGCGGGCTCATCATCAACGGCATACCGCAATCGCTGCGCATGGCGATCACCGTCGGCATCGGCCTGTTCCTGTCGCTGATCGCGCTCAAGAGCGCGGGCATCGTCGTCGGCTCGGAGGCCACGCTGGTGACGCTGGGCGATCTGCACAAGCCCAGCGTGATCCTGGCCGTCATCGGCTTTCTGATCATGGTGGCGCTCGACCGCATGAAGGTGCGCGGCGCGATCCTGATCGGCATCATCGCCGTCACCATCCTCTCGTTCTTCTTCGGCGGCAACGAATTCCGCGGCATCTTCTCGGCACCGCCGTCGATCGAACCCACGCTCTTCAAGCTCGACATCCACACCGCGCTGACCAAGGGCCTGCTCAACGTCGTGCTGGTGTTCTTCCTTGTCGAGCTGTTTGACGCCACCGGCACGCTGATGGGCGTGGCGCGCCGCGCCGGGCTGCTGGTGCCGGGCAAGATGGACCGGCTGAACAAATCCCTCTTCGCCGACAGCGCCGCGATCTTCGCGGGATCGCTGCTGGGTACTTCCAGCACCACGGCCTATGTGGAGAGCGCCTCGGGCGTACAGGCCGGCGGACGCACGGGCCTGACCGCACTGACCGTTTCAGTGCTGTTTCTCGCAGCGCTTTTCATAGCGCCTCTCGCAGGCGCAGTACCGGCTTACGCCACGGCACCTGCCCTTTTCTTTGTTGGCTGCCTGATGCTGCGCGATCTGACCGAGCTGGACTGGAACGAATCCACCGAGGTCATCCCGGCCGCCATCACCGCGCTGATGATGCCCTTCACCTACTCGATCGCCAACGGCCTGGCGTTCGGCTTCATCTCGTATGCGGCGATCAAGCTCTTCACCGGCCGCGTGAAGGAGGTGCACTGGATGGTGTGGCTCATCGCCATCGTGTTCCTGTTCAAGTTTTTCTACGTCGGGGGGTAAGCCATGCAAGGCTGGCGTGCGCAATTGCTGCGCTTTGATGCGCAGGGTCAGGCACTGTTCGACAGCGACGGTTTGCTCGTCACCGGGCTGGGCACCGATGGCGTGCAGCGCGTGGTCGATGCCGGGCCTTACCGGGCCGTGGCCGCGCGCCACCCCGGCGTGCCCGTCACGCACCTGGCGGGGCGGCTCATTGCGCCCGGCTTCATCGACATGCATGTGCATTACCCGCAGACCGACATCATCGGCTCGCCCGCTGACGGGTTGTTGCCCTGGCTGGAAAACTACACCTTCCCGGCAGAGACGCGGTTCTCCGATCCCGGCTACGCCGCCGAAGTCGCCAACGTGTTCTTTTCGGAGCTGCAGCGCAACGGCGTGACCACGGCGCTCACCTTTGCCACGGCGCATCCTGCTTCGGTGGATGCCTTCTTTCACGAAGCGCACAAGCGCGGCCTGCGCATGATGGGCGGCAAGGTGCTGCAGGACCGCAACTCCCCGGACGGCCTGCGCGACGAGACCGAGCAAAGCCTGATCGATACCGAAACCCTGATCCAGCGCTGGCACGGCAAGGACCGCCTGGGCTACGCCATCACACCGCGTTTTGCGCCCACCAGCAGTGCCGCGCAGCTGCGCGGCGCGGGCGAACTGGCCGCGAAATACGCCGACACCTGGGTGCATTCACATGTGGCGGAAAACCGCGACGAAGTGCGCTGGGCGGCCGAGCTCTACCCGGGCGCGCGCTCCTACCTCACGGTGTACGAAGACTTCGGCCTGCTGCGTGGACGCGCGGTCTATGCCCACTGCATCCACCTCGATGAAGCGGACCGGGCCCTGATGCACGAGCGCGGCGCCGCCGCCGCCGTCAGCCCCACGAGCAACCTGTTCCTGGGCAGTGGCTTCTTCAACTTCCGCGCCGCGGATGCCGCCCGGATGCTGCACGGCCTGGCCAGCGACGTGGGCGGCGGCACGAGCTTTTCACCCTTTCGCACCATGCTGGCGGCCTATTTCGTAGGGCGCGAAGGGCAGAGCAAACCGGGACTGTCGCTGGCGCCTTCGCACCTGTGGTGGCTGCACACCGGCGCCGCCGCGCGGGCACTCGGCCTGGAAGGCGTGGTGGGCACGCTGGCCACCGGCAGCGAGGCCGACTTCGTCGTGCTCAACCCCGACGCCATCCCCCTGCTGTCGCGCAAGGCCAAGCGGGCGGAGAACCTGGAAGAGCTGCTGTTTGCGCTGATCGTGCTGGGCGACGATAGGGTGGTGGAGCAGGTGATAACCGCTTGAGGGAGGTTGAGCGTTCATGAAGAGGTTCAGCGTTCGGCGTGGACTACGAAAACGCCAACGCTCAACGCTCAACGCCCAACCTCTTCCCGCGCCCGCTTCTCCAGGCACCATAGATCGCGATCAGTCCCGGCACGAGAATCAGCGCCCAGATGATCTTCTCCAGATTTTCTTTCACCCACGGCAGGTTGCCGAAGAAGTGGCCGGCGCTGCAAAGCCCCAGCACCCAGATTAGCGCCCCCAGCACGTTATAGGCGGTGAAGCGCGTGCGGTTCATCGCCGCCACGCCGCCCACGAAGGGCGCGAAGGTGCGGATGAAGGGCATGAAGCGCGCCAGCACGATGGTGATGCCGCCGTAGCGCTCGTAGAACGCATGCGCCTGGTCGAACGCCTTGCGGTTGAACCAGCGCGAGTTCTCCCACTGGAATACGCGTGGTCCCAGGTGGTGGCCGATCTGGAAGTTGCATTGGTCACCCAGGATGGCCGCCGCCAGCAGCACCGCGCAGGCGGCGGAAAAATCCAGCAGACCCGCGCCGCTGAGCGCCCCGGTGATGAAAAGCAGCGAATCGCCAGGCAAAAAGGGCATCACCACCACGCCCGTCTCGACGAAGACGATGAGAAACAGCAGCGCGTAAACCCACGCACCGTAATTCGCGACGAAGGCGCTCAGATAGCGGTCGACGTGCAGGATGAAGTCGGCCAGTTGCATCACTATGTCCATGGCTGGGAATTATCGCGGCTGCGCGCCCAGGCCCATGGCTCCGCTGGTCGCGACAGGCCGGAGGATGCGGCCAGGTCTTGACAAAAAGAGAATGATCGTTCAAACTACAAACTTTCCAGCCCTCCCATCCTTTCAGGCACGCCTGCCGTTCAGGTGTCGCAGACTTCACCCATGCCCATGCACTCCCACTCTCTGAAGCTCGCCCCATTGGCCCTTGTGGCTCTGCTTGCTGCCTGTGGCGGCGGCAATGAGCCGCCCGCCGCACCAGCGGCTCCGCCGCCGGGCGCCGTCTCCGTCTTCACCCTGAAGGCGCAGGACGTCGCCCTGACCCGGGAGTTGCCCGGCCGGGTGGCTTCGTCGCTGATCGCGGAAGTCCGCCCCCAGGTGAGCGGCGTGGTGCAGCGCCGGCTGTTCACCGAGGGCGGGCTGGTCAAGGCCGGCCAGCCGCTGTACCAATTGGACGACGCCAGCTATCGCGCGGATGTCAACAGCGCGCGCGCCTCGCTGGCCCGTGCCCAGGCCACGCTGGAATCGGCGCAATTGAAGGCCAAACGCTCGACCGAACTCGTGGCGATCGAAGCCGTGAGCACGCAGGACCATGAAAATGCCATGGCAGCGCTGCGCGAGGCCCAGGCCGATGTGGGCGTGGCCAAGGCCGCGCTGGAGGGGCGCCAGGTACTGCTGAACCACGCCCGCATCACCTCCCCGATCAGCGGGCGCATCGGCAGATCGTCGGTCACCCAGGGCGCGCTCGTCACGGCGGCGCAAGGCACGCCGCTGGCGACCGTGCAGCAGACCGATCCAGTCTATGTGGATCTGACGCAATCGGCCAGCGAGCTGCTGCAGCTGCGCAAGGAACTCTCGGCCGGGAAACTGACCCGGACCAGCAACGTGCCGGTGCAGATCGTGCTGGAAGATGGCTCGCCCTATGCGCACGCCGGCAAGCTGGACTTCTCCGAGGTCAGCGTGGATCCGGGCACCGGCAGCTTCGCACTGCGCGTCACGGTCAAGAATCCGGAGGGGCTGCTCATGCCCGGCATGTATGTGCGTGCCGTGGTCGGCAATGGTGAGCGCGGCAACGGCCTGCTCGTGCCGCAGCAGGGCATCGCGCGCGACCCCAAGGGCAATGCCTCCGCGCTCGTGGTCAAGGACGGCAAGGTGGAAGTGCGTCCGGTGCAGGTGAACCGCACGATCGGCGACAAGTGGCTGGTGGACGGCGGTCTGGCCGCGGGCGATCAGGTGATCGTCGAAGGCCTGCAGAAGGTCAGGCCGGGCATGGCCGTGACGGTCACCGAAGCGCCAGCCGCAGCCACCTCCGCGGCGCCTGCCGCCCCGGCCGACGGGCCCGCCAAGTAAGGACGCAGGCTCATGGCACGCTTTTTCATCGATCGCCCCATCTTCGCGTGGGTCATCGCGATCATCATCATGCTGGCAGGGGGGCTTGCGATATTCACCCTGCCGATCTCCCAGTACCCGACGATCGCCCCGCCCACGGTGTCGATCAACGCCAACTACCCGGGCGCATCGGCCAAGGTGGTGCAGGATTCGGTGACCCAGATCATCGAGCAGAACATGAAGGGCCTCGACGGCCTGCTGTACTTTTCCTCGACCAGCGAGGGCAACGGCAACGCCACGATCGAGCTGACCTTCGCCAACGGCACCAATCCCGACACCGCGCAGGTACAGGTGCAGAACAAGCTGGCGCTGGCAACGCCGCTGTTGCCGCAGGAAGTGCAGCGCCAGGGCGTCAACGTCACCAAGTCCGCCACCGGCTTCCTGCAGGTGCTCGGTTTCGTCTCCGAAGACGGCAGCATGACGGTGGACGACATCTCGGACTACGTCGGCGCCAACCTCGTCGATCCGCTCAGCCGCGTTCCCGGCGTGGGCACCATCCAGGTTTTCGGCGCCAAGTACGCCATGCGCATCTGGCTCGACCCGAACAAGCTCAACACCTACCGGCTCAGCCCGGCCGACGTGAGTGCAGCGGTGCAGGCCCAGAACGCGCAAGTGGCGGTGGGTTCGCTCGGCGGTGCGCCAGCCATCAAGGGCCAGCAGATCAATGCCACGATCACCGCGCAGGACCGCCTGCAGACACCCGAGCAGTTCCGCGAAATCGTGCTGCGCAGCAACCCCGACGGTTCAGTGCTCAAGCTCGGCGACGTGGCGCGCGTGGAAATGGGCGCGGAGAACTACGAATTCATCACCCGCTACAGCGGCCAGCCCGCCACCGGCGTCGCCATCTCGCTGGCCACCGGCGCCAATGCGCTGGATGCGGCGGTCGGGGTCCAGAAGACGCTGGACGAGCTGCAGCCCTTCTTTCCGCCCGGCCTGAAGGCCGTGACGGCGTTCGACACCACGCCGTTCGTGCGCGTCTCCATCTCGGGCGTGGTTCAGACCCTGGCCGAAGCGATCGTCCTGGTGTTCCTGGTGATGTACCTGTTCCTGCAGAATTTCCGCGCCACGCTGATCCCCACGATCGCCGTGCCGGTGGTGCTGCTGGGCACCTTCGGGGTGCTGGCGGTGCTGGGCTTTTCGGTCAACATGCTGACCATGTTCGCGATGGTGCTGGCGATCGGCCTGCTGGTCGACGATGCCATCGTGGTGGTCGAGAACGTCGAGCGCATCATGAGCGAGGAGGGTCTGTCGCCGCTGGAGGCGACGCGCAAGTCGATGTCGGAAATCACCGGCGCGCTGGTCGGCATCGCGCTGGTGCTCTCGGCGGTGTTCGTGCCCATGGCTTTCATGTCGGGCTCCACGGGCATCATTTACCGGCAGTTCTCGGTCACCATCGTCTCGGCCATGGCGCTCTCGGTGCTGGTCGCCATCGTCCTCACACCGGCGCTGTGCGCCACCATGCTCAAGCCCCTTACCAAGGGCGAGCACCACGGCTCGCGCGGCTTCTTCGGCTGGTTCAACCGCACCTTCGAACGCGGCAACAAGGGCTACCAGCGCGGCGTCGGCGGCATCCTCTCGCGTTCCAAGCGCGTGGTGCTGATCTACGCCGCCCTGGTGGTGGCGATGGGCCTGCTGTTCATGCGCCTGCCCAGCTCCTTCCTGCCCGGCGAAGACCAGGGCGTGCTGTTCGCCCAGGTGCTGGCGCCGGCGGGTGCCACGCAGGAGCGCACCATGGAATCGATCGAAAAGCTGGAGAACCACTTCCTGAATAACGAGAAGGACGCCGTTGAGTCGATCTTCACCGTGCAGGGCTTCAGCTTTGCCGGCAGCGGCCAGAACAACGGCCTGGCGTTCGTCAAGCTCAAGGACTGGAGCGAGCGCACGACGCCGGATCTGAGCGCCAACGCGGTCGCGGGCCGTGGCATGGCCGCGCTCTCCCAGATCAAGGACGCCATGGTGTTCGCGTTCGCTCCCCCGGCGATGCCCGAACTGGGCACCGCCGCCGGCTTCACCTTCTACCTGAAGGACAACGCAGGCCTCGGCCATGAGGCCCTGGTGGCGGCGCGCAACCAGTTCCTCGGCGCCGCTGGGCAGGACAAGCTGCTGGTCAACGTGCGCCCCAACGGCCAGGAAGATACGCCCCAATTGCGCCTGGACATCGACAAGGAGAAAGCCAGCGCGCTCGGCCTGTCGATCGCCAACATCAACGCCACGCTGGCGACCGCCTGGGGCAGCCAGTACATCGACGACTTCATCGACCGGGGCCGCGTCAAGCGCGTCATCCTGCAGTCGGATGCGGCCTACCGCATGGTGCCGGAAGATTTCAGGCAATGGTCGGTGCGCAACAACACCGGCGAAATGGTGCCGTTCAGCACATTCGCCAGCTCGCACTGGGACTACGGCTCGCCGCGTCTGGAGCGCTACAACGGCGTGCCCGCGGTCCAGATCCAGGGTGAAGCCGCGCCGGGCGCGAGTTCGGGCGAGGCCATGGCCGCGGTGGAAAAAATCGCCGCCACGCTGCCCGCGGGCTTCGGCATCGAATGGACCGGCCTGTCCTACCAGGAGCGCCAGGCGGGCGCGCAAACGCCGCTGCTCTACACGCTGTCGCTGCTGATCGTGTTCCTGTGCCTGGCCGCCCTGTACGAGAGCTGGACCATCCCCACCGCCGTGCTGCTGGTGGCGCCGCTGGGCATTCTGGGCACCTCGCTGGCCGCGACCCTGCTGGGCATGCAGCGCGACGTCTACTTCCAGGTGGCGATGCTGACCACGGTGGGCCTGACCAGCAAGAACGCCATCCTGATCGTCGAGTTCGCCAAGGCCAACCTCGAAAGCGGCATGGAGCTCATCCAGGCCACCCTCACCGCCGTGCGCGACCGCCTGCGCCCGATCCTGATGACCTCGCTGGCCTTCGGCCTCGGCGTGCTGCCGCTGGCGCTCGCCAAAGGGGCCGGCTCGGGCGCGCAGAACGCCATCGGCACCGGCGTGCTCGGCGGCATGATCGTCGGCACGCTGCTAGGCCTGCTCTTCGTCCCCTTGTTCTTCGTGCTGGTGGAGCGCCTGTTCGTCAAGCGCATGCCGCCCGTATCGCCTTCATTGCCCCCATTGCCCGCATCGACCGATCCGTCCTCGTCTTCCGGCCCGGTCGCAGGAGCCCATTCATGAATCGACCTTTGCTGAGCGCGGCCGCCCTGGCGGCGAGCCTTTTCCTGGTCGGCTGCGCCTCCCTGGCGCCCGAGCTGCCCCAGGCCGCTCCCGAGACTCCCGCGCAGTGGCCGCTGCCGCCGACCACCGGGGCTACCACGTACCTGTCCACGGCGCAGACCGCACCGGCGGACACGGATGCCAGCACCGTGGCCGCAGCCGACATCGGCTGGCGCGACTTCTTTGCCGACGCCAGGCTGCAGGAGCTCATCGCGCGGGCGCTGCACAACAACCGCGACCTGCGCACGGCGGTGCTGAACGTGGAAAAGGCGCGCGCCCAATACGGCATCCAGCGCGCCGACCGCCTGCCTTCGCTGGGCGCTGGCGCGCAAGCCGTGCGCAGCGGCGGCGATGCGCCGCAGGTACCGCAGATTTACACCGCCAACCTCAATGCGCAGTTCGAACTGGATCTGTTCGGCCGCGTACGCAGCCTCACCGACGCGGCCCTGGCCCGGTATCTGGCCACCGATGAAGCCCGGCGCGCCACGCAGCTGTCCCTGGTGGCGCAGGTGGCCCAAGTCTATCTGGCGCTGGGCACCGACCAGGCACTGCAGGGCATTGCACAGGCGACCTACGAGAACCAGCAGGCGTCCTACAAGCTGACCGAACAGCGCAAGCGGCTCGGTGCCGTGTCGGCGCTCGACCTGAGCCAGGCCCGCACGCTGCTGGAAACCGCGCGCACCGACGCCGCGCGTTTCGCGGGCCAGGTGGCGCAGGACATCAACGCCTTGACGCTGCTGGTCGGCCAGCCGGTCGAAGCCGCCCTGCTGCCCGCCAAGCGCCTGGATCCGCAGGCCAGCGGGCTGCAGGCGCTGCCGGCCGGGCTGCCGTCGGAAGTGCTGCTGCGCCGCCCGGACATCCTGCAGGCCGAACAGCAGCTGCGCGCGGCCAACGCGAACATCGGCGCGGCGCGTGCGGCCTTCTTCCCGTCGATCAGCCTGACGGCGAGCGCCGGCACCTCCAGCACCGAGCTCTCGGGGCTGTTCAACAACGGCAGCTTCGGCTGGAGCTTCATCCCGAGCATCAACATTCCGATCTTCCAGGGCGGGCGCCTGCAGGCCGGGCTTGATTCCAGCATCGCCGACCGCGACATCATGCTGGCGCAGTACGAAAAATCCATCCAATCGGGATTTCGCGAAGTGGCCGACGCGCTGGCACTGAGCCACACGCTGGCCGAACAAGGCCGGGCGCAAAAGGCCTTGCTGGATGCGGCAAGCCAGGCGCATGCGCTGTCCGAGGCCCGCTACAAGGCCGGGCAGGACAGCTACCTGACACTGCTGGACGCGCAACGCACCTTGTACGCTGCACAGCAAAGTCTGGCGGCCACCGAGTTGCAGACGCAGTCCAACCGCGTCACTCTCTACAAGGTTCTGGGCGGCGGATGGCTGGAGCAGACGGCACAACGGTGAACGAACCCAGGCGCACGCCACGGGGCGAAGCGCGGGCGCGGGCGCAGCGCGAGCGCATCCTCGCGGCCGCGCAGAAATGCTTTGTCGCGCACGGCTTTCACGCGGCCAGCATGGCGCAGATCAGCGAAACCGCGCAGATGAGCGCGGGCCTGATCTACCGCTACTTCAGCAGCAAGAACGCCATCATCCTGGCGATCATCGAACGCCAGCTGCAGGAAGCGCAGCACAGCATCGCGGCACTGACATCGAGCTCCGATCTGGTGACCCTGATGACCGAATTGCTCGAAAACAGGCACAGCAGCGTGGTGGATGTGTTCAACCCGGTGCTGTACCTGGAAATGTCGGCCCTGGCCGACCGCGAACCCGAGGTGGCTGCGGCCCTGGCGAACACCGACCGCATGCTCAGGGCCGACATGCGCCGTTGGCTGCGGCAGTTCACCCGCACGCAGGGGCTGACGCTGGCCCCGAAAGAAATCGAGCTGCGCCAGCTGGCGCTGCAATGCTTCTTCGAAGGCCTGGTGGTGCGCTCCGTGCGCAATCCGGATCTCGACCCGCGCGTCCTGGCCGCAGGCCTGGAGGAATTTCTTCGCCGCCTGCTGCCGCCGCCGGACCTGCCGGAGAGCGGACGATGAGCGGCGCCCACCTCTGCTGCGGACAGGCACGACCCTTCCATCTTCCAGAACCATGTCCATCCGCATGAATACCCCTCCCAGAATCCTCATCGTCGGCGGCGGGATCGCCGGGCTGATGCTGGCGACCCAGCTGGGCAACCGGCTGGGGCGCAGCGGCAGCGCCGACATTTCGCTGATCGACCGCAGTGCCACCCATGTCTGGAAACCGATGCTGCACACCATCGCGGCCGGAACCTGGGATGTGCACCAGCAGCAGCTGAGCTACATCGCCCATGCCCGCGCACACCACTTCACCTACCAGCCGGGCCACATGGGAGCGCTGGACCGGGACGCACGCCATGTCGTGCTCGACCCCATCACCGGGCCTGCCGGGGAGGTGCTGGTGGAGCAGCGCGCCCTGCCCTACGACGTACTGGTGCTCAGCATCGGCAGCCGTGCCAATGATTTCGGCGTGCCCGGCGTGGCGCAGCACTGCCACTTCATCGACAGCCAGGCCCAGGCCGAGGCCTTCAACCTGACCCTGCGCGGGCGGCTGCTGCGCTGCGTGGTGCGCGACGAGGGCCTGCGCGTGGCCATCGTGGGCGCCGGCGCCACCGGCGTCGAGCTGTCGGCCGAGCTGTGCAGCCTGCTCGACCAGGCCGCGGGCTACGGCGACAAGGCCATCCGCCAGCGGCTGCAACTGTCGCTGATCGAGAGCGGTCCGCGCATCCTGGCGGCCTTCCCCGAGCCGGTCGCGGCCTCCAGCGCCGAGCAGCTCAGCCGTCTGGGCGTGCAGATTCACACCAGCGCCCGCGTGGTCGGCGCCGACGCCGGAGGGTTTCTGCTGGGTGACGGCAGCCGCATCGACGCGGATCTGCTGGTCTGGGCCGCCGGCGTGAAGGGTCAGGGCCAGGCCGCCACCGCAGACACCCTGCAGGCCAATCGAAGCGGGCAGCTGCTGATAGCCCCCAGCCTGCAAAGCCTGGACGACCCGCAGATTTTCGGGCTCGGCGATTGCGCCAGCCTGACCCTGCCCGGCAGCGAACGGCCGCTGCCCCCCCGACCGCGCAGGTCGCCAACCAGCAGGCGCGGCATCTGGCCAAGCACCTCGGTGCCTGGCTGAACAACGCCCCGCTGCCGGATTTTTCCTTCCAGGACCTGGGGGCGCTGGTATCGCTCAGCCAGTACAACGCCTTCGGCACGCTGGGAAAGTTCGGCTTCTTCAAGGGCGGCTTCATCCGCGGCCGCTTTGCCCAGCTGAGCCATGTCTTCCTGTACCGCCAGCACCAGGTGGGCCTGCACGGCGTGCCCCGCGCGAGTGGCCTGTGGCTGGCCGAGAAAATCAACAACTGGGTGCGCCCGTCCATTCGCCTGAGCTGAGTGGCGGTCCCGCAAGGCTGGGGCGCGGCGCTTTCTAGAATCGCCCCATGACCACCGATCCCCGCCGCCCCATCCACGAACTGCCCGACGAGCTGATCAGCCAGATCGCCGCCGGCGAGGTGGTCGAGCGCCCGGCCTCCGTGGTGCGCGAGCTGGTGGACAACGCGCTCGATGCCGGCGCCACCCAGGTTACCGTGCGGCTGCTCGCCGGGGGCGTGCGCCTCATCACGGTGGAAGACGACGGCTGCGGCATCCCGCAGGCCGAGCTGGTGCTGGCGCTGCGCCGCCACGCGACGAGCAAGATCGCCAGCCTCGATGACCTCGAATCGGTCGCCACCATGGGCTTTCGCGGCGAGGCGCTGGCGGCGATCGCCTCGGTATCGGAGCTTTCCATCCTCTCGCGCACCGCCGACCAGGCCAGCGCCTTCCAGCTGCATGCCCGCAGCGGCGAGCTGCGCCCGGCGGCACGCGGCATCGGCACCACGATCGAGGTCAAGGAGCTGTTTTTCTCCACCCCCGCGCGGCGCAAATTCCTCAAGAGCGACGCGACCGAGCTGGCCCACTGCATCGAGGCCGTGCGCCGCCACGCGCTGGCCCGCCCCGATGTCGGCTTCGCCATCTGGCACGAGGGCAGGCTGGTGCGGCAGTGGCGCGCCAGCTTCACGCCGGGCACGGCACCCGATGGCGACGCGCTGCAGCGGCGCATGGCCGATGTGCTGGGCGAGGAATTCATCGCCGCATCGCTGCCGGTGCACCACCGGGCGGGGCCGCTGCTCATCACCGGGCGCGCCGGGCTGCCTACTGCCTCGCGCGCGCGCGCCGACCAGCAGTACAGCTACGTCAACGGCCGCTTCGTGCGCGACAAGGTGCTGCAGCATGCGGCACGCGCCGCCTACGAAGACGTGCTGCACGGCCAGCGCCAGCCGGTCTATGTGCTCCATGTGGAAATAGCGCCCGAGCGTGTGGACGTGAACGTGCACCCGACCAAGATCGAGGTGCGCTTTCGCGACAGCCGCGAGGTGCACCAGGCCGCGCTGCACGCGCTGCAGAACGTGCTGGCCGCGCCGCGCGCGCAGCTGCTGGCCCACAACGCCAAGCCCGCACCAGTGCAGGATCAGGCATCAAAAATGCCTTCAACGCCCGCCTGGCCTGCGCAAGCAGCTCTACATTTAGGAGAGCCCAGCGGCCACCGCGTGGCAGACCTTTCAGCGCTCTGGTCGCCCGCGCCTGCTCCACCCGCTTATGCGCCCGCACCTGAGGCGGCCCCCGCGCCAGTTTCCGCGTGGGCGCCGGCGCCCGCCCAAACGTTCGCGGCCGCCTCCGGCCCCGATCCAGCCCCCTGGCCGCTGGGCCGCGCCATCGCGCAGATCCACGGCGTCTACATCCTCGCGGAAAGCGCCCAGGGCCTGGTCATCGTCGACATGCATGCCGCGCATGAGCGCATCGTCTACGAGCGGCTGAAGGCGCAGCTGGACGGCACGCAGCGCATCGCCAGCCAGCCGCTGCTGATCCCCGCCACGTTTGCCGCCACCCCCGTCGAGGTGGCCACGGCCGAAGCGCAGGCAGAGACGCTCGCCACGCTGGGGCTGGAAATCACGCCGTTTTCCGCCCGCACCCTGGCCGTGCGCGCCGTGCCCACCACCCTCGCACAGGGCGACGCGGTGGAGCTTGCGCGCAACGTGCTTGCCGAACTCGCCCAGCACGAAGCCAGCACCGTCATCCAGCGCGCACGCGACGAAATCCTGGGCACCATGGCCTGCCACGGCGCGGTGCGCGCCAACCGCCAACTCACCCTGCCCGAGATGAACGCACTGCTGCGCCAGATGGAAACCACCGAACGCTCCGACCAGTGCAACCACGGCCGACCGACCTGGCGCCAGCTGTCGATGAAAGAGCTGGACGCGCTGTTCCTGCGCGGACGTTAATTTTTGACTTTCTGACCCCGTTTTTCTCCAGGCCAGCACTCGCCCGCAGAAATCAAACGCATGATTACATGCTTTTTTGGCATAATGCTGCGTCGCATCAATTTTCCTGAAGGTGTTTTACATGGGTGCCCGTCTTTCCGCTGGTCAGTTTCTGGATCATGTCGCTCAACGCAATGCTGGCCAGGCCGAATTTCTGCAGGCCGTGACCGAGGTCATGGAAACCCTCTGGCCCTTCCTCGAAGCCCACCCGCGCTACACCGATCAGGCCCTGCTCGAACGCCTCGTCGAGCCCGAGCGGGTGGTGATGTTCCGCGTGAGCTGGATGGACGACAAGGGCCAGGTGCATGTCAACCGCGGCTACCGCATCCAGCACAGCATGGCGATTGGCCCCTACAAGGGCGGTCTGCGCCTGCACCCCTCGGTCAATCTCTCCATCCTCAAATTTCTGGCGTTCGAGCAGACCTTCAAGAACGCGCTGACCACGCTGCCGATGGGCGGCGCCAAGGGCGGCTCGGACTTTGACCCCAAGGGCCGCAGCCCGGCGGAAATCATGCGCTTCTGCCAGGCGTTCGCCAGCGAACTGTTCCGCCATGTGGGCGCCGACACCGACGTGCCGGCCGGCGACATCGGCGTGGGCGGGCGCGAGGTCGGCTTCATCGCCGGCATGATCAAGAAGCTCACCAACCGCGCCGACTGCGTGCTGACCGGCAAGGGCATGAGCTTTGGCGGCTCGCTGCTGCGCCCCGAGGCCACGGGCTACGGCCTGGTGTACTTCGTTGACGAAATGCTCAAGGCCCAGGGCAAGAGCCTGGACGGCCTGCGCGTGTCGGTCTCCGGCGCCGGCAACGTCGCTCAGTACGCCATTGAAAAGGCACTGCAGCAGGGCGCCAAGGTCGTCACCTGCTCGGACTCCAGCGGCACGGTGATCGACGAGGAAGGCTTCACGCCGGAAAAGCTCGCCATCCTGATGCAGGTCAAGAACGAGCAATACGGCCGCGTGGACGACTACGCCAGCCGCGTCGGCGCCAAGTTCCACGCCGGCGTGCGCCCCTGGCATGTGCCGGTGGACGTGGCCCTGCCCTGCGCCACGCAGAACGAGCTGGATGAAAACGATGCCCGCGCCCTGATCAAGAACGGCGTGCAGTGCGTGGCCGAAGGCGCCAACATGCCCTCCACCAACGAGGCCGCCAAGGCCTTCGAGGCGGCCGGCGTGCTCTACGCCCCCGGCAAGGCCAGCAACGCCGGCGGCGTCGCCACCTCGGGCCTGGAAATGAGCCAGAACGCGGTGCGCCTGGTCTGGACGCGCGATGAAGTGGACGTGCGCCTGCTGGGCATCATGCAAAACATCCACGCCGCCTGCCTGCAGCACGGCAAGCGCGCCGACGGCAAGATGAGCTACATCACCGGCGCCAACGTGGCCGGCTTCGTGAAGGTGGCCGATGCGATGCTGCAGCAGGGCGTGATCTGAGAGCCTGATGGTCGTCGAGCGGTCGCACGGACTGCGGCGAGCCCCCAAGGGCTACGCGGCGACGATGCGGAACGCGGTGGCCCTGGCCACGGGGCGCACGGTGTTGCTCTCGCGCTGGAGATCGACGATGCCGTAATTGGACAGGGTCCTGAGCGTGCGCGACAGGTTGCCCGGTTTGCGCCCGGTGGCCTGCGCCAGCACCGAGATCGATGCGGGCTCGGTTTCGGCGATGACACGCAGCAAGGCGCGGTTGTCATCGCTCAACACCTCGGCCAAGGATTTCATCGAGGTGAACCAGACCTTGGGCTCGCCCGGCTTGGGCTTGTAGCCGCCACGCGCAATGGCCAGCACGCGCTGGCGAATCTGCTCCTGGGGCAGGATGCCGATGGCGATGGATTTTGTAAAACCTGCGGTTTTCATGGCTTGCTCACCTCCAACAGCACGCGGTCAACGTCCGCGAAAAAGTCCTACAGCAGCTGCTGGGCATTTGCGTGCACCACCATTCGAGCGGCCCGCCCTCGTCTCCAGTGCATTGCACAAGCGCTGCGATGCCACCGTGTAGTTGCAGGCGAAGCAGATTATGAGAAAGCAAGCAAGCGCAAAGCAGGGTCAAGTTGGCAAATCCAATAGCGCTTTGCGCTTTGCCAGCGGGTGCTGGAGGCCGATTTGGCTTGAAAAATTCCAGGCGGCATCGTTTTGTGCCGTCAGCCCATCGCATGCGCCACCCCGCTGTCTCCATCACCCATCCGCAGCCACACCACTTCTGGGCGAACGCTGCATGCGCCGCACCAGTAGGCGAACTGAAGTTGAAGTCCATGCCTTGGCTTCGAGGGGAACAACGTGTTGAGAAACTACAGCTAGCGGCCCATGCTCGCGGTAGCAATCTTCCAGAGCAATTCCATTAGGACTAGACGCTCCCCTCGACTGAGACTGTTTAGCAGGTCAGTCTCCATCGTGGACGCAATGTCCAGGGCTTTGCCGACGAGTTGCTCTCCGGACTTCGAAAGCCTCAGGTGCTGAAATCGCTTGTCCACATCGCTCTGCTCTCGTGCAATCAAGTCACGCTCGCTAAGACGGTCAAGAAGCAGTGACATTCTCGCCGCTGAACTCGCGAGCGCTTGGCATAGCTGCTTGCTCGTGGCGCCTGGATTGCTGTGGATGAGAACGAGGATCGAGAACTCCACCTGCGTCACCTTGAATGGCTTGCCGATGTTGGAGACAAAGATCCTGAGCGTCGGGACGGAGGCCTGGGCCAAGTTGTAGCCCAACAAGGTCAACAGCTTCGAATGATCCAGCCCACCCGGAATTTCTTGTTGCACGCAATCCCCCTCCATGCGCGTGAGTCTAAGGCACGGCGCAGTTGGCTTCGGGCACCCGGGTTTATACCAATGGACCCACAAATCGCCGTCACCTACATTAGTTATCAGAAAGAACTTATTTGTCACAAAATTTTATCGTTCTTCCTAATGAAGATAGATAGATTGATTATTTATAATAGTTTTTTTGATATATCAATCGTCCGTGTAATACCGACTCGAAGCTCGGAACGAAAGACAGAATCCATTGGAGATAGCACATGAGAATTTTTAGGCCTTTTTCGACTGTCGGTGCGATCCCACTCGCTAGCGCATTACTCATTGCGGGGTGTGGTGGCGGCTCTGATCCGACTCCTACGCAGCCAGGGCAGCCCGAGCTGCCTCGGTTGTCAGCAGCAGTTGGCGCACCGCTTCAGGGCACTTGCGACGCTCTCTTGTCGTTCAGCTTTCCTAATACGGCCATCTCATCCGTCACGACGGCTGTCGCTGGGTCACTGAAAGTAGCTGGGAAAGACATTGGCGCGCACTGCGTTGTCACCGGGAAGATGAATGAGCGCGTGAGCCCTGTAGACGGTCAAACATATGCTGTTAGCTTCCAGATGCGGCTCCCACTGGATTGGAATGGTCGCTATCTCTACCAAGGCAATGGGGGAACGGACGGCAGTGTGTCGAGTGCGACCGGCGCTGTGGGCAGTGGCGGCCCGTTGACCAACGCCCTTTACCGCGGGTTTGCCGTCATCTCATCTGATGCAGGGCACAGCTCCTCGCAAAACCCTCTATTCGGCATGGACCCGGAAGCCCGCATTGACTACGGCTACGGAGCCGTAAAGAAATTGACCCCAATGGCCAAAGCCCTGATCAAGGCGGCATATGGGAAGGAACCCGATAGGTCTTACGTCGGCGGCTCGTCGAACGGCGGCCGACACGCGATGGTCACGGCAGCTCGTCTCCCGCAGGACTACGATGGGGTGTTGGCGAACTCACCCGGCTTTAACCTGCCAAAAGCTGCCGCCGCTCAGCTGTACACCGCGCAGCAGTTCCGCAAGGTAGCGACAGACGAGAATGACTTGGCTACCGGCTTCACCGTCGCAGAGCGGCAAATAGTTGCGAAGAAGATTCTTGAACGTTGCGATGGTCTCGACGGAGTAACGGATGGACTTGTTCAGGACGTAGAAGCCTGCCAGACGGCGTTCAACATTTTTGACCATGTACCCACCTGTTCCGGTGCGAGAGACGGAACCTGCCTCACGGTGGCGCAGAAGAGCGCCATCGATCTCATGTACGCAGGTCCGGTCAATAGCCGCGGTGAACGCCTTTATGCGACCCAGCCCTACGACCCTGGTCTGGCAGGCTCGGGGTGGGCGAGCTGGAAGTTCAGCAGTTCTGTGGGGGCGTCGCGCGATCCAGTCGCTGTCGGCATCATCTTCCAAGTGCCGCCGGACCCGACGATAGTGAGTAACACTCGTGCCTTCGCATTCAACTACAACTTCGACATGGACTACCCGAAACTGTTTCAGACGAACGCGACCTATACGGAGAGTTCCTGGTCTTTCATGACGCCACCGAACCCCACGAAGCTGGACGCCTTGCGGGACAGGGGCGGCAAGATGATCGTCGTTCAGGGCGTTTCTGATGGTGTGTTTTCGATTGATGACACCAAGCGCTGGTACGACGAACTCGACACCGAGAACAAGGGTAAGGCCGCTGACTTCGCGCGCTTCTTTCGTGTGCCTGGCATGAATCACAGCAGCGGCGGAATTTCTACGGACCAGTACGACGCTCTCGACGCATTAGTCAAATGGGTTGAGAAGGGCATCGCGCCTGATCAAATTGTTGCAACCGCTAGGGGCGAGGGCAACGCGGGCGGCGCGAATAGAGAAGTTCCGGCAGATTGGGCCGTGGACAGAACTCGCCCGCTCTGCCCTTATCCGTTGATTGCTCGTTACAACGGCACAGGGGACAGTGAGCGCGCTGAAAACTTTACCTGCAAGAAGTGACGGACAACTGCGACCTGAAGGCGCCCGCATAACGGCGCCCCTCGTGCCCTGCCAGAGAGTTTCTCCCTTGGCGGGGTTTCTTCTGTCTCTCCGGATGTACTATAGACCCGGCAATTAAGAATTGCATCAGGCGGCATATTTGATCTTCGGGTCTTCGAAGTATGAGCGCGCACGCTGCGGGTTGTTGCCCAGCATGTTCATGTGCGCTTCTGTGGCGCGGCGCAGCTTATCTTTGGTGCGCACCTGCACACGTGAATCCAGCGCGTACTTGAGATCGGCATTGAGCCGCTCACCCTCACACGGGGTAGCTCAGACACCCAACCGGACGATCTGTCCCCATTTCACCTCCGGCATCTCCTCAAAATTCGCCACCACGCACACGCGCTGGTGGTGTTTTGCTTCTTCAGCCAAAGCCCGATGCAGATAGCGGATCGACGTTGCATCCAGCGCCGCCTCGGGCTCGTCGATCAGCGTGAGCGGCGCGCCACTGGCCAGCGCCGCCGCCAGCAGCACCTTGCGCTTGCCGCCGGTGGACAGGCGAAACATCTCCTTGTGCAGATGCTCCTGCAGCCCCAGGCCCTGCGCATGCGCCTGCCAGGCGGTTTCGCTCCAATCGGGATAGCGCATGGCCTGTTGCCGCGCCCACTGCACGGGTGAAATGTCCGGCCAATCGGCGCGCGGATCGCGCCAGAACACCAGCGCAGGATTGCTGCGCACCTGCGCGCGCAGATCGCTGCCCTGCCACAGCACGGCGCCGGTCTCGGGCGCCGTCTCGCCTGCCAGCAGACGCAGCAGCGCGGTCTTGGCCTCGCCCTCTGCATCGACGATGAGGGACAGACCGGGTGGGAAGCCCGCACTCCAATGCTCCTGCCGCCCATAGCCCGGCGTGCCAAAGTCAATGCTGCAAGCCTGCAACGGCATTTGAGTCGATTCGCTCACAAGTCTCTCCTGGAGATATCCATGCAAGGACACCCCTTGTTTTTACACTGAGCGCCATGTCTTCGACCACTGCCCCGCGCCCTGCCCCGCACGCCCTGCGCGCGCTGCTGCCCTTTCTGCGCCCCTACCGCTGGCCGATCGCCGCGGCGCTCGCCTTCCTGCTGCTTGCCGCGCTGGCCACGCTGGCGTTTCCGCTGGCGCTGCGCCAGCTGATCGACCAGGGCATGCCGGGCGGCGGCGATGCCGGGCGGCTGCGCACGCACTTTGGTCTGCTGTTTGGCGTGGCGGTGGCGGTGGGCGTGTTTTCGGCGGCGCGCTATTACATGATGAGCTGGCTGGGCGAACGCGTGACGGCGGATCTCAGAAGTGCGGTCTACGCCCACGTGCTGCGCCAGAGCCCGCAGTTCTTCGAGACCACGCAGACCGGCGAGGTGCTCTCGCGCCTCACCTCGGACACCACGCTGGTGCAGACCGTCATCGGCTCATCGTTTTCGCTCGGACTCCGTAATGCCGTGCTGGGCCTGGGCGCACTCATCATGCTGGTCTGGACCAACCCCTTCATCATGTCGGTGGCGCTGGCCGCCGTGCTGGTGGTGGTGCTGCCCGCGATGTGGATAGGGCGCAGCGTGCGCCGCCTGTCGCGCGCCAGCCAGGACCGCGTGGCCGACACCAGCGCCATCGCCGCCGAGGTGCTGGGCGCCATTCCCGTGGTGCAGGGCTTTGTGGCAGAGCCGCGCGAGGCGGCGCGCTTTGCGGCGGCGGCGGAAAGCGCGTTTCGCACCGCCGTGCGCCGCAGCGGCGTGCGCGCGGCGCTGGTGGCGTTCATCATCATCGCCAACGCCGCGCTGCTGCTCTGGGGCCTGTACCGCGGCAGCGTGGCGGTGATCGCCGGGCAGATGAGCGCCGGCAACCTGGGCCAGACCATCGTCTATGCGCTGTTCCTGGCCGGTGCCGTGGCGGTGCTGGGCGAGGTCTACGGCGACCTGCTGCGCGCCGCTGGCGCCACCGAGCGGCTGATGGAATTGCTGGCCACCGAGCCCGCGATCCGCGCGCCCCAGCCACCGGCACTGCGGCAGATAGCGCCTGGGCGTGCGCTGGATGTGGCCTTCGAAGCGGTGCAGTTTCACTACCCCTCGCGCCCGGATCGCGCCGCGCTGGCGGATTTCACGCTGCGCCTGGCACCGGGCGAAACCGTGGCGCTGGTGGGCGCCAGCGGCGCAGGCAAATCCACGGTGTTCCAGCTGCTGCAGCGCTTCTACGACGTGGGCGGCGGGCGCATTCTGGTGGGCGGTGAAGACCTGCGCGCGCTGGCTCCGCACGCGCTGCGCCAGCGCATTGCGACGGTGCCGCAGGAGGCGGTGATTTTTTCGAGCAGTGCCCTGGAAAACATCCGCTACGCCCGCCCCGAAGCCACGCGCGCGGAGGTGCTGGCCGGCGCGCGCGCCGCCTTTGCCGACGAGTTCATCACCGCGCTGCCGCAGGGCTATGACACCTTTCTGGGCGAGCACGGCGTGCGCCTCTCGGGCGGGCAGCGCCAGCGCATCGCGATTGCGCGCGCGCTGCTCAAGGATGCGCCCATCCTGCTGCTCGATGAGGCCACCAGCGCGCTCGACGCCGCCAGCGAGCGCGCGGTGCAGCAGGCGCTGGATGCCGCGCTGCACCAGCACGCAAGCCACCGCATCACGCTGGTGATCGCGCACCGGCTGGCGACCGTGCAGCATGCGGACCGGATCATCGTGCTGGAGCATGGCCGCGCCATCGAGCAAGGCAGCCACGCGCAGCTGGTGGCCGCGGGCGGCGCCTATGCACGGCTGGCGGCGCTGCAGTTCACGATTTAAACAAAACTGGCTGTAGCGCATGCCAGCAAAGCGATAGCAGCTATCGATAGAATAGTTACCCAGGCATTTCATCGGTGCGCAGCCAGCCCGTCACACTCCAGCGCGTGCTGCGGCACGGCAGCACCGCATGCGGCATCAGACCGCTGACGAACACCGCCAGACGCGCGCTCAATGGCGCAAAGCGCGCCAGCTCGATGTCCGGGTTCGTCGGCTGGTAGAAGCACAGCTCGCCGCCATCGGACTCATTCCACCCATCGTTGAGGTACAGCACGATGGAAATCTTGCGCACATGGCTGCCGCGGTGCTGGTCCAGATGCTTGCGGTAGCCGCGTCCCTCGGGGTAGCGGGCAAAGTGAAATTCCTGGCTGCGCAGGCCCATGGCAAAGCGCTCGTTCAAGACTGCCCGCAGGCCTGCCATCCAGTCGAAGAAAGGGTGGCGCGCGAGGCGCGAGCCCGGGGGCACCCAGCAGATCGCGTCACCGCGCACTTCAGGTTCTTTGCCACCTGCGGGGTCGAGACCGAACTCGCCCGGCTCGAAGCAGTTGGCCGTCCACAGCTCTTGCGCATAGCTACGCAATGCATCGCACCAGGCGGGCGCGACGGCAGCGTCGCTCACGCTCCAGCCCTGCCGGTTGAGCGCGCTGATGATGGCGTCGTATTCACCCATGGTTCATCGCTCTTGGATTCTGAAAATTTTCCTGTCACGCAGCGCAGTCTGCCCGCATCCAATAATGCAACGAGGGGAACAAAAAGCCCGGTTCTCCCCACCGACATCCAGATGGATGCCAAAGATTCGGGCCTTGTGATTGAAGGAGAAAATCATGACCAAGCTCTATTCCACCATCGCTCTTGCCGCTGGCCTCATGTTCGCTGGTTCCGCTTTCGCCGCAGGCACGCAACCTGCCGCCGGCAACGCACCCTATTTTGACGAAGGCCAAAGCATGACGAGCACGCTGCAACGTGCCGACGTGCGCAATGCCGCCATCGCGCACCGGCCTGCCTCCGGCATGATGAATGCCACACCGGCACCCGACACGCCCAGCACGCTGACACGCGCGCAGGTGCATGCGAACACCGTGCAGGCCATTCAGAATGGCTTCCATGTCGAATCCGGCAATCTGACGGCTCTGTAATCGCACGCCTGCCAAGACGGGAATGAATGGCCTGGCCGGCACTGGCCAGGCCATTTTTTGTGCTGGCGCCAGCGGGGACATGGCGGTGGTGCATCATCGCCGCCATGTCCGTGAGCATCACTTTCCTCGGCGGTGCCGGCACCGTCACCGGCTCCAAATACCTCGTGCGCCACGGCGGCAAGGCGCTGCTCGTGGACTGCGGGCTGTTCCAGGGCTACAAGCTGCTGCGCGAGCGCAACTGGCAGCCCTTGCCGGTGGCACCCGCCGCCATCGATGCCGTGGTGCTGACCCATGCCCATCTGGACCACAGCGGCTACCTGCCGCTGCTGGCCCGCGCGGGGTTTGGCGGCCCCGTGTTCTGCACCGCCGGCACGCGCGATCTGTGCGCCATCCTGCTGCCCGACAGCGGCCATCTGCAAGAGGAGGATGCGGCCTACCTGAACCGCCACCGACTCAGCAGGCACCAGCCCGCGCTGCCGCTCTACACGCGCCAGGATGCATTGCACAGCCTGCATCTGCTGCAACCCAGGCCCTGGCAGCGGACCTTCGAGCCGCTGCCAGGCTGGCAAGTGCGCTTCAGCCGCGCCGGTCACATCCTGGGCGCGGCCAGCGTGCTGCTGCAGGTGGATGGCCGGCGCATTCTGTTTTCGGGCGATCTGGGGCGGCCGGACGATCTCCTGATGCGCGCGCCGGAGCCGCCGCCGCCGGCCGATGCGGTGCTGGTGGAATCCACCTACGGCGACCGCAGCCACCCGGCCAGCAGCGTGCTGGACGATATCGCCGCGCCGCTGTCGCGGCTTGCGGCGCGCGGCGGGGTGGCGGTGGTGCCGGTATTTGCCATCGGGCGCGCGCAGACGGTGCTGCATGCGATCGCGCAGCTCAAACAGCACGGCGCCCTGCCTTCGGCGCTGCCGGTGTTTCTCGACAGCCCGATGGCGGTGCAGGCCACGCAGCTCTACCAGGACCACCGCGGCGAGCACCGGCTGGACAGCGCCGCCTTGCAGGCCATGGCGCGCGGCACGACGCTGGTTCACAGCGTGGAGGAATCCAAGGCGCTGGCGCGCCTGCACGGCCCGCGCGTCATCCTCTCCGCCAGCGGCATGACTACCGGCGGGCGCGTGCTGCACCATCTGGCGCTGTACGCGGGGGACCACCGCAACATGATCCTGCTGACCGGACACCAGGCCGGCGGCACGCGCGGTGCGCGCATCGCCGCGGGGGAGAAGACCATCAAGCTGCTGGGGCGTGAGCTTGCCATCCGCGCCGAGGTCGTGCAGCTCGCCAGCGCCTCGGCGCATGCCGATGCGCAGCAGATCGAGCAGTGGCTCACCGGCATGCAGCCGCGGCCAGGCCAGGTTTTTCTGGTGCATGGCGAGCCGCAGGCGACGCAGGTATTGCAGGCGCGACTGACTGGCCATTGCAAGGTGCGGATACCGGAATACGGCGAAACCGTCGCCCTTTGACAGGGCAAGCCAGGCACATCACACCTGCTGGCGCAAGGACCAAGCCGATGCCTGCGCAAGGCCTTCCTGCTGGTGTTCCAGCCGCAAGCCATGGCACCGCCTAAAATTCACCGGTTGAACCCACGCAATAGGCCTATCAGCACCATGGGACGCACCCTGTACGACAAAGTCTTCGACGAGCACGTCGTCCATACCGAAGAAGACGGCACCGCCCTGCTCTATATCGATCGCCATCTGGTGCACGAAGTCACCAGCCCGCAGGCATTCGAAGGGCTGCGCGAGGCGGGCCGCCCGGTCTGGCGCACCAGTTCCATCGTTGCCACGGCAGACCACAACACGCCGACCACCGGCTGGGAGCAGGGCTACGACGGCATCGCCGACCCGATCAGCAAGCTGCAGATCGAGACACTGGACGAGAACATCCACAAGAGCGGCGCGGCCGCCTTCTTCCCCTTTCTTTCGAAGCGCCAGGGCATCGTGCATGTCATCGGCCCGGAAAACGGCGCCACGCTGCCCGGCATGACCGTGGTCTGCGGCGACAGCCACACCAGCACGCATGGCGCCTTCGGCGCGCTGGCCCACGGCATAGGCACGAGCGAGGTGGAACACGTTCTCGCCACGCAATGCCTGCTGGCCAAGAAGGCCAAGAACATGCTGGTGCGCGTGAACGGCCATGTCGCGCCGGGCATCACCGCCAAGGACATCGTGCTGGCCATCATCGGCAGGATCGGCACGGCGGGCGGCACCGGCTACACCATCGAATTCGGCGGCGAGGCGATCCAGGCGCTGTCGATGGAAGGCCGCATGACGGTGTGCAACATGGCGATCGAAGCCGGTGCGCGCGCCGGCATGGTGGCCGTCGATCAGAAGACGATCGACTACGTCAAGGGCCGCCCCATGGCGCCCACCGGCGTGGAATGGGACCAGGCCGTGGCGTACTGGAAGACGCTGCATTCCGATGCGGACGCGCATTTCGACGCGGTCGTCAACCTTGCCGCAGCCGACATCGAGCCACAGGTCACCTGGGGCACCAACCCCGAAATGGTGGTCAACGTCGGCGCCCGCGTGCCCGACCCGGAGAAGGAAAAAGACCCGGTGATCCGCCACGCGATGGAGCGCGCTCTCACCTACATGGGGCTGGAGCCCGGCAAGCCGATGCAGGACATCTTCGTCGACAAGGTGTTCATCGGCTCGTGCACCAACAGCCGCATCGAAGACCTGCGCGCCGCCGCCGCGGTGGTGAAGAAGCTGCACCAGAAGGTGGCGAAAAACATCAAGCTGGCGATGGTGGTGCCGGGCTCGGGCCTGGTGAAGGAGCAGGCCGAGCGCGAGGGCCTGGACAAGATTTTCACGGCGGCCGGTTTCGAATGGCGCGAGCCGGGCTGCTCGATGTGTCTGGCGATGAACGCCGACCGGCTGGAAGCAGGCGAGCGCTGCGCGTCCACCTCCAACCGCAATTTCGAAGGCCGTCAGGGTGCGGGCGGTCGCACCCATCTGGTCAGCCCCGCCATGGCGGCGGCGGCGGCCATCCACGGTCATTTTGTTGATATCCGCAGATTTGCCTGAAGGAGTTATCCATGAAAAAAATCGCTGTGTTCATCCCCGTCCTGCTCGCCATTTTTCTGGCCGGCTGCAACACCGTCAAGGGCGTCGGCCAGGACGTGCAGAAGGCCGGCGGCGCCATCGAGAAATCCGCCAAGTAAGCGCCCCAGCCATTGCCATGCAGAAGTTCACCGTGCACAAGGGGCTGGTCGCGCCCATGGATCGCGAGAACGTCGATACCGACGCGATCATCCCCAAGCAGTTTCTCAAGTCCATCAAGCGCACCGGCTTCGGCCCCAACCTGTTTGACGAGTGGCGCTACCTGGATCAGCCCGGCAGACCCGGCATGCCGGAAGCCAAGCGCAAGCCCAACCCGGACTTCGTGCTGAACCAGAGCCGCTACAAAGGCGCGAGCATCCTGCTGGCACGGCAGAACTTCGGCTGCGGGTCGAGCCGCGAGCATGCGCCCTGGGCGCTGCAGCAATACGGCTTTCGCGCCATCATCGCGCCCAGCTACGCCGACATCTTCTTCAACAACTGCTTCAAGAACGGACTGCTGCCGATCCGCCTGCCGGAACCCACCGTGGCTCGCCTGTTTGACGAAGTGGCCGCCTTCCCGGGCTACGAGCTCACGATAGACCTTGAGCGCCAGGTGGTGGTGGAGCCGCAGGGCGCCGAAATCCCGTTCGAGGTCGAGTCCTTCCGCCGCTACTGCCTGCTGGGCGGGCTGGACGATATCGGCCTGACCCTGCGCCACAAGGACAAAATCAAGGCCTTCGAGGCCCAGCGCCTGGCCACCAAGCCCTGGCTGGCGCATGTGATGCAGTCCTGACAGCACCGCCAACCATCTACGTCAAACAAGGCTCTAGCGCTTGCCCATCAAGCGGTTACAGCTATCAAAACAAAGAAGTCATGAAGATTGCAATCCTCCCCGGTGACGGCATAGGCCCCGAAATCGTTGCCGAGGCCGTGAAGGTGCTCCAGGCGCTCGGTCTTCGCTTCGAGATGGAAACCGCCCCCGTCGGCGGCGCCGCCTACGAAGCCAGCGGCCACCCGCTGCCGGATTCCACGCTGAACCTGGCGAAGGCAGCCGACGCCATCCTGTTCGGCGCCGTTGGCGACTGGAAGTACGACACACTAGAGCGCGCGCTGCGGCCCGAGCAGGCCATCCTGGGCCTGCGCAAGGCGCTTGGCCTGTTCGCCAACTTCCGCCCGGCGATCTGCTACGAGCAGCTCACGCATGCCAGCAGCTTGAAGCCCGAGCTGGTGGCGGGCCTGGACATCCTCATCATCCGCGAGCTCACCGGCGACATTTACTTCGGCCAGCCGCGCGGGCGCCGCGGCGCGCCGGATGGCGCCTTTGCCGGGGCCGAAGAGGCCTTTGACACCATGCGCTACACGCGCCCGGAAATCGAGCGCATCGCCCATGTCGCCTTCCAGGCCGCGCGCCAGCGCAGCAAGCGCGTGACCAGCGTGGACAAGGCCAACGTGCTGGAGACCTTCCAGTTCTGGAAGGACATCGTCACCGAGGTGCACAAGGGCTACCCGGACGTGGAGCTCTCGCACATGTACGTGGACAACGCGGCCATGCAACTGGTGAAGGCCCCCAAGGCCTTTGACGTGATCGTCACCGGCAACATGTTCGGCGACATCCTCTCGGACGAGGCCTCCATGCTCACCGGCTCGATCGGCATGCTGCCCTCGGCTTCGCTCAACGACAAGAAGCAGGGCCTGTACGAGCCCAGCCACGGCAGCGCGCCCGACATCGCCGGCAAGGGCGTGGCCAATCCGCTCGCGACCATCCTGAGCGCCGCGATGATGCTGCGCTTCTCGCTGAACCAGGCGGAAGCCGCCAACCGCATCGAAACCGCCGTGAAGAAGGTGCTGGCGCAGGGCCTGCGCACGCCGGACATCTACAGCGAGGGTACGACCCGCGTCGGGACAGCCCAGATGGGCGATGCGGTCGTGCAGGCGCTGGCCTGACCCCTGACGAATGGGCCCAGGCACCGCTGCGAGCGACTACATCACCCGCTGCCTGTGCCTGGATGTCGGCACCAACCCCCACAACGCACAGCAGTTGCGCGATGTGGGGGGGTTTCGTCCCGATTTGAGCGCGGCGAAAAACCTCCATCCCAAACAGGCGGACTTTCAGCGCCAGCTCGATGCGCTGACCCAGGACGCAGCCTTTGTTCTCGGACACAACACGCGGCGATTCGACCTGCCGCTGCTCGCGCACCTCTACCCCGCGCTGGCGCTCTTGCAACTGCCGCAGATCGACACGCTGGAGCTGTCGCCGATCGCGTTTCCGCAAAACCCCTACCACCGCCTCGTCAAAGACTACAAACTTTGTAGCGCAAGCCGCAACAACTCCGCCCGCGATGCGCAATTGGCGCACCAGTTGCTGCTGGAGCAAGCCCAGGCTCTGCAGGAGCGCACAACGCAGCACCCGGACGAAGCCCTGTGCCTGCACCACCTGCTGGTGCCCGAGGGGCAACAGGGCAGCGGGCATGATGCCCTGTTCAGCCAGTGGCGCAAGGCCGCACGCCCGGATATCCATGCAGCCACCCTGGCCTGGCTGCGCGCCACCAAGGGCAAGGTCTGCATCAGCGCCCAGCGCCGTTTGATCCGCGAGTGGCTGCCCGACCCCGCCTGGCACCAGAGCCTCGCCTACGTACTCGCCTGGCTGCGCGTTTCGGGCGGCAATTCGGTGCTGCCGCCCTGGGTGGGTCACAGCTTTCCGCAAGTGCGCGAGCTCATCCGAGCACTGCGTGAGAAACCCTGCGGCGAGCCGCAATGCCCATGGTGCGAGCAAGAACACCAACTGGCCAAACTGCTGCCGCGCTACTTTCCGGGCATCACCGCATTTCGCGCCACCCCCACCACCGAGGACGGCCGCAGCCTGCAGCAGGCCATCGTCGAAAACGGCATGGCAGGCCATCCCACCCTGGCCATCCTGCCCACGGGCGGCGGCAAGTCGCTGTGCTACCAGTTGCCGGCACTGGCGCACTACTACCGCAGCGGCAGCGTCACGGTGGTGATTTCGCCGCTGCAATCGCTGATGAAAGACCAGGTCGATGGCCTGCAACAGCGCGGCATCACCTGCGCGGGCTACCTCAACAGCCTGCTCACGCCCATCGAGCGGCGCGCCATGCTCGACAAGCTGCGCCTGGGCGATCTGGGCCTGATCTTCGTCGCGCCCGAGCAGTTTCGCAGCACCGCCTTTGCCAAGGCGCTGATGCACCGCGAGGTGCGCGCCTGGGTGTTCGACGAGGCGCATTGCCTCTCGAAATGGGGGCACGACTTCCGCCCCGACTACCTCTACGTCTCGCGCTTCATCCGGCACAAACAAAAGGCACAGCCTTCGCCGGTGTTCTGCTTCACCGCCACGGCGCAGCCGGGGGTGATTGCCGACATCTGCGCCCATTTTGAAAAACACCTGACCATGCGGCTCACGCTGCTCAACGGCGGTGCCGGACGCAAGAATCTGAGTTACGAGGTGCGCACCGTTCCCACCCAGGCCAAATACGCCGAAACCCTGCGCCTGCTGCAGGAGGAGCTGCAAGGTGAAGGCTGCGCCATCGTTTTTTGCGCACGCCAGAAAACGGTGGAAGAAGTGGCGACCTTCCTGAAAGACGCCGGGCTCGATTGCGGCTATTTCCATGGCGGCATGGAGCCCGCCGACAAGCGCCACATTCAGGAAAATTTCATCGCCGGGCAGTTGCGCGTCATCGCCGCCACCAACGCCTTCGGCATGGGCGTGGACAAGCCAGACGTGCGCCTAGTGATCCACATCGACACGCCCGGCTCGCTGGAAAACTACCTGCAGGAAGCCGGCCGCGCCGGGCGCGACCAGGCCCCGGCGCGCTGCGTGCTGCTGTACGACGAGGCCGACCTGGACGTGCAGTTTCGCCTGCTGCGCAACGCGCGGCTGAACCAGCACGACATCCGCTCCATCCTGAAAGCCCTGCGCAGCATCCACCGCAAGGATGGGGGCGATGGCGAGGTGGTGGTGACCAGCGGCGAAATCCTGCTGCAAATCCCGGACGAGCACCGCATCGACCCCGAGGCACGCGACGCAGATACCAAGGTGCGCATCGCCATCGCCTGGCTGGAAGAGGCCAGGCTGCTGGAACGCCACGAAAACCACACGCGCGTCTTTCCCGGCAGCCTGCTGGTCGGCAGCCTGGACGAAGCGCGCGCCGTGCTGCAACGCCAGCTGGAGCCGCAAACGGATACGGCCCCCTACCTGACCATCCTTGGCCTGCTGATGCAGGCGGGCGATGGTGACAGCCTCTCCACCGACGAGTTGATGCTGGCCACGGGCAAGGATGCGCGCAGCGTCGCCGCCATGCTGCGCGAACTCGACCGATGGAAGCTCCTGTCCAACGACACGGAAATTGGCGTGTCCTTCTACAGCGATCCCGACAGCACGCAGCGCCTGGCCGAGCTGCAGCACCTGGAGGACACACTGCTGGCCCAGTTGCGCGAAGCCGCGCCCGATGCCGACGACCAGAGCTGGCACAGATGCACATGCGGCGCCTGTGCGACGCCATGCGCCGCGACAGTGGCATGGCCCTCGACCCCGAACGTCTCGCTCGCCTGCTCACCGCCTTTGCAGCAACCTTTGGCGAGGGCCACGGCATGCGCGGCTGCTTTGCGCTGCGCCCGGGTGGCAGCGAACATCGCCAACTCAAGCTGCTGCGCAACTGGCAGGAAATCGACACCATCCGCAGGCGGCGCATGCTGGTGTGCCTATCGCTGCTGCAGCACTTCACCCGCCTGCGCAAGGGCAACACCAGGCTGGTGACGGCCAAGCAGGGCGAGCTTGAAACCGCGCTGCAGAGCGACCTGGCGCTGGCCCACCTGGGCATCAACGACTGGGGCGTGGCGCTGTCGTCCGCCCTGCTCTACCTGGACGCCAACGAGGTGCTGCATCTGGCGCGCGGCAAGGCGGTGTTCCGCTCGGCCATGCGCATTGCCTTCGAGCCCACGGCGCAGCGCCGGCAGTTCAACAAGGGCGACTACGCCGAGCTGGCACTGCACTACCAAAGCAAGATCGCCCAGGTGCATGTGATGGCGGAATTCGCCAAGCTGGCGCTGCACAAAGTCCAGGCCGCCATGCAGTTCATCCTGGACTATTTCCGCCTGGATCGCGACAGTTTCATCCGGCAATACTTCGGCGGACGCAAGGACGTGCTGGAAATGGCCACCACCGAGGCCGCGCACCGGCGCATCCTGGTGGATCTGGCCAACCCCGAGCAGCAGGCCATCGTCACGGCGCCGCTCACGGGCTGCCAACTGGTGCTGGCCGGGCCCGGCTCGGGCAAGACGCGCGTCATCGTGCACCGCGTCGCCTGGCTGCTGCGCGAACGCCTGGTGGAGCCCGAAGCCATCATGGTGCTGGCCTACAACCGCCACGCAGCACATGAAATCCGCCAGCGCCTGTGGCAGCTCGTCGGCGTGGACGCCGCCGGCGTCACCGTGCAAACCCTGCACAGCCTGGCCATGCGCATCACCGGCACCAGCTACGCCGTGGCGGCCGAGCGTGGCGAGACGATTGATTTCTCCGCCGCCATAGTGCAGGCCACCCAGCGCCTGACGCGCGCCGCCCAGGGCGACGATGGGCCAGGCGGTGACGAAACCTCGGTGGCCCGCGACCGGTTGCTGGCCGGGCTGCGCTTCGTGCTGGTCGATGAATACCAGGACATCAACGGCGAGCATTACGCCCTCATCAGCGCGCTGGCCGGGCGTACCCTGGCGGCGCAGGATGACCGCCTGTCGCTGATGGCAGTCGGCGACGACGACCAGAACATCTACGCCTTCGGCGGTGCCAGCGTGCGCTACATCCGCCAGTTCGAAACCGACTACCAGGCACAGTGCTACCGCCTGCTGGAAAACTACCGCAGCAGCGCCCACATCATCGACGCCGCCAACGCCGTCATCGCCCCTGCACGCCAGCGCATGAAAAGCGCCGAGCAACTGCGCGTGAACCACGCCCGACGCGAAGCGCCCCCCGGTGGCGAATGGGGCACGCGCGACCCGCTCACCCAGGGGCGCGTACACGTGCTGCGCACTCCGGCCGCCCCGCTGGCCGAAGCCGCCACCGCACTGGCCGAGCTGCAACGCCTGCAGGCCTTGCACGCGGGAGGCAGCAGCGCCGGGCACTGGGGGCATTTCGCCGTGATCGCCCGGCGCTGGGACGACTTGGATGCGCTGGAAAATTTATGCAAAAACCAGTCCATCCCCGTGCTGCGCCTGCGCGAAGAACTACAAATACCATTGCATTCCACACGCGAGGGCGATGGTCTGCTGCAACTGCTGCGCGGCGCCCTGCGGCGCACACGGCACAAGCGGGTGACGCTGCGCGCAGGTACCCTGGCGCGCTGGCTGCGCCTGCGCCACCACTTGCCCGCTGACGGCTTCACTACCCACCCCTTCCTCGCGGCGCTGGCGCAATTCATCGCCGAAACCGAAGGCAGCGCCTACGGCTTCGCCCTCGCCGTCGATCAGGTGACAGACGCGCTCTACGAGTTCGGCAACGGCAGCCGCAGGCAAGGCGCTGCGCGCCCCAACGCTCCGCTGCTGCTCCTGAGCGCGCACAGCGCCAAGGGGCTGGAGTTCGACCATGTGCTGGTGCTGGACAGCGGCGGCTGGCAACAGCCCAGCGATGAGGAGCGCCGCTTGTTCTACGTTGCCATGACACGCGCCCGCCTGTCGCTCACCCTCTGCGCGGCCGAGGGCGGCATGCATGCCTTTCTCGCGCCTCTGGAGCAACTCGCTTTGCATGCCCGCCCGCAGCCCGCGCCCGTGCCCACGCTGGCATTGACGCGCAGCCGGGCCTGCGGCCCGGAATTCGTGGTGCTCTCTTGGCCGGGCTATTTCCAACCCGATGCGCCGATACACGCGGCCATTGCGCGCCTGCAAGTGGGCGACGCCCTCACCCTGCAGCCTCGCCGCGATGGCAAGCCGGGCTGGGAATTGCGCGATCTGCAAGACACAACCGTCGGGCGCATGGCAGGCAGATTCGAGCCTCCCGGCACCCACATCACCGGCGTGCAGGTGGCGGCCATCCAGGTGCGCGAGCGCCAATCTGGCGATCAACTTGCAAGCGAACGCTGGGAAATCGTCCTGCCGGAAATCGTTTTCGAAAAGCCCAACACGTCAACGCAAGTGCCCGGCGATGCGTTTTGACCTTCGTTGAAACCCGATGAAACCGGGCTTCCACTAAAATACTTCGCCATATGTTTCTCGCGAGCGCGCCCTCCCCCCACATCGTGACCGACCACCCGGCCACGAAGGCAGCGCGCGCATCCACCACCAAAACCACGACCATTACGGGCTGAAGCAGCTCCGGCATCGTCGTGCGCCCTCCCCCGGCCCTGACGAGCCGGGGCAAAAAGCAGCGCCGGATGGTGCAAGACTTTTTAATCTGAAAGGGCAACACAATGAGCAAGCAACTGGTAGGCCTCGTCGGCTGGCGCGGCATGGTCGGCTCCGTGCTGATGGAGCGCATGCAGGCCGAGGGCGACTTCGACCTGATCGAGCCGGTCTTCTTTTCCACCTCCAACGCCGGCGGCAAGGCGCCGGCATTGGCCAAGGCGCACAAGGAACTGCACGACGCCAATGACGTGGCAGCCCTCACGAAGTGCGACATCATCATCTCCTGCCAGGGCGGCGACTACACCAAGGAAGTCTTCCCCAAGGTGCGCGCCTCCGGCTGGCAGGGCCACTGGATCGACGCTGCCAGCGCGCTGCGCATGCAGGACGACGCGGTCATCATCCTCGACCCGGTCAACGACGATCTGATCAAAACCAGGCTCGCCGCGGGCGGCAAAAACTGGATCGGCGGCAACTGCACCAACTCCATCCTGCTGATGGGTCTGGTGGGCCTGTTCAAGGCGGGGCTCGTCGAATGGGTCAGTTCCATGACCTACCAGGCGGCGTCGGGCGGCGGCGCCAACCACATGCGCGAACTGCTCAAGGGCATGGGCGTGATCCACGGCGCGGTCGCGAGCGAACTCGCCACACCCGCGTCGGCGATTCTGGAGATCGACCGCAAGGTGGCGCAGACCATACGCGAGGATGTGCCGCGCGAATTTTTCGGCGCGCCGCTGGCCGGCGGCCTGATCCCGTGGATCGACGCACAGCTGGAAAACGGCCAGTCCAAGGAAGAATGGAAGGGCAAGGCCGAGATCAACAAGATTCTGGGCACGCCCACGCCGATTCCGGTGGACGGCCTGTGCGTGCGCATCGGCGCGATGCGCTGCCATTCGCTGGCGCTCACGCTCAAGCTCAAGAAGGATGTGCCGCTCGCGGAAATCGAGGCCCTCATCAAGGGTGGCAACCCCTGGGTCAGTTTCGTGCCCAACGAGCGCGAGCAGACCGTCAGGGAACTGACGCCCGCGGCTATCACCGGCGGCCTGCAGATCGCCGTCGGGCGCGTGCGCAAGCTCAACATCGGGCCGGAATACGTTTCGGCCTTCGTCGTTGGCGACCAGCTCCTGTGGGGCGCCGCCGAGCCGCTGCGGCGCATGCTGCGCATCCTGCTCAAGGCCTGATTTCCACGATTGCCGCACGGCGTGCCCGAGGACATGCCGTGCGCCAGTGTTGCCCGTTGCCAACAGGCCTGACCATCCGAATCAGTGATAACGGCGGGAAAAAACCTGAACTTCGTTCTTAGCTTGTCAGTGCAACACATTGATGCTAAGGTGCTTTCACCTGTCTTCAGGTGCTTCAGTGCTCCCGTTTTAAAAGCGCAAGGCCTACCCAACAGACGCAACGCACACTGCCCCACCATCCATGCATCGCTGCAAACCCACTCTCCTGGCCGCCGCGGCCGCCCTGTCGATGGGGCTGTACGCCTCCAATGCAAGCGCGCTCGCGCTCGGCCGGGTCACCGTGCAGTCTGCACTTGGCGAACCCTTGCGTGCCGAAATCGCCTTGCCCCAGGTCAGTGCGGTCGAGGCGGATTCACTGAACGTCACCATCGCCAGTCCCGACGTTTTCCGCGCGCAGGGCCTTGAATATTCGGCTGCGGTCAAGGGCATCCGGCTTGACCTCAGGCGCGAGGCCAACGGCAAGATGGTGCTGCGCCTGAGCAGCAACCAGACCATCACCGATCCCTTCATCGACCTCGTCGTGGACGCGGCCTGGAATGCCGGCCATATCGTGCGCAGCTACACCATGCTGTTCGATCCGCCAGGGCTGCGCAGCGCGCCGGCGCCGATCGCGCCACTTGCACCGCAGGCGGATACGCCCACGCGCAGCAGCGCATCGGCCGCTCCCGTGCGCACGCCCCAGGTGGCCGCTGCGCCTGCGCCAGCTTCGGCCAGCGCACCGGCCTTGGCACGCAAGATTGAAGCAAGCCCCGGCGAAGTCAAGGTGCGCTCCGGCGACACCGCCGGCGCCATCGCCAGCGCGCACCGCCCCAGCGGCATTTCGCTCGACCAGATGCTGGTCGCCCTGGTGCGCGCCAACCCCCAGGCCTTCATCGATGGCAACGTCAATCGCCTGCGTGCCGGCAGTGTGTTGCAGATACCGGACCAGGCCAGCGCCGAGGCGACACCCGCCGCCGAAGCCCGCAAGATCGTTGCCGCCCAGAGCCGCGACTTCAATGCCTTCCGGCACCGCCTCGCCGGCGCAGCGCCCGCAGCAGGCGTGGAAGCCGCATCGCGCGCCAGCAGCGGCAAGGTGCAGACCCAGGTGGCCGAATCCAGGCCCGAAGCCGCCAGCGCCGACAAACTGACCCTGAGCAAGGGCGGTGCCGCCGGCGAAAAGGCCGATGCCGAGACCGCGCAAACCAAGCAGGCAGACCAGGCATCGGCCCGCATGGCGGAACTGTCCAAGAACATTTCCGAGCTCAAGGCCTTGAGCGATGGCGCAACCGACGCCAAGGCAGCGCCCGCGGCGCAGCCCGCGCCAGGCGAGGCCGCAAAACCCGGAGTGGAAATGGCAGCGCCCGCGGCACCAGCCACCGATGCGACTCCGGCGCCGCGGACCCAGGAAAGCGCAACACCCGCCGCACCGCCGGCGGCGGAACCTCCTGCGCCGGCTGCAGCCCCCGAGCCGGAACCTGCCGCCGCAGCCAAGGCGCCCGCCGAGGAGCCGCCCAAGCCTGCCCCCGCTGTTTCCGCGCCGGCGCCGGAACCGCAGGAAGAGCCCGGGTTGCTCGCCTCGCTCACGGAAAGCCCGATGGCGGCTGGCGGCGCTCTGGCCCTGGTACTGCTCCTGCTCGGCTGGGGCGGCTACCGCTGGCAGCAGGGGCGGCGCAAAACGGAGAGCCCGGAAACCACTTTTGCCAGCGAGGCGGACCACCCCGATTCCTTCTTCGCCGAAAGTGGCGGCCAGGAAGTGGACACGACGAGCAGCGATCTGACGACCGGTTCCACCTCCACGCTGTATTCGCCCAGCCAGCTTGACCAGACGGGCGATGTCGATCCGATTGCCGAGGCCGATGTCTACCTTGCGTATGGCAAGGACCCGCAGGCCGAGGAAATCCTGAAGGAGGCATTCGTCCACCATCCGGAGAAAGTGGCCATCCCGGCCAAGCTGGCCGAGATTTATGCCAAACGCCAGGACCGCGCGGCGCTTGAAGGTGCGGCGCGGCAAGTGCACGCACTCGCCCACGGCGAAGGGCCGGATTGGGAGCGGGTGCGGGAGCTGGGGCACAGCATCGACCCGGAGAACCCGTTCTACCAGACCAGCGCGCCGCAGCCCGATGCCTTGGCGTTCATTCCACCGGCAGCCGAGCCGGCCGCCGATGCGGCCGCGCTGCCCGAAATTCCCGCCGTGCCGATGGCCGAGGCTGCGCAGACGGGCGCGGCCGACTCCGTGCTTCCGTCAATCGACCTGGATCTGGACCTCGCCCCCTCCGCTCACACGGCGTCCGCGGACACGGCGCACGCTGCATCGGCGAGCGCGTTCACCGCGGCGGCTGTCAGTGCCGCACAGCAGGCGCTGGAAGTGCCGGCTGAGCCCGACAGCGGCATCGGCGGCCTGACATTGCCCGCTGCGCTGACGGAGACCATGCCGTCCGCGGCACACCTGCCTGAAACCATGGGGGAACCACTGGAGTTCCCTACCGAAGGTCTTGCGTTGGCGGATTCCGGCCCCATGCCGCTGTCGCCCAAGGAGATGGCCCCGACCGAACCTGCCCCGCTCGAATTCGACTTCGGCGGGCTCTCTCTGGACCTGGACCGTCCTTCCGCCGCAGCGCCCCACACGCCTGCCGCCGTGGATCTGCCTTCGCTGCCCGAACTGCCGTCCGAGGCCGCGGCAGATGCCCCGCTGCCCGATGACCCGCTGTCCACCAAGCTGGCGCTGGCCGAGGAGTTCAAGACCATTGGCGACAGCGAAGGGGCCCGCGCGCTGATCGAAGAAGTGCTCGCGGAAGCATCCGGCGAGGTCAAGGCCCAAGCCGAGCGTCTGCTGGGAACGCTGGGCTGAACCCCTTTGGCCCAAGCCCGGATGCGGCCAAGGCCGCATCCGGGCTTTGTCTTTTGACCCCACCGTTCTCTGCAAGGATTCCATGCGCATCGCCCTTGGTGTGAGCTACAACGGCCAGCCTTGGCGCGGCTGGCAAAGCCAACCTTCGAGGCAGACGGTGCAGGACGCGCTGGAAACAGCGCTGGAGCGCTTTGCCACGGCTCCCATCCGCACCGTCTGCGCCGGACGCACGGATGCGGGCGTGCACGGCCTGATGCAGGTCGTTCACTTTGATACCGCCATCGACAGGCCGGAATTCTCCTGGGTGCGCGGCCCGAACAGCTTTTTGCCACCCGGCATCGCCGTGCAATGGGCGCGGCGCGTGCCCGATGAATTCCACTCGCGCGCCTGCGCCACGGCGCGCCGCTACGCCTACGTGCTGCTGCAATCGCCGGTACGCCCCAGCATCGAGGCAGGACGTGCCGGCTGGGTATTCCAGGCGCTGGATCAGACCGCCATGCGCGAGGCCGCGGCGCACCTGATCGGCGAGCACGACTTCACCTCGTTTCGCGCCGCCGAATGCCAGGCGAAGAGCCCAGTCAAACATCTCGTCCACATCGCCATCACGCGCCGTGGAGCCTTCCAGCCACCGCCCGCGGGCAGCGAAGGCTGTCCCACCGGCTACTGGCGTTTCGAATTCGAAGGCAATGCCTTCCTGCACCACATGATCCGCAACATCATGGGCTGCCTCGTCGCCGTCGGACAGGGAGTCAGGCCCAGCGGCTGGATGCGCGAAGTGCTCGAAGCGCGCTCGCGCAGCAAGGCGGCGCCGACCTTCATGGCCGACGGCCTGTACTTCCTCGGACCGCGCTACGACCCGGCCTGGGGTCTGCCGGAGCGCAGCGCTGCGTATGATTGGCTGCCATGAACCAGCGCACCCGCATCAAGGTCTGCGGCCTCACGCGCGAGCAGGATGTGGACGCGGCCGTCGCCAGCGGCGCGGACGCGATCGGCTTCGTGCTCTATCCGAAAAGCCGGCGTTACGTGAGCCCCGAGCGCGCCGCAGCGCTGGCCCGGCGCCTGCCGCCGTTCGTGACGCCCGTACTGCTGTTCGTCAATGCAGAAACTATGGATGTGATAGCTGCTTGCACAGATGTGGCGGGCGCCACAGCCCAATTTCATGGAGATGAATCGCCCGAAGATTGCTGGCTCGCAAGCGACAGAGGCGCCATCCCCTTCATCCGCGCCGCGCGCATTCCACTGGGTGCTGCGGGGGCCCGGTTTGACCTCGTAGAATACGCCCACGATTACTCTCACGCCCGCGCCATCCTGCTCGACGCGCATGTCGACGGCTATGGCGGGGGCGGCAAGACATTCCATTGGTCACTGCTGCCACCAAACGTCAATGCTCACCTCGTTTTGTCTGGTGGACTCACACCTGCAAACGTGGGCGATGGCATCAAGGAGGTACGGCCGCGTTGCACGACGCTGGCCGTTGATGTGAGCTCCGGCGTGGAGCTGGATGCAGCGGACGGAACCACCGTCCACGGCACCAAGGACGCCGGCAAGATTGAACGCTTCATCGCCGCGGTGCGCGCGGCCGATGCAGTCCACACCCCTTTGATGAGACCATGATCGACTACCACCAACCCGACAGCCACGGCCATTTCGGCCCCTATGGCGGCACCTTCGCCAGCGAGACGCTGACGCACGCGATCGCCGAACTGCGCGATGTCTACGCGCACTACCAGCACGACCCGGCGTTCATCGCCGAATTCCAGAGCGAGCTGGCGCACTATGTGGGCCGGCCCTCCCCGGTCTACCACGCGTCGCGCATGAGCCGCGAGTTGAAAGGCGCGCAGATCTACCTCAAGCGCGAAGACCTCAACCACACCGGCGCGCACAAGATCAACAACGTGATCGGCCAGGCCATGCTGGCCAAGCGCATGGGCAAGCCGCGCATCATCGCGGAGACCGGCGCCGGCCAGCACGGCGTGGCCACGGCCACCATCTGCGCGCGCTATGGCCTGGAGTGCGTGGTCTACATGGGCGCCGAGGACGTCAAGCGCCAGAGTCCCAACGTCTACCGCATGAAGCTGCTGGGCGCCACCGTGGTGCCGGTGGAATCGGGCAGCCGCACGCTCAAGGACGCGCTCAACGAAGCCATGCGCGACTGGGTGGCCAACGTGGACAACACCTTCTACATCATCGGCACCGTGGCCGGCCCCCACCCCTACCCGATGATGGTGCGCGACTTTCAGAGCGTGATCGGCACCGAGTGCCTCACGCAGATGCCCGAGCTGCTGGGCAAGGACCGCCAGCCCGATGTGGTGGTCGCCTGCGTGGGCGGTGGCAGCAACGCGATGGGCATCTTCTACCCCTACATCCCCAATGAAAAGGTCAGGCTCATCGGCGTGGAAGCCGCCGGGCTGGGCCTGGATTCCGGCAAGCATTCGGCCAGCCTGGAGCGCGGCAGCCCCGGCGTGCTGCACGGCAACCGCACCTACATCCTGCAGGACGAGAACGGCCAGATCACCGAAACGCACTCGATCAGCGCCGGGCTGGACTACCCCGGCGTCGGCCCCGAGCACGCCTGGCTACAAGAGATTCACCGCGCCGAATACGTCGGCATCACCGACGATGAGGCACTCGCCGCCTTTCACCACCTGTGCCGCACCGAGGGCATCATTCCGGCCCTCGAATCCAGCCACGCCGTGGCCTACGCGATGAAACTTGCGCCTACGCTGCCACCCGAGCAATCCATCCTCGTGAACCTCTCGGGCCGGGGCGACAAGGACATAGGCACCGTGGCCGATCTGGCCGGTGCCCAGTTCCACGACCAGCCCAGCCAGGGCGGCCACCAGGTGAAGGGGGGCAAGCCATGAGCCGTATCGCCGCCACCTTCGAGGCGCTGCTCGCCAAAGGCCGCAAGGCGCTGATTCCCTACGTGACGGCCGGTTTCCCCTTTGCCGACATCACCCCCGCGCTGATGCACGGCATGGTCGAGGCCGGGGCCGACGTGATCGAGCTGGGCGTGCCGTTTTCCGACCCCATGGCCGACGGTCCGGTGATCCAGAAGGCCGGTGAAAAGGCCTTGCAGCTGGGCATAGGCCTCACCGAGGTGCTGGAGATGGTGCGCGTCTTCCGCCAGCGCAACCAGACCACACCGGTGGTGCTCATGGGCTACGCCAATCCGGTCGAGCGCTACGCGCAGCGCCACGGCAGCGGCAGCTTTGCGCGCGATGCCGGTGCGGCGGGCGTGGATGGCGTGCTGGTGGTGGATTACCCGCCCGAGGAATGCGAACAATTCGCCGCGGATCTGCGGGCGCACGGCATCGACCTGATCTTCCTGCTCGCGCCCACCTCCACGCCCGAGCGCATGCGGCAGGTGGCGCGCGTGGCCAGCGGCTATGTCTACTACGTCTCGCTCAATGGCGTGACCGGCTCCGGCGCGCTCAACACCGATGCGGTGGCGGCGATGCTGCCGCGCATCCGCGAACACGTGAAAATTCCCGTCGGCGTGGGTTTCGGCATCCGCGATGCCGAAACCGCCAGGGCGATTGGCCGCGTCGCCGACGCGGTGGTCATTGGCAGCCGCATCATCACGCTCATCGAAGAGCAGCCGCACGAACGCGTCGTCGGCGTCACCATCGACTTCCTGCGCCAGATCCGCAAGGCGCTGGACAGCTGAAAGGAACACCCCATGTCCTGGCTGGAAAAACTTCTCCCCTCCAAGATTCACCAGACCGACCCGGCCGAGCGCCGCCAGATGCCCGAGGGCCTCTGGGTCAAGTGCCCGAGCTGCGACACGGTGCTCTACAAGACCGATCTGGAGCACAACCAGAACGTCTGCCCGCACTGCGGCCACCACCACCGCATCGGCGCGCGCGCGCGGCTCAACGCTTTTCTCGACGGCGAAGGCCGCTACGAGATCGGGCAGGAAGTCCTTCCGGTCGACGCCCTCAAGTTCAAGGACAGCCGCAAATACCCCGAGCGCCTGAAAGAAGCGCTGGAAAACACCGGTGAAACCGACGCACTGATCGTGATGGGCGGCGCCGTCAAAAGCGTCAGTGTGGTGGTCGCCGCCTTTGAATTCGACTTCATGGGCGGCTCGATGGGCTCGGTTGTCGGCGAACGCTTCGCGCGCGGCGTGGAAAACGCCATCGAGCAGAAAGTGCCCTTCATCTGCTTCACCGCCACCGGCGGCGCGCGCATGCAGGAAGGCCTGCTCTCCCTCATGCAGATGGCCAAAACCAACGCCGCCCTGACGCGCCTGGCCAAGAAAGGCCTGCCCTACATCAGCGTGCTCACCGATCCGACCATGGGCGGCGTCTCGGCCGGTTTTGCGTTCATGGGCGACATCGTGATCGCCGAACCGGGCGCGCTGATCGGCTTTGCCGGCCCGCGCGTGATCGAATCCACCGTGCGCGTGACGCTGCCCGAAGGCTTTCAGCGCGCCGAATTCCTGCAGGCCAAGGGCGCGGTGGACATGATCGTGGACCGGCGCGAGCTGCGCGACACCGTGGCCAGGAACCTCGCCATGCTGCAGCGCCTGCCAGCGGATGCCATTGCTTGAATTTGATAGCTTGCAGCGCTTATCCAATATGGGTTTAACCGCTATTTGACTACTAATTCAAAATAGCGCGCCACGCTGCAGATTGCCCAGCACGATCAGGCAGACCTGCAGCAGCACCAGCACGATCAGCGGCGAAAGATCCACGCCGCCCATCGCCGGCAGCAGGCGGCGTACAGGCGCCAGCAGGGGCTCGGCCAGCAGCGCCAGCAGGCCGGCGATGCTTGAGCGGGTGGGCACCCAGGAAAGCACCGCGTGCAGGATGACCAGCAGCATCAGCCCCCAGACCGCCACCCGCACCGTTCCGAACACCACCAGCCACGGCAGCAGGGAAAAGCCGCTGCCCAGCAGCAGCATCAGCGCCAGATACTGCGCCAGTTGCGCCAGCACGGCACCGACCAGGCAGGCCGCATCCCAGCCGCCCAGCGCGGGCACCAGCTTGCGCAGCGGCAGCACCAGCCAATCGCTGAACACAAACACCATCTGCCCCATGGGGTTGCCGAACGGTACACGCCGGCGCTGCATGTACAGGCGCAGCAGGCAGGCGCCGGTGATCAGGCCGCCCGCGACATTCAGCAGGAAGGAAGCAATTTCGTAGAGCATGCAGGCATTCGTCTCGCAATATTGGCGCGATGATCCCAGATTTCCACGAGCGTCTTCTGGAATCTGGGATCATCGTGCCCACCATGATGACTGACCTGCCGCTGTTTCCGCTCGCCACCGTGCTCTTCCCGGGAGGCTTGCTCACTCTGCAGGTCTTCGAGGTGCGCTACCTGGACATGATCGGCGCCTGCCAGGCAAGCGACCGTCCGTTTGGCGTGGTGGCCCTGGCGAGCGGCCACGAGGTGCGCAGAGCAGGCGCCGCCCCCGAGCAGCTGTGCGAGGTCGGCACGCTGGCGGCCATAGAGCACTGCGAGCGCCCCCAGCCCGGGCTGATGCTGCTGAGCTGCCGTGGCGTGCAGCGCTTTCGCCTGCACCAGCCGCACTGCCTGCCACACGGCCTGTGGCAGGCCAGCGCCGAATTGCTGGCCGATGACGCCCGCATCGCCATCCCCGCAGATCTGCGGCACACCAGCGACCGCCTGCGGCAGGTGTTGCATGAAATCCGCCAGCGCCATCCCGGTGTTGCCGAGCCCACCGAGGCCCAGCTGGCCGATTGCGGCTGGGTGGCCAACCGCTGGTGCGAGCTGATCCCCACCCAGCTCGCCACCAAGCAGCAGCTGATGTCGCTGCAGAGCCCGTTGCTGCGCCTCGAGTTGGTGACCGACCTCCTGGACAGCCTCCGGCCTGAACCAGGCAACTCTTAGAATCGCGGGTTCCCTTCGCGCAGCCCACCAACGAGCGCCCCACCCGCCATGTCTACCGATTCCACATCCCAGCCCTCTGCCATCGACGAAAACCAGCTGATTGCCGAGCGCCGCGAAAAGCTCAAAGCCCTGCGCGAGCGCCAGGCGCAGGGCCGGGGCGTTGCCTTTCCCAACGATTTCAAGCCCGCCGACCACGCCAGCGCGCTACAGCAGCGCTACGCCGCAGAGCAGCCCGAGGTGCTGGAGGCGCAGGCGGTGCAGGTCAGTGTCGCCGGACGCATGATGCTCAAGCGCGTGATGGGCAAGGCCAGCTTCGCCACGCTGCAGGACGGGTCGCTGGGGGAAACCGGCGGGCGCATCCAGCTCTACGTCACGCGCGACGCCATCGGCGAGGACGCCTACGCCGACTTCAAGCACTGGGATCTGGGCGACATCGTCGGCGCCCAGGGCACGCTCATGAAAACCAAGACCGGCGAGCTGTCGGTCAAGGTCACCCAAATCCGCCTGCTCACCAAGAGCCTGCGCCCCATGCCCGACAAATTCCACGGCATGCAGGACCAGGAGACCAAGTACCGCCAGCGCTATGTCGATCTGATGATGGACGATACCGCCCGCCGCCGCTTCATCGCGCGCAGCCAGGCTGTGGCATCCATCCGCGGCTTCATGGTCGAGCACGACTTTCTGGAAGTCGAAACGCCGATGCTGCATCCCATCCCGGGCGGCGCCAACGCCAAACCCTTTGTGACGCACCACAACGCGCTCGACCAGGACATGTACCTGCGCATCGCGCCCGAGCTGTACCTCAAGCGCCTCATCGTCGGCGGCTTCGAGCGCGTGTTCGAGATCAACCGCAACTTCAGGAATGAAGGCATCAGCGTGCGCCACAACCCCGAGTTCACGATGATGGAGTTCTATGCCGCCTATTGGAACTACCGTGATCTGATGGACTACACCGAAGCACTCGTGCGCGATGCGGCGACCAAGGCCGTCGGCACGCTGCGGCTCTCCTACGGCGGGCGCGAGGTGGATCTGGCACCGCCCTTTGCCCGCATGACGATACGCGAAGCCATCCTGGCGCACACCGATGCCGGAGCGCAGGTGGACGACGCCGCATGGCTGATCACCGCGCTCAGGAAGCTCGGTCTGAAGGAAGACAAAGACCATCTCGCGCGGCGCAGCCTCGCCAGCCTGCAGGTGCTCTATTTCGAGGAAGCGGTGGAAGACAAGCTCTGGCAGCCGACCTTCATCATGGAGCACCCGACTGAAATCTCACCCTTGGCGCGTGCCAACGACGAGCGGCCCGAGGTGACCGAGCGCTTCGAGCTCTACATCACCGGACGCGAGATGGCCAATGGCTTCTCGGAGCTGAACGATGCCGAGGACCAAGCCGCGCGCTTTGCCGCGCAGGCGGCCGCCAAGGATGCCGGAGACGACGAAGCCATGTACTTCGATCAGGACTTCGTGCGCGCGCTGGAGTACGGCATGCCGCCCACCGGCGGCTGCGGCATCGGCATCGACCGGCTGATGATGCTGCTCACCGACAGCGCCAGCATTCGCGACATCCTCCTGTTCCCCGCGCTGCGCCGCGAGCAGTAGCGTGCTGTTGCGCCTGAAGGCCTGGCTGCCGCCCTGGATGCACGACTGGCTGGACGTCATCGTTCCGGCCCTGCAGATCCTGCTGATCGTGGCGGTGGCGCTCGTGCTGCACCACCTGCTGCGGCGGTTGATCCTGCGCGCCAGCGACCACTACCAGTTCCCGCACGAGCTGCTCAGGCCGATCAATGCAATCGTGCGCGTGCTGGTGCTGGGCGGCGCGCTGCTGCTGGTGCTGGAGCGCCTGGGCGTATCCGCCAGCGTGCTGTGGACGGCATTCACCAGCTTCGCCGCCGTGGGCGCGATAGCGTTCTTTGCCGCGTGGAGCGTGCTCTCCAACATTTTTTGCGCCTTCCTGATCTTCATGGTCGGCCCGTTTCGCGTCGGCGACCACATCGAGCTGCTCGACACCAACACCGAAAAACCCGGCCCCACCGGCCAGGTGGTCGGCATCAACCTGCTCTACACCACACTGATCGATGCCGGCGATCCCGGGCAGCGGCGCCAGCTGCAGATACCCAATGCACTGATCTTCCAGCGCGTACTGCGCCGCTGGCAGCCAGCCGGCTCCGCAACGCCGCCAGCCCCTTTACCAGAAAAATCGCCCTGAAAATCCCTTGCAGACTCAGGTTTACCCCGTTGCCAAACGCTGTCAAACGGGTAACCTTGCCCCTCTCGCAGGCGCTTACCGGCGCCGCAGAGGTTTTTCATTCCTATCCACTTGAAAAGAGACTGTATGAAATTTCGCATGCACACCCTGGTTGCCACGCTGGGTCTGGCCGGTGCTTCGCTGCTGTTGCCCGCACACGCGCAGATCAAGATCGCCATGGTGATTCCGGCCACGGGTCCGCTCACGCAGTATGGCGACATGATCAAGGAAGGCGTGCTCACGGCCGTTGAAATGGTCAACGCCGGCGGCGGCATCAAGGGCCAGAAGGTCGAAACGGTGATCGTCGATGACGCCTGCGAACCCAAGCAAGGCCCCGTCGCCGCCAACCGCGTGGTCAATGACAAAATCCACTACGTCGTCGGCCCGGTGTGCTCGGGCGCTTCCATCGCCGCCGCACCGATCTACAACAACGAAGGCGTGGTCGTCGTCACCCCGTCCGCCACCTCTCCGGCGCTGACGGACGGCAAGAACTTCCACTTCATCTTCCGCACGATTGGCCGTGACGACCAGCAGGGTCCGTCTGCCGCCAAGTTCATCGTTGAAAAGATGAAGCCCAAGAAGGTCGCCGTGCTGCATGACAAGCAGTCCTACGGCCAGGGCATCGCCACCAACATGCGCGACGACCTGAAAAAGGCCGGCGTGGACGTCGCGCTGTTCGAAGGCATCAACGCCGGCGACAGCGATTATTCCGCCGTCATCACCAAACTCAAGAGCGCGGGCGTCGATTTCGTCTACTACGGCGGCTACCACCCCGAAATGGGCCTGCTGCTGCGCCAGGCCGGCGAGCAGGGCCTGAAGGCCAAGTTCATGGGACCGGAAGGCGTGGGCAACCCCGAAATCAACGCCATCGCCGGTCCGGCCGTCGAAGGCATGCTGCTGACGCTGCCGGCCGACTTCTCCACCAACCCCAAGAACGCCGCAGTGGTGAAGGCCTTCAAGGACAAGAAGCGCGATCCGGCAGGCGCCTTCCAGATGACCTCCTACGCTGCGGCCGAAGTCATCATGGACAGCATCAAGGCCGTGGGCGACGACGCCAAGAAGGTAGCCGACCACATGCACAAGACCACCTTCGAGACACCGCTGGGCGCCACGAGCTGGGATGCCAAGGGCGACCTGAAGGCCTTCGAATTCCAGGTCTTCGAGTGGCACAAGGACGGCTCCAAGACCCTCGTCAAGTAAGCCTGCAATCAGGCTGGACGCCGCCTCCGCATCGCCGGGGGCGGCGTTGTCGTATCCGCTTCTGACCGAGGGCCTTCCATGTCGGACTTCCTGCCCCAGCTGCTGCAGCAGCTCTTCAACGGCCTTTCGCTCGGCGCCATCTACGCGCTGATCGCGATCGGCTACACGATGGTGTACGGCATCATCGGCATGATCAATTTCGCGCACGGCGAGATTTACATGATCGGCGCCTACGTGGGCCTGGTCACGCTGTCCGCCGTCGGCGTGCAAAGCGGCCTGCCGGTATGGCTGGTGATCGCGCTGATGCTGATCGTCGCGGTGCTGGTCACCGCCGTCTACGGCTACGTGATCGAACAGCTCGCCTACAAGCCGCTGCGCGACAGCCCGCGCCTGGTGCCGCTGATTTCGGCCATCGGCATGTCGATCTTCCTGCAGAACTGGATGGCGCTGGGCCAGGGCGCGCGCGACATGGCGGTACCCGCCCTGATTCCAGGTGCGATGCGCTTTGGCGGCGAAGGCGGCGGCTTTGAAATCTTCATCCCCTACGCCCGTGTGCTGGTGATCGCCGTCACCGTGGTGCTGATGGTGCTGCTCACGCTCTACATCCGCAACTCGCGCATGGGCCGCGCCTCGCGCGCCTGCTCGCAGGACATGCACATGGCCAACCTGCTGGGCATAGACACCAACCGCGTGATCTCGTTCACCTTCATCCTGGGTGCGATGCTGGCGGCCGTCGGCGGCATTCTGATCGCGCTGGCGGTGGGCAAGCTCAACCCCTTCATCGGCTTCATCGCCGGCATCAAGGCCTTCACCGCCGCGGTGCTCGGCGGCATCGGCAGCGTCCCTGGCGCGATGCTGGGCGGTGTGATCCTGGGCGTGGCCGAAACACTGGCCGCCGCCTACATCTCGTCCGAATACAAGGACATCGTGGCCTTCGCGCTGCTGGTGCTGATCCTCATGTTCCGCCCCACGGGACTGCTGGGCAAACCCGAAGTGGAGAAAGTCTGATGACCAGCACTGCCTCCACCGACCTGCGCACCGCCTTGCGCGGCGCGATCACCGCCACCCTGCTGGCCGCCATCGTGCTGCTGCCCTCGTTCACCCTGCATCTGGAGCGCGCCGGCGCCCGCACCGTCATCATCCCCAACTGGCCTACGCTCGTCTGGGGCTGCCTGGCGGTTTTCGCAGTCCAGCTGCTGCGCCCGCTGCTGCTGCCCCGCCTGCCCGCATTCAGCCTGCCGCGGCTGCCGAGCTTCGAACCCGGCCAGCACAAGGTCCTGATGCTGGCCGTGCTGGTCGCCGCCGTGGTCTGGCCGTTTTTCGGCGGACGCAATTCGGTGGACATCGCCACGCTCACGCTCATCTACGTCATGCTGGGCCTGGGCCTGAACATCGTGGTGGGTTTCGCCGGCCTGCTCGATCTGGGCTTCGTCGGCTTCTACGCCGTCGGCGCCTACACCTTCGCGCTGCTCTACCACTGGGCGGGCTGGAGTTTCTGGGAGGCACTGCCGCTGACCGGCGCGATGTCCGCCCTGTTCGGCTTCGTGCTCGGCTTTCCGGTGCTGCGCCTGCGCGGCGACTACCTGGCCATCGTCACGCTGGGGTTCGGCGAAATCATCCGCCTGCTGCTGGTGAACCTGGTGGGCTTCACCGGCGGGCCTGACGGCATTTCCAGCCTCCCCAAGCCCACCATGCTCGGCCTGCCGATGACGCGCAATCCAACGGTCGAAGGCGGCACCACCTTTCACCAGTTTTTCAGCATCGAGTTCAACACCATGCACATGGTGGTGTTCCTCTACCTGATGGCGCTGCTGCTGGCGTGCATCACGCTGTACATCAGCAACCGCTTGATCCGCATGCCGATCGGCCGGTCGTGGGAGGCCCTGCGCGAGGACGAAATCGCCTGCCGCTCGCTGGGCCTGAACCCGATGAAGATCAAGCTCTCGGCCTTCACGCTGGGCGCGATGTTCGCGGGCTTTGGCGGCGCTTTTTTCGCGGCCCGGCAGGGCATCGTGAACCCTGAATCCTTCACCTTCATCGAATCGGCGCTGATCCTGGCCATCGTGGTGCTGGGCGGCATGGGCTCGCAGCTGGGCGTGATCGTCGCCGCCATCGTGCTCACGGTACTGCCCGAGCTGGCACGCGAGTTTTCGCAATACCGCATGCTGATTTTCGGCCTGGTGATGATCGTGATGATGGTCTGGCGTCCGCAGGGCCTGCTGCCGATGAAACGCCACCAGATGGAGGTGCCGCAATGAGCGCGCCGCTGCTCGCCGTCAAGGACCTGAGCATGCGCTTTGGCGGCCTGCTCGCGGTCGATGGCATTGCCTTCGACGTCGCGCCGCAGGAGATTTTCGCCATCATCGGCCCCAACGGCGCCGGCAAGACCACGGTCTTCAACTGCATCAGCGGTTTCTACCGGCCCACCACCGGCGCCATCGCACTCGCGGGCAAAGGCATCGCTGGCCGCAGCAGCCACCAGGTGGCCAACGACGGCGTGGTACGCACCTTCCAGAACGTGCGCCTGTTCAAGACCATGACGGTGCTGGAAAACCTGCTGGTGGCGCAGCACCGCCAGCACCGTCCACCGCCGCTCTCGGGCCTGTTCAACACCCGCCGCTACCGCGAGACCGAACAGCTCAAGGTCCACAACGCCCTGAAGTGGCTGGACGTGATGGAGTTGCGCCAGTACGCCAACCGCGAGGCCGGCAACCTTGCCTACGGCCACCAGCGGCGGCTGGAAATCGCGCGCTGCATGATCACCGAGCCGCGCCTGCTGATGCTGGACGAACCCGCGGCCGGCCTGAATCCGCAGGAAAAAAAGGAGCTGCAGCAGCTCATAGACCGGCTGCGGCGCGAATACGGCGTCACGGTGCTGCTGATCGAACACGACATGGGGTTGGTGATGGGCGTCTCCGAGCGCATCCTGGTGATGGAATACGGCCGGCCCATCGCCCTGGGCATGCCCGAGGCGATCCGCAACGACGAACGGGTCATCAAGGCCTATCTGGGAGAAGCCTGATGGCGGCATCCACCCCCATGCTGGAGGTGCGAAAGCTCTCCACCCACTACGGCGCGATCTGCGCCGTCAACGAAGTCAGCCTGCATGTGAACCAGGGCGAGATCGTCTCGCTGATCGGTTCCAACGGCGCCGGCAAGACCTCGCTCCTGATGACCATCTGCGGCACGCCGCGCGCCAGCGGCGGCAGCGTGCTGCTGCAAGGGCAGGACATCACGCCACTGCCCACGCATGAAATCATGCGCAAGGGCATCGCCATCTCCCCGGAGGGCCGGCGCGTGTTTCCCCAGCTCACGGTGGTGGAAAACCTCAAGATGGGCGGCTTCTTTCAGGACAAGACCGCCAGCGACAAGGGCGTGGCGCATGTGTTCGAGCTGTTTCCGCGCCTGAAGGACCGCGCCAGTCAGCGCGCAGGCACCATGAGCGGCGGCGAACAGCAGATGCTGGCCATAGGCCGCGCGCTGATGAGCGAACCGCGCCTGTTGCTGCTCGACGAGCCGACGCTGGGCCTGGCGCCGCTCATCATCGCGCAGATCTTCGAGATCATAGAAACCATACGCGCCGACGGCGTGACCGTGTTTCTGGTCGAGCAGAACGCCAACCGCGCGCTCTCCATAGCCGACCGGGGCTACGTGCTCGAAAACGGCCATCTGGTGCTGGAAGACACGGGCAAGAGCCTGCTGGCCAACCCGGATATCCGCAAAGCCTATCTGGGCGGGTGACCTCGGCACCTCAATCGCCCAGGCAGACACCGATATCACGCGCCATGACCACGAGTTCATGTCCCGGCGTGACCTTGCGCTGCACATTCGCCACCGCGGCGATCGGCACACTGCCGATGCGCGCGCCATCGAGCGTCACCATCTCGCCGAAACGCTGCGCCAGCACCAGCTCGGCGGCATGGTGGCCAAAGCGGGTCGCGAGCACGCGGTCAAACGGCGTCGGATCGCCGCCGCGCTGCACATGGCCGAGCACCGTGGTGCGCACCTCGCTCCTGAGGTGGGGCTGCAGCTGCATGCGCAGCACATGGCCGACACCGCCCAGGCGCACCGGGTCGGGGCTGCCCGTCACCTGCTCGCGCACCGTCAATGCATCGCCCCTGGCCTTGGCGCCTTCGCCGATGCAGATGATGGTGTAGCGCTGGCGCTGCTCGCGCGCGCGGCAGTGGGCTGCGACGGCGCCGACGCTGTAGTCGATCTCGGGCAGCAGGATGACGTCGGCGGCACCGGCCAGGCCCGCTTCCAGCGCCAGCCAGCCAGCATGGCGGCCCATGGTCTCGACGATCATCACGCGGTGGTGGCTGCTGGCGGTGCTCTCTATGCGCCGCAGCGCCTCGGCCGCGGTCGCCACCGCGGTATCAAAGCCGAAGCTGCGCTCGCAATGCGCAATGTCGTTGTCTATGGTCTTGGGCACACCAACGCACTGAATACCCGTCGCCTGGGCCACGCCATGCGCCAGGCTCATGGTGCCGTCGCCGCCGATGGCGATCACCACGTCCAGCCCCAGCATGCGCACATTGCCGGCCACCTGATCCAGCGTGGCGGCATCGCGCAGCGGATTGGCGCTGTTGCTCGTACCCAGAATGGTGCCGCCCACATGCAGGATGCCGGAAACCCGCTGCCAGTCCAGCGGCTCAACGCGCGGCACAGGCGCCATCAGGCCCTCGAAGCCGTCTTGTATGCCCAGCACTTCGCACTGCCCGTGGCGGATCAGGGATTTGGCGACGGCCCGGATCACCGCGTTCAGGCCAGGGCAGTCGCCGCCGCCGGTCAGAACGCCGACACGCAGGCTCATGGCAACCGCTCCAGCGCATGCACGTAGGCAGGGTGCAGCATGAGCGCATCCCAGGGCAGCGGCGGCATTTGCGGCAGCAGCGCCAATCGCCTGGCCTCGCTTGCCTCTTCCGGCAGCCAGCGGCCTTCGTCGCGGGCCCGTGCCAGACCGTCGATCAGCGCATCCACGGCTTTCCCGTCGCCCAGGCTCTGGTTGCACAGCAGCACCATGTCACAGCCGGCCTGCAGCGCCAGCAGCGCGGCATCGCAGTAACTGAGCGCCTGTCCATCGATATGGCGTGCGCCTTCCATGCTCAGGTCGTCGCTGAAGATGGCCCCGCCAAAACCCAGGCGCTCGCGCAAGATTTCCTGCAGCCAGCGGCGGGAAAAGCCCGCGGGACGCGTATCCACCTTCGGGTAAACGACATGCGCAGGCATCACGCTGGTGAGCGTGGTCGAAAGCCACGGATAGGGCGCGGCATCATCGGTCAGGATCGCCTTGAGGCTGCGGCGGTCCACCGGCACTTCGGTGTGTGAATCGGCCGCGACAAAGCCGTGCCCAGGGAAATGCTTGCCGCAATTGGCCATGCCTGCCAGCAGCAGGCCATGCATGAGCGCGCGGGAAAGCGCCGCCACCACCCGCGGATCGCGGTGAAAGGCGCGGTCGCCGATGACACTGCTGGCGCCGTAATCCAGATCGAGTACCGGCGTGAACGAGAAATCGACGCCGCAGGCACGCAGCTCGGCAGCCAGCACATAGCCGGTGGCGGTGGCGGCATCGAGCGCACGCATCGCGCCGCTGCCCTCCCCGCCCTTGGCATCCCGCATCCAGAGTTCACCGAGCCGGTGCATGGGCGGCAGGTGCGTGAAACCATCGCCGCGAAAGCGCTGCACGCGTCCGCCTTCGTGGTCCACACAGACCAGCACGTCGCCGCGGACTGCCTTGACATCGGCAACCAGATGCACGAGCTGCGTTCGATCGGTCCAGTTGCGCGCAAACAGGATCAAGCCGCCCACCAACGGGTTTTTCAGCCGGCGCCGATCGGCGGCGCTCAGCGACGTGCCGGCCATGTCGATGATCAAAGGGGATTGGGTGTTCATCCAATATCTTTCATATTGATAGCTGCAAGCGCTTTATGGATAAGCGTCAAAGGCCTATTTCATTCATTTTTTCGACCACGCAAAAGCTGGCGGCGTAGTCGCTCTCGTCGCTCAGGCTGATATGGCAGCGCAGCCCCCGCTCGCCAAACCATTGCGCCAATGGGCCATGCAGCCGCACCGCAGGCTGGCCGCTGGGCAGGTTGACGATCTCGCAGGCGCGCCAGGTCATGGGCATGACCATGCCCAGGCCGATCGCCTTGGAAAACGCCTCTTTGGCAGAAAAGCGCGTCGCCAGGTAGCGCACGCCGCGCTCCGGCCAGCGCTGGCTGCGTGCGCGCCAGACCGTCAGCTCCGCCTCGCAAAGGATCCTGGCGGCAAAGCGTTCGCCGTGGCGGTCAAGCGATGCCCGAATGCGGCGTATGTCGCAGATGTCGTTGCCGATGCCGTAGATCATCCGTGTCCGGCCTCGGCTTGGTCAATGCACTGCAGGTAGGCGTTCACGGCGGCGCCATAGCCTCTTTCCAGCGCATCGCCAATGAAGGCGTGGCCTATGGACACTTCCAGAACGCCAGGCACGCGGGCAAGGAAGGCGCCGAGGTTGTGCAGGTTCAAATCATGCCCGGCGTTGACGCCCAGGCCCGCCTCCAGCGCCGCCTGCGCCGCGGCGGCATAGCGCCGCATCTCCCGCTCCTGTCCTTCGCTGCCCCAGGCGGCGGCATAAGGCTCGGTATAGAGCTCCACCCGGTCCGCGCCTGCGGCCCGGGCCGCCTGCATCTGCCCGGGCAGCGGATCCATGAACAGGCTCACACGCACGCCCAGTTCGCGGCACTCGGCGATCAAGGGCTTGAGGCGCCCGGCATCCTGCGGAAAGTTCCAGCCATGGTCACTGGTGAACTGATCTTCGCTGTCGGGCACAAAGGTCGCCTGGCTGGGCCGCACGCGGCGGATGAACGCCATCAGGTTCTGCGTCGGATTGCCCTCGATGTTGTACTCCGCCTGCGGCCAGGCCTTGAGCAGCCCGGCCAGATCAAGCACGTCCTGCGGCCGGATGTGGCGCTGATCCGGCCTGGGATGCACCGTGATGCCGTGCGCGCCCGCGGCAAGGCAGAGTTCGGCCGCCCGCACGACGCTGGGGATGCCCAGATGGCGCGTATTGCGCACCAGCGCCACCTTGTTCACATTGACCGAAAGCTGGGTGCGGGAAGAAGCGGAAGTCATAAGATCTGCAAATCCATAAGGAGCTGGCGCGTGCGCAGCACCGGCGAGCCGCAATGGTATTGCAGCACTGCGCGCAATGGCGGCTTGAGTTCGGCCGTTACCGCGGCGCAGGCACGCAGCACGGCGACAAAGCCCTGTGGCGATTGCAAGGCGGATTCCAGCGAACGCCATGCATCGCCAGCCATGCCGCGTTCACCCTGCAGGGCCTGGCGCAAGCCACCCTCGGCGAGCAGGACGTACACACGCTCTGGCGCCACCCGCATCTGCGTCGCAGTCTCATGGCCCAGGGCAGGAAGCAGGCCCAGCAGGCGCAGCAACGAGAGCTCGAACGCCCGCAGCACCGGCTCCAGCGCCTCGCCATGCTCGCCACTGCCCAGCACCCGAACGACACCGGCGTACACATCAAACAAGGCCGCCTGCGGGTCGTCGCGCGCCAGCAGCCGCATCAGCAACTCATTGAGATAAAGGCCCGAAAGCAGCGCATCGCCCACCGGCATGACATGGCCACCCACCCATTCCGCCCCCTTGAGCGTGTGCACCTCGCCATCCCCGCTCCCGCCCACGCTCCAGGACAGGCGCAAGGGCTGCAAGGGCAGCAGCACGGGGCGGAAGTTGGACGTGGGCTTCTTGGCGCCCTTGGCCAGCAGCACCACCCGGCCATGGCTGCGGGTGAATACCTCCAGGATCAGACTGGACTCGCTGAACGGATAGCCGTGCAGGATGTAGGCCGGTTCATCGGCGATGCGGCGGACAGCCATGGAGAGGTTGAGCGTTGGGCGTTGGGGTTTACGCTGAACGCCGAACGCTCAACGCTGAACCCCGCCTACTCATAGCCAAACGAGCGCACACGCGCCTCGTCATCCGCCCAGCCCGAGCGCACCTTGACCCAGATTTCAAGAAACACCTTGGCCTGCATCAGGCGTTCCAGCTCCTGGCGCGCCTCGGAGCCTATGCGCTTGAGCAGTTCGCCCTTGTCGCCAATCACCATGGCCTTGTGGCTGTCGCGTTCGACGATGATGGTCGCGGCAATGCGCACGAAGCGTCCATGCCTGGGGCTGGGTTCCTCCTGGAATTGCTCGATGACGACCGTGGAGGTGTAGGGCAGCTCATCGCCGGTGAGCCGAAACAGTTTCTCGCGCACCGTTTCACTGGCGAGGAATTTTTCGCTGCGATCCGTGAGTTCATCCTCTTCGTGCCACCAGTCCTGCTCGGGCAGGTATTTTTCCACGATGGCCAGCAGCCGCTCGATGTCGGCCGGCTTCTTGGCTGTCATCGGCACGAATTCGGCGAACGGGTGGCGCTCCTGCATGTCGCGCAGCCAGGGGGCAATCTCCGCGCGGCGGTGCACGGTATCGAGCTTGTTGGCCACCAGCAGCGTGGGAATATTTTCCTTGAGCAGGCTCAGCACCTTGGCATCGTGCAGCGTGAAACGCCCTGCCTCCACCACGAAGAGCACCACATCCACATCGCTCACCGCGCCCATCACCGCCTTGTTGAGCGACTTGTTCAGCGCCGAGCCGTGGCGGGTCTGGAAGCCCGGGGTATCGACGAACACGAACTGCGCAGCGCCTCGCGTGCGTATGCCCATGATGCGATGGCGCGTGGTCTGCGCCTTGCGGCTGGTGATGGAGATTTTCTGGCCCACCAGCGCGTTCATCAGCGTCGATTTGCCGACATTGGGCTTGCCGACGATGGCGATCAGCCCGCAGCGCCGGTGCGCGGCATCTGCCGCCTGGGGCAAAGTGGATTCAGGATCGGTCATGGGTGCGTTTCCAGACGTTGCAACATGGCACGGGCCGCCACCTGCTCAGCTGCGCGGCGCGAGGGACCCCGTCCATTTTCAACCAACTGTCGCTCCACCACCTCGCAGCGCACTTCAAAAATCTGCTCATGCGCCTCACCGTTCGTGCGCACGACCTCGTAGCGTGGCAATTGCATGCGTCTGCCCTGCAGCCATTCCTGCAGCGCGGTCTTGGCATCCTTGGCCGCGGTCTGCAGGCGCGCATTGAGCTGCACCCCTTCGAACAGGCGCTCCACCAGCTGCCGCGCGGCATCGTAGCCAGCGTCAAGAAAAACCGCGCCAATCAGAGCCTCCACCGCATCGGCGAGGATGGAAGGGCGTTCGCGCCCGCCCGAGCGCGCCTCACCCTCGCCCAGGCGGATGACCGGGGGCAGGCGCAGGCCCAGCGCGATGCGGTGCAGCGAATCCTGGCGCACCAGCAGCGCCCGCACGCGCGAGAGTTCTCCCTCCGGCAGATCCTGCATGTGCGTGAACAGCAGGTTGGAAACCGCCAGCTCCAGCACCGCATCGCCGAGGAACTCCAACCGCTCGTTGTGCTCGGCGCCAAAGCTGCGGTGCGTCACGGCCTGCCGCAGCAGGCGTTGACTGGAAAAACGGTGCTGCAGCCGCTGCTGCAGCGCATCCAGCAAAGAGGTATCCACTAATCGACAGAATCCTGGAAGCGGTAGACCAGATAGGCCGGCCCGAACAGCGCGATCTCGCGCTCATATTTGTAGGACACAACCACCTTGTCGTTGCGCTTGGTGATTTCAAGGTCCTTGCCACTGATGGACGTGATGTCGTCAATGGCTGCGGCGCGGTCAAAATCCGCGCGCACGCCGACGACGGTGGTCTGCTCGCGCGCCGCCTTGGTCGCTGCCTTCTTGATCGCCTGGTTTTCAATCAGGATAGGCACTGACTGGCCGCCAATCGCGAATATCGCGACAGCAAAAACGCCGATGAATACAAGTCCGAAAAACGACAGCCCGCGCTGCCGCGACCGTAGTGCATTGCGCCGTGCCACCATAGTTGCTCCCTTTGTCAGTCGAATGAACCAATGCGTTTGAGGTTACCGAAGTTCATCCAGACAAAAAAGGCTTTGCCCACGATATTCGCTTCCGGTACAAACCCCCAATAGCGCGAATCGAGCGAATTATCGCGGTTGTCACCCATCATGAAATAGTGGCCCGCCGGCACCTTGCACACCACGCCTTCGATGCTGTAGGTGCAGTGGTCGCGGTAGTGGAATTCACTCGCCCCCTGCACAAAGGCTGGCACGTCCTTGTTCAAAATGATGTTGTGCGTGTGCAGGCCCAGCTGCTCCTGCCTCTGGGCGAAATAGCGCATCGCATCCGCGTCGAAGAATTCGGGCAACTCCTTCACCGGCACTTCCTTGCCGTTGATGGTCAGGCGCTTGTTCAGATAAGCCACTTCGTCGCCTGGCACGCCCACCACCCGCTTGATGTAGTCCAGGCTCGGCTGCGGCGGGTAGCGAAACACCATCACATCGCCGCGCTGCGGTGCATTGCCTTGCGTGAGACGGGTATTGAAGACCGGCAGGCGCAGACCATAGGTGTATTTATTGACCAGAATCAGGTCGCCCACCAGCAAGGTGGGAATCATGGAGCCCGACGGAATCTTGAACGGCTCGAACAGGAACGAACGCAGCAGAAACACCGCGCAGATCACCGGGAACAGCCCTGCCGTCCAGTCCAGCCACCAAGGCTGCGCCAGCAGGCGTCCCTGGACCTCCGTGGCGCCGTCGTCGTCCGTTTTCGCGATACCCATGCGCTCGAGTTCGCCGCGCCGCTGCGCCGCCGCCTGCTGCACCGCCTGCACCGCACGCCTGCGCTGGGGCAGGAAATAAAACCGCTCGGCCAGCCAGTACAACCCCGTCACCAGGGTTGCCAGCATGAGCAGCAGGGCGAAATTGCCCTCGATCGCGCCGAAATACCAGGCCCCGACATAGGCGACAAAGGCCGCAAGGACTACGGCTGTGATGGCTTGCATATAAACCTCAATCCTCCACTTGCAGGATGGCCAGGAACGCCTCCTGCGGCACCTCGACGGTGCCGATCTGCTTCATGCGCTTCTTGCCGGCCTTCTGCTTTTCCAGCAATTTGCGCTTGCGCGTGATGTCGCCGCCGTAGCATTTGGCCAGCACGTTCTTGCGCAGCGCCTTCACGGTCTCGCGCGCGATGATGTTGGCGCCTATCGCCGCCTGGATCGCCACATCGAACATCTGGCGGCTGATGATCTCGCGCATCTTGGCGACCACGGCACGGCCGCGGTACTGCGCCTGGCTGCGGTGCACGATGATCGAGAGCGCATCGACCTTCTCGCCATTGAGCAGAATGTCGACCTTGACGACGTCGGACGGGCGGTATTCCTTGAATGCGTAATCCATCGAGGCATAGCCGCGCGAAATGGATTTGAGCTTGTCGAAGAAGTCGAGCACGATTTCGCCCAGCGGCAGCTCGTAGGTGAGCATCACCTGGCGGCCGTGGTACTGCATGTTGATCTGCACGCCGCGCTTCTGGTTGGCCAGCGTCATCACCGGACCGACGTAGTCCTGCGGCATGTATAGATGCACGGTGACGATGGGCTCGCGCACTTCCTCGATGTGCCCCGGTTCGGGCATCTTGGAGGGGTTTTCGACGTGAATGACCTCGCCATCGCCCCTGAGCACCTCGTACACCACACTGGGCGCGGTGGTGATCAGGTCCTGGTCGAACTCGCGCTCCAGGCGCTCCTGCACGATTTCCATGTGCAGCAGGCCCAGGAAGCCGCAGCGAAAGCCGAAGCCCAGCGCCTGGCTGACCTCGGGTTCGAAATGCAGCGAGGCATCATTCAGCTGCAGCTTCTCCAGCGCGTCGCGCAGCTGGTCGTACTGGTTGGCCTCGGTGGGGTAGAGCCCGGCGAATACCTGCGGCTGGATTTCCTTGAAGCCGGGCAGCGCCTGCGCGGCCGGCCCGGCGTTGTTCGGCAGCTTCTTTTCCAGCGTGACGGTATCGCCCACCTTGGCCGCCTTGAGCTCCTTGATGCCGCAAATGAGGTAGCCGACCTCGCCCGCCCTGAGCTCGTCGCGCGACTGCTGCGCCGGCGTGAACACGCCCAGCTGGTTGGCCTCATAGGCGGCGCCCGTGGCCATGAGCTTGATGCGCTCACCCTTCCTGAGCTGCCCATCGACCATGCGCAGCAGCATCACCACGCCGACGTAGCTGTCAAACCACGAATCAATGATCATCGCGCGCAGCGGCCCATCCGCATTGCCCCGGGGCGGCGGCACCTTGGCGACGACGGCTTCCAGAATGTCATCGATGCCCATGCCGGTCTTGGCGGAGCAGGGGATGGCATCGCTCGCGTCGATGCCGATCACGTCCTCTATCTCCTGCCTGGCCGTCTCGGGATCGGCCTGCGGCAGGTCCATCTTATTGAGCACCGGCAGCACTTCCACGCCCAGGTCCAGGGCGGTGTAGCAGTTGGCCACGGTCTGCGCCTCAACGCCCTGGCTGGCGTCCACCACCAGCAGCGCACCTTCGCAGGCGGACAGCGAACGGCTGACCTCGTACGAAAAATCGACGTGTCCCGGCGTATCGATGAGATTCAGGTTGTACACCTGCCCATCGCGCGCCCGGTACTGCAGTGCCGCCGTCTGCGCCTTGATGGTGATGCCGCGCTCTTTCTCGATCTCCATGGAATCGAGCACCTGCGCCTGCATCTCGCGCTCCTGCAAGCCGCCGCAGCGCTGGATGATGCGGTCGGCCAGCGTCGATTTGCCGTGGTCGATATGCGCAATGATCGAAAAATTCCTGATGTGTTTCATCCGACAACCGTATTCATGCGGTTCAGCCTTGCGCCCGACCCATGAAAAAGGGCGCGTCAGCGATGCGACGCGCCCCGGATCAACCCGCTTGCAAGCGTTGGAAAGCCATTGTAGCGACGGGCAACCTACCGGTCAGGCCGCCCTCGACCCTCAATTTTACCGGTCGGCGTGCTCAGCGTTCCGGACGGATCAGGGTGTATTGCGCCCAATCGCCGCGGCGGAACATCACACTGAGCGGCTTCTTCGTGTCCGCCTTGGAAAGCAGCCCTTCGAATTCATTGACCGAACCGACATCGGTGTTGGCCAGCGCAAAGATCACGTCGCCGGCCTTGAGGCCCGCACGCGCTGCGGGGCCGTCGGCACTCACCACCTTCACACCGCCCTTGATGCGCAGCTCCCTGGCTTCATCTGCCGGCAGCGCCTGCACCACCAAGCCCCATTGCTGCGCCATCTTGGACGGCTTGTCCGCGTGCGATTTGCCGCCTTCGTCTTTCGCGGCCACGCCCTCGTCGGGCTGCACCTCGGCAATCGTGATGGACAGTTCACGTGAACTGCCACGGTGCAATACCGTGACCGTCGTCTTGGTGCCAGGCTTGGTATTGCCCACCATGCGCGGGAGGTCGGAGAATTTTTCAACCGCCTTGCCGTCGTACTGCGTGATCACGTCGCCCGCCTCGATGCCGGCCTTCTGCGCAGGCGAGCCCACCTCCACCCCGCGCACCAGCGCACCCTGCGGTTTGGCCAGGCCCATGGAGTCGGCAATGTCCTTGGTCACCGGTTCGATCTGCACGCCGATACGCCCGCGGCTGACCCGTCCGGATGCGCGCAGCTGGTCGCTCACACGCATCGCCTCATCGACGGGAATGGCGAACGAAATCCCCATGAAGCCTCCCGAACGCGAATAAATCTGGCTGTTGATGCCGACCACCTCGCCGCGCATGTTGATCAAAGGTCCGCCGGAATTGCCGGGATTGATCGCGACATCGGTCTGGATGAACGGCAGATAGTCGCCCGTGTCGCGCTGCTTGGCGCTGACAATGCCGGCGGTGACGGTGTTGTCGAGACCGAACGGAGAACCGATGGCCATGACCCATTCGCCCACTTTCAGGCGCGAAACGTCGCCGATCCTGACAGCTGGCAGCCCCGTGGCGTCGATCTTCACCACGGCGACGTCGGAACGCTTGTCGGCACCGATGATCTTCGCCTTGAACTCGCGCTTGTCGGTCAGTGTCACCATCACCTCGTCGGCGCCATCGACGACGTGGGCATTCGTCATCACATAGCCGTCCGCCGTGAGGATGAAGCCCGAGCCCACGCCGCGCGGCTGCTCCTGTTGCGGGCCGCCCGGGCGCTGTCCGCGGCGACGCGGCATGTTGGGAACGGGAATGCCGAAGCGCCGGAAAAACTCCAGCATGTCCTCATCGGGCCCGTCGGAAGCGCCATCGGCATCGACCTTTTCCAGCGTGCGGATGTTCACCACCGAAGGCCCCACCAGATCCACCAGTTCGGTGAAATCGGGCAAGCCGCGCACGATGGGGGCCGATTGCGCCTGGGCCTGCTGTGGCACCAGCGCCGCTCCCGCCGCGAGCGCACCGGCCAGAGTCACGGACCACAAGCCGCCTTTCACGTTCATGCACCACTTCATCGCCATCCTCGCTCTCTTCAGTCTTCAACAAAAAGAACCGCCCCCAAGGGGCGGCCCGTGCGCAGCTTCGACCGATCAGGCCCGCTCAGCGCCGGGACTGGCCCTGCAGGCCGACGTTGCGCAAAAAGGGCTCGCGCTGCTGCACGCTCATGCCGCCATAACGCCCAGATTGGCGCATCAGTTCATCGAGCTGCGGATCACGGATCACGCCCTGTTCATTGACCAGCAGTCGAACCGGGGATTGCACCCCTGCGTTGCTTGCCAGCTGCATACCCGCAGCCGGCGGCGCACCGAGGTTGGAATACGCCGTCCAGCCCAACGCCACCGCCGCTGTCAGTGACGCAAAGCCTGCCGCGAGCTTCCAGTGCCACACCGAGGCATTGGCGGCCTCCGCCGCATGCGTCTGAAGGCTGACCACGGGCTCGGCGTCGGGAGCCAGAACCGCGGAGGGACGCTCCTGGGCAATCCGGGCGCGCAGCCCCTCCAGCATGGAAGCATCCAGCATGGGCATGGCCGCCACCCCGCGCATCACGTCGCCGATGACGTGGTAGGTCTGCCACGACGCTCTGCCTTCATCGGTCCGCGCATAGGCCAGCGCCTGCGGACACTCATGACCCGGCAGTTCACCATCGGCCAGCGCCGACAGGCATTCACGCATTGATACTTCATCGTTCATGGTGTCATTCCCATTCAGCCAGCTTCACCACCATCACCAGCGCTTGCCCGACTGGCGCTCCAGCAAGGGCCTGACTTTGGCCGAAATTGCCTCGCGCGCACGAAAAATCCGTGAACGCACCGTACCTATGGGGCAACCCATCACCTGCGCGATTTCCTCATAGCTCAAGCCTTCAATCTCGCGCAACGTCACCGCCTGGCGCAACTCCGCCGGAAGCGCCTCGAGCGCCAGATTGACCGCTTGCGCCACTTCCTGGGCCGCAAGCACGGTTTCCGGCGTCTCGTCAGTGGTTAGTTCACGGGTCAGCACAGAAGTTTCATCATCGTCCTCTGCAGCCCCGCGCAAGGCGCTTTCCGTGATCAAGGGGTCGCGCTTGAGGTCCATGAGCGACTTTTTCGCCGTGTTGACGGCAATCCGATAGAGCCAGGTATAGAACTGCGCATCCCCACGGAACTGGTGCAGCGCGCGATACGCCCGCAGAAACGTCTCCTGCGCAATATCCTGCACCAGATCAACGTCGCGCACCATGCGCCCGATCAGCCGTTCAATGCGCCGCTGGTACTTGATCACCAGCAGCTCATAGGCATGCTGGTCGCCCGCCACCGTGCGCTCCACCAGTTGCAGATCGCTATTGAGCGGGTCGCCGGGCTCCGGTCTGGGGTTCATACGCCTCCACCTCCCGCGGCCATATCGGCGGCCAGGGCGCGGCGCAGGCTGGGCCAGCGCCGCGGCAGGCGGCGCCGGTCAAGCCACAGCCATTCGCTGGCGCCGCCTTGGCGTTTCACAAGCAACAACAGGCTCGACTGCAGATCCAGGCATACCCGGGGCGACAGGCAATGCGCCTGCGCCCAGCCTCCCATCGTGATCGACCAACCCTCGCCACCGCCCCAGGCAAGCTCACCGCCTGCCGTGCCACGCCACCAGGCCACCGCCAGCAAGACGCAGACCAACCAGCCGCCAAGACCAAGGACGTACGGACCAGGCCGCACCTGCTGTCCGGCGAGCCACAGCACCACAACGGCCAACCCCAGCAGGGATGCCCCCAGCGCTGCCCACGCGAGCACGCGCGGTCTGGAAAAAGGATAGCTGACTGCGGGCGGGAGATATACGGTAGCGGGCATCTGGAATCACTTGGGCGGCCCTGTCCGGCACCCTATCCGGCGCCCGGGTGGGCGCTCATGTCAAACGCGCCGGAACACCAGCGTGCCATTGGTTCCGCCAAAGCCGAAGTTGTTCTTGACAGCGATCTTGAGAGCCATGTCGCGCGCCGTGTTGGCGCAGTAATCCAGGTCGCATTCAGGGTCCTGGTTGGCCAGGTTGATGGTCGGCGGCACCTTCTGTTCGTGCAGCGCCAGCACGGTGAAAACGCTTTCGATGCCGCCGGCGCCGCCCAGCAGGTGGCCCGTCATGGATTTGGTAGAGCTCACGACCACCTTGCGCGCCGCATCGCCCAGCGCCGCCTTGATGGCGTTGGTTTCATTGATGTCGCCCAGCGGCGTGGAGGTGCCGTGCGCATTCAGGTAATCCACCTCGTCGGGGTTGACACCGGCATTGCGCAAGGCAGCGACCATCGCGCGGCGGGGCCCATCCATGTTGGGCGCCGTGATATGTCCCGCATCGGCGCTCATGCCATAGCCGGACAGTTCGGCGTAGATTTTTGCGCCGCGCGCCTTGGCATGCTCGTACTCCTCAAGCACCATGACGCCCGCGCCCTCGCCGAGCACGAAGCCATCGCGGTCCTTGTCCCAGGGGCGCGATGCCGCCTGCGGATCGTCGTTGCGCGTGGACAGAGCACGCATTGCGGCAAAGCCGCCCACGCCCAGCGGCGAGACCGTGGCCTCGGTACCGCCGGCGACGATCACATCGGCATCGCCGTATTCGATCTTGCGCGCCGCCTCGCCGATGCAGTGCAGGCCGGTCGTGCAGGCCGTCACCACCGACAAATTGGGGCCCTTGAAGCCAAAACGCATGGATACATGGCCCGCCACCATGTTGATGATGGATGCGGGTACAAAGAACGGCGTGATGCGCCGGGGGCCCCGGCTGGCGAGTTCGGCATGGGTGTCTTCGATCAGCGGCAGACCGCCGATGCCCGAGCCCACGATGCAGCCTATGCGTTCGGCCAGTTCCTCGCCGAGCGCTTCGCCCGTGGGCAGCCCGGCATCGCGCACCGCCTCGTCCGCCGCGGCGACACCGTAATGGATGAAGGCATCCATGGTGCGCGCTTCCTTGGGCGTCATGTAGGCGTTGAGGTCAAAACCCTTGACTTCGCCCGCAATGCGGCAGGAAAACGCCGAGGCGTCAAACCGGGTGATGGGACCAATGCCGGAGCGGCCGGCAAGGATGCTGGCCCAGGCCTCACGCACCGTGTTTCCCACGGGAGTGACGCAGCCCAGACCAGTCACGACGACGCGACGTCGGCTCATGCGTTCAGCTTTCCAAAGTTGAGCTGCATGGCCCGCCAGCGCGGGGTGCAGCAAAGCGGCGTTTATGCCTTCTGATGGGTGTTGGCGTAGTCGATGGCGTTCTGCACCGTCGTGATCTTCTCTGCGTCCTCGTCAGGGATCTCGATGCCAAACTCATCTTCCAGCGCCATCACCAGCTCGACCGTGTCCAGCGAGTCGGCACCCAGATCGGCGACGAAGGCCTTTTCATTGGTGACCTGTGACTCTTCCACGCCGAGTTGCTCGGCGATGATTTTCTTGACACGTGCTTCGATATCGCTCATGGGGGGTTCCCTCTGGGGGTTGTGAACAGAGTGGCGATTCTAGCTGCAAGGGGTATCGCGCCAAAGGGCGCGGCAGCCAGCTCGCCGCGCATTACATGTACATGCCGCCGTTGACGTGCAGCTCCTGCCCGGTGACGTAGCCCGCGCCATCGCTGGCCAGATAGGCCACGGCCTGCGCGATGTCCTCGGGGCGGCCCAGCGCACCCAGTGGAATCTGCGTGAGCAGCGCCTGCTTCTGCTCCTCGGGCAGGCTGGCCGTCATGTCGGTGGCGATGAAGCCCGGCGCCACGCAGTTGACGGTGATGCTGCGGCTGGCCAGCTCGCGCGCCAGCGCGCGCGTCATTCCCGCCACGCCGGCCTTGGCCGCGGCGTAATTCGCCTGCCCGGGATTGCCCGAGGCGCCAACCACGCTGGTGACGCTGATGATGCGGCCAAAGCGCTGCTTCATCATGGGGCGGATCGCCGCGCGGCTGACACGGAACACCGCCTTGAGGTTGGTGTCCAGCACCGCGTCCCACTCGTCGTCCTTCATGCGCATCGCGAGCTGGTCGCGCGTGATGCCGGCGTTGTTCACCAGCACATGCAGGCCGCCGTGGTCCTTCACGATGGCATCGACCAGCGCCTGTACGGCGGCGCCATCGGTCACATCCAGTTGCGCGCCCCTGCCGCCCTGCGCTGCCAGTGCCTGCGCGATGCGGTCGGCGCCTTGCTGCGTGGTGGCGGTGCCGATTACGGTATGGCCGCGCGCCGCCAGCGCGGCAGCGACGGCGGCGCCAATGCCGCGCGTGGCGCCGGTAACCAGCGCGATCCGAGGTGTAACGAGCGCGTTCATGCCAGCATCTCCTTGATTTCCGCCAGCGAGGCCGGGTCTTGCAGACAGGCGCCGGCCAACCCCGCATCGATGCGCTTGGCCATGCCGGAGAGCACCTTGCCCGGGCCGCATTCGATCACATGCGCCACGCCCCGGGCCTTGATCGCGCGCACGCATTCCACCCAGCGCACCGCACCAAAGGCCTGGCGGTAGAGCGCATCGCGGATGGCGTCCGCATCCTGCTGTATCGCCACATCGACATTGTTGATGACGGGAATCTGAGGCACGCCAAGGGACAGATCCGCCAGCGCCGCCTTGAGTTTTTCCGCCGCAGGCTTCATCAGGCTGGAATGGAACGGCGCCGACACCGGCAGCGGCAGCGCGCGCTTGGCACCCAGGGCCTTGAGCACCTCGCAGCCCTTGGCCACGCCATCCTTGGTGCCGGCGATCACGGTCTGCGCCGGATCGTTGAAATTGACCGCCTCGACCACCTCCGCCGAACCCGCGCCGAAACTGGCCGCCGCCTGCGCACAGCCAGCGATCACCTGTTCCGCAGGCAGACCGAGGATGGCCGCCATGGCGCCGACGCCCACCGGCACCGCATCCTGCATCGCCTGGGCGCGCAGGCGCACCAGCGGCGCTGCCTGGACCAGCGTGAGCACGCCGGAGGCCACCAGCGCCGAATACTCGCCCAGCGAATGGCCCGCCAGCACGGCAGGCAGCGCGCCACCCTCGGCGCGCCACACCCGCCAGGCGGCGATGCCCGCCACCAGCATCACCGGCTGGGTGTTGGTGGTCAAGGCCAGCTGCTCCTTGGGGCCGTCGTGGATCAGCGCGCCGATGTCCTCATGCAGGGCGTCGGACGCTTCACTCAGCGTCTGGGCCACGGCGGGGTGATCACCCCAGGCGTCCAGCATGCCCACCGCCTGCGAGCCCTGGCCGGGAAACACGAATGCAAAGGGAACTGTCATCGAAAAATCACCATGAAAACCGGCTATAGCACATATATATCATTCGCTGATAGCTACATTTTTACGAGTAACGAACCCCAGGTGAACCCGCCGCCCACGCCTTCCAGCAGCACGTTCTGACCCGGCTTTATCTGCCCGGCACGCACCGCATGATCCAGCGCCAGCGGAATCGATGCCGCCGAGGTGTTGCCGTGTTCGGCGACGGTGACCACCACCTTTTCCATGGGCAGATGCAGGCGCCGCGCCGTGCTCTGCATGATGCGGATATTGGCCTGGTGCGGCACCAGCCAATCCACTTCCGTGGCGGCGATGCCCGCTTTCTCCAGCGCGGCATGCGCCGTCTTTTCCAGCACGCTGACGGCAAGCTTGAACACCGCCTGCCCATCCATCCTGAGCAGCGGATCGCCCAGAATGCCGCCGCCGCTCACATGGCCCGGAACGCACAGCAGACCCACATGCTGACCGTCGGCATGCAGATCGCTCGCCAGAATACCCGGCGTATCGGAGGCCTGGAGCACCACCGCGCCCGCGCCGTCGCCAAACAGCACGCAGGTGGTGCGATCGGAAAAATCGAGGATGCGGCTGAACACCTCGCTGCCCACCACCAGCACGCAACGGGCACTGCCCGCCTGCACCATGGCGTCTGCCACCGCAAGCGCATAAACAAAACCGCTGCAGACCGCCTGCACGTCAAATGCCGGGCAGCCGTTGGAAATTCCGAGCTTGTGCTGCAGGATCGCCGCGGTCGAGGGAAACACCATGTCCGGCGTGGACGTGGCGACGATGATGAGATCCAGCTCCTGCGCCCCAAGACCCGCAGCCTCAAGCGCCCGCTGCGCGGCCTGCAAGGCCAGATCGCTGCTGCAGACACCCTCGTCGGCGAAATGCCGTGCGTGGATGCCGGTGCGCTCAATGATCCATTCGTCGGAAGTTTCCACGCCCTTGCCCGCGAGTTCGGCGGCCAGTTCGTCGTTGCTGACTCGGCGCGGCGGCAGGTAACTGCCGGTGCCGACAATGCGGGAATAGCGTCTCATCAAAGTCCAGGAGAGGCGTTGGTTGCGGGTTCAGGCGAAATATCCGCGGCTGCCAGCAAAGGCGCCGCACGCGCAACCTGGGTGCGCACGCGCTCCAGCAGGTCATTGCGGGCCGCATCATACGCGCGCACCAGCGCCTGCTCGAATGCCAGCGCATCGGCAGAACCGTGGCTCTTGAACACCAGGCCGCGCAGGCCCAGCAGCGCAGCGCCGTTGTAACGCCGGTGGTCCATGCGTTTTTTAAGCGCAGATAACACTGGGTAAGCAACCATTGCCGCCAGTTTCGTGAAAATATTGCGTGAAAACTCTTCCTTGAGAAAACCGCCGATCATGGAGGCAAGTCCCTCTATGGTCTTGAGGGCAACATTGCCGACGAAGCCATCGCAGACCACGATATCGGCGGCGCCCTTGAAAATATCGTTGCCTTCGACGTTGCCGACGAAATTCAAGTCGCCCCGGGCAGCCGCGGCACGCAACAACTCCCCGGCACGCTTGATCTCCTCGCTGCCCTTGATGGCCTCCTCGCCCACGTTGAGCAGACCCACCGTGGGCCGCAAGTCATTCTTGAGCACGGACACCAGCGCGGAGCCCATCACGGCAAACTGCAGCAGGTGCTCTGCGGTGCAATCCACATTGGCGCCCAGATCCAACACCGTGGTGGCGCCACCCTGCGCATTCGGAATCTGCGTGGCAATCGCCGGGCGATCAATGCCGTCCAGCGTCTTGAGCAGATAGCGCGCCGTCGCCATCAGCGCTCCGGTATTGCCGGCCGACACGGCGGCCTGCGCCGCGCCGTCCTTGACCTGCTGGATCGCCACGCGCATCGACGAATCCCGCTTGCGCCTGAGCGCCTCCTCCACCGAATCGTCCATGCCCACCACCTGGCTCGCGGCCACGGACGTGGCGCGTTCATGCGCGAAAGCGCCCAGTGCCTGCGGCTGGCCCACCAGCAGCAGGCGGGCGTCGGGATGGCTCTCCAGAAAGCGGCGGCACGCCGGCAGCGTGACGGACACGCCGTGGTCGCCACCCATGCAATCGACAGCCAGTGTGATCATTCTCTGAATATTGAAAATTTGTGTGCAATTGTGGCATCTAGTGCAATGTCGCGCCCACAACGACAAAAGCCCGCGCTACCGTCACGTAGCCGCGGGCCCTGAGGCGCAATGGATGCAACAGCGCGATAGGCGCCGGGAATCAGATTTCGGCGTCGTCGCCCTTGGCCTTGATCACCTGGCGCCCACGGTAAAAGCCGTTGGGGCTGATGTGGTGGCGCAGATGCACTTCACCAGTGGTCGGCTCAAGCGCCGTGCCCGGTGCCTTGAGCGCATTGTGCGAGCGATGCATGCCCCGCTTGGAGGGCGACTTCTTGTTTTGCTGAACGGCCATGGTGGGCTCCTGGTGTCTGGGGTAATCGGGCCAAGCGCTCAGCCCGTCAAAGACACAAGCGCACTTACGCGAAACCGGCGATTATAAATGATTCGACGAATCTGCCCAAGCATCAACTTTTGGGCTTGTGCATCTGAAGCCCGGCCAGCGCGGCAAACGGGTTGTTGGCAGGCGCAGGCTCGGATGCCAGGTCTTCCTCGCCCACGCTCATCTGCACCGGCACCGGGCACTCATCGTGGCGCGGCACCAGCGGCAGATCCAGCAGCAGTTCATCCTCGACGAGCTCGCGCAGATTGAATTCGCGCGAGAGCACCAGCACATCCTCCTCGCTCTCGCCATCCTGCGCCTCCGCCGTCGCTTCGTCATGCACAAAGCGGAACCGCCGATCCACGCGCAGCGGCACGTCCATGGGCTGCATGCAGCGCTGGCAGACGACCGGGAACGCGGCCTCCGCCTTCAGATGCAGCCACGCCTGCGGGCTGCTTCCGAGCCGGTCGCGCAATTCGCCGTCTGCAGACCAATCGACATACAGCTCCGGGTGCAGCTTGTGCGCGCTCTGCGACAACCGCTTGTACTTGAGCAGTGAATCGTGACCGGCAAGGCGCGCCTTCGCCTGCGCGAAAGCCTTGACATCGAGCCGGTCAGCGGAGAACTCCTTGGTCATGAAAGCAGTGTAAGAGAATCAAGGCATGACGCAAGCAGATCGCATTTCACGGCCTCTGATCCTCGGCTCGACCTCGCGCTACCGGCGCGCGCTGCTGCAGCGCCTGGGGCTGGCGTTCGACGTGGTCGCGCCCGAGGTGGACGAAACGCCGTTGCCCGGCGAAACGCCGCGTGCGCTGGCGCTGCGCCTGGCCAGCGCCAAGGCGCGGGCGGTGGCCACGCGGCATCCGCAGGCGCTGGTGATCGGCTCCGACCAGGTGGCGGACCTGGCCGGAGAACCGCTGGGCAAGCCGGGAACGTACGAGCGCGCCATCCGGCAGCTCACGCGCATGAGCGGCCAGACCGTCATCTTTCACACCGCGGTCACCGTGGCATGCCAGGCCAGCGGCTTCGCGCAGACCGAGCTGGCGCCGGTGCGGGTGCGCTTTCGCCCGCTCTCGCCGGGGGAAATCGAGCGCTATCTGCACGCGGAGCAGCCCTACGACTGCGCCGGCAGCGCCAAGAGCGAGGGGCTGGGCATCGCGCTGCTGGATGCCATCGAAAGCGACGACCCGACGGCGCTGATCGGCCTGCCGCTGATCCGCGTGGCCCGCATGCTGCGCGCCGCCGGAATGGTGCTGCCATGAGCAGCCAGACGCCGCCTGGCACGCTCTGGCTGGTGCCCACGCCGCTGGATTTCGGCTGCGAGCAGGAAGCGCCGCTGACCGATGTGCTGCCTGAAGCGACGCTGCAGCGCGCCGCCCGGCTCACGTACTGGATCTGCGAGAACGCCAAGAGCTGCCGCGCCTACCTGAAGCGCGTTGCGGCGCACATACCGCTGGCCGTGCCGCTGCAGGCGCAGCAGATCACCGAGCTGCCGCACGCGGTGCACAAGAAGGGGGACCATGCGGGCGGCTTCGACGCACGCCCGCTGCTGGCGCCGCTGCTGCAGGGGCAGGACGTGGGGCTGGTGAGCGAAGCCGGCATGCCGGCGGTAGCCGACCCGGGCAGCTCCATCGTGCGCGCCGCGCACGATGCCGGCATCCCGGTGGTGCCGCTGATCGGACCGGTATCGCTGCTGCTCGCGCTCGCGGCCAGTGGTCTCTCGGGCCAGAACTTTGCGTTTGTCGGCTACCTGCCGCAGGACGCAGGGGAGCGCACCAAACGCATCCATCAGCTGGAGATGCTGGCACTCCAACACGGCCAGACCCAGCTCTTCATCGAAACGCCCTACCGCAACACCGCGCTCTGGAGCGCCCTGCTGCAGCACCTGCGGCCCGGCACCCGGCTGGCGTTGGCCAGCGGCCTCACGCTGGCCAACGCCCAGGTGCACTGCAGGCCCGTCAGCGCCTGGCGCCAGGCGCAGGCTGCCACGGTGCCACGCCTGCCCACGGTGTTTGCCATCGGAGCCTGAATGGAATACGTCCTCTTCGAAGCACGCGGCCCGGTCGCGCTCGTCACGCTGCGCCGCCCGGCGCAACGCAATGCGGTGCACCGCCCGATGGCGGACGCACTGCGCGCGGCTTTCGAACGGTTCGAAGCCGACGAAAACCTGCGCGTGGCCGTGCTGCACGGCGCGGGCGGGCATTTCTGCGCCGGTGCAGACCTTGCCGCGGTGGCCGACCCGCTGCTGCGCAACGAGCTCGATCCCGCCGGCGGCCCGAACGCGCCCATGGGGCCGACGCGCATGCAACTGTCCAAGCCGCTCATCGCCGCCATCGAAGGCTATGCGGTGGCCGGCGGGCTGGAACTGGCGTTGCTGGCCGATCTGCGCGTGGCGGCCGAGGATGCGCAACTCGGCGTGTTCTGCCGCCGCTGGGGCGTGCCGCTGATCGATGGCGGCAGCGTGCGGCTGCCGCGCATCGTCGGCATGGCGCGCGCGCTGGACCTGATTCTCACCGGGCGCGCCGTGGGCGCCGCCGAAGCGCTGGCCATGGGCCTGGTGAACCGCGTCGTCGCGCCCGGGAGCGCCTTGGCCGCCGCCGAAACGCTGGCATGCGAGTTGGCCGCCTTCCCGCAGCAATGCATGCTTGCCGACCGCGCATCGGCCTATGCGCAATGGGGTCTGCCTGTGCCAGAGGCCCTGCGCCAGGAAGGGCGCCTGGGCGTGCCCATCGTGGCGGCCGAAGGCGCCGCCGGCGCGGCCCGCTTCACGCAGGGGCATGGCCGGCACGGGGTGCCGGACAGCCAGCGCTGAGACTCCTCCGCCGGCGCGGCCGCGCCGTTCAGCGCAGCAGGGGTGCGCTGCGCAGCGCCTGAATCGCCCCTGCGCCCAGCGCCGCGCCGAAGCGGCGCGCCAGGCGCTCGGCCACGTTGTCGCGCTGGGTGTAGTCCACGATGTCCTCGGCCTTGACGATTTCGCGGGCGACGTAGTCCAGGCTGCCAAGCCCATCGGCCAGGCCCATGTCCACGGCCTGCTGGCCGGTCCAGAACAGCCCGCTGAAGGTTTCGGGCGTGATTTTCATGCGATCGCCGCGGCCCTTCTTCACGACGGCTATGAACTGCTGGTGGATCTGCTCCAGCATCGTGAGCGCATAGGCGCGCTGCTCCTCCGACATCGGGCTGAACGGGTCGAGAAAGCCCTTGTTGGCGCCGGCCGTGAGCAGGCGCCGCTCCACGCCCAGCTTGTCCATCGCGCCGCTGAAGCCAAAGCCGTCCATCAGCACGCCGATGGAGCCGACGATGCTCGCCTTGTCCACATAGATGGCATCGGCCGCCGAGGCGATGTAATAGGCCGCCGACGCCGCGCTTTCCTCGACCACGGCGTACACCGGCTTTTCGTGTTTCTGCTTCAGGCGGAAGATTTCGTCGTTGATGATGCCCGCCTGCACCGGGCTGCCGCCGGGGGAATTGACCAGCAGCACCACCGCCTGCGCGCCCGCGTCGTCAAACGCGCTGCGCAGCGACGCCACCACGCCGTCGGCGCTGGTCGGCCCGTCGGCGGCGATTTCGCCCTTGATGTCGATCACCGCGGTGTGCGGCGAGCTTTTGGCGGCACCCGTGAGATCGCGCGTGGAAACGGAAATGCCCCACACGATGCCTCCCAGGATCGCCAGCCACAGCAGGCGCCAGAAGATGCGCCAGCGCCGCGCCGCGCGCTGTTCGGCCACGGTGGCAAGCACGAGCTTTTCCAGCACCTCGCGCTCCCAGTGGCCCGCGGAGGGTGTGTTGGCCGTTTCCGCTTTCTTTTCAGTAGCTGATTGCGCCCACAGGTCGGGCGCTGCAGGCTGTTTTTGCCCGGAATCTGGAAATTCAGGACGAAGCTCATCGGTCATGGGGTCACGCGGTTTGCGGTTGCAGGAGCGCGGCAGTATGCCAGTACACCTTGCCCGCTTCTTCCGTGGTGGTGATCCTGGTGAGTGGTCCGCGCCCCGGGCCGCCCACGCAGCAGCCGGTATCGGGCTCGAACACCGCGCCGTGCGTGGCGCAGACGAGCAGCTGTCCGGTGATGTCGAAAAAATGCCCTTCGCGGTAGTCCAGCTCCGTCCACACATGGGTGCAGCGGTTCAGGTAGGCCTGCACCTGGCCCTGCCAGCGCACGGCGAAGGCGCGCAGCTTCTCGCCGCGGTAGACCACGCCAAAGGCCACGCCGGTGCCGCCTTCGGCCAGATCGCTGCTGGCGCACAGAAGAATGCGCTCCCCCGCGGCCGCTTCAGCCATCACGCATGCTCCGAGAGCCAGGCATCGAGCCGCGCGACGGTGGGCGCGACGAACAGCGGCGCGAGCGGCGCGAACCCTTCGCTGTCGTGCGCGCCATAGGCCACGCCCACGCTGGCGCAGACGGCGTTGCGCGCCATCTCCAGGTCGTGCGTGGTGTCGCCCACCATCAGCACGCGCTCGGGCGGCAGGTCGAATTCGGCCATCAGCTCGTGCAGCATCAGCGGGTCGGGCTTGCCAGCGGTTTCATCGGCCGTGCGCGAGGCGTCGAACACGCCCTTGAGCTGCGCGGTGGCCAGCACGTGGTTCAGGCCCCGGCGGCTCTTGCCGGTGGCCACGGCCAGCAGGTGGCCGCTGGCCTTGAGGTGCGCCAGCATCGGCAGCACGCCATCGAACAAACTCAGATCGTCCTGGTGCTGCGCGTAGTGCACGCGGTAGCGGTTGGCGAGCTCCGCGTATTGGCTGGGCGGCACGTCGGGCGCGGCGCGGGCGAGGGCCTGCGGCAGCGCCATGCCTATCACCCAGGCGGCGGCTTCGGGGCTGGGCACGGCGCCGCCCACGTCGCGCACCGCCTCCTGGATGCAGCGCACGATGAGCTGGGTGGAATCAAACAGGGTGCCGTCCCAATCGAAGGCGATCAGGTCAAAACGGCGGGAAGAAGCAGCGGTCATGTCGTTTGGTTTTCAATGAAGGCGGCAAGTTCAGGCGGCAATTCAGCCTGCAGCTGCACGCGCTCGCCGGTGGCGGGATGATCGAACTGCAGCCGCCAGGCGTGCAGAAACATGCGCTGCAGGCCGAGCTTGTGCAGGCGCTTGTTGAGGTCGAAGTCGCCGTATTTCTCATCACCGACGATGGCGTGGCCCTGGCTTGCGAGGTGCACGCGGATCTGGTGCGTGCGCCCGGTCTTGATCGTCACCTCCAGCAGGCTCATGCCGGGCAGGCCCTGCGCGTGGCGCGCGGCCAGCACGCCGCGGCGCTTGACCAGCGTGATCGCGCGCATGCCATCGGGGTCATCCGCCGTGGTGGTGCGCACGCGCCGCTCGCCATCGCCCTGCAGGTATTTGTGCAGCGGCGCGTCGATCACCTTGAGCTTCTCCGGCCAGGTGCCGACGACCAGCGCCAGGTAGGTCTTGCCCGTCGCGCGCTCGCGGAACTGCTCCTGCAGGGCGGTGAGCGCCGCGCGGCGCCGCGCCACCAGCAGAATGCCCGAGGTGTCGCGGTCGAGCCGGTGCACCAGTTCGAGGAATTTCGCCTCGGGCCGCGCGCGGCGCAGCTGCTCGATCACGCCAAAGCTCACGCCGCTGCCGCCATGCACCGCCACGCCAGCCGGTTTGTTCAGCGCGATCAGCCAGTCGTCTTCCAGCAGCAGGGGAAATTCCCGCGCCGGGGCCAAGGGCGCGCCCGCGGGCTTTTCGGCCACGCGCACCGGCGGCAGGCGCACCAGGTCGCCCTCGGCCACGCGCGCATCGGCGCTGGTGCGGCCCTTGTTCAGGCGCACCTCGCCGCTGCGGATGATGCGGTAGACATGGGTCTTGGGCACGCCCTTCAAGTGCCGCAGCAGGAAGTTATCGAGCCGCTGCCCGGCGGATTCGGCGTCCACCCGCAGCTGGCGCGCGGCCGCCGCCCCCGACGGTTTGCCCTCTATAATTGACATCACCTGCGCGAAGAGTGTGTAAGTGGTTGAAGTGGCTGAAGTTTAGTGGCCGCCCGCCCAACCCGTCGCACAGGCTGGTGATGCCACCGGGAGACGACGCCTTTGCAGGCACCCACCCGGCGGGCTGTCGCATCGACATACAGCATACGGAATTCAAGGCTGGCCAGCGCCCTACCCGGGCGCGGCGCCGGCGGATCAAAGCGAAATCATGTGGGTGGTTCTGACGTGGATCTGGTCGCACTGGCAAGGGCGTGAGCCTGCGCTTTACGTGCCAAATCCGTCTGAATCGCTTATCTGGCGGGCGCAAGCAGCTTCTGAAAACATAGTGAAGCAGCGGCCTCTGCCTTTCGCCCTCCTCCACGCCCCACCCCCGCTACGCCCACGCAGCTGATGGCTTTGCGTGGCCGCAGCGGGTGCGCGGCTTCCGTCCTGTCTCGATCGCCAGTCCCGGCATTTGCGGGTTTGCGCGCGGCGTTGTGCCGCCTGCGGCCCATACAACGGAACAAGGGACACGCATCATGAAACGGATGCTCATCAACGCCACGCAGCCCGAAGAGCGGCGCCTGGCCATCGTGGACGGCCAAAAGCTGCTGGACTACGAAACCGAGATCGAAGGGCGCGAGCAGCGCAAGAGCAATATCTACAAGGCGGTGGTCACGCGCGTGGAGCCCTCGCTGGAGGCCTGCTTCGTCGACTATGGCGAGGATCGCCACGGCTTCCTTCCGTTCAAGGAAATCTCGCGCCAGTACTTTGCCGAAGGCGTCTCGCCCTCGCAGGCACGCATCCAGGATGCGATCAAGGAAGGCCAGGAGCTCATCGTCCAGGTCGAGAAGGAAGAGCGCGGCAACAAGGGCGCGGCGCTCACCACCTTCATCAGCCTGGCCGGCCGCTACGTGGTGCTGATGCCCAACAACCCGCGCGGCGGCGGCGTCTCGCGCCGCATCGAGGGCGAGGACCGCGCCGAGCTCAAGGAGGCGATGGACCAGCTCGAATACCCCAAGGGCATGAGCATCATCGCGCGCACCGCCGGCATCGGCAGGAGCGCCCCCGAGCTGCAGTGGGACCTGAACTACCTGCTCAAGCTCTGGTCGGCGATCGACGGCGCGGCCAAGGCCGGCAAGGGCGCCTTCCTGATCTACCAGGAATCGAGCCTGGTGATCCGCGCCATCCGCGACTATTTCAGCGCCGACATCGGCGACATCCTGATCGACACCGACGACATCTACGATCAGGCGCAGCAGTTCATGGCGCACGTCATGCCCGAGCATGCCGCGCGCGTCAAGCGCTACCGCGACGACGCGCCGCTGTTCAGCCGTTTCCAGATCGAGCACCAGATCGAGTCGGCCTACGCGCGCATGGTCACGCTGCCCTCGGGCGGCTCGATCGTCATCGACCATACCGAAGCGCTGGTATCGGTGGACGTGAACTCGGCGCGCGCCATCAAGGGCAGCGACATCGAGGAAACCGCCACCCGCACCAACCTGGAAGCGGCGGACGAAGTGGCGCGCCAGATGCGATTGCGCGACCTGGGCGGCCTGATCGTGATCGACTTCATCGACATGGAAGAGAGCCGCAACCGCCGCGACGTGGAAACCCGGCTGCGCGACGCGCTGCGCCAGGACCGCGCGCGCGTGCAGTTCGGCACCATCAGCAAGTTCGGCCTGATGGAAATGAGCCGCCAGCGCCTCAAGCCCGCGCTGTCCGAGGGCGCGCACATCCGCTGCCCGCTGTGCGACGGCACCGGCCACATCCGCGACACCGAGGGTTTTGCGCTGCAGATGCTGCGCATGATCCAGGAAGAATCGATGAAGGACAACACCGCCGCCGTGCATTGCCAGGTGCCGGTGGAGGTGGCGAGCTTCCTGCTCAACGAAAAGCGCACCGAGATCGCCAAGATCGAGCTGCGCCAGCGCATCGCGGTGGTGCTCATCCCCAACAAGTCGCTGGAGACGCCGCACTACAAACTGGAGCGCCTCAAGCACGACGACCCGCGCCTGGACGACATGGATGCCAGCTACAAGATGGCCGACCTGCAGGAAGAGCAGACGCAGATCACCCGCCGCTCGCAGGAGCCCACCAACAAGCAGACGCCGGTGATCAAGGGCGTGCTGCCGGATGCGCCCGCGCCGGTGGTTGCGCCCAAGCCCGCCCCGGTGCCTGCCGCACCGGCCGCCGCGCCAGTGGCCGCGCCCCAGCCGGTTCCGGAACCGGGCTTTCTGACATGGCTCAAGAATCTGCTGGGTTTTGGCGCGCCATCCGCCGGCGCGTCCACCAGCCCACCAGCGGCGGCGCCGGTTGCCGCGCCGGCCGCGGAACCCGCCGCGCGCGAGGAGCGGGGCGGCAGCCGCCGCGGCGGCAGCCGCCGCGGCAGCGGCCGTGGCGAACGCACGGAACGTGGCGAGCGCGGCGACTCCCGCGAGGGCAATGGCCAGGAGCGCCCGCGCCGCGAGCCGCGCGAGGGCCGCGGCAACCGCGAGCGCCCGCCGGCACGGCCCGTGGATGAGGCAACGGCAGCCACGGCCGGCGTGGAAGCCGGCGGCAGCGACGACAACGGCCAGGAACGCGCCGCGCGCAGCGGCGAGCGCAGCCGCCGCCGCGAGCCGCGCGAGCGCCGCGAACGCGACAACGCGGAAATGCCGCAGCAGCCCACCACGGCACCCACGGCCGAACCGGTCGATCGCGCCACCGCCAGCGAGCCATCGAACGCCCAGGGGGAGGCCGGCGATACTGCAACGGACAACGCCGCCAACGGCGAGCGCCGCGAACGCCGCTCCCGCGACCGTTACGGCCGTGACCGCCGCCCGCGCACGCCGCGCGCCGAACAGCCGGCGGACGACGCCACGGCCACCGAAGCCGACACCGGCGCACCGGCCGACTTCGCGCCGACGCAAATCCTGCCCCAGGAGGAGCCCGCCTTCACGCCAGCGCGCAAGAGCTACTTCGCCGCGGCCGATCAGGCGGGCGAGCCGGCCACCGCGGCTGCCGGCGAAGCCGCCGCGGCTCCGGCGACGGAGCAGGTGCGGCCGATCGACGTGACGGCGCCCACGGAGCCGTTGACGGCGGCGCCCGTGCCGGTGCAGGCCCCGGCAGCAGCGCCCGTCCGCGCCGAACCCCCTGCCGCGCCCGCCGAACAGGCCTTTGTCCTGCAGGTGCAGGCGCTGGCCGATACGGCGCTGGCATCGGGCCTGACCTGGGTGCAATCGGATGCCGACAAGGTTTCCGCCGTGCAGGCCGCAATCGCCGCCGAGCCCCAGCCCATCCATGTGCCGCGCGAGCGGCCGGCGCCAGCCGCCATCGACGAAGGACCCCTGGTGCTGGTGGAAACGCGCCGCGATCTGCGCCAGGTGCAATTGCCGTTCGACCAGCCAGAAATGCACTGACGTTCTTCGATTTTGCTAGCTGCCAGCGCTTGCCCAGAAAGCGCTAGTGCCATTTTTGAAGCATATCCTCAACGGGCCCGCCCTGGCTTCAGCGCGGGCCCTTCTTTCATTCTGTTTCCACGGCGACAATCACGGCAGCCCCATTCGTTTGCACATGCCATGCTGTTTCTGCTCTCTCCCGCCAAATCCCTGGACTACGAAAGCCCGCTGCCCGCCGGCCTGCCGCACACGCTGCCGCAGTTCATGCCGCAGACCCAGGCGCTGATCGCCACGCTGCGCGAAAAATCGCCGCAGCAGGTGGCCGACCTGATGTCGCTGAGCGACGCGCTGGCCGCGCTCAACGCCGCGCGCTACGCCGCCTTCAGCCCGCGCTTCACCAAGGCCAACGCGCGCCAGGCGGTGCTTGCCTTCAACGGCGACGTTTACGAAGGCCTGCAGGCGGGCACGCTGAGTTCCGACGACCTCCAATGGGCGCAGGCGCATGTCGCCATCCTGAGCGGCCTTTACGGCGTGCTGCGCCCGCTCGACTGGATGCAGCCCTACCGTCTTGAGATGGGCACGCGCCTGGCCACGGCCCAGGGTGCCAACCTCTACCAGTTCTGGGGCCCGCGCATCGCCGAACACCTCAACCGGCAACTGGCGGACGCGCCCGATCCGGTCATCGTCAACCTCGCGTCGCAGGAATATTTCAAATCCGTCGATCGCAAGGTGCTGTCCGCGCGCGTCGTCGAATGCGTGTTCGAGGACCGCAAGGGCGCGGACTACAAGATCATCAGCTTCTACGCCAAGCGCGCCCGCGGGCTGATGGCGCGCTGGGCCATCGAGCAGCGGGCCGAAACACCGCGGCAGCTGCGCGGTTTTGACAGCGCGGGCTACGCCTTCAGCGCCAAGGCGTCAACGCCCGACCGGCTCGTCTTCCGCCGGGAGCACGCCGCATGAGTCAGGCCATCACCAGCGAACTGCGCCAGTGGATCGTCTCGCAGGCGGCCGCGGGCGTGACCGCGCCCTCCCTTGTCGAAGCCATGCGCAAGGTCGGCTGGAACGAGGACGTGGCGGTGGATGCGATCGAACAGGTGCTGCGCGGCCACCTGGACAAGGTGGCGCAGGAGCAGGGCTGGCCCGCGGCCGCGCCGGTGCCCGACCCGGCGCTGGACGACGCCCCGCTGTTGCTCGACGCGGGCGACCGCCAGGTGGAGGTGCTGATGACGCTGGCCTCGCCGCGCGTGGTGCTGTTCGGCAACCTGCTCTCGAAGCAAGAGTGCGAAGAACTGATGGCGCAGGCCCGCCCCAGGCTCCAGCGCTCGCTCACCGTGCAGACCGACACCGGCGGCAGCGAAGTCAACGTCCAGCGCACCAGCGACGGCATGTTCTTCGAGCGCGGCCAGACGCCGCTGATCCAGCGCCTGGAAGAGCGCATCGCGCGCCTTGTCAACTGGCCGATCGAAAACGGCGAAGGCCTGCAGATCCTGCACTACCAGCCCGGCGCCGAATACAAGCCGCACTACGACTACTTCGACCCCGAGCATGCCGGCAGCGCCAAAATCCTGGCGCGCGGCGGCCAGCGCGTGGGCACGCTGGTGATCTACCTGAACAACCCCGTCAAGGGCGGCGGCACCATCTTCCCGGACGTGCACCTGGAAGTGGCGCCGCGCCAGGGCAACGCGGTGTTCTTCAGCTACGAGCGCCCCCACCCCAGCACCCGCAGCCTGCACGGCGGCAGCCCGGTGATCGAGGGCGAGAAGTGGATCGCCACCAAATGGCTGCGCGAGCGCGAGTTCCGCTGAAGCCCGCGCCAACCCCACCGCGGCATCCTCCAACGACAATACAAGCAAAATACGGCTCCAGCGCTTGCCAGTCAAGCGGTAACAGCTATCAAAATGCAATCCACCGAGCATTCTCCCCTGGGCCAGGCCAGCGCCTACCCGCGGCATTACGACCCCACGCTGCTCTTTCCGATAGCGCGCGCCGCGGGCCGCGGCGCCATCGGCATCGCGGCCAGGCCGCCCTTTTTCGGCGCCGACCTGTGGACGGCCTACGAAATCTCGTGGCTCGACCCGCGCGGCAAACCGCAGGTGGCCATCGCGCACTTCACCCTGCCCTGCGAAACACCGAACCTGATCGAGAGCAAGTCACTCAAGCTCTACCTGAACAGCTTCAACGGCACGCGCTTCGAAAGCATGGAGGCGGTGCGCGAGCGCATCCGCGCCGACCTGAGCGAAGCCGCCTGGCGCGCCGGCGAGCACCCGGGCACCGTGGGCGTGCGGATGCTGGCGCCAGAACAGTTCGACGAGGAACGCATCGCGCAAATGCAGGGCCTGCTGCTGGACCGCCTGAAGGTGGAATGCACGCACTACGAGCCCGCGCCCGAGCTGCTCACCGCCGCGCTGGACGAGGCGCCGGTGGAAGAAACCCTGACGAGCCATCTGCTCAAGAGCAACTGCCCCGTCACCGGCCAGCCGGACTGGGGCAGCCTCCAGATCAGCTACAGCGGGCCGCAGATCGACCAGGCGGCGCTGCTGCGCTACATCGTGAGCTTTCGCGACCACCAGGGCTTTCACGAGCAGTGCGTGGAACGCATCTTCATGGACATCAGCGCGCGCTGCCAGCCCATCAAGCTCACGGTATACGCGCGCTATACGCGCCGCGGCGGGCTGGACATCAACCCGCTGCGCACCAGCCACCCGATGCCGCTGCCGCAGGCGATGCGCACGGCGCGGCAATAACGCCGCGCTACAGCCGGAAGACGCCGACGCTGCGCTCCAGCGACACCGAGCCGTCGCGCAGCACGGTGGCCGACGCGGCGGATTCTTCCGCCAGCGCGGCGTTCTGCTGCGTGACGGTATCGAGCTGCGCAATCGCCAGATTCACCTGGCCTATGCCCTGCGACTGCTCGCGCGCCGCCGCGGTGATCTCGTTGACCTGGGTGCTCACATGCCGCACCGAGCGCACCATGTCGCTGATGGTGTCGCCCGCCTGCGCCATGCGCTCGGTGCCGTCCTCGATGCCCGAGACCATGGTGTGAATCAGCCCGCCGATCTCCTTGGCCGCACCGGCGCTGCGCTGGGCCAGCGCGCGCACCTCGCCCGCCACCACGGCAAAGCCGCGCCCCTGCTCGCCGGCGCGCGCCGCCTCCACCGCCGCGTTGAGCGCCAGCAGGTTGGTCTGGAAGGCAATGCTCTCTATGGTGCTGACGATCTCGCCCATGCGTTGCGACGACTTGCGCAGGTTTTCCATCGAGCCGCGCACCTCGGCGAGGGCCGCGCTGCCCTTGTTGGCCACCTGCGAGCTGCGCTCGCTCTCGGACGCCATGGCCGTCGTGGCATCCGCCGTGTGCGTGATCGTCCCCGAGAGCTGCTCCATCGCCGCGGCGGTTTCCTCCAGGCTGCTGGCCTGCGACTCCGTGCGATCCGACAGCGCCGTACTGCCCTGCGCAATCTCCCCCGCCGCCCGGGTAAAGCCGCGCACCTCGGTGCGCACATCGCCCACCACCGCCTTGAGGTTGACCTGGATCTGGCGCAGCCCGCGCATCACCGCGCCCAGCGTGCCGGGGTAGTTCACGTTCGCCTCGGAGGTCAGGTTGCAGCCGGCGATGTCGCCGGCGAAGCCTTCGGCCTCCAGCAATGCCTTGGCGACATGCGTGTGGTAGTAGGCCAGCAGGCCGCCGCCGCCCAGCACCAGCACCGCCGCGCGCCATGCCAGGGCCGCCAGGCCTTGCATGCCCAAGGCATCGGGCAGCAGCGCGAGCACCGCCATGGCGCCCACCGCCCAGGCCATGCGCGCGGTGAAATCCATCTCGCCCACGCGCTCGAACCAGCCGCGCGGCCCCGTGTGAAACACCTTGCCGCCGCGCAGGACCACGGAGACCTTGCCCGACTCGGCCTCGGCGCGCATCGTGGCGTACAAGGCCTCCGCCTCGGCGATCTGCGCCTGCGTCGGCTTGATGCGCACCGACATGTAGCCCGTGGGCTTGCGCCCCTGCAGCACCGGGGTGAAGTTGGCCAGCACCCAGTAATGGTCGCCGTTCTTGCGCCGGTTCTTCACCATGCCGGTCCAGGGCTTGCCGCGGCCTATGGTCTGCCAGACATCCTTGAACGCAGCCGCCGGCATGTCCGGGTGGCGGATGATGTTGTGCGGCTGGCCTATGAGTTCGTCGTACTCGAAGCCGGCCACGCGTGCAAAGGCCGGATTGCAGTGGGTGAGCTCCCCTTTGGTGTTGGTGCTGGAGACCAGCATTTCGTCACTCGGGTAGTCGAAATTGTTCTGAGTGACTGGTAGATTGACCCGCATGATTCGCCCCCCTGATCAAAATTTTCACGACGCAATCACTGTCGCATAAGCGTCACCATGGTACAGGCAGCGCGCAGGTCTGCAGCGAAATCAGGCAGTGGAATCGGGTGCATTTGCGGCAATGGCGCAACAGGTATTCGGCAGATCAAAACAATGCGTCAACCTGCGCGCTCGGCGCGCCAGGCGATGCGTCCAGCCGCTCCAGCCCCGCCACCCGCACCCCCAGCAGGCGCAGCCGCTTTTGCAGCGGCGCGCGCTTCAGGCACAGCCCGGCCACGCGGCGAATCAGCAGCGCATCCTGCGTCGGCGACTCAAGGGTCTGGTCACGCGTGGCGATCCTGAAATCGTCGTAGCGCAGCTTGATGCCTATGGTGCGCCCGGCATAGCCCTTGCGCTGCAAATCCGCGGCCACCTGCTCGCACAGCTCGGTGAAGATCCCGCCCAGTTCCAGCCTGTCGTGCACCGCATGCAGATCGCGTTCGAACGTCGTCTCGCGGCTCATGCTCACCGGCTCGCTCTCGGTCACCACGGCGCGCTCGTCGCGCCCCCAGGCGGCGTCGTGCAGCCAGGCGCCATGCGCCGCGCCAAAGTGCGCCAGCAGCCAGTCGCGCGGCCGCGCCGCCAGCTCGCCAATCGTGTGAATGCCGTGGCTCTGCAGCCTGGCGTCGGTCTTGGGGCCCACGCCGTTGATCTTGCGGCAGGCCAGCGGCCAGATCAGCGGCTGCAGGTCCTCGGGCATCACCACCGCGATGCCATTGGGCTTGTTGAACTCGCTCGCCATCTTGGCGATGAGCTTGTTGGGCGCAACGCCCACGGAGCAGGTCAGACCGGTGGCATCGAAAATGCTTTTCTGGATCAGCCGCGCCAGCACCCTGCCGCCCTCGCGCTGGCCGCCCGGCACCTCGGTGAAATCGATGTAGACCTCATCCACACCCCGGTTTTCCATCACCGGTGCGATGGCGAGGATGATCTCCTTGAACTGGCGCGAATAGCGCCGGTACTGCGCGAAATCCACCGGCAGCAGGATGGCCTGCGGGCACAGGCGCGCCGCCTTCATCATGCCCATCGCCGAGCCCACGCCAAAGGCGCGCGCCGCGTAGGTGGCCGTGGTGATCACGCCCCGGCCCACATAGCTGGCCAGGCGCGGAAACGCCGCCACGGGGATCTCGTGCAGCCGCCCGGCAAACGCCTGGCTGCGCGCCGCTTCTTCCCGCGTCGCCGCGCCGCCAATCACCACCGGCAGACCCTTGAGCTGCGGGTAGCGCAGCAGCTCCACCGACGCATAGAACGCGTCCATGTCCAGATGGGCAATGCGCCGGGGCAGCGGTTTCGTGTGCACGGCGATGCAGGTTTCAGATTTCGGGTTGAGCGCTCAACGCTCAACGCCCAGCGCTCAACCTGCCACGGGATAGGTGCCCGGCACCAGGATCGAGCGGTCCACCGCCTGGATCCGGGTATGGCCGCAGAAGGCCATGGTGGTGTCCAGCTCTTTGTGCAGGATCTGCAGCGCCTTGGTCACGCCGGCCTCGCCAAACGCCCCCAGGCCATAAACCATCGCGCGGCCTATCATGGTGCCGCGTGCGCCCAGCGCCCAGGCGCGCAGGATGTCCTGGCCAGTGCGGATGCCGCTGTCCATCCAGACTTCCAGCCTGTCGCCCACCGCCGCAACGATGGCCGGCAGCGCTGCGATGCTGGACGGCGCGCCGTCCAGCTGGCGCCCGCCGTGGTTGGAGACGACGATGGCATCCACGCCATGCTCGGCCGCCAGCAGCGCGTCTTCCACCTCCATGATGCCCTTGAGGATGAGCTTGCCGCCCCACTGCTGCTTGACCCAGTCCACATCCGCCCAGGAAAGCCGGGGGTCAAACTGCTCATTGGTCCAGGCCGCCAGCGAATTCATGTCCGAGACGCCCTTCACATGCCCGACCAGATTGCCGAAGCTGCGCCGGCGCGTGCCCGCCATGCCCAGGCACCAGCGCGGCTTCATCATGAGGTTGATGATGTTGGCGATCGTGGGGCGCGGCGGCGCGGTCAGGCCGTTCTTGATGTCCTTGTGGCGCTGGCCGATGACCTGCAGATCCAGCGTCAGCACCAGCGCGCTGCATTGCGCATCCTTGGCGCGCTGGATCATGCGCGCCATCGCGTCGCGGTCGCGCATCATGTAGAGCTGGAACCAGAACGCGAGGCCGGCACCGGTGTTCTGCCGGATGTCCTCGATCGAGCAGATGCTCATGGTCGAGAGCGTGAACGGGATGCCGAATTTCTCGGCCGCCCGCGCCGCGTGGATCTCGCCGTCGGCATGCTGCATGCCGGTCAGGCCCACGGGGGCGATGCAGGTGGGCATCGCCACCTGCTGCCCGACCATGGTGGTGGCGGTGCTGCGCCCTTCCATGTTCACCGCCACGCGCTGGCGGAACTGGATGCGCTGGAAATCGCTTTCGTTGGCGCGGTAGGTGCCCTCGGTCCACGAGCCGGAATCGGCATAGTCGTAGAACATGCGCGGCACGCGGCGCTCGGCCACGGCGCGCAGGTCCTCGATGCAGGTCATTTTGGCAAGAGATGGCATGCGGCGCCTCGCAAATGTCGGGTTCAGCCGCGCACCGACACCACGACGCGCCCGCGCACCTTGCCTTCAAGCATCTGCGGCGCAAGCGTCAGCGCATCGGCCAGCGTGGCGTCCTGCGCCAGGCTTTCCAGCAGCGCGGGGTCGAGGTCCCGCGCCAGGCGCTGCCAGGCCTGCAGCCGATCGGCGCGCGGCGCCATCACGCTGTCCACGCCCGCGAGCGTCACGCCGCGCAGGATGAAGGGCGCCACCGTCGCCGGGAAGTCCATGCCCGAGGCCAGGCCGCAGGCCGCGACCACGCCGCGGTAGCGCATCGCCGCGCAGACGTTGGCCAGCACATGGCCGCCCGCCACGTCGATCGCACCGGCCCATTGCTCCCTGGCCAGCGGCTTGCCCGGCGCGCTCAGGCCGGCGCGCTCGACGATGTGCCGCGCGCCCAGGCGCTTGAGGAAATCCACCTGCTCCGGCCGCCCCGTGACGGCGCTGACTTCATAGCCCAATTGGGCCAGCACCGCGACCGCCACGCTGCCCACGCCGCCCGCCGCCCCGGTCACCACCACCGGGCCGGACGCGGGCGTGACGCCATGGCGCTCCAGCGCCAGCACGCACAGCATCGCCGTATACCCCGCGGTGCCTATGGCCATGGCCTGGCGCAGCGTGAACGGCGCCTGCAGCGGCACCAGCCAGTCGCCGCTCACGCGGGCAAATTCCGCCAGCCCGCCCCAATGCTTTTCGCCCACGCCCCAGCCGTTGAGCACCACCGAATCACCGCTTTTGTAATCCGGATGGGAAGAGGTCTCGACCACGCCCGCGAAATCGATGCCCGGCACCATGGGAAACTGGCGCACCACGGGCGAGGCGCCCGTGATGGCGAGCGCATCCTTGTAGTTGAGCGTGGAATGGCTCACGCGCACCAGCACGTCGCCCTCGGGCAGCTGCTCCTTGTTGATGCCGCGCACATCGGCGCGGTACTGCCCGTCTTCCTTGTCGATCCAGATGCCTTGAAACATCGGTGGCCTCCTGTTGCAATGGCAAAAGCTTACACCGATGCCAGAGCTTCGTTTTCCTGCACGGCCGGCGCCTTCTCGCGGCGCGCCGCCACGGCATCGGCCAGGGTCTGCAGGCAGCCCAGCGAATCCTCCCAGCCGATGCAGGCATCGGTGATGCTCTGGCCGTAGACGAGCTGGTGCGGGTCATCCTTGCCCGGGGTGAATTTCTGCGCTCCCGGCACCAGCGCGCTTTCGACCATCACGCCGAAGACGCTGCCTGAGCCGCCGCCCACCTGCGCGGCGATGTCCGCCACCACTTCCATCTGCCGTTCATGCTGCTTGCGGCTGTTGGCGTGGCTGGCGTCGACCATCAGCGAGGGCGTGAGGCCGGCCTCCTGCAGCGCCTTGCAGGCAGCCGCAACGTTGGCGGCATCGTAGTTGGGCTCCTTGCCGCCGCGCAGGATCACGTGGCAATCCTGGTTGCCGGCGGTGTGCACGATGGCGACCAGGCCGTTTTTCTGGATCGACAGGAAATGGTGGCCGCGGCTGGCGGACTGGATGGCGTCGGTGGCGATGCGGATGTTGCCGTCGGTGCCGTTCTTGAAGCCGATCGGCGCCGACATGCCCGAGGCCAGCTCGCGGTGCACCTGGCTTTCGGTGGTGCGCGCGCCGATCGCGCCCCAGCTGATCAGGTCGCCGATGTACTGCGGGCTGATGGTATCGAGCAGCTCGCTGGCCGCCGGCACGCCCAGGCGGTTGATGTCGATGAGCAACTGGCGCGCGATGCGCAGGCCCTCGTCGATGCGGTAGCTGCCATCCAGGTAGGGGTCGTTGATCAGGCCCTTCCAGCCCACGGTGGTGCGCGGCTTTTCGAAGTACACGCGCATCACGATCTCCAGACTGTCCTGGTACTGCTCGCGCACCGCCTGGAGCTTGCGGGCGTATTCCAGCGCCGCATCCGGGTTATGGATGGAGCACGGCCCGATGATGACCAGCAGGCGATCGTCCTCGCCGCGCATGATGCGGTGAATGCGCCGGCGCGTGTCGGCGATCAGGGTTTCGACCGCGGTGCCGCGGATCGGGAAGAAGCGGATGAGGTGTTCCGGAGGGGGCAGCACGGTAATGTCCTGGATGCGTTGGTCGTCGGTGGCGCTCGTCGTGGGCGTGCCGTACTGCCAGGATTCGTTCTTGCTGCTGGGGGGGTTCATGGTGTCTTCCTTGCGGTTGGGTTTGAAAGCCATAAAAAAACCGCCGGGCTTTCGCTGCGGCGGTCTTTTGTAGAGAAGGGGCTCAATGCATGCGCGCGTACCTCTCAACCGCCTTGGGTCGAGAACCAAAAGTAAAAATAGAAAGCGCGGTGCGAAGCCATGCGTTCAATGTAGCACGATTTGCGGCACTGCAACATGGGGCGTTGCCGCCGCGCTACAGCCATCAGGCGGTACCGCCCACGGTCAGCCCGTCGATGCGCAGCGTCGGCATGCCCACGCCCACGGGCACGCTCTGGCCTTCCTTGCCGCAGGTGCCCACGCCGCTGTCCAGCGCCAGATCGTTGCCTATCATGCGGATTTTCTTGAGCGCGTCGGGCCCGTTGCCCACCAGCGTCGCGCCCTTGACGGGGTAGAGCAGCTTGCCGTTTTCCACCCACCACGCCTGGCTGGCCGAGAAGACGAACTTGCCGCTGGTGATATCCACCTGCCCGCCGCCGAAATTGGTGGCAAACAGGCCCTTTTTGATGCTGGCGACGATCTCCCGCGGGTCTTTGTCGCCGCTGAGCATGTAGGTATTGGTCATGCGCGGCATGGGCACGTGGGCGTAGCTCTCGCGCCGGCCGTTGCCGGTGCGCGCCACACCCATCAGCCGGGCGTTGAGCGCGTCCTGCATGTAGCCCTTGAGGACGCCGTCCTCGATCAGCACGTTCTTCTGCGTGGCATGGCCTTCATCGTCGATGTTGAGCGAGCCGCGCCGATCGGCCATGGTGCCGTCGTCCAACACCGTCACGCCCCTGGCGGCCACGCGCTCGCCGATGCGGCCGCTGAAAGTGCTTGAACCCTTGCGGTTGAAGTCGCCCTCCAGCCCGTGCCCCACGGCCTCGTGCAGCAGCACGCCGGGCCAGCCGGGGCCCAGCACCACCGTCATCTCGCCGGCCGGCGCCGGGCGCGATTCCAGGTTGACCAGCGCCGCCTGCACCGCCTCATCCACATACTGGCCGATCTGCGCGTCGCTGAAATACGCGAGGCCAAAGCGCCCGCCGCCGCCGGCCGAGCCGACCTCGCGCCGCCCCTTCTGCTCGGCGATCACCGTGATGGAAAAGCGCACCAGCGGGCGCACGTCGGCCGCCAGGGTGCCGTCGGCACGCGCCACCAGCACCACGTCGTATTCACTGGCCAGGCCCGCCATCACCTGCACCACGCGGCCGTCCCTGGCGCGCGCCATGCGCTCGGCGCGCTCCAGCAATTGCACCTTGGCGGTGCTGTCCATGCTGGCGATCGGATCAAACGCCGGGTAGAGCGCCCGGCTTTTCGCTATCTTTTGAGAAGCTATTTTCGCTTTCCTGGATTGCGCCGCAGCCGAAATTGATCGTACCGTGCGCGCCGCATCCAGCAAGGACGCCTCGGAGATGTCGTCCGAATACGCGAACGCCGTCTTCTCGCCGCTGACCGCGCGCACGCCCACGCCCTGGTCGATGGAGAACGAGCCCGTCTTGACGATGCCCTCCTCCAGGCTCCAGCCCTCGCTGCGCGTGGTCTCGAAGTACAGATCGGCATCGTCCACGCGGTGCGCGCGTATCTCCGCCAGCGCCCGCGTGAGGTGGGATTCATCCAGGCCAAAAGGCTCCAGCAGCAGCGCCCGGGCCGTGGCCAGGCGCTCGATCGTCGGTTCGCGTGAAATCATGGCTCCATTGTAGAGGAAGAAACGTAATATTGATTCAAATGCTGGTTTTCAAAAAACCATAAATCAACCCCAAAATTATTACAGAATAAGCCACAAACATGATTCCAAAACCGCGTCGCAAATTAAACCAACCATCTCTTCTTTCGAGCAATTTTTTATCATAAAATAAATACAATATCGTGGCGATCACTATACTTGCTATTGTGGCGAGTGCGATTCTTAAAATACCATGCTGCCCAGGCATCAAATAATTGAACACATAGACCCCCATCCAATGATTCAAGTACAGTGGATAAGACATCCCGCCAGCAATCGATCCAATAGCACTCCGCCTCCCTTTTCTCGCAAGCAACATGACTATTGCAATGGCCGCAAATGGAGCTATTTTAATATAATACGCCTCATAATTATGCAATCCAATCGAAGATATAATCAATAGCACAATAAAAAAAGCGATGGCAACCGGGTTCAATTGCCAGGATCCGTATTGGCGTGCAATGACGGCCATCAACACACCGAACACGATCGAAGCGTACACATCGAAGTACCACGCGCACGCCGCCAGAACTACCCAGACCACGATAGATGGAGTTCCCTTTTTCAGCCCCCCCCCCCCCCCCGCCATAGAGGCGCCAGCACCAAAATGATCGGAGCCACCAGGTAAAACTGCTCTTCAGCGTTGACACTCCACACATGGCTGAGTGTTCCCTTTTGCGGCATCGCCGATACCCAATCAGCCAGTTGAGGAGTACCAAAAATATTGTAGACGAACAGAATTTTGTATATTACGATCTCGATCCATTTCGAGGTGATTGGCTCTCGAATGAAGCTCAAAACAAGAAACATCGAAAGCGCCAAATAATATGGCGCCCAAATTCTGATTGCTCGATTGAAATAAAAACGCGGCAGATCACGAGGTGCCATATGCAATAGCATGCCACCAATCAGCCAACCGCTAAGCGAAAAAAATACCTGAACAGCGAAATTTCCAGATTCCGACCAAGGAACTGCTCTATCGTGAGCCAAGACAACCACTATCGCACAAATTGCACGCAACCAATCAAAAAGCGGGTAGTAATTTTCTTGGTAATTTTTCTTCTTGTTTGACATACACGCCCATTCGATCGAATACAAATCGCCCACCCACTCGGCTACAACGGCGCCGGCAGCCCCTCGGGTTCCTGGCGCTGCGCCCGGGCAATCGACAGCAGCACGCCCAGCGCAAAGCCCAGCGTGACCGCCGCCGTGCCGCCGTAGCTCACGAACGGCAGCGGCACGCCGACGACGGGCAGCAGGCCGCTGACCATGCCCATGTTGACGAAGGCATAGGCAAAGAAAATCGTCGCCACCGCGCCGGCCACCAGGCGCGAGAACAGCGTGGTGGCGCGCAGGGCGATCGCCAGGCCGCGCCAGACCAGCAGCAGAAAGCAGGTGATCAGCACCAGGTTGCCCGCCAGGCCGAACTCCTCGGAAAACGCGGCGAAGATGAAGTCGGTGGTGCGCTCGGGGATGAATTCCAGATGCGTCTGCGTGCCGGACATGAAGCCCTTGCCCCAGAAACCGCCCGAGCCGATGGCGATCATGCCCTGGATGATGTGAAAACCCTTGCCCAGCGGGTCGCGCGAAGGATCGAGCAGCGTGCACACGCGCTGCTGCTGGTAGTCGTGCAGCAGCGGCCAATTCACGTCCTGGGCGCACAGCTGCGGCTCGAACGCCACCAGCAGCGCAATACCGATGGCGCCCAGCACCACCGGCGGCAGCACCAGCTTCCAGGGCAGGCCGGCAAAGAAGATGACCGAGAGCCCCGCTGCCAGCACCAGCAGCGAGGTGCCCAGATCGGGCTGCTTCATGATGAGGCCCACGGGCAGCGCCAGCAGCAGCCCCGCCACGCCGAAATCCAGCGCGCGCAACTGCCCTTCGCGGTGCTGAAACCACCAGGCGAGCATCAGCGGCATGGCGATCTTCATCAGCTCGCTGGGCTGCACCACCACGCCGATGTTGATCCAGCGCTGCGCGCCCTTCTTGGTGATGCCGAACAGCGCCACCGCGATCAACAGCGCCACGCCGATGGCGTACAGCGGCGCGGACATCGCCATGAGCCTCTGCGGCGGCACCTGCGCGACGATGAACAGAATGCCCAGCGCCAGCAGCAGATTGCGCAGATGGTCATCAAAACGATGGGCAAAGTCGTAGCCCGACGAATACATGGCCACCAGGCCTATGCCCATCAGCACGGCGATCAGCGCCAGCAGCGGCATGTCAAAGCCGCGCAGCAGCGGCATGACGCGCTGCAGCAGGGTGGGCTTGTCAAAGGTATCCAGCGGCATGGGGGCGCGATTATCCCAGCCGCCAACGCCCCGAGCACGCCTGGGCAGGGTATTGCGCGCTATCTGGACCTCATGCCTAATAGACAAAAACAACACCACGGGAGCCCATCCATGCCTCTGTTCCAGCCGAGACAGCCGAGAGCCGCCGCGCTCGCGCTCGCCGCCCTGCTGGTCGGCAACGCGCCGGTGCATGCGCAAACGGCGGCGCCCCGCTCCATCGCCTACCTGAACCTCAATGCAAGCGAGTCGGACCGGTTGTGCATGCAGCAGTTGCGCACCGGGCTGGAGCAGGCTGGCTGGTCCTTCGATCAGCAGCTGACGCTGGAGTCCATCGACGCCGGCGGCGATCCAGCGCGCATCCCGGCCCTGGCACGCACGCTGGCCGCCCGCAACCCCGCCGTGCTGCTGGCCACCAACAACGCCGAAACCGACGCACTGATGAAGGCCACGCAGACCGTGCCCATCGTGGTGATGGGCCCGACCAACATCCGCCCGGTGCTCGACGCGCAGCTGCGCCCGCTGGCCAACGTCACCGGCGTGTCGCTGGGTTTTTCGGGCCAATTCGTGCTCAAGCCGCTGGAGGTGCTGCTGCAGGCGTTTCCGCAGGCACGGCGCATCGGCGTCATCACCAACAGTGGCAACACGGCGCACGAACGGCTCAAGGGCCTGGGCTCCATGGAGGGTCCGCTGGCGCAGGCCGGCATCGAAGGCGTGCGCGTGCGCTTTTCGGGCGAGGCCGACATGGCAGGCGCCTGGGATGAACTGGCGCGGCAGAAGGTCGATGCGGTGATGATCCTGCCCGATTCCCCGGCGTTCTTCGAGGCGCATGCGCGCCAGGCGCTGCGGGTGCGCCTGCCCACCATCGCGCACCACTCCTGGTTTGCCACCCGCCACGGCGGTCTGCTCAGCTACGGCTCCATCGGCCGCGTCAACATGTGCGGGCGCGGCGCGCAGTATGTCGATCAGATTCTGCGCGGCCGCCCACTGGCCGAGCTGCCGGTCGAGGAGCTGTACGACGCGGCGCTGGTGGTCAACCTCGATACCGCGCAGCGCCTGGGCATCACGCTGCCGCCCGCGCTCGTCGCCCGCGCCGACCGCCTGATCCGGCCCGGCGAGAAGACGCTGGCGCCCACCGCCGAGGCAGGGGGCGACGGCATCACCGCCGCACAGCCCCCCACCCGCTGATGCGCCCGCTCGGCCTCCAGCGCCTGTGGCAGACCTACGCGCTGTGGGTGGCCGGGCTCGTCACGCTGGTGCTGGCGATCAGCGGGCTGGCGCAGCTCTGGCTGATTCAGCGCGAAACGCGCGGCGCCGTCGAGGCGCGGCAGGCGCTGGAAGCCGCCAAGGCCGCGGCGCGGATCGAGCGTTTCATCGGTCAGATCGATACCTTGCTGCAGGCCACCCTGCGGCTGCAGGACACGCGCCACCTGGGTGACACGGATACCGACATCCAGTTCGAGCTGTACCGGCTGCTGAAACAGTCGCGGGCGATCCAGGAGCTGTATTGGATCGCCCCGCACGGCCAGGAGCGCGTGCGCATCGCGCGCATGGCGCCCGACCGCATCGGCGTGGGTGAAGACCGCAGCCAGTCGCCCGAGTTCCTGCACGCGGGCGCCGAGGCGCCGTGGTTCGGCCCGGTCAGCTTCGTCGGCAACCAGCCGCGCGTGGTGATGGCGCTGCGCGGCCGGCTCCCGGAAAGCGGCGTGCTGGCGGCCGAGATCGAGCTGGCGCAGCTGCGCCAAATCATCGACGACACCCGCTTCGGCCGCGAGGGGCTGGCCTACATCGTCGATGGCCAGGGGCGGCTGATGGCGCATCCCGATTTCCTGCAGGTGCTGGCGCGCACCGACTGGGCCACCCGGGCGCCCGTGCGCGCGGCAGCCGCGCCGGCGCCCGCCGGCGGGCTGATCGAATTCGAGACGCCCGAAGGCCGCGCCATGGTTGCCCACGCGGCACCGCTGAGCATGCCCGGCTGGCACCTGATCACCGAGCAGCCGCGCCGCGAAGCCTATGCGCCGATCCGCCGTGCGCTGACCACGACGCTGCTGGTGCTCGCGCTGGCCGTGCTGGCGGGATCGGCCGTCGGCATCGTGCTGGCACGCCGCGTGGTGCGCCCGATCCGGCGGCTGGCCGAAGGGGCCGACCGCATCGGCCAGGGCCAGCTCGAGCACCGCATCACGCTGGCGCGCCGCGACGAACTGGGCCAGCTCGCGGAGCGCTTCAACCAGATGGCGCAGCGCTTGGGCGATTCGTATGGGCTGCTGGAAACCCGCGTCGCCGACCGCACCCGGGAACTGGTGGACGCCAATACCCTGCTGCAGGCCAGACGCGAGGAAGCCGAGCAGGCGAGCCGCGACAAGACGCGCTTTCTCGCCTCGGCCAGCCACGACCTGCGCCAGCCGCTGCACACCATCAGCCTGCTGGTGGGCGTGATGCAGCGCCAGGCGGTCACGCCCGAGGTCGGCACGCTGGTGGGGCATATCCAGACCTCGGTCTCCGCGATGGAAGCGCTGTTCGTCGGCCTGCTGGATATTTCCAGGCTGGATGCCGGCATGTCCACCCCCGTTCTGGCCGATTGCGCGCTGGGTGAGCTGCTGCAACGGGTGGTGGCCAGCCACGGGCCGGAAGCCGAGCGCAAGCGGCTGCGGCTGGTCGCGGCGCCCACGCGCTGCGCCGTGCGCACCGATGCCGTGCTGCTGGAGCGGGTGCTGGGTAACCTGGTCGGCAACGCCATCCGCTACACCGAGCACGGCAAGGTGCTGGTCGGGTGCCGGCGGCGCCCGGGCGGCATCGAGCTGCAGGTCTGGGATACCGGCATCGGCATCGCGCCGGACCAGCTGTCGCGCATCTTCGAGGAGTTCTTCCAGATCGACAACCCCGAGCGCGACCGCGGCAAGGGGCTGGGCCTGGGCCTGGCCATCGTCAAGCGCACGCTGGATCTGCTGGAGCACCCGTACAGTCTGCGCTCCACGCCGGGCCGCGGCAGCTGCTTTTCCATCCTGCTGCCGATGGCCGACGAACAGCCGCGGATGCCGGCGCGGCCCGAGGCCCCGGCGGACGGGCCGGACATCGCGGGCGCCTTCATCGTGGTGATCGACGACGAGGCCGACATCCGCCGCGCGATGCAGGCGCTGTGCCACCGCTGGGGCGCGCATGTGCTCGCCGCCGCATCGGCCGATGAATGCCTGACCCTGCTCGAAGAGCACCTGCGCAACCCCGACCTGATCCTGTGCGACTACCGCCTGCGCGAGCACCAGAACGGTCTGGACGCGGTGCGGCTGCTGCGCGAACGCATGGGCGAGCCAGTGCCCGCCATCATCATCACCGGCGACATCGCCGCGCCCGACCTGCGCCGCGTGGCCGATGCGGGCCTGCCGCTGCTGCACAAGCCGGTCGGCGCCGACCGGCTGCTGGCGGCGATCGAAAATGCCCTGAGCGATCACCCAATCGGGGGATGCGAGCCGGTGCCATCGGCGGCAGACTCGGAGCATGAACGTCCTGCTGGTTGACGACCACGCGCTGTTTCGCGACGGCGTCGCGCTGCTGCTCAAGGAGCTCGATCCGGCAGTGCGGATCCGGCACGCGGCGAACGTGGACGAGGCACTGGCCGCCCTTGACGGGGACGGGGGCATCGCCCTGATCCTGCTCGACTTCATGCTGCCCGGCACGCACGGCCTGCAGGCGCTGGAGGTGCTGCGCGAGCACCACCCCGAGGTGCCGGTGGTCATGCTGTCCTCGCTGGAGGACCAGGTCACCATGGTGCAGTCCATTCAACGCGGCGCGATGGGTTTCATCCCCAAGTCAAGCTCGTCGCAGCAGATGATCGACGCCCTGCGCACCGTGCTGGCGCACGGCATCTACCTGCCGCCGCTCAGCCTGGCCGGCGCCCTGCCGCCGGCGCCCCCGCAGCCGCGCACCAGTCCTGCCGAACTCGGGCTCACCCCGCGCCAGACGCAGGTGCTGCGGCTGATCCTGGAAGGCAAGCCGATGAAGCTCATCGCCCAGGAGCTGGGCCTGAGCCACAACACCGCCAAGACCCACGTCAGCGCGGTGCTGCGCGCGCTGGGCGTCACCACGCGCACCCAGGCCATCGTCGCCGCCAGCCGCATGGGGCTGGTGCTGGGAAGCGGCGCCTCCTGAGCCACAGCCTCACCCAACTGGGTGATGCGCCACAGGCCGTGCCGTCGTTCAATCGGCGCGTGGAGGGAAAGAGGAGAGAGGGTGCACCCGCACCCGCGACCGCCGCACTCTGCCGCCCCCGGCATTGCATCAAACCGTCAACCAGGAGACAACCCATGCCCAGCACTTCACGGATTTTTCGCCTCAACGCTTTGCTGGCGGCCACGGCCATCGGCCTGACCGGCTGCTTCGGCGGCGGCAGCGACGATGGACCTGCCCCGGCGCCCTCGCCGGCACCGGCACCAGCACCCGCTCCGGGCAGCGTCACGCTGTCGGGCCAGGTCACGCGCAATGCGGCGCTGCAGAATGTCGTGGTCTGCCTGGACACCAATGCCAACAACCAGTGCGACACCGGTGAACCCGCGTCGGCACCGACCGGCGCGGATGGCATGTATTCGCTTTCCGCCACCGAGGCGCAGGCTGCGGCATCCCGGCTGATCGCTATCGTGCGCGCGGGCGATGCCAGCGCCGCCACCACGGCCATCGATGCCGCCAACCCGGGGCAGGCAATCACGACTGTCGACTACGTCCTGACCCGGCCCGCGGGATCGACTGGCGGCATCAACCCGCTCACCACGCTGGTGCAGGCGGGCGTCGCCGCCGGCATGACGGAGGCCGCTGCACGCGGCAACGTCGCCATCCAGCTGGGCATCGCCCAGGCCAAGATCGATGGCTACCAGGACGATCCCGCCTATGGCACCACCGTGCAGGACAGCGCGCGCGCCATGGCCGCCATGACCGCCAGAGCGATTCAAGCCGGAGCAACGCTGGAAGTTGGCGACCAGCAGGCCGCCGTGGCCATGAGCCGGGCCGGCAACCAGCTCTCTTTCACGGATACCAGCAACTACTTCGTGCAGTCCCTGGAATTCAACGCCAAGGCCGCCGGCGCCGATCTTCAGACCTACTCCGACCAACGCAAGGGCGCCATCGGCGGCGTGCCGCGATCTGACGGCGGTACAAACAACGCGCTGTACAACACCGCCATGCTGAGCGCCACGGGCTGGCAGTACTGCAACCGCAGCGCACCGGCGAGCGTCACGCAAGGCAACCCCAGCCGCGCCGTGTACTGCGGCGCCCGGCCTTCGGTGAGCTTCAGCGAGGAACGCGCCGTGGCCGGCGAAGCCATGGCGGCGCTCGTGACGCGCTGGCAGACAGCGCCCGGCAACACCATCAACCCGGGCGCTTCGACGGCCAGCCTGAACACCGCGCTGGGCGCGGCAAGCTTCCCTGCCGGGTCCATGGAAAGCCTCAGCACCAGCCTGGTTCTCATGCCCCCCATGACCATAGACAACCTGCGCAGCCGCGCCATAGCGCAGGCCAGGGCAGCGTCGCTCGGCGCCCTGCCGGCAGGGTTCAAGACCGCCGATGTGGACCTGAGCAATCCGGGGCCGACCACCTTGTCTCTGGCGCTCGGCTCCGCGGCCCACAAGGCGATGCGCGTGGCCTTCGGCCCGGCCACGGATGCGAAGTCCGGTGCGGTGCAGTACTACGAGTGTGATCTGGACAACACGGACAACAATTTCGCCGTGCCGCCCAACTGCAAGACCACGACCACCGGCACCTACCGCATCGAGACCGTGAACGGCGCGCCCATCATGCGCTTTGCCGGCCATCCGGCGGTGGTGGATAGCGTGAACTACGCGGAGGTGGTCTACACCGAGATCGACTGGGGTGCCCCCACGGGTGTTTTTGTCTACCAGGCACGCCAGCCCAGAATGGACCTCAACTTCAATGCCACGCAGACCCGGCGCCTGAACCAGACGGCGTTGGATGCCATGCTGGCGCGGCTGGGGCTTTGAGGCATCAAACCATCGCAACCGCCCCACGGGGCGGTTTTTTTCCGCCCACAATCCGCACTGCCTGTTGAGCGCATCCCCGCCAAAACCATGCCCGCCACCCACCTGCTCTACCTGCACGGCTTCCGCTCCTCGCCCCAGTCCACCAAGGCGCGCATGGTGGTGCGCGCGGTCGCGCAGCGGCATCCGCAGGTGCTGTTCTGGTGTCCGCAGCTGCCGCCATCGCCACGCGAGGCGATGGCGCTGGTGGCGGGCGGCATCGCCGGCTGGCCCGGCGCCGGCATGGCGGTGATCGGCTCCTCGCTGGGCGGCTATTACGCCAGCTGGGTGGCGGGGCGCAAGCGCTGCACCAGCGTGCTGCTCAACCCGGCCATCCACCCTGCGCGGGACCTGGTGCAGTACATCGGCGAGCAAAGCAGCTGGCACCAGCCCGAGGATCGCTTCTGGTTTCGCGAGGAATACATCGCCGAGCTGCAGGCGCTGGACCTGCGCTCCCACGCCCCCGCGGGGCGTGAACTGCTGGTGGCCGCCCAGGGCGACGAGGTGCTGGACTGGCGCGAAATGGTGGCGCGCTACCCGCAGGCCGAGCAGATCGTGCTGCGGGGCGGCGACCATGCGCTGTCCGGCTTCGAGGCGCTGCTCGACCGCGTGCTGGAGTTCTGCGCCCTGGCGTAGGGATGTCCTGCACGGCGGCGCAGGCTGCCGTATCCTTGGCGGGGTCATGCATTCCATCCTGTTTCCCACGCCATGAAGATCGCCCTGCTCTCCGACCTGCACCTGTCCGTTCAACCCATGGAGCCGCCGCCCACCGATGCCGATGTGGTGGTGCTGGCGGGCGACCTGCACCGGCCCGGGCAGGCCATGGCCTGGGCGCGCCAGTACCGCCAGCCCACGCTGTTCGTCGCCGGCAACCATGAGTTCTTTGGCGGCGATCTGGTGGGCACGGACCGCGCCCTGCGCCAGCACGCCGCGGGCAGCCATGTGCGCATCCTGGAGCAGGACGAATGGCACCACCAGGGCGTGCGCTTTCTCGGCTGCACGCTGTGGTCGGACTTTCGCCTGCTGGCCTCGCGCGAGGAGCGCGATGCGGCCATCGCCAAGATCACCCAGTTCGCACGCGACTACACGCGCATCACGGTGGCGCCGGAATTTGCCGATTGCTTCACGCCGGCGGTGTCGCAACTGCTGTTCGACCAATCCGTCGCCTGGCTGGAAAAGCGCTTTGCCGAGCCCTTCGATGGCCCCACCGTCGTCATCACCCACTTTGCGCCCGCGCGCGGCAGCATCGCCGCCAAATTTGCCGGCTCGCCGATCAACGCGGCCTTCATTTCCGACCTGGAGCCGCAGATCCAGCGCTGGCAGCCCGCGCTGTGGCTGCACGGCCACGTGCACGACAGCTTCGACTACCGCGTCGGCCGCACGCGCGTGGTGGCCAACCCGCGCGGCTACGCGCGCGACGGCGTGAACGAGAACGTGAATTTCGACCCGCAGCTGGTGCTGGAGGTTTGACGCCGCCCGCTGCATGGGAAAATTCACCCCATGCATGCATTGTTTGAAGACGCGGGCAAGTTCCACGCCGGGCGCATCCTCTCCGAGACCGACAGCTCCGCCCAGGTGGAGCTGGCCAGCGGCAAGCGCGTCAAGGTCAAAAGCGCGGCCCTGCTGCTGAAGTTCGAGCAGCCCGCCCCCGATGACCTGCTGGCGCAGGCGCAGCAGATTGCCAGCACGGTGGAGCTGCCACTGGCCTGGGAGTTCGCGCCCGAGGGCGAGTTCGGCTTTGCCGAGCTGGCGCACGAGTATTTTTCCGACAAGGCGCCGGCGCCGGAACTGGCCGGCATGCTGATGGCGCTGTTCGAGGCGCCGCATTACTTTCGCCGCGCCGGCAAGGGGCGGTTCAGGAAAGCCCCGCCGGAAGTCCTGCAGCAGGCGCTGGCGGCGATCGAGAAGAAAAAGCAGGTGCAGGCGCAGATCGACGCCTGGGCCGGCGAACTCGCGGCGCGGACCTGCCCGGCGCCGATTCGCGAGCAGCTCTACAAAATCCTCTTCAAGCCGGACAAGAACGCGCCCGAGTACAAGGCCGTGGTGGAGGCCAGCCGCGCCACGCACAAGGCGCCGCTGGCGCTGCTGCAGGACGCGGGGGCGATGGCCTCGGCCTACGACTTTCATTGGCAGCGCTTTCTGTTTGAATGGTTTCCCAAGGGCACGGGCTTTGCCCCCATGGCCGCGCCCGAGCCGCCGCAGGAGCTGCCGCTGGCGCCGGTCACGGCGTATTCGATCGACGACTCCGAAACCACCGAGATCGACGACGCACTCTCGGTGCAGGGCCTGGGCAGCGGGCGCGTCATCGTGGGCATCCATATCGCCGCGCCTGGCCTGGCCATCCAGCCGGACGACGCGCTGGACGCGATCGCGCGCCAGCGCCTCTCCACCGTCTACCTGCCCGGCCACAAGATCACCATGCTGCCGCCCGAGGTGGTGCAGCTGTACACGCTGGATGCCGAGCGTGCCAACCCGGCGGTGTCGCTCTACGTCACCTATGACGAGGCGACGCTGGAGGTGCTCGCCAGGGAAACCCGGCTGGAGCGTGTGCAGGTGGCGATCAACTTCCGCCACGACCGGCTCGACCACATCGTGACCGAAGACTGGATCACCGACCCAACCATTACAAGCGAAAACACGCCCCAGCCCTTGCTGGACAAGCGCGGCGAGCTCACCTTTTTGTACCAACTGGCACGCCACCTGAAGGCTGGGCGCGAAGCGGTGCGCGGCAAGCCCGAGAACTTCAACCGGCCGGACTACACCTTCCGCCTCTCGGGCGGCACCGGCGATGCGCCCGACGGCAGCGAGACCGTTGCCATCGAAACCCGCAAGCGCGGCGCGCCGCTGGACCTCATCGTGGCCGAGGCCGCCATCGTCGCCAACAGCAGCTGGGGCCGGATGCTGGCCGACCACGGCGTGCCCGGCATCTACCGCAGCCAGGCGAGCCTTGCGCCCGGCGTGAAAGTGCGCATGGGCCTGAAGGCACTGCCGCACGCCGGCATAGGCGTGCCCTGCTACGCCTGGGCCACCTCGCCGCTGCGCCGCTACGTCGATCTGCTGAACCAGTGGCAGATCATCGCCTGCGTGCGCCACGGCACCACCGCGGCGCTGGCCGCTCCCTTCAAGCCCAAGGACGCGAGCCTGTTCGCCATCATCAGCAGCTTTGACGCCACCTACGGCGCCTACAACGCCTACCAATCGAGCATGGAGCGCTGGTGGACGCTGCGCTACCTCAAGCAGAACGCCATCACCGAGCTCGATGCCGCCGTGATCCGCGAAGGCATGAACGGCGACTTTCTGGTGCGCGCCGATGCGCTGCCGCTGGTGCTGCCCGTGCTCGGGGCGCAAGGCCTGCCGCGTGGGGCGCGCGTGCGCGTGCATCTGGGCGTGGCCGACGAGATCACGCTGGAGATCAACGGCACGCTGGCCGGGCGGCTCGACGATCCGCTGGACGCAAGCGATGATGCGGTGATCGACGATGAAGACGCCGAAGCCCCGCAAGCCACGCTGTCGATTGCGGTGGATGTGAGCGAAGGCGCGGATGCCGCCGCGGAGGCCCCCGCGCCGTGAGCTGGCGGCAGCACCTGCGCCAGTTCAGCACGCTGCAGATCGCGCTGGGCGTTTCGCTGGCGGTGCATGCGGCGCTGCTCTCGGTGCGCTTCGTGGCGCCGGCGGCGTTTGACCGCCTCTTTGAAGACACGCCGCTGGAGGTGATCCTCGTCAACGCCAAGGGCAAGGAAGCGCCGGAGAAGGCGCAGGCCGTGGCGCAGACCTCGCTGGCCGGCGGCGGCGACGCCGACAAGGGCCGCGCCACCAGCCCGCTGCCCTACTCCGCCCTGACCGCCATGGGCGACGACACCGAGGACACGCAGAAGCAGATGGACCAGATGCTGCAGGAGCAGAACCAGCTGCTGACGCAGGTGCGGCGCCAGCTGGCCGTGATGCCCGAGCCCGATCCGCGCCAGGCCAGGCAAAGCCCCGAGGGCCGCGCGCAGGAAGAAAAACGCCGCCAGCTCATCCGCCTGCTGGCCGAGATTGAAAAGCGCGTGAACGAGGAAAACGCCCGCCCGCGCAAGCGCTACATCAGCCCCGCCACGCGCGAGGCGGTGTATGCGCTGTACTACGACCAGCTGCGCCGCAAGGTGGAGAACAAAGGCACGCGCAACTTTCCCGAAGCGGGCGGCAAGAAGCTCTATGGCGATCTGGTGATGATTCTCACCGTGAACTTCGACGGCAGCGTGCTTTCGACCGAAATCGTGCAAGGCTCGGGCAACCGGCTGCTGGACAGCCGCGCCGAAGCCATCGCCCGCGCCGCCGGGCCGTTCGGCCCGTTCAACGCCGAGATGCGCGCCAAGACCGACCAGCTCGCCGTCGTCGCGCGTTTCAGGTTCACGCGCGAACAGGTGCTGCAAACCAAAGTCATGGAGCCGCAATGACAGGCACGGACCGCTACTGCGTCATGGGCCACCCCGTTGGCCACAGCCGCTCACCCTGGATACACGCGCGCTTCGCCGCGCTCACGGGCCAGACCCTCGACTACGGCGCGCAGCTGGTGGCGCTGGACGGCTTTGCCGCCGCGCTGCGCGACTTTGCCAACGCCGGCGGGCGCGGCTGCAACATCACCGTGCCCTTCAAGCACGAGGCCGCGCGGCTGGCCGACACCCGCAGCGAGCGCGTGGCGCAGGCGGGCGCGGCCAACACGCTGGTACTCGCCCACGGGCGCATCCACGCCGACAACACCGACGGCCTGGGGCTGGTGGCCGACATCGAGCAGGGCGCAGGCGTGCCGCTGGCCGGGCGCGATGTGCTGCTCATCGGCGCAGGCGGCGCCGCGGCCGGCGTGCTCGCGCCGCTGCTGGCGCGCGCACCGCGGCGCCTCGCCGTCTGCAACCGCACCCAGGCACGCGCCGAGGCGCTCGTCGAACGCCACCTCGCGCTGGCAACGCTCACAAAAACAGAGCTTATGGCGCTTGACCAGAAAGCACCAGAGACCGATTTCGATGTGATCATCAACGCCACCTCCAGCAGCCTCTCGGGCGGCGGCGTCCCGGTACCCGCCAGCGTGCTGCGCCCCGGCAGCCTGGCCTGCGACCTGATGTATGGCGCCCCGGCACAGGGCTTTCTCGACTGGGCCACGCGGCATGGCGCCCACGCGCGCGACGGCCTGGGCATGCTGGTGCAGCAGGCGGCCGAATCCTTTTTGCTGTGGCGCGGCGTGCGCCCGCCCGCGGAGCAGGTGCTGGCTGAGTTGCGCGCGTTGCTGGCGCCAGCATGAAGGGTCTCGTGCGCTGGTTGGCGCTGGTGCTGCTGGCGTTCGTCGCGCTGCAGCTTTTTTTCGTGCTCCGCATCGCGCTCATGGCGCGCATCGACCCGGCATCGACCAGCTTTGAGCGCAGCGCGCTGTGGCAGCAATGGCGATCGCCAGGTTCGCTGCACTGGCAGCAGCAGTGGGTGCCTTACGCGCAGATTTCCGCGCAGCTCAAGCGCGCCGTCATCGCCTCCGAGGACGATGGCTTCGTGCAGCATGACGGCGTCGAGTGGACGGCGATCGAAAAGGCCTGGGAGCGCAATGCGGCCGCGCGCGAGCAGGCCCAGCAGCACCCAAAGCGGCGCGCGCGCGCCCTGCGGCTGCGCGGCGGCTCCACCATCACCCAGCAGCTGGCCAAGAACCTGCTGCTCTCGGGCGAGCGCACGCTGGTGCGCAAGGGCCAGGAGCTGGTGCTGGCCTACACGCTGGAGTTTTTCCTGACCAAGCAGCGCATCCTGGAGCTCTACCTGAACCACGTCGAATGGGGCGACGGCATCTGGGGCGCCGAAGCCGCGGCGCGGCATTACTACCGCAAGCCCGCCAGCCAGCTCACCGCCCCCGAAGCCGCGCGCCTGGCCGTGATGCTGCCCGCGCCGCGCCGTTTCGAGAAAATGCCCCAGTCGGCCTACCTCGCCGGGCGCACGCGCACCATCCTGGCGCGCATGCCGGCGGCGCAACTGCCGTAAGCTCCAAGCCTGTTTCTCACCTCGACCCATGCGCATCCTCGGCATAGACCCCGGACTGCAGACCACCGGCTTCGGCGTGCTGCAGGCCGACGGCATGCGGCTTTCCTACGTCGCCAGCGGCACCATACGCACCACAAAACGCGGCGGCGCTGATCTGGCGCTGGGCGATCTGCCGGGGCGGCTGAAGCTGCTTTTCGACGGCATCAGCGAGGTGGCCGAGCGCTACGCGCCCGACTGCGCGGCCGTCGAAATCGTCTTCGTCAACGTCAACCCGCAGTCCACGCTGCTGCTCGGCCAGGCGCGCGGCGCGGCGCTGACGGCGCTGGTGCATGCCAATCTTCCGGTGGCCGAATACACCGCGCTGCAGATGAAGAAGGCCGTGGTAGGCCACGGACGCGCAGCGAAATCGCAGGTGCAGGAAATGGTGCGCCGGCTGCTGCACCTGCCCGGCCTGCCGGGCACCGATGCCGCCGACGCGCTGGGCCTGGCCATCACCCACGCCCACGCGGGCGCCGCCATGGCGCGCGTGGGCGAGGTGGCCGCTTTGCACCGGCGCCAGCATGCGATGTACAAGGGCGGACGCAGTTACTGAGGGCAACACCCCTGCCCGGCTCTCTGCCCCGGTTTGCACCGAAACGTCTCTCTTGCCACCACGCGCAGAGAGGTTACTCTCCTAAAAATAGCGCTGAACGCAACACCTTTCTGCGTTCCGCGTGCATGTCCGCCTAACCCGGCGCTATCATCGCTTCGTCACGCCCCCACCGACCTTGTCCACGATGCCCCACGCCCTCCACGCAAATCCGGCTCCCGACGCAACCCCGGAACGTCTGCCGTTTTCCGTGCGCGTGGTGAGCGATGCCCAAGCGCTGCAGAAAGCCGTGCACATACGCCACCTGGCCTACGCGCGCCATGTGCCCGATCTAGCCCACACGCTGCTCGAGCCCGAACAGGCCGACTTCTCCACCAGCTCCGTGGTGCTGCTGGCCGAGTCGCATCTCGACGGTTCCGCCCTGGGCACCATGCGGATACAGACCAACGCCGACGGGCCGCTGGCGCTGGAGCGGTCGCTGACGCTGCCGGCCGCGCTGAGCAACAGCGTACTGGCCGAGGCCACGAGGCTCGGCGTGTCCGAGGGCCGCGTGGGCACCTTGGTCAAAACCGCGCTGTTCAAGGCCTTCTTCCTGTACTGCCTGCACAACGATGTGGACTGGATGGTCGTCGCCGGACGTGCGCCCGTGGATCGCCAATACCGGCGCCTGTTGTTCGACGATGTCTATCCCGACATGGGCTACATCCCGCTGCGCCACGCCGGCAACCTGCCGCACCGCGTCATGAAATTCGAGGTACGCACTGCCCGGCAGCGTTGGTCGGCAGCTGGGCATCCATTGTTCAAGTTCATGTTCGAGACGCATCATCCCGACATCGTTCTGGAAATACCGCGCGCGCGCCACGACTGGATCCAAATCGCAACGGCGGCAACCCACACACTGCTGCCGGCTCCGGAACAACTGATGTAGCTCAGTGCTTCGCAAAACCCGGCGGCGCATCGCTGAACGACAGCGGCTCAGTCAAACGTTGCAGCATCAGGGTATGCAGCAGCGCCGGGTCGGTCACGAAATCCGCTGCCGAGCGCGCCGCAAGAATGCGTTCCGGCGCCTGCGGCCGGGCAACAGCAAAACCCTGCACATAGTCCACGCCGATGTCCGCGAGCGTCTGTACAGTGGCGTTGTCCTCGGCCCATTCCGCGATGACCTTCATGCCCAGGTTGCGGGCCAGTCCGACGATGGCCTCCACGATGGCCACATTGGCCGGGTGTTCGTTGATGTTGACGACGAAGCTGCCGTCGATCTTGACCAGATCGCCCTTGAGCTGCTTGAGGTATGAAAACGAGGTGTACCCCGCGCCGAAATCGTCGAACGCCACCTTGGCGCCCAGGTCATGCACCTGGGCGATGAAGCGGCGCGTGTTCTCGAGGTCGTGCAGGGCCACGCTCTCGGTGATCTCCAGACACAGGCGTGACACCACGTCGCTGTAGGCCTGCAGCATCTGGACAGCATCCTGCAGAAAATTCTCGTCGTTGAGCGAGGCGCCGCTGAGGTTCATGCAGACGAAGCGCGTCAGCTCCAGGTCCGCCTGGTGCTGGCGCATCCAGACGAGGGTCTGGCGCAGCACCCAGCGATCCACCTGTCCCATGCAGCCGCTGTTTTCCGCCGCCAGAATCAGCCGCGGCGTGGGCACCAGCTCGCCATCGGCGTCGCGCATGCGCAGCAGCACCTCGAAGTTGAGCGACTGGTCCGGCTGGGTCAGCGACATGATGGGCTGCATCTCCAGATACAGGCCCTGCAGCTCATCCGATGCCGCGAGGCGGCCGGCCAAGGCGATCTCCGCCTCGTGCTCGCGCAGCGCCTGCGAGTCGTGCTCAAACACCACCAGGTGGCTGCCGCGGCTGACCTTGGCCTCGCGGCAGGCGCGATTGGCGGTCGAAACGGCCTCCCCGACGGAGCCGACGCTCGCCGCGTCGATCAGCCCCACGGAGCCCCGCACATGAAAGGACCGGTCGCCCACCCGATAGGGCCTGTCGCCGATCTGCCTGACGATATCCTGGCAAAGCGCCGTGGCCCGCGCCATGCTGGTGTCCGCCATCAGAAGGACGAATTCGTCGCCGCCCATGCGCCCCATCCGCATGCCGCTTGGCAACAATGCCGTGACGCGGGCGCAGACCTGGCGCAGCACCTCGTCGCCCGCATAGTGGCCAAACAGCTCGTTCATCAGCTTGAAACGATCCAGATCCAGATAGGCCAACGCAAGCGCCGAACCCGCGCGCGCCGACTGCAGCGCCTGCTCCAGTTCAACGCGGATGCCGTCGCGGTTGTGGACCTGGGTCAGCGGATCGTGGACGGCCAGGAACCGCAGGCGCTCCACGGCCAAGGAGCGCTCCGTCACGTCCTGCAGGGAACCTTCAATCCGATCTTCCGAACGAATCGCGTTGACAAGATAGCGGCGCGCCGGCTGCCCATCCGGGCCAGCCCGGCCCGAAAGCTCCAGTTCCACCTCGAACTGGCTGCCCAGGGACTGCAGCACCTGCTGCCATCCCGTGGACGCGAAGTGGTCGTCCCAATGGTTGCGGTCCGGCGCCAGCACATCTGGGCCCAGCGCCGCACGCAGCGCGGGGTTGGCGGCAATGAAGCGTCCCGCCAGATCCAGCGTGAACAAACCCAGCGGCATCACCTCATAGTTGTGGCTCAGCTGAGCCTGCGCCTGCACACGTTGTTGATGCTCCTGGCGCAGCTGTGCGCCAATGGCCATGGAAGCCAGCAGGCTGGATGCCAGCGCCGCCGTCACGCTGTTAACGGAACCTATCCACGCCTTGATTCCCCAGGCTGCCGCCACGACCTCGTACAGGCTGGACGCCAACATCACCGTGATGGCGGCCCCATACCAGGCAGCCACCGACGAGCGCGTCTTGACGATGATGCGCACCAGGGTGAACACCAGCATGAGACTGCTCAATGTCGTGGCAATCCAGATCGGAGGCAGGAACTGCGCAAAGGACATCGTGACCGACAGCGCCAAGAAGACCACCCCACTCCAGTGCATCCACTTGAACACCTGCGGTGCAGCGCATTTCACCAACTGGTCGCGAAACAGCGCCCGGAACAGCTCGATGGTGAGGGTATAGAGCAACGCAACCGTCACCATGCGCATGCGTATCAGCCATTCCACCGGTACGTCGTGCCCCAGCCATTGCCGGTCCCAGCCCGCCGACAGCGCTCCCATGCGCAGGTTGATCAGCAGCCACACCCCGAACAGCACATAGGTGGCATTGCGGTTGATGAACGCCGTCGTGAGCACGAACAGCGCCAGCATCAGAATCCCGCCCTCGAGCAGGCCTGTATCGCGTTCGAAGGACTGCGTCGCCACCTGCAGCGCGCTTTCGTCCCACTGCAGCGTTGTCAAACGCCCAGGCCCGGCGAGATGCGCCTGGCACAGCACCGGCGCTCCGGGAGAGAGGCCCTGCAGGCCCATGCCAAAACCCCCGCGCGAGTCGAACAAACGGCCGCTGTGACCGCTCAGGCTCGCCTCCCCCAGGGGGGCCAGTTCGCTGCCGCCCCAACAGGCCAGCCGGACCAGGTGCCGCGAGGGAAATTCGATGGCAGCCGGACGCTCGGGCTGCACCGCGGGCACGGCGAAGTCGAACCAGAACGGCGTTTCCTTCAGCTTGGTGTCCCACCGCAGGACCGGCGGCTGCTCTCTCAGCGCCGCCAAGGCATCTTCAGGGCCGAGGCTGGCGCTCGCGTCCTCGACCACGCGCATCGCCACGGGCACGGCCTCATCGTAGGCATAGTGCGACTTCCAGGTGAACAAGGCCAGGGCAGACAGCACCAGGAGCGCCGCCGGCAAGGCGCCGACCAGCAGCCAGGACAAGGCGCGCTCCGATACGCCTTGCCAGGGGCTCCCCGAAGAGGGTGCAACGATGTGGGTTAATGACTTCATAACGACCAGCTGGTGATTTATAAGTCCAGCATGGCGGAACTCAAACGAGCATCAGCGCTCCTAAATGACCTCTTTTTGACATATCGGCCCACTCACCGATAACTTGAGTCAAAAATTTGGAGCGTGTTGTGCACCTTTACGTGCCCGCGAAAGCCGGGCACAGGCACACGCATGCCGGCGCTGCCATGGCAGCGCCGGCAAGATGGACAAGAGAGCGGGCTCAGCTAGCGACGCATGCTCGGTTGCACCGCGCCGGGGCCGGGCGCGGGCATCACTGGCTCAGGACGAACTGGAGGATCACTCCGGTGGCGATGGCCACCAGCAGGTAGTCGGAACCGTACTGCACCCAGTGGTAGCCGCGCGGCGGCGGGCTCAGGCGGTGCGCGCGCCAGTCGTTGACGACGTAGTGGTGGGTGCGGTATACGGGCAGCACGCGGTCACCCTGATGCCAGCGGCGCTCCGGCCCCGCGCCACGTCCGGGCGGTGGCCGGTGCGCCTGGGAGGTTGGGGCCGCGGACCGGCCGGGCGTTCGCCTGGATGGCGCCGCCGGCCGTCGCGCGGCTGCGCCTGCGCGCCGAACGCTGCCAGGCCCATCACCAAAGCGGCACAGGCGGCGGGCGACGTCAAGCGTCGCGTGCAATCTGCCGCAGCGCCTGCTCGAACGCCTCGACCGGCTGGCCACCCTGGATCAGGTGGCGGTCGTTGACGATGACCGACGGCACCGAGCGGATGCCCAGGCCCTGATAGAACGACTCCCGCCGGCGCACCTCGGCGGCATGAGCGGCGCCCGCCAGGACGGCGCGGGAGCGCTCCACGTCGAGCCCCAGAGCGGCGGCGATGTCGAGCAGCACCGCATGGTCGGAGGGATTCCTGCCGTCCGTGAAATACGCAGACAGCAGCGCATGCTTGAGCGCACGCTGCTGGCCGGACGCGCCCTCTTCGCCCGCCCAGTGCAGCAGCCGGTGCGCGTCAAAGGTGTTCCAGGTGCGCGTGCGCTTGTCCAGGTTGAACGTGAAGCCCACCTGCGCGCCGCGCTCGGCCAGCAGCGCGCGCGTCTGCGCCAGCTGTTCGGCAGTGGAGCCGTACTTCTCGCGCAGGTGCTCCTCCAGGTCCTGCCCCTCGGGACCCATGCCGGGATTGAGCTCGAAGGGCTGGAAGTGCCAGTCGAGCACGACTTCGCCCTCCAGCCGGGCGGCGGCGCGCTCCAGCGCGTGCAGGCCGACGGCGCACCAGGGGCAGACGACGTCGGAGACGAAGTCGATCTTGAGAGGGATGGCGGCGGTCATGGCGTGGCGCCCTCCTGCAGTAATGCGCGCAATTCGGTCTTTAGCACCTTGCCGTAGGCGTTCTTGGGCAGGCTCTCCACCCAGCGGTAGTGCTTGGGCCGCTTGAAGCGAGCGATGTGGCCCAGACACAGAGCGTCCAGCTCGGCGTCGGGCACCGGTCCGCCCTGCGCGACGAGGAAGGCGACGACGATCTCGCCCCAGTCGGCGTCGCGCTGGCCGATCACGGCCGCCTCGCTCACGCCGGGGTGCAGCAGCAGCACTTCTTCCACCTCGCGCGGGTAGATGTTGGAGCCGCCGGAGATGATCACGTCCTTGCTGCGGTCGCGCAGCGTGAGGAAGCCGTCGGCATCCAGGCTGCCGATGTCGCCCGTGTGCAGCCAGCCGCCGCGCAGGGTCTGGCCGCTCGCCTCGGGGTTGGCCCAGTAGCCCGCCATCACCGTCTCGCCGCGCACCAGCACCTCGCCGAGTTCGCCGGTGGGCACATCGCGGTCGTCGGCGCCCACCACGCGCACCTGCACGCAGGCATGCGGCACGCCCACCGAGGCGATGCGCTCGGCCCAGCGCGGATGGGCGGTGTCCGCCAGGTGCTCGCGCGCCAGTGCGGTGATGGTCATCGGCGATTCGCCCTGGCCGTAGATCTGCACGAATTTCTGGCCCATCACGCTGATGGCCTGGCGCAGGTCCTCGACATACATCGGTCCGCCGCCGTAGACGATGGTCTTGAAGCCATCGCCATTGCCGCCCGTCCGCCGCAGGTGCGCGACCAGCCGGTGCACCATGGTCGGCGCGGCAAAGAGCGAGAGGCGGCCCACGCTGCGCGCCAGATCGGCCAGCTCGGCCGGATCAAAGCCGCCCGAGAGCGGCACCACGTGGCGCGCGCCGCGCAGCAGCTGCGCGTACTGGTAGAGCCCCGCGCCATGCGACATCGGCGCGGCATAGACCATGGCGTCTTCGGGCGCTACGTTGTCCACGTCGGTGAAATAGGCCATGGCCATCGCCAGCAGGTTGCGCTGCGTCAGCATCACGCCCTTGGGCCTGCCGGTGGTGCCCGAGGTGTAGAAAAGCCAGGCCAGGTCCTCGGGCGCCGCATCGTGCATGGGCAAGGGCGCGCCCTGCGCCGCGGTCTCCCAGCCGTCCGAACCCAGCACCTGCAGCCGCGCGGCATCGGCCCCGATGGACAGGGCGGCATCGCGCAGCTCGGGCGAGGTGCAGACCGCGCGTGCGCCGCTGTTTTCCAGCACATGGGCCAGCTCTTTCGCGTGCAGCTTGTAGTTGACCGGCACCACGACTGCGCCGCACCAGTGGATGGCCTGCTGCGCCTCCAGGTAGGCCGGGCAGTTGGCGCCATAGATCGCCACCCGGTCACCCGGCGCAACGCCGCAGGCGTGCCGCAGGTGGCCCGCGAGCGCGGCCACGCGGGCCGCCAGGCCGGCATAGCTGTGCAATACCCGCGCGCCGTGCAGCAGCGCCGGGCGCCCGGGATGGATTCTGGCGCTGCGATCGAGCAGACTCGCGATATTCATGGCAACCTCTTTCATCGGCAAAACCGGCATGCCCCGCACACTATAAAAGCGCACGGCTGCGGCTGCGCTCAGCGCGGCCCAATTGCACTACAGTGGCGCAGCGTTTTCATCCGCAGCCACCACACCATGTCGCCCTCCACGCCCGCGGCCCCCAGCCCACGCCCGGCGGCGGCCTCCTGGCGCGACGGGCTGCCGGCGCCGCTGAACGCCGTGGTCGCGCTGGTCTGCGCACTCATCATCGCCGGCCTGTGGTGGAACACGCTGGGGCGCATCCGGCTGGAGCGCAGCGAGGCGATCGCCGCCGCCAAGCAGGCGAATGCCAACCTGGCGATCGCCTACGAAGAGCAGATAGCCCGCACGCTCAAGGCCGCCGAGCAGGTGGCCGCGCTCGCCCGCGAACATTACCTGGAACATGGCAAGGCCAGCCTGCGGCAAGTCAGCGCCGAATTGCGCACCTGGGCCGCGCGCGGCGTGATCCGCGAGAGCATGTTCACCATCATCAGCATCGTCGATGCGCAAGGGCGGCTCATCGCCAGCAGCCAGCCGCACGGCGCGGTCGATTACAGCGACCGCCCGTTCTTCCTCGCCCAGCAGCGCAACACGCAAGACACCCTCTACGTGGGCGCGCCCGTGCTCGGCCGCGTTTCCGGGCACTGGCAGGTGCCGATGTCCCTGCGCATCACGCAGGCCGATGGCCGCTTTGGCGGCGTGGTGGTGCTCTCGGTCGATCCGGCGCAGTTCACCCGCTTTTCCCAGGAAATCCAGCTGCACGGGCAAGGCCTGCTGGAGCTCACCGGGATCGACGGCATCGTGCGCAGCCGCTCGATCGGCGGCAGCCAGACCTTTGGCGCCACGGCGGCGCGGCTGCCCTGGCTGCACGGCCGCAGCCAGGCCGGCGAGGGCGAGCGGGTCGACGATGGCGGGGCGCTTGACGGGGTGGCGCGCGTGATGAGCTTTCGCAGCGTGAGCGGCTACCCGCTCATCGTCGCCATCGGCACGCCACTGCAGGATGAGCTGGCCCCCGCGCTGCACCGGCGCGGCACCTATCTGGTGCAGGCCAGCGTCGCCAGCGCCTTGCTGCTGCTGCTCACCGCGCTGCTGCTCACCCTGCTGGCGCGTCAGCGCGCGGCCATGCAGGCGCTGGCCGCCAGCGAGGCGCGTTTTCACGCCACCTTCCGCCAGGCGGCGTCAGGGATGGCGCACATCGCGCCCGATGGCACCCTCCTGGCCGCCAACGAGAAGTTCTGCAACCTGCTCGGCTACGGGTTGGCGGAGCTGCGCGGGCGCGACACCATCGCCCTGTGCGACGGCGCCCACCAGGAGGCCCAGCGCGGACGCATCGCCGCCTGCCTGGCGGCGCCCGCCGGCACCGATGCACCCCAGGCCGAGACCTGCTACCGGCGCAAGGATGGATCGGCGCAATGGGTGGCCGAGACGCTGGGGGCCGTCAGCGACGCGCACGGCCAGCCGGTCTTCATCATCGTCGTGGCGCAGGACATCGGCGAGCGCAAGGCGCTGGAGGCGCGCCTGTCGCATGCCGCCACGCACGATGCGCTCACCGGGCTGCCCAACCGCGTGCTCATGCTGCAGCGGCTGGAGCAGGCGCTGGGCAATGCGCGCGGCGAAGGCGCACAGGTGGGCGTGCTGTGCCTGGACCTGGACGGCTTCAAGCAGGTGAACGACCTGCATGGCCATGCGATGGGCGACCTCCTGCTGCAGCAGGTGGCGCAGCGCCTGCGCGAATGCCTGCGCGCCAACGACATGGTGGCGCGCTTCGGCGGCGATGAATTCAGCCTGCTGCTGCCCGTGGTGGCCGACGCGCAGGATTGCGAGACCGTGGCCCGCAAGGCGCTGCAGGCGCTGGCCCTGCCCTTCGTGCTGCAGCAGGCGCAGGCGCAGATCTCCGCCAGCGTGGGTATCGCGCTCTACCCCCGCCATGGCGCGGATGCGAACGCGCTGCTGGCGCACGCCGACCACGCGATGTACCGCGCCAAGCACCTGGGCAAGAACCAGCTCAGCTGGGCGGCTTGAGGCCCGCGCCGCGCACCTCCAGCCGCACGCGGTCGAGCACCGTCCCGGCCGCGTCGACGAGCTGCACCTCATGGCGCCCCGGCCACGGCAGCCAGGCGACGCGCGCGCCGCGCCCCACGGGTTTGCCGTCGATGCGCCAGGCCAGCGCCGCGGCGCCCGCGGCCTCGAACCAGACCCGCTGGTGGCGGGGCGGAATGTCGGGATCCAGCGCCAGGATGGTGCCGGACGCCGGCGCCAGAATGCGCCCGCGCGCGAGCGGGTTCACGCCGATTTTTTCAGATGCATTTCGGGCTTCAACGCTTGCCACATCTGCGTCGACAGCTTCTGTTTTGATGGCAAAAAGCGCCTGCTGCGTCCCCTGCACGAACCACTCATCGCGTTGCGCCTCTGCGCTCGGCGCGGCAAAGCGCACAGGCGCGCGCACCACGCCCGCGGGCGCCTCGGGGGCGCGGCTGGGCACGCCGCGGTGCAGCCAGGCCATGAGCTCGGCCCAGATCGGCGCCGCGCCGCTCACGCCGCTGACATCGTGCATGGCGCCGCCCGCCGCGTTGCCCACCCACACGCCCACGGTGTAGCGCGCCGACCAGCCCACCGCCCAGTTGTCGCGCATGTCCTTGCTGGTGCCGGTCTTCACCGCCGTCCAGAAACGGGTGTTCAGCACGCTGTCCGGCCCGAAGGTGGGCACGCGCGCGTTGGCATCCGAGAGCATGTCGCCGGCGATGAAGGCCGCCGCTTCGGGCACGGCCTGCACCGGCCGGGCCGCGGGCTGCCCCAGGCGCAGCGCGGGCGGTGTGTAGCGCCCGCCATTGGCCAGCGCCCGATAGGCATTGGTGAGCTGCAGCAACGGCACCTCGGCCGCGCCCAGCGCCAGGCTGTAGCCGTGGTAGCCGCCCGATTCGCGCAGCGGCAGGCCGAGCGCGCGCAGCTGCGCGAAGAAGGCATCGGGCGAGACCATCACCAGCGTGCGCACGGCCGGCACGTTGAGCGACGAGGCCAGCGCCGTGCGCACCGAAACCCAGCCCTTGAAGTGCCGGTCGTAGTTCTGCGGGATGTAGAGCCCGCCGGCGGTCGGAATCTGCGTCGGCGCGTCGTGCACCAGCGAGGCGGCCGTCAGGCGCCGCTCGGCCAGCGCCTGGGCGTACAAAAACGGCTTGAGGGTGGAGCCGGGCTGGCGCAGCGCCAGCACGCCATCGACCTCGGGCGCCTCGCTCAGGCTGCCGGAGGAGCCGACCCAGGCCAGCACCTCGCCGCTGGCGTTATCGAGCACCACGATGGCGCCGTCCTGCACATGGCGCCCGCGCAGCTCGCGCAGGTGGCGCTGCAGCAGCCCGCCGGCGAAGCGCTGCAGCGGCGCGCTCAGCGGCGTGCGCTCGCCCTTGGCATGGGCCGTCCTGAGCCACTGGCGCGCAAAGTGCGGCGCCATGCCGTCGGCCACGCCAAACGCGCGTCGCTTGAGCGCCGCCTCGGTGAAGAAATCCAGCGCCTCGCAATCGGCCTGCGCCTGCATCGCGCGCAGCACGCCGCAGGCTCGGCGCGCCACCACGCCCGGCGCGGCATTGGGCGCGCGCACCAGCGCCGCCGCCACCGCGCTTTCACGCGCATCAATGGCGTGCGCGGCCTTGCCGAACAGCGTGCGGCTGAGCGCATCGATGCCCACAATCTCGCCGCGAAACGGCACCAGGTTGAGATAGGCCTCCAGGATCTGGTCCTTGCGCCAGCCCTGCTCCAGCGCGCGCGCGGCCAGCGCCTGCCCCGCCTTGGCGGCCAGGCTGCGCCCGCCGCCGCTGGCACGCAGGTCCTCATCGAGCAGGCCTGCCAGTTGCATGGTGATGGTGCTGGCGCCACGCGTCCTGCGGTTGAGCAGATTGGCCCAGGCCGCGCTGGAGACCGCCGCCCAATCGACACCGCTGTGTTCGTAAAAACGCTTGTCCTCGCTGAGCACCAGCGCCTGGCGCAGCGCGGCGGACACCTCGGCAAGCGGCACCCACTGGCCGCGCCGCACCGTGGCATCGGTGCGCACGCGCTCGATGACCTCGCCTTCGCGCGAAAGCAGCACTGTCTCGGACGATTGCCAGTGCGCGCGCACCGCGTCAAAACCGGGCATGGCCCAGGCCGCGCCCGGCGCGAGCAGCGTCAGCAGCAGCACCACGCCCAACCAACGCACCAGCAACGACACTCGCATGGCGCCATGGTAACCACGGCGCCTGCGTGCGGCGCGGCCACCGACAATGCATGCCCGGCAGCCACTTCCGCGCACGCACCATGAACGCGAACCTACCCTTCTCCGACGCCGCCTGGCAGCGCAACCTGCCGCTGTACCAGGCCACGCTGGCCCTGCCCTTCAACCAGCAACTGGCGGCCGGCACGCTCGCGCGCGAGGCGTTTCGCCACTACATGATCCAGGACGCGCATTACCTCGTGGCCTTTGGCCGCGCACTGGCGGTGGCTGCCGGCAAGGCGCACGATGCCGAAGGCGTGGTGCGGTTCGCCGATGCCGCGCGCGAGGCGGTGGTGGCCGAACGCGAACTGCACCACGGTTTTCTGCGCGATTGGGCGGTCACGCCGGAGGAATTCGAGGCCACGCCGCTCTCGCCCGCCTGCCACCATTACTGCCACTTTCTGCAAAGCGTGGCCTGGAGCGCGCCCTACCCGGTGGCGCTGGCGGCGCTGCTGCCCTGCTTCTGGATCTACGCCGAAGTGGGCCGCGCGGTGCTGGCGCAGGCCGCGCCCGGCAACCCCTACCAGGCCTGGATAGACACCTACGCCGGGGACGCATTCCATGCCCATGTGCGCCAGGTGCGCGCCAGCGTGGATGCCGCAGCCCAGGGTGCGGATGCGCGCACCCTCGCCGCCATGCACCAGGCCTACACCGACGCCGCGCGGCTGGAGTGGATGTTCTGGGACAGCGCGCTACGCCTGGGCGCGTGGCCTTGCTGAAACCTCATTCCAATTCCAGATCATTCGAGTCCGCGAAGGCGAAGCGAAGACAGTGCTGTCGCACGGCAAGCGAAGCCGACAAAGCAATCGGTGGATCTGGAAATGGCATCAAGCGAAGGTCTGGCCGCTGCGGACCAGGCCCTCGAAATCCGCCAGCGGCACCGGTTTGCTGAACAGATAGCCCTGCCAGGCGGTGCAGCCGTGGCGCTGCAAAAAGGCCCGCTGCGCCTCGGTCTCCACGCCCTCGGCGATCACGCGCAGCCCCAGGCTGGTGCCCAGCGCCACGATGGTGCGCGCGATCGCCGCGTCGTTGGGGTCCAGCAGCACGTCGCGCACGAAGCTCTGGTCGATCTTGAGCTGGTCCAGCGGCAGGCGCTTGAGGTAGGACAGCGACGAATAGCCGGTGCCGAAATCATCGAGCGAAAAATCCAGCCCGTAGGCCTTGAGCTGGGTCATCTTGGCGATGGTGCCTTCCACGTCCTGCAGCAGCAGGCTTTCGGTCAGCTCCAGCTCCAGCCGGTGCGGATCGGCCCCGCTGCCGGCGATCGCCGCGAGCACCTGCGCGACGAAATCGCTCTGCGAGAACTGGCGCGGGCTGATGTTCACCGCCAGCCTGAGCGGGGCCAGCAGCGGATCGCGCGCCCAGGCCGCGAGCTGCGCGCAGGCGGTGCGCAGCACCCAGTCGCCCAGCGCGGCGATCAACCCGGTTTCCTCCGCCAGCGGGATGAACTGCACCGGCGGGACGTAGCCGCTGTGCGGGTGGCGCCAGCGCAGCAGCGCCTCCGCGCCGATGATGGCGCCGCCCTGCACCTGCGCCTGGTAGTGCAGTTCGAACTGCCCCTGCTCCAGCGCCGCGCGCAGATCACGTTCGAGCTGGGCGCGCGCCTGCATGCGCTGCTGGATCTGCGGGTCGTGGAAGCGCAGCGTGTCGCGCCCCGCGGCCTTGGCCTGGTACATCGCCATGTCGGCCTGCTGCAGCAATTCATCGACCTTCTCGCCGCGCCCGCGAAAGACGGCCGCGCCGACGCTGGCGGTGGTGTGGTAGTGCTCCCCTTCCAGCTGAAACGGCGCGCGCAGCGCCGACAGGATGCGCCCGGACACCTGGCGCGCGTGGGCCGTGGCGTCCTGCAGCGTGGTCTGCGCGCCCACCAGAACCACCACGAACTCATCATCGCCGTGGCGCGCCAGCAGGTCGTCCGCGCCGACGCAGCCGCGCAGCCGCGCAGCCACCTGGCGCAGCAGCACATCGCCGCATTCGTGGCCGCGCGTCTCGTTGAGCGTCTTGAAATGGTCCAGATCCAGCATCAGCACCGCGCCGCACCGGCCACTGGCGGCACTGGCCGCCAGCGCATGGCCTAGGCGCTCGGTCAGCAGGCGCCGGTTGGCCAGCCCCGTGAGCCGGTCGTACGAGGCAAGGTAATTGATCTCATCCTCGGCCGCGCGGTGCTGGCTCAGATCCTCGATGATGAGCAGCAGCGATTCCTGAAAGCGCACGCCGGAAATGCCCAGTGGCTTGACCGCGCCATCGGCGCAGCGCACCTCGTACTCGGACCACTCGACGCTGCCGCCGGACGACCGCGCCCGGTGCGCGCGCTCTTCCCATTGCGCCTGGATGCGCTGGCGCACGGCCGCATCCGGGTAGGCCAGGCGCCACCACTGGCCGGCATGGCCGAGCCTGGCCTCGTCGTAGCCCGTGATCTCCACGAACTGGCGGTTGCGGTAGACCACGTCGCCGCTGCGCTGCCACACCGCGATGCCCACGGGCAGATGGTCCAGGATGCCGCGCAGGCGCTGTTCGTTCGCGGCCAGCGCATCGCGCATGGTGCGCCGCTCCGTGATGTCCTGGATCACGCCGATGTTGTAGAGCGGAGGGCCGTCCTCGCGCGCCACCGGCGAGACGGTCAGGTCGACCCACACCAGCGAGCCATCCTTGCGCCGCAGGCGCTTTTCCATGTGGAAGGCCGAAATATCGCCCTGGCGCAGCTGGTTGCGCAGCGCATCGTTGGCCACCACGTCCCTGGCGTCGGAAATATCCGGGACCGCCAGGCACAGCAGCTCCTCCTCGGCGTAGCCCAGGATGTCGCAATACTTGCGGTTCACGCGCTCAAAACGCAGCGTGTGCATGTCCAGCAGCGCCACGCCCACCGCCGATTGCTCGAACACCGCCTGCAACCGCTGCTCGCTGCCATGGCGCTGGGCATCCGCCTGCCGCACCAGCCGCAGCGCGCGGTAGCGCTCGCGCACCAGCAGCCCGGCGGCCAGCGCCAGCAGCAGCGACAGCACCGCGCCAGCGCCCGCCATCCAATACGGCAACTGCGCCTCCGATGGCGACAGCAGCGGCCGTACGGGCACGTAAACCAGGCGCCAGCGCCGCCCCACCACCTGCAGCGCCCGCACCTGGCGCAGCACCGGCGCATCCGCGGCAGGCCCGTCCCCACCGGATGCCCCCAGGAGCGTCGCCTGCCGCGCGCCGGAGGCCACGCCGGCGGACGCCGCGCCCACATCCTCCAGCCGCAGCGCGATGTTCTGCAGCGCACCCGTGCGGCGCAAGCCCTCCAGCATGTCGCTGGCGCGCACGGTGGCCGTGACGGTGCCGAGAAAGCCGGGTTTGCCGTCCGCGCCCGCCGCGGAGACATCGAACACCGGGTAATGCAGCGTGAAGGCCCGGCGCCGATCGCGCTCCTGCGGCAGGTCGAAAGGCGCCGAAGCCACCGGCTGCCGGCTTTCGCGCGCCGCCGTCAGGGCCGCCAGGCTCTGCGGCTGCGAAGCCAGGTCCAGCCCCCAGAGAGCGCGCGCGCCCTCCCTGGGCCAGAGGTATGCGATGACGAAATGCGCATCTCCCCACACCTGCGGATGAATGATGGGACCATGCACCGGTTCGCCCGCTTCGACGGCCTGCCGCTGCAGCTGCCGTTCCAGCGCGGGCAGCTCCTCGGTGGAAGCGTGGCGCGCAAACGTGAGATTGCGCAGCTCCGGGTAGCTGCGATGCCAGTCGCGCTCGCGCGCCACGCGCTCGAACTGCTGCCAGGTCAGCTGCGGATTGGCCAGGAAGAGATCGCGCACGCCGGCGACGACGTCGGCGTGCGCGCGCACGCGCTGCCTGAGCGCTTCGGTGCTTTCTTCCACGTCCTGGATGAAGCGCTCCTCGGCAATGTGCGCGCTGGCGAGCTGCTGCTGACGCACCAGCAGCCACGTCACCGCCGCGCCGGCGAACAGGATCGCGGCAACCGTCAGCCAATGGGCTGCAGGACGCAACAAGGGCACGGCAAACTCCCGCTGGTGAACGCGCGGCGAATGGACGAAGACACCACCGCTGCCGCCGCGGTGGTGCTTTATTTATACCAAGTATTGGCCATCATCAGCGGCTTGCCAACGTAGTGCGCTATTGTTTTTGGCTATCGGCAGGCCGCACCCGCAAGTGCTCATTCGGTGTCTCGCCAAACATTTCTGGCGCATACAGCGCCTCGATGCGCGTGGGCGGCAGCGCAAAGCTGCCGGCATTGTTCAGCCGCAGGGTGTACTGCAGCCGCGTCTTGCCCTTGGGCAGGTATTGGTAATAGGCGCGGTAGGCCTCGAAGCTGCGTTCCTCGAACGCCAGCCAGCCGTTGCCCTCGGCCTCTTCGCCGCGCGAGGCGATCTCCGAATCGCGCCCCAGGCCGCTGCCCAGGATCGTCGCGCCGCCGGGCACCGGATCGGTCAGCACCACCCAGGTCATGTCGGTCTGCGCATCCACTTCCAGCGTCACGCGCAGCACGTCGCCGCGCGAGAACTCGCCCGCGGGCAGGCTTTTGTCGCTCTGCTCCACCGGCGTGACCGTGCGCTGGACGCTGTAGCCCGCGGCAAACGGTGCTTTCAGCTCCACCGCCGCCACCGACTGCACCGTGAGCCAGGGCTTGCCGCCGCCCTCGTGCGTGACCAGCAGATCGCCGCCGGCCGCGGCCTTGCCCCAAGGCAGGAACATGGTGTTGTTCAGATAGCTGCCCGCGGCCGTGGGCGCGCCGAACCAGGTGGTCTGGTGCAGCGCGCCGCCCTCGTCCGCGGCCTTGGCGCGCACCACCCTGGACCAATCCACGCTGGCCTTGGCATCACCCATGGCAGCGCGCGTTACCCCCGTCACCGGAGCGGATTCGAACCTGGCGCTGAAGGCTTCCAGCGCCAGCAGGCCCCAGAGGTTGGCCGTGGTGGTGTGCCAGGCACCGCGCTGCTGGCGCGCGATGAAGCCGTTGGCCAGGCGCCCCATGTCGTCCTTCCAGGCCGGATCGTCCATCACCGTGAGCATCAGGCGCGCCAGGTTGACGTCGCCGTTCTGCATCAGCCACCACCAGTAGTCGCTCTGCTCGGTGCTGAAGGCCACGCGCGTGCCCTGCCACGACAGGCGCGCGCGCAGGATCTGCATCGCCTCCTGCAGGTGCCGTTCACGCTGGGCGATGCCCTGGGTTCTTCGCAGGATGCTCACCCAGTCGATGACCGCATGCGTGGGCCACTGGTTGGGCGCGATGGTGATGGATTGCAGCCAGCGCGCGTCAAACGTGCCGTGGCGCGCCAGCGCCTCGATCGCGGCGAGCTTGCGCAGATCGAGGTCCTTGCGCGGGCTCCAGAAACGGCGTTCGATCCGGCCTTCGACGAACGCCGTCAGGCCCCGCTGCATGGCCTGCAGGGCATCGGCGGGCAGCGTGAATTCCGGGTGCAGGCGCGCGGCCTCATGGCTGGAGGCCAGCAGGTAGGCGGTGAGGGTATCGCTGCCGCGGTGCGCATCGCCCGCGCGCGGCGGAAAGTAAGTGGCCAGGCCATCTTCGTCCAGATACGTCGGCAGCTGCGCCGCCAGCTGCTTCCATGCCGCGGCGTCGTTCATGCCCATGGCCTTGCCGGCCTTCTGCTCCAGGCAGGCAAACGGGTAATTGGCCCACCAGTCGCGCACCCCGGGCAGGCCTTCGGCCAGCCTGGGCTGCAGCGCGAGCCTGAGACCACCGCGGCCAGGCAGCGCATCCCTGGGCGCGGCGACGGGCAGGTTGAAGAAGCCATCCACCTGCACCAGCGTGGCCTGCTGCACGGTGAGCGGCACGGCGGGCAGGATGCGCTGGCTCACCTTGAGCGCATCGCGCGCCTTGCCCTGGGTATCGCGCGCGGCGATCTCCCAGAGCAGCTCCTGGAACCGTGTCTGGCCCAGCTGTTCGGGGGCGGTCACGTTCCACGCCAGCTCCCGCGCCTCACCCGCCGGGATGTCCACGGTCTGCGGATCCAGCGTGAGCAGCGTGGCGCGCGGCGCCGCCTGCACCTTCATGGCCTTGTCGGTGGTGTTGCGCAGCGTGATCTGCGCGCGGAATTGGTCGCCCTCGCGCACCAGCGGCGGCAGGCCGCTGATGATCTGCAGGTCCTGCGTGCTGCGGATGCTGGTCTTGCCGGTGCCGAAGAAACCCACGCCGGCATCGGCCACGGCAACGATTTCGAAGGTGGTGAGCGCGTCGTTGAGCGGCACCTCCACCTGCGCGCGCCCGTTGGCATCGAGCTCCACCACCGGTTTCCACAGCAGCAGCGTATCGAGCAGTTCGCGCGTGGGCGCGTGGCCGCCGCCGCCGCCCGCCGGCACGGCCTTTCTGCCGTAATGGCGCCGCCCGACGATATCCATCTGCGCCGTGGACGTACTCACGCCCCAGGCCCGCGTGCCCAGCATGCGGTAAAGCAGATTCCAGGTGTCATTGGGCGCCAGCTCCAGCAGCGCCTTGTCCACCGCCGCCAGCGCCACCTCGGCATGCGCGGCAGGCTGGCCGTCGGGCAGCTTGGCTTCTATCGTCACCCTGGCCTTGCCGCGCACCTCGTAGGTCGGCTGGTCGGCCGTCACCTGCACATCCATCTCGTGCGCCTTCAGGCCGACGTTGATCATGGCCGCGCCGAAGCGGAAGCTGGGCTTGGAAAGATCGACCATCGCCGTCGGCGGGATGTATTCCTTGCTGTCCACGCGAAACGCCCGCCACCACTGCATGGGCGCCTTGAAGCCCCAGGTGAAGAAGCTGTACCACGGCACCTCGCGCAACCGCCCGCGCAGCACCAGCGCGCTCACATAGACATTGGGCGCCCAGCCGCCATCTATCTTGAGCTCTATCGTCGGGTCCCTGCCATCGAGCTCCATCACCCGGCTCTGGATGATGCCCTCGCGCTCCACGCTCACCAGCGCCGTGGCGTGGCGATACGGCATGCGCACCTGCAGCCTGGCCGTCTCGCCGGGCGCGTAGTTCTTCTTCTCGGGCAAGAGATCGATGCGGTCATGGTTCTCGCCGCCGAACCAGAGTTCGCCCTCGTGCGTGATCCAGATCGAGGTCGCGGCCTTGGCCTCGTTGCCGCTCTTGTCGCGCGCGGTGGCGACCAGCTGCACCTCGCCGGCCTGCTCCAGCCTGGCATCGCACAGCACCAGGCCGCGGCTGTCGCTCACGCCGGTGCAGACCGTTCCCAGGTCTTTCGTCTGCGTCTGGTTGTCGTAGCTGTAGAAACCGCCCACCAGGCGCTTGCGGCTCGTCGTCGTGGTGCGCGCAATCGCCTGCACCGAGAGCGGCACGCCTTTCTGCACCACGCCATCGGTGGACAGCGCCAGCGCCTGGAATCGCACCTTGCTGCCGCTCGACGCCCAGCCCTCGGTCTTGATGCCGGCCACCACCGCCGCCGGCCAGAGCGTGCGCGTGCTGCGCAGCGTCTGCACCTCGCCGTTCGGGTCGGCGTAGGTGGCTTCCAGCACCAGCTCCCTGGGTTCGCGCACGGCGGGAAGATCGGTCAGCGTGACCTGGCCCTGGCCGTTCCTGTCCAGCGTGAGCGCCAGCTTGTCGGCCACCACGCGGGCCGAGGATTCTGCCGGCGGCGCGTCCTCGTCGCCCTGCTCCCGCGCGTCCGCGGCCGGCACGCCAAAGCTGAATTCGCCGTAGCCGTCAAAACCCAGCCCCTTGTCCCGCACCAATGCCGAAACACGCACCGGCAGCTGCGCCGCCGGCCCGCCCGCGACATAGGCAATCTGCACGTTCGCGGGCAGCTTGCGCACCTGCACCAGCGGCCCGGCTTCGGCCGGCGCAATGCTGCCGGTGAACACCGGCAGGCGGAATTCCTCCACGCGAAAGCTCGCGCCGTAAAAACTCTGCGGGCCCTTGGGGGTTTCCAGCCGCACGTCGTATTCGCCCAGCTTGGCCGCCCGCGGCACCTGGAAGCTGCTGACCGCCGACAGCCCTCCCGTGGGGGTCTTGCGCCAGCTGAGCGGCTGCTTGAACTGCTGGCCGCTGCCCACGTGCGTGATGGTGAGCTGGGTGGGGCGCTGGTCCGGCAGCGCAAAGCCGCCCAGGGTTTCGGTGCGCAGCAGGTGCTTCATCGATACCGTCTCGCCCGCGCGCACCAGCGTGCGGTCCAGCACGCTGCGTGCCAGCTCGTCGGGTCTGGCTTCGGCACTGGTGGAAAAGCCGAAGCGCCAGGGCTCTATTCCATTTTGCGAATCGCTCCAGACAAAGGCCATGTCGTCCTGCGCGCGGGCGCTGACGAAATAGGCCCGGCGCCAGCTCGGCTGCTCGCACAGCAGGGGCTCGGGCGAGAGATCCCTGAACTCGGCGATGCCGCTCTGGTCCGTGGTGCTGCTGGCCAGCTCCTGCCCCTTGCAGGTGGAAACGCGCACCGTCGCGCCCGCCACCGGCTGGCCCTTGTCCAGCGTGGTCACCCAGGCCTGGGCGTTTTCGCGCCCGAGCTTGAAGTGCACCGCCAGATTGGTCACCAGCGCCGTGGTGCGCACATACATGGTGCGCGCCGAGCCATAGCCAGGATCCAGCAGCGCCTGCCCCAACAGCGGCGAGGCGATTTCCACCACGTTGAAGCCCACGGGCAGCGGGATGCCGACGACTTCGAACGGGCGCGGATCGCCGCTGCCGGCAGCAGGCAGTTCCAGCGTCTTCACGCCACCACGGCCCGCCAGCAGCGAGACGCGGCGCGCCTGCACATGGGTCTTCTCGTCAAAGCCGCTCGGACGCTCCTCGCCGTCCGCTTTCACCGCCGGCTGTTTCATGGGCGGCGGCAAGGGGTCCTTGACTTCTTTTTCGGCCTTGCCGCGCGCAAGCCAGGTGCTCTGGAACAGCTCCACCCGGTCCAGCCACTCAATCACCTGCGCATCCGTGCCCGGCTGCAGCATGCTGACCTTGGCGCCTTGCTGCGCCAGCGGCTGCAGGTTCTGCACCTGGAGGGCCTGCTCCACACGGCGCAGCGTGACGGGCAGCAGCGCCGGCCCGTCCTCGCCCTCGGCGTAGCGCTCGATGATGCCGAAGGACGCCGTGGCGAACTTGGCCAGCGGCGGCAGCGGGCCGGTGGCGACCTTCAAGGGAAAGCTTGCGGCATTGGCCAGCTCACGGCCGGAGGCATCCGCGAACTGCGCCGGCAGTTCCAGCTGGTAGGCCGTCTCGGGCGGAAACGGGCTGGCGAACCGGATGGCATCGACGAGATCGTCGCCTGCCTTGCCCTGCTCCGCATCCTGCACCGGCACCAGCGCCTGCCCGCTCTCCCCCTTGAGCCTGATGGCCATGGCCAGCTTGCGCGTCACCGGCGCGGAAAACGCGAGCGACATCGGCCGTATCGGCAGGCAGGCGGACTGGGCGTTTTCGCGCTCGCAGGAAAAATCGGCGGTGAAGGCCTCGCGCACCCGGTATTCGATGCGCTGCGCCGCGCGCGTGGCGACGCCGCTGGGCGTGGCCAGCCCCTGGTCCAGCACCAGCTGCAGCCGGCTGCCGGCACTGGCGCGGCGCGCGCAGGCCAGCGTCAGGTAGCGCTGCGGGTCCTTGGCCGCGGCCTCCTGCAGGCGCCTGGCCATGAGCAGCGCCTCGCGCTCACCGCCCTCGACGGCGTGCACCGGCACGCGTTCACCCAGCCCTTCGATGTCGCACCACACGTGCTCACGCACGCTCTGCGCACTGGCCGCGCCGCTCAGCTGCAGGATGAAGGCCTGCGCCTCTTCGATGGCGTTGTAGCGGCTGGGCCAGCTGCGCTGCAGCTGCGGGCCTCCGGTACTGAAATGATAGCTTCTGGCGCTTTTCAGATCTGCGCCAGAGGCTGATTGGAATGATTTTTCCGGTCGCAGCTCGCAGCGCACGCCGGGCGGCAGGTCGGCGGCAAAATCAAACACCCACTGCCGCTCGCTGAGCCAGCGCCCCTGCCCGCGCGCGGCATCCGCATCGCTGCAGTGCACGGTCAACGGCGCCGTGGCCTTGGCATCGCCAAAGCGCACGGCAGCGGCATCGAATTTGACGACCACCTGCCGCACCTGCGCCACCTCGCCCTGGGGCGATACCGCGCTGATGCCCAGCGCGCCGGCCGCCACGCACCACAGGCCCAGGGCCGCCGCCAGCGCTGCCTGCGCAACCGATTGTTTCTGCCGCATGACCGCCCCCCGAAACCCATTTATGAACATAAACTGTAAAGCTTGCGCGCACTCTGGCGCCCGCAGCGTGAGAAATCACCCCCCCAGCCCTTGCCCACCCGCCCCATGCCACCACGATTCAACGTTCAGTTCGGACAGAGCCTGTGCGACATGCTGCAGGCCGAACTGGCGCTGGTCTGCAATTTCATGGACCATGAGGGACGCATCCTCGCCTCGGGCGAGGCGGCCCGCATCGGGCGCATACATCCCGTCGCCGCCCGCATCATGCGCGGCGAGATGGAGGAATACAGCGTGGGCCGCGAAGAGGCGGCCGCCTCGGACGTGGTGCGCGAGGGCGTGCTCACCGCCATCGACCTGGACGGCGAGCGCCTGACCTGCTTCACCATCGCGGGGCCGCTGCCGGTGGTGCGGCCGCTGGCGCGCATCGTGCGCTTTTGCGTCACCTCGCTGCTGCAGATCGTCGGCGGCGAAGCCTCACCGCTGCACGCTCCCCTGGCACCCGCGGCGACGCCCGCCGCCAGCCTCAGTGAGCTGCTGCACCACGCCAGCTCGGCGGTGCGCTTCAGCGTCACGCGGCTGCACCAGACGCTGGAACACATCAGCGAAGGCGTGACGCTGTTTGACGAGCACATGCGCCTGGTGGTCTGGAACCAGCGCTTTCTCGAAGTGATGGACTGGCCGCAGGAGCCCGAGCCCCGCGGGCTGACCCTGGAGGCCATGATCACGCGCTACCTGGCGCTGCAGGACATGCAGGACGTGCCGCAGCTGGCCCAGCGCGTGCATGAGCGCATGCAGCGCCTGCGCGCCGGCCAAGGCAACGACTTCCAATTCCGCACGCTCCAGGGAAGGTGCATCGCGATTGCCGACCGGCCCCTGCCCGGCGGCGGCGTGGTGTCCACCTACACCGACGTGACCGAGCGCCAGCACCTTCTGGATGCGCTGCGCAGCGCGCGCAACGATGCCCAGCTGCTGGTGCAGGAGCGCACGCGCACGCTCGATACGCTGGTGCAGCTCTCGACCGACTGGTTCTGGGAGCAGGACGCCGAACACCGCTTCACGCGCACCTATGGCAACGTGCTCGACAAGCTGCACGTCCCGCCCGAATACTTTGTCGGCAAGCACCGCTGGGACACCCCCATGCTGGGCGTGAGCGACGCGCAGCGCGCCGAGCACATCGCGCTGCACGAGCGGCGCGAGCCGTTTCGCCATTTCGAGTACGGCCTGACCATGTCCAGCGGCGAGGTGCGCTATCTGTCCGTCAGCGGCGCTCCGCGCTTTGATGTCCACGGCGCCTTTCTGGGCTACCACGGCACCGGCAACGACATCACCGAGCGCATGCAGAACCAGCGCCTGCTGCAGGAGCACAGCCACGCGCTGCAGCAGGCCAACGCCGAAATGGAGCGGCTCGTCACCGAGCGCACGGCGCAGCTGCGGCAGCAGCTGAGCTTCATGCACCAGCTGCTCGACGCCATCCCCACGCCGATCTTCTACAAGGACACCGGGGAGCGCTACCTGGGCGGCAACCGCGCTTTCGAGCAGGTGCTGGGCAAGCCGGTGCACCAATTCGTCGGCAAGACGCTGCGCGAAATCCGGCCCGACTTTCTCACCCGCCATACCGAAGAAGCCGACCGCCATCTGCTGCGCGAGCCCGGGCAGGAAAGCTATGAAGGGCCGGTGGACTACGGCGATGGCTCGGTGCACGAAATGGAGTTTCACAAGGCCAGCTTCACCGACCTGAACGGCACGATCGCCGGCATCGTGGGCGTGATGTTCGACGTCACCGGCCGCAAGCGGATGGAAGGCGAACTGCGCCAGGCTGCCCGCTTTTTCGACAGCAGCTCCGATGGCATGGCGGTGCTGGATGCCGACGGCACCATCGTCACGGTGAACCGCGCCTTTACCGCCATCTCCGGCTACACACGCGAAGAGCTCGCCGGCCGGCACGCGACGATGCTGCACGGAGGCGCCGATGCCCACGCCTTTTTCACCGAAATCATGGCGCAGATCGCTGCCACCGGCAGCTGGCAGGGCGAGACCGAAGACCGGCACAAGAACGGCAGCATCTATCCGATCTGGCTGACGCTCAACGCCATACGCGATGCCGGTGGCAAGACGAGCCACTACGTCACCACCATGTCCGACCTGTCGCAGAAAAAGCGCAGCGAGGAGCGCATCCACCAGCTGGCCTTTCACGACCCGCTCACGCACCTTCCCAACCGCCAGTTCCTGATGGAACGGCTGGAGCATGCCCTGGCCGTCAACAGCCGGTCCCTGGGCGGCGGGGCGCTGCTCTACATCGATGTCGACAACTTCAAGGAGCTCAACGAAACCCAGGGCCACCAGGTCGGAGACCTGATGCTGCAGCAGATGGCCGAGCGGCTGGCAGGCTGCGTGCACGACGGGGACACCGTGGCACGCCTGAGCGGCGATGAATTCGCCGTCCTCGCCGAGGGCCTCTCGGCCCTGCCCACCCAGCGCAGCGCGCAGGCCGAGGCGATGGCGCAGCGCATGCTGCAGGCGCTGCGCGAGCCCTACCAGCTGCAGGGCAGGGCGCACCACCACAGCGCCAGCATCGGCATCGCGCTGTTCGGCGGCAACGCCACCACCGTCACGGATCTGCTCAAGCAGGCCGACATGGCCATGTACCGCGCCAAGGACGCCGGGCGCAACGCGCTGTGTTTTTTCGACCCTCAGATGCAGGCCGCCGTCGATGCGCGCACCGCCCTCGAACACGCGATGCGCGAAGGCCTGCAGCGCGGCGAGTTCGTGCCCTTCTACCAGCCGCAGGTGAACGAGCGCGGCCAGGTGCTGGGCGCCGAGGCGCTGGCGCGCTGGCAAAAGGGCGACGGCACGCTGGTGCCGCCGGCAGACTTCATCGCGCTGGCGGAAGAGACCGGCCTGATCCTGCCGCTGGGCCGCCAGATTCTGGAGGCGGCCTGCCGCCAGCTCGTCGCCTGGGCGGGCGACCCGCGCACCGCCGAGCTGGGGGTTTCGGTGAACGTGAGCGCACGGCAATTCCACCAACCAGGCTTTGCCGACGAAGTGCTGGCCGTTCTGCAGGCCAGTGGCGCGGATGCGCGCCGGCTCAAGCTCGAACTGACCGAAAGCCTGCTGATCGAAAACCTCGAATCCGTGATCACCAAGATGCAGGCGCTCAAACGGCACGGCATCGGGTTTTCGCTGGATGACTTCGGCACCGGCTATTCATCGCTTGCCTACCTCAAACGCCTGCCGCTGGCCCAGCTCAAGATCGACCAGGGCTTTGTGCGCGGCGTGCTCGTGGATGCCAACGACGCCGCGATCGCGCGCACCGTGGTGGCACTGGCCGACAGCCTGGGCCTGCAGGTCATCGCCGAAGGCGTGGAAACCCGTGCGCAGCAGGATTTTCTGCGCGAGCATGGCTGCACCACCTACCAGGGCTATCTGTTCAGCCGCCCGCTGCCCGCGGAGGCCTTCGAGGCCTGGCTGGCTAACTGGCACGCGGCGCATCCGGGCGCTTCAGGCTGAGCTGCCGACGATGACGAAATGACTGCCGACTGTGCGCCGGCATGACGCAATGACGCAACGCTTCCTGGTCATGCGCCGGCAGGCGCGTCATCGAAGCGCAGCGAGGTCATTCTTCACCAGCCAGCCGCTGGCGGTGGCGCGCAATCTGCGCGCGCACCTGCACCGGCGCGGTGCCGCCCAGCGTCTTGCGCGCATTGAGCGAACCTTCGAGCGACAGCACATCAAACACATCGGCGGCAATCGCCGGGTGAAAGCCCTGCAACGTGGCCAGCGGCAGTTCGGAGAGATCCACGCCCTGCGCCTGCGCCGCCCTGACGGCATGCGCCACCGTCTCATGAGCATCCCGGAAAGGCAGGCCCTTCTTCACCAGGTAGTCGGCCAGATCGGTGGCGGTGGCGTAGCCCTTCATCGCCGCGGCGCGCATGGCGGCGGCATTGACCGTGATGCCGCCCTCCTTGGCGCCGGTCGCCGGGTTCATCTGCCCGCCGATCATCTCGGCAAAGATGCGCAGCGTGTCCTTGAGCGTATCGACGGTGTCGAACAGTGGCTCCTTGTCTTCCTGGTTGTCCTTGTTGTAGGCCAGCGGCTGGCCCTTCATCAGCGTGATGAGGCCCATCAGGTGGCCGACGACGCGGCCGGTCTTGCCGCGCGCGAGTTCCGGCACGTCGGGGTTCTTCTTCTGCGGCATGATGGATGAGCCGGTGGTGAAGCGGTCGGCGATGCGGATGAAGCCCACGCTCTGGTTCATCCACAGCACCAGCTCTTCCGACAGGCGCGAGATGTGCAGCATCACCAGGCTCGCGGCGGCGGAAAACTCGATCGCGAAGTCGCGGTCGGAAACGCCATCCAGGCTGTTCTGGCACACGCCTTCCATCGCCAGCGTGCGCGCCACGCGCTCACGGTCCAGCGGGTAGGTGGTGCCCGCGAGCGCCGCCGAGCCCAGCGGCAGCACGTTCACGCGGCGGCGCACGTCCCGCATGCGCGCCTCGTCGCGCACGAACATCTCCACATAGGCCAGCAGGTGGTGCGCGAAACTCACCGGCTGCGCCACCTGCAGGTGGGTGAAGCCCGGCAGGATGGTGTCCACGTTCTGCTCGGCCACCTGCACCAGCGCCAGTTGCAGCTCGCGCAGCAGGCCGTCGATCAGGTCGATTTCGCCGCGCAGCCACAGACGCACGTCGGTGGCCACCTGGTCGTTGCGGCTGCGCCCGGTGTGCAGGCGCTTGCCCGCATCGCCCGCCAGTTGCGTCAGGCGCGCCTCGATATTCAGGTGCACGTCTTCCAGATCAAGCTTCCAGTCGAAAGCCCCGGCCTCGATCTCCTGCGTGATCGTGGCCATGCCCTGCTGGATGGCGGCATGGTCTTCGCCGCTGATGATGCCCTGCGCCGCCAGCATCTCGGCGTGCGCCAGGCTGCCGGCGATGTCGGCCTGCCACAGCCGCTGGTCGAAAAACACGCTGGCGGTGTAGCGCTTGACCAGATCGCTCATCGGCTCGGAGAACAGGGCCGACCACGCCTGGGCCTTGCCGGCAAGCTGATCGTGAGGGGAAGAAGTGGGCGCGGCGGCAGACATGGCGGCAATAATCGGCACCGGGAGAGCCACGGCGCCAGCAATGACAAAGCCGCAAATTCTATCGACCAGGGCCGGCAGCCACGCAAATGCGGGCATGCTGATCTTTGACGCCTGCCGCGCCGGCGTGGTGCTGCGCGCCGTGCTGTTCGTCGAGCTGGTGCTGGCGGTGGCTGCGATGTTCGCTTCCGGCGATCCGCTCGGCTGGCTTGGCACGCTGTCCCTGCTGACCGGCGCCGCCCTGCCCGCCACGCTGGCCTGGCTGCTCGCCGCCTGCAGCCTCAAGCGCATCCTGCAGGGCGCCCGGGTGCCGCTGCAGGTGGGCGCCGGCGTGGTGCTGGGCGTGCTGGCGGGGCTGCTGGCCTGCGCGCTGCTCGCCCAGGTGGCGCCAGAAGGCGGCGAGCCGCACTGGATCGCCAGCGGCGCCACCGGCGCGCTGCTGTCCGCGCTGCTGGTCGCCGCCCTGCTGCTGCGCGCGCGCGGGCGCACCCCGGCAGCCACCACCGCGCGCCTGACCGAGCTGCAGGCGCGCATCCGTCCGCACTTTCTCTTCAACAGCCTCAACAGCGCCATCGCGCTGGTGCGCGAAGACCCCGCCAAGGCAGAGACCCTGCTCGAAGACCTGAGCGACCTGTTTCGCCACGCGCTGCTGGACCAGGGCGACATCACCACCCTGGGGGCGGAAATCGAGCTCGCGCGCCACTACCTCGCCATCGAACAGATCCGCTTCGGCGAGCGCCTGCAGCTGGCCTGGCAGCTCGATGAACGCGCCAATACCGCGCGCGTGCCGCCGCTGCTGCTGCAGCCGCTGGTGGAAAACGCGGTCAAGCATGGCGTCGAGCCTTCGCCGCTCACCGCCCTCATCGAGGTGCGCACCGAGCGGCGCGGCGCGCGCGTGGTGCTCACCATCACCAATTCGCTGCCCCCCAGGTCGGTCGCGCTGGCGCCCGGTCAGGGCAACGGCATCGCACTGAAGAACGTGCGCGCACGCCTCAGGCTGCTGCACGATGTCGATGCCGAATTCAGCGCCGCACTGCACGAAGGGCGCTGGCGCGTGCGCATCGCCCTGCCCGTCACCTGAAAGGCCCACCCGTGCGCATCCTGGTCGTGGACGACGAACTGCTGGCGCGCAAGCGCCTGCGCACGCTGCTGGCCGAATGCGACACGCGCCACCAAGTGCTCGACGCAAGCCACGCCGCAGAAGCGCTGGCGCTGCTGCACCAGCCGCCGGCGTTTGACGCGGTGCTGCTGGACATCCACATGCCCGGGCAGGACGGCATGGCGCTGGCGCACCAGATCCAGCGCCTGCCCGCGCCGCCGGTGATCGTATTCGTCACCGCGCATGCCGAGCACGCGCTGGCGGCATTTGAAATCGACGCCGCCGATTACCTGACCAAGCCCGTGCGCCTGCAGCGGCTGCGGCAGGCGCTGGCCAAGGCGGGGCGCTCGATCAAGCCGCCCGCCATGGTGCCGGCAGCGAAGGATGACGGCCCCACGCTGCTCGTGAGCGACCAGGGACGCACGGAGCGCATACCGCTGGCCGAAGTGCTCTACATCCGCGCCGAGCAGAAGTACCTGACGCTGAAAACCACCGCGCGCAGCTACGTGATCGACGGCGCGCTGACGGATCTGGAGGCGCGGCATCCGCAGGAGCTGGTACGCATCCACCGCAGCCTCCTCGTCGCGCGCCACGCGCTGCGCGCACTCGAACGCCATCCAGAGCTGGGCGAGGGCGATGGCTGGGCGGTACGGCTGCGCGGCAGCACCGACGTTCTGCCCGTTTCCCGCCGCCAGGTAGCGGCAGTGCGAGAAGTGCTCATGCAGGAGCCTTGATCCCGCTTGGCTGAAGGGTCAGTGCTGACGAACCGGACGCCCCCGCTTGCGCGTGCCTTCCGCTTCGCCAGACGCCGGTCCGGGCGCATTCGGCCCCGCATCGGCATCCCACGCCGCAACCAGCGTCATCATGGATTGCACAAACTGGGTTCGCTTTTCCGGAGGCAGCGGCGCAAGGATGCGCTGCTGCACACGCAGTACCGCCGGCTCGGCGTTCTGGAGCAGCGTGACGCCCTCTGGCGTGGCGTGCAGCAGGCGCACGCGCCTGTCCCCCGGGTTCAGACGCCGCTCCAGCCAGCCCCGCGCTTCCAGCCTGTCGATCACGCTGCCTATCGTTGACGTATCAAAGCGAATCCGCTGCGCCAGCGTGCGCTGATCCATCCCCGGGTGGCGCGACACCGCGGACAAGGCCGCGTATTGGACGGGCGTCACGCCCCAGTCCTGCGTTTCCTCCGCGAACAACGCCACGGCCATCTGCTGCAGGCGGCGGATGAAGTAACCAGGATAGTTCTCGATTTCGGCGGGGCTGATCTTCATGGTTCAGGCGAGAGATGGGTTCAATCATAGTCGGCGCACCTCGCACCTTCGCGGGTTCGTGCGGCAGCCAGCCGATACCGTACTCCCGGACAGGTCCAGTGCCGCATGGGACAAAAAATTATCATCAGCGTACTTGTCATCAGTTTACTTTTGATCTACGATCCACCCAACGCGGCTCACCCGGCAGCACAAAGGAGCTCTCCATGAACGCCCCGCACCCTGCGTCCCTCGACTGGAAGAGCGTCGCAGCGCAGAACCAGCCAGACCCCTCGCCTGCGCTCGATGCGCTCTATCAGGGCATGAAGGATGCATTGCTGGTGCCGCTGTGGACGCAGATCGGCGACCTGATGCCGGCGCACCCGCAGAGCAAGGCCAGCGCGCATCTCTGGCGCTGGAAGCGGCTGCTGGAGCTCGCCGAGCGTTCCGGCCACCTGATACCCGTGGGCCGCGGCGGCGAGCGCCGCGCCATCGCGCTGGCCAACCCCAGCCTGGGCGGCCGGCCCTACGCCACGCCCACGCTCTGGGCCGCGATCCAGTACCTGATGCCCGGCGAGAACGCCCCCGAGCACCGCCACACGCAGCATGCCTTCCGCTTCGTCGTCGAGGGCGAAGGCGTCTGGACCGTGGTCAACGGCGACGCCATCCGCATGTCGCGCGGCGACTTCCTGCCGCAGGGCGGCTGGAACTGGCACGCGCACCACAACGCCGCCACCGCGCCCATGGCCTGGATCGACGGCCTGGACATTCCGTTTTCCTACTACACCGAATCGCAGTTCTTCGAGCTTGGCCGCGAGACGCTTTCCAAGGCAGAGCTGGGCACGCCCGCGTTCTCGCGCTCCGAGCGCCTGTGGGCGCATCCGGGCCTGCGGCCGCTGTCGCAGATGCAGGACAGCGCCACCTCGCCGCTGCTCGCCTACCGCTGGGCAGACACCGACCGCGCGCTCACAGAGCAACTCAGGCTCGAAGCCGAAGGCCATGCCGTCACGCTCAGCCCCGGCCACGCCGCGGTGCGCTACAGCAACCCGACCAACGGGCGCGACGTGATGCCCACCATCCGCTGCGAAATGCACCGCCTGGCAAGCGGCGCTGCCACTCAGTCGCGCCGTGAGGTGGGTTCCTCGGTCTACCAGGTGTTCAACGGCCAGGGCAGCGTGCAGGTGGGAGAAGAGCGCTGGCAGGTCGAGCGCGGCGACATGTTCGTCGTGCCGTCGTGGCAGAGCTTCACCGCCGAATGCGGCAAGGACGCGCCGCAACTCGATCTGTTCCGATTCAGCGACACGCCGATCTTCGAAGCCCTGCATGCGCACCGCATCAGCGGCACCTGATCTTCCTCCAATGAGCACCGACATGGCACAAGACAACTACCTCTGGGCTCCGGCTCCCACCCCTTCCGTCGCCATACGTGGCGGCAGCCAGCGGCTGCCCGTGCAGCGCCTGTTCTTCGTTGGCCGCAACTACCACGCCCACGCCGCCGAGATGGGCAGGCCTGTGGACAAGAGCGTCGAGCGGCCGTTTTACTTCACCAAGTCACCGTTCACGCTCACCCCCTCGGGCAGCACCACGCCCTACCCGAGCGAAACGGCGAACTACCACTTCGAGATGGAACTGGTGCTGGCCATCGGCAAGCCCGGCTTCCGCATCCCGGTCGCGCAGGCGCACGAATACATCTACGGCTACGCCTGCGGCCTGGACATGACGCGCCGCGACCTGCAACTGGTGGCGCGCGACAAGGGCCGGCCCTGGGACCTGGGCAAGGACGTGGAGCACTCCTCGGTCTGCAGCGAGATCGTCCCCATGCCTGGCAGGGTGATCGAGTCGGGAGCGATAGAGCTGAGCGTCAATGGCCAGGTCAAGCAGCACTCGGACGTGAACAAGCTGATCTGGAACATCCGCGAGATCATCGCCGACCTGTCGCTCTTTTATCACCTGCAGCCCGGCGATCTGATCTACAGCGGCACGCCGGAAGGCGTGAGGCCGGTGGTCAGCGGCGACAAGCTGCATGGCCACATCGAAGGCGTGGGTGAAGTCCTGCTCACCGTTGGGCCGGCAGCCGTCTGAACCCATCGGCACACAAGGAGACACACCATGCTGCAAGGATGCATTTTCTGGCCGCAGGATCAGGCGCAACGCTACCGGGATGCGGGCCTGTGGAGCGGGCAGACGCTCTGGGACATGATGGCGGCGAGCATCGCGCGAACGCCGGCCAAAACGGCCGTCGTCGCCGGTGACACACGGCTGAGCTACCGCGATCTGGACGAGCAGACGGCAGTGCTGGGCGCGGCGCTGCTGGCACACGGCCTCAGGCCGCTCGATCGCGTGGTGCTGCACCTGCCCAACACCGTCGAGTTCGTCCTGTACTACCTGGCGCTGGTGCGCATTGGCGCCATCCCCGTGATGGCGCTGCGCGCGCACCGCGAGACGGAGATTCGCCACTTCACCCGCGCCTCGCAGGCCGTGGCGTATATCGCACCCGACGCCATCCGCGGCTTTGACTACCGCGTGCTGGGCGATCGACTGAAGCAGGAATTCGCGCATCTCAAAACCATCGTCATCGTCGGCGAACCGGGCAGCGGACAACTCGGCCATGCACGGCTCATGGCCGAGGGCGCAGCCATCCAGGACCGCGCCGAGCGCCTGGCCGCGCCGCGCATCGACCCGGAAGACGTCGGCACCATCCTGCTCAGCGGCGGCACCACATCGCTGCCCAAGCTGATCCCGCGCACGCACCAGGACTACGTGCTCAATGCCCGCCTGTGCGGTGCCGCGACCCGTTTCGATGCGGATACGGTGTTCATGCCGATCCTGCCGCTGGCGCACAACTACAACCTGTGCTCGCCCGGCATGCTCGCCGCCTTCTGCTACGGCGGCACGGTTGCGCTGTGCCCCTCGACCGAGACTGCCGACATCTTCTCGGTGGTGCAAAAGGAAGGCGTCACCGTCATCGCCTCGGTGCGCCCGCTGGTGGCGCGCTGGCTCGACGATCCGAGCATAGGCAACTACGACCTGAGCTCGCTCAAAGTGGTGCAAAACGGCGGCACGCGCATGCCGCCGGAGTTTCGCCGCCGCATGATGGCCGAGCTGCACGTCATTCCGCAGGAGGTCTATGGCACCGCCGAGGGTCTGATCAGCATGACGCCGCTCGATGCCAGCGAAGACCTGCTGCTGAACAGCTCGGGCGAGCCGGTCAGCGAATACGACGAGATCAAGATCGTCGATGAAGACGGCAACGAGGTGCCCGACGGCACGCCAGGCGAGCTCGTCACGCGCGGCCCCTACACCATCTGCGGCTACTACAACGCGCCCAAGGTCAACGCCAGCGCCTTCACCAGCGACGGCTTCTACAAGATGGGCGACATCGTGCGCAAGGTGGGCCGCACGCTCTACGTCGAGGGGCGCAAGAAGGACGTGATCAACCGCGGCGGCGAGAAGATCGACTGCGAGGACATCGAGAACATCCTGGTGCAGCACCCGGCGGTGCAGACGGCCAGCCTCGTCGCGATGCCCGACAAGGAATTCGGCGAAAAGGCCTGCGCCTTCGTCGTGCTCAAGACCGGCCAGCAGTTCAGCTTCGGCGAGATGGTGGCCTACATGAAGCGCATCAAGGTCGCCTCGTTCAACATCCCCGAGCGCCTGGAAATCGTGGACAGCCTTCCCACCAGCCCGGTGGGCAAGGTACTCAAGCGCGAACTGCGCCAGATCATCACCGACCAGTTGGCGCAGGAATCCGCGACGCGTTGATCCCGAAGGAAACACCATGAAGATTGCCATCATCGGCGCCGGCCCGGCCGGGCTGCACTTCGCCTCGCTCATGAAGCGGCTTGACCCGCGCCATGACATCACCATCCACGAGCGCGGCCCACGCAACGCCACCTGGGGCTTTGGCGTGGTGTTCTCGGACAATGCGCTCGATTTCCTGCGCATCGACGACGCCGAGCTCTACAACTACCTGCGCCCGCACATGGAAAGCTGGGCGGACATCACGATCAACCACAACGGCACCGGCGTAGCCATTGCCGGCAATGGCTACGCCGCCATCGGGCGCCTGGAGATGCTCTCGCTGCTGTACCAGCACGTCGAGGGCCTGGGCGTGACGATCCGGTTCGACACCGAGATCACCTCGCTCTCGCAACTCGCGGGCGCCGACCTGATCCTGGCCGCCAACGGGGCCAACTCCTGGGTGCGCGAGGAAAACCGCGAGAAATTCGGCACCAGTACCGACCTGCGCCCCAACAAGTTCATGTGGTGCGGCTCGACCAAGCCGTTCGACACGCTGAGCCTGAGCTTTCATACCAGCGACGTGGGCGTGTTCTGCGCCCACCACTACCGCTACACGCCATCGATGAGCACCTTCCTCGTCGAAGTGACCGACGCGACCTGGAAGCGCGCCGGGTTTGACCGCATGGGCAACGACGAGGCCATGCGTTACTGTGAAAAGGTCTTCGCCCAGGAGCTTGATGGCCACCCCATCCTCTCGAACAACTCCTATTGGCGCAATTTTCCGGTGATCTGGAACGAACGCTGGCACTTCGACAACGTGGTGCTGATGGGAGATGCGCTCAGGCCCGCGCATTTTTCCATCGGTTCGGGCACGCGCATGGCGATGCTGGACGCCGTGGCGCTGTGCAACGCGTTCAAGGAGACGGGCGACGACGTGCCGGCGGCGCTGAATCGCTTTCATGAACTGCGCATGCCGACGATGAAGAAGATCTGGGACGCAGCCAACCGCAGCATGCGCTGGTACGAGGAGATGGACGAACTCGTTCCGAACAAGAACGCCATTGAATTCGCCTATGACTACATGACGCGCACCGGGCGCATCAGCCACGAGAAGGTGCGCCAGCTCGATCCCAGCCTGGCGGCCGCGTATGAAAAATTGCACCCGGAAGTGCTTGGAATATAAAAATCAATACTGGAATTTAGCGACTTAGCCCTTATACAACATGCGTTATAAGCTATCATAATAGAAGCATAAAACCATTAGATCCCATCCATTTGGCATTCAACGATGGGCACCATGGTTACCTCGCTGGATTGCAAGACCGACCCCTGGCCATCGGGAATTCCTCGCGGTCTGATCGGCGACTGAGGCGTGCTCAGTGGCGTTTGCCAAGCGTTTCCCGGGCGGATTCACCGAACGCCGACCGGTAGGCCCGGGAAAACTCCCCGAGATGGGTCCAACCGTATTGCATCGCGGTCTGCGCGATTGATTGGCGTGGCGCCCTGCTGGTCATCAGGCTCGTACGCACGGCGTCCAGGCGCTGGCGGCGCAGCCATTGCATCGGCCCCATGCCACGCACGCGCTGGAAACTTGCCTGCAGCGTGCGGACGGCCACGCCGCAGGCGCGGGCTGCGCTGGTCACTGTGACCGGCTGGTCGATGCGCTCCAGCATCCATTCCTCGGCGCGGCGCTGCAGCAACGAATCTGGCTGGCCACGTGCATCCATCTTTTCTACTTGATTATGAGGATGGAGCAGCAGCAGTGTGGTGCATACCTGCTCCTCCAAGCAGACGTTCAGGTGCCTGAGCGCCATGCCATCGAACTCGCCTCGCAGCCCTGCGGCCACGGTGTGCAACAAGGGGCCGAGTGCGCTCCATGCGGGCGCATCCAGTGCCATGGAGCCGGCAAAATCGATCGGCACCGAGGCTGGGCGCCCACTCAGCGCCAGCCAGGCCGCGTCGATGGCCGGGCGCTCCAGCCGCAGAACCAGCTGTTCGAAATCAGAGGAGGCCGAAAATCTGAACCGCGGTGCGGCGCTGACCAATCCGGCGTGGTTCGTGGTGACTTGCACACGCTCGCGCCCGACTTCGAACGAGGCGGTGCCGCTCAGGCCGATACAGAGCAGGTAGTAATTGCCCAGGCGCTGCGGGTCCACATCGACCGCCGCTCCCCAGGTCAGACGGCTGATGGACATGGCGCCAAAGGGCAGGCTATCCATGCTCGCGTGCAGTTGCTGCCGGGGACGCGTGATGTGCAACTGGTGGGGGCTGAATACCCGGCCGCACATGTCTCGCGCTTCGTCCACGTCATGCGTCTCGAAAAGCCGTCCGCGCTTCAAGTCGATTCCGTTAATCAGGAGTGATGGAAAAATCGAGGGCATAGGACAGTGCAAACCGGTGTTTGAATTTTCATTCGAGGCTGACTATCGTCAATAGGGAAAAGCCTGATCCAGAAGCTGCGTTTTCGCGCATGTGGCTGCGCGTTTCCGATAGCCGATATCGAACGTCGTTTCTACCATCGGTGCTTTCAAAACGGAAGGAGCACATCATGCGGTACGTATTGGTTCACGGGAGCTGGCACACGGGCGAACTCTGGGAGCCGGTCGCGGCGTTGCTGCGCAATGCCGGTCACGAGGTGCATACCCCGACCGTGGCGGGGCATGGGCACGACGCCGACAAAAGCGTGAACCATGCGCAGTGCACGCAGTCGATCGTGGATTACATCGTGCAGCATGACCTCAGGGAGGTGGTGATTCTGGGCCACAGCTATGGCGGCACGATTGTTTCCAAGGTGGCCGAGGCGGTGCCTGAGCGGCTGCGTCGCCTGATCTACTGGAATGCCTTCGTGCTCCAGGATGGCGAATCGCTGTTGGACAACGTGCCGCCGCACTATCGGGCGTTGTTTGCCGATCTTGCCGGCGCCAGCGGCGACAACAGCGTGACGTTGCCTTTTCCGATCTGGCGCGAGGCCTTCATCAATGACGCAGACTTGGAGACTGCCCAGCGTACATACGCATTGCTTTCGTCCGAGCCTTACCAACCTTTCGTGGACAAGCTCGATCTGAAGAAATTCACTACCCTGCAGATTCCGCGCAGCTATATCTCATGCACGGAAGATACCGCCCTTCCCCAGGGGCCGGAATGGGGCTGGCACCCACGCATGTCCAGCCGGCTGGGGCTGTACCGGCTGGTGCAGCTGGCCGGCAGCCATGAGGTGATGTTCACACACCCTGACCGGCTTGCAGCCGCCATTGATGCTGCGGGGCGAGACTGACTGGCAGCGCGCGGCGCGGCGCGGATGCCATGCGCCTGGATGTCCAACCGCTTCGAGGGGTCAAATTCCGGGCCAATGGTCCGGCGCCGCAGGCGTCAATGCGCGTGGTGCGCCAGGCTTCTCACCAGCATCACCGCCCCCATGCCGCCCAGCAGCCAGAGGATTTGCACCACCGCCTGCGCGGCCGACATGCGCCGCTGCAGCTGCGGGATCAAATCCGCCAGCGCCACGTAGATGAAACTGCTGGCGGCGACGACCAGGAAATAGGGCAAGGCGGCCTCCCAGCGGCCCACGATGTAATAGCCCGCCACGCCGCCCAGCGCCGTGGCCGCGCCGGCCAGTGAGACTTTCAGCAAGGCCGCGCGGCGCTTGCCCTGGCGCAGCACGACGAGATCGCCCACATGGTGCGGCACCTCATGCGCCAGCACCGAAAGCGCCGCCACCAGACCCAGGCGCCAATCGGCAACGAAAGTCGAGGCAATCATCACGCCATCACCAAAGCAATGCAGGCTGTCGCCCGCAATCAGTGTCCAGCCACCGCGGCCATGCGTGGAATGGACGCGGTCATGACCGTGATCGTGCTCGCCCTCTTCATGTGGCGCATCGCCATGCGCGCCATGCTCATGGCCGTGGTGCCAGAGCTCGGCCTTCTCCAGAATGAAGAACAGCACCAGACCCAGCAGCAGCGTGGCAAAGAGCGGCTGCGCCGCATGGTCTTCAAACGCCTCGGGCAGCACCGCCATGAACGCGGTGGAGAGCAGGGCACCCGCCGCCAGGCTCAGCAGATGCTGCGGTCCGATGCGCCAGCGCCCATCCATGCCCAGCAGCAGCAGCATGGCTGCCAGCCATACGCTGCCGATACCGGCGGCCAGAGTGGCGCCGATGATTGCTATCAATAACATTGCTGCTTGCGCTTGTGCTGTGTGCCCAGGCGCCTTTTTTCATTGGTATTCAATTAAGCCCGTGCTGCTTGAACCAGGCCAGGGCCCGCTTCCAGCCATCTTCGGCCGCATCCTTGCGGTAGCTGGCACGGTAGTCGGCGTGGAAGGCGTGGGGGGCATCAGGATAAACCACGAACTGCGCCCCGCTGGCAGGCGCGCCCGCCTTGGCCAGCGCCGCCTTCATCTGCTCGATGGTAGCCACCGGGATGCCTTCATCCTTGCCGCCATACAGGCCCAGCACCGGCGCTTTCACCTGCGCGGCCAGCGCCAGGGGCTGCCGGGGCTGCAGCGGGGTATCTTGCCCCGCCAGACGGCCATACCAGGCCACGCCCGCCAAAACCTGCGCATGCGCCGCGTACAGCCAGGTGATGCGTCCGCCCCAGCAAAAACCGGTGATGCCCACCTTCTTCGCATCGCCGCCATGCGCGCCCGCCCAGGCCACGGTGGCATCCAGGTCGCCCATGACCTGCGCATCCGGCACCTTGGCGACCACCTCGCTCATCAGCTTGGCGAGTTCGCCATAGCTCATCGGATCACCCTGGCGCTCAAACAGGTCGGGCGCGATCGCGAGATACCCCGCGTGTGCCAGGCGACGGCAGACATCGGCGATGTATTCGTGCACGCCAAAAATCTCCGAAACCACCAAGATCACCGGCAGGTCCGTCTTGCCCTTGGGCGCGGCGCGGTAGGCGTGCACCTGGAAATTGCCGGACGGGTAGCTGACCTCGCCCACCTCCAGCCCATCGGACGGGGTGTCGATGGCAGTCTGCGCCATCACCGGCGCGGCCGCCGCCGCATAGCCGGCGCCCAGCATCAGGCCCAGCGCCCTGCGGCGGCTGGCACGCCCCGCACCCTGCAGCAGGGCGGTGGCATCCTTGTACAAATCGTCGTGCATATCTATCCTCTCCATCGTGCATTGCATCGGGCGATCACGGGCTTCGACGGTGCGTCGAACGGCGCATGGTCCTTACCCCGGAATCACCGTGCCATGGCCGGTGAAGGCCGGTCGTCCTTGCCTCATCCAACAGCCACACGCCTGAGCAGCCGTACATGCATGGGGCGCTCGAACGGCGCGCCCACCGGGGTGCAGTGTGGCGCAAAAACGGCCAGCGTGCGTGCGCGCAGGTCCTGGTCGACATGGTGATCGGCAAAACTCGGGTGCATCATGCGTTTTTCAAAATCGGCGAAATCGGCAAAGCGCACCGGCGTGGCAAACCACTCCTCGGCCACCTGCTGCCAGCACGATGGCTGCTGCGCGAGCGCCCTGTCCAGCGCTGTCTGCGCCGCGGCACGCACCAAGCCTTCGTCGTTGTAAACCTTGATGACTTCGTTGAACGCACCGTCGTACACCGGCTCGGAAACGTAAAGATGCCCGCCCGGGCGCAGCACGCGAGCCACCTCGGCGAGCGCCTGATCCATGAATGCGATGGGTACGTGGTGCAGCGACTTGAGCATCAACGCAAGGTCGAACTGCGCCGCCGCCTCCGGGATGGCCTGCGCACCGGCTTCGATGAAGCGCATGCGCTCAGGCACCTGCCGCAGGTTGTGCCTCATCTGCACCGTGTCCACCTCCAGCCCCAGGTAGTGCATCGCAGGGTGTACCTGCAGCAGGCGCTGCGCCATCCCGGCCGCACCGCAACCCAGCTCGATCACCCGCGTGCAGGGCTTGGGCAGCAGACGGTCGAGCAAGGCAAATTCATCGGCTATCAGCGGGTAATCCATTGCACTCTCCAATAACGACCCGGTTTTACACCCACCATCGCACGAGGGCTGAAGCCGCGGCCCCCAGCACTACCACCAGTAGAAAGGGCGCACGCCACCACAGCGCCAGCGCCGCCACGGCCAGGGCCGCCAGGCGCGCGTCCACGCTCAGCGCCGTGCCAGCGGCAAAGGTGTTCATCACCGTGAGCGCGGCCAGCAGCGCGACCGTGAGCGCGCCCGCCACACGGTGCATGCGCGGGTTCTGCAGCCAGCGCGCGGGTACCGCATAGCCCAGCAGCTTGGTGGCAAAGGCAATCAACCCCGCCAGAAGAATCGCGTGCCAGAGCGTCACCGCGCATGTCCCCACCAGCCCCAGACCGCGCCCGCCGCCGCCGCGAGCAGGATGGGCACGCCCGGCGCCACCCAGGGGATGGCCGCCGCTGTGACAAAACCTGCCGCCAGCGCAAGCGCCACCGGCTCGCGGCCCTTGAGGCGTGGCCACAGCAGCCCCAGGAAGGCCGCCACCGCCGCACCGTCCAGTCCCCAGGTGCGTGCATCCCCCAGCGCATCGCCCAGCAGCGCGCCCACGAGCGTGAAGGCATTCCAGAGAATGAAGACGCCCAACCCCGCCGTCCAGAAGCCGCGCCGCTGCTCGTCCGCACCGTCCTGGCTCAGCGTGGTGGCGGCCGATTCATCGATGGTGAGTTGCGCCATCAACACCTTGCGCCAGCCGCGCGGCAGAAAAAGGTGGTTCATCTGCACCCCATAGACGGCGTTGCGCACGCCCAGCAGGCTGGCCGCGCCCACCGCCGCAGCGGCGCTGCCGCCACCCGCAACCACGCCGATGAAGGCGAATTGCGAGCCACCGGTGAACATCAGCAAGGAAAGCACCATGGCCTGCGCCACGGTAAGACCCGCCGCCACCGCCAGCGCGCCAAATGAAACGCCGTACAGGCCCGTCGCCACCGCGATCGACAGGCCCATGCGCACGGCGGGGGTGAAGCTGCTCCGCCCCACACCCGCCGGGAGGCATGCCTTGCCACTCGATTCATTCATGCGCACAAATGTAGCCTGCGCACGGGTCACCGCCGCCGCACACCCCCATCGCCACTACACCAGGCCGGGCACCCTTATTTTCCTGAACCAGCCATGCGCGCGAACCCAGCCAACGGATGTTGCCCCACCATAGCCATAGGCGTCGGCAAGCTGGATGAAGCAAGATTTGTCGACGAGTCCAGTGGCGTCTAAGCACCGATCCAGTTCCTGGTTGAATTGAAGTGCGTCCATGTGCCCCCCAACTATTGGGTGGTCTGTACAGGGCGCCTGCTCAGTATGCCGAGCAGGCCCAACAGAACCGACAGCAGCACCAGCGTCCATTCGCTCAGCGTGGGAATGGCTGCCGCACTGCCTGCAGCCAGCGGCACCACGGGCAGCAGCGGGTCGGAGATGGTGCCGGGGGTGGGATCGGCATCGCCCAGGGCGTTGTCGGTGATGTTGTAGGTCACCGTCGTGCGGCTCGCATCCAGCGTCAGGTTCAGTGATGTGGCGGCATTCTGCGGGTCAAACCAGCCGCCCGCGCCGTTGGGCTTGCGAAAGGCCACGTTCACGGGCAACGGTTCGGGGTAGTGCAGGGTGATCGTCAGCGGATCGCTGTTGCAATGCGAGGCCGTGAAACTGAACTGCCCATAGGGTGCCCGCATCTGCGGCGGCACTTGGGTGGCGGGGCCAAATCCGCCAGTTGCCAGCAGTGTGCAGTTGGGGCCGCCGCCCGCCAGCGTGGCTGTGGCGGTGCCCACCATGCCGGGCACCGCGTCTGGTGCCGATGTCATTTGCAGCAGGCGCGGCACTACGGCGTTGGAGCCGGCGGAATCCGCGCCCCAGCCCGCCGTGTTCTCGGCTTTCACCGTGAACGTGTAGCTCACGCCATTGGTCAGCCCTGTGACGGTGACGGGCGAGCCGGTGCCGCTGACCGGCCCCACGTCCGGCGGGTTGACTGCCACCTCGTAGCCAGTGATGGGCGCGCCGCCGGTGTCGCTTGGGGCTGTGAAGCTCACCGTGGCTTCCCCGTCGCCCGCCGTGGCTGTGACGGCGGCGGGTGCGCCGGGTAGCGCTGCGTTCACGGTGAAGGTTTGGCCGACCTGTGGTGCAGGCAAGTAACTGCTGTTGCCCGCCTGGTCGGCGTTGATGGTGCAGTTGCCTGCGGTGACAAAGCTCAGCGCGCCGCCGCTGGTGATGGTGCAGACGCCAGTGGTGGCTGAGGTAAAGGTCACTGCGCCGCCTGGCGCCGTGGCAGTCAGTGTGGGCGAGGTGCCGAAGTTCTGCGCGCCGGGGGTGGCGAAGCTGATGGTTTGCTGGGCCTTGGGCGTCACGCTGTTCGACGCCGCCGAAGCCGCCCCCGTGCCCGCGCTGTTGGTGGCCGTGACCGTAAAGGTGTAGCTCGTACCGTTGGCCAGCCCGCTGACGGCGATGGGTGATGATGTGCCGGTTCCGGTAAAGCCGCCGGGGTTGGATGTCACTGTGTAGCTCGTGATGGACGCACCGCCGGTAAAACCCGGTGCGGTGAAGCTCACTGTGGCCTGCCCGTTACCGGCCGTGGCCGTGGCGGCGGTAGGTGCGCCGGGCGCTACCGGGTTCACCATCACGCTGACCGTGGCAGCTGCGGACATGCCGCCCGCGTTGCTGGCCGTGTAGGTAAAGCTATCAAGGCCCGCATAGCCCGCTGCGGGCGCGTAGGTGATGCCGGTACCGCTGGCCGTGGCCGTGCCGTGGCTTGCCTGCGTGGCCACTGCTACGGAGACGGGTGTGGCGGCCGTGATGTTGAGCGTTACCGCAGTGGCGGCACCGCCATAGGTCGCCGTATGGGTGACGTTATTCGCCACGGGCACGGTGATGATGTTGATCTGCACCGTGTTGCCCACAACGACACCGCCCAAGGTTGCCGACACTTCCACCGTGCCCTGTGCCACCGGGGTAAGAGTGGCGGTGTAGGTGCCGTCGCCATGATTGGTGAAGGCGCTCAGCGTCGCGGCGCCATTGTTCACGGTGAACACCACCGGCAAAGTGGTACCCGTGGGCACATCCACGCCCGCAGCGGTCTTCAGTTGCAAGGTGATGGTCGTGGCTGCGCCGCCGGTAGCCAAATTGGTGCTGCCGGCACCCAAGGTGCTTTGCGCCAGCGATGCCAGTGGGTAGTTGACCACCACCCGACCCGTGCCCCCGTTGCCGCCGCCTTGTCCGCTGCCCGAGGCGACGAACCCGCCGCCGCCACCGCCGCCGCCCGTGCCATTGATGCCGTTGATTCGTCCGCTGCTCGTTCCGGTCCAGGCATTGTTGCCAAACTCACCATCGCCACCAGAGCGCGCACCACCAGGGCACCCCGACCCCTTCGCCCCTGGATTGGTATTGCCGGAGTAAACACCGTGACCACTGCCGCCAGCGCCGCCAATGCAATAGTTGCTGCCCGCAAATGCCTGCCATGCCGCGGCACCCGCAGCCTCGCCGGTGGCTCCTAACCCAGTGTTCCCACTCGCCGTATTAGCGGCGTAACCGGTTGCTCCGATGACTCCTGCAATATTTGAAGCACCGCCGCTGCCCCCGCCGCCTGCACCACCAAACACCGAATACGCGCTACCGCCAGGATGCGACCCGCCACCGCCGCCGCCAGAGGCCACCAACGAACCCAGCGTACTGGTTCCGCCACCGGTTGCGGCTGTCAACGTGTTGGTTGCGTCTGAATAAATGCCCTTGGTCCCCCCGGCGCCGACCGCAATGGAAACCGTCCCGGAGGAGGTCACACTGCCCAGTACGACCCCGCCGCCGCCGCCGCCCGCGCCCGCACCGCCGCCATCGTCGCCTTTGCGGCCGCCGCCCCCACCGCCGCCGCCGCCCACCACCAGTGCGCTGACCAAGGTTCCGCTGGCAATGGTCAGATTGCCGCTGCACGCCGTCGTGTAATTGCTGAGGCGCTGAACCGTGCCGCTTTGCACGGTGTCAGTGGTCGTGCCTGTGCACTGCGCCGCAGCCTGCCCGCCAAGCAGCAGCGTCGACAGCAGCAGCGCGCCATGGCGCAGCAGGTGTTTCCAAGGTTTATTCGAATGCGCGGTGGGGTATCGGGGTGCAGGCATGTCTGGTCAACGGCAACACAATTGGTTGCAGGCATGCTAGCCAGCGCTCTGGCAGAAACCCTACCAAAACCTACCAAAACCTGCGCTGCCTGCCTCGGTGAACAAACAGGCACTTCAAAGTGGCTTTTTTCAGACGATATCTACCCCGGTGCACAGCCGATAGCCTTCCTGGCGCAAGGCTTCTATGCCGGGGGAAGGCGCACCCAGCGTGAGCAATTTCTTGCGCAGCCGCACCAGCCTGACCTCCAGGCTGGATTTGGCATAGATTTCAAGATCGAGTCCCAGGATTTCGGCAATCTGCCAGTAGGCCAGTGATCTGCCCGGTGCCAGCGCCAGGGCCGCCAGCAGGGTGGCTTCACTGACCGTCAGATGAATGGGTTCGCGCCCCGGCTGGCGCAGCATGCCACTGGCCCGATGCAAGACAAGATGCGCCGACGGCGTGCCGCTTGCAGCGACGGTGCGCTCCATGCGCACGCGCCGCTGGCCCATGGCTGCCACGGCGGCGCACAGCTCGGCAGGCTCCACGGGTTTGGTCAGGTACAGATCTGCACCGCGCGCGTAACCGGCGAGCTTGTCTTGCAGTTCGCTGCGCGCGGTGACCATGATGATGCCCGCCAGCGGATACACCGCGCGCAGGCGCGTGGCCAGGCTCAGCCCGTCTTCACCGGGCAGGTTCAGGTCCAGGAGAAAAACATCCACAGGCAGGCCCAGTGTGCGTTCATCGAGCTCTTCCGCGGAGCCCAGCCCCACCACCTCATGCCCCTCGTCACGCAAGGTATCCACCAGCAGCTGGCGCAGCGTCGGATGGTCTTCCACCAACACAATGTTCAGCGCAGGCGTTGGGGTATCCATAGTTCAAGGCAAATGTGGGTAGGGCTGGGTAGGTAGCGCAACTCGCCCCCCAGACTTTGGGCCAGTTTCTGGGCCAGATGCAAGCCCAGGCCGGTACCGGGAAATGGGGTGGCACCGGGCGCACGCCAGTAGCGGTCGAAGAGGCGCTGCGGGTCGGGCCAGCCGCTTGTGCCAGGTAGATTGGAGACCGTGAGCCGCAAACCCTCTGCCCCCGCTTGCGGCACGCTTTGCATTTGGACGGCAACGGGGGTCTGCGCCGGGCTGTACGCCGCAGCGTTGTGCAGCAGATTGGTCAGGACGATGACCAGCAGCTGCCTGTCGGTATGCACCACGGCGGGCACGCTGCAACCGAGCTGCATGCGCCCGGCCAAGCCTTCAATGGCGCCCGCCAGCTCGCCCAGCAGTGCGCGCATATCCACATCCTGCCTCTGCAGCTGCAGCGCGGTGGCGTCCAACCGGTCGGTCTGCAGGCAGCGTTCAAGAATCGCCTTCATGTCGCGCACGGCCTGCGCGGCGTCGCCCAGCTTGGCCTCACGATCGCGCCGGGCACCAAGCGCCAGCGAGACCACGGACAGGGGTGTCTTGAGCTCGTGCATGAGCATGTGCAGAAAGTGCGATTGCTCCTGGCTGTGCTGCTGCTCCTGCTGCAGGCGTTCGGTGGCACGCTGCAGCTCCCAGCGCATCTGTTCGTTGATCCGCGCCCAGCGCTGGCTGCGCACGAAAAGCAGCACCGTCATGGCGCCGGCGGTAAAGAGGTTGTGCCAGATGATCAGCTGCAAAGTCCAGGGCGCAGGCGGCAGCAAGCGCAAGACCGTGGCAAGGCCAATGAAGAGCGCCCCCATGGCCAAGGCATAAAAAGCCACGAGCACGCGCTTGGCCACCAGTTGCTGCACATCCTGCGGTGGCTTGCAGGAGGCAGCCACGAAAAACACGACGACGGTGCCCAGCATGAGCAAGGCCACCCCGGCCTGCAATGCCTGGCGCTCCCACCCCAAGGCAAAGGGCAGCAGCAGCGCCGCCCCAAGCCAGGGCAACGCGCACAACGCCCGAAACCACAGCCGCGCCGGCCGGTAAGTGCGCAGCAGCTCGATATCGAAAATGGCCGACAGCGGCAGCACCAGCAGCACGCTGATGGAAAACATCCTGTCCAGCACCGAGGGTGCCAGCCAACCGGAGAACCACAGCGCCGGGAAGCCGTAATAACCGGCGATATAAAAGCTGACCGCACCATGGCGCAGCAGCCAGGCGGCCAGCACCCTGTCGCGCTGCAGCCACCAACTGGCAAGCAGCACCACGAACATGACGGCCATCAGGGTGAGGTAGACCGCTGGCTCCACCGTACGCTGCATGAAGAGCGACGGAGCCTGCTGCGCACTGGCGAGCTGCAGGCTGACGATGTGCGCGCTCGTGCTCTTCACGCGCAGCCACACATCGCGATCCACATTGGCGGCGGGCAGCTCGAACGAAAACCCCGGCCCCGGCCAGGCGTTGGCATCGACCGGGTAGCGATCACCCACGGTTTGGGGTGCGCGGCCCACTGCCGGGTCAAACAGCGTGAGCTCATTGAGCCATGGGGGCGATACCAGCAGCGCAACGGGCTGCGCGCTGGCCGCAATGCGCAGGCGCAGCCAGTCCACGGAGCCAGAATAGCCCCGACTGAAAATGCCCTGGTAGGGCTGAAACTGCTGGCTGCGCGCCTGCTCGAAGGTAGCCTGCCCACCCGGGTCGCGCCACCAGGATTGGGCCAAAAGGCCGCCGGGCTGCGCGGAAGGCGCACTGCCCTTCGTCTGCGCCTGGCCCGACAGCGCCAACAGCATGCAGACCACGCACCAGCCCAGCCACAAGAGCAGGACACGGGCAGAACGGCGCAGTTGCCGCTCAGGCATGGGGCAACATCAATGCGCCTCTTCCCAGTTGGCACCCACCCCCACCTCCGCAACCAAAGGCACCGCCAGTTCGGCCACGCCCGCCATCAGGCGCGGCACCTCGGCGCGCACCCAGTCGGCATCCTGTTCGGGCAGCTCGAACACCAGTTCGTCGTGCACCTGCAGGATCATGAGGATCTCGGGCTTTTCGGCATCCAGCCGCGCCTGCACCGCCACCATCGCCTTCTTGATGAGGTCAGCCGCCGTGCCCTGCATGGGTGCGTTGATCGCGGCGCGCTCGGCAGCCTTCTTGCGCGGGCCGCTGCCGCCGTTGATGTCGGGCAGGTACAGGCGCCGGCCGAACACCGTCTCGACATAACCCTGGCGGTGCGCGAGGTTCACCGTCTCGTCCATGTAGCGCTTCACGCCGGGGTAACGTTCGAAGTAGCGGTCGATGTAGTTCTTCGCTGCCGTGTTGTCCAGCCCCAGGTTCTTGGCCAGGCCGTAGCTGCTCATGCCGTAGATCAGGCCGAAGTTGATCACCTTGGCGTAGCGCCGCTGCTCGCTGCTGACCGCATCGACCGCGACGCCGAACACCTCGGCCGCGGTGGCGCGGTGCACGTCCACGCCATCGTGAAAGGCGCTCAGCAGCGCCGCGTCGCCGCTGATGTGCGCCATGATGCGCAGCTCGATCTGGCTGTAGTCGCAACTGGCGATCACGCGGCCCGGCGGCGCGATGAAGGCCTCGCGGATGCGCCGCCCCTCCGCTGTGCGCACGGGGATGTTCTGCAGATTGGGATCGTTGCTGGCGAGCCGCCCTGTGACGGCCACCGCCTGCGCGTAGTGCGTGTGTACGCGGCCCGTCGCCGGGTTGATCAGCGTGGGCAGCTTGTCGGTGTAGGTGCTCTTGAGCTTGGAGAGACTGCGGTGCTCCAGCAGCTTGGCGGGCAGCGGGTAGTCTTCCGCAAGCTTTTCGAGCACCTCTTCATCGGTCGAGCGCGCGCCGGTGGCGGTTTTCTTCACGACGGGCATGCCGAGCTTGTCGAAGAAAATTTCGCCCAATTGCTTGGGTGACCCCAGATTGAAGGGCTGCCCCGCCAATTCATAGGCTTCTTTTTCAAGCGCCATGATGCGCATGCCAAGCTCATGGCTTTGCTGGGCAAGCTTCTTTGCATCGACCAGCACGCCGTTGCGCTCGATGCGAAACAGCGTCTCGCTGCTGGCGATTTCCAGTGCGTAGATGGCGCGCAGCCTGGCATCCTGCTCCAGCCGTGGCCAGAGCACGCGGTGCACGTCCAGCGTCTGATCCGAGTCTTCGCACGAATAGGCCGCGGCCTGCTCCACCGGCACCTGGGCAAACGGAATCTGCTTGGCGCCCTTGCCGCACAGGTCTTCGTAGCTGATGCCGGTGCGCCCAGTGTGGCGCTCGGCCAGGCTGGTGAGGTTGTGCGGCTTGGTCACTTCCAGCACATAGCTCTGCAGCATGGTGTCGTGCGCATAGCCGCGCACAGTGATGCCGTGGTTGGCCAGCACATGCTGGTCGTACTTGATGTGCTGGCCGAGTTTGGCGTGCGCCGCGCTTTCCAGCCAGGGCTTGAGGCGCTGCAGCACTTCATCGCGCGGCAACTGCTGGGGCACGTCCACGCCTTCGTGGGTCAGCGGCACGTAGGCGGCGCTGCCCGGCTCCACACTGAAGCTGATGCCGACGATGCGCGCCTGCTGCTCATCCAGCGACGTGGTTTCGGTGTCGAAGGCGACCAGCGGCGCAGCCATGAGCTTGGCAATCCACGCATCGAGCTCGGGCCAGGTTAGCACCACGTCGTAATCCACATCACGCTGCTGCGCCTGCACCGCCGTTTCGCTCGCCTGCGCGTCGATGAACAAATCGCCGCTGGCGGCGGGCGTTTCGCTGGCTTCGAGCTGGCGCGCCAGGCCCTTGAAGCCGAATTTGGCATAAAAATGCCGCAAATCGCCCACCTGTTCTGCGCCAACAGCTATCGAATCCAAAGCAGGCAGGCTGGGCACCTCGGCCTGCAGATCGCAGTCCACGCGCATGGTCACGAGGCGCTTGCCCATGGGCAGCCAGCCCAGCGCCGCACGCAGGTTCTCGCCCGCCGCGCCCTTGACCTCACCGGCGCGGGCAATCAAGGCGTCGAGCGAGCCGTATTCGAGCAGCCACTTGGCGGCGGTCTTGGGACCGACCTTGGTGACGCCGGGCACGTTGTCCACCGCGTCGCCCACCAGGGTTTGAAAATCCACCATCAGCTCGGGCGGCACGCCGAACTCTGCCGTCACGCCCGCCACGTCGCGGCGCTTGCCGTTCATGGTGTCGATGATGGTGATGCGCTCGTTCACCAGCTGGCTCAGGTCCTTGTCGCCGCTGGAGACGACCACCGTTATGCCCTGCGCCGCCGCGCGCGTGGCGAGAGTCGCTATCACGTCGTCGGCCTCCACACCCGGCACGCTCAGCACCGGCCAGCCCAGCAGCCGCACCACCTCATGGATGGGTTCGATCTGCGCGCGCAAATCGTCGGGCATGGGGGAGCGGTTGGCCTTGTACTCGGGGTAAAGCGCGTCGCGAAACGTCGGGCCGTGCGCGTCGAACACGCAGGCGGCGTACCGGGCGGCATGCTCTTTTTTCAGCGCATGCAGCATGTTGATCATGCCGCGGATGGCGCCCGTGGGCTGGCTCGTGGGGTCGCCCGGCACGGCGCGCAGGTCGGGCATGGCGTGGTAGGCGCGGTAGAGGTAGCTGGAGCCATCGACCAGCAGCAGTAGCGGTGTGTCACTCATGGGGCCATTGTGCCGGGTTGGAGCCTCCTCAAACCCGGTACGGCCCGCCCGGCCACTCAATCCACGCAGGCACCCGTGCGGATCAAGGTGCCCACATGCTCGCCGCGCAGTGCCGCGGTGATGCGGCCGGGCACCAGGCCGTTGACCACCTGGACGCGGCCAATGTGGCGGGCGTTGGCCATCACGTCGATCAGTGCCCGATCGACGGGCAGCGAACCCGTATGCCGCGCCAGTTCGGCGTGGCTGGTTTCGCCGAGCCATTGCGCCTTGTCGCCGTCCGGGCCGTTCGGGTCCGTGCTGCAGATGCCATCCACGTCCTCGACGATGGTCAGTCCCGCGGCGCCCAGCGCATCGGCCAGCAGGAAGGCGCCCGTGTCCGCACGGTGCATGGGCAGACGCGAGTGCGGAAACTCATGGTGGTGGTAGGGCGCAAACGCGCTGCCCACGACCGCGCGCGCGGCGCTCAGGTGGATGGCCAGCTGGCTGGCAATGGTGGGGTGCTCGATGTAGGACACGCCATCGGGCGCCAGCAGCGCCGCCAGCATGTGGCCGTTCTGCCCGGCCTCGCTGGCCGCCAGCGGCGCCAGCGAGCCCACCGGCAGGCCCAGATCCAGACCCACGCTGTAGAGGTGGCGCGCGCGGATGCCCGCACCCGTCAGGATCAGCATGCGGTGCTCGGGCAAGAGCTTGCGCAGCTCATCCACCACGGGCAGGATGGCCTCGGGGCCGCGGTCCATGATGGCGCGTCCGCCAATCTTGACCACCTGCAGCCAGGGCAGGATGCGGATGGGGGTTTTGTCCGCCACCGGACGGGTGAGTGTGCTGTCCTGCAGGGTCTGGCGTGCCAGGGCCGAGGCGACATGCTTGATGGTATTGGTCTGCGCCATGGTCGTCTCCTCAGTTCGCGGTGATGATGGTGCCGACATGCTCACCCGCCAGGGCGCGCGTCAGGTTGCCGGGAACCAGGCCGTTGACCACCTGTACTTCGCGCACATGGCGCGCCGCCTTGATCAAATCGAGCACCGGGAATTCCAGGATCGAATCGTGCAGGCCCCTGGCCTTCATTTCATCGACCGAAATCTTGGGAATGAGCGTGGCGTTCTTCGAGGTCTTGGGGTTGGCGGTGAACAGGCCGTCCTCGTCCTTCACGTAGATCATGGCCTTGCAGCCAAACTGCTCGGCCACCAGGAAGCAGCCCGCATCGGTGCGATAGGGCGGAATCACGCCTTCGGCCGCCGGGCGCATCCACAGGCCGTAGGGCGGCATGCCGCTGAAGATCACGGCGTTGACCTCGGCCAGAAACAGCGGCACCGACGACATGCCCGCATGGCTGACCGCCGAAATCCCATGCTTGGCCAGCAACTGCCCCAGCATCGCGGCATTCTGGTCCGCCACCGAGGCCCCCAGCTGCGACAGCACGCCGGCGGGCAGGCCCAGCCCGGCGGCAATGGAATAGAGGTGGCGCGCGCGGGTGCCCGCGCCGGTGCCGATCATCAAGGTGTGCTGGCGCCGCGCCGCCACGATTTCATCGACCAGGGGGTAGACCGCGGCACGGCCGCGGTCGATGACGCTCTGGCCGCCGATCTTGAGCACGGTGGCGTTGGGCAGGATGCGGTGGTCGGCCGCCGCCTCGGCGGCCTGCAGCACACGCGGATCATCGAGCGTGTGCTGCATCAGGAGCTGCTCCAGCTCCGCAGTGGTGTTGGGCATGGGATGTATCTCTCGAAAAAAGTGGTCTTGGGCGCGTCTGCCAGACTGTGCCAGCCTTGCACGCCAGTATTATTCACAGTAGCACCATTGACCCGGCTCTGCTGGAGCACCTGCTATCGCAGCAGGAACGGCAACACCATGAAAACACTCAAACGCATCCTGCTGTCCTTCATCGCGCTCATCGTGGTCGCGGGCGCCATCGGCTGGTTCAGCCTGGACAAGGAAACCCGCGGCCTGATCGCCACCTTCCCCACCAACCGCGATCTGCTGTTCTGGAGCCAGAAGCAGCGCGACGCGGCCTTCCGCGCGATGGACCGCATCAGCCTGCTGGCCAAATGGCACACGGCGCAGCCATCGGCCCAGCCCAGGCCGCTGCCGGAGGGCAAGCCGCTCCAGCTCGGCATGGATCTGGACGCCTTCATGCAGGGACAGCACAGCGCCGCGGTGATCGTGCTGCAGGACGGCAAGATCCGGCTGGAGCGCTACGGCCTGGGGTTTGACAAGGACGGGCGCTGGACCAGCTTTTCCGTCGCCAAATCCTTCACCTCCACGCTGGTGGGCGCGGCGCTGAAAGACGGCCTCATCAAGAGCATGGACGACAAGGTGAGCGACTACCTCACCGACATGAAGGGCTCGGCCTACGATGACGTGACGGTGAAGCAACTGCTCACCATGACCTCGGGCGTGAAGTGGAACGAGGACTACGGCGACCCCAACTCGGATGTCGCGCGCTTCAACAACCATGTACCCGAGCCCGGCGTGGATTCGCTGGTGAGCTATATGCGCAAGCTCCCGCGCGCCGCGCCCGCCGGCACGCACTGGAACTACAGCACCGGCGAGACCAACCTCGTCGGCCTGATGCTGATGGCCGCCATCAAGAAGCCGCTGACCGAATACCTGCAGGAGAAAATCTGGCAGCCCGCGGGCATGGCGCAGCAGGCCACCTGGCTGCTGTCGAAATCCGGCAAGGAAATCAGCGGCTGCTGCCTGCAGGCGGCCCCGCGCGACTTCGCCCGCATGGGCCAGTTCATTCTGGAGGGCGCGATGGTCCAGGGCCAGAGCATCGTGCCCGACGGCTGGCTGAAGGCCGCCACTTCCAAGCAGGCGGATATCGGCCAGCCGGGGCGCGGCTACGGCTACCAGTGGTGGACCTACGACGACGGCACCTTTGCCGCGCGCGGCATCTTCGGCCAGGGCATCTTCATCGACCCGGCGCGCCAGCTCGTCATCGCCGTCAACGCCGACTGGGACAAGGCGGGCGCCGCCAACAACCCGGCGTCCGACGCGCGCGAGGCCTTCTACCAGGCGGTGCGCAAGGCGGTGGACGACGAGGCGGCCGCGCGCTGATGCCGCCCGCGCCGCCTACAATCGACACCATCATGCGCGCACTCCTTCTTCTTGCCATCTCGGCGCTGGCCGCTACTGCCGTGCTGGCGCAAAATTCCAAAGAAAATGCCGGTCAGCCCTTGTCAGACAAGGGCGGGCAGCTATCACAATCGGAAGCAGCCGGCACCGATAGAGGCCAGCGCATCGAGCGCATCGTGGTCGAAGACGCGGGCAGCCGCATCGATGAGCTGCGCGTGGGCGGCGAGACCAAATCCATCACCGTGCAGCCCAAGGTCGGCGACAAGCTGCCCGCCTACGAAGTACGCCCGAACGACGGCACCCGGGTCTGGAACCTGGGCCGTTTCTGATCCCCTTTCTCTTGCGCTTCGGCTGCGCCGCGCCCGCTCCATGGCCGTTTTCACCCCTGTTTCCGAATCCGACGCCAGCAGCCTGCTGCAGCGCCTGCGCCTGGGCGAACTGACCGAGCTGCGCGGCATCGAAGACGGCATAGAAAACACCAACTACTTCGTCACCAGCACTGCGGGGCGCTACGTCCTCACGCTGTTCGAGCGCCTGAACCACGCGCAGCTGCCGTTCTACCTGCACCTGATGAAGCACCTGGCGCACCAGGGCATCCCGGTGCCCGACCCGCAGGGCGATGCGGACGGCGACATCCTCTTCACCGTGGCCGGCAAGCCGGCGGCGCTGGCCACGCGCCTCTCGGGCAGCAGCCAGCTCGCGCCCACGCCAGCACACTGCAGCGCGCTGGGCGCGACGCTCGCGCGCATGCATCTGGCGGCGCGCGGCTACGAGCGCGAGCAGCCCAATCTGCGCGGCCTGGCGTGGTGGAACACCACCGTGCCCGAGGTGCTGCCGCACATCGGCGCCGAAGCCGCCGCCCTGCTGCAGGCCGAGCTGGCCTACCAGAACCACGTCGCGCAAAGCCCTGAGTACGCGGGGTTGCCGCGCGGACCGGTGCACGCCGATCTGTTTCGCGACAACGTGATGTTCGAGGGCGAGCGACTGACCGGCATCTTCGATTTTTACTTCGCCGGGGTTGATAGCTTGCTGTTCGATCTGGCGGTGGCGCTCAACGACTGGTGCATAGCGCTGCCCACGGGCAGGCACGATGCGACACGCTTTGATGCCCTGCTGGCCGCCTACCAGGGCGTGCGGCCGCTCACGGCGCAGGAACGCCGCCTGCTGCCCGCCATGCTGCGCGCGGGTGCGCTGCGTTTCTGGATTTCGCGCCTGTGGGATTTCTACCTGCCGCGTGACGCGCACATGCTCAAGCCCCACGATCCGACGCACTTCGAGCGCGTGCTGCGCGAGCGCGTGACGCACCCGGTGTGCCCCTGAAACCCCGGCGACCCCGCCCTCTGGGTTACAGTCGCTCGCGCTTGCATTACCTTCCCGCATGAAACTCAATATCGTCCCGCCTCGCACGGGCTTTCTCTGGGTACGATTGGGCGTGCGCGTGTTCCTGCGCCAGCCGCTGGCGCTCAGCGTCCTGTTCTTCCTGTGCATGGCCTGCATGACGCTGGCCACGCTGATCCCGCTGGTGGGCACCGTGCTGGCGCTGGCCATGCTGCCCACGGTGACGCTGGTGATGATGGCAGGGGCCGCGGAGGCCCACCTGGGCAAGCGCCCGCTGCCCACGCTGCTGCTGGTGGCGTTTCGCACTGGCCGCGAACGTGCGCGCGCCATGGCGGTGCTGGGGCTGCTCTACGCCGCCGGCTTTCTGCTGGTGATCGCGCTTTCGGCGCTGGTGGACGGCGGTGAGTTCGCGACCGTCTACCTCGGAGCCAAGGCGCCGACGCAGGAGATGGTCGAGTCAAGCGCGTTCCAGGGCGCGATGTGGCTGGCGATGCTGCTGTACATGCCGTTGTCGCTGCTGTTCTGGCACGCGCCCGGCCTGGTGCACTGGCACGCGGTGCCGCCGGTGAAGGCGCTGTTCTTCAGCATCGTCGCCTGCTGGCGCAACCTCGGCGCATTCATGCTGTTCGAACTGGGCTGGATGGGCGTCTTCATGGCCCTGGGCATCGTGGTCAGCCTGGTCGTCGCCATGCTCAGCATGGCTGGCCTGGGGCTGGGGGCTGCCACCAGCCTGATGCTCGTCTCAGCCATCGCGCTCGCCGCCATGTTCTTCAGCTCGGTGGTCTTCACCTTCCGCGACTGCTTCGATGCTCCGGCGGCCGCGCCCGCTGCCTGAGCAGCCTGCGCCCTTTTTCGCCGCGCGGGCTTTGCTCGCCGGCCCTGGTTTCTTTCAACTCCGCAAGGACGACCTGCCATGCCCCTGAAGCTTCACACCATCATCTGCAGCACCCGCCCCGGCCGCGTCGGCCCGTCGGTCGCGCGCTGGTTCAACGGCTTCGCGCGCCAGCATGGCGGCCTGGATGCCGAGCTGGTCGACCTGGCGGATTTCCAGCTGCCGCTGTACGACGAGCCGGTGCATCCGCGCATGCAGCAGTACCAGCACGAACACACACGCCGCTGGGCCCAGAGCGTCACCGCGGCCGACGCCTACGTGTTCGTCACGCCCGAATACAACTACATGCCGCCGCCCACGCTCACCAACGCGATGGATTTCGTCTACAAGGAATGGAACTACAAGCCCTGCGGCTTCGTCGGCTACGGCGGCGTCTCGGGCGGCCTGCGCTCGGTGCAGATCGCCAAGCTGCACGCCACCACGCTCAAGCTCATGCCGCTGCCCGAAGGCGTGGCGGTTCCCATGGTGGGCAGCCTGATCCAGGACGGTTTTTTTGCCTCCAACGAGCTGATCGATGCCTCGGCCAGGACCATGCTGGACGAACTCCTGCGCTGGGCCGGGGCGCTCAAGCCGCTGCACGCCTGAATGGGGCAGCGGCGCGCGACGGCGCGTACCGCTGACACGGCGGTGTCATCGAACGGTCAAACCAGCGTCACATCGGCTTCCTAGCATCTGGCGGCAGAAAACCGGCCTTGTCCGCTTTTCGCTTCATCCACGGCCGATGGCGCCATTGCGCGCCAGGCCGTGCTGAAAAACCACCTTTTTCAGGACAGCCAATGCCACAACTTCCCCCGACCACCCGCCGCAAGACCCTGCAACTACTGGCCGGCATGCCGCTGCTGCCCCTGGGCGCCGGCGCCTCCACCGCCAGCCTGCTGGCCGCATGCGGCGGCGGCGACGATGCGCCGATCGCCACCTTCAAGTCCGCCGAGTTTGTTGGTTTCGCCGCGCCGGGCCTGGCCTCCGCCGCCGAACTGGCCACCACGACCGTCAAATCGTCGCTGAAGATCACCTACAGCGACAACAGCACCCAGTCCTTCGCACTGGGCTACCAGACCTTCTTCAACACCGGCGACAGCGTGAACAAGACCGGCGGCGGCACGATCGTCGCCGGCGGCTACTTTGACGCCAATGGCAACCCCATCACCACCATCAAGGCCGCCGATGGCTCGCCGGCCGTGCTGGATGGCTACAACCAGGCCAGCGCGCCCGCCGAATGGACGAAGGCCGGCCAGATCTTCTCCGACTGCGTCGACGGCTCCTCGCTGTTCAGCGTCGCCGGCGCCCCGGCCAACACGGTCCATGCCGTGGTGCAGTTCGAGTACAACTCCAACGCCTACGGCATGCTGCCCTCGCCCATCGCCGTGCTGGCGCTGAACCAGGACCCCGGCACCGGCAAGCTCACGCTCAAGAGCTACCACAACGTCAACACCTTCGCCAACGACGCCAAGGGCCTGTGGATTCCCTGCGGCGGCAGCCTGTCGCCCTGGGGCACCCACCTGTCCAGCGAGGAATACCACCCCGATGCCTTCGACCAGGGCGACAACCAGAAGCTGGCGATGCTGAAGGCCTTCAGCCAGAACGCCTTTGGCAACGACACGGCCAACCCCTATTGGTACGGCCATCTGCCCGAAGTCACGGTGAAAGCCGATGGCACGGCGGATTTCAGGAAGCACTACAACCTGGGCCGCTACTCGCGTGAGCTGGTGCAGGTGTTCCCCGACCAGCGCACCGTGCTGGGCGGCGACGACGCCAACAACAGCGGCCTGTTCCTGTTCGTGGCCGACAAGGCGGGCGACCTCTCCTCCGGCACGCTCTACGTGGCCAAGTACACCACCGCGCTCAATGAAACGGCCACGGGCAGGATCCAGTGGATCAAGCTGGGCAAGGCCAGCAGCAACGAAATCAAGGCGCTGATCAACGACAGCACCTTGACCACGGTCACCGCCAGCGGCGCCATCAAGGAAAACGGCATCTTCGCCTCGACCACAACCAACCCGAACGACGCCGGCTTCACCGAAATCAAGCTCAGCAACAAGAGCGCCTGGGTCAAGCTCAAGCCCGGACAGGAAAAGGCCGCCGCCTTCCTGGAGACGCACCGCTACGCGGCACTCAAGGGCGGCAGCCTGGTCTTCAACAAGATGGAGGGGACCACGGTCAACGCCAGGGACAAGATCGCCTACACGGCGATTTCCGGAAGCACCGCCTCGCTGGTCGCGGGCAGCGCCCAGAACAAGGAACTGCCCCTCAACGCGCCCGCGGGCGCCACCCCGGTGGCCAGCCTGGCGGGCTTCAAGTCCAGCACGGCCGGCTACGTGCTGCAGCACAGGCTGGGCGGCGGCCAGAAGGACGACACGGGCGCTGCCATCGACAGCGAATGGGTGCCGACCGAAACCAGTCTGCTGCTGGCCGGCGAGCAGCTTGCCGCAGCCGACGCCTTGGGCAACACGGACGCCCAGGACAAGATCTCGCAGGCCGACAACCTCAAGTTCTCCGAGAAGTCGCGCACGCTGTTCATCGGCGAGGACAGCGGCCAGCACGTCAACAACTACCTGTGGGCCTACAACGTGGACACCCGGTCGCTGGCGCGCGTGCTCTCGTGCCCGGCCGGCGCCGAATCGACCGGCCTGCACGGCGTGGACGACCTCAACGGCTGGACCTACATCCTGAGCAGCTTCCAGCACGCGGGCGAATACACCAAGGCCACGGCGCAGGCGGTGAAGGACGCCGCCGATGCCGCGATCGACAAGCACTACAAAAGCAAGGCCGCAGCCTCGGTGGGCTACCTCACGGCCCAGTCCGGACAGGCGCGCCTGCTGGGCTGACGGGCGTAGGCCGCCTGGGCACGCCCGCCGTCAGCGCCGCCCAGGCCGCTCTCTGCGCCAGAGCCGCAATTGGCGCAGCCGCTCGCGCCACCAGCGCAGCAACCCGTAGGAAAGCTGCACCTTCTCGTTGCCCACGGGCTCATCGGGCGAGGCCACGATCCAGGCCGACTTGGAATACGCCAGGTGCTGCGCCGGGTAGACGCTGCGGTGGCCGATGACCAGATACGCCGCTGCGCAGGCCCCGGCCACGTACCAAATGGAGCCCGCGCCAAACAGCTCCACCCCCATGATGAGCGCCGCCACCGGCGTATTCGAAGCTGCAGCCACCACCGCCACCAGCCCCACCGCCGCCCCCTGCGCCGACGCCAGGCCCAGCAGCGGCGCGCAGGCCCCGCCCGCCACCGCGCCAATCACGAACTGCGGCGTGACGATGCCGCCGTAAAAGCCCGAGCCCAGCGTGAGCGCCACCAGCAGCGCCTTCCACAGAAAGCCCAGCGCGGGCACGCTCTCGCCCGCCAGCGCCCTGTCCATCACCGGCAGCGACAGGCCGACGAAATCCACCGGCACCGCCAGCAGCAGCACGGCCATCAAGACGCCCCCGATCAACGGCGCCAGCGGCGGCCACAGCCCCGTGCGCCGGTGCAGCCAGGCAAAGGCGGCACGCACCGCACGGTGCAGTTCCACGAACACCAGCGCCGCCAGGCCGCAGAGCACGCCCACGAGCACGGTCTTCAGGAACAGCAGCAGCGTGAAGCGCGCCTCGAACGCGATCGAAAACTCGGGGTAAGGCACGCCCCACCAGCGGCTCACGACAAAAGCCGTCACGCCCGCGACGATGCCGGGAAAGAGAAAATCGTGGCGGATGCGGCCGATCGCCAGCATCTCCACGCCATAAATCGCTCCGGCAATCGGCGTGCCGAAAACGCTGGCAAACCCCGCGCTCACGCCGCAGGCCACCAGGCGCTTGCGCAGCTCGCTGTTCAGATGCAGCACCTGCCCCACGCCAGCGGCCACACTCGCGCCTATGTGCGAACAAGGCCCCTCCTTGCCCGCCGAGCCGCCGCAACCCAGCGTGATCAGCGCCGCCACCGGCTTGACCCAGAGCGTGGTGAAGGGCATGCGCCCGGCCTGCTCGTTGACCGCGACGATGGGCTCGTCGTGCAGGCTGCCGCGGCGCTTTTCCCATGCGTAGTACAGCAGCAGGCCATTGGCGAGGCCCCCCAGCGGCAGCAGGACGGCCAGCACCCACCAGGGCGCGTCGTACAAATGGCCCTCGGTCATGAACAAGGCCCCGAGAAAGATACTGCACCCCGTGCCCACCAGCGCACCCGTGGCCATCGCGAGGATGAGCCACTGCACCACGGTGCCCAGCATCACCAGCGGTTCGAGGGGGGATATGCGGCGCATGAGTGGTTGTGTGAGCGAATGACGAGTTGACTGGAAGGTTCGCCATCATGCGTCAGGCGCCCTCCCCCGCCGGGGGAGGGCGGGGGTGGGGGCGGACGGCGATACATCAAGCACCGGGCCTGTGCAGGCGCCCGCAGCCCCCATCCCACCCTTCCCCCAGAGGGGGAAGGAGCCAGCAGCACCGATGCCCGTGATTTTTCATTCAATCACCGTGAGCTTGGCTATCGCCAGCGCCAGCCACTTGGTGCCGTGGCGACCAAACGCCACCTGGGCGCGCGCGTCGTCGCCGCTGCCTTCAACCGCCAGCACCTTGCCTTCACCGAATTTGGTGTGAAAGACTTGCGCGCCGGGCGTGATGCCATGCGCGGGCGCATCCTTGCGGGCGGGCAGCGGGCCGCTGGAAAAAATAGGGTTAAATCGGCTTGTAACGCTTTGCTGACTTGCGCTACCAGCTCCCATATTGGAAGTACCCAACCGGTTGCGCCTGGGTGTGAGGTGCTTGAGCGCCTGCTCGGGCAGCTCGTCGAAGAAGCGGCTGGCGACGTTGTAGCGCGTCTGCCCGTGCAGCATGCGCACCTGCGCGTGGCTCAGGTACAGGCGCGCTCGCGCGCGGGTGATGGCGACGTACATCAGGCGGCGCTCTTCCTCCAGGCCATCCTTGTCGCTCATCGCGTTCTCGTGCGGAAACAGGCCCTCTTCCAGGCCGCAGATAAAGACCGCGTCAAATTCCAGGCCCTTGCTCGCGTGCACCGTCATGAGCTGCACCGCGTCCTGCCCGGCCTGCGCCTGGTTGTCGCCCGCCTCCAGCGCCGCGTGCGTGAGGAAGGCGACGAGCGGCGACAGCGTTTCGCCCGTGGGTTCCTCGATCGCGCCGCTTGCCATGGGTGCATCGGGATCAATCCCCTGGCTTACGGGGCTTTGCGTGAGTGTGGCCGCCGTCTCATCGACCGGCAGCGCCACCGCGTCGCGGCCAAAGCCTTCCTGCACCACAAAGCTCTCGGCGGCGCTCACAAGTTCCGTGAGGTTGGCGAGGCGGTCTTCGCCTTCCTTGTCCTGGCGGTAGTGCTGCGCCAGGCCGCTTTCCTCTATCACCTGGGCAATGATGGCCGAGAGCGTCTGCCCCTCGCTCCTCTCGCGCAGCACGTCGATCAGCGCGATGAAGCTGCCGAGCTTGGCACCCGCGCTGCCCGCCACGCTGCTCACCACATCCCAGAGCGAGCAGCCGCTGGTGCGGGCGCTGTCCTGCAGCGTCTCCAGCGTGCGCGCGCCTATGCCGCGCGGCGGAAAGTTCACCACGCGGGCAAAGCTCGTATCGTCATGCGGGTTCTCCAAAAGGCGCAGATACGCCAGCGCATGCTTGATTTCGGCGCGCTCGAAAAAGCGCAGCCCGCCATACACGCGGTAGGGCACTCCGGCGTTGAAAAGCTGGGTTTCGAGCACGCGGCTTTGCGCGTTGCTGCGGTAGAGCACCGCGATCTGCTGGCGCGGCATGCCGCCTTGCACCAGTTGCCGCACCTCATCGACCAGCCAGCGCGCCTCCATCAGGTCGCTCTCGGCCTCGTAGATGCGCACCGGCTCGCCGGGGCCCTGCCCGGTGCGCAATGTTTTGCCCAGGCGTCGGCTGTTGTGCGCAATCAGGGCGTTGGCGCTGTCCAGAATGTTGGAGTACGAGCGGTAGTTTTCTTCGAGCTTGATCTGCTGGCCCACGCCAAATTCACGCACGAAATCCTGCATGTTGCCCACGCGCGCGCCGCGAAAGGCGTAGATGCTCTGGTCGTCGTCGCCCACCGCCATCACGCTGCCGTGCGTCACCAGCTTGCCGTCCACCACATCGCCCGCCAGGGCTTTGAGCCAGAGGTATTGCAGGCGGTTGGTGTCCTGAAATTCATCAACCAGGATGTGCGCAAAGCGGTGCTGGTAGTGGGCGCGGATCGCCGGGTTGTCGCGCAGCAGCTCATAGGAGCGCAGCAGCAGCTCGGCAAAGTCCACCACGCCCTCGCGCGCGCATTGCTCTTCATAGAGCTGGTAAAGCTCCACGCGCTTCTTCGTCTCCTCGTTGGGCGCAGGCACCTTGGCGGCGCGCAGGCCCTCTTCCTTGCAGCCGTTGATGAACCAGGCCACCTGCTTGGGCGGATGGCGCTCGTCATCCACATTGAAAGCCTTCAAAAGACGCTTGACGGCCGATATCTGGTCCTGCGCATCCAGAATCTGAAACGCCTGCGGCAGACCCACCAGCTTGTGGTGCGCGCGCAGCATGCGGTTGCACAGGCCGTGAAACGTGCCTATCCACATGCCGCGCACGCTGATGGGCAGCATGGCCGCGAGGCGCGTGAGCATCTCCTTGGCCGCCTTGTTGGTGAAGGTCACGGCCAGAATGCCGCCCGGCGCGGCCTGCCCCGTCTGCAGCAGCCAGGCGATGCGCGTGGTGAGCACGCGGGTCTTGCCCGAACCGGCGCCCGCGAGGATCAGCGCATGCCCCGCGGGCAGGGTGACGGCGGCGAGCTGTTCGGGGTTGAGGTGCGCCAGCAGCGGCGGCGAAGCGGGAGCGGCGCCCGTGGCGCGGTGGTCGGCAAGCATGCGGCATTGTAAAAACCGCAACGGCACCACAGCCAAAGCCAAAACCGCCCGCGCGGCGCAGTAGACTCGCGCGCCGCGCCGAGGTTTTTGTGCACTCACACACTGCTTTTCCCCCTGTTTCGCCCTCGCGCCGCCAGGTGCTGGCGCTTGCCGCATCCAGCGGCCTGGCGGTCGCCCTGCCCACCGCTCAGGCGGCGCCGCGTCCGCCGGTACTGGTGCTGAACTCCCAGAGCGGCTCGGTCAGCGTGATCGACGCCACCCGCTGGGTGGAAGAGCGGCGCATCGCCACCGGCAAGGAGCCGCACCACCTGTACATGACGCCCGACGAGAAATCGGTCATCGTGGCCAATGCCGGTTCGGATTCACTCACCTTCATAGACCCGCGCACCGCCGAGGTGCAACGCACCTTGCGCGGCATCATCGACCCCTACCACCTGCGCTTTTCGCCGGACATGCGCTGGTTCATCACCGCGGCCAACCGGCTCAACCACATCGACCTCTACCACTGGGATGGCGAAAACCCCGAACTGGTGCAGCGCATTTCCACCGGTCGTACGCCCAGTCACCTGTGGGTAGACGCCGGCAGCACCACCGTGTGGTCCAGCATGCAGGACAGCGACGAACTGGTGGCCATCGACCTGGCGACGCAAAAGCTGACGCACCGCGTCCAGACCGGCAGCCGGCCCGCCGACGTGTTCGGCACGCCCGACGGCAAGCACCTGCTGGTGGGCCTCACGGGCAGCACCGGCGTGCAGGTGTTCGACATCGCGCCCGGCCAGGCGCCCCAGGCCAGCGGCATGATCCCCACCGGCAAGGGCGCGCACGCCTTCCGGGCCTTGGGCGACGGCCGGCATGTGCTGGTGAGCAACCGCGTGGCCAACACCATCAGTCAGATCGACTACACCACGCTCAAGGTGATGGCGGAGTTTCCGGCGCCTTCGGGGCCGGACTGCATGGATGTGTCGGCCGACGGCTCGCTCATCATGGTCGGCTCGCGCTGGGCCGGCAAGCTCACGCTGATCGACGTGGCCAAGCGCGCGGTGATCACGCAGGTCAAGGTGGGCAAGTCGCCGCACGGCGTCTGGACGCTGGACCACGCGACACGCATCTGAGCCACCGCCATGCTGCGCAGAAACGCTATTGGCTTGATAGCTGCAAGCGCTTTATGGGCAAGCGCTGAAGCGGAAAATGCGTCAAACTCTTGCACCAACGCCGTCTATCTGACGTTCGACACCGGCCACATGGGCATCGCCCATTTCGTCGCCGAAGTGCTCCGGCGCCAGCACATCCAGGTGAGCTTCTTCGCCGCCAACGAACGCACGCAGCAGGGCGATGGCAGCTTGGGCGATTTCTGGGCGCCGTGGTGGCGCGAACGTGCCGCCGAAGGCCATGCGTTCGGCTCGCACACCTGGCAGCACGCGGTCTGGCGCGGCGATCTGCCCGCCGAGCGCGGCGAGGCGCGCTTTCGCATCCAGCCCACGGCCGGGCCCGATGCGGGCAAGCGCCTGATCTGGACCGAGCAGCAATACTGCGCCGACATCCGCCATGCGGCCACGCGCCTGCACGAGATCACGGGCAAGCCCACGCTGCCTCTGTACCGCGCGCCGGGCGGCAAGACCTCGCCCGCGCTGCTGGCGGCGGCCAAGCGCTGCGGCTACCGGCATGTGGGCTGGGCAAGCGCCGGGTTTCTCGGCGATGAACTGCCGAGCGAACGCTATCCCAACCCAACCCTGCTGCAGCAGGCGCTGAAAAACATCCGCCCCGGCGACATCCTGCTGGCACACCTGGGCATCTGGTCGCGCCACGACCCCTGGGCACCGGCCGTGCTGGAGCCCCTGATTGAAGGCCTGAAGGCGCGCGGCCTGTGCTTTCGCACCTTGCGCGAGCACCCCGACTATCTGCACTGGATCGCGCAGCACCAGGGCGCGGAACCCAAATGATCGACCCCTCCACCCTTTTTGCCAACGCGCAGGAATGGCTGTTCGAGACCCTGATCGAGCCCGCCTCGTTCTCGCTGGGCCTGGGCAACCTGCTCGAAGACGGCTACACCGCCACCGGCTGGCTGATCGCCGGGCTGCTGCAGATCGCCACGCTGCTGCTCGTCATCGGCCCGGCGCAGCGGCTGTGGCCGGTGGAGCCCGTGAAAGACCGCGCCGCCATCCGCGTGGACATCCTCTACACGCTGCTGCACCGCCTGGGGTTTTTCAAGCTGGCGATGTTCTTCACGGTGGAGAGCTGGCTCACCGATGGCATAGGCGTGCTGCGCACGCAGGGCATGCCGACGCTGCACATCGACGAGCTCTGGCCCGGCGTGACCGACCAGGCGCTGGTGAGCTTCTGCATCTATCTGGTGATCTTCGACTTCATCGGCTACCTGGTGCACCGCGCCCAGCACCAATGGGACTGGTGGTGGCAGCTGCACGCCGTGCACCACAGCCAGCGCCAGATGACGATGTGGAGCGACGAACGCAACCACCTGCTCGACAGCGCGCTCACCGACGCGATCTTCGTCCTCGTCGCCATCCTGATCGGCGTCGCGCCCTCGCAGTTCATCCTGCTGGTGGCCATCTCGCAGCTTGCGCAGAGCCTGCAGCACGCCAACCTGCGCTGGGGCTTCGGGCGCGTGGGCGAGCGCCTTGTCATCAGCCCGCGCTTTCACCGCCGCCACCACGCCATCGGCATAGGCCATGAAGCGGGCACGCGCGGGCGCCTGAAGGGCGTGAACTTCGGCGTTCTGTTCCCGTGGTGGGACAGTCTTCTGGGCTCGGCCGACTACGCCGGGCAATTCGAGGCTACCGGCATCCGCGATCAAGTGGAGGTGGGGCGCGACTACGGGCGCGGCTTCTGGACGCAGCAGTGGCTGGGGCTCCGGCGTCTGACCCGGCGCGAGAAGCCGAGCGCGATGACGAAATGACACCGGCTGGCGCCGGGCATGACGCAATGACCTTGAGACACCCTTGAACGGGCAGACTCGGTACAATCAACCACCGGGCCCAAGTTTCTTGACGCCCGGTTTTTTTGCGCCTGCACGGCGCAAGAACCGGAACCAAGCCAAGCGCCCAGCCGCTGCGAAACTGCGCTGCGGCCACCCCCTCAACGGAGCTTGGAACCATGGAAATCTTCGACTACGACAACATTCTGCTGCTGCCGCGCAAGTGCCGCGTGAACAGCCGCTCGGAGTGCGATGCCAGCACCGAACTGGGCGGGCGGCGCTTTCGCCTGCCCGTCGTCCCCGCCAACATGAAGACGGTGGTGGATGCGAGTATCTGCGTCTGGCTGGCGCAGCACGATCATTTCTACGTGATGCACCGCTTCGATCTGGACAACGTCCAGTTCGTGAAAGACATGCACGCCAAGGGCTGTTACGCCTCGATCTCCCTGGGCGTCAAGCAAGGGGACTACACCACGGTGGACCGCCTCAAGGCCGAGGGCCAGGCACCGGAGTACGTCACCATCGACATCGCCCACGGCCACGCCGACAGCGTGCGCGACATGATCGGGTATTTGAAGCAGCACCTGCCACAGACCTTCGTCATTGCCGGCAACGTTGGCACGCCCGAGGCGGTGATCGATCTGGAAAACTGGGGCGCGGACGCCACCAAGGTCGGCATAGGCCCCGGCAAGGTCTGCATCACCAAGCTCAAGACCGGCTTTGGCACCGGCGGCTGGCAGCTCTCGGCGCTCAAGTGGTGCGCGCGCGTGGCCACCAAACCCATCATCGCCGACGGCGGCATCAGGAGCCACGGCGACATCGCCAAGAGCATCCGCTTCGGCGCGACCATGGTGATGGTCGGCTCACTTTTTGCCGGTCATGAAGAGTCCCCGGGCCAGACGGTCGAGGTGGATGGCGAGCTCTACAAGGAGTATTACGGCTCGGCGAGCGACTTCAACAAGGGCGAGCACCGCCATGTGGAAGGCAAACGGATTCTGGAGCCGATCAAGGGCAAGCTCGCCGACACGCTGACCGAGATGGAGCAGGACATCCAGAGCTCGATCAGCTACTCGGGCGGCAAGAAGCTGCTGGATATCCGCAAGGTGAACTACGTGATCCTGGGTGGGGACAACGCGGGCGAGCACCTGCTCATGTAGGCATTCAGAAACGCAGCAGGTTCAGGGCGATGCGGTGCACGTCGCTCTTCGGGTCCGCCAGCGCGTTGAGGATGGTGAAATGGTTCAGGCCCGGCAGCACCTGCGCCCGCGGCACGTAGTGCGAACCCCAGGCCTGCTGGACCAGACGGCACTGCCGGTGGAACTCCTCGGATTCATCACCACCCGCCATGCAGTGCAAGTGCGCCTCGGGCGGCGCCGGCAGCAGCGCCGGGCTGCAGCGCATCACCTGCTGCTCCGTCAGGTGCAAATCCTGCTGCAGCGATGGCGTATGCATGATGGGCGCCAGATCGTGCAGACCCGAGATCGACAGTGCCTTGCGCACCAGCACATCGGGCAGCCGGCTCAGCAGCAGCGGCCAAGCGCTGGCCAGCAGCAGCGCAGCGAGATGCCCGCCCGCCGAATGCCCCGCCAGCGTGATGTTGCCAGGATCGCCACCGTATTTATTGATGTTGGACCACAGCCAGGCCAGCGCCTGCTCCAGCTGGCGCACGATGAAGGGAATCGTCACCGGTTGCTCCGGCGTGCCCGGGCACAGCGCGTAATTGACCACCGCGACGCAGGCACCGGCCGCGACGAACCCTGGCGCCACGAAGGAATGGTCCGATTTGTCCAACGCACGCCAATAGCCGCCATGCACAAAGACCAGCACCGGCGCGCGCTGCGGCTCGCCCGGAAAAATATCCAGCGTCTCACCATCACGCCTGCCGTAGGCCACATCCAGGTGGCAAGGCAGCGCTTCGCGCACCGCCGCCGAATCGCGCGTCCAGGCCTGCATGAGCTCCATGTGGTCCGGCACGGTCGCGCGCGTGTTGTACATGCGCTCAAGCCACGCCGGGTCGTCGTACCGCGGATCCTGCATTGCGTGCTCCCTCTCTCGCAGTCGGGCATGCGGGGCATGCGCCCAGAATTCGTGCATAATAGCGAGCTTCGCGTACATCCGTACTCGGGTTCTTAGCTCAGCTGGTAGAGCAGCGGACTCTTAATCCGTTGGTCGTAGGTTCGAATCCTACAGGACCCACCAGTTTCATCGTCAGGCCCGCCAGGCAGCAGCTTGGGCGGGCTTTTTTGATCCGCGCCTGCCGCAACCGGGACCAGCCGGCGCAAGGTCAGCGGTTCGCAGTACAAACGAAACGCATCGCGCGCCCATCCACCGCGAAAAACAATGGCACCCATGCACTCTGACGCCCCCGTCGCCTGGCGCGGACCGCTCTGGGCCCTGTCCATCCTGCTCGCACTGCTGGGCATGCTGGGGCCGTTTGCCATCGACACCTATCTGCCCGCGTTTCCGGCGATCGCGGCGGGTCTGAATGCCACGCCGCTGCAGATGCAGCAGACGCTATCGGCCTACCTGTTCGCCTTTGCCTTCATGGCGCTGTTTCACGGTTCGCTCTCCGACAGCTTCGGGCGCCGGCCCGTGGTGCTCTGGGGGCTGGGCATCTTCACGCTGGCCTCGGCCGGCTGCGCGCTATCGCCGACGATAGGCTGGCTGGTGTTCTTCCGGGCACTGCAGGGACTGTCGGCCGGCGGCGGCATCGTCGTGGCGCGTGCGGTCATCCGCGATCTGTTCCCCCAGGCCCAGGCCCAGAAGGTGATGAGCCAGGTGACGATCTTCTTCGGCATCGCGCCGGCCATCGCACCGATGATGGGTGGCTGGGTCTCCGAGCACCTGCCATGGCAGAGCGTGTTCTGGCTGCTGACGGCGATCGCCGCGCTGCTGCTGCTGACCAACTGGCGCCTGTTGCCCGAATCGCTCCCGCGCGAGCGGCGCCAGCCGCTGCACCTCGGACATCTGATGCGCGGCTACTGGCAGCTGGGCACCAATCCGCGCTTCGTGCTGCTGGCGCTTGCCAGCGGCGTGCCATTCAATGGCATGTTCCTCTACGTCCTCGCGGCACCCGCTTTCCTGGGTGAACACCTGCACCTGCAGCCGGGGCAGTTCTTCTGGTTCTTCCTGCTGAACATCCTGGGCATCATGGGCGGCGCCTGGCTGAGCGGGCGCATGGCCGGCAAGGTAGCGCCCAAGCGCCAGATCCGCCACGGCTTCGTGATCATGCTGGCGATGGTGCTCCTGAACCTGGGGGCCAATCTGCTCTTCACGCCGCATGCCGCGTGGGCGATGCTGCCGATCTGCATCTTCTCGTTGGGCTGGGCGCTGATGGTGCCGGTCATCACGCTGCTGGTGCTTGACCTCGTTCCCGCGCGGCGCGGCATGGCATCTTCGCTGCAGGCCTTTGTCGGCTCGACGGCCAACGGCTTCGTTGCCGGTGTGATCGCGCCGCTGGTGATGCATTCCACGGTCGGGATGGCCGCGGCATCGCTGCTGATGATGCTGATCGGGCTCGTGGCCTGGATCTGGCTGCACCACCGCTGGCCCGAAATCGGGCGCAACGTCACGTGACCGCTGGCAGGTTCAGCGCTGGCGCCGATCGGCGCCACGTGACTCGTAGTGGCGCGCCTTGACCTCATACATGGCGATGTCGGCCTGGTGGACAGCGGCGGTGACGGCCGCTCCATCGCACGCCACGGCCAGCCCCATCGCGAGACTGAGCGGCTGCCCCGGATAGAACTGGTTGTTGAGTTCCTGCAGGCTCGTCACGTGCTCCATCACCGTCTGCGCCGCACGTTCGTCCGCGCCCGGCAGCAGAACGGCGAACTCGTCACCGCCAATGCGTGCGGCGCAGCCGCTGCTGCCCACCGCCTTGGAAAGCACTTCACCCGCACGGCGCAGCAGCGCATCGCCCGCCACATGGCCGTGGTCATCGTTCACGGTCTTCAGGCCATTGAGATCCATCGCGATCACCGCCACCGGCCACGGCCCTTTGCGCGCCAGGCGATTGAGTTCCTCCACGTAATAGGCGCGGTTGCGCAGGCCGGTCAGCACATCGTGCTTGCCCAGATACTCAAGGTAGGCCTCGGCCTTCTTGCGCGCGGTGATGTCCACCAGCGACAGCAGCACCAACCCCCAGTCGCCATGGTGATCCTCCTGCACCGCGAACTGCATGTGCATGTGCAAGGGCTCGCCCGCAAGGGTGTAATTCACCACCTCGCGCTGCTGCACCAGCCTGCCGTCCCACAGATCCAGCAATTGATCGGCGAACGTCTCCAGCGCCTCGTCGCGGAACACCGCGGCCAATTGCGCGTACAGCGCTTGCTTGTCCGCCGCGCCGAACAGGTGCAGCGTGGTGCGGTTGACGTCCACGACACGGATCTCGTGCAGGCACTGTTCGACGAATTCCGGATGCACCTTCAGAAAGGTCTTCAGGTCCGTGATGCCACGCTCGCGCAGGTTGTCGAGCAGGCGCTTGATGGCGCTGAAATCCTCCACCCAGAGCGACACCGGCGAATGCTCGAACAGCAGGCGCGCATGGCGCTCGCTTTCCTGCAACTGCACACGCGCGCGCTCCTGCACCGTGTTGTCTTCCAGTGACACCAGCACCCGCTCCCAGCTGGACTCATGCCCCGGCAGGATGCGCCCGCGGATGAACACATCCAGGCGCCTGCCATCGAGCGCGTAGTTCACCGTCTGGTTGGAAAACTCCAGCGCACCGCTCCAGAGCTGGCGCAGCTCGGCAATCGCCGGCTCCAGCATGTCGTCGCGAAAAATGCGCTCCAGCGATGCCTCCAGCGTCGCCTGGTCGGCAGCCGCGAACAGCGCCAGGGTTCTGCGGTTGACCTTGAGGATGCGGATCGCGGCACCGTACTCCCGTACCCGCTCGGGGTGCCCGCGCAGAAACGCCTCCACATCCGCCACGCCCTGGTTCTTCCAGCGCTGCAGCAGGGCCCGCACGCCGCTCCAGTCCTCCAGCCAGAGGGAGACCGGGGCCAGGTCGAACATATGTTCGAAATCAGCGGCCGAAGACAAGGGGGTGGACATGCAGGTTCTCCAGAAGCCCCGCATTATTGGCGAGAAGCCCGTGCTCCAGAACGGCGAAGGCCGGCCCACCCCGAAGGGCAGGCCGGCCTTTTCCGACTTGCGTCGGGAATCAGCGCATGCCGCGAGAACGGGAGGCACCGGCGCGGCCGCCGACGCGTGGCCGTTCGCGGTTCTGCGATTCGCCGCGGCGGCCGGCAGGCGCAAACCGCCCTTCGCCAAAGGCCGCCTGCGGACCGCGTTGATCGTCCCTGCGGTGGCTGAAACCTTCTCGGCGCTGGCCGCCGCCATATCCCGGCCGGCCACCGCCATGGCCTCGGCCTGCGCCTTCCGGCCGGCGAGCGCGCATCGGCTGCGGCGGGCGCTGCGTGGGCTCCAGCCCAGGCACCACGGCGGTTTCAAACGGTTGGCGGGTAAAGGTCTCGATATCGAAAATGCGGCGGCGATCGCGGAATTCGGCAAAGGTCACCGCCAGCCCCTGGCGCCCCGCGCGGCCCGTGCGGCCGATGCGGTGCGTGTAGTCCTCGGCCTTCATCGGCAGACCGAAGTTGAAGACGTGGGTGATGGTGGGCACGTCGATGCCGCGTGCCGCGACGTCGGTGGCCACCAGAATCTGCACCTGGCCGCGGCGCAGCGCCATCAGGCGGCGGTTGCGCAGGCCCTGGCTGAGCGCGCCATGCAGTGCGACGGCCGAAAAACCCGCCTGCTGCAAATCGCCGGCCAGGGCATCGCACTCGATCTGCGTGCTGGCAAAGACGATGGCCTGGTCCATCTGGGCATCGCGCAGCCAGTGGTCGAGCAGCGCGCGCTTGTGCTGCGCGTTGTCGGCCCAGTAGAGCACCTGCTTGATGTTTTCGTGCTTTTCCTGCGGCGAGTCGATCTGCACGCGCTGCACGCCCGAGCCGCCGTCGTGCATCACGCGCATCGCCAGCTGCTGGATGCGCGGCGCGAAGGTGGCCGAGAACATCATGGTCTGATGGCGCTGCGCGGTGAGGCGGTGGATCTCGGCCAGGTCATCGGAAAAGCCCAGATCGAGCATGCGGTCGGCCTCGTCGACGACGAGGAACTGCACCTCGTCCAGCTTGAGCTGGCCGGAACGCTGCAGGTCCAGCAGACGCCCGGGCGTGGCCACCACCAGGTTGGCATTCTGCAGTTGCGCGATCTGCCGCTGGTAGGGCATGCCGCCGACGACGCTGGCGATGCGCAGGCCCTTGCAGTGCTGCACCAGGTCGATCGCGTCGTGCGCCACCTGCTGCGCCAGTTCGCGCGTCGGGCACAGCACCAGCGCGCCAGGCACGGCGGGCTCGAAGTGGCGCGCCATCAGAGGGTTCTTGCGCTTGGGACGCCTGGGGGCTGGCTGGCCCTTGGCCTCGGCTTCGGCGCAGGCGCGCTCGAACGCGGCGCGCTCCTGGTCCTTTTTCTGCTCGTGCTGCGCCAGCAGGGTATGCAGCACCGGCAGCAGGAAGGCGGCCGTCTTGCCGCTGCCCGTCTGGCTGGAGACCATCAGGTCGATAAAGCCATCCTGGCTGGCGCCCTGGCCCATGGCCAGGGGAATCACCCGGTCCTGCACCGCCGTGGGGGCGGTGAAGCCCAGGCTGCTCACGGCCTGCAGCAGTTCGGGCGCAAGGCCCAGGGAAACGAAGCCGTTCGCGGCAACGGAAGGAGAAGCAGGCGCGCCAGCGCCCGCAGGGATTGCGGTGTCTGTCATGGTGAAGCAGGCCGCACGGATATTGCCCGCGCCGGCCGTCAGAGGGTCATGAAAAAACATCAACCATCTGACGGAAACCGAACGCTTTTCACAAGCGCCCGGATGGGCCGTTCATGCTGGAGGCTATGCCAGCGGCCCGGTGTGAGAAGGGAGATGCACAAATCGCGCAGTTCTTGCGCAAGCCAGCGATTGTCGCACGATCAGGGTTTACCCGCAAGCCCCCAATGCAACTCAAGCCTGCAGAAAATGCCTGCGGTAGTGTTCCAGCTCGTCGATGGATTCATGCACATCCGCCAATGCGGTGTGTTTCTGCGCCTTCTTGAAGGATTCGGCAACCGCAGGCTTCCAGCGCTTGGCCAGTTCCTTGAGCGTGCTCACGTCGATGTTGCGGTAGTGGAAATACGCCTCCAGCCTGGGCATGTACTTCACCAGAAAGCGCCGATCCTGCCCTATGGTGTTGCCGCACATGGGGGTGCTGTTCTTGGGCACGTAGCGCTTGATGAACTTGAGGATTTCTTCCTCGGCCTGCGCTTCGGTAAGCGTGCTGGCACGCACCTTGTCGATGAGGCCGCTTTTGCCGTGCGTGCCTTTGTTCCAGGCGTCCATCGCGTTCAGCAATTCATCACTCTGGTGAATGACCAGCACCGGGCCCTCCACGCGCGGCGTGAGCTGCGGGCCGGTGGCGATGATGGCAATCTCCAGCAGGCGCTCTTTTTCGGGTTCAAGGCCCGACATTTCGCAGTCCAGCCAGACCAGGTTCTGGTCGGATTTGGCCAATGCCGCTGCTGCGGCCAAAGTGGGTTCAGTCATGGCCGTCATTGTCGCCCAATGCCTTGCTGTCAAGCGCATGCGCCGCGCTGTGCGTACGCTGCGCCGCCGTGGGCCGTGGGCCGTGGGCCGTGTGGGACGGGTGCATCGGGGCGCGCAGCCCATGAAAAAGCCCGCCAGGGCAACTGTCCTTGGCGGGCTTTGTCACGGATCTGGTGGTGGTACCGGGACTTGAACCTGGGACATCAGCATTATGAATGCTGCGCTCTAACCAACTGAGCTATACCACCGAAGGCGCGCATTCTAGCCGAAAAGGCCGCTTCTTCCGGTGCCGGCATGCGCTTTACGATTCCGATCCATGGTCAGCACCTCCCCTCCGACACCGCCGCCCGCCCGCGGGCGCGACATCCACGAAGCGCACCGCGCGGCCACGCCGCTGGAGCTGCTGTTTGATCTGACCTTCGTGGTCGGCGTGTCGCTGGCGGCGGCGCAACTGCACCATGCCGAGGGCGCGGGGCACGCGCTGACCGCCCTGCCCGGCTTTCTGCTGGCCTTTTTCGCCATCTGGTGGGCCTGGATGAATTACACGTGGTTTGGCTCGGCCTATGACAACGACGACGCCACCTACCGCGTGCTCACGCTGCTGCAGATGGCGGGCGTGCTGGTGTTCGCCACCGGCGTGCCGGGGTTGTTCGAGGAGCGTACCGCGCTGGCTGTGGCGGGCTACGCGGCGATGCGGCTGCCGCTGTGCGTGCAGTGGCTGCGTGCCGCGCGGGGCGACCCGCTGCGGCGCGGCACCTGCCTGCGCTATGCGGCTGGCGTGGCCTGCGTGCAGGTGCTGTGGATCGCGCAGTTCTTCGCCGCCAGTGCCGGCCTGCTGCCGCAAGGCTTGATCTGGCCCAGCCTGATTGCGCTGGTGCTGCTGGAGCTGGCGGTGCCGCTGTGGGCCGAGACGGTGGGGCCGCCCACGCCCTGGCACGCGCACCACATCGCCGAGCGCTACAGCGGCTTCGTCATCATGATTCTGGGCGAGAGCATCCTGGGCGCGACGAATGCGGTGAGCAATCTGGTGCAGGCCAGCGGCCTCACGTTTGAATTGGCACTGCTGGGCCTGGCGGGCACGCTGCTGGCGTTCTGCCTGTGGTGGATGTATTTTTTGCTGCCCTCGGGCGAATCGCTGCACCGCCATCGCGAGCGCGCGTTCCTCTGGGGCTATGGGCACTATGCGACGTTTGCCGCGCTGGCCGCCGTGGGCAGCGGGCTGGAGGTGGTGGCCGATGCAGTGAAGCCGGGCAGCCAGAGTTCCGCGCTGCAGGCGGTCAGCATGGTGGCAGCGGCGCAGGCGATCTACATCGCGTCGATCTGGGCGCTGCACCGCCATGCCACGCGCGCATCGCACCGGCAGCGTGCCCTGGTGCTGGGCGTGCTGGCCTGCGTGGGGCTGGCGCCGCTGGCCGTGGCGCAGGGGCTGCCGCTGGTCTGGGGGCTGTTGCTGCTCTCACTCGGGCCGCTGGTGTTCATCGTTTACAACGAGCGCGGGCGCGTGCATTGCGCGGCGGATTTCGCGGTGCGGTGAACTGGTTTCTGGCCAAGCGAAGCCCCCACCCCACCCCCCAGAGGAGGAGGGAGTCATCCGGGGTCATTGATTGGTGAAGTTCGCCGCGCGCTTGCTGACGAAGGCGTCCATGCCTTCCTTCTGGTCCTGGGTGGCGAACAGCGCGTGAAACAGCCGGCGTTCGAACATCACGCCGTCCGAGAGGCCGCTCTCGAAGGCGCGGTTGACCGATTCCTTGGCGGCCATCACGGCGATCTGCGAGAAGCCGGCAATGGTCAGCGCCGCGCCCAGGGTTTCTTCCATGAGTTTTTCCAGCGGCACCACGCGGCTGACCAGGCCGGCACGCTCGGCCTCGGCGGCGTCCATCATGCGCCCGGTGAGCGCCAGGTCCATGGCCTTGGCCTTGCCGACGGCGCGCGGCAGGCGCTGGGTGCCGCCGGCGCCGGGGATCACGCCGAGCTTGATCTCGGGCTGGCCGAATTTGGCGTTGTCGGCGGCGATGATGAAGTCGCACATCATCGCCAGCTCGCAGCCGCCGCCCAGCGCGTAGCCGCTGACGGCGGCGATCACCGGTTTGCGCACGCTGCGGATGCGCTCCCAGTTGCGCGTGATGTAGTCGCCCTTGTAGACGTCGGCGAAGGTGTAGCTGGCCATCATGCCGATGTCGGCGCCGGCGGCAAAGGCTTTCTCGCTGCCGGTGACGATCATGCAGCCGATCTTCTCGTCGGCATCGAAGGCGGCCAGCGCCTCGCCCAGCTCGTTCATGAGCTGGTCGTTGAGCGCGTTGAGCTGCTTGGGGCGGTTGAGCGTGATGACGCCAATTTTTTCCGCTTCGGTGCGGACGGTGATGCATTCATAGGTCATGGGGGTACTCCTGCGTTGTATCGGCGAAAGCATTTGACTATAGCGGGCGGTTGGGCGGTTGGGCGGGGGCGGCTCAGGGCTTCCCCAGCCAGGCATCGGCCAGGCCCGCATCGCGCACGCCGAGGAGCACGTTGCCGCCCACGGCATCCGCCTTGGGCAGAACCAGCGGCAGGCGCAGCAGGCGGGCATCGCGCGCCACCAGCGCGGTCATGGCGCCATCCGCCATGGCGTAAAGCGGCAGGTCGTCCAGCTTTTTCAGGCGCCAGCCTTCGCTCGCCACTTCCACGCCCAGCCATTCGTCGCCCGCCATCATGCCGGCACGCTCCGCGGCACCGCCCGGCAGCACGATCCTGATCTGCACGCTGGCGCCTTCCTGCACGCGCAGGCCCAGGCGCTGGGCGATTTGCGCGCTGTCGTTATTGCAATCTACCCCGGTGGCTGCCAGCAGCTCGGCCAGGGGCAGCTCGCCGGTGCCATGCACCCAGGCATCCAGCTCGGCATCCCAGCCGCGGCCGGAGCACTGGCGCAGCACGCGGCGGATATCCTTCTCGGTGATGGACCCGCCGCCGCTGTGCGTCCAGAGCGCGCGCATCACGCCGTCCAGCGTGCAGCGGCCCGCGCGGCGCAGCGCAAGATCAAGGCACAGCGCCACCAGCGCGCCCTTGGTGTAGTAGCTCACCGTGGTGCCGGGGGTGTTCTCGTCCGGGCGGTAGTAGCGCGTCCAGGCGTCAAAACTGGCTTGCGCCACGCTCTGCACCTGGCGGCCGGGGGTCTGCAGCACCTGGTTGATGGTTTTGGTGAGCAGCTTGAGGTAGGTGGTCTGGTCGATCAACCCTGCGCGGCGCAGCAGCAGATCGTCGTAGTAGCTGGTGAAGCCCTCAAAGAACCAGAGCAGCCCGGTGTAGTTTTCCTGCGTGTAATCGTAGCGCGCCAGCTCCCGCGGGCGCATGCGCTTGACGTTCCAGGCGTGAAAGTATTCATGGCTGAACAGGCCCAGCAGCGTGGTGTAGCCCTCGGGCGGCTTGGCATCCCCCAGGCGCGGCAGATCGCGCCGGCCGCAGATCAGGGCGGTGCTGCCGCGGTGCTCCAGCCCGCCGTAGCCGTCGTCGACCACGTTGAGCAGAAAGGTGTAGCGCTCAAACGGCGCCTGGCCATCGGGGCTCCAGAAGCGGATGGCTTCCTCGCAAATGCGCCGCACGTCGCGCAGCAGGCGGGCGCTGTCAAACGATGCCGCGGCGCCGCTCACCACCAGCCGGTGGGCTGTGCCGCAGGCGGTGAATGGGAAGCTCTGGAAGGCACCCAACTCCATCGGGCAGTCTGCCAGCTCGTCGTAATGCGCGGCGCGGTAGCGGCCAAAACCGTGGCGCGCGGCCTTGAGCGGCGTGAGGGCCGTGGCCAGTTGCCAATCGGGGCAGGCGGCGGGGCGCAGCACTTCGATGTCGTGCGCGCCGTCTTCCTGCCCATGCACGCGCAGGCACAGGCTGGTGGCGTTGAAAAAGCCGCGCGTAGCGTCCAGCCACGCGGTGCGCACCGAGCGGTCGCTGGCCACGATTTCATAGCGCAACACGAGCGCCGCGCCGCGCTTGCAGGCGATCTGCCACTCGCATTTGCTGATCTGCCGGATGGCCACGGCCTTGCTACCCTGCTCGGCCCGCAGGCCGATGAGATTGCGTGCGAACTCGCGCACCAGGTAGCTGCCGGGAATCCACACCGGCAGAGAAACGGCCTGGCGCGCCGCCGGCCGGGCGATGGTCAGCGTGAGGTGGTAGCGGTGGCTGTGCGGGTCGGGCGCCGCGACACGGAAATGGATGGGCGATGCGGATTCAGAGGGCATGCCCCATTACACCAGAGCCGGCGATCGGCCGTCTCCCACCGGGTTCAAGTGCCAAATCAAACGCCAGCGCTTATCCAGCAAGCGCTGACAGCTCACAAAACAATGAACTATTTTTTGGCAACGGCCAGTTCATTCATCCTGCGCTCCACCTCGGCCGCCGCAATCGCGCCCGGCACGCGCGAGCCATCGGTGAAGATCAGCGTCGGCGTGCCGGTGATCTTGTACTTGCGTCCCAGCTGCAGGTTGCGCTCCAGCGCCTTCATGTCGCAACTGGCCGTCGCGGGCGTCACATCCCTGAGCATGTGGTCCTGCCAGGCGGCGGCGCGGTCCTTGGCACACCAGATGTTGCGCGACTTCTCTGCAGAATCCGGGCTCAGGATGGGGTAGAGGAAGACGTGCATGGTGACGTTGTCCACCTTCTGCATGTCTTTTTCGAAGCGCTTGCAATAGCCGCAATTCGGGTCCTCGAAGACGACCAGCTGGCGCTCACCCTTGCCGTGCACCACCTTGAAGGCATCGTCGAGCGGCAGCGACTTGAAATCGATGGCCGTGAGCTTGTTCACGCGATCCTCGGTCAGGTTGCGCCGCGCCTTGGTGTCTATGAGCTCGCCCTGGATGAGGTAGTTGCCGCCGGCGTCGGTGTAGTAAAGATCAGTGCCTATGCGCACCTCGTAGAGCCCCTGCATCGGGGTGGCGCTCACTTCGTCGATCTGCGCCAGCTGCGGGATGCGTTCGGCCAGCGCCTTGCGGATCTGCGCCTCCTGCGCGTTCGCCGCCTGGGCGCCCAGCAGCAGGACGGCGCACGCCAGAGAAAGGAATCGAAGAGAAGGTTTCATGGTTGTTCAGCAGGGCCGCGGCCCGGTTGGAAAAAATCAGGCCACGCCCATGGCGTGGCGGCTCACCCAGCCCTTGAGCGGCACCAGGCGATCAAACGCATTCATGCCGTGCGCGCGCAGCGGCCTCAAGGCCGCGTCGCCGCGCGTGAACAGCTGCTGCAGCCCGTCCATGGCCAGCATGGCAGTGGCCACTCCGGTCTTGCGCGCGCGCTCGTAGCGGCGCAGCAGGCGCTGGTCCGACAGGGCCCGCCAGTCCTCACGCCCGCCCAGCACCTGCGCCAGGACGGCCGCATCGGCAAGGCCCAGATTCAGGCCCTGGCCCGCCAGCGGATGCACCGCATGCGCGGCGTCCCCGGCGAGTACCCAGGATTGCCCCGGCACCCCCGCGACCGCGCCGCACCAGCGCCGGGCGCGCGCCTGCACCAGCGGCCAGGCGGCACGCGGCGCGGTCACCGTGAGTGCTCCGAGAGCGCCGCGGCTGGCTTCGCGCAGCGCGGCAGCCAGCCCAGCCTCATCCGCCTGCAGCCAATGTTGTGATTGTCCATGGGCAACAGACCACACCACGGCCACCGAGTTCCCGCCTTCGCCATCCAGGGGAAGAAAAGCGAGGATGCCGCCGTCCGCCGCGAACCACTGGCGCGCCACCGCGCCGTGCGCGTGCTCGCACTGCAAACGCGTGGCGATCGCGTCCTGCGCATAGGGAGTCAGGTCAAATTCCACGCCCCATTCGGCGCGGGTGCGGCTGGCGCGGCCTTCGCACACCACGGCAAGCGGTGCCGGCACCGGCTGCGCCACCCTCTCCACCAGGGGTTGAAAGCCGATCGCGTCCTGCAGCCGCTGCTCCAGCGCCGGCACATCGACCACCCAGGCAAGCGCCGGCACGCGCTCGGCCACCGCATCAAACTCGACCGCCCCGCCCGCCTCGGCCCAGACCTGCATCCGCCGCACGGCGGTGGCGTGCTGCGCATCGGGCCAGGCGCGCACGGATTCCAGCAGGCCGCGCGAGGCGGCGTTGAGCGCATAGGCGCGCACATCCGCCTGCCCGCTGGGGACGGGCGGCGCCACCAGCGCCACGCGCAGCCCTGCGCGCGCCAGCAGCAGCGCCGCCGTGCGCCCGACGACGCCCGCGCCGCGGATGCAAATATCAAATGCCTGGCCCATGCCCGGATTGTAGGAGGCGCACAATGGCGCGCTTTGCCCTCTTCCAGTGCCATGCCCAGCCTTGACGAACCGCTGTCCGCCCGCATCGCCCGCCTGTTTGCCTACCCGGTCAAATCCTGCGCCGGCGTGGAGCTGCATGAGGCACTGCTGACCGAGACCGGCCTGGACCTGGATCGCTCCTGGATGGTGGTGGATGCCGAGGGCGTGTTCCTGACCCAGCGCGAATGGCCGCGCATGGCGCTGGTGCAGCCGCGGATCAAGAGCACCGAAGTGGTGCTGCGCGCGCCCGGCATGCTGGCGCTGCACCTGCCCACCGACCAGGCCGCCGGCCGCACCCGGGTGCGCGTCTGGCAAGACACCGTGGACGCCTGGGACATGGGCGACGTGGCGGCGCAGTGGTTCAGCGATTTCCTCGGCCGGAGCGGGCTGCGGCTGGCACGCTTCGATCCCGAGGTGCGGCGACTGTCCGACCTCGCCTGGACGCAAGGCGTGGAAGCCGTCAACCAGTTCGTCGATGGCTACCCGCTGCTCGTCACCAGCGAGGCATCGCTGGCCGAACTCAACCAGCGCCTGGCGCAGGCGGGACACGCGGCGATCGGCATCGAGCGGCTGCGGCCGAACATCGTACTGTCCGGCATCGAGGCGCACGACGAAGACCGCTTCGGCGAAATCCGCATCGCCAGCGGCGATGGCCAGGTGCGGCTGCAGCCCGTCAAGCCCTGTGCGCGCTGCCCCATCCCGAACATCGACCCCGCGACCGCCGAGCGCAGCCCCGAAGTGCTGGCCACGCTCAGCCGCTACCGCGCCGATCCGCGCCTGGAGAACAAGCCCACCTTCGGCATGAACGCCATCATCCACGGCGGCATCGGCCATCGGCTGCGCACCGGCGACGGCGTGGAGGCGGACTGGAATTTCGGCTGAAGGCCGCGCCGCCCGGCACGGCAAACGTGGCTCCATTGCAGGCACGATCCGCCCACACGCCTGCCATGCCAGACACCGCGCCCGCACCTGACACCAATCAGCGCCATGTTCCAGACCCTGGGGCGCATGCTGTGCTCCTACTATTTCGCCGCAGAGGCGGCGCAGGTGCGCGCGCTGCTTTCCAATGGCGCCAACGAGGAAGCAGCCGCCATGCAGGTGCTGGGGCTGACGCTGGAAGACTTGGGCGTGGGCGTGGCGCGCGCCTGGGGTTTGCCGGAAGGCCTGCAGCGCAGCATGCGCACGCCCCTGGGGGCGCCGCCCATGCGCGCGCCCCAGCAGGGGGACGAGCAGTTGCGCTGGATCGGCCGCGCTGCCAACGAGGTCGCCGCAGCGATGCTGCAGACCGCACCGGACAGGCTCACCGCGTGCCTGCGGCAACTGGCGGACAACTGGCGCCGCACGCTGCAGATCACGCCCGAACTGTTCGCTGAAGCCGTGCAGCGCGCACGCCGGCAACTCGTGGATATTGCCAGCGCGCTGGAGCTGTGCGTCGCCGCTGGAAGCGCCGCGGAACGCCTGCAACCGCCGGCACCGACACTGGAAGCGCCGCTTCAGCCTGACCCCATCACCGCCCACGCACTGCACACGCAAGCCACGGCCATCGCGGCAGGCGACCTGTCTCCGGTCGGGGCGCTGGCCACGCAGCAGGCGGCACAGGTGCTGGCGGCAGGCATCCAGGACATCGCGGATGCGCTGGCGGTGGACGAAAAGCTGCTCGGCATGCTGCGCACCCTGCGCAACCAGGCCATCATGGCCTTTCGCCAGCGTGGGGGCTGAAACAGCCCCTTGGGCGCGCCGCCTAAAATCGAGGAATTTCCTGCACACAACCCAAGTGGTGCAGGACATCCCGAACCCCCGAATCTGAAAGAAACCCGCCATGAGCCTCAAATGCGGCATCGTGGGGCTGCCCAACGTCGGCAAGTCCACGCTCTTCAACGCCCTCACAAAAGCCGGCATCGCCGCCGAAAATTATCCTTTTTGCACCATCGAGCCCAATACCGGCGTGGTGGAAGTACCCGACCCGCGCCTGAAGGACCTGGCCGCCATCGTCACGCCCGAGCGCATCGTGCCCGCCATCGTCGAATTCGTCGATATTGCAGGCCTCGTGGCGGGCGCCAGCAAGGGCGAAGGCCTGGGCAACCAGTTCCTCGCGCACATCCGCGAGACCGACGCCATCGTCAACGTCGTGCGCTGCTTTGAAGACCCGAACGTGGTGCATGTGTCGGGCAAGGTGGACCCGATCGCCGACATCGAAGTCATCCAGACCGAACTGTGCCTGGCCGACCTGGCCACCGTGGAAAAGGCGCTCAACCGCTACAGCAAGGCCGCCAAGAGCGGCAACGACAAGGAGGCCGCCAAGCTCGTCGCCCTGCTCACCCCGGTGCAGGCTGCGCTCAACGAAGGCAAGCCCGCGCGCAGCGTGCCGGTGAGCAAGGAAGATGCCCCGCTGCTCAAACCCTTCTGCCTGATCACCGCCAAGCCCGCCATGTTCGTCGGCAATGTGGCCGAAGACGGCTTTGAAGCCAACCCGCTGCTGGCAAAACTACAGGAATATGCCGCCGCGCAGCACGCCCCCGTGGTCGCCATCTGCGCCAAGATAGAAGCCGAAATGGCGGAAATGACAGACGAAGACCGCACGATGTTCCTCGAAGAAATGGGCCTGCACGAGCCCGGCCTGAACCGCCTGATCCGCGCCGGCTACGAACTGCTGGGCCTGCAAACCTATTTCACCGCCGGCGTCAAGGAAGTGCGCGCCTGGACCATCCACCAGGGCGACACCGCTCCGCAGGCCGCCGGCGTGATCCACGGCGACTTCGAGCGCGGCTTCATCCGCGCGCAGACCATTGCGTTTGACGATTTCCTCCAGTTCAAGGGTGAACAGGGCGCAAAAGAAGCCGGCAAGATGCGTGCAGAAGGCAAGGAATACGTTGTAAAAGACGGCGATGTGATGAATTTTTTGTTCAACGTCTGATCAACGCCTGACGATTTTTGCAGCATCTTGGCGGTGCTCAGTAGCGCTTGGTGGACGGTTTGACCCGTTTTGAAACCAATGGGCTGTAGAAACATTACGGTCCGCTGGCCGTCCTCGCCGGCCCTCGGGCAGGTAGGGGTCAATCAGCGCGACAGGATCACCCCAGGGGAAGAGCAGGCTCCATTGCCGTTCAGCCCGCCTTGCGGAACGTGAAATTGATCCGCTCGCTGCCCGTCAGCGCGTGGCTGCCCTCCCGGATCGGCGCGATGCCGTGGTAGCGCATGCGGTCCACCCCGCCCCAGACCGCCACGTCGCCATGGAACAGCGCCATGCGCTGCGTGCCACCCGCGCGCTGCAGGCCGCCCCACAGGAATACGGCCGAAACGCCCAGCGATACGGAAACGATGGGCTGCGAAAAATCGCGTTCGTTCTTGTCCTGGTGCAGCGTCAGGCGGCTGCCGGGGCGGTAGCGGTTGATGAGGCAGGCATCGGGCGCAAAGCCGGCAAAACCCGCCGCAGCCGCGGCTTCGGTGGCCAGGCGCATGAACACGGCAGGCATCGCCGGCCAGGGCAGGCCAGAGTCCGGATCGTCGCTGCGGTAGCGGTAGCCCGCGCGGCTGCTGGTCCAGCCCAGCGGCCCGCAATTGGTCAACGGCACCGACATGGTCTGCCCGCCCGGCGTGACCATGTGGCGAAACGGTGCCTGCGTCAGGACCTGCTGCAACCGCGGCCAAAGCTCGTCGATGAAGGTCAACGCAAAGCCCCGCAGCACCACCGACTGCGGGCCCAGCGACATGCGCTCGCCCGCCAGCGGTAGCTCATCGGCAAACAGGTCGCCCGTCATGGATTTTGATGAAATCAGGCGCAATCGCTTGTCAGCCAAGCGCGGGCAGCTATGGATTCAGGAGATTTCAAACACCCAGGTATTCCGGCAATGTCGTGTCTTCTAGCATGGCTTCCGCGTCACCCTGCAGCACCACCTGGCCTTTCTGCAGCACCAGCGCGCGGTTGCTGCGGCTCAGGACCCGGTGCCAGTCGCGGTCGACGATCAGCACCGCCATGCCGGCGCGCTTGATCTCGTCGATCACGCGCCAGATTTCGTGCACGATGAGCGGCGCCAGGCCTTCGGTGGCCTCGTCCAGGATCACCAGTTCCGGGTGCGTCATCAGCGCCCGGCCAATCGAAAGCATCTGCTGCTCGCCGCCCGAGAGCAGCGCACCGAGCTGATCGATACGCTCCGAGAGGCGCGGGAAGGTCTGCAGCACGCGATCCATGCTCCAGTCGGCGCGGCCGTCGCGCCCGGGGCGCTCGGCCATGATGAGGTTCTCGCGCACCGTGAGGTTGCCGAACACGCCGCGCCCTTCGGGCACGTAGGCTACGCCCAGGCGCGCCACCTCGTGCGGTTTGGCGCGCGAGATGTCCTGGCCGAACAGGCGGATGCTGCCCTCGCGCTGCACCACATGGCCCAGCAGCGAGCGGATCAGCGTGCTCTTGCCCATGCCGTTGCGCCCCAGCAGGCCCACCGTCTCGCCCTGGCGGATTTCCAGATCGACGCCATGCAGCACATGGCTGCTGCCGTACCAGGCGTGCAGGCCCTGCGCCTGCAGCATTACGTTGGCATCGGTCATGCGTCATGCCCCAGGTAAGCCTCGCGCACTTCGGCGCTGGCACGGATTTCATCGGGTGTGCCGGTGGCGATCACCTGGCCGTTGACCATCACCGTGATGCGGTCGGCGATGCGAAACACCGCGTCCATGTCGTGCTCCACCAGCAGGATGGCGTGATCCCGCTTCAAGGCATCCAGCAGCGCCAGCATGCGCTCGGTCTCCTCGGCGCCCATGCCGGCCAGCGGCTCATCGAGCAGCAGCACCTTGGGCGCGGTGGCCAGGCACATGGCGATTTCAAGCTGGCGCTTCTGGCCATGGCTGAGCAGGCCGGCCTCCCGGCTCAGTACATCGCCCAGGCCCACGCGCTGCGCAACCTCGCGCGCGATGCGCTGCGTCGGCCCGCGCGACTGGGCGTCGTGCCACCAGGCCCAGGGCGTCTGGTAGCGCGCCTGCGCCGACAGGCGGCAGTTTTCCTGCACCGTGAAACGGGGGTAGATGGTGTTGCGCTGGTAGCTGCGCCCCAGGCCCGCGCGTGCGCGCCGCGGCTGCGACCACTGCGTCACCTCCTGCCCCAGCAACTCGATCTGGCCGCTGCTGGGCGGAAATTCACCCGAGAGCAGGTTGATGAGCGTCGATTTCCCCGCGCCGTTGGTGCCTATCACCGCGTGCACGGCGCCGCGAATGAGCTCCACGCTGACGCCGTTCACCGCTACCAATCCGCCCCAGCGGCGCGTCAGCGCGCGGCCGCGCAACAGAATTTCGCCACTCATGCCGCGTCCTCCGCCGTATCGGGCGCGTGCTTGTCGCGCTTGCGTGCCGCGCGCAGCCGCCACTGGTGCGGAAGGCCGACCAGGCCGCGCGGCATGAAGGCGACGCAGGCGATCACCACCAGCCCCAGGCCCAGATGCCAATGCTTGGCGGCCTCGCCCAGCAGTGCTTCGGATTTGAAAAATTCCTGCAGCAGCGAAAACGCAAACGCACCGATGAGCGCGCCGCGCAGATGGCCCAGGCCACCCAGGATGATCATCACCAGCACGCCCGCGCTCAGGTGCCAGCTCAGCAGCTCGGGGCTGACGAAGCCATCCTTGATGGCGAACAGGAACCCGGCCCAGCCGGAAATCGCGCCCGAAATCGTGAACGCCGCGAGCTTGTAGGGATAGACCGAAAACCCGGTGGCGCGCATGCGCTGCTCATTCACGCGTATGCCGGCCAGTGCCCGGCCAAACGGCGAGCGCAGCAGCAGCGCCAGAAACGCGAACACCAGCAGCAGGCTGGCCCAGATGAAGCCGTACAGGTGGGCGCCGTTGCCCAGGTCGAGCGGCCCCAGCACCGGCTTCACGTAGAGGTAGATGCCATCGGTGCCGCCACCGAGCTCGGTGTCGTGGATCACGTAGTACGCCATCTGCGCGAACGCCAGCGTGACCATGATGAAGTACACGCCCTTGGTGCGCAGCGACAACGCGCCCACCGCCAGTGCGTACAGCGCCGCCAGCAGCATGGACAGCGGCAGCGCCACCAGCAGCGAAGGCACGGCGTTGTCGGCGGGCGCCAGCAGCACCGCCGCATACGCGCCTATGCCGAAGAACGCCGCCTGTCCAAAGCAGACCAGCCCGGTGCTGCCCACCAGCAGTTCGAGCGCCACCGCCAGGATGGCGTAGATCATGAGCTTGGCCACCAGATCGGCGCCGTACTCGCCCGAGACCAGCGGCCACAGCGCCAGCAGCGCGAACACGGCGGCGACAAACACATGCTTGCCACCAAAGGAGGAGGAAGGTGCGGCGCTCATGGCTTGAACAACCCATCCGGGCGCCACAGCAGCACGGCCGCCATCAGCACGTAGACCAGCACCCCGGCCGCCTGCGGCAGCAGCACCTTGCCGAAGGTATCGACGAAGCCGATGAGCAGCGCCGCCACCAGCGCGCCGCGGATCGAGCCTATGCCGCCGATCACCACCACGACGAAGCAGATGATGAGCACCGATTCACCCATGCCCGGGTAGACGCTGGAGACCGGCGCGGCGATCATGCCGGCGAACGCCGCCAGCGCCACGCCGACGGCGAAGACGATGCGGTACAGCAGCGAAATATCGATGCCCAGGCTCTGCACCATCTCGCGGTTGGCCGTGCCGGCGCGAATCCTCATGCCCAGGCGCGTGCGCGTGAACACCCACCACATGGCCAGCGCCAGCAGCACGCAGCAGGCACTGATGAACAATCGATACACCGGGTAGTTCATCACATCGCCCAGCGCCACCGAGCCACCGAGCCACGCCGGCGCCTGCACGCCATGCACGTCGTTGCCCACGAGGATGCTGCGCAGTTCCTCGAACACCAGGATCAACCCATACGTCATGAGAACCTGCTGCAAGTGGTCGCGTTCATAAAGAAAGCTGAAGAAGGCCCATTCGAGCACATAGCCCAGCAGCACCGAGAGCACCACGCCCACCGCCAGCGTGACGAAGAAACCGCCACCGACGAGCGGCGCCAGCCCATACGCCATGTAGGCGCCGATCATGTAGAAACTGCCGTGCGCCAGGTTGATCACGCCCATGATGCCGAAGATCAGCGTGAGGCCGGAGGCGACGAGGAACAGCAGCAGCCCGTACTGCAGGGAGTTCAGGCACTGGATAAGGAAGGTCGGAAGGTCCATGCAGACAGTCGCGTGGTGAAACACGCCGGGCGGCCGATCAGCCGCCCGGAACTCAGGGTTGGGTCACATCCGGCAGCCGGTGGCCGGATCGGCCAGCGCCTTGACCGCCACGCTCTGGTAGACGTTTTCCTTGCCGACCACCTTGCGCAGGTACATGTCCTGCACCGGGTTGTGCGCCTTGGACAGCGTGAACACGCCGCGCGGGCTGTCGATTCTGGTGCGGGTCACCGCGTCCGAGAACGCCTTGGCGTTCTTTGCGTCGCCCTTGGTGGCATTGAGGCCGATCGCCAGAATCTGCGCCGCGTCGTAGCCCTGCACCGAGTACACGTCGGGCTGCATCTTGTAGGCCTTGGCGTAGGCCAGGCGGAACTCCTTGTCGCGCGCCACCGGCAGTTCGTCGGCATAGTGCAGCGTGGTGAGCAGCCCCTCGGCCGCCTCGCCCTGCGCTTCCAGCGTGCCGTCGGTGATGAAGCCGGCGCCGACCAGCGGAATGCTGTTCTTCAGGCCCGCGGCCGCATAGTCCTTGACGAATTTCACCGCGCCGCCACCGGCGAAGAAGGTGTAGACCACGTCGGGTTTGAGCGCGGCGATTTCGGTCAGCAGCGCCTGGAACTCCACATTGGGGAAGGGTACCGTGAGGTCCTTCATGACCTTGCCGCCCGCCTTCTCGAACGCATCCTTGAAGCCCTTGACCGACTCGGCCCCGGCCGCGTATTTCCAGGTGATGGTGACGGCCTTCTTGTGGCCCTGCTTGGCCGCCACCTCGCCCATGGCAAAGCCCGGCTGCCAGTTGGAGAAGCTGGAGCGGAAGATGTTGGGGGCGCACATCGGGCCGGTCACCGCGTCCGCGCCGGCATTCGGCACGATGAGCAATGTGCCCGACTCCTTGGCAGCCTTGGCCATCGCCATGGCCACGCCGCTGTGCACGGTACCGACGATCACGTCCACGTTGTCGCGCTTGATCAGCTTGTTGACGTTGTCCGTGGCCTTGGACGGATCGCTTTCGTCGTCCACGCGCACATACTCGATCTCGCGCCCGGCGATCTTGCCGCCGAGCTGGTCCACATACAGCCTAAAGCCGTTGTCGATCGCGGTGCCCAGGGCCGCATAGGTGCCGGTGGCCGGCAGCATGAAGCCCACCTTGAGCTTGCCCGCCTGGGCGCGCGCCAGCGGCGCGATACCTGTCAATGCCAGCGATGCGGCACTCGTCAGAAAGGTCTTGCGGTTCATCATGGTCGTCTCCTCGTCTTTCTCTGGAAGATCAGTGGTTGGAAAAAGGATGTTCTTGAACAAAGGCGCCGCAGGCTTCGATCACGGCGGCAGGCTGGTCGCGGTGCGGCGAATGGCCGCAGTGATCCAGTTCGACCACGCGCGCCTGCGGCACCTGGTCCGCGATGCCGCGCACGTGCGCCAATGTACCGTACTCATCCTGCAGGCCCTGGATGGCCAGGACCGGGCAGCCGATGGTGCCCAGTTCCTGCCGGATGTCCCAGGCGCCAAAGGCCGGCGACAGCCAGACATCGTTCCAGCCCCAGAAGGCCGAATCGACATCATCGTGGTAGCGCGCCAGGCGCTCGCGCAGGCCGCCGTGCAGATAGGCGGCGCGCGCCTTTGCGATGCTGTCCACCGAAAGCGGCTCCACCATGGTGTGCGGCGCCAGCGCGATGACACCGGCCGCCGGGTGGTTGCGCGCATGCAGCAGCGCAATGGAAGCCCCATCGCTATGGCCGAACAGCCAGGGGGGCTGCGCCACGCCGACGGCGCTCAGAAACGCCGGCAGCACCTCGTCCGCCTGGCGGTGCATGAAATCATTGGCCCAGTGCTCGTCCGGTGCGCGCGGCGTGGAGCGCCCGTAGCCGGGGCGCGAGAACACCAGCCCGCGCATGCCAAGTTTTTCGCAAAGCTGCGCCGGGAAATCCCGCCACATCGCGACCGAGCCCAGCCCTTCATGCAGAAAGACCATGGCAGGCGCATGCGCGTGCCCGCTGCCGACCCAGGCGTATTCGATGCGCACCGGCTGGCCGCGCCAGGCCATCCGCGCAAATTGCGTTGGCGGGGGTGCGTTCATGCGGCCGGGGTTTCCATCGCGCGCAGGCGAAAGCGCTGGATTTTGCCGGTGGCGGTCTTGGGCAGCTCCTTCACGAAAGCGATCTGGCGCGGGTACTTGTAGGGCGCGAGCTTGTCCTTGACGAAATGCTTGAGCTCCTCTTCCGTCGCCTTGCCACCTTCCTTCAGCACCACGTAAGCCTTGGTCTTGGTCAGGCCATCGGCATCCTGCACGCCGATCACCGCGGCTTCGAGCACCGCGGGGTGCTGCACCAGCGTCGCCTCGACTTCGAAGGGGCTCACGTAGATGCCGCTCACCTTGAGCATGTCGTCGCTGCGCCCGCCGTAGGTGTAGGTGCCGTCGGGGTTGCGCACGTATTTGTCGCCGCTCTTGGTCCACGGACCCTGGAAGGTCTCGCGGCTCTTCTCGCGGTTGCCCCAGTACATCAGCGCCGCCGAGGGACCCTTGATGTAGAGATCGCCCAGTTCGCCATCAGGCACCAGGGCACCGTCGTGGTCGCGCAGCTCCACCGTGTAACCAGGCACCGGCCAGCCCGTGGTGCCATAGCGCACGTCGCCAGGCCGGTTGGACAGGAAGACGTGCAGCATCTCGGTCGAACCTATGCCATCGACGATGCTCACGCCAAAGTGCGCGGTGAAGCGCTCGCCCAGGTCCGCCGGCAGCGCCTCGCCGGCCGACGACACCAGGCGCAGCGCCACCTGCCCGCGCGCCGGCAGATGCGGATTCGCCAGCATGCCGGCAAAGCCCGTGGGTGCGCCGTAAAACACCGTCGGCCTGATGCCGCCGACACCCCCCGTGAGGCGCTTGAACACCGCCTCCGGCGTGGGGCGCTCGGCCATCAGGAGGGTGGTGGCGCCAACACCCATCGGGAAAGTCAATCCGTTGCCCAGGCCGTAGGCAAAGTACAGCTTGGCGGCGGAAAAGCACACATCGTTCTCGGTCAACCCCAGGAGACGCTTGCCGTAGAGCTCCACCGTCCAGTAGGGATTGGCATGCGAATGCACCGCGCCCTTGGGGCGGCCCGTCGAGCCCGATGAGTAGAGCCAGAACGCCGGATCGTCGGCATGCGTGGCGGCCGGATGCGGCAGCGGTGCCTGCGCCGCGAGGAAGGCGTCGAACGCCAGCTCGCCGAAATCCAGCGGCGCCACCGGCTGCGAGACGATGACCTTCTGCACTTCGTGATCGGCCTTCACCAACGCGCCCTTGACCGTCGGCAGCAAGGCGCCGCTGGTCAGGATCACCTGCGCGCGCGAGTGCTCCAGCATGTAGGCGTAATCATCCGCGGGCAGCAGGGTGTTCACCGCCACCGGCACGGCACCCGCGTAGATCGCGCCGAGGAAGGCCACGGGCCAATCGGTCGAATCCAGCATCGCGAGCAACACGCGCTCCTCGCGCTTCACGCCCAGCGCGCGCAGGCCCGCGGCGCACTGGCGCACGCGGCGCTCCAGCTCGCCGTAGCCAAGCTGCTCACGGTCATCGACGAACGCGATGCGCGCGGCACGCCCAATGTTCGCCTGCAGCAGGTAGTCTGCAAAGTTGAAGACGGCGGGCGGCGGCGCCACCTCGGGTGCGTTCGCTCCCAGATCGGTTGTCATGTGTTCTCCTGGTTCGTGCCGTGGGTCAGAGGGCGTTCAGCACCTCGGGCGCGCCCTGGATGGCCACGCGGCGATGGTAAAAATCCAGTGCGCGCAGGCCACCGAGCTCGGCACCGCCGCCGGCGCGCCCGGGCCCGCCGTGCATCGATTGCGGCATGGCGTTGCCATGCCCCGTGTGCGTGGCGGCGCAGGCGGGGCTGACCACATGCACACGGCCGTGCAGCGGCGCCAGTTGCAGCGCGGTGCGCGCCAGCAGCGGCGCATCGTCGCCATAGAGCGATGCCACCAGCGAGCCCTGGCCGCGCGCCACCTGCGCCAGCGCCTGCGGCACATCGGCATAGGGCAGCAGCGTGGCCACCGGGCCGAAGACTTCGGTGGCGTGCACCACATCGCTGGCCGCGACGGCCTCGGGCGTGGCCAGGCCGAACAGCGTCGGGCCGACGCAGCAGGCCACGGCCGGATCGGCATCGACCAGCGCCGCGCCGCTGCCGTCGTGCAGCACCCGCGCCGCGCCGCGCAAAACCGCCATGCCCTCGCGGATGCTGGCCAGCTGCGCCCGGCTCACGAGCGAGCCCATGCGCACGCTCTCGTTGCGCGGGTTGCCCACCACGGTTTTGGCCAAACGCGCCGATACAGCCTGCGCCACCGCATCAAAATGCGTAGCAGGGACGAAGGCGCGGCGGATTGCGGTGCATTTCTGCCCGGCCTTCTGCGTCATCTCGCGCGCCAGTTCCTTGACGAACAGATCGAACGCCGGCGTGCCGGGCGCGGCATCGGGCAGCAGGACCGCGCTGTTGATGCTGTCGGCCTCGATGTTCACGCGCACCGAATGCTGGGTCACGGCCGGGTGGCCGCGCAGCAGCGCCGCGGTATCGGCCGAGCCGGTGAAGGACAGCACATCCTGCGGCTGCAGCGCGTCCATCAACCCCGCCGAACTGCCGCAGACGATGGACAGCGCGCCCGCCGGCAGCACACCGGCGTCGACCACGTCCTTGACCATGCGCTGCGTCAGCCAGGCCGTCGCCGTGGCGGGCTTGACCACCACCGGCACGCCCGAAAGCAGCGCGGGCGCGGCCTTCTCCCACAGGCCCCATGAGGGGAAATTGAAGGCATTGATGAACAGCGCCAGGCCATCGACCGGCACACGGATGTGGCGCGTGGCGAACGAGCCGTCCTTGGCCAGCGATTGCGCCTCGCCATCGGGCAGGAAATGCCCCTCGGGCAGGCCCGCGGCCAGCTTGGCGTAAGTGATAAGGGTGTAAATCGCGCCATCCACATCGATGCCGGTGTCCGCCTTCACGGTGCCGGAATTGGCGGTGGAGATGTCGTAATACGCATCACGATTGGCCTGCAGCACCTTGGCCACGGCGGCGAGCAATTCGCCGCGCTGGCGGTAGGTCAGCGCGCGCAGCGCCGCCCCACCCTGCTCGCGGGCAAACGCAAAACCGGCGCGCAAATCCAGGCCGGTCGCATCCACGCGCACCAGTTCGCTGCCCAGCACGGGGTCGAACAAGGCCGTACCCGCGCCACTGCCGGCGTGCCAGCGCCCGCCCAGGTAATTGGAAAGAAGTTCAGTCATTCAGCCATCCATTACAAAAATTGAATCTGCCCCGCAGGCAGCAGGTACAGCACCAGCGCCCGTCCGCCCGTCACCGTCGGCGCATGCCGGCTGCCCGGCCCATAGACCACCCAGCCGGCGCCATGGCCATCGAACTGCGCACCGTCGGAGAGCGGCATCACCAGGTCGATCTCGCCGCCCGGATGCACATGCCGCGGCCCGGCGATGGATTCCATGTCCACCACATCCACGGAAAAACCTTGCAGATCGTCCGCGGGCTTGAAGATGCGGCCATAGCGGATGCCGCCGCCTTCGCGGTTGCACAGCCAGCCGTCGTGCACGCCCGCCTCGCAGGTGGCCTGCAATTGCCTGAAACTGTCCGACAACGGGCCATGCTCGGCATTGAGCCAATCGGCAAGGCGGCCGTCCAGCGGCCTGCCGGCGATCTGCAGGGTCAAGGCAGCAATCTGGCTGCGCAGTTGTTCGGCGGTCATGGACGCTCCAGGTGAGAGGGCTGTGCACCACCGCCCGCGCCACGAAGACGCTTGCGGTTTGGCGATGGATGCATTATTGTGCGTGCATCATCTTACCCGCCATCACCGACGTGTCAAGCAATATAATGCCTGTATCAGGGATTTCCCTAGCTTCCGACGCGCCTGAAACACCCCATTCGGGCGCAAAACGGGCCTCGGCTGCCACCAAGTTCGCCAAGGAGGGCGATCTTTTTCTGGCGCAGCTGGGCGAGCGCGTGCGCACCCTGCGCTCGCGCCGCGGCTTCACACGCAAGGCCGTGGCGCACCTGGCCGGCGTCAGCGAACGCCATCTGGCCAATCTGGAATACGGCCAGGGCAATGCCTCCATCCTGATCCTGCTCTTGATCTCGCGCGCGCTGCAGTGCTCGATGGCGGAACTGCTGGGCGACGTGACCACCAGCAGCCCCGAATGGCTGCTGATCCGCGAGATGCTGGCCGGCCGCGACGAGGCCAGCCTGCACAAGGCGCGCGTCGCCATCGGCGATCTGCTGGGCACCGGCGGCGCCCAGGGCGAAGGCACACGCCCGCGCAGCAGCCTGATCGCACTGATCGGCCTGCGCGGCGCCGGCAAGAGCACGCTGGGCGGCCTGCTGGCGCAGGACCTCGGCTTCCCGATGATTGAGCTGAGCCGCGAGATCGAAAAATTCGCCGGCTGCAGCGTCAGCGAAATCCAGGGGCTCTACGGCCAGGCGGCCTACCGGCGCTACGAGCGCCGGGCGCTGGAAGAAGCGATCCAGATCTACCCCGAGGCGGTGATCGCCACGCCCGGCGGCATCGTCTCCGATCCCGCCACCTTCAATCTGCTGCTGGCGCACTGCACCACCATCTGGCTCAAGGCCACACCCGAAGACCACATGCGCCGCGTGGCGGAACAAGGCGACATGCGCCCGATGGACGCCAGCCATGAAGCCATGGCCGACCTGCGCTCCATCCTCGCCGGACGCTCGGCCTTCTACGCCAAGGCGGAATGGCAGCTGGACACCAGCGCCCAGTCGCAAGAGGAAACATTCCTCTTGCTGCGCGACAAGGCGCGGACCCTGTTGCAGCCACCAAAGGCAACATAGTGCAACAATTGGGTATGCAATAAAATGCATTGGATTGCATATTTCGCTTGACACGGCTTTGAATATGCAAAATAATGCGTTTCATCGCCCCTGAACCCCTACCTTCCGGAGACCGCCGTGACGCAGAACCCCACTTTCCGAGTTGAATACCAGACTCACCCCACCCAGTACAAGCACTGGAAGCTCAGTTTTGACGGCGCCGTCGCTACGCTGTCGGCCGACTTTGCCGAAGACGGCGGTCTGCGCCCCGGCTACAAGCTCAAGCTCAACAGCTACGACCTGGGCGTGGACATCGAGCTCAACGACGCGCTCAACCGCATCCGTTTCGAGCACCCCGAGGTGCGCACCGTGGTGGTCACCAGCCTCAAGGACAAGGTATTCTGCTCCGGCGCCAACATCTTCATGCTCGGCCTCTCCAGCCACGCCTGGAAGGTGAATTTCTGCAAGTTCACCAACGAGACGCGCAACGGCATGGAGGATTCCTCGCGCCACAGCGGCCTCAAATTCATCGCCGCCGTCAACGGCGCCTGTGCCGGCGGCGGCTATGAGCTCGCCCTGTCGTGCGACGAAATCCTGCTGGTCGATGACCGCTCCAGCAGCGTCAGCCTGCCCGAAGTGCCGCTGCTGGGCGTGCTGCCCGGCACCGGCGGCCTGACCCGCGTGACCGACAAGCGCCATGTGCGCCATGACCTGGCCGACATCTTCTGCACCACCAGCGAAGGCGTGCGCGGTCAGAAGGCCGTCGATTGGCGCCTGGTGGACGCCATCGCCAAGCCGGCGCAGTTCGCCGCCAAGGTGCAGGAGCGCGCCCAGGCCCTGGCCGCGCAGAGCGACCGCCCGGCAAACGCCAAGGGCGTGGAGCTCACGCCTTTGAGCCGCGGCATCGACGCCGATGCGCTGCGCTACAGCCAGGTGACGGTGACGATAGACCGCGCCAGCCGCGTCGCCACCCTGACCGTGAAGGCCCCCGAAGGCGCGCAGCCGCAGGACATCGCCGCCATCGAAGCGGCGGGCGCGGCGTGGTACCCGCTGACGCTGGCGCGCGAACTGGACGACGCCATCCTGCAGATGCGCACCAACGAACCCACCATAGGCACCTGGCTGATCAAGACCAGCGGCAGCCTGGACGCCGTCGCCGCGATGGACAAGACGCTGCTGGCGCACAAGGACCACTGGCTGGTGCGCGAGACACTGGGCCTGCTGCGCCGCGTGTTCAGCCGCCTGGATGTGTCCTCGCGCAGCCTGTTCGCGCTGGTCGAGGAAGGCTCCTGCTTTGGCGGCAGCTTCCTTGAACTGGCCCTCGCCTGCGACCGCATCTACCACCTGGCCCTGCCCGATGCGCCCGGGAAGGCGCCCAGGATCAGCGTGGGCGAGATCAACTTCGGCCAATACCCCATGGCCACCGAGCAGAGCCGCCTGGCCCGGCGCTTCTACGACGAAGCCGCGCCGCTGCAGGCCGTGCGCGCGCGCATAGCCGAGCCGCTGGATGCCGATGCGGCCCTCGCGCTGGGCCTGGTCACCAGCGCCCCCGACGACATCGACTGGGCCGACGAAACCCGCATCGCGATCGAAGAGCGCGTGGCGATGAGCCCCGACGCACTGACCGGCATGGAAGCCAATCTGCGCTTCAACGGCACCGAGAACATGGTCACCCGCATCTTCGGGCGCCTCACGGCCTGGCAGAACTGGATCTTCCAGCGCCCCAACGCCGTCGGCGAAAAGGGTGCGCTCAAGGTCTACGGCAAGGGCGACAAGGCCGCCTTCGACTGGAACCGCGTCTGAATCAAGGGGAGGTTTGGCGTTGAGCGTTGAGCGTTTGGCGTGAACCTCCCTTTTCCGCAAGAAACGCTCAACGCCCGACTCTCCACTCTTACCCTCCAAGGAACAACCATGAGCATCGACTACAGCCAGAAAATTCCGAACAACGTCAACCTCAACGAAGACCGCACGCTGCAGCGCGCGCTGGAGGCCTGGCAGCCCAACTTCCTCTCGTGGTGGGGCGACATGGGGCCGGACGGCTCGCATGGCTTCGACGTCTATCTGCGCACCGCCACCAGCGTCGATCCGCAGGGCTGGGCGCACTTCGACTACGTCAAGATGCCCGACTACCGCTGGGGCATCTTCCTGAACCCGGCCGAGCAGGAGCGCAAGATCCACTTCGGCGACCACCTGGGCGAGGCCGCCTGGCAGGACGTGCCTGGCGAGCACCGCGCCAACCTGCGCCGCATCATCGTCACCCAGGGCGACACCGAGCCCGCCAGCGTCGAGCAGCAGCGCCACCTGGGCCTGACCGCGCCCAGCATGTACGACCTGCGCAACCTGTTCCAGGTCAACGTCGAGGAAGGCCGCCACCTGTGGGCCATGGTCTACCTGCTGCACAAGTACTTCGGCCGCGACGGCCGCGAGGAAGGCGAGGCGCTGCTGGAGCGGCGCAGCGGCCAGGAGGACAACCCGCGCATCCTGCAGGCCTTCAACGAGAAGACGCCCGACTGGCTGTCCTTCTTCATGTTCACCTACTTCACCGACCGCGACGGCAAGTTCCAGCTCTGCGCGCTGGCCGAGTCGGGTTTCGATCCGCTGGCCCGCACCACGCGCTTCATGCTGACCGAGGAGGCGCACCACATGTTCGTCGGCGAATCGGGCATCAGCCGCGTGGTGCAGCGCACCTGCCAGGCGATGAACGAGCTCAAGACCGACGACGTCAAGGTGCTGCGCAACGCCGGCGTGATCGATCTGCCGACGATACAGAAGTACCTGAACTTCCACTACAGCGTCACCATCGACCTGTTCGGCGCCGACGAATCGAGCAACGCCGCCACCTTCTATTCCACGGGCCTCAAGGGCCGCTTCGAGGAAGGCAAGCGCACCGACGACCACCTGCTCAAGGACCAGACCTACAAGGTGCTGCAGGTCGCCAACGGGCAGATGACCGAGAAGGACGTGCCCATGCTCAACGCGCTCAACGAGGTGCTGCGCGATGACTACATCAAGGACTCCGTCGCCGGCGTCGGCCGCTGGAACCGCGTGATCGAGAAGGCCGGCATCCCCTTCCGCCTGCAGACCCCGCACAAGGCTTTCAACCGCAAGATCGGCGCATTGGCCGGTGTGCGCGTCAACCCCGAAGGCAAGGTGGTGAGCGAAGCCGAGTGGAACGCCAACGTGAAAAACTGGCTGCCCACCGAGGAAGACCGCGCCTACGTCACCAGCCTGATGGGCCGCGTGGTGGAACCGGGTAAATTCGCCAACTGGATCGCACCGCCCATGGTCGGCATCAACCGCCAGCCGGTCGATTTCGAATACGTGCGCTTCAACTGAAATTCAGCATGAATAATGGCTGCAGCGCTTGATACACAAGCGCTGGCAGCTATTATTTTTTTGCAAGGAGACTCCCATGGACATGGCAGACAGCAAGCTCATAGAGCAGCACCTGATCGACGCCGAGATCTGCATTCGCTGCGGCGCCTGCGAGGCCGCATGCCCGATCGACGCCATCACGCACGACGACCGCAACTACGTGGTCGATGTCAACAAGTGCGAGCACTGCCGTGCCTGCGTGCCCGTCTGCCCCACCGGCGCCATCGACAACTGGTTCACCGTGCCGCGCTCGGCCGCCTACAGCCTGGAGGAGCAGTTCAGCTGGGACGCGCTGCCCGCGCGCCTGTCGGCCGCGCAGCTCGCCGAGTTCGGCCCGGCCGAGGAGGCGCAGGAGGCGCCGCTGGCACAGCAGGCCGCTCCCGCACCCGCTGCCGCCGACGCCGACCCCGCCGGCGAAAAGCCCTTTGACCCCGAAGAATTCAACGCCCCGCTGCCCCCCTGGTCGGCGGCGCATGCCTACGCCAACCTCTACGGCCCGCGCGCGGCGCAAAAAACCATCACCGCCACGGTCACCGGCACGCTGCGCGTGACCGAAGTCGGCAAGGAATACGACACGCACCACATCGTGCTCGATTTCGGTGCCATGCCCTTCCCCGTGCTGGAGGGCCAGTCCATCGCCGTACTGCCGCCGGGGCTGGACGCGCGCGGCAAGCCCCACGTGCCGCGCCAGTACAGCATCGCCAGCCCGAGGAACGGCGAGCGCCCGGGCTACAACAACATCAGCCTGACCATCAAGCGCGTGCTGCAAGACTACGACGGCAAGCCGGTGCGCGGCGTCGCCAGCAACTACATGTGCGACCTCAAGGTGGGCGACAAGGTCGAGCTCATTGGCCCGTTCGGCACCAGCTTTCTGATGCCCAACCACCCGCGCAGCCATGTGGTGATGATCTGCACCGGCACCGGCAGCGCACCCATGCGCGCGATGACCGAATGGCGTCGGCGCCTGCGCAAGAGCGGCAAGTTCGAGGGTGGCAAGCTGATGCTGTTCTTCGGCGCCCGCACCCAGGAGGAACTGCCCTACTTCGGCCCGCTGCAAAGCCTGCCGAAGGACTTCATCGACATCAATTTCGCCTTCAGCCGCACGCCCGGCGCGCCCAAGAAATACGTGCAGGACGCGATGCGCGAACGCGCCGCCGATCTGGTGCCGCTGCTGACCGACCCGCACGCCTGTTTCTACATCTGCGGCCTGCGCGCGATGGAAGAAGGCGTGATGCTCACGCTGCGCGACATCGCCGTGCAGGCGGGGCTGGATTGGAACGAGGTCGGCAGCGCGCTCAAGCGCGACGGCCGCCTGCACCTGGAAACCTACTGAGATGGAAACGCTGCAGCTCACCCGCCCCGCCCCGGGCGTGGCCCAGGTGCTGATGAACCGCCCGGCGGTCTTCAACGCCTTCGACGAAGCCATGATTGGCGCGCTCGACGCGGCCTTTGCCCAGCTTGCCGAAGACGCCGCCGTGCGCGTGATCGTGCTCGCCGGCAGTGGCAAGCACTTCAGCGCAGGCGCCGATCTGCAGTGGATGCAGCGCGCCTCGCAGGCGGACCACGACTGGAATCTGCAGGATGCGCGCCGCTTTGCCGGCATGCTCGCGCGCATAGAACAAAGCCCCAAGCCCACCATCGCGCGCATCCAGGGCGCGGCGCTGGGCGGCGGCGTGGGCCTGGCCTGCGCCTGCGACATCGCGATCGCCGCCGACAACGCCAGCTTCGCGGTGAGCGAGGCCAAGTTCGGCATCATCCCCTCGGTCATAGGCCCCTATCTGCTCAACGCCGTCGGGCGCCGGCAGGCACGGCGGCTGGCGCTGACCACCACGCGCATCCAGGCCGGGGAAGCCCTGGCCATCGGCCTGGTGCAGCAGGTGGTGGCGCTCGATGCGCTGGATGCCGCCGTGCAGCAGGCGGTGAATGATCTGCTCATCGGCGGCCCCCAGGCGCAAGTGGAAATCAAGCGGCTGTACGATCGGCTCCCCGGCGGACCGGTAAGCGCCGAGGCACGCGAGCTGACGGCGCAGACCATTGCCCGCGTGCGCGGCACCGACGAGGCGCGCGAAGGCTTTGCCGCCTTCCTCGCCAAGCGGCCCGCCTCCTGGAATCCACAGCACACACAACAATGACCACCAGCAAGCAAGACATTCTTTTGATCGGCGTCGGCGTCATGGGCCAGGGCATCGCCCAGGTGGCGGCGCAGGCGGGGCACCGCGTGTTCCTGTTCGACACCTTTGAAGGTGCCGCCGTGAAGGCACGCGAGAAGATCGCCGCCACCTTCACCAAGCTCATCGAAAAAGCCAAACTCACGCAGGCTGACGCCGACGCGACGCTGGCGCGCCTGGTGCCCATCCAGACCCTCGCCGAAGGCAAGACCGCGATGCTCGCGATCGAGGCGGTGATCGAGCGCCTGGACGTCAAGCACAGCCTGTTCCAGCAGCTTGAAGACCTGCTGCCCGAAGGCGCCATCCTGGCGACCAACACCTCGTCGATCAGCGTCACAGCCATTGGCGCGGGCCTCAAGCGTCCCGAGCGCCTCGTCGGCATGCATTTCTTCAACCCGGCGCCACTGATGAAGCTGGTCGAAGTGGTGCACGGCCTGCGCACCGACAAGGGCGTGGCGAGCGAGGTGGAAGCGCTCTCGCGCGCCTGGGGCAAGACGCCGGTGCACACGCGCAGCACGCCGGGCTTCATCGTCAACCGCATCGCCCGCCCCTACTACGCCGAGGCGCTGATGCTGCTGCAGGAGCAGGCGCTGGCGCCCGAGGCGCTCGATGCGCTGCTGCGCGCCGCGGGCTTTCGCATGGGCCCCTGCGAGCTGATGGACCTGATCGGGCTGGACACCAACTACGCCGTCACCAAAACCGTGTTCGAGGCCAACTTTCAAGACCGGCGCTTCACCCCCAGCCTGGTGCAGCGCGAGCTGGTCGAAGGCGGCCTGTTCGGGCGCAAGAACGGCCGCGGCTTCTACACCTATCCCGAAGGCGCGCCGGCGCTGGCGCCCTGCCCCGCCACGCCGCCCGCCGCCGGCAGCCAGCTCGTGGTGCACGGCAGCGGCGCGGTGGCCGATGCGCTGGCCGCGGCCGCCAAGGGCTTCACCGTCTCGCGCGTACCCACCAGCAATTGGGCCGGCCTGCAGATCGGCAGCCTGCAACTGCGCCAGACCGATGGCCGCGCCGCCTGGCAGGTCGCACGCGCCGAAGGCCTTGCCCAGCTGGCGGTATTCGACGAACTGCCCGCGGTCGCGGGCGGCGCCATCGCCTTCGCCACCGCAGGCAGCGCCCAAGCCGCAGCGGTCGCCGGGGTACTGCAGGCGCTGGGCTGGCAGCCGGTGGCCATGCAGGACGCGCCCGGCCTCGTCGTCGCCCGCACGCTGGCCATGCTGGTCAACGAAGCTGCCGACGCCGTGCAGCAGGGCGTGTGCAGCCCCGAAGGCGCCGACGCCGCGATGAAGCTGGGCGTGAACTACCCCGCCGGCCCATTCGAATGGCTCAAGCGGCTGGGGCGTGCCCGCGCCATCGCCCTCATCGAGGCGCTGGACGCCTGCTACCGCGGCGAGCGCTACCGCGTCAGCCCCTGGCTGCAACGCGCCACCGGAGCCTGATCGCCATGCAATACGCTGAATACCAGGTGGGCGCGGTGCTGCACGCCGGCCCCTACACCGTCACCGAGCCGGAAATCCTCGCCTTCGCCAGACAGTGGGACCCGCAGTGGTTCCACACCCAGCCCGAAGCCGCCAAAATCGGGCCCTTCGAAGGCCTGATCGCCAGCGGCTGGCATACCTGCAGCATTGCCATGCGCCTGGCGGTGGACGCCTTCCTGGGCGACTCCGAATCCTACGTTTCCCCCGGCCTGGACAACATCCGCTGGCTGCACCCGGTGCGCCCCGGCGACACGCTGCGCCTGGCCATCACCGTGGTGGAAAAGCGCACCACCAAAGCCGGCCTGGGCCTGCTGCGCTGGGACTGGGAGATGGCCAACCAGAAGGGCGATCTGGTGCTGGAGATCAAGGCGGCGAACCTGTTCAAGATTTGAGCGATCGCTGAACCGCCCCCCGGCTCCAGGCCCAGAGCCTGTTCAAGGTCTTTTCAGAGCGCCTTGAGCCTCGCCCCTATCTTGGCCCGCAGAGCGCCATCGGTCACGACCCGTGACGCAGACTCCAGCGCCTTCCGCGCCTCGTCCTTGCTGTGGCCGGCCAGATACAGGTCGCCCAGTTTGAGCCATGCACCGGCCGCGCCGTTGGCGTCGCCGTTCGCCTCCTGAGTCCGCGCCAGGGTATCGAGCACGGTGGTGTTGTCCGGCGCCGATTGCTCTGCCCGGCGCGCCAGCGAGAGCGCCTCGGGTTTCTTTCCCTCATTCAAGCGCAGCAAAGCCAGGTTATTCAGGCTCTGCCAATGCGACGGCGCCTCCTTGATTGCCTGCTCGTAGCGCCTGGCGGCAGACGCCTTGTCCCCCGAGCCTTCTTCAAGCATGCCGACCATGAACGCCGCGTCCGCATCGCCGGGCGCCAGTTCCAGCCGCTTGCGCGCCTGCTCCAGGGCGCCCCGCGTGTCCCCCAGGCGCAGCAACACCATGGTCATGTTGGCGCGCAGCACCGGGCTGTTGGGCGTTTTCTCGATGGCGCGCCCAAAGACATCGCGGGCTTTGTCATACAGGCCCATGCTCGCATAAAGCTGCCCCGCTTTTCCAAGCGTTTCGGTGTCGGGCTGGCGCTGCGGCTGCACCCATTGATCAAGCCGCGCCTGCGCCGCCTTGCCCGAGCCGGCAACGGCCTCGCTGGCTGCAAGCTCAAGTTGAGGCGCCGGGTCCTTCGGCGCCAGCCTGGCGGCTTGCGTCAGCGTCTTGATGGATGCGTCCAGGCGGTCCAGAGCGCGGTAGGCGCGCCCCTGGCCCACAAGCGCCGGCACATCCTTCGCAAGCCCTTTCGTTGCCAGCACCGCCTTGAACCGGTCGGCGGCCCTGGTGGCGTTCCCCGTTGCCAGCCAGGCATCGCCAAGCACCATGAGGGCCGCGGGGGGAACCGGCTTCGCGTCATTGGCCGCCTTGTCCCAATAGCCCAGCAGCTTCAACGCCTGCTCCGGCTGCCCGTCACGCACATACAGGCGCGCCAGATCGACCCGCAGCCCGGCGACCGTCTCGGGCATCCCGGCAATACCTTTCTTGAGATGCTCGATGGCAGGCTTGAGCGCGCCCTGTTCCGCCAGATACAGGCCGATGCGCTGGTTCACCAGTCTGTCATCCGGGGCGGATTTGAGCGCCTCTTGGTAAAACGAGATCGCCTTGTCCGGTTGCCCCATGGCGGTCGCGATGTCTCCCAGCTTGGTCCAGGCGGTGTACTGGCCGGGATTGAGCTTGATGGATTGCTGCAGCGCCTCGATGGCCTGCGGCACCTTGTCCTGCAGCGCCAGCGCCACGCCCAGAACCTCCTGAGCCGCCGCCGAGCCGGGGGACTCCTTGATCACCTTGCGCGCCACTTTTTCGGCATCGGCCGGCTTGCCCGCCTGGATCAAGCGGAGCGCATCGTCCAGCGGGCCCGGCTGGGCTGCCGGCTTTTTCGTACCCACCACGCCGCCGGTCAAGTCAATGGATACCGCTTGTGCCCGCGGCGCAAGCAAAAACAAGGGCACGGCCAGTATCAAAGCCGGGAGCACGCGCGATGGCAGCATGAAGACCTCTCAGGGTGGGTTCACAGTCAAGACAGACCGCAAAAAACAATGGGGCGGCAAAAGCCGCCCCATTGTGCTTCAGAGACGGGGTCTGATCAGCTGCGGCGGCGGCGGCGCAGGAAGGAGCCGCTCACACCCAGCGCGCCCAGCAGCATGGGCAGGGCGCCCGGCAGCGGCACCGAGGAGACGGGCGCTGCGGTTACCGTAATCTGGTCTGTCTCAAGCGCCACGCGGCCGCCATCGACGAAGGCGCCGACGCCGAAATCCCAGGTGCCGGCGGCCAGGCCCGTGAAGGTCACGTCAAAGGTGAAGGTGCGGTCTTCGGAGCGATCATAGGACCCGGCGTAGGAGATCGGGTTGAAGCTCACACCCACCCCGCCGGAAGAACCGACCAGACCCAGGGAAACGTTGGAGTAGCTGGCAAACGCAGCTCCTATCGCATCCTCGATCAGCTGAGCGATGTCCGTACCACCGCCAATAAGGTTGAACGAGCCTCCCGTAGCATTGGCAATTGCCGTTGCCTGGCCTGCGGCGCAATCCGATCCGCCGCAACTATTGTTCATGCCATTGGTGCCGACCACGATGACTTTGACGTTGTTGCCGTCCAGCGCCGTGATGGTGTCGCTCAGCGTCGGGTAGGCGCCGCCCTCATGCCCAGGGGCATCGCCGAACTGGACGATGAAGCGGTTGGAACCTTCACGCCAGTCCGCGGCCTGAGCCTGCTCCTTAAGTGCGATCAAATTGGCTTCAGGCGCGTCATACCCGCCAGAGGCACCCCAAGTATTGATGCCTGCCTGTACCGATGCAGTATCGGACGTCAGCGTCTGATTGACCTTGGTGGTGTAACCATCAGTCCTGTCCTTGTATTCGCTAGCGCCGAATTGAGCATCCCCCAACCCGGAGAGGTTGTTCATGATGGTGGTGGCGTTATTTCTCACAGTGGAGATGATGCTGCCCATCGATCCAGTGGTGTCGGCGATGAACTTCACGTCCAACAGCGCCGAGGTGGGGCTCCCCTTGGAGATGACGACGGTCTTGGTGATCGTGACGGACTCTCCGATCCCCAATGTCGCCGAATAGGTTTCTGGCGAAATGGAATCGGCCATGGCCATGCTGCTGGCCAGCGCAAAGCCGGCCGCCACGCCCAGCATACGAATAGCATTTTTCATGGGAACCCTCTCTGTTGATAGACGGTCGCAATGGTGACAAAACAGTTCCATCGGCTCAATAGGCCTATCGGACTAATGCGCTGGCAGGGAAGGGGCAAGCGGCAAGGAATATTTCAAATGTATCTGCCTCATTGTTTTTTCATAACCAAACAACCTGCTATACATTCATTGACGCAACCCCCCGTTCAAGAGGCTCCCGTGTCGATCCCATCCCTTCTGAAATCCACCGTGGCGGCGCTGGCGTTCGTGGCCAGCGGCACGCTTTTCGCCCAGGGCGCGCCCATCGATGCCGCGGCGTTCGACGCGCTGGTCGCGCAAGGCCCCGTGGCCGATGCGGCCACCATCGCAGCCAGCACCTGGGCCAGCAAGATCAGGCAGGCCGGCGTGCTGCGCCTGGGCGGCACGCGAACCTCCAACCTGTTTTCGCTGCTGAACGAGAAGGACGGCAGGATGCGCGGCTTTGATGCGGGCCTGGCCGACCTCATCGCCCGCTACATCCTGGGCGATGGAGCAAAAATCCAATTCACGCAGGTGAATTCTTCCACCCGCGAGCCCATCCTCATCAACGACCAGGTGGACATGGTGATCGCCACCTACTCCATCACCCCGGCGCGCGCCGAGAAGATTGCGTTTGCCGGCCCCTACTACACCTCGCAGGCCGGGGTGCTGGTGAAGGCCGGCAACAAGACCATCCAGTCCTACGGCGACCTGGCCGGCAAGAAGGTGGCCACGCAGGCGGGCTCCACCGGGCCGGCGATCCTGGCGCAGTTCGCACCCAAGGCGGTGGTGCAGGAATTCCAGACCCACCAGGAAGCGCTGGACGCGCTGCGCCAGGGCCGCGTGCAGGCTTACGTGACCGACTACACGCTGCTGCTCACCGCCCTGAGCCTGGGCCATGGCGACGCGAAGCTGGCCGGCGCGCCATTTGGCGCGCCAGACCCCTACGGCATCGGCCTGCCCAAGGGCTCGGACGGCGTGGCCTTCCTCAACGGCTTCTTGAAGCAGCTGGCGGCCGACGGCACCTGGGCCAGGCTGTGGACGGTTGCCATCGGCGAGCGCACCGGCAGCACGGCGGTGCCGGCGCCGCCCGCCGTGCCCTGATCCATGGGAGAGCTCTCCGGGCTGCTGGCCGACTACGGGCCGGCCTTCGTGCAGGCCCTTCTGCTCACCTGGAAACTCACCGTGCTGTCCTTCGTGCCCGGCTTTCTGCTGGGCATGCTCGTCACCGTGCTGCGGCTGCTGCCGCTGCCCCCGCTGCGCACCGCGTTGACGGCCTACGTCGAGATTTTCCGCAACATTCCCGGCGTGGCGCTGCTGATCTTCATCGTGTTCGCGCTGCCCGATCTGGAGCTGGTGATCGACTACGAGCCCAGCGTGATCCTGACCCTCGCGCTGGTCTGCTCGGCCTTCACGGCCGACTACCTGCGCGCGGGCATCAACACCGTCGCCAGCGGCCAGATCGAGGCCGCGCTCAGCCTGGGCATGCGGCCGCTGCAGGTCATCACGGCGGTGATCCTGCCGCAGGCGCTGCGCGCCATGGTGCAGCCCATGACCTCGCTGCTGATCGCGCTGATGCTCTCCACCTCGCTGGCGTCGCAGGTGCCGTTTCCGGGCCGGGAGCTCACGGCGCTGGTCTCCAGGATCGCCACCGATTCGGCCGCCGGCATCGCCGCCTTCGCGCTGGCCGCGGCGCTGTACGTGGCAACCGGCCTGCTCATCGCGTGGGCGGGCGCCGCGCTTGAAAAGAAACTGCGCATCCTGCGATGAGCCGCCCGCTGGAAGACCTCCTCTTCGGCGCGCCCAGCCCCCGGGCGCGGGCCGTTCAACGGGCAATGGGCGCCCTCGCCGCGCTCGCCCTGCTGGCACTGGCCGCGGCCATCGTGCTGCGGTTTCACGCAGCGGGGCAGCTGGATGCCCGCTTCTGGCAATTCTTCGCCTGGCCCACCACCTGGTCCTTCCTGGCCCAGGGCCTGCTGGGCACCATGGCTTGCGCCGCCATGGCCGCCGTCATCGCGCTGGCTCTGGGGCTGGTGCTGATGCTCGGGCGCGTGGCGCGGCCACGGCTGCTGCGCTGGCCCAGCGTGGCGGTGATTGAGTTTCTGCGCGGCACGCCCACGCTGCTGCTCATCTATGTGTGCTTTCTCGTGCTGCCGCAGCTCGGCATCAAGCTCGGCACCTACTGGATGCTGACGCTGCCCATCGCCTTGAGCACCGCCGCCGTGGTGGCCGAGGTGTATCGCGCCGGCGTGCTGGCCGTGCCGCGCGGCCAGGGCGATGCGGCGCGCAGCCTGGGGATGCGCGAGGCGCAGGTGTTCTTTTGCATCGTCTTCCCCCAGGCGCTGCGCACCATCATCCCGGCACTGGTCGCGCAACTGGTCATCGTGGTGAAGGACACCACCTTCGGCTACGTCGTCACCTACGGCGAACTGATGCAGAACGCCAAGGTGCTGATCGCCAACTACCACGCGCTGGTGCCCGTGTACCTGGTGGTGGCGCTGCTGTACTGCGGTGTGAATTACGCGATCTCCAGGGCCAGCCGGCGGCTGGGCGGGCCGGCGGGCACTGCGCTACAAGGGACATCTGCAGCCTGAGAGCCTGTTCATGATCTTTTCATGGTGCCCGGTGCCATGCGCACATGCCTGGCAGGGCACGGCAATTGCCCCTACAGTGGCACGATGAGCACCACACCCATCACCTTCCCCAATGCCCACGGCACGCTGCTGGCCGGGCGCCTGGACCAGCCCGAGGACGCGCCGCGCGGCTGGGCGCTGTTCGCGCATTGCTTCACCTGCTCCAAGGACAGCCGCGCGGCGGTGTTCATCGCGCGTGCGCTGGTGGAGGCGGGCTTTGGCGTGCTGCGCTTTGACTTCACCGGGCTGGGCGAGAGCGGCGGCGATTTTGCCGACACGCATTTCTCCTCGAACGTGGACGACCTGGTGGCGGCGGCCGACTGGCTGCGCGCCAGGCACGGCGCGCCCGCGCTGGTGATCGGGCATTCGCTGGGCGGCGCGGCCATCCTCGCGGCCGGTGCGCGCATCCCGGACGCCCAGGCGTTTGCCACGATAGGCGCACCGTTCGAGCCCGAGCACGTGACGCACAACTTCGGCGCGCAGGTGCGGCAGATCGAAACCGAAGGCCGCGCCACGGTGCAGCTGGGCGGGCGCGATTTCACGATAGACCGCGCCTTTCTGGAGGACGTGCGCGGCCAGCGCCAGGCCGAGCGCATCCGCGCGCTGCGCCGCCCGCTGATGGTGCTGCATTCGCCGATCGACAAAACGGTGGATATCAGCAACGCCGGCGGCATCTTCCAGGCGGCGATGCATCCCAAATCCTTTGTCTCGCTGGACGATGCGGACCATCTGCTGTCACGCAAGGAAGATGCGCGCTACACCGCCAGCGTGATCGCGGCCTGGGCGGCGCGCTATCTGCCGGCCACTGCGCAGCCGCAACCTGGCAGCGCCGCAGCCACGGATGGCCTGGTGCATGTGGCCGAACGCGGCACCGGCGCCTACACCGTGGCGATCACCGCCGGGGCGCACCACTGGCTGGGCGACGAGCCCGCCAGCGTGGGCGGCGACGACCTGGGCCCCAGCCCCTACCAGATGCTGAGCGCGGCGCTGGGCGCCTGCACCGCGATGACGGTGCGCATGTACGCCAACCGCAAGCAGTGGCCGCTGGCGCGCGTGAGCGTGGCGCTCAGCCACGCCAAGATCCACGCGCGGGACTGCGCGGAGTGCGAGACCAGGGCGGGGCAGATCGACCGCATCGAGCGCTTCATCACCTTCGAGGGTGATCTGGATGCCGCGCAGCGCCAGCGCCTGCTGGAGATCGCTGACATGTGCCCGGTGCACCGCACGCTGCATTCCGAGGTGCAGGTGACCACGCGGGAAGGCCTGCCGCAATAGCTGCACGCGCAGCAGAAATCGGCGCGGCGGCGTATGCTGGTCTGGTGTGGAGGCACAGCATGAACAGCACGATTCCCGCAAGCCACGTACGCATCAAGCGCGCCTACGTGGCGCCCTCGCCCGACGATGGCGAGCGCATTCTGATCGACCGGCTCTGGCCGCGCGGCGTGAAAAAGGAAAACCTGCAGCTGGCGGAATGGAACAAGGACCTGGCGCCCAGCGCGGAGCTGCGCAAGTGGTTCAACCACGAGCCTGAACGCTGGCCGGAATTCCAGCGCCGCTACGCCGCGGAGCTGGCGCAAAGCCCGGAGCATTTCGCCGCGTTGCGCGCGCGTGCGCACCAGGGGGTGATCACGCTGGTGTATGGCGCGCACGATGAGGAAGTGAACAACGCGGTGGCGATGCGCGGTTATCTGCTGAGCCCCGATGGACTCACCATCAAGTAGAACGGAGAACGACATGGATCACGCGATGTACCCCGGGTTGGGCGACGCCAGCATCGCCCGCAAGCGCCGCGAACTGGCGCCCAGGCAGCTGGAAGCCTTTCGCGCCTTCAGCGCCGCCGCCTTTGCCGAGGGCGAGCTGGACGCCAAAACCAAGCAGCTGATCGCCGTGGCGGTGGCGCACGTGACGCAGTGCCCCTACTGCATCCGCGGCCACACCGACGGGGCGCTCAAAGCGGGCGCGACCGAAGGGCAGATCATGGAAGCGATCTGGGTGGCGGCCGAGATGCGCGCCGGCGGTGCCTATGCGCATTCGGCGCTGGCGATTGACCAGATGGCGGCGCACCAGGGCAAGACGCAGCAGGCTTGACGCCCCTGCGCTTCATACGACTTTGCATTCAAGCGGAAAACAAGGCGGGAAGCTGCAGATCAGTGCTGCAGCACGGCAAGGCGAGCCAACGCAGTGATACGCTTGAAGACGAAGCCGTATCAGTCGCGCCTGCGCGCGGTGTGCAAGATGGTCAGCACCTGAACTTCGTTGCCCCGCACGCGATAGACGGCAAGGTAGTGCCGGTGCAGCACCAGCTCGCGCGTGCCATACACGCGGCCCGGCCTTCCAAGTTCATGCTCACGTAGCGCTTGCAGCTTCTGGCGCAGTTCCTGCACAAAGCTGGTGGCCCGCACCGGGTTGTCTTTGGCGATCCATGCGGCAATTTCGTCCAGGCGCGCCAAAGCAAGGCGCGTCCAGCGGATGTCACGCACCATGACGGCGGAACACCGCAGAGACCTCTTCATCGCTGGCAAAGTCGCCGCGATCGGCTTGCGCAAGTCCAGCCTCGATGTCGCGTACCTGCCAGGTTTGCGCAGCCAGATAACTGTTCAAGGCTTCCAGCGTCACGAAACTCTTGGTGCGTGCCGTGGCTTGTGCCAGCGCCTCCAACTGCTCATAAAGCTCCGCTGGCAAACGTACGTTGATGGTTCGACTGGAAGACGTGGCTGCAGCAGACATGGCAGGCCCCTTGCATTGCTTGTAATACAGCGCATTGTATTCAACACACGCCGCATCAGCCCTCAGGTTCAGCCTCGGGAGAAGCGTCCAGCCCATCGGCATCACACCCCATGCGCGCCGCAGCCGTTGCAGGGCGAGCCCACGGGCGGCTTGGGCGGCGCGTTCACATGGCGCCAGACGCGCTGCGAGCCGGGCGGCATCTTGCGCAGGCGCATGGCGTCAGCCCCGCGCCAGCACCGGCGCGAGCGCCCTGCCGGTGTGCGTGGCCAGGCGCACCAGTTCCTCGGGCGTGCCGGCCGCGACGATGCTGCCGCCGCCCGCGCCGCCTTCGGGGCCGAGGTCGATCACCCAGTCGGCCTCGGCGATCACGTCGAGGTCGTGCTCGATCACCAGCACGCTGTGGCCGCCATCGACCAGGCGGTGCAGCACGCGGATGAGCTTGTCCACATCGGCCATGTGCAGGCCCACGGTGGGTTCATCGAGCACATAGAGCGTGTGCGGAGTTTTCTGGCCGCGGCGCGTGACGTCGTCGCGCACCTTGGTGAGTTCGGTCACGAGCTTGATGCGCTGCGCCTCGCCGCCCGACAGCGTGGGCGAGGGCTGGCCAAGCGTGAGGTAGCCCAGACCCACGTCTTTCAGCAGTTGCAGCGGGTGCGCGATCTGCGGCATGCTGGCGAAGAACGCCACGGCCTCGTCCACCTCCATCTGCAGCACTTCACCGATGCTTTTGCCGCGCCAGGTGACGGCCAGCGTCTCGGGGTTGAAACGCGCGCCGTGGCAGACCTCGCAGGGCAGCTTCACATCGGGCAGAAAGCTCATTTCTATGGTGCGCATGCCCTGGCCCTGGCAGGACGGGCAGCGGCCCTCGCCGGTGTTGAACGAGAAGCGTGCCGCGCCGTAGCCGCGCGCCTTGGCTTCCAACGTTTCGGCGAAGAGCCTGCGGATCAGGTCCCAGAAGCCGATGTAGGTGGCGGGGCAGGAGCGCGGCGTCTTGCCGATGGGGGTTTGATCGACTTCGAGCACGCGATCGATCGCCTCGAAGCCCGAGAGGCCCGCGCAGCCGGCGAGCGGCGGCGCCTTGCCGGCGTCCATGGCGTCACGCCCGGCCTTGGTCTGGCGCTGGGCGACCCAGGCCGCCACGTTGGTCAGCAGCACATCGCGCGCGAGCGTGGATTTTCCGGAGCCGGAAACCCCCGTGATGGCGACGAGGCGCTGCAGCGGAACGCGGGCGGTGAGGTGCTGCAGGTTGTGCAGGCTGGCGTCGTGCACGGTGAGCCAGGTTTTCACTCCCTCCCCCTCTGGGGGAGGGAGCAATACCGGGCGGCGGGGCTGCAAAGGGTGCCGCATCGCATGCAGCAGATAGCGCCCGGTCTGCGAATCGGGCGCGGCCTCTACGTCGGCCACGCTGCCTTCGGCGATCAAGCGCCCGCCGCGTTTGCCGGCGCTCGGGCCGATGTCGATCACATGCTCGGCGCGGCGGATGGTTTCTTCGTCGTGCTCGACCACGACCAGGGTGTTTCCCTTGCTGCTCAGGCTGTGCAGGGCGTTGAGCAGAATCTGGTTGTCGCGCGCGTGCAGGCCTATGGTCGGCTCATCGAGCACGTAGCACACGCCCTGCAGGTTGCTGCCGAGCTGCGCCGCCAGGCGGATGCGCTGCGCCTCGCCGCCCGAGAGGCTGGGCGCGCCGCGGTCAAGCGTGAGGTAGGAGAGGCCGACTTCTTCGAGGAAGGCGAGGCGGCTTTCGATCTCGGGCAGCAGGTCGCGTGCGATCTCCTGCGCGCGGCCCGCCAGCTTCAGCGCGCCGAACCAGGTACGCAATTGCTCGACGGAACAGCGTGCGAGCTCGGTAATGGCCACTCCAGTATTTCGCTCCCTCCCCCTCTGGGGGAGGGCTGGGGTGGGGGCTGGCGACGCATCCTCTGCACCACCGCCCAGCCCCCCTCCCAACCTCCCCCCAAGGGGGGGAGGAGCATCAACGCCGCCATCGCCAAACTCCAGCAGTACCGCACGCGCCACCGGGTTCAGCCGCGTACCCTGACAGGTCGGGCAAGGTACATCCTCCAGGTCTTCCAGCTCGGGCTCGCCAAAGGTCTTCTCGCGCCCCAGCTCGCGGTCGGGCTGCAGGGATTCGGCGATCACCTTGCGCTGCGCGCGCGTGAGCTGCACGCCGGTGCCCATGCAGTCCGGGCACCAGCCGTGCTTGCTGTTGTAGCTGAACAATCGCGGATCGGGCTCGGCGTAGGAAGTGGCGCAGACCGGGCAGGCACGCTGGGTGGAGAACACCTGCACGTGGCCGATGGCGGCCGTGGATTGCCCCGAACGCATCGCGGCTTCCAGGCCGTCCATGTGACTGATCACCTGCACCACGCCTTTGCCCAGCGCGAGTGCCTTTTCCAGCCATTCGCGCAAGTTCGCTTCATCGCTCGGGGAGACATCGAGGCTGATCACCGGCAGCTCGATGCTGTGCTCCTTGAAGCGGTCGATGCGCGGGAAGCCCGTGGTCGGCAGAAATTCGCCATCGACGCGCAGATGCGTGTAGCCGCGCGGGCGCGCCCAATCGGCCAGTTCGGTATAGACGCCCTTGCGGTTGACCACCAGCGGCGCCAGCAGCCCGATGTGCTGGCCGCGGTAGTCGCGCAGCACCTGCGCCACGATGCTTTCCACGCTCTGCGGCTGCACGGCGGCGCCGTCGTGGATGCAGTGCTGCACGCCGAGCTTGACGTAGAGCAGGCGCAGGAAGTGCCAGATCTCGGTGGTCGTGCCCACGGTGCTCTTGCGCCCGCCGCGCGAGAGGCGCTGCTCGATCGCCACCGTCGGCGGGATGCCGTAAACCGCATCCACCTCGGGCCGGCCGGCCGGCTGCACGATGGAGCGCGCGTAGGCGTTGAGCGATTCGAGGTAGCGCCGCTGGCCTTCGTTGAACAGGATGTCGAAGGCCAGCGTGGACTTGCCCGAGCCCGAGACGCCGGTGATCACGTTGAACTTGCCGCGCGGGATGTTGACCGAGAGGTGCTGCAGGTTGTGTTCGCGGGCGTTGATGATCTGGATGGCGTTAGCGGCTGCTCTTTCTCCCTCCCCTTTCGGGGCTGAAGGCTGCGGCTCCGGTTCCGCCTGCGCGGAACCGGACAGCCTGAAGAGCGGCGGCGTCCCGCCGCCAGCACCGGGGTTGGGGTGGGGGCCAGCGGCGCTGAAACGACCACCAGTCTCCCGCGATGCGCCCAAGCCCCCATCCCTGCCTTCCCCCAGAGGGGGAAGGGGTGAAAACTCGCGCGCCACCGGCACGCCCACGCCCAAGGTCTCTTCATATTCGCGCAGCGCCTGCGCGGTGTACGACGTCGGGTGCTGGCGCAGTTCCTCCGGCGGCCCGAAGGCCACGAGCTCGCCGCCGCCCTCGCCCCCATTCGGCCCGAGGTCTATCACCCAGTCGCTCGCGCGGATCACGTCCAGGTTGTGCTCGATGACGATGAGCGAGTGGCCGGCATCCAGCAGCTTGCGCAGCGCGCGCATCAGCTTGGCGATGTCGTCAAAGTGCAGGCCGGTCGTCGGTTCATCGAACAGAAAAAGCTGGCCCTTGCGCGCCAGCGCCTGCTGCGACTTGGCGCGCGAGCGCGCGGCCTCGGCCAGGAAACCCGCCAATTTCAGCCGCTGTGCCTCACCGCCCGAGAGCGTGGGCACGGGCTGGCCCAGGCGCACGTACTCCAGTCCCACGTCCACGATGGGAGCCAGCGCGCGTTTCACCTCGGCATCGTGCGTGAAGAGCTGCGCCGCCTCGCTCACCGTGAGCTCCAGCACGTCGGCCACATTCAGCAGCCGCCCGCCGCGCTCTATGCGCACCTCCAGCACCTCGGGGCGGTAGCGCTGGCCGTTGCAGTCCGGGCAGCGCAGGTAGACGTCGGAGAGAAACTGCATCTCCACATGCTCGAAGCCCGAGCCGCCGCAGGTGGGGCAGCGCCCGTCGCCGCTGTTGAAGCTGAACTTGGCGGCGCCATAGCCACGCTCCGTGGAGAGCGGCGCGGCGGCGAAGATGTCGCGGATGCCGTCCCACGCGCCGACGTAGCTCGCCGGGTTGGAGCGCGCGGTCTTGCCGATCGGCGACTGATCGACGAAGACCGCGTCACTCAGAAAATCGGCGCCCAGCAGCCGGTCGTGCGCGCCCGGCGCCTCGGTGGCCTTGCCGAAGTGGCGCATCAGCGCCGGGGCCAGCACGTCCTGAATCAGCGTGGATTTGCCCGAGCCCGAGACGCCCGTGACGGTGACGAGGCGTTGCAGCGGAAATTCCACCGTGAGGTTTTTGAGGTTGTGCTCACGTGCGCCCTCGAGGATCAGACGCGGCGTGGAGGCCGCCACCAGGCGCTTGAAACCCATGCCGACTGACTTGCGCGCGCCGAGGTACTGGCCGGTGAGCGTGTCGGCGTGGCGCAGCGCGTCCACGCTGCCATCGAACACGATGCGCCCGCCGCGCTCGCCCGGCCCTGGGCCCATGTCGATCACGCGATCGGCCGCGAGCATCACCGCCGGGTCGTGCTCGACGACGACCAGGGTGTTGCCGGCATCGACCAGACGCCGCATGGCCTGCGTGATGCGATCCATGTCGCGCGGATGCAGGCCGATGCTGGGCTCATCGAGCACGAACAGTGTGTTGACCAGCGAAGTGCCGAGCGCCGTCGTGAGGTTGATGCGCTGCACCTCACCGCCGGAGAGCGTGCGGCTTTGTCGGTCCAGCGTGAGGTAACCGATGCCGACATCGCACAGGTATTTGAGGCGGGTGGCGATTTCTTCGAGGATCTGGCGGCGGGCCTGCATTACCGCTCCCTCCCCCTCCGGGGGAGTCACAACTCCTTCTCCCTCCCCCTCTGGGGGAGGGTTGGGGTGGGGGCTTGCAGCGCCTGAATCAGGCGACCCGGCTTGACCAAGCGCCGTCGGCCCCCACCCCTGCCCTCCCCCGGAAGGGGAGGGAGAAGACAGCCGCTGCACGAACTGGCGAAGCCGGGAAAGCGGCAACATCATCAGATCATGCAGGCACAGCCCCGGCAGCGCTTCCAATTGCGCGCGCGTCCAGCGCACCCCCTGCGGCATAAAGCGCTGCGACGGCGCAAGCACCGCATCCGCATCCTCCTTCCCCCCCACCCGCCACAGCAGGCTCTCATGCTTGAGCCGCGCCCCCGCGCACGCCGGGCACTGCGTATAGCTGCGGTACTTGGAGAGCAGCACCCGGATGTGCATCTTGTACGCCTTGGTCTCCAGGTAGGCGAAAAAGCGCTTGATGCCGTACCACTGCCGGTTCCAGTTGCCCTCGCGGTAGTCGGGCGTGCCATCGATCACCCAGCGCTGCTGCGCCTCGGTGAGCTTGGCCCAGGGCGTGTCGCGCGGAATGCCGGCGGCCTCGCCCCAGCGCATCAGGTCGTCCTGAATTTCCTTCCACGCCGGCGTCTGGATCGCCTTGATCGCGCCGGCGCGCAGCGTCAGCTTCTCGTCGGGAATCACCAGCCCCCAATCGACGCCGATCACGCGCCCGAACCCCCGGCAGGTCTCGCACGCGCCCGCGGGCGAGTTGAACGAGAACATCGAGGCCACCGGCTCGCTGTAGCGGATGTCGCTCTCCGGGCAATGCAGGCCCGTCGAGAAGCGCCAGATTTCGGGTTCACCCTCATCGTCTGGCAACGCATACACCGCCATGCGGGAGCCGCCACGCAGCAGTGCGGTCTCGATCGCCTCCATCACCCGTGCGCGCTCGGCCTTGCTGAAACGGAAACGGTCGGCCACCACATCCAGCAGCTTTTTGCCATCCACCTCGCGCTCGGCCTGCACGCGGGTGAAACCGCTGGCCGACAGCCACTGCTGCATCTGCTCAGCCGTGGTGCCGCCCGGCAGCTCGGCGGCGAACGTGAGCACGATGCGCGGATCGCCCTGCGCGGCGCAGCGCCGCGCGAGTTCGTCGTGAATGCTCTGCGGCGAATCGTGGCGCACCGCCAGCGCGGTCTCGCGGTCAAACAGCTCGGCCGCGCGCGCGAACAGCAACTTCAGATGGTCGTTCAACTCCGTCATCGTGCCGACGGTGGAACGCGAACTGCGCACCGGGTTGGTCTGGTCGATGGCGATCGCGGGCGGCACGCCCTCCACCTTGTCCACCGCCGGCTTGTCCATGCGATCCAGGAACTGGCGCGCGTAGGGGCTGAAGGTCTCCACATAGCGCCGCTGCCCCTCGGCGTAGAGCGTGTCAAACACCAGGCTGGACTTGCCCGAGCCGCTGGGCCCGGTGACCACCGTCAGCGTGCCGGTGGCGATGTCCAGATCAAGGTTCTGCAGATTGTGCTGGCGGGCTCCGCGGATGCGGATGCTTCCCTGAGACATGTGGCTGGCCTTTGCGCGGGTGGGGCCAAAATTCTAGGCCGCGTGGCGCATCCAAGGTGGGGCAAGGGCTTTCCTGCCCTTGCTGCAACCATGCCACTCCGAAAACGGGTTCAAGCCGGATGCCGCGTGCGCACCCAATCCCCGAGCGCATCCGTCATGCGCGACTGCCAGCCGGGGCCGGTCGCCTTGAAGGCTGCCAACACCGAATCGGGCACACGCAGGGAGATCGCCGTCTTTGGCTCGCCCTGCACGGGGCGGCCGCGCTTGCGCTCGATCAGCACCGCGATGGCCTGGGTTTCTTCCACTGCCTGCGCATCTTGCAGGACGGTGCGGCGCACACGCTCCCAGTCCGTGCCCGACTGCCCTTGTGCACGTGCGCGGCGCATTTGCTCACTGGTCAGGGAAGTGATTTTCGAGCCAGTCATGGTAGGCACTCCTTTCATCGCTATGGGCCGGGCGGAAGCTCACAATTCGGCAGCATTCACCGCGCTGGACAAACGCCACCGACAAAACCACCAGCACCTCAAACACATACGCCAGCGCCTGCGAACGGGCTTCGCCGCCACGCGGGCTGTCCATGATCCGGACGAATTCGCTCTCCAGCACAAGGTCGGCATCTGCGAAGTCCAGCCCATGCTTGGCCAGATTGACAGTGCGCTTGGCTTCGTCCCACTCATAAATCATGGTTGGCGGTTATTGTATATACAAAATTCACTCGATCAAGAAGGGGGAGCTCGGCGCCCACGCGCCCGCTTCACCTTGCCCACCGGCAGCAGGCTGGTGAGCTGCTGGTAGCGCGCGAACAGAAACGCCACGCGCTCGGCGTCGTTCTTCCAGGTTTTCTTGCCGCCGCACAGCGCGTAGGCTGCGTCCACGGCCGCGTCGAGCTTCTGGTGCGCGCGCAGCAAGGCGGGCGGCATGGTGAGCGGGTCGTACAGGTCGGCGAGGCTGCTGCCGGGGAACTGGGCGCGGGCGTCGAGCACGGTTTGTGCAGCGGTTTCGATAGCTTCTTGCGCTTTGTGGGCGGGCGCTGGAGGCTGATTTTGCCCTGATTCTGACGGCAGATCAGGCCAGGGGAAGTTGTTGTAGACGATGGCGGCGGAGTAGCGGAAATCGTTTTTCAGGCGTCCCCCGACGGCGCGCATCCAGGCGTTGTGCATGGCGCTGCCGAGAACGCCGAATTCGCGCAGACTGGCGTGGTCAACGAACAGGCTGGTGTTGTTGATCAGCGCCTCGGGCGGCATGAATCCGATAGGGACGTAGCGGCGCCGCTCCGACGAAGTCTTCGGGATGTAGAGGTAGTGGCCCTGCGGCTGGCGCAGTTCGCCAAACAGCGTGGGCGTGGCAGCCAGCGCGGCGGTGGCGGCGCGCTGGCTGCGCTGGCGGAACTGGCGCACCTGCTCCACCCGCTGCAGCACCAGCGGCATGCCGCGCAGCAAAGCGGGGGAAGCGTCTTTGAGCCACAGGCACCAGCGAAAGCGGCCATTGAGAAAATCCTCACCGCTGTAGAGCTTGCGCAGCAGCGTGTGGGCATCAGGGTGGCTGGCGCGCACGGCGTCGGCCTGCGCATCGTCCAGCAGAAAGTGCCCATCGTCGATCAGCGCGCTGCCTTCCAGAATGCCGGGCACATCGGCGATCGGCTGCAAGCGTTTGACCAGCACCACGTCGGGCGCATCCACCAGATAGGGATTGATATGCGCGGCAGGCACGGCCAGCGGTTCGCCCTTGATGTCTTCGTATTCGTAGATGGTTTTTTCTTCCACCTCCTGCAGGCCGAAGCCGACGATGACGCAATGCACCGCCGCCTTGCCCCTGGCCTCGTTGCTCCACGAGAAGGTGCGGTGCGCGAAGTGGATGTGCACGCCCTGCGCCAGCAGCCAGTCCCAGAGCACGCCGACCTGTTCGCCCTGGGTGATGCTGTTGGTGGAGACGAAGGCGGCACGCGGTTTTGCTCCTTCCCCTCTCGGGGCTGAAGGCCGCGGCTCCAGTTCCGCCTGCGCGGAACTGGACGGCCTGAAGAGCGGCGGCGTCTCGCCGCCAGCACCGAGGTAGGGATGGGGGCTTGCGGCGCTTGCAAAGGCAGGTGCTTCGGCCATCTCCGCCAGCCCCCACCCCTGCCCTCCCCCAGAGGGGGAGGGAGTTGGAATCGCGCCCTCTCCAAAGGAGGTTGGAGTTGAAACGCCCTGCAAATAGCACGTGGCTTTCACGTACCAGGCAGAGACGAAATCCAGCACGCCAAAGCCCTTGATGTGCCCCATCACGCGCTCGAAATCGGCCTTTTGCGCGGCGCTTTGCTCCTTCTTTCCAAGGAACGGCGGATTGCCCAGCACATAGCTGCACTGCTCTGCCGGCAGCACCGCGTTCCAATCCAGCGTAAGCGCGTTGCCGTGCACCACATGCGGCGCGTTCTTGAGCGGGATGCGCGCAAAGTACATGCCGAATTCCTCGCTCACGCGCAGGTTCATCTGATGATCGACCAGCCACAGCGCCACCTGCGCGATCTGCGCGGGGAATTCCTCGATTTCGATGCCGTAGAACTGATCGACATCCAGGCTGATGAGCTGGTGTACGTCCAGGCTTTGCTGGCCGCTCTGGTAGCTGGCACGCAGGATGTCGAGCTCCAGCAGGCGCAGCTCGCGGTAGCTGATGACGAGGAAGTTGCCGCAACCGCAGGCCGGGTCGAAAAAGCTCAGGCGCCGCAGCTTTTTGTGGAATTCAAACAGGCGGCTCTTGTTGCCCTTCACCTTGTGGAACTCGGCCCAGAGCGCATCGAGAAACAGCGGTTGGATGAGCTTGAGGATGTTCTCCTCGCTGGTGTAGTGCGTGCCCAGGTTGCGGCGGGCGGTCGTATCCATGATGCTCTGGAACAGGCTGCCGAAGATGGCCGGCGAAATGGCCGACCAGTCGAGCGCGCAGGCATCGAGCAGCGCGTCGCGCATCGCGGCGTCAAAGTCGGCCATGGGCAGCGGTTCTTCAAACAGGCGGCCGTTGACGTAGGGGAAGGCTGCAAGCTGCTCGTCCAGGTGTTTGCTGCGCTGCGGCTCGGGCGTGTTGAGCACCTGAAAAAGCTGCGCCAGGCGCGGGCCGAGGTCGCCGCCGTCGGCCTGCGTGCGCTCTTCGATGAACAGGCGCAACGCGTTGGCGGGCTGGAAGATGCCGGTGTCGTCGGCAAACATGCAAAACAGCAGGCGCACCAGCAGCACTTCGAGCGGGTGGCCTTCGTAGCCCGAATTTTTGAGCGCATCGTGCAGGCGGCCCATGCGCTCGGCCGCGTGGATGTTGACGGGGTTCTGCGCCTTGATTTCCTGCGCCTTGTAGCCCGCGATGAAGCCGAACAGGCGCACATGCTTGTGCAGGTCTGCGAGCGCAAATTCCACCGCCCGGCCGCTGGCGAGCTGATGCACGCGAAAGCGCGCGAAGTCGCAGACGATGATGATCTGCGGCAGGTCTCGCTCCAGAATGCCGGGGAAGTAGCCCAGCGCCTGGTCAAACGCCGCATCCAGGTTTTTGCCGCGCGATTTCTGCTCCACTAGCAGCATGCCGGGCCAGAACAGATCGACGAAGCCCTGCCCGCCGCCGTGCTTCTTGACGTTCAGCTCGAAGGTGGCAACGCGCTTGTCGGTGATGCCGAAAATTTCGAAGAACGCAATCCAGAAGAGCTTGGCCTCGGAGTCTTCGTTGGCGGCGCCTTCCCAGGTGCGGCTGAAGGCGAGCGCGCGGGATTTGATCTCGTTCCAGGACAGGGGCATGGCGGGTTTATATCAAACGTGGCTGTTTGCCTTGTCCATCAAGCGCGGGCAGCTATTGAATTTGCAATGGAATTGTCGCGCCGCAAGCCCCTCACCCCTCCCGGGGGCTGCAGCAAGACGCTGCGCTCTTCAGGCTGTCCAGTTGCGCGCAGGCGCAACCGGAGCCGCAGCCTTCAGCCCCAAAGGGGCGAGGGTGATAGGCCGCGCCCATTTTGTCCAACGGCGACAAGTCAAGCCGGTTTTTCTCCCTCTCCCTCTGGGAGAGGGTTGGGGTGAGGGCACACGGCCCCTAAAACCACCCATCCCCCTCCAGATACGCCCGCAGCATCGGCAGGCTGTCCAGCCCCCAGAAGTGCTTGCCACCTACCTCGAACATCGGCACGCCGAACACCCCATTCGCAGCCGCTTCGTCGGTGTTGGTGCGCAGCAGTTGCTTGGCATGCGCGGCGGCGTCGCCCTCGGGGTGCCACTGCTCGGCCAGCGATTGCGTCAGTTGCTCCATGCGCTCGGGTGCGAGTGGGTCAAGCCCGCCCAGCCAGACATGGCGCAGCACCGTGCCCGCGACGTAGCGGTTGATAAAGCCGTCCTCACTGGTGGTGAGCGCCAGACGCAGCAGCGGGAGGCTGTTGAACGGGAACTGCGGCGGGTAGTCCAGCCCGCAACCGAGCGAGTGACCCAGCCAGCGCACATGCCGTTCGGTCCACGCCTTTTTGGGTGCAACGCCCACGGGGCCAGGGTTGCTGAACTGCTGCAGCAGCGCACCCAGCACCACGGGCTTGTAGCGCACGCGCAGGCTCAGGTCCTGCAGCGCCTCGGGCAGGCGGTTGAAGGCCAGCCACGAATAGGGCGAGACGAAATCCAGATAGAAGGTGATATCGTGCATGGCAGCTTCCATTCAAAAGAAATGTGGACCTGGCGCTTATGCAGCAAGCGCAAGCAGCTATGGTCTACGAAGTAGACTTGGGCGCCTGCACCACATCTGCCAGCGGGGCACCGGTCAGCCGTTCCAGGTCCTGGGGTTTCAGGCGAAACACGGTGTGCGGGTGCCCGGCCGCGGCCCAGATTTCTTCAAAGCGCAGCAGCTCGCGGTCGATCAGGGTGACGGGCGCTTGGGTGAAGCCGACGGGCGAAACGCCGCCGATGGTGAAACCCGTGGCCTCCTTGACGAAATCCGCATCGGCCCGGCCAATGGGGCCGATCAGCGCGCTGACCTTCTTCTCATCGACGCGCCGGTCGCCCGAGGTGACGACGAGCACCGCAGCCCCATCGCTCTTTCGCCGGAAGATGATGCTCTTGGCGATCTGGCCGACGACGATGCCCAGCGCATCGGCCGCCTCTTGCGCGGTGCGCGCCGAGTTGTCGAGCATCTGCGGCGCATGGGGGTGGCCGGCTGCCTGAAGTGCGGCGACCACGCGCTGCACGCTTTCATTGGAAGGGAGTGGGGTTGTGTCTGGCATAGAGCGTCAACTTTAGCGCGCCCCGGCCTCCTGCAACAGGGTCGCCACCGCGCTCTGCCCCTTCTGCCGCGCATGCTGCAGGGCCGTCACGCCCTGCGCATCGGCCAGATTCAGATCGGCCCTGGCGGCAATGAGCTGGCCCACGATGGCCAGGTGCCGCGCCCCGCCGTCACCCAGAATCACGGCTTCAAGCAGGCAGGTCCAGCCCAGGCGGTTGATGTGGTTCGCATCCACGCCGGCGGCGATCAGCAGGCGCACCGTCTGCACATGCCCGCGCTCGCAGGCCGGAATCAAGGCGGTGCCGCCGTAGCGGTTCACGCTCTTGAGGTCTGCGCCGTGGGTGAGGGTGAGCTGCAGAATTTCGTTGTAGCCACGCGCACCGGCGAGCAGGTAGGCACTGTCGCTGACCGCGTCCTTGGCGTTCACGTCGGCACCGGCCTCGATGAGCAGGTGCGCTGCTTCAACGCGGTTGTTCTGCGTGGCCAGCAGCAGCGGCGTGCGGCCTTGCGCATCGCGTTCGTTCAGCGGTACCTGCGTGGCGAGCAGAGTCCGCAGCGCGGCAAGATCGTTGCGTTCCACCGCTTCGTGCAGGCCGCTGGCCTGTGCGTTGGCGCTGCCAAGGCCCGTCATGCACATCACAACCGCGGCTTGCAGCATGCTGCGTCTGGACAAGTGCCTCATGCTTTCAACCTGCGCGCGCCACGCGGCCCACAAAGGCCAGGCTTGCCCCCATGGCCATCAGCACGCCGCCGATGACGCGGTTCTGCACCCGCCGGGTGCGTGCCGACGAGAGCCAGCGGCGCAGGCTGGAGGCCAGCGCGGCATAGCCGTGCATCACCACCACATCCACGCTCAAGGTGGTTGCCAGCAGGATCAGCAACTGCAGCCACAGGGGGCGATCGGGGCTGAGGAACTGCGGCAGGACGGCCACCATGAACACGATGCCCTTGGGGTTGGTCGCATTCGTGAACAGCCCGAGCGTGAAGCGCTGGCGCGCGCTCAGCGCTTGCTGCGGGGCGGTCGAGGCCCCATCCGGCGCCGCCAGCACCGGCGCATTCCACTGCTTGAAACCCAGCCACAGCAGGTAGGCCGCACCCAGCACCTTGACCACCGTGAAGGCGACGCTGGACGCCAGCAGCAGCGCCCCTATGCCCGCGCCCGCCGCCAGCAGGATGATCGCCAGCCCGGCCTGCAGCCCGAGGATGGTGGCGCTGGCCTGGCGCACGCCATAGGCCAGGCCGTGGCTCATCGAGAGCACCGCGCCCGAGCCGGGCGAGAGCGCAATCGCCCACGAGGCGACGAAATACGCCAGCCACACATGCAGGTCCATCGTCGCCTCACCCTGCCCGTTTGTTGAGGATGGCGACCGCCACGCGCGATTGCGGCTTCTTGCCGATGGCGTTGCTGATGAAGGCACCGGCATCGACGAGCTTGTCCAAGTCTATGCCCGTCTCTATACCCAGGCCGTTCATCAGCCAGACCACATCCTCGGTCGCCACATTGCCCGTCGCGCCCCTGGCGTAGGGGCAGCCGCCCAAGCCTGCGACCGAGGATTGGAAGTTCCACACCCCCATCTGCAGCGCGGCGACGGTGTTGCCTATCGCCTGCCCATAGGTATCGTGGAAATGCCCGGAGATGTGGGCGATGTCGTAGTGCTTGAGCGTGGCCTCGATCGCGCGCTGCACCTTGAGCGGCGTGCCCACGCCTATGGTGTCGGCCACGTCCACGCGCTGCACGCCAATGCCGCGCATCAGACCCGCCAGGTATTCCACACGCGATGGCGCAATCTCACCTTCATAGGGGCAGCCCACGGTGCAGCTCATCGCGCCGCGCACCCCTATACCAGCCGCGAGTGCTGCTTCAACGACAGGAGCAAAGCGCTCCATGCTCTCGGCAATCGAGCAATTGATGTTCTTCTGGCTGAAGGCTTCGCTCGCGGCGCCGAAGACGACGATTTCGTCGGGCCTGTCCTGCACCGCCGCCTCCCAGCCCTTGAGGTTGGGCACCAGCACGCTGTAGCGCACGGCGCTGTCGCGCGCGATGCCGGCCATCACCGCATGGTTGTCCGCCATCTGCGGCACCCATTTGGGCGAGACGTAGCTCGTCACCTCGATCTCGCGCAGGCCGGCCGCCTGCAGTTTGGCCACCAGCGCGATCTTGTCGCCGCTGACCACCGGCGATTTTTCGTTCTGCAGCCCGTCGCGCGGGCCGACGTCGATGATGCGTACCTGGTTCGGATAATCCATGGGGTGGGTCTCCTCAGGCTGCAGCTTCAAGCTTGAGCAATTCATCGCCTTCGGCCACCTGATCGCCCGGCGCGTAGATCAACTCTGCCACCACGCCGTCGCGCGGTGCGGCGATGGTGTGCTCCATCTTCATCGCCTCCATCACCGCCAGCGCCTGGCCTTTGCTGACCTTGTCACCCGCCTTCACGGCAAACGAGACCACCTTGCCCGGCATGGGGGCCGTCAGGCGCCCACCCTCTTCCTGTGCCGCGCTGGCCTGCACCAGCTGATCGATCATGCGGATGCGCGTGGCGCCCTGCGGTGCAAAGACGTGCAGCGTTCCGCCGTGGGCGTACACCATGAGTGCTTCACGCTGCGCGCCAAAGCGCAGATCGATCGCGCCGTCCGGTCTGCGCTCGAATTCCAGCGCGCCCGCTACCGCCTGCGCCCCTTCCCCCACCGTCAGTTGCAATGCCCCATCGTGGCCGTAGTGCAACTGCGCCTTGGCATCGGCATCGCCAAACTGCAGCGCCAGCCGACGCGTGAACGCGCCATGCGATTGCCAGCCATCGCGGCGGCTGAACGGGTCGTTCGTTTCCTGCGCGCGCTCGGCCAGCAGGGTGTGCGCCACGGCCGCGGCGGCGGCCAGGGGCAGGCCCACCGGCTCCTGGTGGAACAGCACGGCGCGCTCGCGCTCTATCAGGGCGGTGTCCAGTTGCGCCGTGGCAAAGGCGTGGCTGGTGACCAGACGGCGCAGAAACTGCAGATTGGTGGACAGGCCCACGATATGCGTTGCGGCGAGCGCCGTCGCCATGCGCGCGAGAGCCTCCTCGCGCGTGCCGCCATGCACGATGAGCTTGGCCACCATGCTGTCGTAGAACGGACTGATGGCATCGCCCTCGCGCACGCCGTCGTCAAAGCGCACGTGGATGCCGGTGCCACCGAAAGCCGCGCGCTCGAAGCCCACGTGCGGCGGCTTGCGGTAGACGGCGAGCTGCCCGGTGGCGGGCAGGAAGTCATTGTCCGGCGTCTCGGCGCAGATGCGCGCCTCGATCGCGTGGCCGGTGATGTGCAGATCCCGCTGGGTGCAGGGCAGCGGCTCGCCCGCCGCCACGCGCAGCTGCCACTCCACCAGATCCTGGCCGCTGATGGCTTCGGTCACCGGGTGTTCGACCTGCAGGCGCGTGTTCATCTCCATGAAGAAGAACTGCATCTGCTCGGGGTGGGCGTAGCCGCCAGGCTGCTCGACGATGAATTCCACCGTGCCGGCGCCGACGTAATTCACTGCCTTGGCCGCCGCCACCGCCGCCTCGCCCATCTTCTGGCGCAGCTCGGGCGTGAGGCCGGGCGCGGGAGATTCTTCGAGCACCTTCTGGTGGCGCCGCTGGGTGGAGCAATCGCGCTCGAAGAGATAGACGCAGTTGCCCTGCGTGTCGCCAAAAATCTGGATTTCGATGTGGCGCGGGCGCTGCACCAGTTTTTCGATCAGCACCGCGTCGTTGGCAAAGCTGTTGATCGCCTCACGCTTGCACGAGGCCAGGGCTTCGGCGAAGTCGGCGCTCTTGTAGACCTCGCGCATGCCCTTGCCGCCGCCGCCCGCGCTGGCCTTGATGAGCACCGGGTAGCCGATCTGGTCGGCCTCGCGCTGCAGCAGGGCCGGGTCCTGGTCTTCGCCCTGGTAGCCCGGCACCAGCGGCACGCCCGCCTTGGCCATCAGGCGCTTGGATTCGGCCTTCAACCCCATGGCCTGGATGCTCGCTGGCAGCGGGCCGATGAAGACCAGCCCGGCATCGGCGCAGGCCTGCGCAAAGTGCGTGTTCTCGCTCAAGAAACCGTAACCGGGGTGAATCGCTTCGGCACCCGTGGCCTTGGCGGCATCGATGATGGCCTGCCAGCGCAGGTAGCTGTCCTTGGGCGCGCTGGCGCCGATGTGCACCGCCTCGTCGCAGGCGGCGACATGCTTGGCATGCGCATCGGCGTCGGAATACACCGCCACCGCTTTCACGCCCATGCGGCGCGCGGTCGCCGCGACACGGCAGGCGATTTCGCCGCGGTTGGCGATCAGGATTTTCTTAAACATGGCGCCCTCCGCGGCTCATCGCCTGCTGCACGCTGGCGCGTGCCAGGCAATTTGACGAAACGTCTGCTGCGCAGCCGTTTTCTCCTCGGTTTGCTATCAGAATTTTCTTGAACATTCACGCCACCTTCACAGAACCTGAAAACACGGATGACACGCGCCTGAAAACGGCGCGCAGGAATTTGAACAACACCACCAGCAAAACGACTGAAATTGCCAGCACCACGATCAGCGCTGCGGCAAACCACAGCGGGTGCTGCAGCGCCAGCCACAGCGCCGCGACGACGATGCCATCCTCGAAGAACGACAGCCCCCAGTTGGAAAACGGCTCGGGCGAGAGATTGGCCGCCGCGCGCGTGGTCATCTTGGTGGCGAGCGCGGTGGCCGAGAGCGAACCGCCCAGCAGACCCGCCACCAGCGCCATGGTCGAATCGTTCATGCCGAACACGCTGGCCGCCAATGCTGCCCCGGCGGGCACGCGGATGAAGGCGTGGATGGTGTCCCAGACGCTGTCCAGCCACGGAATCTTGTCGGCGAAAAATTCGATGAACAGCATGGCGCCGCTCACCATCAGCACCACCGGATGCTGCAGCGCCGCCAGACCCGCCGGCAAGTTGACCCACCCAGAAGCCCCCGCCAGCCCCACCAGAAACACCACCGCATACAGCCTGAGACCGCTGGCCCAGCCCAGGGCGGCCGCCAGCGCCAGCAGCTTGGTCAAGTCCCAGCCCGCCGCCACGCCGCCGACCTGCGACCCCAGGCCGCCCCACCATTGCTGCAGGTCCGTCAAGGCGGTTTCCATGGTGCGTCTCTCCCGTTGCCCCGTTCAGTGCGCCAGCCAGCCCGGCTTGCGCTTCTGCAGAAAACCCTGCACACCGTCCTTGCCCTCGCTGCTCGCGCGGATGTCGGCGATGCCGCGCACCGTCTCGGCGATCAGCGCCGCGTTGATCTGCTGCTGCGCCACATCCTGCACCAGGCGCTTGGTGGCGCGGACTGCGTTGGGGCTGGCACTGCACAGCGCGCGGACCCAGTTTTCCACCACCGCGTCCAGCCCGTTCAGCGGAGCGACCTCATGGACCAGGCCGATGCGCAGCGCTTCGGCGGCGGTAAAGCGCTCCGCCGTCAGAAAGTACCGGTGCGCCGCACGCGGGCCCATCGCGCGGATGACGTAGGGGCTGATGGTGGCCGGCGCCAGGCCGAGCTTGACCTCGCTCAGGCAGAAGTGCGCGGTATCGACGCTGACGGCCAGGTCGCACACCGCGACCAGCCCCATGCCGCCGGCATAGACATCGCCCTGCACGCGGGCAACGGTGGGCTTGGGGCATTCATACATCACGCGCAGCATTTCGGCGAGTTTGGCCGCGTCGGCAATGTTTTCCTCGTGCGTGTAATCCGCCATGCGGCGCATCCAGTTCAGATCCGCCCCCGCGCAAAACGCCGGGCCTTCGGCCGCCAGCACGATGGCGCGCACGCCGGCATCAGCGCCCAGCCGCGCGAACGCCTGCGTCAGCTCGGCGATCACTTCATCGTTGAAGGCGTTGCGCACTTCGGCCCGCGCGAGCGTGACGTTGGCGGTGTGGTCGTGCTGGTCGATACGCAAGGCGGATGGCATGGCTGGACTTTCTCTTGCTGCAGATGATTCAGAGCAGGCATGGCGGCGAGACGAATCTCACTGACCCCACACCCGCAGGCCGCGATGCAGAGCCATCGCGTCGTAATCGCGATCGCTGTGCAATAAAAAATAGTCTTGTTCGATGCAGAACGCGCCGATCATCACGTCGATGCTGCTGCGTATGGTGATGCCGCGCGCACGCAGCTGGCGGTAGTGCTCGGCGGCCGCAACCGCCAGGTCTTCACCGCTGCAGGGTTCGACGCTGAGGGTTTGCAGCAGCAGGCGCGCCTGGCGCAATGCGCGTTCGTGGCGAAAGCCGCGCAGCACTTCATACAGCACCAGGTCAGGGACCACCAGGCGCGTGTGGCCATCAGCCAGCAAGCGATCGAGCTCGTCGCACGCGGCCGCGGGCCGGTCGTTGAAAAAATCGATCCACACGCTGGAATCAACGACGAGCACGGCGGCCTGCTTTCTTGTCGCCACCCGCCGCCGCGGCAGTGCTTTGCGGCTTGTAGCGCGCGCGCGGCTCCTGCGCCGTCAACGCGGATTGCGGAGCAAGTGCTTCCTCGGGCTCGTCGGGATCGGGCTGTGTCCAGTCAATGGATTCGTCGCCCTCCCACTTGAGCTTGCCCTTCCACTTGAGTATCTCGCGGTACGCCGCCTGCCGTGCCAGCAGGCGCAGCCCGGCTTCCACCGTTTCCTTCTTGGTGGTGAAAGGGCCGGCATGCATGGCCTTGGCCAGCAAGTCGTCGTCGATGTCGATATTGGTTCGCATGTCAATGTGTATTTAATACCTAATGAGTACACATTATGCGCTTCACATGCGGAAAACGCCAAATTTTGTATCGTCGATCGGTGCGTTGCGCGTGGCTGCCAGACCCAGCGCGAGCACACGGCGCGTGTCGGCCGGGTCGATCACGCCGTCGTCCCACAGGCGGGCGCTGGCGTAATAGGGGTGGCCCTGCTCTTCGTACTGCTGGCGGATCGGCGCCTTGAAGGCTTCTTCTTCCTCGGCGCTCCAGTGGCCGCCCTTGTGCTCGATGCCGTCGCGCTTGACGGTGGCCAGCACGCTCGCGGCCTGCTCGCCGCCCATCACGGAGATGCGCGCGTTCGGCCACATCCACAGAAAGCGTGGCGAATAGGCCCGCCCGCACATGCCGTAGTTGCCCGCGCCAAAGCTGCCGCCGATGATGATGGTGAATTTGGGCACCGCCGCCGTGGCCACCGCCGTGACCAGCTTGGCGCCGTGGCGGGCGATGCCTTCGTTCTCGTACTTGCGCCCGACCATGAAGCCGGTGATGTTCTGCAGGAAGATCAGCGGCACCTTGCGCTGGCAGCACAGCTCGATGAAGTGTGCGCCCTTCTGCGCCGATTCGCTGAACAGAATGCCGTTGTTGGCGATGATGCCCACCTGCATGCCCTCGATGCGCGCGAAGCCGCAGACCAGCGTGGTGCCAAAACGCGCCTTGAACTCGTCAAAGGCGCTGGCATCGACGACGCGGGCAATGATCTCGCGCACGTCAAAGGGCTTGCGCGTATCCGTCGGAATCACGCCATAGAGTTCTTTTGCTCCATATTTGGGAGCTTCCGGCGCAATGTCACCGGGCGTTGCAGCCTTGTTTTTATTCAAATTCGCCACGGCCTGCCGCGCCAGCGCCAGCGCATGCATGTCGTTTTGCGCCAAATGGTCCGCCACGCCCGAAAGGCGCGTGTGCACGTCGCCGCCGCCCAGGTCCTCGGCGCTCACCACCTCGCCGGTGGCAGCCTTCACCAGCGGTGGGCCACCGAGGAAGATGGTGCCCTGGTTTTTCACGATGATGGATTCGTCGCTCATCGCCGGTACGTAGGCGCCGCCCGCCGTGCAAGAGCCCATCACCACGGCGATCTGCGCGATGCCCTGCGCGCTCAGGTTGGCCTGGTTGTAGAAGATGCGGCCGAAGTGTTCGCGGTCGGGGAAGACCTCGTCCTGGTTGGGCAGGTTGGCGCCGCCCGAATCCACCAGGTAAATGCAGGGCAGGCGGTTCTGCTGCGCGATCTCCTGCGCGCGCAGGTGCTTTTTCACCGTGATCGGGTAGTAGGTGCCGCCCTTCACCGTCGCGTCGTTGCAGACGATCATGCAATCTACGCCCGACACCCGCCCGATGCCCGCGATCAGGCTGGCGCAGGGCGCATCGTTGCCATACATGTTCAATGCCGCGAGCGGTGCAACCTCAAGGAAGGGTGTACCCGGATCGAGCAGCTGCTGCACCCGGTCGCGCGGCAGCAGCTTGCCGCGCGAGACATGGCGCTGGCGCGAGGATTCGCTGCCCCCGAGCGCGATGCGCTCCAGGTGTGCGCGCAAGTCATCGACCAGCGCCTGCATGGCGGCCGCGTTGGCCTGAAAACCCGCGGAACGCGGATTGAGTTGCGTCCCCAGAATGCTCATGGCTGACCTCTTTGCTGTTGTGTTGGATGGGAGTGTCGGAGTTTTTTGCGGCGCACGCTGCAAGCAGGGGCAGCGGCGGCATAAGAAAATACCGCATGCATACCGTCGAAATCGTCTTGCTCGTCCTGCTCCTGGGCGCGCTCACGGGCATTGTGGCGCGCTACATCCGCGCCGTCCCGCTGCCGTTGATCCAGATCGCGCTGGGCGCGCTCATCGCGTGGCCGCAGGCGGGGCTGCACATCGCGTTCGACCCCGAGCTGTTTTTGCTGTTGTTCATCCCGCCGCTGCTGTTCGCCGACGGCTGGCGCATCCCCAAGCGTGAATTTTTCGCCCTGGCGCGGCCCATCCTGCTGCTCGCCTTCGGGCTGGTGCTGTTCACCGTGGTGGGGCTGGGTTACCTGATCCACTGGATGATTCCCGAGATGCCGCTCACGGTGGCCTTTGCACTGGCGGCCGTCATCTCCCCGACCGATGCGGTCGCCGTCTCGTCGATCACGCGCAACCTGGGCATGCCCGAGAAGACCATGCACGTGCTCGAAGGCGAATCGCTGCTCAACGACGCATCGGGCCTGGTGGCGCTCAAGTTCAGCGTTGCCGCCACGCTCACCGGCCTGTTTTCGTGGAACGAGGTGGCCAGGGATTTCACCTGGATGGCCGTGGGCGGCCTGGGCGTGGGTGCGCTGCTGGGCTGGGGTTTCTCGCACGCGCGCGGCACCATCACGCACCGCCTGGGCGACGTGGCGGCCACGCAAATGGTGCTGCTGCTGGTGCTGCTGCCGTTTGCCGCCTACATCGTCGGCGAGAAGATCGGCGTGTCGGGCATCCTGTCGGCGGTGGCCGCGGGCGTGGCGACCAATTTCGGCGACCTTGAGCGCAGCAGCTACATCAGCGAGCGCATGCAGACGACCGGCACCTGGAGCATGGTGGAGTCCTCGTTCAATGGCGCCATCTTCCTGCTGCTGGGCCTGCAGCTGCCGTCCATCATCGGCGTGACCTTGCACGAAGCCGGTCATCACGACGCCTGGATATTGGTGGGCTACGTGGCCGCGATCTCCACCGCGCTGCTGCTGATGCGCTGGGTCTGGCTGACGCTGGGCGTGCACCGCGCGCTCTCCCGCGCCCATCACCAGGGCAAGATGGCCGAGCGCCCTTCGGCACTCTTGAACCTGGCAACCACCATGGCCGGGATTCGTGGCGCGGTGACGCTGGCCGGCGCGCTCTCCGTCCCCATGGTGCTCAGCGAAGGCGTGCCGTTCCCGGCGCGCGACATGCTGATCTTTCTCGCCACCGGAACCATTCTCTTCACCCTGGTGCTGGGTTCGATCAGCCTGCCGCTCATCTTGCGCTACCTGCCGCGTACCGCCGAATCGCCCACGCTGCGCGAGGAGCGCCTGGCGCGCGAGCAGGCCTGCCTGGCCGCCATCGCGCGGCTGACGCTCAGCGACGAAGAGCTGCAAAAACACGACGCCGAGTGGATCGCGATGCGCCAGGAGGTCAACGGCCACCTGACGCAGGAATACCGCAACCGCATCCAGCTGCTTGACGACGGCAGCGGCACGGCCTCCACCGTCGAAGCGCAGCGCGAGGCGCCCGAGGTGGTGCGCCAGCGCAAGCTGCGCTACGTGCTGGAGATCGAGGCGCGGCTTGACTGCATCCGCGCGGAAAGAGACCGGTACTACAGCGAACGCCAGGCGCACCGCATCAACGATGAGTCGCTGCGCAGCCTGGTCAGCGAACTCGACCTGCAGGAGGTCGCCATGCGCAAGCGCCTGGCCGTGGCGCGCCGCGCCGCCGACCTGCCGGTGGGCGACATCTAGACGCCTGTCGGGCTTGGACACGCGGACGTTTCAGGCCGTCGGTTCGCAGCGCAGCTGCAGTCCCTCGACCATGGCCTCGCGGATTTTGAATTTCTGGATTTTGCCCGTCACCGTCATCGGAAAGCCGCTGACGAACCGGATGTAGCGCGGCACCTTGTAGTGCGCGATCTGGCCCTTGCAAAAGGCGCGGATATCTTCTTCCGTGGGCTCGGTGCCCTGCTTGGCGATGATCCAGGCGCAGAGCTCCTCGCCGTATTTCCGGTCCGGCACGCCCACCACCTGCACGTCCTGCACCATGGGGTGCCGATACAGAAATTCCTCGATCTCGCGCGGGTAAAGATTTTCACCGCCACGGATCACCATGTCCTTGATGCGGCCGACGATGTTCACATAGCCCTCGCCATCCATCGTCGCCAGGTCGCCGGTGTGCATCCAGCCGTCGGCGTCGATCGCTTCGCCCGTCATCGCTGCATCGCCCCAGTAGCCCGCCATGACGGAATAGCCCCTGGTGCAGAACTCGCCACGCTCGCCGATCGCCACGACGGCGCCGGTCTCGGGGTCGACGATCTTGATCTCCAGGTGCGGCTGTACCTGGCCCACGGTGGAGACGCGCTTTTCCAGCGGCGTATCGGTGCTGCTCTGGCAGCTCACCGGGCTGGTTTCGGTCATGCCGTAGGCAATCGTCACCTCGGTCATGTTCATGTCGCGCTGCACGCGCTTCATCACCTCCACCGGGCAGGGGCTGCCGGCCATGATGCCGGTGCGCAGGCTGGAGAGGTCGAATTCGGCAAAGCGCGGGTGGTCCAGCTCGGCGATGAACATCGTCGGCACGCCGTGCAGGGCGGTGCATTTTTCGGCCTGCACGGTCTCCAGCACCGAAACCGGGTCGAACGCATCGTTGGGGTAAACGATGGCCGCGCCATGCGTGAAACAGGCCAGATTGCCCAGCACCATGCCGAAGCAGTGGTACAGCGGCACGGGAATGCACAGCCGATCCGCAGGCGTGAGTTGCATGCAATCGCCGATGAACAGGCCGTTGTTCAGGATGTTGCGGTGCGTCAGCGTCGCGCCCTTGGGAAAGCCCGTGGTGCCACTGGTGAACTGGATGTTGATCGGATCGGTGGCCTTGAGCGTCGCGGCAATGGAGTCAATACGCGCCTCCTGCGGGTCGCCTTGGTCCATCAGGCTGGAAAAGCGCATCGCGCCGGGCTGTTCCTCGCCCTGCCCCGCCACATCGATCCACACCACGGTGCGCAGCTCGGGCAGGCGCGCGGCGTGCAGTTCGCCCGGCGCGCAGCGGTTCATTTCGGGCGCCAGCTCGCGCAGCATGCCGAGGTAATCACTGGTCTTGAATTGCGCCATGGTCACCAGCGCCTTGCAGCCCACTTTGTTGAGCGCGTATTCCAGCTCCGCCGTGCGGTAGGCCGGGTTGATGTTGACCAGGATCAGGCCGACCTGCGCGGTGGCCAGCTGCATCAGCACCCACTCGGCGTTGTTGTGCGACCAGATGCCGATGCGATCGCCCGGCTGCAGGCCCAGGCCCAGCAAGGCGCTGGCAAGGCGCCGCTGCCGCGCATGCAGCTGCGCATAGGTGTAGCGCAGGCCCTGATGGCGGCTGATGAGCGCATCCCGCTCGGGCAGGCCCGCCGCCTTGTCGCGGAAGTAGTCGCCAATGGTCTGCTCGATGAGCGGCGTGGCTTCGCTGCCGCGGGCGTAGCTCTGGCTCAGAGGGGTCTGGGTCATGGTTTGTCTCCTGGGAAAGCGCGATGCGCCGCAAGAATACGTTGCATGCCTGCGCAGATGGCGACAGCAAGGTTGCAATAATTGCCACGCCCGTGCACGACACCACAGACCCGCATGTACACACCTACCCTGTTCTCGCTCTCCGCCGGACCGCGCCTGCCCCACCGGCGCGGTGGTGCAGCCGCGACACCCATGGCGTTCGTGCGCGCCGTCGTGCAGGTCTATGCGCAGCGTGGGATGGACCCTGGCGCGGCCTTGCAAGCGGCACAAATCGCGCCAGGAGAGGTGGCCCACGAGGACGCCCGCATCACCGCCTGGCAGATGGAGGCACTGTGCGGCGCGGCCATGCACGAGCTCGATGACGAGGCGCTGGGCTGGTTCGAGCGGCGTCTGCCCTGGGGCAGCTACGGCATGCTGGCGCGCGCTTCCATCAGCGCGCCGCACCTGGGCCTGTCGCTGGCGCGCTGGTGCCGCCACCACCGGCTGCTGGCCGATGCGATCACGCTTTCATTGAGCGCGGACGGCGCCGGCGCAGCCATCACCATCGCCGAGCACCGCCCCCTGGGCGCCGGCGGCAGCCTGCGCGAGTTTTGCCTGGTCTCGGTGCTGCGCAACATCCATGGCCTGGCCTGCTGGTTTGTCGATTCACGCCTGCCGCTGCGGGCGGTGGAGTTTCCGTTTGAAGCGCCAGTGCACGCCAGCACGTATTCATTGCTTTTTCCAGGCCCAGTCGGCTTTGGTGCTGCGCAAGCAGCTATTCATTTTGATTCAAGTTATCTTGCACTGCCGTTGGCGCGCGATGAAGCCGCGCTGCGCCAGATGCTGCGGCGCGCCCTGCCGCTGACCGTGCTGCAGTACCGCCACGAGCGCCTTCTGAGTGCACGCGTACGCCAGTTGCTGGCCGACGACCCGGCCACGCTGCAGGGCGCGACCTTGCTGGCCGAGCGGCTGAATCTTTCACCGCGCACGCTGCACCGGCAGCTGCGGCAGGAAGGCAGCTCGCTGCAGCAGCTCAAGAACGAAGTGCGCCTGGGCCAGGCCAGGCAGTTGCTGCGCCACTCCGACCGCCCGATCAAGCTGGTGGCGCTGGCAGCGGGTTATGCCAACGAAAAGAGCTTCATCCGCGCGTTCCGCGGCTGGACAGGGATGGCTCCCGCGCAGTGGCGCGCGCAGTCACGCGGCGGCGTGTGACGGCGCTGGAGCGTGCACGCCATCGACGTAGTACCAGCGCCCTTCCTCGCGCACAAAGCGGCTCAGCTCCCGCAGGCGCTCGGCCTTGCCGCCGGCGGCGCGAAAGCGGGCGACAAATTCCACTTCGGCGCTGGCATCGCCCGTCATGCGATGGCCGCGCACCTGCAAACCCAGCCATTGGCCGCCGGCCTCGAAGCGCACGCGCGACGGGCGCCTGTCCGCATGCCAGGTGGCCAGCAGATAGCGCTCATCCTTGCGCACGAAGGCGGTGTAGCGCGAGCGCATGAGGCTCTCGGCATCGGGTGCCGGGCAGTCCTCCCCATGGTCGATGTAGCGCCCGCAGCAGTCGGCATAGACAAAAGGCTTGCCGCGCACATCCATGCGCCCGCAGGGACAAGACGGGCTCACGCCAGCGCCCGCTGGATCAGGATCTTCTGCACATCGCTCGTGCCCTCGTAGATCTGGCACACGCGCACGTCGCGGTAGATGCGCTCCAGCGGAAAATCGCTCACATAGCCGTAGCCACCCAGCGTCTGGATGGCGGCGCTGCACACGCGCTCGGCCATTTCGCTGGCGAACAGCTTGGCCATGGCGGCCTCCTTCAGGCAGGGCCTGCCCGCATCGCGCAGGCTGGCCGCATGCCAGATGAGCTGGCGTGCCGCTTCCAATTGCGTGGCGCAATCCGCAAGCCTGAAGCCCACGGCCTGGTGATTGAAGATGGGCGTTCCAAAACTCTCGCGCTCCTTGGCATAGTGCACCGCGCAGTCCAGCGCCGCACGCGCCATGCCCACGCTCTGCGCCGCAATGCCGATGCGCCCGCCTTCGAGCGCCGAGAGCGCGATCTTGTAGCCCTCGCCCTCCACGCCGATCAGGTTTTCCGCCGGCACACGGCAGTTCTCGAACTGGATCTGCGCCGTGTCGCTGCTGTGCTGGCCCAGCTTGTCCTCCAGCCGCGCCACCACATAACCCGGCGCATCGGTCGGCACGATGAAGGCGCTCATGCCGCGCTTGCCGGCGGCCTTGTCGGTCACGGCGATGACGATCGCCACCTGACCGTTCTTGCCGCTGGTGATGAACTGCTTGACGCCGTTGACCACGTAGCCATCGCCGTCCCTGATGGCCGTGGTACGCAGCGCCGAAGCATCCGAGCCCACATGCGGCTCGGTCAAGCAGAACGCGCCCAGCATTTCCCCGCGCGCCAGCGGTGCAAGCCATTGGCGCTGCTGCGCCGGATTGCCATAGCGCATCAGGATGGCATTGACAGGGCAATTGGTGACGGAAATCGCCGTGCTGGTGCCGCCATCGCCCGCCGCGATTTCTTCCAGCACCAGTGCCAGCGTCAGGTAGTCCAGCCCGGCGCCGCCCAGCGCCTCCGGCACGCAGATGCCATAGGCGCCCAGCTGCGCCAGACCCCGATGCACCTCGCGCGGGAAATGGTGTTCCTTGTCCCAGCGCGCGGCGTGGGGCGCAATCTGCTCGCGCACGAAGTCGCGCACCGCATCGCGGATCATTTCCTGGTCGGAATTCAACAGCATGGTCTACTCAGCAAAAAAGGCCTTCAGCGCCTACCCATCAAGCGCTGTAAGCTCCATTTTTAAAAGCACATCAAAGCAATTCGATGGCCACCGCCGTCGCCTCGCCGCCACCGATGCACAGCGTCGCCAGGCCCTTCTTGAGGCCGCGCGCCTTGAGCGCATACATCAAGGTCACCATGATGCGTGCGCCGCTGGCGCCGATAGGGTGACCGAGCGCGCAGGCGCCGCCGTTGACGTTGACTTTCTCGTGCGGCACCTTCAAATCGTGCATCAGCGCCATCGGCACCACGGCAAAGGCCTCGTTGACTTCCCACAGATCCACGTCGCCCACGCTCCATCCGGCCTTCTTCAGCGCCTTTTCCGTTGCCCCGATGGGCGCGGTGGTGAACCAGTTCGGCTCCTGCGCGTGCGTGGCATGCGCGACGATCTTCGCCAGGGGCTTGCAGCCGAGTTCCTTCGCCGTCGAAGCGCGCATCATCACCAGCGCCGCCGCGCCGTCGTTGATGCTGGAGCTCGACGCCGCGGTGATCGTGCCGTCCTTCTTGAACGCCGGGCGCAGCGTGGCAATCTTGTCCAGCCTGGCCTTGGCCGGGCCTTCGTCGATCGCCACGGTCACCTCGCCCTTGCGCGTGGAAAAGGTCACCGGCGCGATTTCCTCCTTGAAACCGCCGGTTTGCGCAGCCTGCTGCGCGCGCCTGACGCTTTCAATCGCAAATGCATCCTGCTGCTCGCGCGTGAAATGGTATTTGGCGGCGCAGTCTTCGCCAAACGTGCCCATGGCGCGGCCCGGCTCGTAGGCATCCTCCAGACCATCGAGCATCATGTGGTCATACACCTTGTCGTGCCCCATGCGATAGCCGCCGCGGCCCTTTTGCAGCAAGTAGGGCGCGCCGGTCATGCTTTCCATGCCGCCCGCCACCATCACGTCACGGCTGCCGGCCACCAGCTGGTCGTGCGCGAGGATGGCGCACTCCATGCCCGAGCCGCACATCTTGGACAGCGTCACCGCCCCCGTGCTGCGCGGCAGCCCGGCCTTGTGCGCCGCCTGGCGCGCCGGTGCCTGGCCCTGGCCGGCCATGAGGCAGTTGCCGAACAGCACCTCATCCACCTTGTCCGGCGCCATGCCGGCCTGCTGCACGGCCGCCTTGATGGCGGCTCCGCCGAGGTCGTGCGCAGCCAGGCTGGCGAAGTCGCCCATGAACGCGCCCATGGGGGTACGCGCGGCGCCGACGATGACGATGGGATCCTGCATTTCAATCTCCTGGAAAAACGAAAATCAACCGGATTGGTGGCCTGGCGCCCACGCCACGTGGGCTCCGCGTTTCAGCCGCGCTGGCGCGAACCCACGAGCGCGATCGCCTCGCGGTAGGCATCTTCAAGGCCGTTCACGCTGGGCACCGTCATCTTCAGATCGGTGATCAGACCATCGCTCAGGCCATAGCACCAGGCATGCAGCTCCAGCTTCTGCCCGCGCGCCCAGGCATCCTGAATCACGGTGGAGTGCGCCATGTTCACCACCTGTTCGATCGCGTTGAGCTCGCACAGCACATCGTGGCGCCACTGCACCGGCGTCTTGTCGAGCAAGCCCAGATGCCTGTCGCGCACATCCTGCACATGGCGAATCCAGTTGTCCGCCAGGCCGATGCGCAGGTTCTGCAGCGCCGCCAGCACGCCGCCGCAGCCGTAGTGCCCGACGATCATCAGGTGCGCCACCTTGAGCTGATCGACCGCGTATTGCACCACCGAGAGACAATTGAGGTCGGTCGGCACCACCACATTCGAGATATTGCGGTGCACGAACACCTCGCCCGGTTCCAACCCCGAGATCTGGTTGGCAGGCACGCGGCTGTCCGAGCAGCCTATCCACATGTAGCGCGGCTTCTGTTGCGACTTGAGATTGGTGAAAAAGCCCGGACGCTCCTTCTCCATCTGCGCCGCCCATGCGCGGTTGTTCTCGAACAAAGTGGCAATATCCGTTGTAGGCATCCAGCCTCTCCTATGAATAACGGGCAGAACTGCTGCTCAACAGGTTTCAGAGAACAGCTCGCGGCCGATCAGCATGCGGCGGATCTCGCTCGTGCCCGCGCCAATCTCATACAGCTTGGCGTCGCGCCACAAGCGCCCCAGCGGAAACTCGTTGATGTAGCCATTGCCGCCATGCACCTGGATGCCCTCGCCCGCCATCCAGGTCGCCTTCTCGGCGCACCAGAGAATGACGCTCGCGCAGTCCTTGCGCACCTGGCGCACGTGGTCCGCGCCCAGCATGTCCAGGTTCTTCGCCACGGTGTAGGCAAACGAGCGCGCCGCCTGCAGCACGGTGTACATGTCGGCCACCTTGCCCTGGATCAGCTGGAACTCGCCTATGCTCTGGCCAAACTGCTTGCGGTCGTGGATGTACGGCACCACGTTGTCCATCACCGCCTGCATGATGCCGAGCGGCCCGCCAGTGAGCACCGCACGCTCGTAATCGAGCCCGCTCATCAGTACCTTGGCGCCGTTGTTCAGGCCGCCCAGCACGTTCTCGGCCGGCACCTCCACATCCTGGAACACCAGTTCGCCCGTGTGGCTGCCGCGCATGCCGAGCTTGTCGAGCTTCTGCGCGATGGAAAAGCCCTTCATGCCCTTCTCGATCAGGAAAGCCGTCACGCCACGCGCGCCCAGCTCGGGCTCTGTCTTGGCATAGACCACGAGTGTGTCGGCATCCGGCCCATTGGTGATCCACATCTTGGCGCCGTTGAGCAGGTAATAGCCGCCTTTGTCCTCCGCGCGCAGCTTCATGCTGATCACGTCCGAACCCGCGCCTGGCTCGCTCATCGCCAGCGCGCCGACATGCTCGCCGCTGATCAGCCTGGGCAGGTATTTGGCCTTCTGCGCAGCATTGCCATTGCGGTTGATCTGGTTCACGCAGAGATTGCTGTGCGCTCCGTAGGAAAGGCCCACTGACGCACTGGCACGCGAAATTTCTTCCATGGCAATCATGTGCGCGAGGTAACCCAGATTGGCGCCGCCATACTCCTCGGACACCGTTACTCCCAGGACACCCAGATCGCCCAGCTTGCGCCAGACATCCATCGGAAACTGGTCCGTATGATCGATCTCTGCGGCGCGCGGCGCGATTTCTGCCTGAGCGAAATCGCGCACGGCGTCGCGCAGCGCATCAATATCCTCACCAAGCTGGAAATTCAAACCGGGCAGCGAATGCAGAACGCTCATGAAAGTCTCCTGAAGTGGGGCGAGGCCCTCTGGATTGTTTGACGTTTACGTAAACGTTAATTGTCCCTGATTTCTTTACGCTTATCAAGCTGCGCAAGCAGACCCCTGGCCTCGTGCTCATGTGCACGTATCTCGTCGAGATTGGCCTGCAGATCCCTCTTCTGCGCTTCCAACTGCTCACGGTGCTGATGCAAGACCTCCAGAAATCTGGTCAACTGTGCCCCGGTATCGCGCGGACTGTCATAGAGGTCGATGATTTCCTTGGCCTGCATCAGCGAAAGGCCCAGGCGCTTGGCCCGCAAGGTCAATTTCAGCCGCGTGCGATCACGCCCGCTGTAGACACGCAAGCGCCCTCCCGTGCCAGCGCGCTCCGGCCGCAGCAAACCCATGTCCTCGTAGAAGCGGATGGCGCGCGTCGTAAGGTCAAACTCGCGTGCCAGATCGCTGATGGTGAAAGTGGTGCTCATGGGAATCGTAAGTGGCGCGCGCACCGTCGCCACTTCAGCTGTCCGGCGCTGCTGCGCGGTACTTGCATGTCAGGGAGCGATACGACCATCGGATTGTGCCCCCAAAAACCAAACCCCCTGCTCTTGCTGGAGGCAGGGGGTTGTGGTGTGGTGATGGTGCCTGACGATGACCTACTTTCACACGGGGACCCGCACTATCATTGGCGCGAAGCTGTTTCACGGTCCTGTTCGGGAA